>Ga0210057_1000024_pt1 | contig 404673 bp, 406 predicted proteins | sample CryGeyCG2114_010_2_FD_183968 | JGI IMG/M metagenome (GOLD analysis project Ga0210057, IMG submission 183968) | Groundwater microbial communities from aquifer - Crystal Geyser CG10_big_fil_rev_8/21/14_0.10 (SPAdes) (version 2) | ecosystem: Environmental > Aquatic > Deep subsurface > Groundwater...
AAAATATTGAAATCGTTTGCGAATTTGTTGAAAAGCAATCTGCCAAGGTTCCGGGTCGTCCCATTTTCAACGATATGATTGCGCAGATTGAAAAGGGATTCGCAAACGGCATACTCGCTTGGCACCCAGATCGCCTTGCGCGCAATTCTGTCGATGGAGGGCGCATAATTTACCTTGTGGACGAAAAGAAGTTACAATTTTTGAAATTTATCCAGTTTTGGTTTGAACCTACCCCGCAAGGAAAATTCATGCTCAACATAGCTTTCGGGCAAAGCAAATATTATGTGGATTCTCTTTCCGAAAATACGAAACGAGGGTTGCGCCAGAAAGTACGGCGCGGCGAATATCCAAGTCTTACTCCTGTAGGATATATCAACGACTCACGCACAAAAACGGTTATCGTAGACAAAAAGACCGCGCCGATTATTCGCCACGCGTTTGAGCTGTACGCAAAAGGCGATCCAAGCACTGCAAGGTATAGGCGAATATTTTGAGCGCAACCACCTCGTTGCAAAAAATGGAAAGAGAATCCACATTTCCCGCGCAACCTTTATCCTCTCCAATCCGTTTTACTACGGACATTTTCGATATAACAGTGAAATTTACGAAGGTAAGTACGAGCCAATAGTGGCAAAGAAACTTTGGGACCAAGTGCAAGAAGTGATGAAAAGAAGAAGTCGTCCGCGCCACAAACAGAAGAATGAACCTCAAGCATATTGCGGACTCCTTTCTTGCGCGTCATGCGGAATGCAAATCACTGGCGAATACAGGGTAAAAACCCAGCTAACTGGCAAGCAACATTTTTACACTTACTACCACTGCACCAAGAAATCGAAAACTCAAAAATGTCCTGAACCCTGTATTCGCCAAGAATCTTTGGACGCGCAAATTTCATCACTTCTGCAAAAAGTTTCTATGCCACGAGATTGGGCGGATTATATAAACGGAAGACTTGAAAAAGACAAAGTGGAATCCGCCCAATCTGTTTCTGCTTTTGTTGAAAAAAATCAAAAAATGATTACGGATATCACAGCGAAGCTTCAGCGACTTTTAGACGGCTATTTAGACCAAGATATAGATAAGGAGATTTATCGTGCTGAAAAGTCCAAATTGTTATTCAAGAAAAAGTCGCTGGAGGAGGAAATATCTCGTAATCAACAAAAGCAGAAACATTGGCTCGAACCGATGGAAAAGTGGATAAAGGACGCGGAAAATATGGAAAAAATTGCATTGGATAGCAACCTTTTTGCGAAAAAGGTTGCTGCCAAAGAAATCTTTGGCTCGAACCTCCTCCTCCAAAACAAATTAGTGCGCGCAAGCGCGCAGAATTCGTCTGAATTAGCAGGGGGAAATCAGTGGGACGCCGCTTCGCGCGTCCCACCAAAAAGTTGGTCTTTTGTCTGAAACTCGGATTCTGGAGCCGCCTCTCGGACTTGAACCGAGGACCTTCACTTTACAAAAGTGTTGCTCTACCAACTGAGCTAAGGCGGCAATATCAAACTTCGCCATTTTAAACTAAATTTAAAAATTTGGAAACCTATTCAGAAATGTTTTGATTCCTATGCTTTCGGCTTTTGATTTTAGCGATTTCTTTTAGAAATGGCGAAGCATTAATTCTTTCGCTCTTAATTTTTATTTTTCCTCTGACATTATCTTTCACATCTTGAGTCCTATCAATAATTTTTACTATTGATTTTCTCAGAACAAATCCAGCAAGAAAAGGTATTCGAACATAAACAAGAAATTTTATCTTGTTTTTAAGTACCGTAAGTTTGTTTAAAACAAACCCGACAAACCTTTCAAGTTTAGAGTCTTGTTTAGAAAGAAACGTTGAAAACCAAAATCTTTTCTCTATTTTTTGTTCTAGAGTTTTAAGACCGGTAAATAAAACTAAAAAAGAAGAGGATATAAGCAGAACCCATTGCATGATTATATTGAGAATCTAGTGAAATGACCGATTTCAATCTTTTCACCAAACTTCTGAACCGCCGAATCAATAAGGTCTTTTACAGACAAATCTTGATCTTTTATAAACGACTGTTCTAGCAAAATCTTATCAGAAAAATAAGAATCTAGCTTGCCCGATAGTATTTTTTCTTGCAAATCAGCTGGTTTATCTAAGACTTCTTGTTTCAAAACCTCTTTTGCTTCATTTTGAGCAGATTCAGGAATGTCTTCTCTCTTTAGGTAAGTTGGATTTGTTGCGGTAATTTGCATTGCCAAATCTCTAGCCAAGTTTTTAAAAGTTTCATTCTTAGAAACGAAGTCTGTTTCGCAAAGAAGTTCTACCATAGCACCAACGGCGCCAGTAGAATGAATGTAAGCTTGAATGGCTCCAGCTCCTAATGTTCTGCCGGATTTTTTCTCAGCAATAGACTGACCTTGTTTTTGCAAAATTATTTCGGCCTTTTTCATATCACCACCTGCTTCTTCAAGCGCCTTTCGACACTGCATGATAGAAACACCGGTTTTTTCTCTTAACTCTTTTACTTGTTGAGTATCAATCATTTTTTAGTCTTCTTTGTTATCTTTGGTTTCTTTTTTTGTAAGTTTTCCCTTTTCTATTGCTTCAACAATTTCGTTAACAAAAAATTTAATGCTTGTAGGAGATGAATCGTTCCCAGGTATTGCAAAATTTATTACGTTCAAATCACAATCAGAACTAGAAAGGCTGACGACTGGAATTTTTCTTACTTTTGCTTCCTTAACAGCAATTGCCTCTCTTTTTGAATCAATAATGAAAAGAGCAGCGGGCAATCTTTTCATAAGAACGAGGCCATCAAAAGATTTCTCTAGACTTTCTATTTCACGTTCGATTAAAAGTCTTTCTTTTTTTGTATATTTTCCGAGTTCACCTTTTTCTGTTTGAGAACGCAAATCTTCCAATCTATTAACTCTTTTTCGTATTTCTGCAAAGTTGGTTAAGCTTCCTCCAACCCATCGTGTTGAAACAAAAGGCATTTCGGCTTCTTTAGCTCCAGATTTTACAATTTCTCTTGCTTCATTCTTACTTCCAACAAAAAGAATTTGTCCTCCTTCTGAAGCAATCTTGGCTAAGAATTCTTTTGCGGATTCAAGTTGTACAGCAGTTTTTTCTAAATCAAAAATCTCCACTTTATTTTTTACACCAAAAATAAAAGGTTTAGCTGAAGGGTGCCTTCTAGATTTAGAGAAGGCAAAGTGCGCTCCGGCGTTAAATAAATTTTTTATCAATCCTTCGGAAGTCATAATTTTTTAAAAACTAATGAAACAAAATGTTATCAGAAAAGTTATAAAAACGCAAACATTTCTGGCTTACTCTTCTTTTGATTTTTCCTTTAAAATAGCCAGAATTGGACCTATTTGACCATTAAAAATCGACTCAATATTATGCCAAGATTCTTTGATTCTGTGATCAGTAACTCTGTCTTGTAAAATATTGTAGGTCCTTATTTTTTCAGAACGATCAGCAGTACCAATCTGACTTTTTCTTTCTGCCGATAGCTTTGAGGCTACTTCTTCCTGATGCAAAACTTCGAGTTTAGCAGTTAAAATACTGAGGGCTTTTTCTTTATTTTTTAATTGACTTCTTTCAACTGTACACCGTACGTCTATTCCAGTTGGTTTATGAATCACCCTTACGGCAGATTCCACCTTATTAACGTTTTGACCGCCAGCACCGCCTGATCGAGAAGTTTCAAACTCTAAATCAGCTGGATTTAGCTCAATCTTGGTTTTCTTTCTTATCGGCAAAATTGCAACCGAAGCTGTTGATGTGTGGACTCTACCCATTTTTTCAGTTGCTGGAATTCTTTGAATTCGATGCACCCCAGTTTCAAATCTTAAGTCTTCATAAACCCCCTTTCCCCTGACTTCGAAGATTACTTCTTTATAGCCTCCTAAGGCGCTGTTTGATTCACTAATCTTTTGGAAGCTCCAACCAAGAGACTCACCATACCTTTGATACATTTCTCCCAATTTCTCAGCAAAAAGAGCGGCTTCTTCTCCCCCGGCCCCAGCCCTAATTTCTAAAATTATTTCATTTGGAAATTCTTCTTCTTTCTCTTCATTTTTTAGTATTTCTTCCATTTGCTTAAGAAGATTGTCCTTCTGGCTAACAATCTCAGCAATTTCCAAATCAACAAGACCTCTCATGGTCTCATCTTTTTCAAGCATCTCTTTTGCTTCTTTCTCTTTTTTTTCTAAATCTTCAAAAAGACTAGCAAAATAGGCTGTCTTAGGATTTTGTTTAAATTGAGAGATATCCATAAGTATTTTTGTATGTTGTCCTGAGAAGCCTTGCGCAGGCTGACGAGCCGAGCAGAGCGATTTTTCAGCAGAAAAATACGCGTGCTGATCGGGACAACATACTGACGCCCCCTAATCTTCTTTTGCTTCTTTTTTAGCCTTTGCTGCTTTTTTTGGCATCGACTGAGCTTGAGCCCTTTTGGCTTTAAATTTCTCAACTCGGCCAGCAGTATCCATAACTTTTTCCTGTCCGGTATAGTGTGGATGACAATTTGCGCAAACTTCAGTGTGAATCTCTTTCATTGTTGATCCAGTCTTGAATTCGTTGCCACAAGCACACTTAACAATGGCATTAGCGAAATATTCTGGGTGGATTTCTTTTTTCATGGTGAGAAAACTATAACAGATTAAAAAAATTTTGCAAAAACAGAATCAGGGTCTAGGGTTTGTGGGGTATAGCCAATAGGGTGCCCCTCATGGGAGGTCCCCGTTCTCCACGGAACAAAAAACGCCCTGGAATTGCTTCCAAGGCGTTCACAAACATGGTCACAGTTCTGAAGGAAACCTTTCAGACAACTCTACCCCCAGTGCCCCTAAGATCATCATTCCGATCATCATCACTACCAAAACCACACAAATGATCTTGGCAAGGAGACCGAAGACGCCACCCACGAGACCGCCGAAGCCAATAATCCCCAGAACCAGCGCCAAGACCACCACGATCACGAAAGCTTCCATGCCTGTCTCCTTTCCTTTTTTGTGACTTTTTTCCGTTTTTATTTTTGCTATTTTTATAAAATAAAGTCAAGCTATCTCTCTAGAAATCGATGAGACACGCGATCCACCGACTGGCGGAGCAAAGAAAACGAGACAAGACGAAGCGAGGTGTGGTTCAGCCTTTAAAAATCAATGAAGTGCGCGAAGTGCAAGAAAAATAGTTTGAGGCGTATGTCTAAATACGACGAAAACTATTTTTTGAAGCACGACAAAGCAATTCGTGATTTTTAAAGGCTGAGAGGATCGATCATAGTTTCTTGGATCCGTGTGGTATGCCCCATAACCTGATCACCATAAAAAGCATTCTTTGGATCATTCCAATTACCTCCAGCATAATATCTCAAAGCTGCCGTCCTCTCCGCTGTATATCCACCACCACTGGCACCAAGCTCCGAGAGATAAATTGAAGAAGCCATAATAGCGTCTTCTGGATTCCATGGATTTGCCGTGGTTCTTCCAAGTGCTGCCGCGATTTTTGATTGATACATTTCCCATGTAGTTGGAATAAATTGTGAAGGGCCCATTGCTCCACCCCAACCATTTCCCCATGGACATGATAGGGGCATTGAATCTGGATCCAGTCCTAAAGCACCTGTAATTCGGAGATATGCCGCCTGATCGTTTCTTTTAGACCAACCTTTAGCAATATCGTCTGGACCCGGCATAATATCACGCCATTTTTTTAAGTCTTGAGGTCGATTACAGGTTCCAATATTTGCGCCTAAGTTAGATTCTTGAGTTAAAATTGCTAAAACGAAAGCTGGTCTCACTCCGGTTTTTTTCTGTGCCGCTTCGGCATACTTCAAAGCATCGCCAAAAGGAATGGCGGCTGTATCTCGAAGAGCAAAAAGTGTTGCCCTAATCTGTGCCGCTTTTTTCTCACGATCTAAAATCACTTGTTCATAACTTCTCTCCTGACTTCTACTTGCCTCGAGCAAAGCTTTTCTCTCAGCTTCGTTTTGTTCTATTTTTCTTTTTTCGGATTCATTAGCCTTTTTTATATCAGTCTCTGCACTTCTTTTCTGGCTCAGTTTCTCTTTTTCGACTTCTAATTGCTGACGAGTTTCTCTCATCTCTGCAAAGGAAATGTTTAATGCCTTATTTACTGCATCAAAATCATCAAGATCAACAAGAAACCCTGACAGATCCTCACTACTTAGCATTATTTCAACCAAAGAGAAAGAATTTATCTCATTCGTTCGACGAATAAGTTGAGAGAGGGATTCTTTCCCTTTGCCAAATTTTTCGTCCAACAAATCAATGTTAGATAACCTGTTTGAAATTTCCCTACCCAATCTATCTATTTCGATGTTTCGGGCTTTTATTTGAGCCTGAGCTTCTTTTATTTTTGCATTTAAAATATCAACATCTCTTTGAAAAGACGCTGATTCGCCTTGTTTTTGTCGCAACTCTTCTTGCCACATTTTTATCTCATTTTCTGTTATAGCAAGTTCCGCTCTAAGTCTCGCTTCTTTTTGTTCAATGGTCTCTCCTTTTACTTGATGGGAAAAACCAAAAACACTCATCACGACAACAATCGTAAGGATTATAGAAAGAATGAAGTTTTTTTTGTTAAACATATTCAGCAATTATTTTTCTGCTGATGTATTTTCTTTAGTTGTGTCAGAAGATTCTTCTTCTTGTTTTCCTTTCTTTTCAACTTCTATTGAAGATAGGTCTATTTCTGCTGGAGCTTCTTCCGCTTCTTCTTTTATTTCTTCTACCAAAGCAATGACCTCTTCTGGTTTTTCAACCAAAGTAACACCCTCTGGTAGTTTAACATCTTTAGCTAAAATTTGGCTTTCAAAATCAACAAGTCCTCCGATATCAACTTCAAGTTCATGTGGCAAATTCTTTGGCATCGCTTTAATTGTAATTTCATGAAGAACCTTAACAAGAGTTCCCCCTAATTCCTTAACAGCCGGTGCAACACCAATAAACTCCAGAGAAACATTAACTTCCAACTCATGTCCTGCTTCGAAGACGTAAAAATCAGCGTGTCTTGGATTGTTTGTCAGAGGATCAATATCAACATCGTAAACCAAAGCGTCTTTTTCGCCGATGTCTCCTTTGAGAGTAATAACGCTAGATTCTCCAACTTCTCTCCAGACTTTTATAAAATCGTTCAATTTAACTGAAATCGGAGTCGATTCTTCTTTCTTACCATAAAAAATAGCAGGAATTTCACCCCCTTTTCGGAGTGCTTCATTACTTACTTTTTCTCTTTTCTTTACATTTAATGTGACCGTCATAGAACATAAAAGATAACAGAAAGGCGGTTTTTTGGCAACCTGATCCGCCAGCTGGCGGAAGGGTTTAGGGAAAATTAATAAAAAAGAAAAAGCCGGCCCTGGGGGTCGGCTGAAAGAAACAGAGAAGTTCGAAGATCAGGAACTTGCTTGCCCCTGCAGAGCTTCGATCTGCTCTAGGGCGAGGAGGGCGGGGTTGTTATCGTACAAGTTGTCGCCGAGCCATGCCCAACCGACATCCACGCAACCGTCAAACCAACTGAGGTAGGCAACCTTGCGAAGTAGTGGGTCAGGTCCTCGAATAGACCCCCAAAGGAAGATGCGCTGGCCCTTGAATTCCTCTGGGCAGGTTTCAGGATTTTTGATCCAACCCTGTACCATCGGACTTTCAAGTGAAAAGGCACGCCCGATGCACCCCTTCTCCTCTAGATGTACTTTCAGATCGAATCCAGCGATTGCTTCGCCCTCACTCATCCTCCCCTGCTTCGGGTGCCGATATAGTTCGAAATTCAGCACCGGCTCATCCACGCCATTCTTGCCACTACTCATGGCTTTTCTCCTTAAAAAATATCGCCCGCCACCAACAGACGTTTCCGGATTCTGCCGGTTCAGTCGCAAGAATTTCTCGCACTTTCTTCTCAATTTATACAAAAATTAGTGCCAATCTGTCAAGTTTTACTTTATTGTCTTCCGCCGAAGGACGGGGCAACTTGGGTGCAGTACCCTATCTCCTAACTATATGGCTTTTAAGATACTCCATACTCCCCCCAACTTTTTTACCTGGGTTGAAAATATTTTGTGGATCAAAGATATTTTTTACTTCTTCAAAAAGTTTGTAAACTTCAGTGCCATACATTTTTTCAAGATAAGGTGTGCGAATAATTCCGTCATTGTGTTCCGCTGTAATCGAACCGCCGTATTGAATTATTAAATCGTAAACCTTGTCAGATACAATCGGAATCTTTTTACGTTCGCTTGGTTTTGTTAAATCCATAAGTGGAATTATGTGGAAATTTCCATCACCGGCGTGGCCAGCAATATTTGCTTCTATTTTATGTTTTTTTAAGATGTCCAGCATTTTTGGCAGAAACTCCGGAATTTTTTGTGGATCGATACAAAAATCATCGATAAACGGCGCGGTCCTCTTTCCTTTGACGTGTTTTCGCAAAAGACTAAAACTTTCACGCCTCATTATCCAATATTTTTCTGCATCTTTTTCATTTGGCGAAACTCTTACATGAATTTTTAATTCCGATTTATTTAAGGATTTTTTCAAGTTTGAAACTTTCCTATCAATTTCTTCCTGTGAATCTTCAACAAACTGCACGAGTACGATAAGTTTTGGAAGACCCAACATTTTTATTCCTATCAAAACTTCAGGTAAAAATCTAAGAGCGAAGCTAAAAAAATTAGATCCTGCCTTTTTTGCAACTTCTGGCATAAATCTCAACCCGAGTTTTAAAGTTGTATCGTCAAAAGTTTCCATATCTTCCGGTTTGAAAGCTAGAACTTTATTCACCACTTCTGGCAAAGAATCCCAATCTTTAAAAAAAAGTGCTACAAGTTTTTTATATGGCTTGTCTTCAATGAGTCTAACTTTTGCTTTGCTCATTATTCCGAGCGTACCTTGAGAACCAACAAAAAGTTGAGTTAAATCAAAATATTTTCTGTCCCAAATATCCCAAAGCGCATAACCAGCTGAATTTTTTGAAACTTTTGGTTTGGCTTTTTTTATTAAATCATAATTTTTTTCTAATAATCCGTAGGTTTTTCTGTAAACTTCACCCTCAAAACTATTTAGATTTAGCTTTTGACTAAGCTCCTCACGATTAATTTTTTTGAAAACATATTCATTACCATCTGAAAGAACCATGTTTAATTCATTAACAAAATTCCTAATTTGCCCATATTTTAAGCTCTTTTCTCCGCCGCAATTATTCATAATCATGCCACCCAAAGCAGCCAAGGATTTCGAAGCTGGGTAAACCGGCAAAGAAATATGTTCCGACAATGTCTTTTTTTCAAAATTTCGATAAAAAACGCCCGGCTCAACTTCTGCAGTTAAATTCTCCAAATCAACACTTTCGTGATTTAGATGCTCGGTAAAAGAAAGAACGATAGATTCACTTAAAGGTCCGCCCGACATATCAGTGCCAGCAGATCGCCCAGTTATTGAAATTTCAGGAAAATCTTTTTTCTTTTCGCGAACGAAATTTACAAGTTTCTTTAAATCTTCTGAGTTTTTAGGAAAAAGAACCGCTTTCGGTTTTACCTCAAAAAGACTTGCGTCGTGACTGTATTTTTCTAAAACTCCAGAGTCAGTTTCAACTTCACCTTCAAAAAATCCTTCTATCTCTTTTTTAAGATCAGTGAAGTCGGTTTTTCTAGACATGGTTTTCTATCTTAAATTATACCGTTAAAGAGTTTCAGACGCTCTGTCACAACCCTTTCCATCGCCACAATAGATGGTTTAAAGAATTTATATGGTGCAACTTCGTCTGGGTTTTCTTGTAAAGATAATTGAAGGGATTTTCTGTAAGCCAAGCGAATTTCAGTGTTTATGTGAACTATTGAAATTCCACTTTCTATCGCTTTAACAAAATCATCATCAGAAATTCCAGAACCGCCATGCAAAACCAATGGTACTCCAGTTTCTCCTCTGACACGTTTTACTCGATCACTATCAATAGCTGGATTGTGTCCGCCTTTCAACATTCCATGTAGGTTTCCAACCGCAGGTGCCAAAAGATCGATTCCTGTTTCTTTGACAAATTCTGTCGCCATTTTAGGGTCTGTTAGAAATTCTTCTTTAGTTGCCACTCCTTCTGGCACTTCGTCTAAGATTTTTGACGACGTGCCGATAAATCCCAATTCAGCCTCAACTAGAATGTCCGGATTTTTGCTTTTGGCGTATTCAACACATCTTTTTGTAGTTGCCACATTTTCTTCAAACGTTAAATTAGCGCCGTCAAAAATTACCGCATCAAAACCAGCGTCTACAGCTTCTTTTACTCGATCGAAAGAATATGTGTGATCTGCATTTAAGAAAATTGGATAATCAAATTCTTCTCTTATACTTTTAACAACCGCGACTATTTGTTTTACTCCAAAAAAATCACGCTCGCCTTCTGAAACTCCGATAATAACCGGCAAGCTAAGTTTTCTTGCTGAATTTAAAATAGCCCAAAGAGCGGTCGTGTCTGAGATATTAAAATGACCGATAGCAACCTTCTTGCTTTCCGCTTCGGCAATGTAATCTTTAAGTGTCATAAATTAATTGTATCACAGCTCATTCATACAAATTATGATAAAATTAACAGGGTAAATATCATTTAATTAAAAATATTATTAAAGTAAGATCATCCAATTCTTCAGAAAATTGATGAGGTGCGAGGTACGCAAGAAAAATGGGGTGAGACGTATTTAACAATACGGCGAGAAACATTTTCCGAAGCATAACGAAGCAGATCACAATTTTCTGAAGAATTAAAAATATGAAAATAGATTTTTTAGCAATTGGGGACATCGTAACAGACGCTTTTATAGAGCTTGAGGATGCTTGGATTGAGACTGACAATCCTGAAAAAAATAAAGAGCTTTGTATGAAATTCGGCGACAAATTACCTTACAGAGAAGTTGTTGTTGTGCCGGCCGTTGGAAACAGTCCGAATGCTTCTGTCGCGGCTCATCGATTGGGTCTAAATTCTGCCTTGATGACTAATCTTGGAAACGATTTTTACGGTAAAGAACAAATTTTACAACTTAAAAAAGAAGGGATTTCAAGAAAATTTGTAAAAGTACATCCAAAAATGGAATCGAATTATCATTTTGTTTTACGCTTAAAAGAAGAGCGAACAATTTTAGTAAAACACCAACAATATCCTTATTCATTTCCTAAAATTAAAATTGCACCTAAATGGATTTATTTAAGTTCGCTTGCAGAAAATTCTCTACCCTACCACCAAGAAATTGCCGATTATCTTGAAGCGCACAAAGAGGTAAAATTAGCCTTTCAGCCTGGAACGTTCCAAATGAAACTTGGTTATGAAAAATTAAAAAGACTTTACACCCTTTCTGAACTTTTCTTTTGCAACGTTGAGGAAGCTCGGAAAATTACTGGAGCGCCGACAGATACAGATGTAAATGATCTTTTGCATAAATTGCGAAACTTGGGACCAAAGATTGTAGTTATAACTGATGGACCAAATGGAGCTTATGCATTTGATGGAAATGAAGTTTGGTTTATGCCGATGTATCCAGATCCAAAAGCACCTGTCGACAGAACTGGTGCCGGTGATTCATTTTCAGCGACCTTTACTTCCGCGCTCGCCCTTGGAAAAACAATTCCTGAAGCTCTTTCATGGGGACCGATAAATTCGATGTCCGTTGTTCAAGAAATCGGCGCACAAAAAGGCCTACTAACAAAGGGAAAACTCGAAGAATATCTCAAAAATGCTCCGGCTGAATATAAAGCACGAAAGTTAAGTTAGATAAAAATGAGCGAGATCGTATCTCACTCATTTAAATTGTTTGGTATTCCAGGGCTGGGATTTTTTCTGTTTCGATAATTTTGAAATATATTCGGCTGATTGTTTGACCAGATCGAGTTTTAACATTTATCCTCCATTTCCCCGGAATCAAGCCGTCTTTTTCTGAATATCCACGATAACCTTCTTTCCTACCTCCAACGAGTGGGAAAGAAATATTTGAAAGTGTTTGCCATTTTCCATTTGGATCAAGATACTGCCACTCATGAATTATTTCTGTATTCAATCGAGCCGGTGAAAAAATTGAGCTAAAAACAACAGCTTTGTCGTCATAGGGAGTTATACTAAACTTTTCATAAATCAAGAAAAAATCCCAAAAAGATTTTTTCTCGGCAACTAATTTATAATCTCCAGAAGGCATTCTTTCCAGAGAATGGTAAACGCCTTTTTCTCGAACAGAGAGAGGAAATGGTGGAATAGTATTGGTAAAATAAAAAATATTTATAAGTGTAAAAATCGAAACAACGCTAATTATAATTTTTCGTTTTTGTTTTTTTATTTCTGAAATTTTTCTTTGTAATAAATTAATGAAACAAAAAATAAATACCAAACTTAAAATTCCACTTGATACAAACATTGGAAACCCTAATATGTGAGTAACAAAAGGAAGGGTTAAAATAAAAAGAGAGAAAGCTGCAAAAAATAACATGCTCAGCTGAAAAACAAAATTTTTATATTGTTTTTTTAAAATTTCATTCGCCAAAAAAAGAATGAACAGGGCTAGAATAAAAGGCCAACTTGTAAACAAAGATCCACTAAAGGAGTAGAAAATCATCGAGGCGCTCAAAATAGCACCGAAAGAATACTGAATTAAAAGTGGCGCAAAAATTCTCGGAAAATTTAGAATTTTTACATTCCAAATCCCAGCATCAAAAAAGTTAATAAAAATGATACTTAAACTTGCTAAAAATAAATAGAAGAAAAGTAATATTAAAGCTGTCCCGAAATTTATTAATTGAAAAGTTATCAGATCAACAAAAAACCCAAAAAACAAAGCGCTCGGCATCAAATATCTCTCGTAATGAGAATACCAGCTTTTTACATATTTAAGCTGTGAAGAAATTATTGTCATTTTAAAATGATTATTTCCTTCCTAAAACTTTTAAAACGGCTTTTCTAACATGAGAGACTCCCATTCCATAATGCTCAATAAGTTCTTCCGGCTTGCCGGACTGACCAAACCTATCATCAACTCCAATAAACTCAATTGGTACTGGAAAATTTTTTGCTAAGCATTCCGCCACTGCAGAACCCATTCCACCACGGATTTGATGCTCTTCAACTGTAACAATGGCTCCCGTTTCTTTTGCTAAGGCAACAACCGAAACTTCATCGAGAGGTTTAATTGTCGAAAGATTCAAAACTTTTATATCAATTTCATCTTTAAGATCAAACGCCACCTTGAGAGCTTTAAAAACCAGAGCGCCTGTTGCAATAATCCCCACTTCAGCTTTTTTCTCATTTTCTGGTTGCCAAAAAATTTCAGCCTGACCAATCCTAAATGGAGTCTCTTGTGTTGTAATTATCGGAGTTTTTTCCCTAGTAAGCCTGATATAAACAGGGGCATTAATTTCAGCTGCCGCAATCGTCGCTTTTTCCGCCTCAATTGAATCACAAGGTGAGAGAACAATCATTCGAGGAATTACACGAGTAATCGCAATATCTTCTACTGCTTGATGAGTCCCTCCATCTGGACCAACTGAAATTCCAGCGTGGCTTCCTGCAATTTTTACAGGCCTATCGTTATAACAAATCGTTGTTCTTATTTGCTCCCAGTTTCTTCCAGGTGAAAACGTTGCGTAAGAAGTGATGAAAGGAATTTTGCCCATCGCCGCCATTCCGCTTGCCACAGTTGCCAAATTTTGTTCGGCTACACCGATCTGAACAAATCTCTCAGGAAATTTCTCAGCAAAAAGATGCGTTTGTGTTGACTCAGTTAAATCGGCACAAAGCGCTACAACATTTTCATTTCTTTCTCCAGCTTTGAGCAAACCACGACCATAACCTTTTCGAATCGGCTCCTCTTCAAAGTTTCCAGAAAAAATTTTAGGATTTAATTTTGCGTTTTTATTAATCATGTTTAAATTTCCTAAAGCCTAACACCTAATAACCTAGAGCCTATTCCTATTCGTGCTCACTCGTAATTTTTCCACCCAAGCTTCGCAATTCTTTAAGTGCCATTTTGGCTTCTTCTTCATTTGGCGGCTTGCCGTGCCATTCAAATTTTCTTTCAAATTCCTTAACTCCCTTTCCTGGAATTGTATGAGCAATTATTACCGTTGGTTTGTTAAAAATAGTTTTTGCTGTTTCAAAAGCCTCAATAATTTCTTCAAAATTGTGTCCGTCAATTTCAATAACGTGCCAATTGAAAGATTCCCACTTTGCTCGAAGTGGTTCAAGAGGCATGATGTCTTCGGTAAAACCGTCGATCTGAATATTGTTTCGATCGATTATAGCGATAAGGTTGTAGAGTTTCTCTTTCCCCGCAAGCATAGCTCCTTCCCAAGAATTTCCGGCGTCTAGTTCACCATCAGACATCAAACAATAAAAAAATCTACCAGAAGAATTGCTTTTATCAATCCTATCAGCAAGCGCCATGCCAACAGTTTGAGAAAGTCCTGAACCTAAAGGACCCGAGCTAGTTTCCAAAGCCGGTAAAAATTCTCTATGAGGATGACCCTGAAGACGACTGCCAAATTTTCGCAAAGTCTTTAGTTCTGCAATTGGAAAATAACCGGCGTGAGCCATCGTTGCATAAAGTACAGGACAAATATGACCATTAGAAAGAATGATTCTGTCTCTATCTTTCCAATCTGGATTTTTGGAGTCGTGTTTTAAAGTGTGAAAATAAAGAGCGGTAAAAATATCAGTCATTCCAAGAGGACCGGCAGTATGGCCCGACTTCGCTTCTAAAAGCATTTCAATAATAGACTGCCTTATTTCATTCGCTTTTTTTGCGAGTTCTTTTTTTGTTTCATCAGTCAACATAAGGTAGTATTTAGTATATTAGATTTCAGAGTTTTTTTCTATTAATTTATTTAACATCTTCATTATTTCAGTTAATAAATCATTCGCGGGTTGAAGAATCGTTTCAGAAAAATACAATCGATGGCAAATCTATATTTGTGTTTCTAATTCTGAAGCAGAACCCATAGCTCTAATAAGAAAATATCTAAAATCATTATTTGTTCTTCCGCGACTTCATTCAGCTATATTCGATGGAACGGAGACAGATGCCCTTTGCATTTGGGAACGCAAACCAAATTTTTCTTCTTCTGGTAATTTTCTTGATACCTCATATATAAGTTCGACTAAATCCATTGACTTATGCCAGACAGTTAATTTTTTGTAATCATGAACACGCATCTTTCTAGCTTACTAACATACTAAGTACTAATTACTAATGTTTTGAAATTCTAAAATAGCTTCTTTTATATCTTCGCTTTCAAAAATAGCTGAACCCGAGACTAATCTATCCGCGCCTGCTTCAAGAAGAGCGGGTGCTGTGTCCAAATTAACTCCTCCATCAACACTAATGATGACACCATGATCGTGTCCTCTTAAGTCTTTTATTTTTTCTATAACTTTTTGATCAAAAGATTGACCTTGAAAACCAATTTTGTCTATTCCCATAAATTGAACGAAGTCGACATCCTCCAACAACGGATAAATATCTTTATTTGATGTAGCAATGTTTAGAGCCAAACCTACTTCAACGTAGAGAGCTGATTCTTTTGGAACAAGTTTAGTTTTTACATTTTTTAAAAAATTTGAAATATTTTCAGTAGATTCATAATGAAAAACTATTCTTTTTGCGCCCGCAATAATCCAATCGAACCAAATATTTTCTGGATTTTTCACCATTAAATCTATTTCGAAACCTAGACTATCCCAAAATGGAAATTCTGTTTCTTCTTTTTTTATTGCAACGAAATCTGGATCTTCGGTCGCGTTTAAGTACGGCCAAGAAGATTTTGGAGTTAATTTCCCATCCAGAATATCGATCTGAACTAAAGGAGCCAAACCGTTTACTTTGGCCATTTTTTCCTGGAGATCTTTTAGACTTTTAGGAATAATTGCGGGAATAATTTCCATGAATTAGCAACTTATAAAAATTCAAATAATTAATTGAACCCATTTGCCAGTACTGTGATTTCGTCCTGAAGTAGTGGCCGATGATACATTCTAACATCATCTATAGAACCCCACATGTAATCACTGTATTCTGTTTGAGAGTCGGTATTTGCCTGTGCCCCGATGATTAGATTGCTTTCTATATCAGCCGGCCTTAGATCAGAAACATTTTTAGTAGTTTTTTGGACACCGTTTATGAATAACTCAAGTTTTTCTCCGTCATAATTAGCGACTACATGATTCCATACTGTTGGATTGTCTAAAACCGTAGAGACAAAAACTTCACCGGTGCCATCTGATTTTTGGTAGGAAACGAAGTAAATTCTTATTTGACCTTGCTGTGGAGAATAGAGGAACATAGCGTAGCTTTTTTCATTTGGCATTTTATTTTTACTCAAAAGTACGTAATACTCGTCACTTTCTGGACGCTCTCCACCTTCTGGATCTTGCTGTAACCTTAGCCAAGTTGAAATAGCAAACGAATTGTACAGGTCAAAATCGCTCAAAGTATCAACATAATCTTCTTCAGACCTTCTAAAGAACAAACTGCTCCCGACTTTCCCGTTAGCTAAAGAAGCTCCGTTTACTAAGGCCTCACTTTTCTGAATATTAGTTTTTTCTGATGTATATTGTTTTCCATTTTTTTCATAAATATCGTCCATTGGCCATCTTGCCCACTGTGTAAGACTGAATTGGTTTCGAAGAACAGGATAAGTTATGCCTTCTACTATTGTCCATATATTACTGAAATCCCAACCAGGGAAATTAGCTTTTTGCTTCATTCCGTTTGTAGTAACACCCTCAACTCCAGAACAATTTTGATTTCCACCACATCCGTACGATTGACCTGATATTTCGATGTTGTAAACTGAATTTTCTATTAAACCGTTTTCACCATTTGTACCGGTAAACCCTCCAGTTTTATGACCTGTATCATCGACAAATCCTGTAGAGTAGGAATTTGAAACAAATCCACTAGAGTTTTCACCCATCATACCTCCAATGTGAATTCCTCCTGCTCCTATATTAGACAAAGAGTATGAATTAAATACTGTGCTAGTATTTCCATTATTAGCTCCGACTAATCCGCCACTGTCCGACCATGACTGGCCGATGTTCCCCTTGGAAAAAGAATTTTTCACTGCGCCCTGAGCATGATTTCCGATTAAACCGCCAAGGAAGTAACTGTCTATATCAAAACTCGGTTCTATTTCCGCATAAGATCCTGAAGAGTAAATATCGCCCTGATTTGACCCTATCAATCCTCCAACACTACTTAGAGCTTTAATGGTGCCTGAATAAAAAGCGTTCACCAAGTTTCCTGAAGAAAAATCTCCAAATAAACCGCCCACCACATCTGCCTCTTGGGCATCAATTAAGCTACCCACGCAAAAAACATTTTTTACATTTAAGTCTGAAGCCTTACCCGCTAAACATCCAACCCCCCAAACCCCCAAACCTTCCCGATGTTCTGAATAAATCTTCATAGTTGGAGAAACCACACTTACATTAGTTAAACTAGAACTAGAACCTTCTAATTCACCAATTAAATTTCCTGCAATGATCTCTGTCCCACCGGATAAATTGTCAGTTATTTCAAAAAATATATCTCTTGCTTTCAGGTTAGAAATTTTAGTGTCCTCTCCAAGGCTAATAAAAACTCCTCCCGGCAATATTGCATCAACATCATTATGATTTGCGTCGTCCGTATAAGTAAGTTGTATAATAATATCTTCTAAATTTAGATTATAAAATTTTGCGTCACTGGTATGACCGAAAATATTAACAGAAGGACCTAAATAAACACTCCCGTTCCAATGATACTCATCTATCACTTTATTAACGTGCAGATTTTTTATTTTATAATCCTGACCATCGTAACATCCGGTAAATGGTGCGTCAGAGAACAAATTACCTATAGGCTCCCAATCGCTGAAATTACCTAAGTCTATATCTGCCATTTGTATATAGCTTCCGGAGAGATTGTTTCTAACATTATTTAAATCCTGGGCAGTCCAAACCTTTTTAATAGGAAATTTTCCACAGGAAATTTTTACGATGTCGTCTTGATCAGTATAGTCTGCATCGGTATTATCTAATCCTCCACTTCCCCCAGACCCTCTATCAGAATCATCTGAATTGTCCTCCAACTGATTATCACTATTCAAACTATCATCTAGGTTATTTTGTACTGGATCTTCTATTGTCCGTGTCTGAAGGTTAAAAAGATTAAATTTAAGCTTCTGTAATAATGGACTAAGAGAAGAATTTACAGTTCCTATAAAACCGCTCTTTTCCACCTTACCAAAATTTTGAACAACCGTTGCATCATCAATTTGTTTGGCCTGAGTCTCATCAACCCTGTTTAACCTGAAAACGACTAGAGCAATTAAAAAGAAAATGAATAATACTAAAACGACAAAAATTATGGCTTTTGGCCAGACTTTTTTCTTAACTTGTTGTTCTTCCATTTGTAGAGTCTAAATAATAAAATTTGACACCTTTATTATCTCACGGTTTTGTGAAAAAGGTAGAGTTAATGTCCCCAAAGTGTGTCCTAGAATTTATTTAATCTTTGTTCATGCCTTCCGCCTTCAAAAGAAGTGCCGAGCCAGAGTTCTATTGCCTTAAATGCTTCGCGTTTGGAAACGAAGCGAGCGCCTAGTGAAAGAATATTTGAATTATTATGTTCACGTGAAAGTGTAATAATTTCTTTTGGTCCACCGTAAAAAACTGCCGCCCGAATTCCTTTAACTTTATTAGCAGCCATCGCTTCGCCTTGGCCGGAACCGCCTAAAATTATTCCTCGAGAATTTTCTGTATCTTTAGAAACCTCTTCAGCAACAGGTATGACAAAATCCGGATAATCATCTTCCGGATTTAGTTCAAAAGCGCCTTTGTCTATCACCTCAAGGTCTTTTTTAGTTAGAAACTCTTTAATTTTTTCTTTGAGTTCAAAGCCAGCGTGGTCGCTTCCAAGGTAAATTTTCATAAAAATGATATATTTAAGAGCTTGTTCATTTCAAAAATAATTTATTAAAAATGTCGCCTGGGTTATACCAAACTTGGTATTTTTCATTATATTGCCAATCAGAAGGAGTATATTTTTTAGGGTACTGATTGCTACCCCAATACCATCCTTTTATTCTATCTTCCCCGTGGAAAACAAAAATTTTATTTAATTCAATAGTTTTTGAGCTTGTGTACGAAGGCGCGGGAAATAAATAACGAACTTTCCAGACAAGAAAACTTCCGATTACAATCGCAATTATAATAACAATGATTGTCGTTTTCATACTTACTTCAAGTGAGATCCTGCCTTAATCACGTGCTCCACAAGTGTGTGAGTATACCCCGCCTCATTGTCATACCAAGCGCAGACTTTGACCAAATTGCCGTCAATCACCCGAGTCAGATCGAGATCAGCGATTGAGCCATATTTGCTTCCTAAAATATCGGAGGAAACCAAAGGATCGTGAGTTATCGTGAAAATTCCCTGCCATCTTTCTTCTTTTGACGCATCCTCGAGAATTTTATTTACTTCTTCGACTGATGTGGGTCGTTTTGAAATAAAAGTGATATCAGCAATTGAACCAGCTGGCACAGGTACTCGAAGCGCAATTCCGTCAAACTTCCCCTCCAATTCTGTTATGACTTTGGTTGTAGCCTTCGCCGCACCGGTTGAAGTTGGGATGATGTTTTGCCCAGCCCCACGTCCCAACCGAGGATTTTTCTTATTTGGAGAATCAACAACAGACTGGCTAGCTGTCACGCCGTGAATAGTATTTAAAACTGCTTTTTCAATCCCAACTGTTTCGTTAAGAATTTGAATTAAAGGGCTACCGGCATTCGTTGTGCAAGAAGCATTTGAAGTTACGGAACAAGTCTTAAGCTTTTCGTCATTAATCCCCATAAGAATAGTTGCCTGACCTTCTCCCGGCTCATCTTTGGCTGGCGCAGTTATAACAACTTTTTTGGCACCCGCATCAATGTGGATTTTAGCTGTTTCAAATTTAGTGAAAACTCCGGTAGATTCAACTACCACGTCAATATCCAGATCCTTCCAAGGAAGTTGCATTGGATCTTTTTCGCTGAAAAAAGAAATTTCTTTGCCATCAACTATCAATGCTGGATTTTTGTTGCCCGCAACTTCAACCTTAAAATCACTTTTTCCATAAACAGTGTCGTATTGTAAAAGATATGCAATATTTTCTATATCTGCCAAATCATTTATAGCAACAACTTCTATGTCTGAATTTTTTAATGAGGCTTTCAAAAAAGCTCTGCCGATTCTACCTGCACCATTAATCGCCACCTTTACCATAAAAATTTAATTAAGATACTAATATACGAATTATACTAATCTACAAATAGATAACAAATCATTAAGTTGACTTATTCGTAGTTATTCGCAGATTAGTATCCATTCGTTGATTAGTATTTATTCTTGTCCCACAGCGGAAACATCAGAAGTAGCTACTGTCTGAACTATATCATCTACCTCACAAACCCCACTTGCACAAGCCAATTCTTTCTTCAAATCACTCTCGTCTGTTTTTTCGTAAGTAATGATCTTTGAAAAATCGATGCTTTCAAATCTTTTTGCCAATTCATTATACCTTTTTTCATCAATCTCTTCATAAGGAGCTAATTGATAGACGTGGTTGTCTCTCGGTAAGAAAGAAAGTCCACCAACAATGTCCCAATTTTTGTAAATCCAGTTTGCAACTTCTATCCATTCGTCATCACCAACTGAAACTGTAACTGACGGATTGTGTTCTGTATAGTTTTCTTTTACCAACTTCCAATGCACGAGCTGATCGATTGCTGAAAGGTCATCTTTGTAAACAGAGCCTTTAGGTGATTTAACTGGAAACTCTAAAACATAAGTTGTTGCGTTTTCCATTGTTTGACCAACTTCTGGCTGATAAGGAACGCCTTGATCTCTTAGCATTTTGAAAAGCGCATCAGTTGCAGATATTCTTACTCTTCTTATATAGAATGGAGCGTGTCGAGGATGCATACCCGAAGAACAATTTACGGTCTGAGAAAGAGTGCCTGATGGTTTAACGCAGGTTATGGCTGTTGATTCATTAATGCCGAATTTCTTTGCATACACTTTGTTTATCTTGATAGATTCTTTTTTCAACTTTTCTAGCATTTTTGCATCCCGAACAGCAGGACAATCCCATTGACCGGTAATCGAAACTCCTAAAAGTCTTTCTTTCTCACAATTATCTTTCCATTTTTTTGAAAGATAAGGAAAATTCGTAAGAGATGATTGATAAGTTCCTAGAATTACCGCTAGTCTCATCTTTCTCATCAAACTTTCTTCATTATCCTCTTTTCTAGCGACTATTTCGGATAGATTACAAAATTGTCTAGACTGCAAAATAATCTCCCCACAAGGATTTGTTCCTATTGGTCCAATTATATTTTGACCCGTAGCATCAAAATATCCTTTATAACCCTTCAAAACATTTATTCTCCTCTCTGGTAAGGTTTTAGCCAAAGATCCTCTGTTAAATATCCCCCTTTCTCCTGACCCTGATTTTATTAAAGCCATCCATTCTTCCAAAAACTCGGCATTTGTAGGTTTTTGGTTATAGACAGCAGAATTATTTGCCAAACTTCTTTGAGGATCAGTCATGTAGAACTGTCCTTTCTTTGAATCTCGAATATCATTGTCATCCAAATCAGAAAGTGAGATCATTGCACTTCTTCTCACACCACCTGAAACAACACAATCACCAATTGTACAAATAATGTCGTGAACATCTAAGTTTGTTAAACGCTTTCCTTGTCTAGAGAGCATTTTTTCTCTCGTGAAGGTGAGTAACCTTCTCAAAGGTTCCGGACCAGAACTTTTTCCACCCATTGTTTTGAGTCTTGCTCCAGCTGGTCTGAGTTTTGAATAATCAAAATCTACATCATTCCCGACTGCCCAAGTTTCCATTCCTAAAATAAATGCGTCGCTCCATCCTTCTTTACTATCGTCGATAATATGCGTTAGTACTTTTTTTCCAGTTTGCAAACCTATTTGCGGAAACTTTTGTACGTTCTGACTTTCAACTGACCAACCGGCACCGGTTCCACACATTGAAACATACATTATTTCTGCTAAGTCTCGAAAATTTTCTGGTGCAATGAAAGAACAATTGTATGCACAAACATTTGTTGTCTTTGCAGCTTTACCTGCAAATTGAAGCAGTCGCATTGATGGCATTGCTTCGTGTTTTAAAATTCCATCTCTTATTTCTTCGTACTCGGAATCTTTCAACTTGTTTCCAAGATTTTCTTTCATGAAGTTTACATAACGATCAACTGTTTCAATCCAAGTTTCTCTGCGTGATTCTTCTTCAATCCATCGTGAGTAAGATCGATAATAAACAAATTCACCAAGTGAGTTATTAAAATATTTTTTACTGCTCTGTGCAAACTTCTTAACTTTTTCTGGAACTTCAACGCCAGTCATCCTTAATTTATTTCTTTGTTCACGATAAAGAATGTAACCCTTAGCCGTAGCCACATATTCAGACAACATCAATTCTTTTTCAACAGAATTCTGAATTCCTTCAACTGTTGGCAAAAAATTCGGATGCTTCTTGGAAATCCTAACTAAATCAGCGAAAACTTTGTTCGCAACCATTCCTGCTTCTTCAAAAGAACCTTCACCGGTTGCTAACATAGACTTGTAGATAGCATTAGTTACTCTATCAATATCAAAATCAACAACCTGACCGTTCCTTTTTTGAACTTTTTTTATCAGTTTTGATTTATTTGTTGCGGTCTTCACTGTTTTTGGCATTTCCTTTATAAATTAATGGTAAATTATTTTGTCTATACATTTTACCTCAAATTACCAGCTCACAAAAAGGAATTTGGGAGAAAATTTTGGACAGGAAACAAAAGAAAAGTCGTGTAAACCCCGACCCTTGGAAAACAGCCTACTTTCTGACCTAGGCGGTAAAATAAAAATCCAAAAATGTTCGCAAATTCACCTAACTGTGGAAAAGTCGGTGGTCTTAAGGTTTAAAAATTCAAATTTCCCAAAAATTCTGCTTGCGATCCAATCTTGATTCCGTATTGATCTGAAAATCCCGAATTAACTTCCAAAACATAGAGGGCTTTTTCTTGAGGATAAAATGTTTCTGGAAAAGTTGATGGCTCAACTGCTTTTTTCATATCAACGACAACAAAATTTTCATCAAACCAAATTATGTCGATAGGAAAATTCATTTCTTTCATCCAAAAACCGTAAAAGTACGGTTCTTCGAAAACAAAAAGTAAGCCGGAGTTAAGATCTAAGTTCTCTCTACCAGAGAGACCTTGAGTTCTTTCTTCTTTATTTAGAGATAACTCAATTTTTACTTCAGCATTTTCTATTTTTAGTAAGTTTTCCGATTCAACTTGTATTTTTTCAACTTGTACTTCCTCTTCTGTATTCTTTGTACCGGCAAAAAAATAATCATTAGCAAGAAGAACAGCTAAAGAAATAATTAATACACCGAAAAGAGAGAGTAACGATTTTATTTCAATTTTTTTTAACATTTTTTAAAGCCCCGAGCGCCTACGGCGCTCGGGGCAACTTTTATTTTTTCTCGTAATTCGTTTTTAAATAATTTTGTAATTCGTTTTTTATTTCTGGATGTTTAAGTCCGAGTTCAATCTGCGCAATAACAAATTGTAATTTGTTTCCGCAATCATAACGTTGACCATCAAATTTTCTACCAAACATCAAACCTTTTTGAGAAAGATAAGTTGTGAAAGCATCAGCCAATCGGATCTCGCCATCCTTTCCAGCTTTCTGTTTTTTTAAAATTTTATAAATTTCAGGAGTTAAAATATAACGTCCAATTACCGCCGTATTCGAAGTTGTTTCTTTCTGTGTTGGTTTTTCGATAAACTTTTTTATCTCCAAAGTCTTTTTATCAACCTTCAAACCTTCAACGATTCCGTAATTCGAAATTTTTTCTTTTGGTACTTCTTCTACGCCAATTATTGGAGTTCGATATTTTTCAAAAGTTTCAATCATTTCTCTAAGAGCTGGAGTCCTACCAACAATGATGTCGTCACCAAAAAGAACAGCGACAGCTTCGTCTTCAGCGATAAAAGCAGAGGCCGACAAAACAGCGTGTCCATCTCCTAGGGGTTTGTTTTGTCGAACGAAAGCAAATTTTGCCAGTTTTCCTATTTCTCTTATCTGTTTTAACTCTTTATGCTTATGTTTTTGCTCTAATCTATACTCAAGCTCAAAATTCCTATCAAAATGATCTTCAATTGCTCTCTTACCTATAGCTGTCACGAAAATTATTTCTTCAATTCCCGCCGCAACCGCTTCCTCTACTATATATTGTATGACTGGCTTATCGACAACTGGAAGCATCTCCTTTGGTTGCGCTTTAGTAGCCGGCAAAAAACGGGTACCCATACCAGCTACCGGAATAATGGCTTTTTTGATTTTAGTTTGCATGATACTCCACTATACACCTTCATGAAAAAATCTTAAAGCTAATAAAATATCCCCCACCCGCCCACCCTCCATACTATTTATCTCCACGTGGAGATAAATAGTATGGAGGGTGCTATGATTCTAAATTAAATAATTTTTTGTATTTTTCATCTCCTTCAATAGACTCGGCTATAACGTAAAGCATATCCTTCCCAACCTTAAAATCAGCTTTTAAAAGAGCTGTGAATTCCTCACATGGATAAGGATAAACCCAAACACTATCTTGTAATCGTACGAATCCTACGGCTCGCAGACTCCTTCTTATTTTAAAACGTAATCCTCTTCGATAGTTGGGAATGTTAAAAATTATTATTCGCCAATTTCCATCCCATCTTCTGGGTCTTAATAAACCTTCTTCCATTATTTTTATTTTTCTTAGAACCACTCTACCTTTTGGAGTAATACTCAATAATCCATTACGCTTTATAAGTAACCCTTGCTTCATCAATTTATCTCGTGTTCTATTAATAGAGCTTTTTTGTTGATTTGAAGGAAGTAGGCCTAACTTTTTCATAGAGACGAGAACTTGTGGTGCAACTAAAGCTACTCCCAAAACACCCGAAACAATTACGGTTTCTAAAACAAGTTTTTTAATATTATTTTTTCTTCTCCTTTTGTTTGATTTTTCTTCTATTCCTATTACACTCATAAAAAACACCTTACATATTTGATTAAAAAAATCAATCATACAAAAAGTATCCACGTGGATACTTTTTGTATGAAAATATTAAATTAACTGGAATTAACTAATTCCGTCTTAGGTTTTATTATTCTGTTCAGGTTCAAACTCTAAACAAACTGAATTGATGCAATATCTTTTCCCGCCGCGATCTTCTGGACCATCCGGAAAGACATGGCCTAAGTGCGAGCCGCAATTTTTGCAGAGTACCTCGACACGGTTTATTCCATGACTCGTATCTTCTTTAGTAATCACATTCTGATTTGAAATCACGTCCGTGAAGCTCGGCCAGCCAGTTTGTGAATCAAATTTCGTGTCGGAAGAAAATAACGCCCCACCGCAAACTTTACATTTATAAGTTCCCTTCTCCTTATTATCCAAAAATTTTCCAGTAAACGGCACCTCCGTTCCTCCTTTTCTCAAAACCTCATATTCTTCCGGTTTTAATTTCTTTTTTATTTTGTCTTCGTTCATAGTTATATAAGCACTAAAAGCGAAGCGGTAACAATCAGTGTTACAAGATAATAGACGGCATTGAATAGAAAAAGTTTAAAACTCTTCCCTTCCCAAAGCCATGCTCCTGCTGTTGTCGGAACATAGAAACCGAGCCAAATCCAGAAAGCTAATTGAAGCGCTCCAGAAAAACCTACACCAATAGCTCCATACAAAAATGCAAATTGTGCTAAAACATAAGCGAACAAAAGCATTCCAATAAAACCAAAGGTCATAGCCTTGGCCGGAGTCATAGACATGCTTTTCATACTTTCCGGAGTCATACCCATTAATTTCATCCAATATTTTCCAAAAACTGGACCGTACCAAAGAAAACCAATAAAAAAAGCGGTAACTGCTGCAAAAAAGACTGCTAAATAATTAACTTCGATCATAAAAATAGTAGTTAGTAGTTAGTAGTTAGTAGTTAGTAGTTAGTAGTTAGTAGTTAGTAGTTAGTAGTTAGTAGTTAGTAGTTAGTAGTTAGTAGTTAGTAGTTAGTAGTTAGTAGTTAGTAGTTAGTAGTTAGTAAATAGAACTAATAAAAGCGACCTGATTAATTATACCGAAAGAGAGGTCTCTACCAAGAACCGCCTCCACCTCCACCTCCACCGCCGCCGGAAGATCCGCCTCCTCCAGAACCGCTCGAAGAACCGGGAGCAGTCGCAAGAGATGAATGACTAGCCGAAGAAAAAGCTGACATGCCTGATGCAAAAGCCGAAGCATTGAAATGAGCCATTGAATTATCGCTGTACCAGTTTGGCGGCGGCAGAATCATACCTTCAAACACCTTCGCCCATTCTTTTTCAACGCCAAGAGCCATGGCAAACGGTAAAAATTTCTCAAACTGCTGCGGGTTTTTTTCGGGCGCATTATGAAAATCAATCCTATCTTTTTCGGCAACAGAAAGATAAAGTTTGAATCCTTTTATCTTCTCTTTTGTAAGTACGCCTTTTTCTGTCATTTTTAGCATAAAAATTACAAAAATAAACATGATGAAAATCGAAATCACTAAAGACGCTGCTCCGCCAAAACCAAACACGCTCCAAAATATTGGCGTGAAGAAAAACCAAACAAAAATTCCGACAAATATTGCTACTATCATCTTAATAATTCTTTTTCCAAGTATTCCGCCTGAAAAATCAGTAGAAGCCTTTCCATTTGTAGGAAAATACCCAAAATCAAGAAGAGAATACTCGCAACTTTTTTCGATTTCCCGTGCTGTAACATAAAATTGATGCTTAAAATCAGACAGGCGAACTTTGTTTTTCAAAGACGAAGTTTGTGCTTCTTTAGTTTGTGGAGAAAAAACCTCTTTCAAATTTTTTACTTTAAAAACTTTCGGCTCAAAGCTAAAAAGACTTTCCAAAAGTTCAGCTTGAAAAGGTTTAAGACTCTGATCTCCAGGCTTCAAAAGTTCGAGCTCGTAATCTTCTTTCGATAACAAACCTTCTTTTGGAATTTTAGAAATTTTAAGAAAGCCGTGAGTTGCTAAATAGACAATTTCTGCTGATAAAGAATTGCCGAACGATCGCTTTAAAACAAAAGTCATTTGCATCGGTGAAAGTTCGTCTGGTACATCGTATTCTGGAACAATTACACCCGTCCCTTTTGGATCTTTGCCGTGCTTCCACCAAATCTTATACATTAAAATAAACACGAGGATCGGCAGAAAAAGCCAGTACCACCCGGCTTCAAAAAAACTTTTTGCAAAGCGTTCAGCAAATGTCGGCTCGTAAACAATTCGTTTCGGAAAACCGACGGCAACTGTCACGCCTTCGCCTGAATAAAGCGGTTGAGGGCTTTGAAAATAAATAGATGTTTTCCCTTTAGGTTCTCCTAAAACATTACCCGAACATTTATCAGTGCTTCCAGAAAAACCAAAGTAGCAAGCAATTTGTAAATCATTTCTTTCGACGGAAACCGGAAGATGAACGTAAGTTTCAGAAGTATAAATTGGCACAGGCCATTCGTTCCCAGTCGCGTTCCAGTAAATTTCATCGTAACTGCCAAAGTAACCTATCGCCCGATCAACTGTGTAGGAAATAATGTATCGATGACTTCCAGTAATTTCTTCATTAGGATCGCCGATTTTTAAAACTTTGTAACGGCCTTCGCTTAAAATTTCAAAAGGATACGAATTTCCGTACTCATCGGTAACTGAAATATTACTTAGACTGAATTTAAAATTATTTCCTAGCCGCGTTTTGTAATTTACCGGAATTTGCCTGAAAATTCCGTGGCGATAAAGATCACCAAAATTGTAATTTATATCTTCTGTGACATTTATCGTAGCGTCAGAATTAACGATAACCTCAACTTTCATCGAATCAATTCTTTCGCCGTATGAATCTTGACCAAAGATATTTCCTGGCGTAAGAAGACACAGAAAAATCAGTAAGAAATATGCTAAAGAAGGCTTAAAAACTTTTTTCATTATGTTTAGTACCAACCGACAATAAAGATGATTAGCAAACAAAAATAAAAAAGAGAGCTTTTTTCATAGATTTTTTATAAAATGATCAAGTACAGGGATAAATTGTAACACATAAAGACTTACTTTGTCTTTATGTTCCTATTGAGTAGAAATTTTTGTGAGGCGTTCATCGGTTTATCCTTGCGATGAATACAGCCGGCCCAACAACACGGCCGGCGCTTGCCGAGAGCAAGTTCAGCGCGCGCCCGTTCAATATGTTTTTTTCTTGTTTCAGATGTTTTAACGGAAATCACCCAACAAATCCATTCATTACGAGCAAGCGGAGTAATGTCTTCCCACACCTTGAGCGTTTCTGGATTAGACGAAATCGACTTATTCAAATCCTCCGGCAATTTATGCGCTGTTCCTTCTGATATTTTGTTTTTAGGCATGTGTTTATTGTAACAAAACAAAAGCGGCCGAGATAATCGGACCGCATATGTGACAAACTCAAGCCCTTGCCCTCTGAAGGCTTGGAAAAAACTTGATAGCAACGTCAAGAAGGATGATCGTTAGCGCTGCTGCAACGATTCCAGTCGGCAGATCATGAAGAATCCAATTACCGAAGAAGACTCCCGCTGCGAACACGATCTTCATTTTAACCTCCTGTTTTGTTGGATCAACTACCCTAAATATACCACTTGAAATAAAGACGTCTACTAAAATTTGTCCAAATGCTAAACTTCTCGTAGAATACTAACTTTGGAGGGTTCGCATAGTGGTTTAGTGCGCCACGTTGGAAACGTGGTATGTCGAAAGGCATCAAGGGTTCGAATCCCTTACCCTCCGCCAAGTTTTACAAGTCAGATCTCTCAAGCTTGCGGCGGCGGAAATCCAACCAGCCTAGAAGAGTAAAAGCCAGAAGAATAATGGCAGAAAAAATTAAAAGCGAGAAAAGTGCGTCATTTGTAACTTTATTACTCCAGTGATAAGCGACAGCAAAACCAATCGCCCCAACAACCACATCAACAACTCTATTTTCTTTTGTCTCAGAAATTTTAAAAAAGAATCGTTCTATAACTTCCCACATTATTAAAATAAAGATAGTAAAAAAATATGCCGCAAATGTACCGAAAGAGAAAAAAGCAAAAGTAAAGCCAATTAAAACTCCAGAAAGCGTATGGACCGCCATCCAGAGATCGAAGTATCTTCCCTCTTCCCACGAAAATGTTATATCACGTACTCGTTTAATCATTTAATTTATTCGCCTGATTTTTAATATCAAGAACTTTTAGCTTTGATTATCCCTTTTTCCTAGTAATGCGTTAATTCTATCTTGAACCGGAGGATGTGTCGAAAATAATTTATTCATAAATCCAGAAACATTTCCTGCGCCAAACGGACTTGAAATGAAAAGATGCGAAGTGGCGTGGCTGGCGTGCTTCATCGGCGCTTCATAACTTGAAATCTTTTTCAGAGCTCGAGCCAAACCTTCGGGAAACCGTGTAAGAAGCGCGCCAGAGGCATCAGCTAAATATTCTCTTCTTCTTGAAACTGCGAGTTGAATAAGTTTTGCCGCAATCGGAGCCAAAATAATTCCAACGATTGCGAGTACCATAAGCACTCCGTTTCCCTTGCCTTCCCGCCTTCCGCCACCGTGAAAAGAAATTCTCCAAAAAATGTCTGACAGAATTGCTAGAAAACCGACAAGCGTTACGGCAATGGTGGAAACCAACATGTCACGATTCCCGATATGAGAAAGTTCGTGGGCAATGACGCCTTCGAGTTCTGTTTTATCTAAAATTTGGAGAAGTCCACTTGTTACCGCAACAGCCGAGTGTTTGGGATTTCGTCCTGTGGCAAAAGCGTTTGGAGCTGGATCGTCGACAATATAAATTTTTGGCATCGGGAGCCCCGCGGTAATCGAAAGATTCTCAACAACATTCCAATAATCCGGATGGCTTTCGTTCGTAACCGGTTTCGCTCGAGTCATTTTTATAACAATCTTGTCTGAAAACCAATAGCTCCCAAAATTCATCAGGATTGCAAAGATGACCGCAATATAAAGAATCGCCGGTGTTTCCATGTACCAACTGATGGCCCAACCGATAAGAATTACCAAAACCAGAAAGAAAAACATGAGTAACCATGTTTTTCGAACGTTCTTGTCTTGTTCGTGATATATGTCCATGAGGTTAGGGTCTAGCGACTAGGGTTTAGGGGAAAATTATCAATTACCAAGTTTCAATTATCAATCAATTCGCCAGCCGGCAAACCAAATCCAAATTATCAATTTGAAAATTGGTCATTGAAAATTGAAAATTCGGGGTAACATTCAAATTTAGAATCTAAAACTTAACTTCAACCGGCTCCTTAGCCTCTTCTTGTTCGAGCTCGAAATACTCTCTTTGAGCAAACTTGAACATATTAGCAATTATATTTCCAGGAAATGATTCAACAGCAGTGTTTAGGTTTCTGACATTTCCGTTGTAGAAGCGTCTTGCGGCTTGGATTTTATTTTCTGTGTCAGACAATTCTCTTTGAAGTTCTAAGAAATTTTGATTGGCTTTAAGATCAGGATAATTTTCTGAAACGGCAAAAAGATTCTTCAAAGCTCCGGCCAGCATATTTTCGCCTTCAGCAATTCCCTTAACATCGCCCTTAACTTCGGCATTCATTGATCTTGTTCTTGCTTCAGTAACAGCTTCCAAAACTCCGGCTTCGTGTGAGGCGTAGCCTTTGACAGTGTTTACCAAGTTTGGAATGAGGTCATATCGCCTTTTGAGTTGAACATCAATATCTGCCCAAGCTTCCTTGGCTCGATTAACAAGTCGAATAAATCGATTGAAGGCCATGATAGCCCATAAAACTATGAGGACAATAAGTCCTATGAGAATGTAAAATAATATATCCATGTTATTCAGCTCATCTCAGAGCTGGATTAATTTTATAGAGGTTCATTATAACACAATTTAACCTCTACTTGGTTGAAATTCGTATTCTATAGATTCAAAACTTTCTTTGTTGAATTTCAAGGTGGGTAAGAAGTTTTCCATGAAAAATATTCTCAGATCTTGATCTGCAATTAGAGATGTGGTCATATGAATTTGTAAACACACACCAGAAGTATTGCATGTCAGTGAAATAGGTTGAATCCTGATTTTTTCTATGCGCTTTTTCCACTCTTCAAGAGATTCATTGTCTTCACCCTCCCCATAATAGCATTCATAACATCCCTGATTATGAATTATGGTTTTGAACCCATCGATACTTATCTCTCCAGTCTTTCCCCCATTAAAATATGCCATCTTTTTATAATTATCTTCAAAAGGATTAGATGCTTCTGAAGGAAGGAGCCTGGCTCTTAATCTAAATTCACCCGAATTTTTATCCACCAACTCAATATCGAGAATAGACATTAGAGGCTCGTAATCTTTTACTGGTATTCTTTTTTCTTCTTTCTGAATAACCCAAGAACTTGGATACTTAAACTCAAACCCGAATTCTTCGTTTTGGTATGTTTGCCAGTCTGAGGTAACAGATTCTTGAGTTCGTTCGGCCCCGAAGAACAATAGATAAGAAACGTTAGAAATTCCTAGAGAATTCAAATTTACAGTAGAAACAATATTGAGTTTTGAATCTTCAATTCTATATACGGAAATTTCGTTAGTTAAAGGTGTGACGATGTAAAGAAAATCTCCAAACTTTTCAATATAACCGTTTTCTGCATTAAGCTGTTCGATTTCAAAAAATTGAGTTTCGATTTCTATAGGATCACTAGAGACTTGTTGGCTTTTATTCGTAATTCTAGAAACATAATATTTATTATCTTCGCTCTTCCTTGTTAATGCCCACGCTGGATAAGTTGAAGTCACATCTAGTATTTCGAATCCTCTTTCTGAATAGTTATCTGAATTATCTCGGCTTTTTTTGTAAATATTTGTAGACGAAATAACTTCTGTAGGATTTTCCATCCGCAAAACTTTTAAATCCTGACTTCTTCCTGTCATGTAGCTGCTAGATTGTAAAACCATCCACTGATTCAAATCGGAATTCAACCACTGATTATCTAAATGCAATTCTAGACCCTTTATTTCAACTTCATCTAGAACTTTCATCTTCTTAGGATCTTTAATATCTACTACAAAAAGATAGATCGGCTGAACCACATTATCTAAGAGGTAAGCTTTATCATTAAAAACCAAAATATCATGAGCTGTTTTTTCCCTTAACTGTATTTTGTCTAATATATTTAGATCCTTATCAAAAGCAATAAATTCTTTATTTCTGGTCACAAATATATTCTCACCGTCAGTTGCGATACCAACAATTGGGAAAGCTCCGGACAAAGACACATCATCTCCAACCTTCATCTCTTCTTCCAACTCTTTTACCTTTAATTCATTCAGATTGAGATCTAGCTTTATTACCTTATTATTAGAAGTAATATAGATATTTTCATCAATAACTACACCATCTTTAGATTGCTTTATTGGTGTTCTCGCAAATTCTTGATAAAGCTGAGTTTCAGAATTCAAAACTAGCTTCACTAATTCTTTTTTTCTTAAATCGTAAGTAATTAAATCAACATTTTGTAATTTTTCTTCTGATTTCTGGATGTTTGAATTTTCTGTTTCTTCAGTTTCTTTGTTTTCTAAATTTAAAGCAAAATACGCAGCAACTGTACCGGCTACTAATAAAATTAATATTAAGACTACAGCCCAAATTAAAGTCTTGGGTTTTTTAGGAGGATTTACCTCATGGTTTTGAAACTCTGTTTGTGGAGTTTGATTTTGATTTTCTGGTTGCATGAGATAATTATGCCACTAAAATTAGAGATTCGAGTGAAGAGTTATAAACAAAAGAAAAAGCCCCGCCGGCCTTTGGCCGGCGGGGCTTTTTAATATTTTTACATTCCCATACCACCTCCCGCACCAAGCTTATCCGCTTTCCATCATCAAGGGGGCGGGCTTGGGTAGCGGGACTCCGCTTCGCTCCGCATTCCTAGAAACCTCCCATTCCCGGCATTCCTCCGCCCATTCCACCCCCACCTTTCTCCTCCTTCTCCGGTTCATCTGTAATCGCAACTTCAGTTGTTAAGAAAATCGCAGCAGCAGAAGCAGCGTTTTGAACCGTGCTTCGAGTTACTTTTAACGGATCAATTATCCCCGCTTTAAACATATCTGGAATTATTTTATCAGCTAACGCGTCATAGCCTGCGGCTAGTCCTTCTTTTGTTTTTACTTTCTCTACGATTACAGATCCATCATCTTTTCCCACGTTTAAAGCAATCTGTTTTAGTGGAATTTCCAAAGCTCTCGCCACAATTTTGTAACCAATTTCTCTTTCCGTCATCACCGAACCTTCTTTAATTTTTAGAGTAGCGGATGCCTTTACTAGAGCGGTACCACCTCCAGGCACAATTCCCTCTTCAATTGCTGCTTTGGTTGCGGCAACTGCGTCTTCAATCTTTAATTTCAAATACTTCATTTCGGTTTCAGTCGCAGCCCCAACTTTTATAACAGCCACTCCGCCGGCGAGTTTTGCAATTCTTTCATCCAATTTTTCAATATCAAATTTTGAGTCTGACATTTCTCTTTGCTTTTTTATCTGCATTACTCGAGCATCAATTTCAGACTTTTTACCTTTTCCTCCAATAATCACAGTGTTGTCTTTCGTAGCGATAACTTTTCTAGCATGACCAAGAACGGAAAGGTCAGCACTTTCAAGTTTAAGACCTAGTTCTTCAGAAACAACTTTTCCGCCGATAGTCAAAGCAATATCTTCGAGCATTTCTTTCTTTCGATCACCATAACCGGGAGCTTTGATCGCTAATACATTAAAACCGCCTTTCAATTTGTTTACTACAAACGTTGCTAGAGCTTCACCTTCAACATCATCGGCGATAATGACCAAATCTCTTTGTCCTGTTTGAGCAATTTTTTCTAAGAAAGGCAGGATATCTTTTATGCTTGAGATTTTTTTATCGGTTACAAGGATATCAGCATCTTTAAACTCTGCCTCCATTCTTTCCCCGTTAGTAATCATGTAAGGAGAAACATAGCCCTTATCAAATTCCATTCCTTCGACAACCTCTGATTCAACTCCGAAAGATTGTGATTCTTCAACTGTCACCACGCCGTCTTTTCCGACCTTATCGATCGCATCGGCAATAATGTTTCCTAATTCTTCTGATTCGGCGGAAATCGTAGCGACCTGCTTTATCTCTTCTTTTGTTTTTACAGGTCTTGAAATTTCTTTTAAAGCCTTTACTGCTATACCGGCCGCTTCTTCAATCCCACGTCGAACTTCCATAGCATTCACTCCAAGCGAAGTGTGCTTCATGCCTTCGTCAATCATAGCTTGAGCCAAAATTACGGAAGTTGTTGTACCGTCACCGGCAACATCGTTGGTCTTAGAAGCGACTTCTTTAATAATCTCAGCGCCCATGTTTTCAAATTTGTCACTTAAAGTGATTTCCTTTGCGATTGAGACACCGTCGTTTGTGATGGTTGGGCCGCCATAACCTTTGTCTAATACGACATTTCGTCCGCGTGGACCAATTGTAATTTTTACGGCATTAGCTACTTTATCAATTCCTTTTTTGAGAGCCTTTCTGGCATCTTCACTATAAATTATTTGTTTACTCATTGTTTTTATCACTAATCAAACTCGAATTTGATACGCGAATATTCGCGAATAAATTCGTGATTGATTCGAGACTTATTTGATTACTGCTAAGATATTTTCTTCTTTTAAAATGTAATACTCTTCATCGCCGATTTTCACATCATCATAACCATATTTTGAAAACAAAACTCTGTCTCCAACTTTAACTCTTACTGGAATAAGTTTGCCGTCGTCGTAATGTCCTTCACCCACAGCAACAACTTTTCCTTGTTCTGGTTTCTCTTTATCGACTGTTTCAGGAATTATGATACCGAATTGATTTTTATTCTCTGATTCAGACGAAAGAGGTTTTAATAAAACTCTATCACCTAAAGGCATGATCTTTGTTTCTTTATTTTCTGAACTTTTTGAAGAAAGTTGCTTTTTTGTCATAGCGTTTAAAATTAAAACTCTTAATAATAAGAACAGTCGAAAAAGACTTCGGCTGTTTGTAGAGCCAGATTATAATGGAGTAAGAAAACTGAGTCAAATATAGCTCAACTCCTAAATAGATGTTCAGACTTGCCTAAAAAGGGCTTTTGTATATAATACTAGCTACATAACACAACGAGATGAATTTCATTGCTGATTTACTACCCTTCATTCAAATAGGTCTATCAGTTGCTCTGGTAGCTTTTATTCTGCTTCAAAGATCTGACGCTGGTGTTGGAGGTACTTTTGGCGGTCAAGACGGGGCTGGCGGTAATTTCCAAAGACGAGGTTTTGAAAAAACATTATTCCGAGGCACTATATTGATAGCAATACTTTTTGTGGTTTCTGCTTTTGCCGCCTTACTTCTCTAAAAAACAAGTTCGAATCTTGATTAAATCTGCATCTTTTAACCAGTTTTGTATTTATAAACTAAATTTACTAATTTCTATTTGACTCAATGAAAAGAGCAGTTGAAAAAGGAGGAGGATTTTCTTCTTTATTATTTAAAAAGAGTTGGAATCTGCCAGGCGAAAGTCGTATTTCAAATTCATTAAAAAATCTTTCACTAACAGAAAGGTGGATTTTTTCAATTTTAATATTTTTGATTGTCGTATCTAGCGTTTCTATATTTTTTAGAGTAAATGATTTATTGACAGTTAGGGTTCCGGCGCAAGGAGGAACATTGGTCGAAGGAATAATAGGCTCACCACGTTTTATAAATCCGCTTCTTACTTTACCTAACTCTGACGCTGATAGAGATTTAACTTTTCTGGTCTATTCTGGACTTTTGAAATCTCTTACAGATGGCCAACTTATTCCTGATCTGGCAGAAAGTTATAAAATCTCTGGAGATGGCTTAACTTACACTTTTACTTTAAGGGAAAATGCACGATTCCACGACGGAAAAAAAGTTACAACAGATGATGTCTTGTTTACAATAACGCAGGCTCAAAATCCAGATTTAAGAAGCCCCCGCCGATCCAATTGGGAAGGAGTCGAAGTCAAAGTTGTAAACGAAAGAGAAATTAGCTTTGTACTATCTCAACCTTATTCCCCATTTCTAGAAAACATGACTTTGGGCATCTTACCAAAACATTTATGGTCAGATTTGAGTGCAGAAGAATTCGCATTCAGTTTTTTAAATACTGAACCAATTGGTTCTGGTCCATACAAAATAAGTGACGTAAAAAGAGATTCAAACAATTTACCGACTCAATATACCTTGACTGCTTTTAAAGATCATATCTCCGGCAAACCGTTTCTAAAAAAAATAGTATTTAAATTTTATTCAAACGAAGACGAATTAGTAAAAGCTTTCGAAAAAGACCAGATAGAAAGTGTCTATGCAATATCGCCCGCTTCTTTAGAAAAAATCAAAAATGAGGGGAAAAAGATTGAAATAAAAACCACGATATTACCAAGAATTTTTGGACTGTTTTTTAACCAAAATCAAAACTCTCTTTTCTCAGACAAAATTGTGAGGGAGGCTCTTGATTTAGCGCTAGATAAAGAGAAATTGATCAACGAGGTTTTAAGTGGATACGGAATTGTAATTGATAGCCCAGTTCCATTTTCGTTTTCTTATTTAGCCGGATTTTCTTCTGAGGATTTTAAGCCAACAGGACAATTAGATACGGCCAATGAAAAAATCCAAAAGGCTGCAGAAATGTTAGAAAAAGATGGTTGGATTCTGAAAGAAGGAGCAAAATTTCGAACCAAAAAAATTGGTTCAGAAACAAAAGAACTAAAATTCGCAATCTCAACTAGCGACGTGGAAGATTTAAAATCCAGCGCAGAAATACTTAAAAGGGAGTGGGCAAAAATTGGGGCCGAGGTGGAAGTTTTAGTTTTTGACGCTAATGGTGACCTTAGTCAGAATGTTATCAGACCAAGAAAATATGACGCTTTACTCTTTGGAATAAGCATCGGAAGAGATCTAGACTTATTCCCTTTCTGGCATTCATCACAGAGAAATGATCCTGGATTTAATATTTCAATGTATGTGAACAAAAGCACCGACAAAATATTAGAAGATGCGAGAACGATACAAAATAAAACACAACGTTTAGAAAAATATAAAAGTTTCGGAAAAGAAGTAATTAAAGATTCTCCAGCCATCTTTATCTACTCTCCAGAATTTATTTATATTGTGCCCCCAAAAATAAAAAATATATCACTAGATTTTATCACTAGTCCAAGTGATAGATTTACTAATGTAGAAGATTGGTACGTAGAAACAAACAAAGTTTGGAAATTATTCGTTAAGTAACGTAAATCTCACTATTTAAAAATGATTCATAAAGAAAAAAAGAACGCTGTCTTTGCGTCCATAGTCGAAAATCAAGACAAAAGAACTCCTACACAGAGACCTTCTAATCCAAGAAATAGGAGCGAACAAAACACAAACAGTAATGGAGCTGGCCGAAAAAATGCTAGAACCAGACAAAGAGGTCAGTCTTTCAGATCTAGTCAAATGAAGCATCGTCATCCTATAAAACCGAAAAAAGAAGTTTCTCACAACATACCGCCAATCGGAGACAATCTGAGAATTATTCCTTTAGGAGGCGTGGAAGAAATCGGTAAAAATATGACGGTCATCGAATACAAAGACGACATAATCATAGTTGACGCTGGATTACAGTTTAAAGAAGCGGACACTCCAGGAATCGATTTCATAATTCCAAACGTTAAGTATCTGATGGAAAGAAAAGAAAAGATACGCGGGCTTTTTATAACCCACGGCCATTTGGATCATATCGGCGCAATTCCCTACATAATAGACCAAATCGGTAATCCACCAATTTATACAAGACAATTTGGTGCTTTGATGATCCAAAAAAGACAGGAGGAATACCCTCACCTACCAGCACTTCAAATGAAGGTCATAGATGGAAACGAAAAGATTCTAATCGGCAAACACTTTAAAGTTGAAACCTTCCCTATTTCTCACACTATTCCCGATTCAATGGGTCTTATCATCGAAACTCCGATGGGAAAAATTGCTTTTATTGAAGACGTTAGAGTAGATAATATGGCTGGTGTTCCAACAGAAGAAGAAGTTAGACAGTACGAAAAATTCAAAAAAGAAGATATCTTGCTTTTGACGATGGATTCAACCAGCATAGAAAAACCAGGTTTTTCTATTTCAGAGACTTTGGTAACTGAAAATATAGAGAAAATAATTAAAGATGTACCGGGACGATTAATCATCGGAACTTTTGCTTCTCAAGTTGAAAGAATAATAAGTATTATCGAAGCTGCAGATAAATACGGTAAGAAGATAGTTGTCGACGGACGAAGTATGAAATCTAACCTTGAAATTATCAAACAACTTGAACTTTTGCGAACAAAAAATGTTATCCCAATAAATGAAATCAATAATCACAAACCGGATAAAATTGTAATGATCGCAACGGGTGCTCAAGGAGAAGAATATGCGGCCTTAATGAGAATTGCTAATAAAACTCACAAAGAAATTTCTCTCAACAGAACTGACACTGTTCTGCTTTCTTCTTCTGTAATTCCTGGAAATGAATACGCCATAACAAAACTTAAAGATAATCTCTATCGATCAGAAGCTAAGGTCATCACCTATCGAGACTCCGACATCCACGCTTCAGGACACGGAAATCGTGGTGAACTTGAATGGATTCACAAACAAATAAATTATCGGTTCTTCATGCCCGTTCATGGACATCACTTTATGCTCCGACAACACGCTGAACTTTCACAGGTATCAAAAAATACTCCTCCAGAAAATGTTGTTATTCCGGACAATGGTTCAATCATTGAAATTTATGATGAAGGAAAGAAAATAAAAATCCTGGAAGCCAAAGCCCCTTCTGGAGTGATGATGGTTGATGGATTCTCAATCGGTGATATCCAAGAAGTTGTTATCAGAGATCGAAAGATGCTAGCAGAAGAAGGAATGTTTGTAATTATCGCAAGCGTTAACACTCGAACCGGAAAACTAAAAAAATCCCCGGATATAATTTCAAGAGGTTTTGTTTACCTTCGAGAATCTCAAGATCTTCTACAACAAACAAGATTAATCATCAAAAAAACAGTTGAAGAAACAACTGCTGGAATGAATCCTATAAACTTTGATTTTGTGAAAAACAACGTCGCAGAAAACGTCAGCCGATTTCTTTTCCAAAAAACAGCCAAACACCCAATCGTTATACCAGTTATTTTAGGTGTCTAACCCAGAAACATTAGGGCGACCAACCGAACAAAACCATTATATTAAATCTGTGGATAAACCCCTTTGTGTAAAACTCACAAGGGGCTAGGATTAGGTTTGGATGTGTTCAACTCGCCGATCTCTCTCTCCTCCAGCGGGTCGGTGTCCCAACGGATGCCGACCTGCTTTGCTTTTTGCTTTAAAAACCTTGTCGACACTGATTGTATTCTTCAGTTTCAGTCCAACCACATTCTCCGCTGTCTTGTTTTTCGCAAATCGCCTCTTTAAAGCAAGCGTACTCTTCTTTAAATTCACAAGTAGTTACAACTTCTTCATCAGAACAAATTTGACCGCTACAACCAGTTACAACACAAGCGTTTAAATTGCTCTGTTTAAATTTGACTGGTATCTCTAAACTGTCGTCATTTTCAGGAAGGCCGGAAGGATTATCTTTATTCAATACTAAAATTCCATTTTCTACATTCTTTTGATCAAAGGTAAGAGTCGCGGTAAAAGGAACGAAGTCTTCTGTCATCCAATCCCCATCGGCTGTAGCAATACCACTTGCCAATATTTCTCCATTTTCGTTTTTAAGATAAACAGGAAAAGAGCTTTCAAAAAACCAATAACCTCTAGCTTCTCCTTTGATTTCCAGCGGGCTAGATATCACTTCATTAGATTTTGGAAAAGTTACAACTATCAAATCTTCTTTGCCAGTAAGAACTGGTGACTCTATTTCCTCTGTAAAATTTTGACCATCCGGAGTCACACACTGTCTTGGATATGATTCCATTACAGGATAACCTTGATTAACACAGTCTTCAAAACTTTTTATATCTTGAAGAGAGGTTTTTCCCGAAAGAAAGAAAAAACCAATTAAAATTAGAAGGATAACAAACGCAGACGCAATCAATATTACAAGATTTTTCATTTTATATTTTCATTAGCCATTAAATTTTTTAAAATAAGATATTAAAAACAGTATCTATATATAGACGCTAGATCGCTTAAAGTATTACATCACCCCCTATCGACTTTAACTATACGTGATAAAATATTAAAATGAATCCCGTTAGTGGCCATAAGGTTACGACTAGTCGCTGCGGTGAAGATAAAGTAGAATCATAAGAATAAAAAAACTAACGAAAACAATCTTGTCCAACAAATTATGTTCAGTGAAGATTTATCAATATTTTTAAGAAAACAGAAAACGACTCCTAATACAAGAGCTGTTTCCTACCACTAACAGGATGAAATTAAATATCTCAAGTTCAAACTTTCTTTATCTTGGGCTGATTTTATTAGGTTCCAGCGGGTTCTTCTTTACTATGTTTGTGGAGCATCCGCGGGGATTTTATGCTTTCATAGTAATCGCGGCTTTAGCTGGGTTTTGTGTTGCTCTAAATGTTTGGTATACGAAAAAAAATAATTTACAACTTGTCTGCCCTACCGGCTCTGATTGTAATTCGGTTATAAATAGCAAATTCTCTAAATTTTTCGGAATTCGTCTTGAAATTTTAGGAATGATTTATTTTGCAGTAATAATTCTAGGTTATCTGGGTCTTATTTTCTTTCCTGAATTTTTTGTTGGTAATCGATTAGTCGCTCTAGCAATGCTTACGATTGGAGCGGCATTATTTTCAAGTTATCTTCTTTTTGTACAAGATTTTATTCTCGAACAGTGGTGTATTTGGTGTATTTTGACTGCTTTTATGAGTTTAACAATTTTTCTTTTTTCTTTAATCAGTTTACCAATGGCAACAGGTTTTTTATCTGGAATTGCTGGCTTTATTTCAATGTTAAAATTCCTCGGTTTTATTTTAGGTTTGGGAAGCACTATCGCTGCAATAGTTTTATTCCTAGGTAAATTTCTTAAAGACGACAAAATTGATGAAAAAGAGTGTGATATTTTAGGAAGCTTTTCTGAGTTGATTTGGCTAGGCCTTGGGCTTACTTTAATGAGCGAGTTTATATTTTACGTTGTTAATCCAAGTCTGATTCAAGATGAAACATTTGTAGCCAGAATCATCGCCCTAATGATTTCTGCTTTTACCGGCGCAGTATTTATGATAATTTTTGCTCCATTTTTAACTTATATCCCTTTTGGTAATACGGAGGAAATAGCTTCGCCACTCAAAAATCTTCGCAAACCAATTTTTGCTCTCGGTGCTTTATCTGTTTCTTCCTGGTTTTTTGCTTTTGCCACAAATTTTATAACCAATGGAAATCTTCTAGTACTTATCATTAGCTACACAGTATTTTCTATTGCCGTCATTATGACCTCTCTTTTATGGGAAAAATCTTTAAATAAATCTCAAATACCAACCGGTTTACAAGATGAAAAAATTTCCTGAAAATCTTAGAAAAGAATTCCAAGTTTTTAAAAAGTTAAACACCCCAATCAAGATTCAGGATTTTTTGGATACGATTCCCATGAATTTTGAGAAGCAGAGTGATACTTGTCGTTCACCACTTGAAGTCTTGAAGCGAAACGAAGCTCATTGCTTTGAAGGTGCGATGATTGCAGCCGCAATTTTTTGGTATCACGGCAGAAAACCTTTACTTTTAGATTTAAAAACTACTGATGATGACGATAGTCACGTCGTCGCTCTTTTTAAAGAAAAAAATAAATGGGGTGCGATAAGTAAAACAAATCACGCGGTTTTACGTTATCGAGACCCTCTCTATCGAGACCCAAGAGAACTCACAATGTCATATTTCAATGAATATTTTTTAAATAAAGACGGCCGAAAAACTCTACTGAGTTTTTCGGCCCCTTTCGATCTGTCTTCTACAGACAACTCATGGCTAACTTCCAAAGACGGTCTTTGGAACATTGATAATGTTTTGGACAAATCACCTCACTATAAAATCATAGAAAAACATAAATTAAAAAATTTACGCCTAGCTGACAAAATAGAAGTTGAAGCTGGAAAAATTACCGAATGGAAAGATGGAAAGAATAAACCTGAATTTTAAATTTCAATCTTTGAGAATTGATAAATTCCGGTAAGAAGGACCGCTATCGTCACGCCCACCAAAACAAAAATACTTGTAAGTGGCGAGAAAAAAGATTGACCATTCAATGCGAAACGTAAGCCTTCAACACCATAAGTTAGAGGATTCATGTTTGTAACAAACCTTAAAACATTCGGTATGTTATCAAGTGGAAAAAGAGCGCCTGATAAGAAAAATAAAGGCTGAATAACAAAATTGATTATTAAAGGGAATGCTTGCATATCATCAAGTCGAGCGGCGATAACGGTACCGATTGCAGAAAACATAAAAGCAATCAAAACCAAAAAAAGAAAAGCTAAAGGCAACATTGCATAACTTTCTGGTCTAAAACCGGCGATAAAAGTAACCAGAAAAATTAAAAGGCCTTGGATTGTCGAAACGGTAGCGCCTCCTAAAGTTTTTCCCATCATAATTTCAAAACGTGTTACTGGTGCAACAAGAGTTTCTTTCATGAAGCCAAATTGTTTATCCCAAATAATTTCCATGCCAGTAAACACAGCTGTAAACAAAACTGTCATTGCAATAACACCGGGTGTTAGAAATTGGATATAATCACCACCACCTGCAGCTTCAAAAATAGGACTCAATCCAAAACCAAGCGCAAACAAAAAAAGTAAAGGTTGACCTAAAGAGCCAATAATTCTGGATTTCTTTCTTATATAACGCTTCCATTGTCGAAGCCACATTATGTATATTGTTCGCATGATAATTAGGGTTTAAGGTTAGTAAAATTACCCCATTAATTTTCGATTAACTTGCATCTGGAATTTTCCAACATTACCTTCTTCTTCCCTAATTTCATGACCAGTTAAAGAAATAAAGGCGTCTTCCAAATTCTGCATACCTGTTTTTTGTTTAACTTCATCCAACGTACCAATAAAAACAATCTTACCATTATCAATGACTGCAACTTTTTCAGCCATTTTTTCAACTTCATCCATGTGATGTGTTGTAAAGAAGACAGTAACTTTTTCCTCTTTGTTTAAATTTCGAATGTAATCCCAAATATGTTTTCGAGTCTGCGGATCTAATCCAAGAGTCGGCTCATCTAAAAACAAAACTTTTGGTTTGTGAAGTAAGCCGCGAGCGATTTCAAGACGCCTTTTCATACCACCAGAGAAAAATTTAACGTACTGATCTTTCTTCTCTGTTAGTTCAACAAGTTCTAAAAGTTTGTTTATTCTATCTTTGCTTTCCTCTTTTGATAAACCAAAAAGCACTGCATGAAAATACATATTTTCATGAGCAGTTAGTTCGTTGTCGAGGCTCGGATCTTGGAAAACTATACCGAAAGATTTTCTGGTTTGTGAAGGATTTTCGGCAACGTCATGACCATCAAGAAAAACCTTACCTTTTGTTGGCTTGATAAGTGTCGTCAACATCTTAATAGTAGTCGTCTTCCCTGCTCCGTTTGGTCCTAAAAAAGCAAAAACTTCTCCTGTTTTTACCTCAAAAGAGATGTCGTCAACCGCTTTAAAATCACCGTATTTTTTTGTTACGTTTTCTACTTTTATCATGCGAAGAATAATTGTAACAAATTTTCTACTAATAGATTCTGGTCAAGCGTAAACTTTGGTTGTACAATTAAATTTTATGTATCAAAGTCTAATAAAACCTATCCTATTTAAATTTGACCCAGAATTTATTCACAACACTTTTATAGTGGCAGGTGGGGTTTTAGGCGCACAACCGCTTGGAAGATGGCTAGTTGATCAAAAATATGGCTATCATGGTAAAGATATTTCAAAAACTGTAGATGGAATCAAATATAGAACCCCTATTATCTTATCGGCTGGATTTGATTACAATGCTCATCTTTTACAAATTTTACCTTTTTTAGGTTTTGGTGGCGAAGAAGTTGGTTCGGTTACTGCTTTACCATGTAAAGGTAATCAAAAACCTAGACTTTCTAGACTACCTAAAAATAAAAGCATCGTGGTAAATAAAGGTCTAGCAAATGACGGAGTTGAGGCAGTAATAAAAAGACTGAAGAGGAGAAAGAATAGAAATGATTTCGTAACAGGAATATCAATCGCCAGAACAAATTGCCCAAGCTCTTGCCTATCAGATTCAGCTGGAATTGGAGATTATGTTAAAAGTCTATCTCGTCTCGTTGAGGAAGATGTTGGGGATTACTACACCATTAATATTTCTTGCCCCAATGCTTACGGAGGAGAAACTTTTACTTCCCCTGATCGTCTAGAAAAACTATTAGACAAAGTGGTTGAGTATCGAGATCCTCGCCCAATTTACGTAAAAATGCCAATAAATTTAGAATGGGAAGATTTCAAAGAGCTATTAAGTATCATCAAGAATCACCACTTACAAGGTGTGATAATTGGAAACTTAAATAAAAATTACGACGAATTACCATACCGCTTCGAAGCTCCTAAAAATTATTCCGGGGGGCTTTCGGGAAAACCGACATGGCATCGTTCTAATGAATTAATAAAAAGAACAAAGGAACTTTACGGCGACGAATTAACTATTATTGGCTCGGGTGGAATCATGGGACCAGAAGACGCCGTTGAAAAATTAAAAATTGGAGCAGATTTAGTTCAACTTATTACAGGAATGATATACCAAGGCCCGGGGCTGATTAAGAAAACTTGTAACGCAATAGCTGAAGCAAAAATTTAGTTAAAAACGTTTTAAACTCTTATGAAAAATGTTTTGAGACAAGCTTAGTCATCTCAAACATTTTCACCTGATTCTTTCCGTCAAAAACTTTTAATACTTTTTATTTAACCTTGTTAAAACAGGGTCGTATTATGGTTACTTTTAACGACTGGCTAATTATGGAACTAAATTCAACGCTTTTCTGCAATAATAGCCAAAAACATAGGAAATTCCTTACGAGACCTATCTTCCGCAACTGCTCTTGGCCCAGATTGGCTTTGTTTATGAGAAATCCATTCCTCCAGTCCAGAAACAACAAAATTTGCTTTATTTAAAGCCTTAAAATAGTCCTGAAGAGGACGATGGAAAGAAACCGTTTTTACTTTTTTATGAATTGGTTTAGCGCCAGGGTTCATGTCTACTTCTACGGAAAAAGGAACACCGTATTTATCAACACGTCTGTATTGAACTCCTTCTTTTTCATCAAATTCCCAAGAAGATCCCTTGAGAACTCTAAAACACGGATGATTTAGAACGATCACTAATTTTCCATTTTTCACCAAAACTCTAGAAGCTTCTTTCACAGCTTCCGGCATATCTTTAATGTTTTGCAGAGCTAAGATTATTAGAGCACTATCAAAAGATTCATCTTTAACTCCTGAAATTTTTTGAGCGTTGGCAACCTTAAACCTAAGCTTTTCTGATTCGTTTTTTTGAGCAATTTTTATAAGTTCTGAAGAAATATCGACACCTAACACCTCTCCCCCACCTTCTGCATAAATTTTAGAGAAAAATCCTTGACCACAGGCAATATCAATAATTCTCTTTCCTTTTTCTGGAGGTAATATGCGTAAAAGATTAGGTAAAATTACTTTCGATTGGAAAGTGTCTTCTTTACTAAGTGTCTCGTCATACCAAGAGGCAACATTACCCCATGAAGTCTTTTTGTCTTTCATATTAAATTTTAATCTTTAATTATCAATATCTCTTTAAGCTTTTCAAGGGCCTTTCTTCGGAAAGAAATTTCATTCTGTTCTTCTTTCGTTAGCTCTGAATAAGTTTTTTCCATTCCTTTGGGAACAAAAATCGGACCCCATCCAAAACTGTTATCCCCCCTTGGAAAATCCGCGACTTCTCCCTCCATTGATCCTGAAAAGGTCTGGATATTTTCACCATCATGAAATGCATAGCAAACTGTTGCGGTACAGCTTCTGTTCTCACCTTTAACCATGTCGCAAAGTCCGTCATGACCCAATTCTTTCTCAAACCATTTCACTAATGGTCCAGGTAATTTCCCTAATGAGTGAAAAACCAAAGAAACATCTTCTACTAGAACCGGTTTTTTCAATATTTCAAAAGCTCTAGTCGCTTTATCCCGTACAATTTCTTCAAGATCAAGAGATTGCACTTCTGGAAGATCGAGTTTGACATGATCTACTGGAAAATCCAAATATCGAGAAACTTCCTCGACCTTGCCTAGATTTCCAGTAATAAAAGTAATTTTCATTCCTTAATTCTACCAATTCATCCTTCATTTGGGAAAACAGAGTCTTCTCCGCAAGAATCGCACACAAACACATCAACTTTATCTTCTAAAATAGTTCCCATACTTTTTAGGTCTGGACCGCCACAATGCGAGCATTTTTTTATATTTTCATTTTCCATTTTTAATTTATTCAACTTGCTTAAATTAATCAGTATTTTCGGATAACCCCCTTTACCACTCCCCCAATCGTCATACTTGAAATTGGATGAATGTCTTCATAATTTGAATTGGCAGCCTCAAGATAGTAGTCGCCAGATTTACTTTTTCTTAAATATTTCAGAGTCCAGTCTTCATCAACACATGCCACAACTATATCTCCAATTTTCGCTTGTTCAGTTTTTTCAACAATTACCAAATCTCCTTCTTGAATACCCGCTTCAATCATTGAGTCACCAGAAACGGTCAAAATGTAATGTGCTTTTCTATTTCGTCCGACAACATATTCATCAAGACTCATTGTATTTGAAAATTCTTCTTCGGCATGAGTTGGAAAGCCTGCTTGAATAGAACCTAAAACCCTAAGTTCGCTGTATAGATTGTATAAATTAGTCGGAGAAATTCTGCCCTGGGAATCTTTTTCAATAACCCCATGTTCTATCAGTTTATTCAAAAGCTTATATACAGAATTTTTTGACTTGAATTTAAACAGACTCATCATCTCCTGATAGCCGGGCATCCTCCTATTTTCCCTGTAAAAATCCAAAAGCTTTTCTTTTTGCTCCTCGTACCCCTTTTTCGCCATATTAGTTTTGAGTTAGACGATTAAGAAAAGCGGACCAACGAGACTCATTTCTCATCAATCTTAATCTGCGCGCCAACATTTTGTGTCGTAAGGATTCTTGTCTGTAAGATTCTCCACGAATAATTTTTCGGTCAATTATTCTGTTTAGATTGGTCAATTCTGCCTCTATATATTTTTGAGATTGATACCTTGTCATACCGTATAGTATAGGTGAACTAGGGTTCACTAGTCAATAATCAAACTGTGGATAACTAGGAGAGTGGCGTTGTTGGTATTTTGATTATGATTCCTTTAGAAACAATCCAGCCCCGCGGCGCAAAGCGCCGCGGGGCTGGATTTCTAAAATTTCCTTTCTTTAAGATTAAGAAATATGCTTTGAAACAAGCTTTGTCATTTCAAACATATTTACTACATCCTTTCCGTCAAAAATCTTTCTCAGTTTGTCGTCAGCATTGATATTCCTCTTATTGCTTGGATCCTGAAGATTGTTTGCCTTTATGTAAACCCAGAGTTGCTTTACAACTTCTGACCTAGGCATAGGTCCTTTACCAACAATAGCCTCTAATTCGGGGCTAAGATTCATCGGCTTCATAAATGCTGAATTGCTTTTTGCCATAATTTTTTCGCCCGACTATGAGAAATGGACAATTACTGTACCGAGTCTCAGCCAAGGCTAATTCTTTAACTTCTAAATTGCCAAGCAATTATACCATATTAACCAATAATTTTCCTCAACCTTACAAGAGGCTTACTGGATAACATAGAGACCCAACGACAATCGCAAGATTTAGCTTTTTAAACACCTCAAACAGCTAGCTTGCCCGTTTCTAGTCTTTATATACTTATTTCCACACTCACATTCCAAAATTTTTGTTCTAGTTGGCTTAACAACCCACTTTCCGTTCTCTTGAAAATGCTTTTTTGAAATAAGTAATGGATTAGGTTTTATAATTTTATCTTTCATAACTTTTTTAAATTATTCCAAGAATGTCAGAGCTTTGCCCTTTTTATTAGCTCTTCCAGTTCGGCCAATTCTATGAACATAATCATCATAAGTCGCAGGAATATCAAAGTTGATAACATGACTCACGTTATCAATGTCTAGCCCTCTAGCCGCAACGTCAGTCGCTACAAGTGCTTGAATACCATTGTTCTTAAAAGAACTTAAAGCTCTCTGACGTCTAGCCTGGTTTTTATTACCATGAATTGACTCAACTTTAATGCCTCTCTCTGTTAAAGTCTTCGAAATACTCTCAACTCCGTGCTTAGTCCTACCGAAAATTAAAACCTTATTAAATTCGGGTTTAGTCAAAAGATCGTGTAAAACATCAATCTTATTGCTTCCTCTTTGAATTCGGACGACGTCTTGGTCAACGTTTTTTGAAGTGTCTCCTGTTTTGACCGAAATGCGAACGGGTTCTCGCAGAAATTCTTTTATCAGACTTTCAATTTCAGAAGAAATCGTCGCCGAGAAAAATAGAGTTTGTCTTTCTTTTGGCATAAGACCCATAACAAACCGCATATCGGTTACGAATCCCATATCGAGCATTCTGTCTGCTTCGTCTAAAACAATCGTCTCGAATCGAGCCAAATTTATCATCTTTCTATCGATTAGATCTTTCAAACGACCTGGAGTTCCGATAATAAAATTATTAAAATATTTTAAATCTCTAATTTGTTGACCAATTGAAGCCCCTCCATAGCAACAAACTGAATATATTTTCATTCCCTTAGTAAAACCGCGGAGTTCTGTATCAATCTGAACAGCCAACTCACGAGTCGGAACGATTACAAGAATTTGTTCCTTTCGGTTTTGAATAACTTTGTTAATCAAAGGCAAAAGAAAAGCCGCTGTTTTACCGGTTCCAGTGTTGGCGATACCAACAACATCCAAACCTTTCAAAATATGAGGAATCGCTTTGTCTTGAATCGGAGTTGGGAGTATATATTTTTTTGCAACAATAGCTGTTTTTAAAATCTGATCAATCGCAAAATCATCGAACTTATGTTCGGGCACGAAATGCTCAATTTCTTCGGTAATTACCGCTTTATTTATAAATTTTGATGGGTCTATATATTGACCGCCTCCAAATCTGCTTCTGCCACGGCCCGCCATCTGGCGGGTCCTAACTGGACCTTTTTGTGATCGGCCACCATATGAAGATCTACCGCCACTAAAAGAAGGCGATTTGCCACCATACGACCTTCTTGAACTACCTCTGGTGCTTCCACCAGTAAAACTTTTTTTATACATATATTTCACGAGACTTTAGTCCCTTATATAACAGCCGGACACAGAAAAACAAGCCGGTAAGTCTCGTAATTTTTCTGTTAAAGCCTAGGGCTAAATTGCTAGATACTTGGCGAAAAACTAATGAGATTTAGTTACTTGGTTAAGTATAACAGATTGGTTGTTTAGTGTCAATGAATTAGGACTTTAGGCTTTAGGAAAATCCAAAATTAAGAAGAAGAAAGCCCCGGCCGCCTTTGGCGGCCGGGGCTTTCTCAAACCTTTCTTCTAATTTTCCACTACCTTAAATGTCACGGTATAACTTTCCGGCGCTGGTTCAGAGTCACTTACTCTGTCTGGCTTTACGCTAACGATTGAAATTTGATAAACATCGAAAGCGTAAGGTACCTCATCTGATGGAAAGTTTCGAGTTTCTTGGTCAGTGTTACTTTTGAGCGTCACGTTCGCCACGATACCCCCAGCTTCGATACAGACAACATCTACAGGGCAACGAGAATCTTGAACAACGCCATTCAAAGTAATAAAAACACCGTTTATGAGTTCGCTATCCCCCACAGAAACTTCACCTAAAGTTGGATCTCCGGCTTCACCTTCTAAAAGTTCCAGTCGGTCAACTAAAAGAAGTGCGCCTTCTTTAAATGTTCCAAAAACTTCTACGCGTTTACCAACCATATCTGCCAAAGCATTGCTGACTTTTATTTCAAGAGGCATTGTATAAACCACTTCCTGCTCTATTTCGGCATTTGGTGATTGAATTAGAAGATTAAAACCGTTTGAATCCTGTCTCAATGTGCCAACAAAAGAAGCTTGGTTTGGACAGGCGCTAAATTCGCAGTTTGGGCCAGTTCGGCCAACTGCCGAACCATCCGGGCAAAGCAAGGCTTCCATGGTGCAAGCAGTGCCTCCAGGCAACGGACCTGAATTTTTATACGCAAAAAGGAATGCTCCGCCGAGTATGAGTAAGACAGCGCCCGAAATAATACTTAATTGTTTTGTGTTCATAGTAATGATATTTTAGCATTTTAGGGTTTTACAAAGAAACAGCCCAGCGAAACTTCGGCCCGCTGGGCTGTTTCTTAAAACCACAATCTTGAAGAAAATTATTTGAAATAACTGAACAAAGCCTTTATTCCCAACCAGTTCTTTTCCCATTCAATTGTTTCGTGAGTTTCAAGCTCTACAGTAATCGCCGGGACATTAATTGAAGCCAACCATCCTTCGGCGTCACCGGTAATTTCATAAGCGTCAAACACATCAACCGCTTTGTAGCCAGTCGCATTAGAATATGCATTCATGATTTCTCGAGTTTTTGGTAAAATTCCATTTTCACATTCTGACGCATACACAGCATTTGATTGAGAGTGGAAGAAAATGGCCGCCTCCGGTTTATCTTTCAAAACCAAATCCCTAAGAGCCGCCGCTTCTGGTTCGGAAAACGGCGCTGTACCAGCGCTGACGACATTGCCTTGCCACATGCTTTCCGGCTTCCATTTACAATCGAAGTTTCGATTGAGATCAACTTCATTTGCGTTAAACCTGCCTGGCTTTGTGCCTTCCTTATCAACTCTGACATCCGAGAGTGTAAATCTCCCTTCTTTAGGGATGACTTTTAAAACACCGTCAGGATTCAAATTTGGAATAACAACAACGGAAACATTTTCAGGAATAACTTCCGGTTTGGATTCTAAATAATCCATAAATCGATAAGACAGAAGAACGCTATTCCATTCATAGCCACCGTGTACACCTCCGACAAAAAGGAGTTTGTTCGGGCCGATTCCATAGGTATAGCTTTCAATGTTTCTACCTTGGACTGATTTTCCTATTACTTCTACCTTAGGGCCGGTCTCTTCAACTACAGGCTCTGGAGCTGGCGTCGGTTCGGGCTTTAAAGTTATGGCTAAAATGATTCCGAGAGCGACAGCGATAATTAAAAGTATGACTATAAAACGTTTATATGATTTCATTTATCAATCTTACCAGATACCATTGGTTTGAAAAAACTTTTTCCGGTTTAAAAAACAAAACAGAAGATATTGCTACCTCCTATTTTGTTCCAGTTTTTTGTTAAACACCAGGTGTTTAACATATTACTTATTCAATAGTGCGACGAAGTAGTTCGCAATTTTCGTCGACCTATTCAGTTCCTGTTTCGGTTGTTGGGGTCTCTTCTGTCTCTTCTCCGTAATACTCAAAGAGAGCCTCAATTCCTGCTCGATTCTTACTCCATTCAGTATCGTCATGAGTTGTGAGTAAAACGCTAATTGATGGAGTACCAATTTTGGCCAACCAATTTGTCATGTCTCCAGTAATCTCGTAAAAATTAAATTCGTCGTATGCCTTATATCCTGAAGCTTTGGCAAAAACATTTAAGATTTCTCTGGTTTCTGCAAGGACTCCATTGTGACAGTTTGAAGCAAATACTCCTCCTGCTGATGAGTACCAAACCACAACTGCTTCCGGATCATTGCTTTCGATGTAGTTTTTAATTGCTTGAGCTTCCGGCTCGGAGAAAGCTGCAGATCCACCACTAACAGTTTTTGTTTGCCATGTACCTTCTGATTGCCAATCACAATCAAAATTCCTATTTAGATCAACAGTGTTACCGTTGAATCGGCTGGCAGCTCTGACATCTTCTGATGTTGAAACTTGAGCTTTTGTAAATTTGTCGGTTGCACCAACAGCCTCATTCAAACCGTCTGGATTCAAAACCGGAATAACTGTAACTTTCAAATTATCTGCCAATGTATCTGCATTTGCATTTAAGTAATCAATAAGTTCATAAGCAACGAGAGCAGTATTCCATGAATATCCTCCGTGAATACCTCCGACAAAAAGAAGATGTGTGTCTCCTGTACCGTAGGTATAAGCGTTGATATCTCGGCCTTCAACTGATGTGCCGATAACTGATTTCGGACCAGTTTCTTCTTGAACTTGTTCGTTGTTTTTTTGTTCTTCTGTTTTTGTTTGCTCTTCTGTATCAACTTCTTCTCCTGATGGTAGGTTGATGATATAAAAACCTGCAACAGCTAGAAGAATGATAACGATAAGAATTATTATTGTCTTTTTCATTCTTTTATATTTTTTAATTATTAATTTTTAGCGACTTTTAGTAAATAAAGAACTTCTGAATCTCGATGTCAATTATACCACGACAGAGATAATTGGTTGAAATTTGACTTTATTATAAATTTATGATACGATTACAAAAGATCCAAGCATGTAACTTGGAGAAACTAGATCTTTCGAGGAGAAAGTGATGCGCAACAATAAGGGATTCTCTCTGATGGTCAACATATTCTGTCGCATCGTAGCGCTAGAGGGGAAATTCATGGTAGGGGTTTTGTTTATCCTCTCACTTTGGAAGTACACAGATATTCCCTACTTTGAAGATGTGGCGAGGCCTTGTGTTTTTGCCATCATGGTTAGTCCTCTGTTCTTTCTTATATTTCTTCCTATCCTCGACCCGGAATTCTGTGAAGAGTTAGAAAAGGAAGACAAGGAAGAATCTGAACCAACCCGTAAGTCCTGAGGCTTACGGGTTTCCTTTTTATAAAATTTCATAAGAAAAGCCCCGCGTGTTGCACCGCGGGGCCATACCGATTAGAAACCAGTCAGTAATTTCTATAAATCATCTTGCCTTTAGCCAACCTTTCCTCCTCTCCTCCGGAAACTTCTCAATCGCATAGCGAAGCATTGTTCGAGGCATATTTTTTGAGTGTTTTTTGAGAAAATTTTCCAAGGTTGGCTGAGATTTTTTTCCTACTTCCCGAAGCATCCAGCCCGAAGCTTTGTGAATTAAGTCATGCTTGTCGTTAAGAAGAATTTCAGAAATTTTTAAAGTGTCTTCAAATTGATTACTCCGAATAAATTCAAAAGTTGAGACGATTGCAATTCTTTTGTCCCAAAGATTTTTTGACTTTGCGAGTTTGTATAAAATTTCTCTGTCTTTATCCAAAAGCCAATTTCCCAAAATCGGATATGAAGATGTATCAACCAAATCCCAATTATTTACAAACTTTCTATTTTTTAAATAAAAATTAACAATTTTCTTTTTTTCTGTCTCCAGCGAGGCTTCATATTTAAAAACCAAAATCTCGAGCGCCACAAAACGATGTTCATGAATTTTACTTTCTAAAAGTTTTTTGACTTCCAAAAGTGGTAAATCTTTAAATTTTTTAGCAACTTTCCTAGCCTCCGGAACTGTAATTCCCAAAAACCTATCGCCTTCGCCATACTGCCCCTTCCCCGTCTTAAAAAACCGCAAAGAACCCTTAGCTCTTTCCGGATCTGCTAGTTTCTTGAGTTTGCTTTGTACGTTAGTAAATACCATCACCAGTGTAAACCACTATAAATTTTATTATCTACCAAACTATTTATAATAGCTGTCTGAACGTAAAAAATAAGGTTATCTGGAAGCTCGTCTATCTCAAACCAACTAAGATCGTCGCATTTATCTGGCTCCATATTTTTGATTTCCCCTTTCCAACTCGTACAAGAAAAGAAGAAATCTAATCTCTCGCCATTGTAGTCTGTGGCTTTTCTATGCATCACATGCTTAAGCTCTAAATTTTCTCTTGCAACAGATATTCCGATTTCCTCTTTTGCTTCTTTAATTAAGCAACCTTCAATAGATTCTCCTTCGTCAACATGACCAGCCGGCAAACTGTACTTACCGTCTTCATAACCAGTATTAAACCGCCTTAGCAAAAGAATTTTATTATCCTTTACCAGCAAGAGATACGCTGCACATACAATACTATGCCGATTTTTCATTAGATAAATTCTATCACCCCATCACACAAAATCCGAAAATACTCCCTTTACGCCAATCAAAATTCTAAAATTTCTAGATTGGAAACATCTATCGTTCCTTTATACAAAACGTGGGGGACACCATGCCAGAGAAAAGGTCTATTTCCTTGGCTTATCACTTCTGCATAATATTTTTTTGTTTCTTCCGGTAGGGTGCTTATCTTCTCAACAATGTTAGGCGTGTAAGGAACAAAATCTTCCTTAACTAAGGCGTGATTTGGAATGGGGCTCGTGTATAGATAAACAATTGTGTTTTTTGGATCCAGAGAATTTGGATCTATTTTATAAAAACCTTTTATATTAAATTCTTTCCCCGCTCGATTTAATTCTTCCTTTATTTCTCTCGGATCAACTGCCGATAAATGTAGAACATCATTCCAAAGACAATTTAAAACAGGAATTTTTTCTTGCATCACATGCTCCCGCCCTTCGTACTTCTTTACTCTTTCGGAATAAATATCCGGATAAACATTTTTCAATTCATTGAGAGGATAGATAATATTTCCTCTCATATCATTCATAATCCGATGATAGAGATATTTCACTTTTTTATTAAACTAGTTTTGATCTTAATAATCAATCCCTCATTCGCCCATTCGTACGAATGGGCGAATGAGGAAAATTATCTTTTACTTTCTATCAAAGCCAGTTTTTCTTCTCTTTTCAATCTTTTAATCGCGGCTTCTCTGGCTCTAGCTTCCTTAAGCGTCTCAAATTTTTCCTTGTACTTCAAGACCACCGGCCGGCGAATCTTTGTGTAGTGTGCACCGTTTTTTGAAGTATTATGCTGAATAATCCTCTTTTCGAGATTATTTGTGGAGCCGACATAAAGAGTCTTATCTGCACATTCTAGGATGTAGACATAATGGGTCATTGTTCTATATTATTAGAAAATGTTAATCGACAACATCGCCCTTCTAACTAATTATCTCACATCATATATTTTTTTCTTTTTAGCTGCCGCTATTATTTTGTCTTTATTGTATTTACGCGGATATAGAAAGTTCGTAAGAGTCAGTTTTCTAACGATTGCTGTCACATCAATCACTGTAACCATTCTAAAAATTCTTATTGCCGTTCCACGACCAGTCGAAGCACTCGTTGAATTATCGTCCTATGCATTTCCAAGCGGCCACGCCGCCATGAGCGCAAGTGTTTCCTGTTTGCTTATCTGGATATTATTTGAAAAACAAAAAAATGTCTTTTACCGCACCCTTTTCACCGCCGGAATTGTCCTAATTGCCGGATGGATTACATACACTCGTTTAATTCTAACCGTTCACACACTGGACCAGATTCTTGTCGGCACAGTCATAGGCATCTTGGTATTTTTTGGAGTTTTAGCGATCGAATCAAAAATATTTGAAAAATAATTCTTTGTTTTTATCAATAAATGTCGGAAACTTCAATACTTGGATTCACATTTTAAATAAATTTGACAATACTAGTTTAAAAAGTATTATATTTTAGAGACTTGAGCGTGTGCACTGCGCACTCGCGGGTCACACAGTGTCTCCTAGAAAAAAGGAGAAAAGAAAATGGCGAAACAGCCGCATGGTCCCGCACCAGGCAAACCCGGCAGTCCGAAACCAGGCCCGAAACCCGGGCCGAAGGGACCGCCTCGCTAGTCGAAGTGATCAGCACACATGCTGAACCGGCAGTTGCTCATGAGCAGCTGCCGGTTTTCTAATCTATAAAAAGACTGGTGTATACTTTTATTATGACAAAAAAGGCGTACTTAGCGGGAGGTTGTTTTTGGGGACTTGAAGAGCTTTTTCGTAGTCTCCCGGGAGTTATTGAAATTGAAGCCGGATACACGGGCGGCAAAAATGAAAATCCTACTTACGAAAATCACCCCGACCACGCAGAAGTGCTCGAAATTGAATACGACCCAGAAAAAATTTCATACAAAAGAATTCTTGATTTCTTTTTTCAAATTCACAATCCGACAACTTTAAACCAACAAGGTAACGACATCGGCACATCGTATCGCTCTGCGATTTTTTATCAAAACGAGGAGGAGAAAAAAACCGCCCTCGAAATGATTGATGTTGTGAATGAATCAGAACGCTGGCCGAATCCAGTTATCACTTCCCTCGAGCCCTTCACTCGATTTTGGCGGGCCGAAGAATATCACCAAGACTACCTCCAAAAAAATCCCGGCGGCTACACCTGCCACGCGATTTATTTTGATAGTTATTTGGATGAGGGGAAATAAAATCTAACATTTTCGTATTTATGCTAAAGAATTCGAACCATCTCGGTCTCCTTGTAGTCTCTCTTTAATTTCTAATGCCTTATCCATTATACGGTCTCCAATTTCGCCCCAATCAAAATATTGTTTGTAATCTTCTGGATTAATTAATTTTATCTCTGTTATTTCTCCGTCTGGATCAGCAACAAATTCACCATACCGTTCGACAATACAAACTGATCGAGTTTGTCGAACAACTCTATCTGGCTCATAGATATCTTGAAAACCAATAAGTCGTTGGCTCATCACCCTCATGTTTGTTTCTTCAAAAACCTCTCTTATAGTGGCCTCCTCATAATTTTCACCCGCATCAATACCACCTCCTGGAGGAGTCCAATATCCTTTTGATTCTGCATATACAATAACTAATTGATCTTTGTAAAAGCAGTATGCGTGAACTCCTTGAAGAACTTTTCCTTCAAGATTTTTCAATGGATCATCTTCACGATATATAACATCGAGTACTTGTCCAAAGCTATTTGTCAGTGTTGATTTAATCTCCATAGAAATTTTCTTGTCCAAATAATAAATATCGGGAGATCGTATCTCCCGATATTTATTATCCATTACTTTAATAATTCTTTTATATTTTTAATATTTTTCTTAATCACAGCTTCGTAAATTTTTTGGCTTGATATTTCCAAACTATTATCATCTCTGTATTTTTTAAATTGTAATATAAGCTCTTTTTGATCAGAAGTTGTTTTAAAATCAGCAATATCTAAAAAGGATTCTTTTCTATTTTTAAATTCCTTCTCGTCAACAAACCAAATATCAACCTTCCATCTTTCTCCATTCAATCTTTGTTTAAGACCAATACAATGACCATTTGGAAATTCGGCCCCTTTTCGTTCATCATTCCAGTCGCCCTTGATAAAATAGCTTCTAAATTTTCCTTTTAGATAAAGCTTTTTCAAAATCTCCATAACTTCTTCTGGTAAATATGGTTCTTGTCTCACAACAGTGATGTCTATGTCACCGTTCATCATTACATCCCCAACATAAGAACCAGACAAACTGACGTGTCCAAACTCATTTAAATCATTAATGATTCCGGTTTGTTTTAATAGAATATCGGCCTGTTCTTTAAAGTATTTACTTTTTTCTATAAGTTGCGACATAACTAAGGTTGGATAAATCAAATCTTCTTCTTGTGTTTCTTCTCAGAAACCCGACTCACCCTGCTCGCTGGATTGCGATCTGAATTCAATCGCTTCGCTCTCGAACAGATCGGGAACCCGACTCACTTCGCTCGCTGGATTGCGATCTGAATTCAATCGCTTCGCTCTCGAACAGATCGGGAACATCCGCGAAGCGATTTTAAACAGAGACTATATTGTATTCGTACCACCTCTCGCTTCGCTCGAGATGCTCAAGTTTTTATAGTCACTCCGTTCCTTAAAAATTGGCGGCTGCCGGCCAGGGATTCGAACCCCAATTAATCGCTCCAGAGGCGATCGTCCTACCATTAGACGAGCCGGCAATATACTGCTAGGTTGTTAGGCTTTAGGCACTAAGATTTAGAAAATCTAACACGCTAGCCTCTACAGAATATAGAAAAACACCCCAATATTCAACTTTTACTATCACCTTCTTCTATTTACCCATTCGTACGAATGGGTAAATAGAAGAAGGTGGGGATAAAAACCAATATTACTGTTAAAGACCTCCAACAAAATTAAGACGATTTATGACGCATAGAATTTTAACCCTCAAAATAAGGCTATTCTTAAAAAAGCCAACGCTATTTTTGTTACATATTGCCAACAACAAAACACTAGTATAAAAAGAATAATGGGGTCACAGGTACTTTAAAATCTCTTCCTTTATTTTTTGCCTTACATCAACTGGATGAATGACTTTTTTATGAATATCTGAATATATAACTTTTTGGGTTTCGGTATTGTCAGATTGAAATTCTGTGCCTGCAAAAAATATAGGCTTTCTATATCTGGGAACAAAATGCCAATGCAAGTGACCTTTGTGTAAAAATTCTTCGTTCCCAAGCTGAGATTGATTTATTTTGTCTGGGTTAAAAGCTTTTTCTACTGCTTTCCGCCACATACAATAAATCTCATGTTTTTCTAGAACTTCTTCATCTGTAAGCTCAACTTCATCAGTTTTATGTTCCTTGAGAAGTAAAAGAGAGCGTCCTAAAAAACCTTGTTGCCAGTTTAAAGCCAAAAACCAATATTTGAATTCTTTAATAAAGTCAGTCTCTTGATTTTGAAATTTATCAAAACAACCACAAGACGACATTTTGTTATAAAGATTTTCCATAAGTCGTAAGTAATGATTAAAAATAATAAAAACATAGAAAACTTACCGTGTAAATGCAGAAGCTCTGTTGTTAATTTTGTATCTCAATGGAATTCAAATGAAAATTTTTTAGGTGCGTTACTTGTGGGAAGCTACGCAACTGGACTAAACAATAATCAATCTGATTTAGATATCCTTATCATACTAAATGATAAAGTCAAATATTGGAAACGAGGAAACATCCGAACTGAGAAATTTTTAATAGAATATGGGATATACCCAACAAATTATTTAAAATACCTCGAGAAGAAAGATGAGATAGAGGGTAAACGCTTAAGAACTCGCATGTTAGCCACCGGAAAAATTATATTTGATGATTTTGGTATTATAAAAAAACTACAGAAAGAAGCTAGGAAGTCTCTAATATTTAAATTACCTAAAACAAACAGAATAGAAACTGAACTTCGTAAGTACACTTTATGGGACCAATTGGACAATCTTATTTATCTCGATTCTATCAAGTCACCGGGCTTTTTATATACATACTACGTAGGTATACAAAATACAATCCAATATTATTCAGATTCTTTAGGAGTAGAAATACCTAGACCTAATAATATTTTTCTTTTTCTAAATAGTGAAGAATTTTGCGATAAGTATTATCTTAAAAAATTTCCTGACAAATATTTTAAGAAACTTTTTATACAAGCCCTCAAAAATCCGAATATAATAAAATTTCAGACACTAACAGAGTACACTCAAAAACAATTTGGAGGTTTTTCTATAGATAATTGGGAATTATCAGGAAAAACAAAACAGGCTACTCAAAAGAAATAGCCTGTTATTACTCGTGTTGTATGAGATAAGACAACCAAACAGATCGCCAATCACCGACCGAAACGCAATACAGAAATTCATCATGGACTTCGGTACCGATGTTTCTTGCTTTGGGTCTAACTCCTATTAGCTTATAGCCAACACTTTCAAGAAGTTTCTGACTCCTAGTGTTTGGCCCTACAGTTGTAGCAAAAACAGATCTCAAACCTAATTCTTCAAAAGCCACACGAAGTTGAAGGAGTTTGGCTTCTTTAGCAATTCCCTTTCCCCAGCACGACACATCACCAAGAAAAGAAGCGCTAAAAGCAGACTGTTCAATATGATCGAAATCTCTTAATTCAACAACCCCCACGAATCTCCATCCATTCAGATTTGAACTATCAGGGATAATGATAGCCAAAACTTGTTCGCCTTTCTCTTGCTTCAACCTCAACCTCTCCTTTTGTTTTTCTTCATTAAATGGCCCCCTAGATAACAGAAAATTGTTAATTCGTGGGTCATTCAAATACACAACCTGAAGTGGTATATATTCCTCTCCCATAATAACGAGAGAGCATTTAAGACCCCGAGCGACGACCTTATTCATTTTCTTCTCCTTTTTAAAGTTCTTTCTAGCCAGAATCATATTGATTAAATTCTTCCTGTCAAATAACTTATCAAAATTGCGACGGCTCTCATTTACCCATTCGTACGAATGGGTAAATAGAAGAAGGTGGGGATAAAATGGGTGAATTCCTAAAATTTTCTGATAAGGTTGGTCGGGTGATATAATTTAGAAGTAATTATGAACAAAATGAAAATGACAATAGAAAAATTAGCAGAAATGACTCAAAGAGGGTTTGAAAGTCTCGAAAAAACGATGGAAAAAAGATTCGATGAAGTAGATAAAAGATTCGATCGAATCGAAAACATCACGCTTAGAAATCACAAAAACAGAATAGAAAAGTTAGAGGATAACGTCCGAGAAATAAAAACAACTTTAAAAAAATAAACTTCTCTACTCATTACTAACATCTATATCGGGAGATCGTATCTCCCGATATTTATTGATAGAATGAAGGTTATGAAAAAAATATTGTTATCTATAGTTATGATTATAGTTGTTCTTGTCGTCGGTTTCTTTGTTCTCAACAGCTACATCTACAACGAAAAACAAGGCGACGGTCTGACACAAAATTTTAAGGAAGTAACGTTTTGGATTAGCGGAGAACCTGTAACACTGATTGACGGAGTTGCGGAAGCCAAAACCTCACCCGACGGAGCATTTGAAACGGTTGTCCATTATTTTGGTAATGAAGTTATTCACGACATCGACGGCGACGGCGTTGAAGATGTTGTTTTTCTTGTGACGCAGGAAACTGGAGGTAGTGGAACATTCTTTTATGCCGTAGGCGCACTCAAACGAGATACTGGCTATACAGGCACAAATGCTGTTTATATTGATGACAGAATCGCGCCGCAGACAACCGAAAAAGGAGAAGGTAGACAAGTTGTTGTAAACTATACCGGCAGAGCGCCCGGCGAACCTATGTCTGCGGAACCTTCAGTTGCAAAAAGTTTGGTACTTTTGTTTGATGTAGAAACATTGCAATTCGGCGAAGTCGTCCAAGGTTTTGAAGGAGAAGAAAGATAGTGCTAAGTATTTTTTTAAACTTACCCCACAGATTTTTGAGAAAGGTTTCTACCCAAAAGTAAAAGCAAATGTTTCTACCCCACTCTCCAAAAATTTAATCTCTACTATGTGTTTACTATAGTTGCCGCGTAAATCCACGAGATTGTATAAATCATGATCCATAAAAGTTACAACCCCATTTGAAACATCAGCACCTTCGAAGTTAGCAGAAATTTTTTCGCCATCCAAGTAAATTTCTGCTTTTACATCTCCGCTTATTCCGCCGGCAACCAAGTTCACCTTATTTGCCGAAAAATGATAAATGATTGAGCCGGTTTCGCTCTCAAGCACGGCTCGCTCATCTTCAATTCGCCATTTACCGCTCAAAGAAAAAGTATTTAGAGGAGTATTAGCCGGTAAGTGATACTCGCAAGCCCCAGCAAGACAGCTTTGGCTTGGTAAATTGTTTAAATATTCAATTCTTGAAGATCCTAAATAACTTTCAGGTGATTTAACTTGTGAAAAATCAACCTCATCTTTTTCAGTCACACTTCCCTTATCCAATTCGATTCTTCGACCGTTAAGCTCGCTCAAAGCTTCCACAATCTTCATTTCCGTTTCTTCATAGCCGCCTTCGCCAATATGATCGTAAACAATGTAACCATCAACATCGATTAAATACTTTCTCGGCCAGTAGCGGTTTTTATACGCACGCCAAGTTGAATAATCGTTGTCTAAAATTACCGGATATTTTATACCGTATTTATCAACTGCTTTTTGGACATTAGCTAAATCTTTTTCAAATTCAAATTCAGGTGTGTGAATTCCCAAGATCACTAAACCGTCATCAGTATATTTTTCATACCATTCATTTAAATATGGAAGAGTTCTTTGGCAGTTAATGCAAGAGTAAGTCCAGAAATCTACGAGGATTACTTTTTTGCCGATTAGTTCTTGGATTGTAATTGGCTTGACCGAACCGTCAGAGTTTAGACCTGTGTTTATAAACGCATCGGGTGAGGAAATTTCTTTGGCCCCCTCATAGACTTTGGCCTTCTCACCTTTCGTCATTATTGAGATTGATTTGGCGTCTTGAAGCAAGCTTCCATTGTCGGACTTTCTAGACTCTAAAATAAAAATCGCGCCTAGAACCAAAACAATCGTTATTACTAGAATTGCAGTTTTTTTCATAATCTATTTCAACAAAAATCTGTTTAGTAGTTCAAAGTTCGCAATTAAATTGAGACTTTGGGTGAAAATGAGAATTCCAAGACCGATCAAAATAACTCCGAATACAATGTTTACATATTTGAGAGTGTGAGCATATCTGGCAATAAGTTTATCTGCTTGAGCAGTGAAAGCTCCGACAACAAGAAATGGAACACCGAGACCGATTGAGTATGACAGAAGAAGTGTGAAGGCGGCGCCTGGCTGCGTAGCAGCCAGGCCTAAAACTGCGCCCAAAGCGGCACCAACGCAAGGTGTCCAACCAACAGCGAAAGCAGCGCCGAAAACAAATGAGGTTAAATATTGTGATCTAAATTTTTTAGTTACTCTTAAAGAATGAGTTTTTTCTAAGAAACTAATTTTAATGAGACCTGTCAGATAAAGACCGAAAAAGATGATGATTGCCCCGCCGATTCTTGCGAGCCAAGTTTGCACATCATAAGCAATCGCTTCCAAGACCGTGTTTAGAAGAACCCCAAGGAGCGCGAAGATAACCGAAAATCCGAGAACAAAGAAAACGCTATTTAGGAATATTCGCATTCGTGATGAAGCTCCTGTTTGCGTCTGTGTCGAAGTGCCGGAGAGATAGGCTAAAAAGCCCGGAATGATCGGCAAAACACATGGCGAAAGAAAAGAAATGAGTCCTGCGACGAATGCTACGCCAATTGATAAATCAGAAGCCATTTTATTTCATTAGGTTATTAATCTCTGTGGTATACCTCGCCTCATCCCAACCTTCAGGAGATTTCAGAAGTCTCTCACCGTCTTTGAGAAGAACTTTTGTGTGCTGATAAGCAACACCAAATTCTCTAGCCAGCTCTTTTTCTGCGCTATCAGTTTGATTGTCGTTGTAATTAACCCGGAAACCGATTACCTCGTCAGATTGAAGTTTATTAAAAGCAGATTGCATCAAAGGAAATTCGGCCTTACATGTTGGACACCAATTTGCGTAAAAGTAGAGAACAATTAACTTTTTCTCGGTCAAGGCTTTTTGGTAATCTTTTTGATTAAAATCAAGAAGTAAAGAATCGGTGCCAGCTAAAATTTCGCCGGTATAGTTGTCTTCCATCATTTCATCCGTCATCGTACCATCTTCCATCACTACATTTTCATCTTGCATCATGTTCTCCCCTTCTTCCATCATTTCGCCGCCATATTCGAGATCAACTTCGGGCTTTGACATGACAGAGAGAAAATATACTCCGCCTAAAATTAAAACTATTGCAATTACTCCCACAATTGCCGGAGCAGTGATTCCTTTTTTGTAATCCATAAATTTTTAAATTAATATTAAGTGCCACTATATTTTAGCAACTCAAAATTAAATGTAAAGCCGACTTTACATTCCTTGTGGATTATTGAGATTTACGATTCCATGCCAAAGCTGCAACTTTAGAAATTACCATTGCACCCAACGCGGCAATAAGCCAAGGATCGGGATGAGAATCTAAACTTTGGATTAAAATTCCTAAGACCAAAATAACAATTCCTATGATAAAACCAACGCGTCCTGCGGAAGCGCGATGTTTTTCTTCTCTTTCATCAAGTGGTTTCTCTCGCAAAACTAAACCAGCGTAAATTGCTGTGACAACAAAAAGACAAGCAATGATCGTATAGGTTAGTGCTTGAGGCATCCAAATTGAAAATGGATTCCAAAACAAAATCAGAAGCAGAACAAAAATTATTGTAGTTATTATTTCATTTCTCATATTTTTATTTTATTACAAAAATCTCTTCAACAGATTTTTTAAAAAAACTAGCGATTTCTAAAGCCAATGCAACCGAAGGCGTGTAATTGCCTTTTTCCATAGCAATTACCGTCTGGCGAGTCACACCAATGGCTTTAGCTAGAGCTTCTTGAGTCAGACCTTGTTCTGTACGCAATTCGTAAATATTATTGGAAATCTTCTTAGTCATGTCTGGTCAATAATACATATTTTGTTATTATAAGAAAAGATCCCCCTCTCCTTTTCTTATTGGAGGCGCACAATAAGAAATAGTCTGCTGACAACAAAGAGATGGGGAGGTTTAAATCTAACTTGGGTGTGGAATAGAAACACCATAGGCCACGCGCCGAATCTGCGTGTAAAAGACCTACCGGACAGGTCAACAAATAATGCCGGGAAACGAGTGATTGGCTCACAAAGAAGACCTAACCTGGCGCCTTGGGTGAAAGTTGACTGTGGACAATCACCGTTTTTTTATTGTGACAAATAAAAACTATCAGGCCTTTTGAGAAATAATAGTCTATGTCTACAAGAACATCGCAGATTTTTGGGAAATTTTGAATGGCTCACTGTTAACCTCTATTTACCTATTCGTACGAATGTGCGAACGAACATTCCAGTATTCTATAGAATACTGGAATGTTTAATTTTGAATTTGCTGTTTTAGAAAATAAGGGTATAGTTTTAATTAAATGATGAGTGAACTAGATCAAATTAAAGAGGATATCGAGGAAATAAAAGAGCGCAATGAGCGAGTGGAGTTAGATAAGGCTTGGGAGACAAGTTGGAGCAGAAAAATTCTTATTGCCATCCTTACTTATATCGTTATAGTCCTATTTTTCTATTTTGCCGAGCTCCCCTCTCCATTTGTAAATGCAATTGTCCCAGCGGTTGCTTTTGTACTTTCTACACTATCAATTCCATTCTTCAAAAAAATTTGGATTAAAAATAAAAAATAATTTTCATAAATATGTTTTTAAATAAAGAAGGTATAAAAGAAGCGGTAAAAAGAGGAGATATTGGTATTTCGGATTTTAATGAAGAAAATTTGAAGGCTGCGAGTTATGTCTTAACGCTGAAATTGCCTGACGGACAGAACACGGTTGAACTTGAGCCGGGTAAATTTATTTTGCTTGAAACCAAAGAAAAAATAACTTTGAACGGAAAATATTGCGGTTTGATGATTACGCCGGCTTCTCTTGCAAGGCAGGGCATAAACGTAACTCAAGGCTCGGATCTGGCAGAACCCGACACAGACAATACGATGATTTTAGAAATTTAAAATAACGGAAACGAGAAAGTCACTTTTGCAGAAGGCATGAAAGTCTTAAAAATCGCTTTCACAAAACTCCAAGGTTTTTGAGAAATTTTGGACGGGTTCTTATCAACTATTAAACTCCTTTTGTAACAATGAATGATTTATTAATAAACCGCGCGACTCCGGACGATGCACTTGAGATTCAACAAGCCACCAATGAAGCTTCGATGGGAATGTACCGTCTCTGCGGTTGGTCTGAAAATGAAATTGGGTCTCGCTTTACCGAAGAAAAAACCCAAGAAGGTGCTAAAAAGTTATCTGATTCAATAAAAGACTTCACTGAGAACGATATTTTTCTTGTTGCAAGAAAAGGAGAAAGGATTATTGGCTATATTTATGCAGAGAAGCAAAAAGAGAGGATTATCCTTGAGGCGATGTACATACTTCCTGAATTTCAGGGAAAAGGAGTATCCCAAGCTCTCTGGGAAGAAACCTTAAAGTATATTCCCCAAGAAACTCCAATCTATCTGAATGTTTTGGCTCTCAATTCAAAAGCAATTAATTTCTACAAAAAAATCGGATTCGTAGAAACTGGCAGGCGATCAAGAGATGACAGATTTAAAGCATCAGACGGTTCAATACTAGAAGAAATTGAAATGGTTAGAGCTTAAAATAAAACAACCCACAGATTTTTGAGAAATTTTGGACGGGGTTCCTATTAACCCTTTGCATACTATATAATTAGTACATAGAATTAATTTTAAGATTTATGTCTCTAATATCTTGTTCAGAATGTAAAAAAGAGGTTTCAAATAAAGCAGATTCTTGTCCTCATTGTGGGAATCCCTTAAATGGTGAGAAAACCGTAGAAATTGAGCTTACAAATAAAAGATGGAAATGGTTTAAGCTTTTCGGTTGGCTGTTATTTATATTGGGAATTTATATATCTTTTGGTTTTGCTCCTGCAGGAGGTTTTAGTAATCCTTTAGTCGGATTGGGTATTTTTGTAGTCTTTGTAGGTTTTATTTTTCTCTTAATAGGAAAATTCGGCTCCTGGTGGACAAATAGATAAAATTTCTGTATTAAGGTAAAAATTTTGGATGGCTTCTCATTATATCTATTAATATTTATTGACCATCTTATTTCATGAGAATTTTAAAAAAAATATTTTTCTTTAACTTCCTGAGTGATGAAAAGAGGAAGGGTTATCTAGTCTCGCTAGCAACACTAATAGGAATAGTAACAGTGCCACTCACATTATTCCCCTTTGTAATTGAAAATATTCGAGGCGTTTTTGGCTCGGTAGAGATTTTAAGTGTTAGTCAGGCTTCGGGTCTAATTGCTCTTAATAACAATACTAATGATGATATCATTGTGGAAGAAGCGATATTTTTTAGGATCCACCCATCTCACGAGAGAGAGGTTGTTGGAACCCAGGACCTTCTTTTTGATAAAGTGGAAAAACACAGCGTCTTTAGCGTTAAATTTAAAGAGAGAGAAGTATGTAGAAATGGGCCAGAACTGAAAGATAAGACTTGGGAAAGTAAATTTGAAGATTTGATTAAGTATGAAAAAGTGATATTTAGTAAGAACAACCCTCAATTCAAAACTATTGAAAATACTTTTCAATCTAAATTAGAAGATTATATGTTTGAAGCGGAAATTGACGTTAAATACATTAAAGATAATAAAGAAGAGGTAGAGACAACATCTGGAGTAGGTTTTCTTCATAAAAAAGTGTGTTCCGCATAGATGAGATGTGAGAAGCATAAGAAAATAACCAAAATCGATGAAGTACGAGGCGCGAGCGAGGATCGAAATGAGCCGTATGTTTAATACGGTGAATGAGAACCGGAGCTCGGAACGAAGTAATTCGCGATTTTGGTTATTTTTTAGAGGAGCGGTCCTTTGGAAGCGCGGATGAAAGCGCTAAACAAAGGATGCGGCTTCAACGGCCTCGCCAAAAACTCCGGATGAAATTGAGTGCCTAAGAAAAATGGATGCTTATCTTTTGGCAATTCAGCAATTTCCATGAGTCTTCCATCTGGAGAAGTTCCGGAGAAAATTAATCCGGCTTCGTAAATTCTATCAACATACTCGGGATTAACTTCGAATCGATGTCGGTGTCTTTCAGAAATGCTTTCTTTTCCATAAGCAGATCGAGCAACAGTCCCCGATCTTAGTCGGCACGGATAAGCGCCGAGTCGCATCGTATTTCCGTATTTGTTTTCTTTCAAAAGTTCCTTTTGCTCGGGCATGATGTCAATCACGCAATTTTTCGATTTTGGATTTATTTCAGCGGAAGTTGCATCCTTGAGTCCTAAAACATTCCTTGCGTACTCAATAACAGCAATTTGCATGCCATAACAGAGACCAAAATATGGAATTTTATTCTTCCTAACAAACTCAATTACGTTTATTTTCCCTTCGATTCCCCGTGAGCCAAAGCCACCCGGAATCAAAACTCCATCATATTTTTTAAGTTCTTTCAGATTTCGTTTTCCTTTTTCACCCTCAAAATATTCAGAGTTTAGATAATGGATTTCTGGTTTTAACCCAAGGTGATAAGCGGAAATTTTTATTGATTCAATAACAGAGATATAAACATCGGATAGAACGAAATCGCCAGAATCAAAATATTTTCCAACAATAGCAATCGAAACCCCATCTTTCGATTTTTTCCCTTTACTAACAAACTTGCTCCAAGCATCCAAATTTGTTTTCTTGAGACGGTGGTTAAGACCTAATTTGCCAGAAATCAACGCGCCAAGGTCGTCACGTTCAAAATTAACGGGAACATCGTAGATACTTTCAACATCTGGGGCAGAAATCACATATTCCGGAGCAATGTTGCAGAAAGTCGCAATTTTGTCTTTTCGTTTTTTATCCAAAGGCACGTCAGCGCGAGCAATAATTATATCAGCCTGAATTCCAGCACTGTTTAAACTTCTGGCAGCATATTGGGTCGGCTTAGTTTTCATCTCACCAAGTTTCGAAGGAATTGGTAAATAACTAACCATCACAAACATAACGTCTTTAGGATTTTTAACTTTCATCATACGGCCAGCTTCGAGAAAAAGTATGTTTTGATATTCACCAATTGTTCCACCAATTTCCACCACGGTAATATCAGCATCAGCTTCTTCAGACGCCTTTTTGATTCTTCTGATTGCTTCTTCGGGAACGTCAGGCACGACTTCAACATTTCGTCCGCCATATTGCATCGCACGTTCTTTGCGAATAACTTCCTGATAAACTCGGCCGGTTGTCATGTAATTTGTTCTGGAAAGATTTATATCTAGAAATCTTTCGTAATTTCCCATGTCTTGATCGCATTCGTCCCCGTCATCTAAAACAAAAACCTCACCGTGTTCGGTGGGGTTCATAGTACCTGCATCGATGTTGATGTAGGGGTCGATTTTAATAGCAGTAACTTTCAAGCCCCGAGCTTGCATGATTTTGGCGATAGAAGAAGATGTGATGCCCTTTCCAACTCCAGACATTACACCCCCAACAACGAAAATATATTTCCTGTTTTTCTTAACCTTACTCATCCCATTAGTGATAGGAAATGCCTTTAGGCATTTCCGTTTCTTTTCTTAGAATTTTTAATTAAACGACCATTTATTTTGTTTTGTAATGTTTTCTTTGCATTCATGAATATTCATCACTAAAGGGACTCGTATTAGTTTAATCCTTCAGATACCTTCGTGTCGCCAAATAGCTCGAAATGGCGCCAATGATTACTCCTGAAATTAAAATTATAAACGCAACCTCAAAGAAGTTCCCTAGATAATAATCGAAAATGTTCAATCCGACAAAGAAATCTTTAGTGAGGTCTCCAAACCAGTAAGTTGCCGGGAAAAACACAACAAGAGTCAATACGCCGGCAAAAAAGCCATAAAGTACACCTTCAAAAACAAATGGGCCCTTGATAAATAGCGGATTTGCACCCACAAGCCTCATGACAGAAATTTCTTCTCTGGAAATGTATATAACAAGCCTAATCGTATTTAGTGTTATCAGAATTGAAGTAATTGCTAAGATTATCGCAACTGCAAAACCAAGCCGTTCTGAGGCGTCGATAATACCAGAGAGTTTATCTATTGCCTCTTTGTTTTGAAAAAAGTTGATTTCATCGATTATAGAGACACCATCACTTGAAAGAAATTCTTTATCTTGCAAAAAATTAGCAACACCTTCATACTGCGAAGGATCTTTTGTTTTTATGTCAAGAGACGCGCCAAGTGGATTTTCTCCCAGCTCATCTAGAGCCTGAAGTATGAGTTGATCGTCTTTGTGTCGTTCAGTAAATTCTGCTAAAGCTTCATCTCTTGATGTATAGGTAACAAATTCAATTTCCGGTAAAGCTTCGATCGTTTTTTTGAGATTTAGTATGGCATCTTCTTGTGCATCAACAATAAAAGTAACTCTTATATCAACTTTGTCTCTCAAAATTCCAAGGGTCGATTCTAAAGTGACTCCAAGAAAAATAACAGAGCCTATCGCAAAAAGAGTAACAACCATCACCAAAACCGAAGACAAAGAAACGAAACCATTTCTGAAAAAACTAAAAAAACCTGATTTAACTACTCTTTTTACATTAAGCCACAACATTTGTTTTAATTTATGATTTCAAATTTCAGATTTTAAATTTGAAACCTGAAATTCTAAATTTGAAATTATAATACGTATCTCCCCTCTTTACTGTCTCGAATAATTTTTCCACGCTCCATTGATATAACTCTTCTGTTTAAAGAATCTATAACTCCCTTGTTGTGAGTTGTTAAGACAACAGTTGTTCCTAAATCATTTATTTTCTCTAAAATTTTTATGATTTCATAAGTATTTAGTGGATCTAAGTTTCCGGTTGGCTCATCGGCAATAACAATATCTGGTTGATTAACAATTGCTCTAGCAATAGCCACCCTTTGTTTTTCTCCACCAGAAAGCTCGTGCGGGAAACTCCAAAGTTTGTGTCCTAAATCTACCAATTCCAAAACGTGCGGTACATCAGTTTCTATTTCTTCATCTGTGCGTCCTGCTGCTTCCATCGCAAAAGAAACATTTTCAAAAACAGTTTTATGCGGTAACAAACGGAAATCTTGAAAAACAACACCGATTCTTCTTCGGTAAAAAACGATCTCTTGTCTTCTAAGGGAGTGGATATCTATCGATTCCAAAAATACTTTACCTCGAGTCGGTCGGTCTTCAGCTAAAAGCATTTTAAGGAGAGTAGTTTTACCGGCTCCAGAGTGTCCAACAATAGAAACAAACTCTTTAGGTTCGATTGATAGATTTATATCTTCCAGTGCTACAGAATTGTCAGAATAAATTTTTGAAACTTTGTCGAAATATATCACGGCTATAAATTTTCAAACTCCAATGACCAATTTTCAATAAATTTTCAATGACCCAATTTTCAAATTGATAATTGAATAATTGGAATTTGATTGATAATTCGAAAATTGATAATTGATAATTTAACTATTCTTAGGAACTAAGAATAGTTCTATATTACCATTTAATACGCTTTCCACATCACTTGTTTCCACGCCTGTTCTATGGTCTTTTACCATTTTGTAAGGATGTAAGACATAGGAACGAATTTGATTTCCCCACTCTATATCCGTAGTTTTTGAAACGTACATCCCCTCAACCTTTTTTATCCTTTCTTCTTCTAAAGCTTTAAAGAGTTTACCTTTGAGAATCTGCATGGCTTTTTCTTTATTTTGAGCTTGAGAGCGCTCACCGTCAGCGTGAGCCGAGAGATTGGTTGGAATGTGGACAACTCTAACAGCTGTCTCTCTTTTGTTAACGTTTTGGCCGCCCGGACCGCTAGATTTGGAAAACTCGAATCTTAATTCATTTTCTGGAAGCTCAAAATCCCCCACTTTCTCAAACTTCGGTATAACTTCAACTAGAGAAAAAGAAGTGTGGCGCATTTTTTTAGCATTAAAAGGAGAGATCCTGACTAAGCGATGTACGCCGGACTCATTTTTAAGAGTACCATAAGCTCCTTTGCCTTGAATTTCAATCGTAATGTTTCGATAGCCGCCATGATCGTTTTCGTTTTGGTGCAAAACTACCATGCCCCAACCTTTATCGTTGAAGAATTTCATGTACATTTCGAGAAGAATTCTTGAGAAATCTTCGGCATCATCGCCGCCAGCGCCAGAAAAAATTGTCATGATGGCGTTGCCTTTGTCGTATTTGCCCAAACCTTCTTTTTCAAGCTTGAGGTCGTTGTATTCTTGGACGATTTTTTGAGCCATGTCTTTATTCTGCCAAAAAGATGGATCGGCCATCTCGGTTTCGAGTTCTTTGAGTTTTTGTTCGATAGCTTCTTTGTCCATGGAATGAGTATAGCAAATTAAAAAAGATTGCCCCGCACCAAAAAAAATGGGCGCCTGACCGTCTTTGGAGTGGCTCTCGCCTTTGCCAATTTTTTTGAAATTGGAAAAATCAACCGAATTTAATTTCTAAAAACTTCTTGCAGTTTAGTTCTTGTTTTCGGTCCAACATAACCAAAGCCTGGGTCAGACTCAGAATCTACTATTTTGTATTGCAACTGGAATCTCTGCACGGCTTTTTTAGTCAGTTCTCCAAAGTACCCTGTAATTTTACCTTCAGGATAAATTTCGGGCTTTGTGGCAAGCAGGACTTGTAATCTTCGGACATCTTCGGATTGCAGTCCAATCCAAAGCGAAGTTTCAAAAACAGCCGAAAAAAGATTCTGCATCTGCACAAGCTGCTGATTCAGATTATTTATTAATATAGTCAGTTCTTGAATTTTTGCTTGTTTTTGTTTTTCTTGTTTTTGTATGGAGATATAGTAGCCGCCACCTCCTCCTGAAGAAGGAGAGGTGACAGAAAAGGAAATCGTATAGTCATCGCTATTAGCATTGCTTGAGTCGTCCTGGCAGCGGACGTAGTAATTATATGATTGACCGTCTGAAAGACCGGAAATAGTAACGGATTGGGAAGTCCCACCGGTAGTTGAAAAAGCGTCAGTCATTGAGGCATAGGTAGTGCCAGCAGCAGAGGAATATTTACAAGTAGCATTTTCATCTGTTGTTAAAGACATGGTTATTTGTGTTGTTCCGGCTGATTGAGAACCTGAGGGCAAACCACTAGAGCGTACAGGTGCGGTGATGTCTGCAGAAGTAAAGTTCCATGTGGTTGTGTCAGCGATTCCGGCATAACTGTTGCCAGCCGCATCATCAAAAGCCGTGGCGTCTATTTTTACATAGTAATCAGTTTCGCCTGAAAGATCACTGGTTGGATTTATGGTGATAGTATCGGTACCTGTTCCAGTGATATCCGTGGTCACATCAAATGCCTGCATCAACACATCGCCCGTTGTCTTATACAGATTAATATTGCCTGTCTCAGCGTCCACTGCTTCGGAGAAAGTAATCACCAGGTTAGTGCTAGTGGCCACAGCTGTGGCATCGTCAGCAGGAAAAAGGGTGGAAACGGTGGGTGCGGTGGTGTCTGTGTACGTAGCATAAATAGAATATTTGATTGAAACATTTGACCATTCCCCTGTATCATCAGCCCACCATGCACCTTTATTAGTGGGACCACCTGTATCATATGCAATTTGCTTTGCTCCATCCACGTTACCTGTTGTGGACCCCTTTGCAGAAATCCACCAATCAGCCAGAGAAAGAGTTATTGGTGAGTCAAATGTATATTCAATCCACGCATATGCTGTATTTGTAACAGCAACGTTCTTGCTTCCCTGGGAAACCGAAGGTAATCCACCCGAGTCAGAATAAATGATTACAGAGCTATTAGAGCTTACTGAATTGGTACTCTTGATATATGCAGTGATTTTTGTAACATCACCTTGAAATGTCCAAACATTTGCCCGTTGATATAAAGTCCCCCACGATGACAGATCTGCGGTAGATGCCCCTGTGGTTTCGTATCCAATATTTGGGTCTATTGTGACAGGATAAACTGCATTATTCAGCCAATCTTTATCAACCATTACAGATAAAATTCCTTTTTCAATATCTATATTTAATTCACCCCAAATTTTATTTCTTTCCGCATCATAAACCAAAGGCCTATAGATATGGAAAGCTTTTCCTGTTTTGTACTCATTGTCTTTCTTGCCTGAATAATAAACCGCATAACTCCCGACAACATTTTCAGGTCTATATGCGATTATGCTCCCATCTTCACCGTAGCATTCTGTTTCTGTACAATCATCTTTATCGGTTTCATTCAAAGCTGGCTGGTAATAGAACTCTAAATTATTGGCGACTAGGCTAAAATCAAATTTGTCTGCCACAGGCTTCTCTTTTAAAACTAGATCAAATTCAACCCCTCCTTCTTCATTTATGGTATAAGGATGAATTTCTCCTTTTGAATCAATCCCACTGATCTGTTGAGGAGATTTAGGATAAAACACAACATCATATTCATCATTACTCCAAACAAGCTTGTTGTTCTTAAGTTTATCCGGATTATCTTTTCTTACATACGGAACATCCAGCCTAAGGGAGACCTCTCCATCCCATTTATTTAATTTAACATACGGCATTGGTGGTGAATGCTCTTCGCTTCCAATTTCAATGAAACTGCCATCTAATGTTTTGAATTCATATTTATTAGGATTGATTTCTTTCACCTTTAGCTTTTCAGAAGAATCAGGATATTGGATTGGTAGTATAGTTTTGTTCCCCGCACCGTCCGGCTTTAATGCTTCAGTATCGGCGTAAACGATTTGGTTTCCAATTAAAGAATAAAAAGTACCCGCTCCCACTAAGCAGATAGCAAAAATAAACAGAATAATTTTTAATTTTTTAATCATTTTTTAATTAAATTTTTGGGAGAAAAGAAGAATAAAGTGATAGCTTTTTAATGATAATTTTGTAGACATTTTCCAAAAAACGCCGAAAAAGCAACATCATAATTTAAGGATAAAATTTAAAAATACAAAAACCCGACGAGTCGCATTTACTCTCTCGTATTTGACCTCTAAAGTTCTGCTTCATAACTTTTATATTATCTCTAACCTTATTTATATAGTTATATATTAGCAAAATAGTAAGACTAAAGAAAATTTTTGGGAATTAAATTCGGTTGATTTTTCCAATTTCAAAAAAATTGGGTTTTGTTTCCGCCCTCACCCCACTTAACAGAGTGGAGTGTTGTTTTTCCTAGGAATTTTTGATTAAGTAATTTCGAGCAGAGTTGTATGTATGCTCTGGTTTGTTATCATTGTTATAATAAAAAAATAAGATTCTAGAGCCACCCGTGAGAGTCGAACTCACGACCTACCGCTTACGAAGCGGTTGCTCTACCAACTGAGCTAGGGTGGCAAATAACAAACACTACTATTCTATAAATTATTGTATACCTATCAAAACAGGGGGGGGTGCGGAAATAAAACAAAACTGGAGCCAACGATCGGAATTGAACCGATGACCTCACCCTTACCATGGGTGTGCTCTACCAACTGAGCTACGTTGGCATACTCTTGGTATCCAAATAATATATGGGATTAGGAGAGAAAAAACAACCTTCTTATCGATTCAGAAAACAAAAACCACTAGAAAATTCTAGTGGTTTTTGTTTTCTGCGCGGTCGACCGGACTTGAACCGGCAACCTCTCCCGTGACAGGGGAGTGCTCTAACCAAATTGAGCTACGACCGCAAAATGAACAAAACCATTCTAGCAAAAAATCTTTTCTGTGTCGTGTGTCGGGGGTGGGTTACGATCCCACTACCTCGGGCTTATGAGTCCCGCGCTCTACCGATTGAGCTACCCCGACAAAGGGTTGGTAGTAGAAATTATCCATAAAATACGTTCGTTTGCAAACAAAAACTCCCCTTTAAAAGGGAGTTTTTGTAACTTGTTGCGGGGGCTGGTAACGCTCCAGCTCCTTCAGGTTATGAGCCTGACGAGGTACTTTTCCTCCACCCCGCGATAATCACTACATTAAACCGATCCTAAACTAATACCGTAACCTGATTCAGGTTATGAGGCAATATTGTCTTGCGAGGTACTTTTCCTCCACCCCGCGATGATCACTGCATTAAACCGATTTTAAACTAAGACTGTAACCTGATTCAGGTTATGAGGCAATATTGTCTTGCGCGAGGTACTTTTCCTCCACCCAGCGATAAAATCATTACTTCCTTTCGATCGCTGCACAATAAAACCGAAATCCGACCAAAAACTAGTGAGAGGAAGTTCCCGCTAATCTAACAGAAAACCGAAAAAAAATCAAGTTTTAAATGTAACGAAATTCTTGGAAAACCTCTTCAAAAAGCCGGATTATCCTTCTGGCTTCCCCTTGTGTGATGGTAAAAGATTGGCCCTCATGAGCTATGGTATTTCTGATTTTATGAGCCTCCCATGCTTTGTCCACGGTATTAAAATCACTTCTTTCCACATTCTTAAGTTTCTCTCCCAAGCTTTCTCCGGGATAACCAATTCTATCAACCATTTCTTCAAGCATGATATCGGCCTCAAGAATAGCAATTTTCCAGTCACTCATGTTTGATGATTCAAGATAATCGAGAATTTTTTCCCATCGTTTCTTGGATTCACTTTCAAATATTGCGTGTTCAACAATTGGATCTTTATGAGAATGAAATCTTAAATTCAATTCTTGTCTGACCTTTGTCAGCTCTCGCAGAGCGTAAAATATTCCAAACATTAAAAGCCCTGAAATTACAATTGATATCGGAGTAATGACAGCGACAAAGCGAATCGCAAAATTATGAGCAGCAACAAGAAATGGATCTTCTCCCGTTGCAAAACTTACAACTCTTTCAATAACAATCCCTCCGATAAGAAGCATGAACAATAAAAATCCAATGACCTCAGCTGGATCATTTGTCTCAAATATTCCCGCGGGTGCAGAAGCTGGTGCAGATTTTTTGTAACCTCCGCCCCCTCCTCCCTTTCCCCCTTTTTCTTTGTTATTTGTTTCTGCCATACCTTTATTTTATTACTTTTCGCCCATAAAATCTTTACCTATCTTAAATAAAATATCTTCTCGGAAATATGGAGCTACAACCTGAAAACCAATCGGTAAATTGTTTTTGGTAAACCCTGAGGGCAAGGAAATCCCTGGAAGCCCGGCAATACTCGAAGGTGACGCCAAAACGTCTGAGAGATACATGGATAAAGGATCTGAAACCTTCTCCCCTATCTTAAATGCTGGTGATGGTGTAGAAGGTGTGATAACTGCATCAACTTTATCTGGACCGTTAAAAACTTTTTCAAAATCAGAAATTACTAAATTGCGAACCTCATTAGCCTTGCTGTAAAAAGAATCATAATAGCCGGAAGAAAGAACGTAAGTACCGAGAATTATTCTCCTTCTTGCTTCATCCCCAAAACCTTCGGTCCGAGTTTTTATATAATCTTCAATTAAATTATTCCCATCTTTATGAAGCCCGTATCTTACGCCATCGTATCTAGCCAAGTTAGAAGAAACTTCCGCTGGCATAATAATGTAGTAAGCGGCCAAAGAATAATGAGCATGTGGTAAAGAAATATTTTTTATTTCGTATCCAAGTTTAGACAACCTCTCTACAGATTCTTCAAAATTTTTTCTGACTTCTGGATCAATCCCATCCATCGACATAATATCTCCAGGAATTCCTAAAACCATTTTTTCTGGTATGGAAAATTCATCTTCTGGTTCATTAGAAGTTGCATCTTTTTCGTCCTTACCTTTTATAGAATCAAAAACTATTTCCGCATCGTCAACTGTTTTGGTAAGTGGGCCAATCTGGTCGAGAGAAGATCCGAGTGCCATAAGTCCATAACGAGAAACTCTCCCGTAAGTAGGTTTAAGACCAACAACCCCACAAAGACTTGCCGGCTGACGAATCGAACCGTTTGTTTCAGAACCTAAAGCCACTAGTGCACCACTCATAGCTACAGCCGCTGCTGAACCTCCAGATGATCCACCGGGTACTCTTTCTAAATCATTTGGATTTTTAGTCACACCAAAAGCAGAGGTTTCAGTTGAACTACCCATGGCAAACTCGTCCATATTTGTTCGGCCGACAAAAACAACTCCTTCCTTTTTTAATTTGGAAACAACGGTAGAATCATAGACACTATGATAATTTTCTAGAATTTTAGAACCTGAAGAAACAATCCTATCTTTTATCAAAATATTGTCTTTAAGCGCTATTGGAATACCGGTAAGCAGTGTCGCTTCTCCTTTTTTAAACAATTCTTGAGCTTTGTCTGCTTGTTCCTGCCAATCAGAATAAACTTCGAGATATGCATTAATTTCAGGATTTTTTTCTTCAATTTGTTTTATAAAACTTTGAACCAATTCTCTAACAGAAAAATCACCGTCTTTGAGGTGTTTGTGAGCTTTTCTTATGGTGAGTGATTTTAAATCGATCGACATATTTCAGATTTATGATTTATGATTTCAAATTTGAAATTATAGGATTTTCTTAACCTTAAAGTAATCTCCTTCTCTATGTGGTGCTTCGTTTAAGATTCTTTCCGTATACAACCCGCCTTCATGGGGATTTTCATCTTCTCGAAACTTATTTTTTATCATTTTCCAAACACCTGCAGGCGATCCACTATTATTACCCTTTTCGCTAACTTCTTGAACCTGACTTACGAAATCCAGTATAGAATCAATGTTATGTTGAAAAGTATTGAGCTCTTTTTCATTTAGCTCGATTCTGGCTAATTCAGCCAATTTTTTTAGTTCTTCCTTGCTAATTGCCATATACTAATCTACGAATTATACCAATCTACTAATATATACGAATCCCCTTCGTAACTATTCGTTTCATTCGTATCATTAGTATATTGGTATTTACTATTTTATCAAACTTAAAAACTCTTCTTCATTTAAAATCTTTACACCTAATTCTTGGGCTTTATGAAACTTGGATCCGGGTTCAGCGCCAGCAACAACAAAATCCGTTTTCGAAGACACCGAGCTTGAAATTTCGCCACCAAGTTTTCTTATTTTTTCTTTGGCATCTTCGCGAGAAAGAGTCTCCATTGTACCTGTCAGAACGAAGGTTTTACCAAGCAACTTTTGGCTTTTGGCTTCTAATTTTTGGCTTTCAATTCTTATACCTGCTTCTCCGAGTTGTTTTAAGAGGTTTTGATTATTTTTATCCTTAAACCAATTATCGATCTCCTCCGCCACTTTTGGACCAATACCATCAATTTTTTCTAATTCTTCTTTGGTAGTTTTTTGTAAATTGGAAACTCCGACGTCTAAGAATCGGAGAGCCGACTGAGGCGTCGGCTTTGAAAATTGAAAATTCTGTGCCAAAAGCACAGCAGTCTCCTCTCCTACTAAAGGAATCGAAAGAGAAACTAAAAACTTCGGCAAAGATATTTTTTTTGATTTTTCAATTGAAGATAAAAGATTATCAACCGACTTCTCTGCAAATCTTTCTAAATTTAATAAATCACCTCTTTTGAGGGTAAAAATATCTTGAAAATGTGTTATGAGCTGGGAGTCGAGTAATTGATCAACAACCTTAGGACCCATATGATCAATCTCAAATGCCTTTTTTGAAACAAAGTGATGAAATTTTCTTTTTTGTTGAGCAAAAGAATTTTTTGCAACACAGCGCCAAGCGGCTTGCCCCGGGATTCTTTCTATGGATCCATCACCGCCACACTCCAAAACTTTGTCTGGCCAAGTAAAAGCTCTCTCTTTACCTGTGCGCATTTCGGTTAAAACTTTTACAATATCGGGAATAACATCGCCAGCTTTCTGGAGAATGACTGTATCGCCTATCCGAACATCGAGACGTTTTATTTCATCTTCGTTGTGAAGTGTCGCTCTAGAAACCGTCGAACCCGCCACAGAAACAGGGCGTAAATGAGCAACGGGAGTTAAAACACCAGTGCGGCCAATCTGAAGGACAATATCTTCAACTACTGTCGTAACCTGTTCAGCTGGAAATTTAAACGCAATGGCGAACCTTGGAGCTTTTCCAGTAAAACCCAAAATTTCTTGATATTTTTTTTCGTTAACCTTAACCACAACGCCATCAATCCAGTAGTCTTCTTTGTCTTTCGCTTTCTGCCATTTTTTCCAAAATTCAACAACTTCTTCATCCGTTTGGCACAACTTAAAAAATGGATTCGTTTTAAAACCAAGATCTTTAAGAAGTTCTAGTTCTTCCGCCTGCGTTTGGGGCATGTTTTCCATTTGACTAATGTCGTATATGAAAGTATCTAAATTCCTCTCTGAAACAATTTTTGGATCAAGTTGCCTGATTGTCCCAGCTGCAACATTACGAGGGTTTGCGTAAAGCGGTTTTCCATCTTTTTCCTGTTCCTCGTTTAACTTTTCAAAATTTTTCTTTGAAAGCCATATTTCACCCTCAACAATTATGTCGATTTCTTTTTTAAGTTTTATCGGTACCGATTGAATAGTTTTAACATTAGAAGTCACGTTTTCACCAACTTTTCCGTTCCCCCGAGTTGCAGCTGTTTTTAACATCCCTTTTTCATATTCCAAAACTATATGCATACCATCAATTTTTAACTCTGCAGTATATGATGGTTGTTTACCATCAAGCATTTTCTTTATTCTTTTTTCGAAATTTACTATATCTCCCTCAGAAAACGCATCGTTGAAAGACCATTGAGCTACTTTATGGGTTATTTTTTTGAAACCTTCGATCGGTTTACCGGCCACTCTCTGTGAAGGCGAATCGGAAGTGATAAGTTCTGGATATTTTTCTTCAATTTCAACAAGCTCGTGTTTTAAAGAATCCAGAGCTTCATCTGAAATTTCTTGCTTGTTTAACACATGATAAAGGTAACGATGGTGTTCAATCGTTTTTTTGAGTTTTTCTAGACGGTCTTTCGTCTCTTTCGAGGGTTTTTCAACCATTCCCATATTTTACCAGAAAAGCCCCGCCTCGGCGTGCGCCGAGGCGGGGCTTTCAGAAACTAACCTAATATTCTATTCTTATGGCCCTTTCTAGCCTTCTTGGAGATTCTGTATCGCAAGTATTGTATCCTTTTACTATTATTTCAGTCAAAATTGAAACTGTCTCTCCCCCCTCCTTATCAACTTCTTTTATAACAGAGTCAATAACGAAACAAGGTTCTCTTTTTTCTCCATCGCCATCAAAAAAAGCAAATTCTACATTCGAATTTTCTGAAAGCGACCAGACTTCATCTTCCCCATTTAAACCCCTGTCCATATCTACTGATGTACCGGTATTTTCATTGCAAATTATAGGTCCTTCAGTGTCAGGCGTAAAAATACCTTTCTTCAAATCCCAAAAAAGTGCACATTCAATTCCAGAGTTAGCCGCAAAAAAAGCCTCCTGCGAATCTTTTCCGGTCTGCGCAAGCAAAACTTCGCGTAAGGCAATGTCGGAAATTGCAAAACTAAAAAGTGTCGCGACGCTTGCCACCAAAACAGCGACAAACAAAGTTATTCCTTTTTTGTAATTATTTTTTTGAATCACCTTCTTTTTCATATTTCTTATTATTCCTCCAAAGCGCTGAATGGATGCCAATTAAAAATATGTTCTGTTATTACCACCTTTCTTGCTTTATTTGCCCAAGTTACGGTCGCCGTGATTTCGGCTTCATTTGCTGAATCTTCATCCGGAATATATCTAAGTTTTAAAGAACGAGTGAGCCCTGACTCTTCTAAACCACTTCTACCATCACAAGGAACGAGTATGTCTCCATCATTTGTATCTCTGCATAAATTACATATTTTTTCACCATTTTGGTCACAACCCGAAACTAATCCAAAATTCCTAGGACTTAGGGCACAGCCAACAGAACTCGCACAAGCACCTAAACCAGCAAGCCAAGGTGATTCTGAGAGGCCATTTTTGTCTCTTCTGTTCTTTACCAATTCAATAGCTTCCTGAGCTAAAAAGGTTGCTAAGATTCTATCGCGCGCATAAAAAGACGCTTGTAAACTTCCTTGGGCTACAGTCATTGCCGCAGTTATAACCAAAGAAAGTATAAAAATCGCGACAAGTGTTTCGACAATAGAAAATCCGGATTTTTTATTTTCTTTTTTAAATTTTTCCATATTAATTAACAACAATCTTAGGCGATCTTTGCGATAAAGAGACCTGTAGATTAAATTCTGATTTCTCACTTTCTTTACCACTACCTGCTTCACCTTCTATAGTCAACAAAACCAATGGTTGTGCTTCAGGCTCTGGATCAGTTGCGCCTGTAACATAAAAATTCATACCAGTAATAGTGACTTCCTCTGCCGTAACAGAAACCCAGTCATTACCGCTTGGATTACCGCTCCCGCAAGTCTCAACGCCTTCTTCAATGTATCTTTGTATTGATCCACTGTTAGGATCAAAGCGATAAAAAATTTGTTCGTCATTGCTGGAGCAAAATGTTATAGAAGTTCCTCCTTCTTCTCCTATTTCTGCTCCACAATTTTGGGGATCTTCAATAAGTCCCGAGTCAACATCACAATGATAATCAGTCCCAACAACAATTTCCCTGGCCATACTTTCCACTGCAAAATTCAAATTATCCATCACTGTTTTCAATGATTGACTTTTTTTACTAACTCCATACATTGTCAAAAGCGCGCCCATAGCAATTGTCATAACAGAGAGAAAAATCCCGATCGCTACAATCATTTCGAGCAAAATCAAACCTTCTTCTTTTTTTCTGTTTTTTTTACTGTAATACATATTTATAATCCCACATTTTAAGACGAGCACTCTTCGTTTCTAACAGAAATTTGGCCCGTTTTTAAAACATGAACACTTTTTGTCCTCCCTTCTGGAGATTTCAAACAAATTATCGCCTCTTTATCATTGTGAGTAGTCGAAATCTTTCCAGTTTTATCTCTAAATCTTGTATTAGCATCCGGTTTTGGTCTTAGAAATGTTATATCAACACCTTTTATACTGGTTGAGCATGTCATATTCGCAGTGGTACCACGGTAACAGATGTTATAAATATAATTTCCTCTTCCTATTTCTTTAACAGACACACATTCTTCGTTATTATCGATATCACAATCAAAATAAGAATAAAAACCATGCACTTCATCATAATGTTCGCTCTCATTTAAATCAGCAAATGTTAAAAAAGCTTTGTCATTTCCCCGAAAACTTGAAGTCTTATCATTAATATTGAAATGCACCCCAAAAGCGCTACTAAAATTATTTTCCGGATCTATTTTTACAGAAATTCCGGCAATTTGCGCTTCTCTGATCGAGAGAGCCATTGCGTAGGCTAGATTTGTAATTTCCAAATTATCCACGAAATTTTTATGGTTATAAACAACAACGCCGATCATCAATCCCATAATGAACATCGAAACTAGGAGTTCAATGAGGGTTAAACCTTTCGATGAACTCAGGGCGAGACCTTTTGGGTTTGTTTTTTCTCTACGTTTTTTAAGCATTTAAATTTTTAAAACAAACTAAAGACTAACTCAAGGTGAAGGAAATCCCAGTTTAAAAAGAAAGCGACCATTAAACCTAAAACCATAAATGGTCCGAATGGGATTTCACTCTTAATTGTAAGCTTTTGTAGAGGTGAAAACAAAGGAGATTTCCCCGTTCCTGCTTGAATCTTGGGTAAAATCTTACCCAAGATCAAAAGAATGATACTTACTGCCCCGCCGATCCAAAATGACCAAAGAATTGCGTAAATTCCATTTGGAAGTCCCAGAAAAAATCCGAAACCAATAGCAAGTTTTACATCACCAAAACCCATCCAACGACCGCGAGACACCAACCAAAGGAAAAAAAGAGGAGAGGTAATTACAAAACCCGCCAACAGGACTTGAAACATGGAACCTGAAACATGGAACATTAAATTACCGATGAAAGAAAGAATTATGAAAGAAAAAACCAAAACATCGGGAATTATTTTATGACGAAGGTCATAAACAGAAAGCGCGATAAGGATTGAAAAAATAACCCAATAGTAAAGAAGTTTGAAAATTTGAAAATTTGAAAATTCATTGGAGTTTGAAATTGGATCCGCCAGCTGGCGGATGAAAATTAGTAGAAATACTATTCCTGTAAGTATTTCTACTGCAATGTATTGCCAGGAAATTTTTGATTTACAACTCCGACATCGGCCTTTTTGCCAAAGAAAACTAAAAATAGGAACTAGCTCAAACCAGCGTAAAGTTTTTCCACAAGAAAAACACATAGAACGACCCCCGATTGACCTTCCTGTATTCAAACGCAAAACAACAACATTCAAAAAACTACCGATTACCGATCCTAGAACAAAAACAAAAAAATAAATAAATATTTCCACACTTAAATTATAACATCACCGAATCATAATTCCTCAAAAAAGTTCAACACCTGGTGTTGCACAATCCACAGTTGTTAAACACCTGGTGTTGCACACTCTTAAAATCCTGATAAGGTCGTGATCATGCCCTATAGAAAGACGCAATTTGTTAATGATGAGTTTTTCCATGTTTTTAATCGCGGCACCGAAAAAAGAGATATTTTTCTAGACAATCGTGACCGCATTAGATTTCTTTTCTTAATTTTATATTGTCAATCAAAACACAATCTTTGTAATATCAGCCGACAAGTTTCTTATTTTGTTAAACACCAGGTGTTTAACATTTCGGTAAAAGAGACTGAAAAAATAATTTTGAACAGATTTGTCTCGATCATTTCTTTTTGTTTGATGCCTAACCATTTTCATATTTTATTAAAACAAGATAAAGAGAATGGTATTTCAGAATATATGCAGAAAGTACAAAATGCTTATGCTAAGTATTTCAACACAAAATACAATAGGACTGGTCATTTATTTTCTGGTCCATTTAAATCTGTGCACGTAGAAGACAATAGACAACTACTACATTTGTCTGCTTATATTCACAAAAATCCTAAAGAATTGAAGCAGCAACAAAATTATGAGAAATATAGATGGTCATCTTTACCAGACTATTTAGTCAAGAATCGTTGGAAAGGTCTCTTAGATCCTGAAATAATTCTAGACCAATTTAACAACAAAGATGGTTACAAAGAATTTGTAAAAACTAGTATGGCAAAAGAATTTATTCTTGACCTTGATTAATCATGTTAAACACCTGGTGTTGCACATTGCGGATAAGAAAAGCGATAGGTACTTACTTTGTGGAAACTCTCTTTGCCATGTTGACAATATGAGTCTTTGATAGGTGTTGTTTTTATTTTAGATTTAAGAAGTTAAGAAGTTAAGAAGTTAAGAAGTTAAGAAGTTAAGAAGTTAAGAAGTTAAGAAGTTAAGAAGTTAAGAAGAAGAACAAACAGCTTCGCTTAAACTACCTCCAGAAGCTGTGCCTGCTCCACCAAAACCTATCGACGATACACACCAACTACCGCCGCCATACAGAGGAACAGAAGCGGCCCAAGAGTCACCACCCGGACCAATAGCACAAACAATATTCCCGTTACCACTTTGACCGGCTGAAATGAGAGCTTCTACAATATCAGGACCACCGAAAGTTATACCGCTACCACCATCAATCGCGCCAAGACAATCGTCATAAAAACCGGCTGGAGATCCGTAACTTTCATTGTTATTTAAAAAGAATAATTCCATTTCTGATCTAACAGTACTTAAATTAGACTGAACAGCGGCAATTTTCCCTCTATTACGGGTCGTAGAAACAGAAACCAAAAGAACAGAGGAAAGAACTCCGATAATAGATATAACGACTAGAAGTTCTATGAGAGTAAGACCTCTGGATAAATTACCTATAAAATATATTTTTCTTTTTTTTGAATTCATTTTCTACCACAGATTCTTTAACTCTATTGTATCAAAAATTCACAACGATTTTATAAAAATTAAATAACAAACTAAGAAGAACAAACAGCAGCACTTCCACCACCGCCAGTAGCTGTGCCTTCACCGCCTCCCCCAACATCATTCACACACCAACTTGTTAACGGATCACTTGCTAAAGGTACTGAAACTGCCCAAGAAGAACCCTCTGGACCAATCGCACAAACAGCTTCGTTTCCACTTTGAGTTTCCGAAACAGCTAGAGCTCTGCTAATATTTTCTACGGTCTCAAATGGTTGGTCATCAACAGTATCGTTACAAACAGATTCTGCTGCAGCGGCAGCAGTTCCATAATTTTCGCCATCAATATAGTACAGCTCTATTTCTGATCTTATGGTATTTAAGTTAACTTTAATCGCACCGTCTTTTCCTTTACTTCTAGCAGTATTCAATGACGCCAAAACAACGGAAGAAAGGATACCGATTATCGCGATGACAACCAAAAGTTCAATTAAGGTAAAACCTTTTTGACTTCTTTTCATTATTTTAAATTATAACTATAGATACTAAAAAAAGAAAACACCTATAAAAGGTGTTTTCTTTTTTTAGATTTTCCTTAGCAACTTACGGTGTTACTATAGTACCACCTTTAGAAGTTTGACAACCTGTTTGATTACATGCGACTCCCGTATTATCATTAGCCGCTAAACTATAAGCACAAAAAGAAAACGTGCCATCTGAAGTCGTTAGATCCTCTGCACATGAAGCAGGACCTCCTGCACCTCCTCCACTCCAACCATTGTATGTCCAAGATCCTGCAGTACTTAGTGTTGGAAAATCTGCTGACGATCCTGCACAGACATCTCCTCCATTTGCTGGGTCTACCAGAGCTGTACCATCATCCATACAAATAACAGCTGCCGGAAGAACTCCGCCTAAAGAAGCTTGCATAGCAGCTACTCGGGCTTTCTGCCTAGCAGTATTAAGTGAAGCCAAAACAACGGAAGAAAGGATACCGATAATAGCGATAACAACCAAAAGTTCAATTAAGGTAAAACCTTTTTGACTTTTTCTGAAAATGTTCATAAATCTTTTTTTCTTAATTTAATTGCTCGCGCGAACAATTTATTTCTAACTGATAATTATTATATTGAGTTTGTTTTGTCCCTATCTAAATAGGGGCAAGTTCGACCGATTCTCAATATTTCAAACGTTTATAATAAAACGTGTAGCTAAATTATAGCAAACCCACGTACTATAAAAATCTGAATATGTGGACAAGTGGGAGGGGGAAATTGTTCTAATTACCAATTCACCTAATTGACCTAAGAAACCGAACTGCGCTAGGCTTCGTAGAATAAGAAGCTTGACTCAAAACATATTATAGTGAAAGGTTGAGAACAAATGCAGAAAAAACAGAAAGAAAAACCAAATTACGCATTCATTGATGGTCAAAATTTATATTTGGGAACGAAAGAATCAGGTTTTGATTTAGAATACGGAAAATTTAGAATCTACTTAAGAGAAAAGTACAAAATTGAAAGGGCTTACATTTTTATAGGATATATCGAGAAAAACAAAGATCTGTACGATTCGCTTCAGGACCAAGGTTATATACTAAAATTCAAACCGGTACTCCCGGCAAAAAAAGGATTGAAACAAAAAGGTGATGTAGATGCTGATATGGCTTTTAATATAATGAAATATTATAAAGAATATTATGGTGCTGTTTTAATAACTAGCGATGGAGACTTTGACACCATTGTTGCCTATCTAAGAAAAAAGAAAAAACTTACCGCCGTTATAAGCCCGAGTAAAGAAAAATGTTCATCTTTATTACAAAAAGCAGCCCAAGAGAAAATATTTTATATAGAAAATATAGGCCAAAAAATTGAAAAAGCACCGCCAAGGGACGAAACCCAGAGCAGTGCTTTTTCCTAGTGATAATTACAGTATAAATAAGAGACAAAAAAAGTCAACAACACAATTGTGTGATACAGAATCCCGTGAAAATCGACGAATTATTTAGGGACTTCTGAAAAATTAGACGATGTCAGGTCTTTCTAAAAAATTAGCAATATACGAGGCGTGGACGAGGATCGAAATGAGCCGTATGTGGAATACGGTGAATGAGAACCGGAGCCCGCAACGAAGTAGATTGTAATTTTTTAAAAGGATCCCGCGATGTTGTAGATTGGCATAAGAACCGCCGCAAGTAAAAACCCAACTCCAAGACCTAAAACCAAAATAATCGCCGGTTGAATCATGTCTGTCAGAGTGTCCACCGCAGTCACCACTTCCCTTTGATAAAACTTGGCCAAAGTTTCTAAAATATGTCCGAGTTCTCCTGTTTCTTCTCCAACTCTAATCATCTGAGTCATGATGCTTGGTATGTCTTTGTATTCTGCAAAAGAAGCAGAAAGTGATTTTCCACCTTTAACTTTTTGCGCAGTCTCGTTTAAAATTGCTTTGAAAATATCATTGTCTACGACTCCGGCAGTAGATTCGAGAGATTGAAGCATCGTAACACCGCTTGAAATCATTGTGTTCATGTTATCGGCAATTCTGGTCAGATAAAGTTTTCTGTACAAATTGCTGACGTAAGGAATGGAAAGTTTGAGATTTGAAAGACTAATTTTCCCAGAATCAGTTCGAAAATATTTAAATAGGAAAAATCCACCAACAAAAATTCCAACTAGAATAAATAGGCCGTAACTAAGCAATGATTGGCTCATCCATAAAACTGCTCTAGTATAAATTGGAAGTTCAACATCGGATTCCAAAAGAATTGGTTGAATTCTTGGAACAATAACAGTGAACATCAGCGCCATAACTCCAATGAAAGCGATGATAACGAAAGTTGGATAAATCAATGCGTGTTTAGCTTTTGTAGTAACGGTGTAAGTTCTGTCTAAATAGTCGGCTAAATAAACAAAAACGCTACCTAATTTTCCTGATTCTTCTCCAACTTTTACCATTGAAACATAAAAACTCGAGAAAATATTAGGATGTTTAGAAAGAGCGGCAGAGATCGAGCTTCCTTCTTGAAGATCGTCTGCAACAGTACTAAGACTTTCTCTTAGAACTGGGTTAGATGACTCAGAAGACAAGAGACGGAAAACTCGGAGAGCGGAAACTTGAGCCTCAAAAAGAGTCGCCATCTGCCTTGAAACGATAACAATATCTTTATTTGAGACCTTGTTTAAAAACGAAATTTTTCTGAAGATCGATGGTTTTTCTACCGGCTCTATCGAAGAAACTATTAAATCACGGCGTTGTAAAGAATTTATTGCAACATCACGATTGAGAGCGTCAATGACTCCCTCTTTTTCTGCTCCCTCTTTGTCTATGGCCTTATACTTGAAAAGCATTTTGAAAATTAATTAAGCAATCTTTCGAGTGCTTTAACATTATTTGAATATTTATAAGCATTTTCATCTGATATTGTTCCACTTCTTACAAGATCAACAAGTGATCGGTTGAGACTTATCATCCCCTCATTTGATCCAGTCTCAATTATTGTCTCGATTTCGTGAACTCTATTTTCTCTAATAACGTTGGCTACAGCAACATTATTTATCAAAAGTTCATATGCAGGAATTAAACCACCAGAAACTTTTGGTATCAAACGTTGAGAAAATATTCCTGAGAGACTGCTCGCTAGTTGCAATCTAATTTGATTTTGTTGAGAAGAAGGAAAAGCATCTATAACTCTTTGGATTGTCTGAGCTGCACTGTTTGTATGTAAGGTAGAAAGAATAAAATGACCAGTTTCAGCCGCAGTTACAGCAGTCGCTATTGTATCAATTCCTCTCATCTCACCCACCATAACGACGTTAACGTCTTGTCTGAAAACATTTATCAAAGCGCTGTGAAAATCATGCGCATCACTTCTAATTTCTCTTTGATCAATTATAGATTTACTTTCTTTAAAAACGTATTCAATAGGATCTTCAATTGTAATTATATGTTCGGTTCTTTTCTGGTTTATCATTTCTATAAGAGTTGCCATGGTCGTGCTTTTTCCCTGACCAACTGGCCCCACAAGCAAGAAAAACCCCTGTTTTTTCTCGGTAAAGATTTCCAAAATCGGTGGCAAACTCAATTCTTCTAAGGTTTTTATTTTTTCTGGTATGTTTCTCAGAGCAATACCGATTTTACCCTGCTGAAAATACGCGTTGGCTCTGAATCTTTCTTGATTGGTATGACTGTATGCAAAATCAACCTGTCTTCTTTCTAAAAGTCTTTTTTTGTTTTCAGTTGAAAGAATGACGTCAAGAATACCGTAGACGTCGTCATTGCTATATTCTTCTTTGTTTGCCAAAGGGATAAGGTTTCCATTAACCCTAATGATAGGTTTCCTACCTTCTCCAAGATGAATATCAGAACCGCCCTCTTTTAGTAGTATCTGGACTAGATCATTAAATTCTTGTTTATAGTTCATGAAAATAGTTTTTTATTATTGTTTCTTTTAGTTGTAGTAATTTTAACTCGTAAAGAAAGAAGAGGCTAGGGAAAAACAAAGTATTTGTGGGATAAGAAAAGTCCCGCCCTTTGCCTAAGGCAAAGGGCGGGACTTTAAGAAATTATGATTTTTTTGATTCCGCAATTTTGATAACTTCGAGAGCGACTTCTGAAGGAATGAGTGCCGCTTTTACAATGTAGCCGTCTATATTCAAACTCTTGGCTTTCTCTATCTCTTTTGAATCTCCTTGATTGGTTAACATTATAACCACAGCATCCGGCGCTAAATTTTCTTTTCTTATAATTTCCAAAGTCTGAAGACCATCAGGAGGAGGCATGATTATGTCCAAAATAATAATATCTGGAATAAAACCTTCTTTTATTTTATCAATAGCTCCAGAACCGCTATTTATTGACAAAACTTCATGTCCGTAACGCTTAAATTTAGATTCGTACATACTCAAGAGGAACTTATCGTCATCAACCATTATTATTTTGTAGTTTTTGTTGTCTGGCATAAATTTGAATTTACTAGTTTACCAATTTTAGGAGTTTTGTCTAGAAAAAACTCCAATGTTCAATTATCAATTTTCAATCAATTCGCCAGCTGGCGAACCAAGTCTCAATTATCAATAATCTGGATTTGAAAATTTATAGTGAGCTAACTTCCTCAAACGGAATCATTCTTTTTGATGCTTTGATGTAAGCATCCTCTCTCATTCTAAGCATACCTTTTCCTCGCAAAATCTTATCAAGATCTACTTCAGAAGCCTGTTTCAAAATTGCCACTTCAATATCTTTATCCATTTCAAATACTTCTGTAACTGCAACTCGTCCCCTAGTCCCCGAAGGACAAGTAGCGGACGGAGAAAGTCTGAAAACTTCTTTTCCAAAATCAAGTTTGCTTTTGTATTCTTCTGGTAAGTCAGAAAATTGCTTATCAAACATCATTTTAATACTGCCATCAATCGGTGTTGGAATCCCAGCGTCTGGACACAAACGACTTACCAACCGCTGAGCCATTGCCAAAACCAAAGTCGGCGCAATAAGATAAGGATCAACCTTCATATCAACCAAACGTGGGATTACACCAACAGCGTTATTAGTGTGAATTGTTGCTAAAACTAAGTGACCAGTCAAGGCAGCTTGGATAGCAAGTTGGGCAGTTTCTGAATCTCGAATCTCACCGACCATTATAATGTCTGGATCTTGTCTTAAGGTGGTACGCAGACCATTGGCAAAAGTGTAACCAATATCAGCGCGAATCTGTGATTGATTGACTCCTTCAATATTGTATTCGATCGGATCTTCAAGAGAGAGTACGTTAGATTTTTCTCTATCAAACTGGTTTAACATTGAATAAAGAGTTGTGGTTTTTCCAGATCCAGTTGGTCCTGAAATCAAAATCAGTCCGTAAGGTTTTTTTATCGCCTTTCTGACCAATTCCAAATTTACATCTGAAAGACCCAAGTCTTCAAGAGGCTTAACGCCCTTTTGCTGATCCAAAATTCTCATCACGATCTTCTCGCCAAAATAAGTAGGAAAAGTGGAAACACGAAAATCAATTTTTCGCCCATCAATTTTTGCTGAAAATCTTCCGTCCTGCGGTTTTCTTTTCTCATCCAGTTTCATGTTGGAGAGAAGTTTGATTCTAGCAATAATCGCGGAGTGAACTTTTGCCGGCAAAACTAAGCTGGTATTTAAAACGCCATCAACTCGAAATCTAACTCTGATATTTTCCCTCATTCTTTCTATGTGAACGTCAGAAGCTTCTCCCTCTGTCGCATAACGCAAAATCGTTGCGACAATTTTAGTAATTGGAGCTGTTTCAACAATTTTTGCTTCCTGTTCTTTTTTCTTTTTATCTTTTTTTTCTGAATCACCGTCTCCTTGCTCTTCTTGTTCGTCTTCAGAATTGAAGGAAATTCCATCTCCCCCAGAGGAAGCACCCTCTAGTTGAGATAGAGCCCTTGTAACGTCTTCAGAAAGACCGCGATACATCGAAATAACTTTTTCAAAATCCTCTTCAGAAATTTGAAATAGTTTGAATGGTGTTCTTGTTTTTACTGATATGAAATTCAGAGCGTCTCTAGCTTCAATATTATCTGGATCAACAATTCCGACTTCTAAAGCACCCTCGTTAATAGCGAGGGGGACAAATCTGTAATGCTCGGCTGATTCTTCAGGAATAATACTAAGAATTTCACTTGGAATTTTCTTTTCGCCGATTTCTTTTTTGGGTACATCTAAGCCGTTAGCCATAAATTAGTTTGTAGTTAATGGTTTTTAGTTTATAGAAAACACGCTCAGAAAAAATTCATACATAAGCAATCGTAATTTTATTATATCAAACTACGGACTATAAACTACAAACTCTGAACTACTCTAAGGAAGGAGAGATAAAAGGATTATTACGACCAATTGGCTGTGGAGTAACTGAAACAGTAGTGTCTTCTAAGTTTTTAAAAACATCACTATCAAAAAAGTTAACGTTAACTTGATTTAGAGACTTCAATCTTTGTAGTTCAATTAAAAGTTCCCGTCCGATTATTTCCTGTGAAGAAGATGTCGATGTAACTGATATTAACGGCTTGTCCCCTCTTAAAAAGAACCAATATGACAAACCTAACAAAAGCAATATAACGACCAAAGCTGTAGTATTTTTGTTATGTTTTAATTTTTCTATTAGTTTATCCATCTTACTTATTTTAGCCAATACGAATTTATATTTACTTCAAAAGTTTGTATTCTCGGATCTTTTTCGTCAACTTTTATAACAATTGAATTAACATCCATTATCCTCAAACTTGATTCCACAGTACTCATAAAAGAAATGAATTTTTCATAAGGAGCTGTGAAATTAAAGGTTAAAGAAAATATTTGATAAGGCTTTCCTGATGAGTCTTCAGAATCTGTTTTCTGTTTGCTTTTTTTATCAGCACCAACTAATTCAGTTTTCATGTCGAGCATAACAATTCCATAACGTCTGGCAATGTTATCTAAATCAAGAATAAGTTCTGTTGGATCAATGCCTTGAGGAATCATTTTTTCCAGACGACCTAAATCAGTAGAGGAAAAACCCTGCATTTTTTCTCTCAGTTGTTCTCTCAATTGTCGCAATTCAATAGATTTTTCCAAAACATCGTCGTAATTACTTTTCTCGCTCGAAAGTAATTTAATATTTGCATACTGCGGACTGATATATACGTAAAACAATCCGAGGGATAAAGCTATGAAAACTATCGGTAAACTATTTTTCATTTTTAATTTTATTCTTCATTATTATTTGTCTCTTCGTCAGTTGTTGTCGCATTCAAAGTTTCAGTATTTTCTAAAACTAATGGTTCTGCTTGATAAAGAATTGCTCGAGAATCCATCTCTGCGGTCAAACTAAAGATAACTCTACCTTTTTCGTTTAAGTTTATTTCAGAAAACTCTGGATTAAGCATGTATTCAGAATCTTCCAACACATCAGACTGAAAAGCTAAAACGGCGTAACTTGGAGCCTCACCTTTTGCTGTAAAACTTGCCCTTTCTCCTACTGGAATTCCAAAATCAAATTCTGTAAATTGCACACCTTTGACCGTCAAACTTTCTAAAAGAGAGAAAAACAAGGATGTGGCTAAATGTTTTGATACGATTTCTTCCCCAGAATCTATTCTGTCTTTTATGTCAGAAAGGCTTTCTGTTAATTCTGGATCAAAATTCTCTATTTCTTTCTGAATCAGAAATTTCTTTTGAGCAATCTGACTTAACAAAACTCTCTCGTAGACAAAAAATCCTACGGAAGCAATCACAGCAGTAAAAAATAGGCCTATGCCGATCCAGTAAAAAATCGTCCCGGGTTTTTTTACCCTAGAAAGAGTGTTATTACCGTATGATTGTTTCTTAGGTATTAATGATGATTGAAATTTTTGATCCATTATTTATTAGTTTGAAATTCCAAGTAAAACAACCGGAAATTACTACTCAATATTACCTTCATTATATAAGACAAAAGCTTTTAGCAACAAGTAAGTTATCCCGCCTTTATTTTTATTCTGAAAGACGACGTAAAGCCAAGCCTAACGCCACAGCAAACTCTGGACCATTATTTTTTAAAACTTCTGAAACAAAAGCTGGGGCTTCAACTTTCGCGAACGGATCTCCTGAAATTACTTCGGCTTGTAAATTTGCTGCCGCTGATTCTGCGAAACCTGTCATGGAAGAACCTCCACCAATCAAAACAATCTTATCTAAAACCTTATTATTTTTTTGACTATAATTTCTCAAGACTTTATTAGTTTCAGAAAAAATATAATCCAAAGAAAATGAAATTGCGTCATGTAAATTTTTATCATCACCCGTATCCAACCCTTTTGTTCTCTTCAAAACCTCCGCTTCCCTCTCTGTCATGCCGAGCGATCTAGAAATATTCGCGGTGATATCTTGAGAACCGCGATTTATTATGTGAGAACTTTCGATGTTACCATTTCTTATTATATAAAGTTTTGTTGATGCCGCTCCAACATCCATTATCATTACAGCCTTATCATTATCATCGACGACAGCGCGCGCAGCACTAAATATTTCTATTTCAAAAAAATCTGTACTAAGAGATGCCCCCTTAGCAATTTCATTAAATTTGCTTATAACATCGTTATGAATCGCAACAATCATTACCTGAATTTTTCGATTAGCTTTCAAATTTGGACCTGCACCATCCCTTTCTTCCGGCTTTTTTAATTTTTCACTGTCAGGAATTTCAGAATTATGTTCGACTTCATCTTTTGGTATTACAGTCCAATCAAGAGAAACTTCGGCAATCGGTACAGGAATATATTTTTTTGCCTCAATAGGCATTATGTCTTTGAGATTTTTTTCACTCGCCGCCGGCAACTCGATAATGGTCATCAAACTAGCATTAAAAGGTATGGCGATGCCACCAACTTTTGTCGTAACTTTTGCTTCTCTTAAAATATCAGAAAGAGCTTCGGTGATTTTCCCAGTTGTTAAGTTTGTTGCTTTCCCGATTTCTAAATTAGCGTAAGGGCCAAGAGCTAACGCTCCGTAAGTTTGGAGTACAATCTTACCTTTTCTTTGTGTAAGCTGAACAATCTTGATAGCAGAACTACCAATATCAATCCCGACGACGGTCTGCTCTCCTTTTTTACCAAATTTAAATAAAGTACTAAGTTTCATCAAAAGACAAGATTTAACACGAAATATAATCCGCAAACTTGTTAGGTGTATAGCTATATATTATCATGCTTATAAACTAAGAGAAAAGTGGAAACCCTAATAAAAAATTTTAAACAAGTTCTTATCGATTTTCTTTTTCCAAGAAAACCGCTAGACATAACGGCTGAAAATTTGTGCCAAGGCGCCAAACGCGTGGAAAATTGGGATGAAAAAGATACTATCGTATTGTTTGATTATCACGATACCCTACCTAAAAAATTAATTTGGGAGTTGAAATATAAAAATAATGGACAGGCGGCTAAGATTTTGGCTGAAGCGATGTACGCTGAGATGCTTTTACAGCTCGGCGATTGGCTGGCATTTGAGAATTTTGAAAAACCCATTCTGATTCCAACACCAATTTCAAAAGAAAAGCTCCAAAGTCGTGGCTACAACCAAATCGAAATGTTAATCAATGAAATATTAAAACTAGACACGGAAGGAAATCTGACTAGCGAATTTGAAGTTGTGAAAAAGAAAAAAGACACCCTCGACCAAAGCTCACTTAAAACAAAAGCAGATAGAATGAAAAATCTTAGAGATTGTTTTAAAGTCTCGAATCCGTCTAAAATAAAAGGACGAAATATAATTTTGATTGATGACGTCGTAACAACCGGCTCAACAATTAAAGAAATTAAAAAGGTCCTCAAAAAATCAGGGGCAAAAAAAGTAAAAGCTTTCGTGGTGGCGCATTAAACATTAAGCGTGTAGCTTGGAGCATGTAACATACGAATTACAGAAGATTCATTAGCTCATTTAAAGAGTGAATTGTGAAAGTTGGCGAGCCAGCAGAATCATTAGGTGGTTCTTTGGCAAAATCTTGGCGGAGGAGGTGGGATTCGAACCCACGGACGGCTTACGCCGTCATGGCTTAGCAAGCCATTCGTTTAACCACTCACGCACTCCTCCGTGTATTAGTACCACTAAAGGATAATGAATTTCGATGAATTTTACAAATTTATTGACTTAGACAAACAACGAGAGTAGTCTCTGATATAGAACAGTACCTAACAAAGGAGACGGTGATGCTGGTAAAAAGTTGGTTCAAAAGACATTTTGGAAGGACGCTTGTGGCCACACAGTGCGGTCATGAAACAAAGCTCGTTGGTCAAGTTTCTGCATTTAACCGAAAGACTACTCTAACTATTCATCCACCGAAAGGTGAGAAACCCGGATATTGCCACAGTTGCCTGGGTTTGATGTCAATTAGATGTGCATGGTGCGGAGAACCAATCTTCATTGGTGATCCCATAACGCTCTACACTCCGACTGAATCTAACTTCAAGATTCCAGATCATGCGGTTGTGCACAAACAAGATCCCTTGCAACTTGTCGGCTGTCTTGGCTGGGACTGCGCTCTTTCAGGTATAGATCGAGCCGGGTTTTGGGTTCCCAGAGACGATGGAAAGGGTTGCGTACGCCAGGTACCATCACCTCTTGAGATCATCCTCAATGCAAAAACGACCCAGAATGTAGTCATTATCGACGATCTAACAAGTATGGGGAAAGCTGGGAAACCAAGGCTTGTTCATCTTCGAGAAGAAGGAAGATGACTCCCCAAGCCGACACTTTTGTGTCGGCTTTTCATTTGCTACAAGTAACTAAAAACTATAAACTACTAACAACAAACTAGCTTATGGCAACAATAGAAGATTTAAAGAAAATTGAAATTCGAGTCGGTAAGATTTTAAGTGCTGAAAGAGTCGAGGATTCTGAAAAACTCGTTAAATTAATGATTAGCTTCGGACCTGAAGGTGAGAAGCAGATTATCGCTGGAATCGGTCCGTATTTTGAAGATGTTTCAGTTTTAGTTGGGAATAAATACGCTTTTGCCTACAATCTCGAGCCCAGAAAACTGATGGGACTCGAAAGCCAAGGAATGGTTTTGGCAGCTGGCGAAACTGGCGCCTTTTCCCTACTCTCGGTTGATCCTTCTGTCGCGGAAGGAAGCCTGGTAAGATAAGTCCATAATCTATGGATAAAATTTATTGGCTTTTTGATGTCGCAATCCATCTAAATAAATATTTAGATATTCTAGTAACAGAATACGGTCTTTGGATTTATTCAATTATTTTCCTAATAATTCTTCTTGAAACTGGTTTGGTCGTAACTCCACTTCTTCCGGGTGATTCTCTGCTTTTTGCGGCTGGCGCCTTGGCATGGAATGGCAAACTTAGTCTTCCTATCATCATTATTTTGTGTATAGTTGCGGCAATTTTAGGAGACGCAATGAATTATTGGATTGGTAGATTTTTGGGAGAAAAATTACTGACAAAATATCCAAAAATAATCAAACCAAAATACATAGAAAAAACGAAAGAATTTTACGAACACTATGGAAACAAAACAATAATTCTTTGTCGATTTGTGCCAATCGTTAGAAGCATTGCCCCATTTTTGGCCGGAGCTGGAGAAATGACATACTCTCGTTTTACGAAATACAACATTATCGGAGGAATTATTTGGGTATTATTTTTTACAATTCTTGGCTTCCTCTTTGCCAATATACCCATTGTCGAGGAAAATTTCTCAATTGTCATATTGATCATAATCGCTATTTCTTATCTTCCAATTCTGTTTGAGATTTACAAAAACCACAAAAAGAGTAAGGTGGAATAAAATGCCTAATTCATTACTTGAAGAACAACTTCGACTAACTACTTTTCAAAAGAAGGCCCTTTCTAAATTAAAACTAAAAACAGTTTTGGATCTTTTGTATTTTTTTCCAGTTAAATATCAAGATGCCTTACCAGAAAGTATCATCGCACGAGTATCAAAAGGTGACGAAGTTTCTATTTATGGTCGACTATCAAACTTAGATACCGGAAAAACATGGAAAGGAAAGATGCCAATTGCTAAGGCAACCCTAAATGACGAAAGTGGAAAAATAAAAATAATTTGGTTGCACCAAGCCTACATTGCCAAAATGTTTCAGGAAGGCTCTCTGGTCCGAGTTTCAGGAAAAGTTTCGGAGAGGAAAGGAGCTTTAAGTTTCGTGAATCCAAACGTTGAAAGAATTGAGGAAATGCCCCGCACCATTTTTAGCGATTTTGGTGCGGGGCCTTCCGCCCTTCCCCTCGAGCCAACTTACCGCGAAACTCGAGGATTGAGCTCACGCTGGTTCCATTTTGCGATTCAAAAAATTTTAAAATCAGGAGTTTTAGAAGAATTGGAAGATCCAATTCCAGCAGACATTTTAAAAAAATATAGTCTTCCAACACTTAGATCGTCTTTGATTTGGATTCATATTCCGCAAAAAGAAAACGACTACATTGCCGCCAGAAAAAGATTCGCTTTTGAAGAGATATTTTTTATCCAAATCCAAAAACAGCGTGAAAGAAAAGAATATGAAGAGAAAAAATCATTCAAAATTGATAAAACCTTAAAAGACTTAAAGGATTTTACAGACAGATTGCCATTCAAACTTACTACTTCACAAGAAAAATCAATAACGAACATTTTGGATGATTTTAAAAAATCTTATCCGATGTCGCGTCTTCTAGAGGGAGATGTTGGTTCTGGAAAAACTGCTGTGGCCGCTCTGACTTCCTACGCAACAATCACAACTCCCCCGCCAGACAATAAGTTTGGCGAACTCCAGGTCACTTACATGGCGCCAACCGAAATTTTAGCCAATCAACATTTCAAAACTTTTATTGAAACCTTTTCGGGATTAGGAATAAAAATCGGATTGATTACTGGCTCGGGTTGTAAAAAATTTCCGTCGAAGGTAAATCCAAACGAAGCCACTGCAATTTCAAAATCCCAACTTCTAAAATGGGTTGCAAATGGAGAAATCCCGATCCTTATCGGAACTCATGCATTGATTGAAAAAAGCGTTGTGTTTAAAAATTTGGCTTACGTTATTATTGACGAGCAACACCGATTCGGTACTGAACAACGTGCAAAATTACGAAAAAAAGACGGCATTCTGCCACATCTTCTATCAATGACCGCGACACCAATTCCCCGCACATTAGCACTCACAATTTACGGAGACCTGGATTTAACACTTCTAGACCAAATGCCGGCCGGCCGAAAGCCAGTTATCACCGAAGTTGTATCGCCAAATGAGCGAAAATTGACTTACGAAAAAATTCGCGAAGAACTTAAGGCCGGCCGGCAACTTTACGTGATTTGTCCACGCATAAACGAACCCGATCCAGCTAAAGCCACCTTTGGTGGCTCGCCCGATGAGCTTCGCTCATTTAGGGACAAAGAAATGGCCCTCAATGTAAAATCAGTGACAGAAGAAGCCTCTCGACTCAAAAAAGAGATTTTCCCTGAATACGAAATCGGCATTCTTCACAGTAAACTCAAAAAAGATGAAAAAGAGGAAGTGATGTCGGAATTTGAAAAAAATAAAATTCAAATTCTTTGCGCGACTTCGGTTGTTGAAGTTGGCGTAAACGTGCCGAATGCAACTACAATAATTATCGAAGGCGCTGAAAGATTTGGTTTGGCGCAACTTCATCAACTTCGCGGTCGAGTTTTACGAAGTTCAAAGCAAGCGTATTGTTATATTTTCTCTGACGCTAAATCTGGCAAATCAAAAGACCGACTCAAAGCAATGACCACAGCCAAAAATGGTTTTGAATTGGCCGAAATAGATCTTGAGCAGAGAGGGTCTGGTGACCTTTCCGGTAAAAAACAATGGGGTATTTCCGACCTCGGTATGGAAGCCATAAAAAATATAAAAATGGTGGAAGCAGCCCGAAACGAAGCTCGAGAAATTGTTGAGAGTGATCCAGACTTTAGAAAACCAGCTCATTATAAACTCCAAAAAATCGTCGAATCCCAAAAAGGTAGGTACCATTTTGAGTAAATTGTGCGCGTGCCTGGACTCGAACCAGGGACCACTCCGGTATAAGCGGAGCGCTCTACCAACTGAGCTACACGCGCGATTTGAAGATATTACATTAAAAATTAGATCTTGGAAATCTCTATTCCTGACTTTACCGGGGAAAGAATAATTTTTTACTGCTCTTCTTTTTTCTTTAATTTAACGCCGTTAGCAACCAAAATCTGTTCATACTCTTCCCTTTCAAGAGTCTCAACTTCAATCAAACGTTTGGAAATTATTTCAAAAAGATTGCGATAATCAGTTAGAATTTTTTCAGTTTTCTGTCTAGCCTCAGTCATAATTTTTGAAACTTCTTCATCAATTTCAGCTGCAACTTTTTCAGAGTATTCTCTATCTTCAATACCGCGACCAAACATCGCTCTTCCCATCTGACCTTCAAAAGCCATGGCCCCGAGACGTTCTGACATTCCGTATTTTGTAACCATGTCACGAGCCAAAGCTGTGGCAACTTGTAAATCATTTGAAGAGCCTGTCGTAAGATCGTTAAAAATCATTTGTTCGGCAACGTGACCACCGAGAGATACAGCGATATCATCAAGAAATTCTTTTCGTGATTGCATTCTTCGATCTTCGAGTGGTAACTTCAATGTATAACCAGCGGCTCGGCCACGAGAAACAATAGAAATCTTATGGACAGGATCAGCATAAGGTAGGACAGAAGCAACCAAGGCGTGGCCAGCTTCGTGGTAAGCAGTAATTTCTTTTTCTTTTTTTGAAAGAATGTGGCTTCGGCGTTCCGGACCGAGCATAACTTTTTCGATTGAACGAATTAAATCGTATTGAGAAATTTGTGTCCTGTTTTCTCGAGCCGCCAAAATTGCCGCCTCATTCACCAATGAGTAAAGATCGGCGCCAGAAAATCCCGGAGTTCTGGTAGCGATGACATCAAGATTAACGTCTTCTGTTTTTTGTTTATTTTTTGCATGAATCTTAAGAATTTCCTCTCGATCTTGGCGATCAGGCATATCAACAACAACTCTTCTATCAAACCTCCCCGGCCTTACAAGTGCTGGATCCAAAACATCCGGACGATTTGTCGCAGCAATGATTATGACTTTTTCGTTAGGATCGAAACCATCCATTTCTACTAAAATTTGATTTAAAGTTTGTTCTCGCTCATCATTTCCACCCCCAACACCAGAACCTCGAACACGACCGACGGCATCAATTTCATCAATGAAAACAATTGAAGGCGCGGTATGTTTCGCCATTTTGAAAAGATCACGAACTCGGCTTGCGCCAACACCAACAAACATCTCTACGAACTCTGATCCTGAAACCGAAAAGAACGGTACATTAGCCTCTCCTGCAACCGCTCTGGCAAGTAGAGTTTTACCGCTTCCCGAAGGTCCCATTAAAAGAACTCCTTTAGGGATTCGCGCACCAATGTCTATAAATTTTTTCGGATTCTTAAGAAAATCAACGATCTCGACTAATTCTTCCTTTGCTTCTTTAACGCCGGCCACATCTTTGAAAGTAACTTTTTGTTTTTTGTCGTGCGGTAAGATCATGCGGGCTTTTGACTGACCGAAAGTGAAGGCCTGCATACCTGCACCCTTAACCTGACGAGTTAGAAACCAAATAATGAAAATAATAAAGATAATCGGAATAATGAAGGGTGCAAGATTTAAGACCCAAAAACCAAACCCTGTTTGGCTTTTTATGTCTATTTTAAGATCTGAAAGCTCTTTGGCTGTTACTCCGTAATTTATTAAAGTATCACTCAGCGGTGCGGAAACTTCTTTTTTTGATTCTTTTTGTTCTTCGGAAGTATATTTAATTTCAAGCTTATCGCCACGAACAACAACCCCAGAAACTAATCCTGATTTTATGTCTTGAGCTAATTCTGATAATGATATTTCAGAATTAGTGTTTCTATCCCCCGCTATGAATGAGTAAACAGTAACCAAAACAAAAAATATGAGAAAAGTGCTGGCCATATTGTTCCAAAACTGCTTCTTTCCTGGAGGTATTTTTCCTATTCGCTTTTTGGTTAAAATAATATTTTTCTTCTTGTTTTTACTTGGTTTTTTAGATAAATTGCTCATCTTCATTTTAAATTAAGGAATGTGTCAAGTATAATCTATTTGAACGAAGAATCAAATAATTATGGTTAATTTAGTACAAAACAAAAAAGCGGGTTTCAATTATGAATTTCTGGAAAAAATCGAGGCTGGTATTGAGTTGCATGGATTTGAGGTAAAAGCCTTAAAAGAAAAGAAAGCTAGCTTAGACGGCACTTATGTTTCAATTCAAGGAAACGAAGCTTTTGTTTTTAATTTACATATTTCTCCTTACCAGGCAGGAAACACTCCAAAAGATTATGAACCCCAACGGCCACGGAAACTACTTTTAACAAAAAAGGAAATTATTCGTCTAATAGGAATAGAGAAAGAAAAAGGGTTGACAATTGTGCCTGTTTCGGTGTATACTAAAAAGAATCGGATCAAGCTTGAGTTGGCGGTTGCTAAAGGGAAGAAGAAATTTGATAAGCGCGAAGCAATAAAAAAGCGCGATACCGAACGCGATGTCCAGCGGGACCTTAGGGATCTTTGAAAATAGAATACGATCATTCGCCTAAAGCATGGTTTACACAGTTTACATTCTATATAGCAAAAAAGATAAGAAGTTGTACGTTGGCTGTACAAGAGATGTGAACGCCAGATTCGAAAAACACGAATCAGGATATGTGCAAGCCACAAAAAACCGTAGGCCTCTTGAGATTATCTATCGAGAAGATTTTGATGACAAAGGAGATGCCTTCAATCGTGAGCGATTTTTAAAAAGTTTATGGGGAGCAAGAGAAAAGAAAAAAATCTTACAGAAGTATTTAAGCGGCTAAAACATTTTGCGAAGCAAAATGTTCGCCCGAACATGCAAAGCATGTTTTAGGGGGATGATCGGCCTAGACAAGAGATCAGTTGATTGTACGCAAAGCAGAGCTCCAAGAACTCTTTAAAAGCTTGGAAAATTCTAAGTGCAAACAACTTAGTTACAAAAGCAAAGTCTGTTGTATCTCCATACTTTGGAGCCAACCAGTTTGCTTTCGCTCACGCTTAATAAAATAAGCCTGTGCGACATCCTACTGACTGATTTCCGATAAATTAGGGGCTAAAACATTTTGCGAAGCAAAATGTTCGCCCAAACATGCAAAGCATGTTTTAGGGTGTAATATTTTCGGAATAGAGAATGAGTTGTCTCACTCACCTCTCGAAACTTATGAGGCTCGGTGAATAAGTGTTTTGTTTGTTTTAAAGCTTATTCATTTAAATCCACGTAAGTGGAAAAAACAAACTAAGCTTTGTAGACCTGCTCTCAATTACCTTTTGCACGCGAGTTCGATTCTCGCCATCTCCACTGATTAAAAACATTAGCGCCTGAAAAGGGTGCTTTTGTTTTTTCAGTGGAGATGAGCAAGCAAACTACTTTGCTTGCGTGCGAGAATCGAAGGCCGGAGCATGTCGCTTTGCGACTGCGAGGCGGGGTCGCGACCTTCGTTGCGTAGATTTATCGGAGCAGAAGAGTTGTAACCGATCTCGCCATCTCCACAAAAATAAGAAGCTCGCAAAGCGAGCGACTATATTTTTGTAGGATGTCGCCGTACCCGGCGACGCCACAAACACAAAAACCGCTTAAGAGAGCGGTTTTTGTGTACTTGACAAAGTCTTGTTTTTGTGTATAATTTAAGGTAGAGGTGTCACGTAGTGTGGCATCAAAATTGTACCTCCACAAAGGAGAATGTCATGGTAAAGCGCCCCAGCACTGTCAACCCGACCCCCGCCCGCTTCCAGAATGAGATGCAGGCCTTCATCAGCCACATCGGCGCTGTTGTCAGAGTGAACGAGGATGGTCGGAGTCGTTTCCCTGAATTTCGACTCACCGATGTGATCAAGGAAAAGATCATGGGGGCAAACCAGAGGTTTGCCGACGGAGATCTCGAGGGCGCGTTTGACCTCCTCAGGGATGTGACTCGTCACTTCCAGAACCAGCAGGCTGGCTACGCAAAGAACTCTCTTATCGGTGATCTGCGTAAGGAAATGGCGTGGATCAGTGAGAACTGCGATCAAGACCTGGTCGAGAGAGCCGCCAAGGCCGTGAAGTCCTACGAAGATCTGGTGACCAGCAATTCCTTCGACCTCGAAAAGGTTTCAAGGACATACTGGTCGGCAATCGATGAGCTCGAAGAGATCCAGAGGTTGGATGAATCCCGAGCCGGAGACCGCCAGCGTCAGCAGATTGAGAAGCAAGCCGCGGAAGTCATGGAGCGACGCCGGAAGCAAGATGAAGCCACGGAGAGAGCTCGACAACTTGCAGAGGGTCGGCGTCGTGAGGTTGCCGAGAAACTCAACGCTCAGCTGACAGCTCTGTGATAAGGCGATCCTACTGTGCACACACCCCCCACCGCATCTGCGGTGGGGTTTTTTGTTATCAACCTAATGGTTTTTGTATTCGATATTACAATTAAAAACGTTAACGCCTAAAAGGTATCCTCATTAATTACTACTATAATCATGGCGTTTTCCAAAAAACTAAATTAGAATTATTAATATGATAATAGACGCACACGTTCACATTGGAAGAGAACCAAATGAACCGGAATCTAAATACAAAGATTCGCTTGCACAACTACTGAAAGAAGCAAAGAAAAATAAAGTTGGGAAATTAGTGGTAATAACCGGAGATGGGCCCGACTCCGAAAATGCTTCAACCGAGCAAACCTTAGAACTCATAAAAGATTTAAAAAACATTTACGTCGTAGCCGGCGTTGATGTTTCTAATCATGTAAATTACGACCAACTTGAAGGATGGCTCAAAAACCAGAAAATTTTGGGAATTAAATTCTATCTCGGCTATCGCTACTTCTACCCCACTGATCCGAGATGTAAACCAATTTACGAACTTTGCCAAAAATATAACCGTCCGATTATTTTTCACGCTGGCGACACTTTAGGTGGCATTATTGAAAAACCAAAAATTAAATACGCACATCCAATTCACATAGACGAAGTGGCAACAGAATATCCGGATCTGAAAATTATTATCGCTCACTTAGGAAACCCTTGGATTTGGAGCACAGCTGAAGTTATTTATAAAAATCCAAATGTTTATGCCGACATATCAGGTTTGATAATCGGCAAAGATCATAACAATCATTACGTGAAATCTGTACAGAGAAGAATAAAAGAACTTCACGCTTATGTTGGAAAGCAAAAACTTATTTACGGAACAGACTGGGATGTTTGTGATATGAAAAGATATATTAAATTTGCCAAAAGTTTAGGTTTCTCAAAAAAAGACCGCCAAAAACTATTTTACGAAAACGCTCAAATGCTTTTTAGGATCTAAATTATTCGATTTCAAAAAACCACCCAAAAGGGCGGTTTTTTGAAATCGAATAATAACAAAATCTATTATTTCCAAACATCTGCTCTAACTGTACCAGTCAAATAATCGCCTGTCTTTTTTTGACCGACGTCACACAATCTAACAGATACTGTGTTCGTAGCAGATACCCAACCATTCCAAAGTAGAGTTGAGGTCGCATTAGCTATATTATTAGGCATACCAAGAGTAACTATTTCTCCAGGCAAAGCACCTGTAATAGTCATAGTTTCGGTATGACAATTATTCTGAAGAAGTCCTGGAAAAACTAGATAATCAGATCCGCTAAGACGCTTGTTACTACAAACAGGAGTACAGGTTGTATTTAGACTATAACCTCCTGCAATAGAAGCAGACACTTCTTTTCCGACGCTACTTGATGGAAACACAAAAATACCAGAAATAATCAGGACAGTCACCACACCTAAAAAAGACAGCAATATAAGTAGTTTATTCTTGTTGTTTGCTTTTTCCATAAATCAAAAAAAATAATAAATTTGAGAAAAGACATTCATATGCTCATTTCCTCGACGAACTAAATATATCATACAAAAAACTTTTTCTGCTAGCGGCTGAAGTTTTTCTCGTCTTCATCAATTTGTCCCGATCGAGCCAAATTTATGAGAACAAAAGTGTGTAAAAAAAATTCTTTTGTTTTTTAACATGATAAGATTAACTGTAATTAATCACGTGGTTCAACTTTAATTGAATCCATAAAAATAAAAAAATGTTCAACACAAAAACTGTTCAATGGATTCTCCGAATTGCTGTGGCAGGAGAATTTCTTGGACACGGTGTTTTCGCTCTCCAAGGCAAAGAGGGGTGGTTTAAATATTTCAAGGCCTTTGGGATTACTAACCCGGAGACAATGACAACGATACTCCTATGTGTCGGTATTCTTGATGTCGCCTTAGCAATTTTGATTCTTGTAAAACCAATAAGATTGGCTGTGCTTTGGATGGCTTTCTGGGGACTTTTCACAGCTCTCATTCGTTGGCCCCTCGGTCCAGACCCAATATGGGACTTCTTTGAAAGATGGGCAAATTGGGGTGCTCCACTTGCACTTCTCCTCATACTTGGCTGGCCACGAAATTTAAGAGAGTGGTTTAAATAAAAAAATAAGTTGCCAATAAAACAAAATCCCCTTTCGGGGATTTTGTTTTTTATTTCAAAAGCGGAAATTTCCGAACGATTCTCGTCTTTGACCACCACTTACCTAAACCAAGCCAAGTTCCAACTGGAATAAAGAATGAGAGGAACAAAACCAAAGAGTAAATTATATGATCATCAATTAAAGGATTGTGTTCAGGAGGCATCGCAGCAAGATACATAAGAAGAAGCAGAACGATTCCAAAAAAGCTCGCCGCCCTTACCATAACACCTAACATTAAAGACAGTCCGATAAGCAAAAGTCCCAACATGAAGAGCCAGTCAATTAAAGGATTGCCCGCTAAACTTTGAAAAAATTCAGCAAATGGGCCTTTAGTTGCAAACTCCAAAAATCCAGCAGTCGGCGAACCGCCCATAACCCAAGATTTTTCGGACAGAGTTGTGAATCCTAATCCAAACATTTTATCCAAAAATGCCCACAGAAATGTCCATCCAAGAGCGATTCTTATTAGAGCAAAAAGTATCTTCTCAGACTTTTTACGATTTAAACCTATATTTATATCCATTCTAAATTATTATTTAATAATCTTTTTAATTGTATTAGAAATTTTTGCAACAAGATATCACTTTTTCAACAATTTTTTTCATTTTGGGATTTCGGCGAGAAAGATAAATCAAGATAAAAAGTATCCAAAGGGCAGCCAAAAAAATAATCGGCTCTAAAATACTTCCAACTCCGAGCAAAACAAAGGCAATGAAAAAAAGTGTGAGAAGAAAAGGTAAAAGGAAAATATTTAATTGCTCTTTTATCTTTTTTTTGACCAAAGAGAAAATACCGACCGCGCTGCCACCAATTAGCACAGAAAGTAAAATTAGATTTTCAAAGTAACCGAGATAATACAAAATTAGAAAAAGAGTCCAAGTTAGAAGAACGCTTGCACAAATTGCGCAAAACTTTAATTTACTAAAAGCTTGCACAAAAAGTAACAGAACAAATACGCCGGTAATACTTCCGAAGATAATTACAATTTCACTCATACCCAAAATTGAGCGATTAGCGCTGCGATAATTAGAAGAACGAAAGTAACTGTTAAACCTTGATACGGAATTCTTTTGCCGGTTTTTTGAGTCAGAAACTTGCTTACATAAGGCGCAATAAAGAGTAATAAGGCGCCAATTATGCTTCCGAGAATGAATAGGTTAATTGTGTAAGTTGTGCCGTATTCACCGATAAAAGGAATATAAAGAGGCCCATAATGAACGATAAACGGCATGATGGGCCAAATTGTAGAAAGAAAAATTACGGCGATTACCAGAGCATCTTGCGCCTGAAAATATTTTTTCTTTATCATTTTAGCCACCCAAAAACCGAGCGCTAGCGAAAACGCGCCGATAAAAATTCCAACAACCACAGTTGAAACACCAAAAGAAGCCGCCAGAACTGCTAAAAATCCGGCACCAGCAACACAAAGTGGACAGTGCGCCAGGGAAATTTTAGGAATTAAAAGAAATCCAGGGAGAGCTAAGAATATTTTTTTCATTTTCTATGTTTCTTGTTAAATCTGCATGAATAACTCGCCTAAACTTCCATCGATTTCAATCTGATAAACAAGAAAATCTTCTTTTGGTCCCGGCATTCCCGGAGAACCCGAAGGCATCCCAGCCATACCAATTCCTTTTATGTCTGGCTTTTCATTCAAAAGTTTTGTTATCGCTTCGTTTGGAATATGTCCTTCAATGATGTAGCCATCGATTTCGCTGGTGTGACAGCTCCAAAGATCATTTGGAATTCCGAGATCTGTTTTTAATTGAGACAAAGATGCATCAGGTATATTGTTTTCCTCAACCTTATAGCCTTGGTTTTTCATATATGTTCCGTAAACCCCACAACATCCGCAAGTTGGTGATTTATGCAAAATCACAGAATGAGCAAGTACTTCCCCAGTTTCCGTCTGACCTCCGCTTGGTAAATTAAACAAAGCAAAGCCAATAATTAGAACCGCCATACCTAGAACAATAAACTTCTTCATAATTTCTTGTCCCTTCAAATTTTTCTTAAGAAAATTTGTTTGGGTTATTAATTAATAATTTTTTAATAAATTAAACTCCACATGAACCCACTGACCCACTAACATTCCCTTTGCGTTTCTGAACTTCTAGTGCAATTTTTTGATAACCTTGAGCGCTTGAATAAGTGAATCCTAAAAGATCTTTTGCCGGCACTTTCTGCCAATCAATACCTTCTAAAGCTAGATATTCAGCAACAGTCTCATAGTTTCCAGGAAACCAAAAAGAATTTACCAGAAACGCCGTGTCATACATTTCTTCTTCAGTCGCGCCTTGTGAAGCCATTAATTCCAAAAGCCCGAGCATCGCCATGCCGTGATTGCAGTCTGGAAAATGAACCGAATTGCCACAACATGGACGGTAAATATTTTTCGAAACTTCTTCAACTAATTTTTGCTGATCTTCCGAAAGATCGAAGAAATCGTGACGGCTATAGTGATCCATTGCATCTCCAGAAGCCAGAGTCCAACCACCAGTTGAAGCAAATCGAGCTGGAGAGCCGTACTGCGGATCATTCATCGGACCGTCAGTCAGAACAGGGTTGCTTTGAGCTAAACCAAGAGCCCAGAATAAATTCAGAAGATAGCCGGCATTGTCTTTGTTAATTTTTAAATTACCGTCTTCACTACCAAGAAGAAGTTTCTCGTATTCATCACTAAATTCATCACGAATCTCATAAAGACTTCTAAATTTCATTTCATTTATAATTCCGGCTTCTACCAATTTAGCGCCTAAATCGCCCCAAACAACCGGCAGAACAGCTTCATCAGGAACAATTTCTGCTGTTAGAGTTTCATTTTTGCTCCATTCAATTTTAGAATCTGGTTTAATCATAAAAGTCCCCGAAATAATTATGCCAAAAATTAAAATCGCTATCGGTAGAATGTAGAAACTTTTTTTTAAATTATCGCGATTTTCTTCCATATTTATTCCAAATTAATTTTTCTTAAAGATAAAGCATTGATGACAACGATAACGGTCGAGAGACTCATGAGAAGAGCTCCGATTTCTGGGCGCAGAAAAAATCCCCAAACAGCAAAAACACCGGCTGCCGCAGGAATCGCTAAAATGTTATAACCTAGAGCCCAAATTAAATTTTGAATCATCTTTGAATAAACTCTTCTAGAAAGTTTCAGGAATCTAACCACATCCAGATGATTACTTTGTTTTGTATCGCAACAATCCATTATTTTTTATTAGCTACTTTATAGACTGATAAAATCTTTGATGGCCCTCTCTTCTTTGCCGTGCTTTATTTGGTGAATGACGTGTTCAGAAAGATGATTTTCTAAAATAATATCTTCAACTGAAAAGAGAGCTCTTCTCACTGCTGACGTTTGAGTGATTATGCCTACGCAATATTTATCTTCTTCAACCATTTTTTGGAGGCCGCGAACTTGACCCTCGACTCTCTTAAGCCGATTTTGAATTTGTTTTTTAAAATCTTGTCTCATAAGAAATATGATATACCCCCATGGGGTATATTGCAAATGTACAAATCAAAAACCCATGATCGAGATACGATCTCGCTCAAGGGTTTTTAAAAAGAAAAACTCTAACTACATCTCTAGAAAAATGAGAGAGAGTGTAATTAGAATACCAACAATTATAGAAGCGAATTGGATAGCCGATTTTCTCATATCGTGAGTTTTGTGTATTTCTGGGACGAGATCAGAGCCGGCAATATAGAGAAAAGCTCCGGCAGCAAAAGCGCCGAGATACGGTATTAAATTTTCTGACTGTAATTTAGTAAAAACAACCAGTGCGGCTCCGAGGACAGCTGAAAGCGCGGTCACGAAGTTTAAAGCTAGAGCTTTCATTTTTGAAATACCTGAATGAATCAAAAGTGAGAAATCTGCTACCTCTTGTGGAATTTCGTGGAGAATGACAGCAATTGTAGTCGCAATGCCGGTTTCAATACTGATCATATAGCCAGCGGCAATGATCACGCCATCAATAAAATTGTGAACTGTGTCGGATGTCAAAACTAAATAGCCAAGTGGCTTCACCTTTCTTTCTCTAACTTCATGCTGATGCTTACAATTCTCCTCTTCTACCCCGTGATGGTGATGCCAATGTAGAAATTTCTCTAGCGCAAAAAAAATCAAAATTCCGGCTAAAATTGCAATCGAAACAAAAGCCGGATTTGAGGCTTCTTCTAGAGATTCAGGGATAAGGTGGATTAAAGCATCACCGAATAGAGCTCCCGCAGCCAAACCGACAAGAACAAACAAACTTTTTCTTAGAAATTCTTCTTTAAAAGAAAGCGCAAAAACACCAACTAAAGAAATAAGACTGACGATTAGAACACTTGAAAATATATAAAAATAAGGCATATTTGGAATACTTTAAATACCGGCTTATATTTTACCAAAATTTTACATAAGTTTCTAAAAAGCGGTTTTTAGCCTTGCTTTTTATAGTCTCCCATGCTATCCTTTCCCCCGTTAACTTATTCATCCAAAAGGAATTAATTGAATAGAAAAGCGAGAATAAACAACCAAATTAAAGCGACAGAGCTAAGGGTTATCGGCCCAGAAGGTGAAAACTTAGGCGTTCTATCTCTTAGTGAAGCTCTAAAAAAAGCAGAGGAGTTTGACCTTGATATTGTCGAAATCTCTCCCAACGCTAGACCACCTATCGCAAAAATAGTTAACTACGGCAAATATCAGTACGAAGAAAATAAGAAGCAAAAACAAGCAAAAACAAAATCACACGCAGTGGAGGTTAAAAACGTTCAGGTGAAAGTTGGAACCGGAGAGCACGATCTAAATCTAAAAGCAAAAAAAGTTAGTGAGTGGCTTTCAGAAGGTAACAGGGTGAAAATAGACCTTTTCCTACCCGGAAGAAGTAAATATTTAGATAAGGATTTTTTAAAAGAAAGATTAGAGAGAATATTAAAATTGGTATCAGTAGAATACAAAATTGCTGAAGAACCAAAAAAAAGTCTGAAAGGGCTAACAACAGTGATAGAAAGAGCTTAAATACCAATCAACGAATGAATGCTAATATACGAATGACTACGAATAAATCATTTTAAGCATTCGCAGGTATTCGTAGATTCGTATAATTAGTAGATTAGTACATATCATGAAAACAAACAAATCATTTGCAAAAAGATTGAAAGTGACAAAAAACGGTAAAATCTTAGCTAGAAAACCGGGACAAAATCACTTCAACGCAAAAGCAAGAAGAAGAAAGCAACTTAATAAGAAAGGAACTACTGGTTTTAAAATTGGTAATAAAGACGCCAGTAGATTTTTAGCAGGACTATAATAATTTAAGATTGCAGATTTCAAATTTGAAATCATAAATCCAAAATTCGAAATTATATGACAAGAGTAAAAAAGGGTGTAAACGCACTGAAAAGCAGAAGAAATATATTAAAGAGAGCGAAAGGTTTCAGACACGGACGCTCAACAAAAGAAAGGCAGGCTAATGAAGCTTTGGTTCATGCTGGTAATTATTCTTTCGCTCACAGAAAAGACAAAAAGAATGATTTCAGAAAACTCTGGAATGTTAGAATTGGAGCTTCTTTGAAAAATAAAGGTCTTTCTTATAGCAGATTTATTGACACTCTAAAAAAGAAAGAAATAAACTTAGATAGAAAAATACTTGCAAACCTAGCGCAAAATCATCCGGAAACTTTCAATAGAATTGTAGAAAAAACTTCTTAAAATTTGATTAGCCCCGCCGGCCTTAAGGCCGGCGGGGCTTTTCTTTTTTTTAAACTTTGCTATTCTGTAATCTGAACTGTTCTTTCTGCCAACAAGGAGGCAAGGATGACGCAAGAGTCAGGACCGACCAGACCGGAAGAATCTGCCGACAAACATCCGAAAGGAGAAGAGTGTCCGGCCAAGCTACCCGAAAAAGGAGTCAACAACCAGCCTCCGCCTCGATGGACATTCGCTAACAAAGGGGAGAAGCTGTCTGGGGGGCTCCCAAGAAACTGAGATAAACCGCGCGTTTTCTGCATCCGCCATCGGCGCCCATACGTACAGAGGGCGCTTTTTTTATTTTAAAAATCCAAAATAAAACTCTCCCCTACTTTTGGTGCAACACAATTAATTCCGAAAGTATCTTTTAATCTTTGAGCCAAAAACAAAGCGGCTTTGGGTTCACCCATTGCTAGAAAAATTTTCTTTATATCGCCGTCCGTTTCTCCGACAAATTCAACTAAGCCGTCTGAATCGCGATGTGCTGAAAAACCATCAATGTATTCTATCTCGGCCCTGACTTTCACCATTTTTCCATCAATCTCGACACCCTTTTCACCATCTTGAAGAAGTCTACCCAAAGTTCCAACTGCCTGGTAACCCAAAAGCAAGAGAGTATTTTTTTCGTCCGGCAAATATTCTGCCTCGTGGCGGACAATTCTTCCGCCCTGTGACATACCAGATCCTGCAATAATAATCTTGGAATTGTTATTGTCTTCAATTTTTCTTGACTCACCAGCAGATTCAGTGATTTTTAATTTAGGAAAGGAAAAAATTCTATCACCTTCTTGAATAAGCTTTTGCGCATTTTCGTTGAAAAGTTTACTTGAATTTCTATAAATCTCTGTGAGTTTTATAGCTAAAGGAGAATCCAGAAAAACTGGGACTGAGGGAATGATATTATTTTCAACCAACCTATTGAGCTCAAACAAAATAACTTGCGTTCTCTCGAGAGAAAAAGCCGGAATCAGAACAGTCCCGCCTTTTTTAATAGTTTTTTCGATCGAACTTTGAAAATGTTTATTTCTACCTTCCAAAGACTCGTGATTTCTGTCACCATAGACACTTTCCATAACCAAATATTTCACCCCTTCCAGATTTTCTGTTTTTGGTAATAGTGGATTAGGCCAACTACCAAGATCTCCAGTCAAAACTAGTTTCTCTTCTCTGCCAAAAGGTCTTATCTCTACCATAGCAGAACCTAAAATATGTCCGGCATTACGAAAAACAACCTTAGCAACATCATCAACACCTATTTCTTCCCCATAATCTTTTGTCTGCCACATTTCAAAAGAACTTCGCAAATCTGATTCAGAATATAGTGCTGTTCTTCCCCCATCTCTCTCTTTAAAACCCATAATCTTTAAAGCATCCGACAAAATAAAATGGGAGATTTCTTTTGTTACAGGTGTTGAAAAAATTTTACCTTTAAAGCCGTCTTTAATGAGCTTAGGAATCCTGCCAATATGATCTAAGTGTCCGTGGGTTACGAATAAGAAGTCAATTGAGCTAGGGTCAAAATCAAATTCTTCAAAGTTTTTTTCCTCGGAATTACTATCGCCTTGGAATAAACCGCAATCTACGAGAACTTTCTTATCTAAAATCTCAACCAAGAAGTTAGATCCCGTAACACTTCCGGCCGCGCCTAAAAATTTTAATTTTACTTTTTTATTCTCCATCATGATGATCTTCTTTTTTTAGTTGATTGTTAAAATAAAGAGCTGCTAATAAACCGCCTGACAGAGAAGAAAGCGAATCAGAAATTGTATCTGGCCAATAATTACTTGATATTGTTGCGATTCCAAGCTTGAACTCAAAAACCTCCCAGAAAAAACTTATTAGGAGGTTGAAGATTATGGAAATTAAAATTATGAAAAAAAATCCGCTTATTTCCTTTTTAAAAACGAAAAACAATAACCAGAGAGAAAATGAAACCACCCAGAAGCCACCTAAGAAATGCATTACGATATCTAGCCACCAGAAATCAAAATAGAAATAAAAATATAAAGAAGTAATGTGGGTTATCGCAATGATAACGATCAAAAAAAGGGTCAGTCGTAAAATCTTGTCTTGTATATCTTGTGGCATGTAGCTTGTAACACAAAAATTAAATTCTAATTATGTTCTATGTTTCGTGCTTCATGTTACATAATATCATGCAAAATTAAAACGCCCTCCTTAAAGGAGAGCATCTCAATAGGGGTTACTCAGATATTTCCCTACAGTTACGTAGGTGGGCATCCTGTGCCTCATCCCAAGGGAAGAGACAACATCAGACTCCCTTCGAAAAATTATCTAGAGAATATCTCAGATAACCCCTTTTATATTATAGACCTATAAATTTTAGTTTCAATACAGGTTTTAGTGTTTGGAAAAAGAATTCAGTTTATGTCAATGCTAGGATTTAAGATTTTTGAAATTTTTAATTTTCAATGACCAATTTTCAATCAAGCTCCAAATTCCAATTTTTAAACAAAGGTAAATCCGTTTGAAAAAATGAGCATTGAAAATTCATTGATAATTGAAAATTGAAAATTATTCTAAGATTCCGTCCAAATTAACGTCATAAGTTATCTGTTCTTGAACAAGGCGATAGCTAGTTAGCTCATTTTTATCAAACCAAAGATCAATCTCTTTCTGAGCTTCATCGGTTGAGCCGGAAGCGTGAATTAAATTTCGAATTGCCCTGCCGTCTGTGTCAGCCATTTGGTATGAATCCAAAACAAAATCTCCCCTGATTGTTCCCACGTCGCTTGAACGCGGCTCTGTCCCACCGGTAATTTTTCTAACAACTTCAACGCTGTGAGCACCTTGCCAAACCATTGCCACAACAGGCCCAGAAGTTAAATATTTTTTCAAATTTCCTAAAACTTTGTTTCCAACTTCCATTGGATCCGTCGAAGGTGGAGTTTTACCTTGCTTCTCATAAGCTGAAATTGCCTTCTCACCGGTCTTTTGGATCCATTCAGGATCAACTGTATAGTGACTTTGAATTTGGTCTTCTTTCGGCACCAGAAGTTTAAGCCCAATCAGTTTTAAACCGATTCTTTCATAACGACCAATAATTTCACCGATGAGAGTTCGCTGGACTCCATCGGGTTTTATAACAACAAGTGTTCTTTCTTTGCTTGGATGAGACATAAAAATACTAATTTACAAATTATACCAATGATACTAATGGCTGCGAATAAGAAGTAACGGGAATATTATATAGGTTTATATAATTCCTTCGCTCGAAATTATAGATAATTCAGCTGAAAATAGCAAAAATCTAATATTCGGAAGTCGGACTTCCGAATATTAGATTTTAAAAGAAAAAAGCTCCCCGCCGTAGCGAGAAGCTCTTGTATTGCGTGTCCAAAGACGGTCTTTGGAAGGTTTTACCTCGGGCATGTGGGCAGTGAGAATCATTCTTGTCACTCTCAGAAAGCCCCCTCTCAAGAATAAGAGCGAGAAGAGTCTCTCCTCTATGAGTTGAGTATGTGCCGAGCATCCCTGCCCCCCCGAAGAAATCTCTGATAAAACTTCTGAGAGTGTCTTCATCGAGACCATGGAGGCTTCTGGTCATCCTTGGTCGGCGTTTCCTCTGTCCCTTCAGTAGACGCTTCCGCCGATGGTTCTAGACATGGCTCCCGGGGAGCAAAGGAATCCACCTGCTCTTTCTCGTACATCAGCCGATCGCGATCACGAAACTCCTTAAGTTGACCTGTGTCGACCATGACCCTGACTTGATCGGGGGTCTTACCGAGTCGCTTCGCCGCACCTGCCAGAGTGTAGAACATCTTCGCCATTTCTGGTATCCCTTCTTTGGCTTTCATGCCAAAAGTCGTTACAGTTGATTAAAGAAACATCCATTTATATTCTGGCACGAGTTACATTTTTGTCAACACCACCGGTCCTCTCTCCGTAATTGCCACAGTATGTTCAAAATGAGCTGATCTTTTGCCGTCTTTGGTTGAAATTGAGAATCCGTCCTTTTCAACTTTAATTTTTCCACTGCCGAGGCAGAACATTGGTTCAATTGCAATCACCATACCCTCCTTGAGCTCCAAACCTTCCCTTTTCCGGCCGTAATTCGGAATATATGGGTCTTCGTGCACTTCATACCCAACACCGTGTCCAGCAAGACCTTCGGCAATTCCATATCCGTGTTTTTTCGCTTCTGTTTCGATTGCAAAACCGATGTCTCCAACATGATTACCAACCTTAGCAGCTTTTATACCTTTCATCGTCGCTTCTTTTGTGACGCTCAGAAGTTTTTTTGATTCTTCATCAATTTTCCCTACACCAACAGTAATTGCCGAGTCAGTAATTAAGCCCTTGTACAAAACACCGAAATCAATGCTTACAATATCCCCTTCTTTAAAGGGCTCGAGTTTTGATTGTGGTAAGCCGTGAACCAATCCATCGTTTATAGAAATGCAGGTGCTTGCTGGATAGGAATTGTAATTTAGGAAAGAAGCTTTTGCACCTTTTTCTTCCAAAAGTTTGTTCGCCAAGTTTTCCAAATCCATAGCTGTAGCTCCCGGAACGGCAATTTCGGCCAATTGTTTTAAAATTTCAGCTAAAATCCGACCGCCTTCTCGCAGTTTTTCTATCTCTTCTGAAGTTTTATAAGTTACGCTCATCGCGTTAGAGATTGATCTTATTTACTATTTCCTGATGAACCTTTTCAATAGGTTGTTCGCCGTTAATATCCAAAATAGTGTAATCCGTACTGTTGCGAAAAAATTCTATTGTGGGAATAACTTCTTGCTCGTACCAATCAAGTCTTCTTTTTATGTAATCCGCGGTGTCATCTGTCCTCCCTCTTTCTTGAAGTCTAGAAATTATAGAATCACTTGAAACATCCAGAATAATAACTGTGGGCTTTTCGATTTTGTAGAATTTTAAAGCTGAATCTAAAACTGGAGCTTCAATCGGTCGGCGACAAAGTCCGTCAAGCACCAAATCTTCCGTACCGTTAAATTTTTCATTAAAAAAATCAGTCCAAGTCCAAATTGGCAAAAAAGCTGGAAGTAGGCCCCCTTTATCAATAACTTCTCTAACCATTTTTGCAGTGTAAGTTCCGCTGTCTAATAGATCCCTAAATCTTTGACCTGTTTCCACATACAAAACAGCTTTTTTTCTTTTTTCTTCTAAATACTTTATTAGTAGTTTTGCCTGAGTTCCTTTTCCTGAACCTGATGGTCCGTAAAAAATATATGCTTTAGAATCCATAATTTAAAATTTTAGATTTAGAATTTCAAATTTGAAATCTGAAATTCTAAATTACTAGTATTCTCGAACCGATATCTGCGCTTCGATCTTTTTCAAAAGATCTATAACAACTGAAACAACGATCAAAAGACCTGTACCACCAATTGCAAAAGCGGTAACGCCGGTGAGAGCAACCATAATAAGTGGTAGAACTGCAATAGCCCCCAAAAAGAGCGCTCCAACCAAGGTTAAACGTGTCAAAATTTTTCCGATATAAATTGAAGTTGTATTTCCTGGTCTGATCCCGGGAATAAAGGCTCCGTTTTTCTGCAAATGAGTTGCGGTTGAATCCGGATCAAAAGTTACAGCGGTGTAGAAATAAGTAAAGACGAATACAAGAGCAAAATACACACCAGAATAGAGCCAAGTATTGTTAACGAAGCTTAAAAGAACATTCGAAATTTTTTGAGTTAATGGATTCTCCAGTGTGGTTAGAAAATTCAAAATCATTTGCGGAAACAAAAGAATTGAAAGAGCAAAAATGATTGGAATAACTCCGGCTTGATTAAGACGAAGTGGAAGGTAAGTTGAAATTCCACCAAAAACCTTTGAGCCACGAACTCTTTTGGCATAGGTTATCGGAATCGGCCGTTCTGCTTCCGTAATAAAGACAACTCCGTAAGTTATGAGCATAGCAACAAATAAAACCGCTAGATAGATCGGTAATTGTGCTGCTTCGAAAGAAAAAGTGAGTTGGGCCAGAGTAGAAGGAAGAGAAGCAACGATTCCGGCAAAAATTAAAATGGAGACTCCATTTCCAATTCCAAATTCTGAGATTAATTCACCAATCCACATCAAAAGTACAGAACCAGCGGTAATAACTGATATGTTTACGATTTGATCAAAAAGAGTTAGATCTACCAAGACTCCCTGAGCTTTAAGAAATGCTAAAAATCCAAAACCTTGAACCAAAGCTAAAGGTACTGTCAAAAGTCTTGAGTATTGATTAAATTTCTTCCTTCCAGCATCCCCTTCCTCTTGGTAAAGTGCCTTGAGCTTAGGAGACATAATCGTCAAAAGTTGCATGATAATTGATGCAGTAATGTAAGGAGCTACTCCGAGCATCACGATTGAAAGGTTAGATAATCCACCACCAGAGAAAATATTCAAAAGGCCCAAGAATTGATTGTCTGAAAGGAACTGTTCTAGACGGAAAATATCCACGCCTGGAGTTGGTATTGCTGCCAAAAGTCTAAAACCAACCAAAGTATAGAGTACGAAAAGAATTCTTTTTCTTAGAGTCTTATCTTGGAATATCAGTTTTAATTTGTAGAAGAAATTTTTCATTTGTTAATCTTGCAACATTAAACATTTTTATGTTCCATGTTTCGTGCTTCACGCTATATGTACAGTACCGCCCGCTTTTTCGATTTTTTCTTTTGCTGTTTTAGAAAGGAAACAATCTGAGACTTTCAATTTTTTCTTTATGTCTCCTGTGCCTAATATTTTTACTCCGCCCTTGATCTTATTTTCTGAAAAAATTCCTGCTTTCAATAAAGCTTTTGGATTTACTTCGTTGTTTGGTAAATCTAATATTTCCAAATCACTAAGATTGATAATCACTGGACTAAGACGAAAACTATTAAAACGGTATCCTCTATTTTTAGGAAGACGTTTAATTATGTCTCGCATTTCAGGTCGTAATTTTCTTCCAGTTCTAGATTTCTGACCCTTAGTACCACGGCCAGAAGTTTTTCCTCTTTTACCTCCTCTACCAACCTGTTTAGCCTTCCTTGTCTTATTTTTTCTTTTTAATTCGTGAAATTGCATAGGTTTTATTTATCCTTACTAATCTGTTCCAATGCTTTCAAAGCTGCTTTTGCATTATTCAGACGATTCTTACTTCTAGAAAGAATTTTAGCATTAATATTTTTTACTCCAGCTAATTCCAAAACGTCTCTTATGGAACTTCCTGCCAAAAGACCTTTCCCTGGAGCTGGCATCATTATGACTTCTGAGCCACAAACCTTTCCTCTTATCTCAAATGGAATGGAAAAATCTTTTGTTAAAGATAATTGAACCATATTCTTTTGTGCATCTCTGAAAGCTTTCTCAATTGCGGAAGGTGTGTCTGTTGATTTACCTGTTCCAACTCCGACAGAACCTTTTCTGTTTCCTGCGACCAAAGCCACACTAAAACTAAATCTTCTTCCTCCGGTCACAACTCTGGCCACTCTTCTAATATTTACAATTTTTTGATCAAATTCTGGCTTTACTCTAGGAGCTTTTCCTCTACCACCAAAACGCCTACCTCCTCCCGGCTTTTTATCATTAAAACCACCCTTATTAGGAGAGTTTTTTGCTTCTCCATGGTTGGTAGTATTATTTTCTTTTTTCTGTGCCTGATTCTCTTTTTCCATAAAATTTAAAATTTAAGACCTCCTTCTCTAGCTCCTTCTGCCAAGGATTTTATCCTACCACTATAAAGAAAACCTCCTCTGTCAAAACTTACTTCGCCAACACCTTTTTCTTTTGCTTTGGCAGCTATTTCTTTTCCTGCTTCTTTCGCTTTTTCTAAAGGAGTTTTGCCTTTCATCTCTTTTGTACTGACAGAAACTAGGGTTTCTCCTTTCTCGTCATTTATAATCTGCGCATAGATGTATCGAGTTGATCGAAAAGCAGCCAAACGCGGTCTTGAGGCTGTGCCAAAAACTTTGGATCTTATCCTTCTGTGACGTCTTATTCTTTTTGGTAGACTTATTCTTCTCATAATTATGTTCTAATCTACGAATTATACGAATCTGCTAATACCTACTAATTCTGAAATTGATTTATTTGTAGCCATTCGCAGATTAGTATTTATTCGTTGATTGGTACTACGTGGATCTCTTACCTTGTTTTCTTCTAATTTTTTCGTCTATATAACGAATACCTTTTCCTTTATAAGGTTCCGGTTTTTTTGTTTCTCTTACCTTTGCAGCAAATTGTCCAACAGATTCTTTATCGACTCCTGAAATAGTTATCGTGTCTTTTTCAACCAGAACTTTTAAATCAGATGGGATGTTAAATTCGACAGGGTGTGAAAAACCAAGACTCATTACCAACTTATCGCCTTTCAGTTCTGATCTAAAACCTACTCCTTCAACAACTAATTTTTTCTCAAAAAACTTGTTAACTCCGCTGATCATATTGAGAATGATAGACGCATAAGTACCCCAGAGGACTTTAGAAAGAATGTCCTTTCTGGTTGGGTTCAAAGTTATAATGTTGTCAGCAATTTTTATCTCAACATTAGACTTGAATTGTCTGGTTAATTCACCAAGTGGACCTTTCACGGCAAGAACGCCTCCGTCTAAAGTTACGGATGTTCCTTGTGGTATTTCTATTGGTTTTTTTCCTATTCTGCTCATGTGGTTGATTTTTCTTACGAGCGACTGCGAGTTTAGAAACAATCACCACCCGCCTAAATTTTTGCTTCGCAAAAACTTGGGCGGGTAATGTTTGGCAGTCGCCATTTTGATTCACCTTCGATGAACCAAAATCGCGAGCCAAGCCATTACCATATTTTAAACAAAGCTTCTCCACCAACCTTTTTTTCCTTAGCCTCTTTGTCTGTCAAAAGACCCGATGGTGTGGAAAGGATCAAGCGACCATAACCGTTCTTTACTGGTTTTATATCTTTCACTTTCAAATACACTCTTCTGGAAAATTTAGAAATTCTTTTAACATCTTTTAGTTTTGGTTTGTTGTTGTCGTAAACCAATTCTAATTCGATAGCCTTTCCGACTTTCTTACCTTTTTTAACAACATTCTTAACATAACCCTCTCTCTCTAAAATTGTTGCTATACTAAATTTCAATTCCGAATACGGGAAAGCGACAACCTTTTTACCAACGGCTGTTGCATTTTTCATTCTTATTATCATGTCAGAAATTGGATCATTCATATGTTTTGATTTGAGGAGTAGTTTGAGAAATTCTCACTTTTCTCCTTTTTTTATACTAATCTACGAATTATACGAATCTACTAATGCCTACGAATTTTGAATTTATTTGTATCCATTCGGATATTAGTATTCATTCGTTGATTGGTATTACCAGGAAGATTTTTTAACTCCGGGAAGCATCCCGTCATTGGCTAATTCTCTAAAACATATTCGACAGAGATCAAAATCTCTCATATATGCTCGCTTTCGTCCACACTTAAAACATCGTCTGATTACTCTACTTTTGAATTTCGGTGTTTTCTTTGCTTTTGCAATTAATGCTTTTGTGGCCATGGAAACTAGGGTTTAGCGACTAGGGTATAGGAAACTCCAACACCTTAATCTCAATAAAAATCAGCCCGTTAGAGCTCGTAAAAGAATAGCAGAAAGAAAATTTATGTCAATAATCCGTCAGCTGGCGGAAGGGTTTAGAGTTAATATCGGGAAGTCCGACTTCCCGATATTAACTTGGGGTGGGAGGAAATTCGATAAAAAAACCCCGGCCGTATGGTCGGGGCTTCGATTGCTTAACGTGAATCGAGAACGTTCTGCCGTTGTAGGCTATCAGACGAACTGCTCGAACTGCTCTTCGGGTTCAGCCTTCAGACGAGGCTTGAAGCGACTGAGGTGTCTGTCCCAGTTGAACTTCTTGCATTTGTAGATGGTCCAGGTAATGAGTCCGGACTCTTCTAGCTCACACTTGACGATGAAGTCCGGCGAACCGATCATCGCGGAGAGTTGCTCTCCGTTGGTAGAAGCATGATCGGTCTGTCGAGAGGAAAAGGTATCAAACCGATCAAGGTGCAAGCCCTCGACAACTGAAGACGCAAACACCACATAGAAAGTGGTAGACGCTTCGATGTGGCCGCACCTACCATTCTGGTAGATCCTGCCGGTCTGATGCAGGACATCCGCACTCAACCGGCTGACCTTGATCTTGTCGGTTCTGTGGAACCCAGGAATCTTGTCCAACCAAGGAAACTCCCGAGCAAACATCTCGCGGCGCTTGTGATTCAGATACAGATTCAGATACTTCATTACTTTCTCCTTGCCTCACCCGGAGGCGAAGATACTTGTGTCGATTTTCCAAGTTCCCCTTGGCCCGTCGACACTTTCGGGAAATCCAGCCCAACACAGGCAGGAAAATGAGTCCTTAAAGGCTCATTTTCCTGCCTGCATACAACGACAATGTAAAGTAACTATCTACTTATATTCTATCATATATGAATTTAAAAGTCAATAGTAAATACGCACCAAAAAAGCCCTGTTTTAAGGCTTTTTTATACACCGCTTACATGAGCTTTCTCAAAATTGATGAGATGCGAGGCGCGCAAGGAAAATTGCCTGAGGCGTATTTAATAATACGGTGAGGGCAATTTTCCACCGCGCAACGAAGCAGATCGCGATTTTGAGGAAGCGCGAACTTACTTTTTAAAAGGAGTACCGATATGCTCCAAAAAATCCCTAGCCTCTTCCTTACTTTTAGCAGAAGTTACGATAGTAACTGCAAATCCAAACACATCTTTTATATCTTCATCTGAAGTTTCTGGGAAAATTGTGTGTTCTTTTAGACCAATAGTGAAATTACCCATATCGTCTATAGATTTATCATTTAGACCCTTAAAGTCTTTAGCTCTTGGTAAAGCAACTAAGAAAAGTCTGTCTAGAAAATCTAACATTCTTTTTCCTCGAAGAGTTACCTGATATCCAACAGGGTCACCTTCTCTAACTTTAAAATTAGCGATTGAGGTTTTTGCACCACGAGGAGCTGGTTTTTGACCGGTAATTTTCGTCAGTCTGTCTGCAATAAGTTCTACTTTTTTCTTGTCTTTTGTTGAGCCTGTACCAATAGAAATTATAACCTTCTCCAGCTTAGGAGATTCCATAAGGTTTTTGTAACCTCTTTTTTCTTTTAAGGCTCCGAAAGAATTTTCTAATTTTTCACTTATTTTTTTCATTTTTGTATAAAATTTTATTCAGCGGCTTTTTCTGTCTTGCTAGTTTTCTTTGTTTTTTCGCTTTTTGTCCCTTTTTCGGTTTTTGGTGCGATTTTTGAACCCTTTTCTGACACAAGCTTCACATTTGAAGCGTGAATCGGCATACTTTTTTCAACAGTCTGACCTTTTTCCCCGCCTTTTCTAGCCTTTTGATGAAACTTAGAAACATTTAGCCCGGAGATAATAACCTTATCGGCTGACCGAAGAACTTTGTCGATTTTCCCTGTTTTGCCCCGATCTTTACCGGTCAAAATTATTACATTATCTCCTTTTTTTACTTTCATGTTTTTATACAACTTCTGGTGCTAAGGAAATAATCTTTTGGTAACCCCTTTCGCCCAGCTCGCGTGGTATTGGACCGAAAATTCTACCTGCAATTGGTTCGTTTTTCTCTTTTTCAATAATAACGACAGCGTTGTCATCAAAACGAATATGGGAACCATCTTCTCTTCGAAACGATTTTTTCTGTCTTACGACTACAGCCCTTAAAACATCTTTTTTCTTAACAGTTTTTCTTGGCTCAGCTTTTTGAACAGAGAGAATAACTGTATCCCCTATTCTGGCATATCTTCTTTTAGAACCGCCTAAAATCTTAAAAACTCGGCCAATTTTGGCCCCTGAATTATCGGCAATATTCACGATTGATTGTGGTTGTATCATTTTTTTAAAAACTTACTATGCTTCTTTTACAATCTTAAAGTGCTTATTCTTCGAAATCGGACGGCAAGACTGGATTCTAACCTTCTCTCCAACCTCATGCAAATTTCCAGGATCGTGCGCTTGGTATTTTTTACCAATTTTTTGGTATTTACCATACTTTGGATTTTTAACATATCTTTGAGTTAAAACCAAAGCTGTGTCCTTCATTTTGGTGGAAACAATAACTCCGTCCAAAATTTTTGCTTTATCTGTTTTTGTTTCTTTTGAATCCATAAATTATTTATTTTCTCCGTTTAATTTAGTTAAAATTCTTGCAATATCTTTTCTCAAAGACATTCCTTCCTTCATATTCCTAATTTTGCTTCCTGCTACGCCAAACCTAAAATCTTTCAAGGCAACCCTTTTTTCAGTCAACAATTTCGTTAATTCTGTTTTGCTTTTATTCTTTAAGTCCATTTTAATTTCTAGCTACAATTTTAACTTTTACAGGAAGTTTGGTTCCAGCTTTTCTCAAAGCCTCAGCCGCAACGCTTGGAGCCACACCATCAACTTCAAATAAAATCCGTCCTGGTTTTATAGGGGCACAGTAACCCTGGATATCACCTTTCCCTTTTCCCATTTTTACTTCGGCTGGTTTGGAAGTAAAGGGCATGTCTGGGAAAATTCTTATCCAAATCTTTCCGGTTTTACCAACTGTTCGGGACATAACTTTTCGAGCGGCTTCAATTTGATTAGATTTTATTCTACCAGGTGTTAGAGCTTTCAAACCGAAAGAACCAAAAGAAACTTCCGCACCTCTTGTAGCGACTCCAGTTTTTTCTGGATTTTTTCTAAAGGTATGCCACTTTCTGTATTTTACTTTTTTTGGGAATAACATATTCGCTTCTCTAAATTTTCAATTACCAATTTTCAATTTTCAATTTTGTATTTTTTTGATAATTGACCATTGAAAATTGGTAATTACTTTTAAACATTGTTTATCGGTCCCTGCTTCTCGTTAAATATATCTCCTTTGTATATCCAAACTTTTATTCCCAAATTACCATAAGGTAGTCGGGCTTCTCTCCTAGCAAAATCTATATCGGCTCTAAAAGTTTGAAGTGGAATTCTTCCTACTTTCTTACTTTCTTTTCGTGACATTGTAGCTCCACCAAGTCTTCCAGAAACTTTAATTTTCACTCCCAAAACGTCTCGATTGGCCATAACCTTCTCTACTGTCTGCTTCATAACTCTTCTGAAAGGCATTCTTTTTTCTAAACCTTCAGCAACCATTTGACTTACGATTGCGGCGTTTGATTCAGGCGACTTAACTTCCTTAACATCGATTTTTAACTCTTGGCTGGTTTCTAATCCAGCCTTTCTGAGTTTTTTTGCAATATCATCTCGAAGCTTAATAGCACCCTCACCACTTCTTCCTATTAAAAGACCGGGTCTGGAAGTTTCAATAACTACTCTTAAAATTTTTGGGCTTCTTTCAATTAAAATATCACTCACATAAAAACTTCTCAGACGATTACTTAGAAAATCTCTTATGACCAAATCACTTCTCAGCGAAGCTGTATATCCGTCTTTAAGACTAAACCATCGAGATTTCCAGTCTCTTAAAATTCCTAATCTATGAGAATATGGGTGAACATTGTGTGACATTTTTTTATTTTATTTTTCCTTGGAACCTAATTCTAAAACTACGTGACTTGTTCTTTTTCTAATTGGCATAACTCTGCCACGCGCTCTGAATCTTCTTCTATAAAGAATTGGTCCTTTATCTACCGCGATTTTTTTAACAAACAAGCTTTCCTCTTCGGCCAAACCTTTTGCATTAGCTACAGCTGATTTCAAAAGTTTTTGTATCGGATCAGCGGCTCTTTTATTTAGAAGATCAAGAATAATTCGAGCTTCTCCAACTTTTTTCCCGCGGATAGAATCGGCAACAAGTCTAACCTTTCTAGGTGACCCTCGGTATATCTTTAGTGTAGCTGAAAAAGTTCTTGAATCCATGTTTTTTATTTTTTAGGCGCGCTAGAAGTAGCTACTTGCTGTGTCTTAGCACTTTGGGCAGCTGCAATTTCTGACTCTTTCTTCTTTTGCTCTAATTCTTTCTGCATTTTTCCTCCGTGTCTCAAGAATTTTTTTGTTGGAGAAAATTCTCCAAGTCTATGACCAACCATATCTTCGGTAACCCTGACCTCAAGATGCTCTCTTCCATTATGTACACCAAAAGCAAAGCCCACCATTTCAGGTGAAATTTGGCTATTTCTAGCCCAAGTTTTCACAATGCCGGTTTCTTCCGGTTTTTTGCCTTGTATTTTTTTTAAGAGCTTCTCATCAACATAAGGCCCTTTTCTCAGTGATCTAGTCATGAATTTCTAAATTAAAATCGCGTCTGGTTAACGCCAGATTATGCTAGCAAAATCCGGTCAATTGTCAAGGAAAAGTTGGTTTTAAAGCCAGCTTTTACCTCTTTTTACCAACCTTTCTTCTCTTAACGACAAACTTGTTGGAATATTTCTTTGGCTTTCTAGTCTTTTGACCCTTTCCTGTTGGCTTGCCCCACTTACTTTTTGCCCTTCTAAGACCTCTGCCAGATCGCCCTTCTCCACCTCCATAAGGATGATCTACTGGGTTCATAGCAGAACCTCTTACGGTAGGTCGAATTCCCAACCAACGACTTCTTCCAGCTTTCCCAAGGTTTACAAGCTTTTTTTCTGGGTTAGAAACTTCCCCAATGGATGCCCAAGCAGTTTCTCTTATTTTTCTAACTTCACCGGAAGGCATTTTCAAATCAACATAACCACCATCTTTAGCTAAAATCTCAGCATAGTTACCGGCGCTTCTAGCTAGTCTAGCACCACCGCCAGGTTTCAATTCAATATTGTATACAAAAGTACCAACTCCCAAATTTTTCATAGGTAAACGGTTCCCAATTGTTATCGGTGCTGTCTCAGAAATAATTAATTGATCTCCAGCTTTAATTTTTTGCGGTAATAGAACATAGCGTTTTTCTCCATCAGCAAAAACAGCTAAACCGATAAAACCAGTTCTATTTGGATCATATTCAATCGAATCAACCTTAAAAGGAATATTTTTTTTATTCAATAAGAAATCGACTTCTCTGTACCTTCTTTTGTGACCGCCCCCTTTGTGACGAGTGGTAATTCTTCCGATATTGTTGCGGCCAACCCCTCTTTTCATACCTGAAGTTAGAGATCTCTCTGGAGTACTTCTAGTCAAAACATTTCTATAAGAAACGATAGAAGTTTGTCTGGTTCCTGGTGTTCTTGGTTTATATTTTTTCATGACTGATTTTATAATAATTCTATTCTGTCACCTTCCTTAAGAAAAACGTAAGCTTTTTTAACCCCATTTTTACTACCTTTCTTACCTCTTAAACGAGTAATTTTTGAAGGATTTTTAACAATATTAACTCTAATAGGTTTGACCTTATAAAGTTCTTGAATGGCTTCACTAACTTCTACTTTGTTTGACCTAGGGCTAATTTCAAAAACATAAACGTTTCTTTGTTGACTGTCAGTGGCCTTTTCAGTAATTCTAGGACCAATCAAAACGCTAGCTGTCTTTCCACCTGAAAAAGATTCTTTTTGGGATTTGCTCTTAGGAGCAGAATTATTTTCCTGGACATCAGCTTCTTCTTTATTTTCCTTTTTTGTATTAAATAGAGCCATGGTTTAATTTCAGATTTTAAATTTCAGATTTCAGATTTATTTTAATTGTCCCGGTATTTTCTCTAGAGAAACCTTAGGATTCAAAACTATTAAATACTTATACTGCAGAAGTGTAACCGGATTTATATTCCTGATTTCGTCGATAGTAAGACAGCCGAAGTTTCGGAAGCTTTTTTCAGTATTATCATCTCGTTTGTCTAAAGCGATCAAAGCCGCATTTTTCTTCTTTGAATTTATTTTTTCAAAACCTGAAATTTTGCTGAGTGAATTCAAAACTAATTTTGCTTCTTTTGTTTTTGGTTCTTTGAAATCAAAAGATTCTACAAAAAGAACTTCTCCGTCCTTAAATTTTTTAGAAAGAACCGAGTAAAGAGCGCTGATTTTTTCTTTTTTATTGATTTTTTTAGAATAACTCTTTTCGTTTGATGGTCCGTGAGCCACTCCTCCTCCAACCCAAATTGGGGATCTCGAAGAACCATGTCTTGCACGACCGGTACCTTTTTGTCTCCAAGGTTTTTTACCTCCCCCTCTCACAGCACTTCTATCTTTTACATGAGCATTGGAGTGTCTAGCATTAGACATCATTGACGTCACAACCTTATGTACGAGGTCTTCTTTCCAACTCGCACCAAAAACCCTCCTAGACAATTCAACATGTCCGACTGATTCACCTTTTTGGTTGTAAACTTCTGATTTCATTTTATAAAGCCTAATTTAATTATTTATTTTTGTCCTACAATCTCCACTTTTGTACCCCTTCTTCCAGGAATAGCGCCGCTAACCAAAACATAATTTTCTTCTTGATTTACGCCGATAATCCTCAAATTTCTAAAAGTAACTCTGTCACTCCCCATTCTGCCAGCCATTCTCATACCCTTTACAACACGACCACCAGCGCGTCCTCCTCCTCCGATAGAACCCGCTTCTCTTTCAGAATGCTTCTGACCATGACTTCTTCTTCCGCCTCCGAATCCGTGTCTTTTGACTACTCCTTGAAAACCCTTACCCTTCGATATGGCAGAAATTGTAATTTTGTCTCCCTCAGAAAAAGTAGAAATTTCAATCTTATCGCCCGGTTTATAATTTGCGATTTTGTCTTCAGAAACTCTAAATTCTCTCAACCAACCAAAATTCCCAAGATCTTTTAAGTGGCCTTTTTGTGGTTTTTTTAAGTTCTTTTCTTTTTTCTCTTTGGTTCCAACTTGAATTGCCCCGTAACCATCCTTTTCAACGGTTTTTACGTGGGTTATAACCATAGGTTCAGTTCTTACCACTGTTGCAGCTTCAGCCTTGCCTTCACTATTGAAGACTTGGGTCATTCCGATTTTTTCTCCTAGAATTATTTTCATATTTTCGCTGATTAAAAATTCTCCGCTGATTTTCTCTGATGACGCTTGTTAACCTTATGCTGGATTTTCAGCGTTACTGAGCGTTTTGATCCTAAATCCGTCCGATGCGGACGTATCGGATTAGGATCAGCAAGTTTCAGCCGGGAGTTTACATTATTTTAACGTCTATATCAACCCCGGAAGGCAAACTAAGGTTAGTGAGAGATTCTATTATCTTTGGATCTGGATTTATTATGTCTATAAGTCTTTTGTGAACCCTCATCTCGAACTGTTCTCTTGCGTTTTTATAAACAAAAGAAGCCCTGTTTACAGTGTATTTTTTGATCTCTGTTGGTAAAGGGATTGGACCAATAATCTTAGCGTCAAATCTGATTGCAGTATCCATGATTTGCTTTATAGACAAATCAAGAATCTTACTCTCATAAGCCCTAACTCTTATCCTAAGTTTGGTTATCGCTGATTTTCCACCAGTTTTTTCCACAGAACTTTTCTTTTTACTTTCAGTCTTAGGCATTTTTTTGATCAATAATTTTAAAGGAACAAATGAGAACTCAAAGAAACAGCGAGTCTTAAGCTACAACCTTTGTAACAACTCCAGCACCGACAGTTCTTCCCCCTTCTCGAATAGCAAATCTTTGCTGTTCTTCAAGTGCGACTGGGGCTACCATTTTAACCTTAACGTTCATGGTGTCTCCAGGCATAACCATTTCAGTTCCTTCTGGAAGAGTTACTTCACCGGTGATATCAGTAGTCCTCATGTAGAATTGTGGCTTGTAACCAGAGAAGAAAGGAGTGTGTCGTCCGCCTTCTTCTTTTTTCAAAACATAAACTTCAGCTTCAAATTCTGTGTGAGGTGTACTTGAACCCGGTTTAGCTAAAACTTGTCCTCTGTGAACATCTTCTTTCTTTAAACCTCGAAGTAATATTCCAGCATTGTCTCCGGCCATACCTTCTGCAAGAGATTTATTGAACATCTCGATTCCAGTCACAACAGTTTTTTGGCTTGGTTTTAGTCCAACTATTTCTATTTCTTCTCCTACTTTTACAACACCTCTTTCGATTCTTCCAGTCACAACAGTTCCTCGTCCTTCAATTGAGAAGATGTCTTCAACCGGCATAAGAAAAGGTTTTTCAATATCGCGAACAGGTGTAGGAATATATTCGTCCAAAGCAGTAGTTAATTCCAAAACTTTCTTTGACCATTCGTCGTCATTACTTGTTGCCTCAACAGCTTTAAGAGCAGAACCTCTTATAACTGGAGCGTTAGCGCCATCGTATTCATTTTTTGTAAGTAATTCTCTTACTTCTTCTTCAACTAGATCAATAAGTTCAGTATCAGGCACCATGTCACATTTATTTAAGAAAACAATGATTTTAGGTACACCAACTTGTTTTGCAAGAAGAATATGTTCTCGAGTTTGTGGCATAACACCGTCAGTTGCAGCAACAACCAATACAGCGCCGTCCATTTGAGCAGCACCTGTGATCATGTTTTTAATATAATCGGCGTGGCCCGGAGCGTCGATATGAGCGTAATGTCTAGCGTTAGTTTCGTATTCGTTGTGAGAAAGAGCAATAGTAATACCTCTTGCTTTTTCTTCTGGAGCGGAGTCAATCTGGTCAACTCCTTTTAATTTAACGTTTTGTCCATCTCTATTAAGAACAGCCAATATAGCCGCGGTAAGAGTTGTCTTACCGTGATCAACGTGTCCAATTGTTCCGACGTTAACGTGTGGTTTTGAACGATCAAAATCAGTCATAATTTTTAATTTAAAATTTTTTAATAATTTTTATTTTAATTTCATTTTGTGCCCTTGTTGACCTTTTCAAAAAGCCAAAACAAAAAAACAATTGCAAAAATGCGTAGGGTTATATTAGCAGAAGTTTAAAAAGAGTCAACCCTGTTTTAGGCTATACCCTAGTTTTTACTTTCTGGATTCGATAATATCCTGTGCAACATTCGGAGGAACAATCGCATAATGATCAAATTCCATAGTTGCGCTACCTCGACCTTCAGTCATAGATCGAAGTGAAGTAACGTATCCAAACATTTCAGAAAGCGGCACTTTAGCTTTAATGGCCTTCAATTCACCTCTTTCTTCCATACCTTCAACCAGACCTCTCTTAGAGCTTAGATTTCCTGTTATATCACCCATGAATTTCTCTGGAACAACAACTTCAACTTTCATTACTGGCTCGAGAATAACTGGACCGGCTTTTCTGGCAGCTTCTTGGAAAGCTTGGGAAGCGGCAATCTTATAGGCAATTTCTGATGAATCCACGTCGTGGTAAGAACCAAAAGTAAGTTCGCAAGAAATATCAGTCATCTTAAATCCAGCAACAACTCCCCTCTCCATTCCTTCTTTTACACCCTTTTCAACTGCCGGAATAAATTCTTGTGGGATAGCACCTCCCTTGATCGAATCGATAAACTCAAAATCTTCGTAGCGTTTAACATTCTTCGGTATTTTAGCTTCTGGATCGAGCTTTTGCATCGGTTTGATAGTGATTTTAACGTGACCGTACTGACCCTTACCTCCTGATTGCTTGATGTATTTGTTTTCAACTTCAGCGATGCCTGTAATTGTTTCTTTGTAAGCAACTTGAGGTTTACCGACGTTAGTTTCAACACTAAACTCTCTTTTCATTCTATCAACCAAAATATCCAAATGAAGCTCTCCCATACCCATGATGACGGTCTCGCCTGTTTCAGCATCGCTTTTGATTCTAAAAGTTGGATCTTCGTCAGAAAGTCTTTTGAGTGCAATACCCATTTTTTCCTGATCAGCTTTGGTTTTTGGCTCAATTCGAAGAGAGATAACTGGCTCCGGGAAAATAATCCTCTCAAGAATGATCGGTTGGTTTTCGTCACAAAGAGTGTCCCCTGTTCTAGTACTTTTAAGACCGACTGCGGCCGCAATTTCTCCGGCAAAAACTTTTTTCACTTCTTCTCTTTCGTTGGCATGCATTCTTAAGATTCGGCCTAATCTTTCTTTCTCGCCATTTGTTGCATTGTAAATATACGAACCAGATTCAACAGTTCCAGAATAAACTCTAAAGTAGGTTAATTGACCAACAAATGGATCGGTTTGGAGTTTAAAGGCTAAAGCTGAAAAAGGCTCGGAGTCAGAAGAATGTCTTTCTAGTGGTTCGTCATTGTCCGGATTAATACCCTTGATCGGAGGAACATCGAGAGGTGAAGGAAGGTAATCAACAACGGCGTCCAAAACCAATTGAACTCCTTTGTTTTTCAAAGCAGAGCCAGTGAAAACAGGAACAACTTTGTTGGCGATAACTGCTTTTCTAAGAATAGTTTTTAATTCCTGTATAGAAATTTCTTCTCCATCAAAAAACCGACTCAGTGCTGATTCGTCGTTTTCAACGATTTTCTCAACAAGTTCTGCGTGAAATTTTTCTGCTTGTTCTTTTAGATTTTCTGGAATTTCAGCTTCTTTTACTTCAATGCCCATTTCACCTTCGAAGTAATAAGCTTTCATTTTTAAAAGATCAACCACCCCCTCATGATTACTCTCTTCTCCAATAGGAATCTGCATTCTTATGGCATGTTTACTCAATCTGTTTATGATTGATTTGTATGATTTTTCAAAACTGGCCCCAATTCTATCAAGTTTATTTATGAAACAAACTCTAGGAACTTTATACTTATCAGCTTGTCGCCAAACAGTTTCAGATTGTGGTTCAACGCCAGCAACACCGTCGAAAACAACAACGCCACCATCCAAGACCTTGAGAGATCTTTCCACTTCGACAGTGAAGTCCACGTGTCCCGGAGTATCGATAATATTGAAACGATGTTTTTTGTCCTGATTGGTCTTTTCTTCGTATGAAGGGGTCCAGAAACAAGTAGTCGCAGCAGAAGTAATAGTAATTCCTCTTTCTTTTTCTTGTTCCATCCAATCCATAATTGCAGCACCTTCATGAACTTCACCAATTTTATGGGAAACTCCAGTATAAAAAAGAACACGCTCGGAAGTGGTAGTTTTTCCTGCGTCAATATGAGCAATAATTCCAAAATTTCTAACTTTTTCTAATGGGTAATCTCGATTCATATGTTTAATTAATAATTGATAGTTCTTAGTTTGTAGTTTTTAAATATAAAATAAAAAATCTCGATTCTGGAAACACTGAAGCGAGAAAATTTTTGAAGGAAACTTGCGGAGCCTCGACGGGGGCGAGCAGAGAAATTTTCCAGCAGAAAAATTTCGTGTTCCTGAAAAAATTTTCGAGTGACTACCAGGCGAAATGTGCGAAGGCCTTATTAGCATCAGCCATTTTATGCGTATTTTCTCTCTTCTTCACCGCAGCTCCTTCATTATTACTTGCTGCGATTATTTCATCTGCCAACTTTTCTCCCATAGGGACACCCTTTCTTCCTCTTGCTGCTTCTACAATCCATTTCATTGATAAAGCTTGGCGTCTTGCTGGTCTAACTTCTCTAGGAATCTGATAGTTGGCACCTCCAACTCTTCGGGACCTTACTTCAACAGTAGGGCCGGTATTTTTAAGAGCTGTTTCAAAAATTTCTAGAGGATCTTCTACTTTTGCTTTTTCTTTTATCAATTCAAAAGATTCGTAAACCACTTTACGAGATACTTCCTTTTTACCTTCTTCCATCACATAGTTGATAAACTTCTCAACTTTTTCTGAGCTGTATTTAATGTCGGGACTTATTGATCTTTTTACTCTAATTTTTCTTCTCATAAATTTTGCTTACCCTATTTTGACATTTTTGTACCATATTGACTTCGGCCTTTCTTCCTATTTTCTACCCCAGTCGCATCCAAGACACCTCTAACAACAGTGTACCTAATACCAACGTCTTTTACTCTACCTCCTCTAACCAAAACAACGGAGTGTTCTTGAAGTGAATGTCCGATACCTGGAATGTAGGCTGTAACTTCCATACCGTTAGTCAGACGAACTCTGGCTATTTTTCTAATAGCGGAATTAGGTTTCTTAGGAGTTTTGGTTGTAACTTTGACACAAACTCCTCTTTTAAAAGGAGCTGGGTAATAAACTGGTCGGTTTTTTAAAGTATTAAAACCACGGGCGAGAGCCACCGCTTTTGACTTTTTTACGACTTGCGTCCTCTTTTTTCTGGATAATTGATTGATTGTTGGCATACCTTTAAAAAGTAAGGCTGAATATTAGCATAAATATATTAAAGGGCAAGTCCTATCCCGGTTACCAAAGAAAAAGCCCATGTAACTATTGGAAGAATAAACCGCCACAGAAAAAGAACGAAAAATAAAACGAGGATAAAGCCGTATTGCTCAAAAACAGACCTTAAAGCAAGGAATCTAGTCGGAAGGATTGAAAAAAGAATTTTTGAACCATCAAGAGGAGGTATCGGTACTAAGTTAAAAATAGCTAAAACTATGTTCATTATTACGATAATGCTTGACAAATTTACAAATGCGTCGCTAACTAAGCTAAATGAAACACCGAATCTGATAATTAAACCGAAAACTAACGCTATTAGTATATTCGTTAGAGGGCCAGAGATCGCAACAATAGCCTCTCCCCATTTCTGATTCCTTAAATTATACGGATTATAAGGAACCGGTTTAGCCCAACCAAAAATTAAACTTCCGGGAAGAATATAGAGGATAAGCGGTAAAATAACGGAACCAAATGGATCTATATGTTTGAGCGGATTAAGAGTTAATCGACCACTATACTTAGCAGTCGGATCACCAAGCATCAAAGCCGAGTACCCATGAGCCAATTCATGAAGTATTACAGAAAATATGAGTATGATTATTATAAATATGAAATCTACGCCAGTCATAAATTAGTTTGTGGTTGGTAGTTTATAGTTGGTAGTTGAAACAGTGAAATAATTTGCATTCCAGGTTTTTTATGATAACATGACGGTTCATAAAACATAAGGCATAAAACATGTTCGATGCCTCATGTTTCAAGATAAAAACCATGTCAAGAGTTTGCCCAATCACAAATAAAAAAACAATTGTTGGAGGCGGATATTCAAACCGTACTCGTGCAACACAGTTCAACCCAACTGGTAAAAAAACCAAGAAACCTAACATCCAAAGGAAGAGAATTTTCATTCCAGAACTCAATAAAACTATTTCTTTGAGTCTTTCAACCTCAGCCCTAAGAACCATAAATAAAAATGGGGCTTACGCTACGCTAAAAAAAGCTGGACTTATCTAATCTTAGATTTTAAACTTTTACCATCAGACTCAAAAAGTATCGTCCTAGATTCAGAAGTTTCCAAAACTTCTGTTTTTTGTTTTTCTAGAATATCTAAAACTTCATCATGTGGGTGACCATATCGATTATCTTTACCTGCAGAAATTATTGTGTACTCAGGATCAACGGTTTTGATAAAGATTTCTGAAGAAGAAGTTTTCGATCCGTGGTGACCAGCTTTTAAAATATCACTTTCTAAATTTCGACCATCTAAACCGACTAAATATTCTTCCATTTTAATCGGCGAATCACCTGTTAAAAGAAAGGAGTTTTGACCAAAAATTAATTTCCCCACAATTGATCCGTCGTTTGAATCGATACTGAATATTTCTCGATCGGGAAAAAGGACAGCGAAGATTACGCCTGCACCTAAATTTATTTCCATACCTCTTCTCGCTAAAATTTTTTCAGCATTTTCTTCATCGACTGCATACTGAAAATCATTAAAAGCTCTCGTCTGCGAACTTCCACCATTTTCAATTACATAATCAACATCGAAACGATCTAAAACTTGAGAAAAACCGCCGATGTGATCTTGGTCTGGATGTGTTGCTAAAATAATATCGATTTTGTGATCATAAAAAGGTAAAGTTTTCGAAAGTTCAGATAAAATTTTACTTTTTCCAGAACTTCCGTCGATAAGCATTTTGTTTCCAGATGGTGATTTTATAAAAATAGCATCCCCTTGTCCGACATCGAGAAAATAAACTTTCAACTTTCCCGGAGTCTCAGCCCAAACTACATAGAAAACGAAAAGGTTGGTTAAAACAAAAAAACCCAAAGCCCAAAGTTTTAAGTTTTTTCTAGAAAATCCCGCAGCCATGATAAGATAAAACCGTATCATTAATCTAAAAATTGTCACTATGACTTATCAAGAACAGAAATTTGAGATTCCTATGCTTAAAGGTATATCTCCCAAAAATATTGAGGAACATTTAAAGCTTTATTCTGGCTATGTAAAACACACCAATCTTATTCTTGAACATATAGATGAACTTGCGAAAGACTCGGAAAAAAATACTTGCGAACTTGGCGAGCTTCAAAGAAGGTTCGGATTTGAGTTTGACGGCATGAGAAACCATGAATATTACTTTCGCTCTTTTGAGGGAGGTTCGTCTAAAATCACCGAAGGCGGACCGTTAGAAAAAGCGATTTCTGAAGAATGGGGTTCTTTTGACGCGTGGCTTACTCGATTCAAAGCTGTTGCCTCAACTCGCGGCGTCGGCTGGGCAATTCTTTATTTTGACCAAAAAACAAACCAACTTTTAAATGCGTGGGTTGATGAACAACACATGGGACATCTAACGGGACTAACGCCTATCTTAGCGCTTGATATGTGGGAACACTCTTTCGTTTACGACTACCAACCAAGTGGGAAAAAACAATATATTGAAGACTTTTTTGAAAATCTAAACTGGGCTGTTATAGAAGAAAATTACAATTCAGCGATGTAAACAGGACCTGCTGTTTAGAGGTTATACAAAAAATATCCACGTGGATATTTTTTGTATGTATTGCTTTTTTTTATTTGATTGTATAAGGTCAGAAAAATGAAAAAACAATCGTGGTTTTTCATTTTGGTTTGCATATTTTTTGTCATCGTAATTTTGATCCGATATTTTTTGGTGATCAATTCAGAAGATAATTTAAAAAGATTGCGAGATACGGAAAAAAATATCGAGATTGTTGGGAAAATTGTAGGCCAACCAAATTTACGTGCTGACAATATCCAATACACACTATTAACTAATTCAGAAAAAGAAAAAATTTTAGTTAGCCTTCCTCTTTATCCAAAATATTTACCTGGCGACCGAATAAAAATAAATGGGAAACTCCAAACACCGGCCGAGTTTGAAGATTTTAGTTATAAAGATTATTTATTAAAAGACGGAATACGAACCGTTTCTTATTACCCTGAAACAAAGTTGCTGAAGGAAAAACATTGGACTTTTTATGGACTTGTTTTGAGATTGAAAAACAAACTTCAAGAAGTTAATAAAAAAATTTTACCGTCCCCGGAAAATGAAATTTTGGGAGCCATGATTTTAGGAGAGAAAGGATTACTCCCGGATGAAATTAAAGATGCTTTTAGTAAAGTCGGCTTGAGCCACGTCCTCGCAATTTCTGGAATGCATATTGCCGTCATTGTCCAAATCTTGATTTCAATTTTCAATCAAACAAAATTAAGTAACCGTTCTTTTTATTTAATTTCCGGGTTTCTAATTTTTTATGTAATTTTAATTGGTGCTCCACCATCAGCCGTCCGCGCATCGGTTATGGCTGGGATTTTACTTCTAGCGGCAAAAGTTCATAGACAATATGTCGCTCACAGAGCTTTAGTGATCGCTGGATTTTTTATGCTTCTTTTTAATCCTCTATTAATCCGACATGACGTTGGTTTCCAACTTTCATTCCTCGCGGTCTTGGGAATTTTGGAGTTGGGAAAGCCCCTTGAATCTGCCTTAGGCAGATTCAAGGGGCCAAACTGGCTTTCCGAACTGCTCGCCATAACTCTAAGTGCCCAAATATTTACTTTGCCCATCATTATCTGGAATTTTGGAATCTTTTCGTTAATTTCGCCAATTGCAAACATTATTGTGGTGCCACTTTTACCGATTGTGATTTCTTTAGGTTTTTTAACTCTTTTAACCGGACTTGTTTCAACTTCAATTGGAATTTTTGTGGCATTCCCTCTTTATTTAATTTTAAGTTTCATAATTTGGTTAGCTGATTTTTTTTCAGGACTAAAACTTAGCTTTATCGAGGTAAAAAATATTAATTTTTTATGGGTTTTATTTTTGTATTTACTTATTTTTGCAATAACTTGGAAAATTAAATACAAAAATTGACAAAACTTAGCAGAGAGTTAGTATGAAACTAGATCGCACCTCACAAAAGGGAGAAAGACATGCCTGTGTGGCTGATGATGACACTGATTGTCTATTTGGTAGTTGGTGCCTCTCTTCTTATTTATCTCATTCTCAATGACGGAGAGTCGTTTGTATATGGCTACAAACACTCAATAAAAGAGGGACGCTGGAAAATTACAGCGAGCCTTTTCACCTTCGTTGTAAGACCGTTCTATATCGTGATATTTGGGCCAATTATCGCTGTCATCGTAGTGATCGAGTGTGCTGTGTCGGACTAGCAAACACCAAACCCCGCCTCGCGGGGTTTTCTTTTTATTTAGATTTCCAACTTTTTATAATTTCTTTTTCTTCTGTAGAAGCTAAAGCTTTTTTGTATTTTGCCCCACTTTTTCCTTTAACTCTTTTTTCACACTCAGCCCAAGTTTTGTGTTTTTCTATGACTCCGTCAATCATACTTAAATATGAATAAGCCTTTGCTTTCGAACGAGATTTAGAACTTTTCTTTTTTCCCTCACTCTTTAAATTTAAAATATCTATTTTGTATTTTGAAATGCTTCCAGAAAAAAGTTCCGAAGTTTTTTTATCAGCAAATTCAGTGGCAATTTCATCAACTCTTTCATTTCCGGCAATTCCGGAATGTCCGCCAACATATTTCCACTCAATTCTTTTGTTTTTTGAGAGTTCTAAAATTCTCTCCCATAAATCTTTATTCAAAACCGGCTCATTGTTTTTTGTAATCCAGTTTCTTTTCTCCCAAGAAAAAATCCATTTTGTAATGCCGTTAATCAGGTAGCTCGAATCCGTGTAGATGATTATCTTGGAATTTGATAATTGATAATTGGAAATTTCGGCTAGCGATTCCATCGCAGCCGTCAGTTCCATTCGATTGTTTGTTGTGTGATCTTCTCGACCGCCAAGTTCAACGACTTTGTCAGCGCCGTTTTGGTTTTGCAAAACCAAAACGGCGCTCCAACCTCCCGGGCCAGGATTTCCGCGTGATGCACCATCTGTAAATATAATAGTTTGTTGTTTGTAGTCCATAGTTTGTAGTCTAATTAAATATATCAACAATCCTTAATCTAAGTTCTGGCCGACCCAAGAAAAATGACTCTTCCAAAGATGCTATTAAGTTTACCTTGTTCCCCTCGTTTAAAACTTCTAGTTTTTCTTTCGGCGTAAAAAAGTAAATTGCCTTGACCGGCGTCCCAACAAATTTAACTTCAAAGTGTTTGCCCTGTTTGCCGAATTCTTTCACCGAACCGATTTCAACATTTTCCAGAAGAAAAATTGGCTTTGAATTGCCGACGCCGAACGGCGCAAGCTTGTTTATTTCATTAAAAGTCGCACGATTAGCGTCTGCAATGTTTAATTTTTCATCAATCATTATTTGCTCCGGTTCAAAATTGTCCGATCCAAAAATTTTCTCACTTGCTTCATGAATTCTGTCGGAAAAAGTATGGATTTTTTCAAAAATAACTGAAAAACCACCAGCCGCTTTATGTCCGCCGAATTCCAGAAAGTGATCTTGGGCTTCTTGCATGATAGAAAGAATATTAACTCGACCATCAGAGCGACAAGAGCCCTTAATTACATCTTCTCCATCGCGACCCCAGAGAAAAATCGGCTTCCCAAATTCCTCAACTAAATTGTTGGCAACCAAACCTAGCATCGCCGGGCGCCAATCCGGATTTCCCAAAACAATTGATTTCAAATTCACCAAATCCAACTCCGCGGCCTTGTGTTTTGCTTCTTTGACAATTGAAGCAACAATTCCTTTTCTGGCATTGTTTATCTTGTCCAATTCTTTCGCCAATGCGTCGGCTTCAGCAAAATCGCGAGTTGCCAAAAGCCTAAAAGCATCTTCGGCATTCCCCATCCGAGAGGCCGCATTTATGCGGGGCGTAATCATAAAAGCAATATCGTCTTCAGAAAGATTTCGCTGATTGATTCTCAATTTTTGAAGCATTTTTGTAAGTCCCGGTCGGCGAGATTTTCTCAAAACTTTAAGACCGTAATGAGCAAAAATTCTATTTTCATCCACGAGTGGCACCATATCAGAAAGTGTGGCGATCCCCGCCATGTCCAAAAGCCATTTTTCTTTGCCTGGTGGCCAATTAAAGTTGCCGGTTTTTAAAGTTGCCTGAACAAGTTTGAACGCCACGGCCGCGCCACAAAGCATTGGAAAAGGATAAGTTGAATCTGGACGTTTTGGATTTATAACAGCAAAAGCTTCTGGCAAATTTCCGTGAATCTCGTGGTGATCGGTAATGATAACGTCCATTCCAAGACTCTGTGCTTTGGAAATCTGCTCTTTGTCAGCCGTGCCACAATCGACTGTGATAATCAGACCGACATTTTTCTCGGCAAAACTTTCAACCGCTTCCAAATGAAGTCCGAAGCCTTCGTTGTGACGGTGCGGAATGTAGTTTTCAAAGTTTTCATGGCCCACGTCTTTGAGAAAATCATGCAAAATAACCCCGCCCGGAATTCCATCGGCATCGTAATCGCTATAAATTAAGATTTTTTCGTTGTTTTCAATAGCTTGAATGATTCTTTTGGCTGCTTTTTCTATATCGTTGAGAAGAAAAGGATCATGGAGATGCTCTTCGTAGTTGGGATTTAGGAACTTTTCTATTTCTTCCGGAGTTTTGATACCCCGAAGATTCAAAAGCTTCTGAAGCAGTTTTTGAGAAAGATCGGGGATATCAAGAGAGATTGGTATTTCAGCTAGAGAATATTTTTCCATTTTGTATATGTTATCATATGCCATATACTAATCTACGAATTATACAAATCTACAAATAACTACAAATGTTTGCGAATGATTATTTGTAGCTATTCGTAAATTAGTATTCATTAGTATATTGGTATCTACATTCTATGAAAGACGAAAAATGCACATTTTGTAAAATCGCAAAAAAAGAATTGCCGGCTCACATCATTTATGAAGACGACAAATTTATGGCCTTTTTAGACATTAATCCTCAAACGCCTGGACATGTTCAAGTCATCCCTAAAGAACACTACCGCTGGGTTTGGGATGTGCCAGAAGCTGGAGAGTACTTTAAAGTTGCTCAAAAAATTGCTTTAGCTCAAAGAAAAGCTTTTAAAACCGAGTGGATTCTATCGAGAATCATTGGCGATGAACAACCTCACGCCCACATTTGGGTTTTCCCAGCTGGAGATGCGGAAGGAAACAAATCTGACCTTCCGACAAATGCGCAGAAATTGGTTGAGGCGATGGCATAAAAAGAATTGTTAATCCTTAATCTGTAATCTTTAACAAAAAATAGCCCCCGAGCCGCTTGAAGCGACTCGGGGGCATTGCGTTGTCACATTGGCGATGCATCCATAAGAAGAGGGTGAGGAAAGCCAGGGTAAGGATACGGATGCGGAGGCTGAAACCCACCGCAAACTTGTCCTGCACCCAAAGCCTCGAGTGCAAACATCTCCCGCGCCCGAGGATCAGCGTAAGCTTCCAAAAAACGGCCTCGCCGAGTCTCATCGATAGCCGACAACACCATCTCCATAGAAATGAGTTGTGTCAGACGGGCTTTAAACACCTCGAGGTCATCTGAGTAGGCGATCATTGCCAAGATCCGACCAAGCTGCCAGCATGGAGCAAGGATAGCAACCCTTCTCCTGTTCCAATTCTCCCGCATCGCCATCCTGTCGCATAGAACCACCTGCTGATGAGTATTAAAAGCTTGATCCTCCTCAAGGATCGACTCTGGCGAGACACCGAGGTTCTCGAGCTCAAATCGAACCACCGATGAGATAAATGGTCTTTTGCCACACCCTTCGACATTAGTTGCACCGCCGGACGGTATAAGAATCAGCTTGTTATTCATCTGCCACAGACGAGCTGCAGCCAAACCCCGTTCATAGCTGAACACCGGACCAGTCTTATCGGCCTCCAAGCCTCGAGTTGATCGCCAACCCTCAAAAGAAGGGTAATCCTCCCCTTCCTTCTTCGGACAGATATCCCCGCAGAAAATAAAGACAACATCGAGCCGCTTCGCCAATTCCAAGAGATCTCTCTTTTCCATTGTCACTCCTCCTTTAGGAATGTGTATTTTTTCGTAAAGAACAACCGCTAATATCTAACACTACATTTTTAGTATTGTCAACCTGACGAAATTTTCTCTTAAATATCGGGAGATCGTATCTCCCGATATTTAATATGAGCCGTATGTTTTACATGGTGAGAAATATTTTTTGCAGAGCAACGAAATAGATCTTAATTTTTACTGAGTTAGAGCTTCAATTCCCGGTAAAGTCTCGTTGGCCAAAAAATCGAGCATCGCGCCACCACCGGTTGAGACAAAACTAAATTTATTTAGATCATCATTATTAAGAGCGGAAACTGTATCGCCACCACCCAAAACAGTGCGGGCCGGACTTTTGGAAATTAATTCCGCTAAGTTCTTTGTACCTTCTGCAAAACCTTCTTCTAAATTCCCCATTGGCCCATTCCAAAGAATAAATTTTGCTTTTTGAATAATTTTTTCTAAATATTCTGAGTTTCCTATTACAACATCTTTTATCGAATCTTCTGGGAGAATTTCAGACACTGATTTCTTTGAAATATTTTTTTTGTCATTACAAACAACAACACTACGAGCAACAATAATTTTTGAATCTCTGGAAAGTTCGGAAATTTCAGAATCTATCCCTTCCGAAACTAAAGAATTCCCGACTTCGAAACCTTTGTTCTTGATGAAATCATTCGACAAAACCCCTCCAACAAAAACATAATCGGCTGTTTGGATAAATTTTTTCAAAAGCGGAATTTTTGTTTCAGTTTTTGCCCCGCCGAGAATAAATAAGAATGGATGTTCCGCAGAAAAAACTAAGGAAAGATTTTTTATTTCTTCCTCAAGCAAAAATCCGGCAAAACTCGGAAGTTTTGTCGGTAAACCAATGATAGAAGCGTGTTTCCTGTGAGAAACAGAGAAAGCGTCGTTTACATAAACATCGCCGAAAGAGGTCAATTGTTCGACAAAATTTGGATCACAGCTTTTTTCGCCATCCCAATTTCTAATATTTTCCAAAAGTACAATTCTACCTGGAGCTAAATTTTGCAAAACATTTTCGAGTTCAAAAAAATCCTGAGCAAAAACAATCTCTGGAAAATATCTTTTTAAATACTCATGAACCGGCCTCAAACTTAAGAGTTTTTTATCTCGATCCTGCAGATGACTCAAAATTATAGTTTTATTTCCTTGCTGAGATAAAAAATTAAGAGTTGGTAAAGTTTTCTTTATTCTAAAATCTTCCGCGACTTGGCCATTTTGAAGTGGAATATTAAAATCAACCCTAAGTAAAACCTTTTTACCGAATAAGTTTTCGGCTTGTTTCAAATTCTTCATGGATTCTAAAGTCGATCTAGAGCTTCTAAAATTTCTTTCATTTCTTTTGGATCAAGACTTGCTCGGCCTGGCAAAATCCCATCAATCTGACCGTTAGAAACTAAATCTGGAATATCGTCTGAGGAAACTGAACCTCCATATATGATTGGAACTTGGAAAGCTATTTTTTTATTGGAAATTTCAGATAAAATTTTCCTTATAAAAATAACCATCTGGTGTAAATTATCACCTTCTATGTTTTCTTTATCACTTTTACCAATTGCCCAAACTGGTTCATAAGCTATTATTAATTTTGGTAAATCATTAGTTTTAATTTTCGAAAGACTAAACCTAATTTGATCTCCTAAAACTTCGAAAAATTTTCCGTCCTGATCCCTTTCTTTTTCACCGACGCAAACAACAGGAGTTAAACCTGACATTAGAGCGGTTTTTATCTTTTTATTAACCGTTTCATCACTTTCACCCATAGCCCGTCTTTCAGAATGACCAATAATCACATATTTTACTCCAAAATCTTTCAATATTGAGGCACTGATCTCACCAGTAAAAGGTCGGCTACCTTTTTGAGGATCCTCATAAAATAAATCTTGAGCACCTAGTATTAGGTTTCCAAAATTTTTGAATAAATGTAAAAAGGTAAAGGGGGGACAAATAATAATCTTCGATTTAAATTTTTTTGAGATTCTTTTTAAATCAGAAATTATTTTTTTAGCCTCCTCCTGGGAAACTGGGCCCATTTTCCAATTCCCGACAATGATTTTTCTGCTCATAGGAATTAACTATAAACTAAAAAGATTGAACTACAAACTACTCTACCTCCCTCCAGCTCTTTATTTCAAACCCACCAGATGGACCGCTTACAAAATTGACGTTGGTTAAACCGCTTTCGTAGGTGACTTCAGACTGATTCTCCATATCAATTCTATAAGCCGTTGCCTCTTTTGCACCAGAGCGGTTATTAAAGTGAATTGTACCGTTTTGAGCATTTAAAATAACTGCATCCACAACGTTTCTCACCTCAATAGCGTTATTCCCGCCACAATATCCGCTAGACGGGCAATTGCTGGTTGTTAAAAGCATTATATAACTGCTTTCTAATCCCGAACCAACAAAAGATGCACCGTTATCTAAATTTATAAATCCATCAGCAATAAAAAGACCACTATTTGACCCATAACTTGGAGAAAGTTTTATAAAACTGCCGTTTGGAATAGTAATATTACCAGTCACCCAAATGGTGCCTGTCACGGTAAGAGTAATGCCGTTGCTTCCTAGTGTGAAATTGCCATTTATTTTAACAGGACCAAGTTGTGAGGTAGTAGAGGCAACGTAATCACCTTCTATTATCCCGCCTTCTTCCGCATCAGCTTTCCATTTTGCAATATTCCCTTCTGAAATTGGGAATGGTTGGGGATCTGGATCGTTTCGAGAAATATCACAATTTATATTTTGACTACTAGTAGCAATATTATTGCTTCCAATTTGGCAGTATAAACTACCGTTAATATCAGAGTTTTTTACTTCGTAAGCATAGGCTTCCTCGCCTGTACCGCTTCCAATATTTAAGTTATCTATAAAAGATTTTGTTGGTCCTTCTAAGTAGACTTTAAAATAACCGTCTTTATTACCCGCATCCGACCAACTACCACCAAACTTACCTAGCATCGGCTTTCCATTACCATAAGAAGCATCGTTATTTGCCCAGTAATAGAAAGACTCTGAATTAGTCGAGCCATCTAGAACAAGCCAATATGTTTTATTAGGCTCTAAATATGTATCGCTGGGGAAATAAAGCTCAATCCAGCCATATTTGCTTGTAACCCACCACGACCTCAAAACAGATTGAGCGGTTGTTGTAGAGCTTGGTCTGTTGAAACCAGTTTCATTTTCAACTATTCGAGCTGTTAAATTACTTGGATAGCCTACGTCTTTTATATAAACATCAATTTTACTTAAAACACCTCCGGTCGTCTGAAAACTTTGAGCGACATCTTGAATGTTATCTTGAGCACCAAAAATTATAGATTTTCCAGCATCAGGCGGAAAGGGTGTGGCATTTACAGGAAAAGGAGTGTCAACTGGTTTATTAGCAGCAGCCACAGATCCTGTTACCAAGGAATTCGGATTATCTCCCTCCAAATTTCCATTTCCAAAAATATTTCCATTCACACGAGCGTTTCTAATTATGAATCCTCCTTTTCCTGCTTGAATTCCATAATTGAAAGCAGAACCCTCACCAAAAATTAATTCTGTTGAAATTTTTCTGATGTAAGATTGAAAATCAGATTCAACAGTTATAAGTTTACCGTTAGCTGTGTCTGTCACAGTGATTTCCGCAGTGCTAGATGCAAAATTGAACTCCTCTGAACCCACATCGTAACCTTTTGCAACACGAAATATGGCATCATCGATTCCAGCTTCCGCAACATAAAAAGAAATTCTGGATTTATGCAAATCAGAAGCAATTTTTATTTGTTTTGACACGGGAATAGCAACACCTAAAATTACAATTACTGAAATAACCATGAAGAAAACCGTTGAAATCATTACTGCTTGCCCATTTTCCGATTTTATTTTTTTAAAATTATTCAACATGTCTTAATAGTATAGTGGAATAAAATGTTTCTGTTTTTTTAAACTGATTTTCGCCAGCTTCCAAAGTTAGTTCCAGCTTAACTGCTTCTACCGTACCGTCGGAAAGTAGGAAGAAGGAAAAATCTGTGACCTTAGCGCCGGGATCAACCAATGGTCCTGATATATTTCCATCATTTATTTTTAGTGAGTCATTTTCAAGATAAATTTCTACTTCCATTGGTACACCGCCTTCATCAACTGTGTCTAAAACTAACTTTGCTGGATATGAAGACTGACTTTTACCGTAATCAATGGATACGGCATCTCTTATTTCTCTAGACATCCTATCAAATGCGACGACCGCGGAATGCTCGACTATACTCAAGCTGCTGACTTTCTTTTGTGAGGTAATAATAATTATGATCATGTTTATCACCACGACCAAAATCAAAGTCATGATAGATATATAGACGATCATTTCTATCAAACTGAACCCCCCCCTTACAGATAACTTTTGACAAGTGACTTTTGGCAATCGCATCTTTTCACTAAATATCGGAAAAAACACCTTACCCCTGGAATTATCTCTCTTAGAGGTCTGAAACTTTCTGAATTTAATTATTTCCATCAGTCAATTGTTAAATGTTTAATGTCAAATGTTACTTAAGTTTTGAGATGTAAGTTGCCATAGTTTTTGTTGTAGTTGCCCCGTTATCTTTAGGCCAAGAAACATAAACTGTTATTTTATTCGTATCTGGATCCAGAGAACCACCAGAATCGACAATAACTCCGGAAGAATTTCGTCGAATTTCCTCCAAAACAAATTTTCTTTCAAAAATCCCATCAACCAAATTATATTCACCAGTAATTTCCCAATTAGTTGCATTCACAAATCGAATAAAATAATCTTGATCAGTATTTAAGGGATCAATATTTGCATCCCAATTAACAGTTTTTAAGTATCTAACTACTTCTATAGTTTCTTCAGCTAAAAGAGTTGCTTTTATATTTGAGACATTGGCAAAAGCTAGCCTCAAGAGAAGCGAATATGAAACTGCGATAGAAACAACAAAAGCGGTTAGGATGCCGATCGCCACCACTAATTCCACAACTGACACACCCTTTTGTTTTTTGATGAATAAATTCATAAAAATCTAATCAATTTTTTGTACGGTCCCTGTTGGATAAATAGCGATTGATTCTTGAGTAGAAGTTGCATTAGCTAAACCTAAAACAACGGAACCTGACTGATTAGTTTCTCCTTTTAATCTTTTAAACACAACCTCGCTACCGCCACCAGACAAGTTCAGTTCCAAAATAACAACTGAGGGGCTCAATAAATATTCTTTATTCGTTGGGCTATTAGGATCATAAGTATCGCCTTTAAATGAAACTATTCTGTTGCTTAAAATTTCAAAGAAAACACCGTAATTTGACGCTTCTTTACCACTAGTTGTCAGAGACCTAGAATCTTCTAATATGGATACTAGATTTTTTACTTCCTTTTTGAGAATCTGATCGTTCTTTAAGCTAGAAAAAGCTACGTAAGTAATCGCGGAAACAATACTGATAATCGCCAAGACTATTAATATTTCAGCTAGAGTAAAACCTTTGTTTAATTTATGGTCCATAGTCGATAGTTTATATTTCAGAAAAAATTATTTTTGAATTTCTTAATTTAACTATAAACCACAAACTAAAAACTACAAACTATTCTTATAGCGCGTCAACGAGCGAATAAATTGGACCGAGCATTGAAACAGCAAAAATACCAACGAACAAACCTATAAAAATCATCAGAACAGGCTCAACAATTGTCGAGAAGTTTTTTGTTTTCTGTGCAACTTCTTCCTCGTAAAAATCAGCGACATTTGCGAGCATACTAGAAAGTTTCCCGGTTTCTTCACCGATAGAAGCCATCTCTCCAACAAAAGGTGGGTAAAGCTTTTGGGCTTTATCTTCCAAAAATACGGACGCCACAGTATTTCCTTTCCTAACACTTTCACCTGCCTTTTGAAGTACTTCTTTATAAAATGGGTTTTGAACTACATCAGTTGTAATTTGGATTGCTATTAAAAAATCAACACCGGAAGCTAAAAGAGAAGAAAGCGTTCTCGCGGTCTTAGCGGAATTACTTTCTTTAACAAGAGATGAAATAATTGGGAATTTAAGTAAAACAAAACTTATGATTCTTTTGCCTTTTTCCGTTCGAGCTAGAAATATTGAGGTAAACATCAAAGAAACGATCATCAAGAGTGATGAAAAAGTGTTTCGAGTCAAAAATGTACTAAGTCCAATAATAATTTTAGTACTCAGTGGTAAATCAAGATCGAGCTCTTCGAAAGTTTGTGTCAGAGTAGGCACTAAAAAAATCAGAAGTAGAATACTGATAATGATCATGGCTACCAAAACAATCGCAGGATAAATCATCGCGCCACGTAATCTTTTTACTAAAGTATGAATTCTCTCTAACTGATCTGCCACAGATTTTAAGGACTTAGCAATACTTCCGCTTTCTTCTCCCGCTTTTACCATAGAAACAAAGATTTTTGGAAAAACGTTGGGAAATTCTTCAAATGATTCGCTAAGAGTTCCTCCTTTATTTACATTGTCCTGCATCTTTAGAAGGACACTTTTGAGTTTTTTGTTTCTTGTTTGTCTCTCTAAAACCGATAGACCTCTGGTCATAGGCAATCCAGCTTCCAACATTGATCCTAAATTCCTGGCTGTATTTATCTTTTCAGCAGTACTCACTCGGCCTAGCATCCCTAAAAGCTTAAGACTCGGCCATAATTTTTTTTTATCTTTTTCTTCAAAAGCAGAGAGTACAGTATCTTCTTCTTTTTTTAAATCACGATACAGTGCATATTTATCAGATGCTTCCCGTTCTCCTTCATAGTGTTCGCCTGTTTTTTTTATCGCTTTAAATTTAAATTTCATATATTCCTCTGATTAGTCGCTAATTAATACGCTGATCCTAATCCGATACGTCCCTATCGGACGGATTTAGGATTTTACTGATAACACTTGATGGTGCGATGCTGAATTTTCGGTGTCTTTAAGCATTTTGGTCAGCATGATTCAGCGATTACTCTGTAATTACTCTTAAAATCTCTTCGATAGTGGTCTGACCCTGAACAGCTTTAAATATACCGTCTTCAATCATAGTCATCATACCATCTGCTTTAGCTTGTTTTTCTATTTCTTTATCTGGTTTTCCTTGCAAGATTAATTCCTTAATAGCTGGAGTTATTTTAAGAACCTCATAAATTCCAACTCGACCGCTATACCCGTCTTCTGACTCATCGCTATTTTTAGGCCTATAAAAAGGGATGTCTTTCCATTGATCTTTCGGGTGAGCAATGCCTTCATCTTTTAAAAATTTTAACACTCTATCTAAATCTATCGTCTTCCCGAGATTTTCTAATTCAGCAGAACTAAGAGAATATTTTTCTTTCTTCTCAGTTAATTTTCGAACTAATCTCTGGCCTATAACAACACTAACTGTCGAAACAATCAAAAATGGTTCTACTTTCATGTCTATCAATCGGGGAATAGCTCCGGCTGCGGAATTTGTATGTAGGGTCGATAAAACTAAATGACCAGTCAAAGATGCATTTATAGCGAGAGAAGCGGTTTCATTATCTCGAATTTCTCCAACCATGATTATATCCGGATCTTGCCTAACTAATGATCTTAGACCATTAGAAAATGTCAGACCTATTTCTGATTTAACTTGAGTTTGATTTACTCGATCTATTTGATATTCCACAGGATCTTCAATTGTCGATATGTTTACGTCAGGAGTATTTAAAACTTCCAAAACAGTATAGAGAGTTGTAGTTTTTCCAGAACCAGTTGGTCCGGTTGTTAAAATCATTCCAGTCGTAAGTCGCATAGCTTGATGAATTCTCTCAAGTGCTTCACCATGAAAACCAGAGGACTCCAAAGTAAATCCTGAAACATTTTCACGCAACAATCTCATCACCGCCTTTTCACCATAATAAATCGGCAAAGTTGAAACACGAAAAGAAACTTTTTCTCCCGCCATATCAATCTTGAATCTTCCGTCTTGTGGTAAACGTTTTTCGTCCAGTTTTAAATTCGCTAAAACTTTTATTCTAGCAATTATACTAAGCGCCACATTTTTGGGTAAAATCATAGCGTCCCGCAAAATTCCATCAATACGATAACGAACTATAACTTGTGTTTCGGTTGGTTCAATATGAATATCAGACGCACTTTGTATTATGGCGTGCTTAAGCAAAGTATCAACGATACGCACAACCGGCAAATCCTCTGCCATCTTTTTTAAATCGCTCCCGGATATTTCTTCTTTACCGTCTTCTGGTATCGCTCTAAGAGATGTCGCTTCTTTCTGAATAATATCTCCGAATTCAGCTTTCAGACTTTTTTGATATTGAAGTAAAACACTTTTTATTGACTGAGTATCAGTTAATCTTGGAAGAATTTTCAAACCTACTTTCTTTCTAACAAAATCAATAGCTGCCAAGTCAGCAGTGTCGAGCATCGCAACTTCCAAAGAATCGGAAGTTCTTTTAAATGCAACGATATTGTGATTTCTAGCAACTGGTTCCGGAATTAAAGAAAGGATTTCGAAATCTATTTTCTGGGTTTTTAAATCAACAAAAGGAATACCGAGAATCATGGCTTGAACCCTCCTTAACTCATCTTCGTCGAGTTTATTTTTATTAAGAAGAACTTCAGCAACACCCCTCTTCTTTTCTTTGGCTTCTTTTTCCGCGTCTTTAAAATCTTTTTGGGATATTAAACCTGAATCAAGAATAAATTCTTTTAGTTGTTCTTCAGAAACTTGCATAAAGTTATTAAATTATATCAAAAAAAACTGCAAAACATTACAGAAAAATGAAGTTGGAAGAATTTAAAAATATTTCCAATCAGTAAGTAATTAAATTGAACCGCTTGGTTGTCCAGCTTCTAATTGAGAGTCACAACAAACTGCGTAAACTGTAACATTTGTTGATTGACTACATCGAACTTCCCAACCTTCAGCTAAATCCAAAGGTTTTGACGAGAGAAGAGAACCTGGAGTACAAGTACCACCTCCACCAGTAACGATTTCAGTTGGAATACAAGATCTTGAAACAGAAGTCCCTAAAGAACTCGCGGTTCTCTTTGTGCAAGAAAATGAAATAGTGTTCCAAGTAGCCAAACCACCCGTGTCTTGCGATGTTAAAATTTTTCCGATCCCAGGATTACCACCCCCAATCGTCAAAGTTCCGCCAATTTCTGCATTCCCTTGAGCAAAAAAACCAGTATCAGATCCTAAAAAATTAGCCCAAAGTGAACCGGATTTTGCTTGTAAATCTGCTCCAACATTTATTGGTCTCTCTGTATTTCCGTCAGGAAAAGAAGCTGTCGGTCCGGTCCATTGTGCCTGAACCCAGCTAATTCCAACCGCCAAAAACAGAGCTAGAATTATAATTTTGAAACTTGTTATATATTTCATATTTTTTTACTTATTGGATTAATCTTTTTTCAATGTTTAATTTTTCTTCTTCGTCTAAAGCGCTAGTTTGATCTCCTAAAATTTGAGCTTCTAATTTTTCTCTTTCATCTAGCCCTAGTTCCTTCCTAGCCCAGCCAGCTAAAAGGCGATCCTCAATTTCTTTTTTATCTTCATTAGTTAAGCCATTTTTAGATTCTTGAATATCAACAAAAAAGTTTGTTTCGTTTCTAATTATAACAAGCAAAGAAATGATTGCGATAGAAATAGTCACAATTAAAAATAGCCAATAAACTTTTATTCTTCTGGTTTTCTTATTTAATTCGTCTAAGTATGAATAGTGGACCATTGCTTTATATTATTTAATTAAATTTCTCTGAAGAACACTTTTGCGCCAATATTTATAGGGTCGCATTGTGTGAATGACCCCCCGTTGTTGATTGAAAATTCCGCTGTCTTTGTTCCTACTGTTGTATAAGAAATCTCACAAATTTTAGAACCATTACAAGAAAGAAGGTCTTCGTTTTTTTGTTGCCAAACATAAATTTCCTCTCCAGTTTCTCCCTCAACCGTAGCTGTCCATTTAATTGTCTGATAAAGCCAAGGATTACCTTCGGCCAGACAAGAAACATTAGGAACAGGCTCGGGAGCTATGACGTTAAATGTAACTTGGGTTGTGTGAGGATCGTTATCTAAATCATTTACGCCGATAATAGAAAAATTATGCACACCCAACGTTGCAATCGGACTAACTGTTAAGAGTACGCTACTAGAACAAGTTTGATTTTCTTGCCCTATTACACAAGGATTATCTGTCTGAACTACAGCTGTAATATTTCCATCATCTATGCCCATTCTATCTAAAAGTTTAACGCTCTCATTTGACCCAGAAATCCAATTTCTTGTCACAATAAAACTACCATTAGCACCTCGCTCAATTTCCAGAGCGGGAGAATTCTCTGTCGAATTAGTTAAAGTATAAACGGTTGGACCAAGGTCTGGGGGAATTTGACCATAGCGGACATCGGTAAAATCAATCCAACCAATCACTGGTCCGCCCCACGCTTTTCCTATTATCCTGTTATTAGCTGAATCAAAAGTAACTCCACCATTTCCTGAAAGATCTGGAGAGGTGTGGGAACTTCCCGAAAGACTGACCCAACCATCCCAACCATCAATCTGCGAATCCATCGTTGAACAATCACCGTTAATTGTTCCAGCACAAGCTCGAATCCAGCCAGAAACAGCACCGTTTAACATATTTATATTCGCATTAGTGCCTGCTGTTCCGCTGCTAGAAGGAAAACTGGATAAACCACCGAATTCAATCCAACCAATATTGTCAGACCATGCTGTGCCAGTTATTTCGCCGGTTATACCACCAACATTAACTGAGTAATCAACCGCGCCACAATCCAAAGCTCCGCTTTGCAGTACTTCGCAACTATTAAAACTAATCCAACCAATATTGTCAGACCAAGCCCAGCCATAAAGTTCTACCGCAGATTCGACCATGGCATTTATTTGTTGAGTATTTATTAAAAAAGAAAAAAGGAAAAAGAAGAGAAATAATGGAATCGAGAAATTTTTCAAAAAATTATTTCTGTTAGAAAATTTCATTTGATTTAAATTATAACCCGAATTGAAAAAAGTTAAAGTTTGTTATTAATTCAAAATCCAAAAAAAAGAAACCGCCTTTAAGGGCGGTTTCTTTTTAAAATCAGTTTTTTAGGTTGTTTAGACGTTACACTTTCTCCAAGTACTGAAGAATGTAGAAATGTCCATACCACTTACTCTACCGTCACCATTAACATCCGCAGAGTCATCTCTTGATGACCAAGCATTCAAGAATGCTAGGACGTCTCTGGTATCAATTACTCTATCTCCGTTGAAATCAGCTGCAAAACATTCTGGAGAGTAACAGATTCTCCAACTTGAAGTGAACATGTTGTAGTCGTTTGTATTTACTACTCCATCTCCATTTATATCAGCTGAAAGATCTCCTGCTGCCCAAACATCTAAGTAAGCGAGCATATCTCTAGTATCAATCTCTCCATCTCCATTAAAATCTACGTAAGCACACATTGTGCTAGCAGTTAAAGAATCGGAGTTATCATTATCTTCTTTTGCGTCTTCATCGAATCTACCGATTGGTACTATCGATGTTGCCTCAGAAGCTTTAGTGACTGGTCTTATAGAAGAACTCACAGAGTTTCTAATAAAAACAGGAGTTACAGATTCTCCACTACCAGAAAAAATAGCTGGAGCAGAAATTCTTTGTGCAGATACAGGAGTTACCTCAACTGGTGCTGCCTCCACAAAAGAGATACTTATTACTGAAAAAATCAGTACAAAGACCATTAAAGCTGGAAAAGCGATTTTGATCTTGTTTGAAATTTTAAAATTCATATTTTTAATCTTTAAATAACCAATAATACGACCGTTTTGACTTATCGTCTTCAACACTATGAAAGACGGTAAGCTACCACATTTCTTACAATATGCAAATCATAATCATAAAATAACCTTATTTACAGCCATAATTGATTATAAAATCAGTACATCTTCATTTGACAAAAACCCCCAAGTTGACACCGAATAGACTAATAAGGTAAGATTGTGGGGTAAATTGGTTCGCCTCCGAGGCGGGCCTGTTTTTTTAGAAAAAACTAACGAACGAGGTGAAGATTTTGCACGTTCGCTTCGTTCATAACAAAATCAATCATGTTTGACTTAAAAGTAATAAACTCTGTTCTTCAACAATTAGAAGAAGAAAGAGGTATACCCACAGAAAAAACCCTAGAAGCAATAGAGTGGGCTTTGGCAACTGCTTATAAAAAAGAATTTGGAAGTCGAGGACAGATAATTAAAGCGAAATTTAACCCTAAAGACGGACAAGCTGAATTCTTCCAAGTTAAAATTGTGGTTGATGAAACCACTGCCCTTATAAGAGATGAATCAGATGAGGAGAAGAAAACACAAGAAACAGAAGAAGGATCTGAAAAAGAAATATTCAACCCAGAACACCATATTTGGCTTACCGATGCCCAAAGAATAAAAAAAGATGCGGCCACAGGAGAAGAAATGATATTCCCTCTTGAGGCAAAGAGTGATTTTGGTAGGATCGCCTCCCAAACAGCTAAGCAAGTTATCATTCAAAAAATTAGAGAAGCAGAAAAAATCTCTGTTTTCAAGGAATTTGGTGAACAAGAGGGCAAAATCATAAGCGGAACTGTTCAAAGAATGGAAAGAGGAAACATTTTTGTTGATGTCGGAAAAGCAAACGGTATTATTTCATATGAAGACCAGACTCCTGGAGAAAGATTTGCCCAAGGAGAAAGAATCAGAGCGTATCTCTACAGAGTCGAAGAAACCCCAAGAGGAGTATTCTTGAGACTTTCAAGATCGAATCCAAAATTCCTAGAAAAATTATTTGAAATCGAAGTACCAGAAATTAGTGCGGAGTCGGTCTTAGTAAAAGCTGTGGCAAGAGAAGCTGGTTCAAGGACCAAAATTGCTGTCTGGTCACAAGATGACCATATCGACCCAGTCGGTTCAATGGTTGGGCAACGTGGTGTTAGAGTTTCTACTGTAATGAGCGAATTAGGAGGAGAAAAAATCGACATCATCGAATGGTCAGAGGATCCAAAGAAATTTGTTGAGGATTCTTTATCGCCAGCAAAAGTAATGGAAGTAGAAATAAATGAGGAAGAAAAGAAAGCGATTGCTTATGTTACAGAAGATCAGCAATCTCTTGCTATTGGGAGAGGTGGGCAAAATGTAAGGTTAGCTGCAAAACTTACTGGTTGGAAGATTGATATTAAATCTACTGGGGGAGATAGTCTGGCCGAAGCAGAACCTCAAATAGAAGGTGGCGAATCTAAAAATTCAAAGAAAGAAGAGCCCTCAGAAGAAATCTCAGAAGAAAAACCTGCAACCGAAGAAGAAGAGAAGAAAGGAGACGAAAATAATTAATATTCATAACTTACTTGACCTCACAATAGAGGCCTAGTAATCTTATTCAATATGAATCTTTGGCATGATATTGATCCAGGAACTTCCGATGAGATAAACTGCATCATCGAAATAAACCGTGGGTCAAAAAATAAATACGAAATCGATAAAAAAACTGGCCTTATCTCTTTAGACAGAGCCATGCATACTTCTCAAGATTATCCTTTTGATTATGGTTTTGTACCACAAACTCTTTGGGACGATAATGATGCGGTTGATGTAATAGTTTTGACAACCTATCCCCTACTACCAGGAATTTTGGTCAAAGTCAGGCCAGTTGGCATAATGAACATGATTGATGGTGGAGAAGCTGACGATAAAATTATCTCCGTTCCGGTAGACGATCCACGATGGACAGAAGTAAAAGACCTAGAAGACATCAATAAACATACCCTAAAAGAAATAAAGCATTTTTTGTTAACTTATAAAAATCTACAAGATAAGGTAGTAGAAATTTCGGGATTTAAGGGTAAGGAAGTAGCAAAAGAAGCCTTTGAACGAGGTCTAAAACTCTACAAAGAAAAATTCAGCCAAAAATAATCTATATTGTTTGGTATAATATAAGCCTGTGGATGTAATCTGTTGATTCGATCTACGTCTTAAGTTTTAATTAAGAAATAAGTTTAATATTAATATCAAAAAAATGAAAATTAAATATATTATTTTTGGTTTGTTTTTGTTCGTATTCGCTTTTGGGAACTTGAATTTAATCCCAACTTTTAACTTGGGAGGTGCCGGCGTGGTCCACGCAGAATCTGGTTCATCTGACGATGATAGCGATTCTAACGATATCTCAGACGATGACTCTAGTGATGATGACTCTTCTGACGATAATTCCAACGACGATTCTGATGATGAATCGAGAAATAGATATCGTTACAAAGATGAAGAAGGAAACGAGTACAGACTTGAAGAAAAAATAAAATATGACGGCGCACTAGGTATTCCTATACGACAGGAAGTTAGAGAAAGGCTCAGAATAAAATCTCCCGGAGAAAGAATGGAAATCAAGGCCAGAGAAATGGATATGATCAGAGACTTCGATGGTAATGATGTTGTTGGTAGATCAGATTTAAGAATCTTACTAACTAACTGGGGAAAATGCCGCTTTATTCCGGCCACTTCAGTTATTTCTCCAGGAGTTCCTCCTACTGACGCCGCTTCGTCTGAAAGATACTGCTCAGGAGATACCAACCAAGATGGCGTAGTTGATATTTTAGACTTAGAAGAAATCATAAGCTCATGGAATGAAGACGGAGACGATAATAATCACGCTCTTGAAATTATCGAGACTTGCAAAGAAACCATCGGAGTAGATAATCAAAGAAATTGTTTTATAAAAAGCTTACAAGAAAGAGAGATTGAATCAAAAACTGAAAGAGCAACAATTGCCTGGAAAGTTAGATCAGGAGACGATATATCTGACGATAATTCTGGAAAAAGTGTTGAATCGAGAGTACAAAACTACTTAAAGTACATGGAGAATATGATTACTCGAATGTACGCTGCTGTGGAGAGACTTGAAGTTTTGTCACAAAGAATTGATTCAAGAATAACCAAACTTGAGGAAGATGGTTTTGATATGACGAGTTCGAAAAACTTACTTGACGATGCACAAGTAAAAATTGATGACGCAAAACTCAAAATAAGCGGCTTATCCGATGGCTACGAAAGCATAATAGAAGTTGATAACCCAAAAGATTATTTCGAAAGAATAAGAACTGATGTCCAAAACATAAGAGATATCTTGAAAGACATCCATCTTTCCCTTATTGAAGTAGTAAAGACTATTAGAATAGAAGCTGGGTACTCAGAAGATGAAGTCGAGTCTTCTTCAAATTCAGATTCTCCAACTATTACAAATTAATATTAATAATTCCTTTTTTAAAAAGGAAGAAGGAAATTAAAAATGGACAATACAGAACAAAACAATGTGCCCAATCCTCAACAAGAAGTCCCACAAATGACCAACACGACTCCGACTACGACTTCCTTAGAAAAAAAGTCTTCTTGGGGGCCGGTTATAGGTTTGGTAATTATTTTAGCCCTTATCATAATTGGTGGCTTATATTTTTTGATGCAAGATCAAAATGTACCAGAAAATCCGGAAGCTAATAATTCAGAGCAAGACCTTAACGATCTTAGATCTCAGAGCAGCTCCGACTCATTAGCAGAAATAGAAGCCGATTTAGAATCTACAAATCTAGATAATTTAGACGCAGAATTAGACTTGATTGAGAGTGAGTTCTAAAAAATCTAAAAAATACCCAACAAAAAAGCCTCGATAAAACGAGGCTTTTTTGTTGGGTAAGGTTGAAAATAATTCTTCAAAAGTATATAGTGCATTTCTACTTGTCCCGCCAGTGATTTTAATCAATAACTAACGGATAAGTTTTACTTAAATTTAACAATAAAAAGAGAGGTATTGTCATATTTCTCACCAATCGGATGGAAAAAGGAAACAAGTATAAAAATATAGAAATAAAAGAGCTTGATAATTCAGAAATTGAAATTAAGATAGAATTTGAAGGGGAAATTTTACCTTCATATTGGACGAACTCTTTGAAGAAAATTACCAAAAACCTAGAAATTCCTGGATTTAGAAAAGGACAAGTGCCAGAAAAAATGGCGATTGAAAAGATATCGGAAAATACAATATGGGAAGACGCTATAGAAGACCTTCTCAAAGATGTTTATCCTGAAATAGTGGCTGAGAAAAAGATAAAAGCGATTGGAAGACCTGAGATAGTTATATTGAAATCTGTTCCAAAGGCTGAGTTGGAAGTAAAAATCAAAACCGCAGTTTTTCCAGAAATAAAAATCGCAGATTATAAAAAAATTGCTGGGAAAGTACAGAAAATTAAAGAATCTGATTCAGAAATCAGCGAAGAAGAATTGGAAAAAGTTATAGAACTAATAAAAAATGAGAGGAAATCTGAGGATGGAAAAACTCCTGAATTTAACGATGAATTTGTGAAATCTTTGGGTGGTTTTGAAAATGTTAAAGATTTCAAAGAAAAAATTGGCGAGAATATGAAACAGGATAAAGCTAATAGAAAGAAAGGCGAGAAAAGAATGGAAATAATAGAAGAAATAATAAAAGAATCTGACATCAATTTGCCTCTAATTCTCATAGAGGGTGAATTGGACAAAATGATTTTTGAATTTAAAGGTGAAATTGAATCTGCTGGATTGAATTTTAATGATTATCTAGAAAAATCAAAAACGACTGAAGAAAAACTAAGGTTAGATTGGAAACCAAGAGCAGAAAAAAAGGCAAAAACCCAAATCGTACTTAATGAAATAGCTGAAAAAGAAGATATTAAGCCTGATGAAAACAAAGTCATACAAGAAATCGAAACGGTGTTGGAAAATTATCCTGAAGCCAATGAGGAGCGAGCTCGAATTTTCATAGAAACCGTCATGACCAATGAATCTGTTTTTGACTTTCTAGAAAAATTGTCCGAAAAAGAATAAAAATAAACTCTGCTCTAAGTTGTGGAAAAGTTATTTGCTTAAAAACCAAATTAAAATAAGGTTGAGCAAATGAAAAAAGTAAATAAAAAGATTGGTTTTACACTAATCGAAGTTTTGATAGTGATCGGAATATTAGCGATTTTGGCCGGAATAGTTTTAGTAGCCGTGAATCCATCTAGACAATTCGCACAAGCAAGGGATTCACAAAGAACCAGTAATGTTAATTCAATATTAAACGCTCTCGGTCAAAACATGGCAGAAAACAAGGGACTGTTTTTATGCGACGGGGTAGAGAAAGAAATTCCAATTGTGGAAAAATTAATAAAATCTCCGGAAGGTTCAGATGGTTTAGATCTATATGATTGTTTAATACCTAGATATATCGCGGAAATAGTTTCTGATCCGACAAAAGGAAGTTTTGTAAGCTCAGAAGAATACAATACTGCTTACAAAATAATTAAAACTCTGGACAATAGGATAACAGTATCTGCTCCTGAAGTAGAAATAGATGAAAACCGACCAATTTCGGTTACAAGGTAAATTATTCTTCCTGATCTTGAAATTCCTGCGATTCCTGCAGGTTTTCAGATTCTTGAAATTCTTGCGAATTTTTAAATCTTCTGCCACCTCCAATTCTAAAATTAGGCATAAGATATTTTTTAGGATTTTTATCTAAATCGATAAAGTCATCGGCTACTTCAAGCAAACGACTAGAGGAAGATCTCCCAAAAGCCGCTACTTCAACCTGACAACCCTGATTAGTCTTTAAATATTCAACTAAAGGAGCAAAATCTCCATCACCAGAAACAATCACAACAGCGTCCAACTTAGGAGCGAATTTTATAGCATCAACCGCTATACCCACGTCCCAATCCCCCTTTTTAGCTCCGCCAGCAAAAATTTGTAAGTTTTTAGTTTTAGTTTCTATTCCAAGTTTTACCAAAGCCTCAAAAAAAGCCTTTTCCTCGCCAGATTCTGTAGTTATAACGTAAGCAATAGCTCTTATTAAAAGTCTGCCTCCAACAGCATCCTTTAAAACCTGACCGAAATTTACTCTAGCTTTATAGAGATTCTTGGCACTGTGATAAAGGTTCTGTGTGTCTATGAAAACTCCTACTTTTTGATGAGGGTGTTTTATTACGGACATAATTAAGCTTTCTTTTTGAGTTCAGACTTTTTCAGAAAAGCTTTGTATCTAGTTGGATTTTCTTTCAATAAATAGTTTAGGTGTTTCTGTCTTTTTGCAACCAAACCCAAAAGACCTCGACGAGAATGTCTATCTTTATTATTTTTCTTTAAATGACTCGAAAGTTCGTCAATTCTTTTAGTTAAAATCGAAATTTGGACTTCTGGTGATCCGGTATCTCCTTCATGAACTTGAGTGTTTTTTATGATTTTTTGCTTTTTTATTTTAGTCAGCATTCGAATACTCTATCATAAAAGCTTAAAATTTTCAAATATTGCGACTTTCTAGACAAAATCATATTTTTGCCTCTCTCATTTGACAAGAATATGTAAAATGTTATCATTTAGTAGGAAAAGCACCTCAACCCCAAGAAAGGAGGCAGAAATGAGCACAAGTGTTGCAACTCGGATTGTTCTGTCGGGGATCACGGACACAGGAGTCACTGATGAGGTGGCAAGAATAATCCGAGATTGCGGATATTCGTTGCTAAAAGAAGGACCCGCTGAGATTATCGTCACGAATGACGAAAAAACAGCGCAGGAGCATCTCGAGCAAAATCAGACATCGAAAGTGGTACTCCTCTTCACCGGCTCTAACGACGGACTCGAAGCGTTCGAAGCAATGAGTGCCGCCTTGTCGGAGAAATATCCCCAAAGAATTCGGCCCTGCCAAGCACCCGAATTCAGAGATGTGATGTCTTCCTTTCAAAAGCCGTTCCTTCAAAAGGAACCCCACTTCTACAGGAGAATGAACTAACCCCGCAGACAAACGTCTGCGGGGTTCTTTTTATTTTGCTCTTGCGAGGAGCGTGTGGACGAGTACTCTTGTACACAACGTCCGAGTGAAGACAAAATATGGATTTTACATATTTTGGCTAGCGAGGCGAGATGAAGACAAAATACGTGTTTACATATTTTGCGACACGAAAAATGATAGAATATGGGTAAGTATGGATATTTACGATTTAAAAAGACAATTTTTAGAATATTTAGAAATAGAAAAAGGGCGAAGTTTGAAAACTGTCGAAAATTACGACAGATATATTGAGAGGTTTTTGAATTCTGCAAAGATAAAAAAGCCAGAAGACATCACAGAAGACGTTGTAAGGCAGTATAGATTGTGGCTCAATCGTCAATCGACTAATGTAAAAGCCAATCGAACAGAAACTCTTAAAAAGAGAACCCAAAACTATTACCTAATCGCTCTTAGAGCTTTTTTAAGATACCTATCTAAAAGAAACATCCGTTCGATGGCGCCAGAGAAAATAGAATTAGCGAAAGTCGCAGAAAGATCGATTGATGTTATATCAAGAGACGAACTAAGACGTCTGATGGAAGCGCCTGATGGAGAAGACGAAAAAGATTTGCGTGATAAGGCAATTTTAGAACTTTTGTTCTCTACAGGACTTCGCGTTTCAGAACTCTGTTCCCTACCAAAAGACTTAGACCTAAATGACGATGAAATTTCTATCCGAGGAAAGGGCGAAAAAATAAGAGTGGTTTTTCTTTCAGATGAGTCAAGACAAGCAATAAAAAATTATTTGAAAAAAAGAAAAGACACAGACGAAGCTCTGTTCGTTCAACTCGGCAGAAATTCAAACAAAGATTCACTGCGCCTAACTCCGCGCTCTGTTGAAAGAATAGTAAAATACTATGCAGTAAAAGCCGGAATTACTAAAAAAGTTAGCCCTCATACTGTGAGGCATACATATGCAACGGATCTTTTGCAAAATGGGGCTGACCTTCGCTCTGTTCAAATGCTTTTAGGACATTCCAACATCGCAACAACACAAATTTATACTCACTTAACTGACAAGCATTTAAAAGATATACACCAAAAATTTCACAACAAAAAAAGAGACCGAGAAAATTGACACCCAGTCAACAGAATGGTAGTATCGCAACGGATTGTTTTTTGACGTTGTTACGAAACCAAAGGCAAAATGCCTTAAACGAAAAGGAGTGAACGATGTCTAGCTTGCGAAATCGAGTGATCGCGACAATCTGTGCTTTCTGTGTGTGTTTCCCAATCTGGGTTCTCGGATCCGGCTGGGGTCATGTCAATGAACCGCCAGTGCCAGATCCGGATGATCAAACACCGACACCCATGATCGAGTCCACCGAGGCAAATCAGAGAGTGACTCAGACTCCTCAGATCTTGAATCTGGGATTTGAGCCAACCGACACGGAAACTTCTGTGTCAGCGACCGTCCCAACGCCTGTCGAGGAGGAATCAGCATTCGTCAATGTCCTGGTGATCGACGATGATGTCGTCATGGTCTTTGAGGAAATCGAAAAGAGCAGCCTCAATCCAACCGACCGAGGTATTTCAACCCTCAAAAACGACATCGGTGAGATAAGAACGACTTACAAGATTTTCAAGGGGCCGGACAGCGAAGAAACAATGGTGCAGATTTGGTCCAGATGGAACGGGAACGATCAACCCAAATTGGACGAACCCCGACTTCTCGAAATCGGTGGTACTTATAAAAAGAGTACCGATAACGAGATGATCGAGATCATGAAGCCTCTCTTCGTTTCCAGTCACATGATCTTCGAGGACCCAGACAATCCAAACGAAGCTGTCTATGTTGTTGTTAATGAGGTTACTCGGGAAGGAGAGGAGGAGTACTCTATTCTTCACCTCACCGACTTCCTGATCGTCCCTGTCGAAAAGGCGGAGAAAGAATAAACCTGTGATCTATGTTGATCACAGAACACAAACCACGAACAGAAGGAGTCTGAACATGAAAAAGATGATCGTTTTGCTGGGTTTGGCTATGCTCTTCCCTCTCTTCCCTCTCTTTTTGGGAGGGTGCATGCTTTACACAAAAAACACCGAGAGAGTGTCGTGGTCTGATGGCGGCTCACTCGAACCGATCGAAGTGGGATCGATCGACTATATGAACCAGAACATGAAAGTCCTGGCTATCAAGCAAGTTCAAGCTCAGAACGCATACTTTGCTCAGACCGATGATGGATTCATGCACGAACTGACACCCACGGATGTCGCTCGCGTCAAACACTACGCCGAGATGAAAGTCTTGGAGACGGCTGCGGAGCAGACTGGCTCAATGACAGAAATCGGTCTGATCGACTACGCCGGCCAAGACGCCAAGGTTTGGTTGACCAAGGAGGAAACCTCCCAAGTCTTCTACTTCGCCCAAGGTGGTAATGGGTTCCTGCACCAACTCGCGCCTGCAGCTGTTGGCGCTATTGGTTTCTACGCTGGCATGGAAGCTCTTAGGCCCGATCAAAACAGCATCGACAACAGCAACACCAACGAAGGCAGTTCTGCTACTTCTGATGTTGGAGATGTGACCTCAAATTCCAACCCTGAGATTGATGTTGATAGCAGGAACACCAACTACAACCTCAATCGCAATGAGACCGATGTGGATGTCAGTGTCAGACAGGGCAACATTCGTCCCAGCCCCCACCTGAGGGAAGCAGAGCCACAACCGGTCATCGACACCGAACCGAGACCGAAGGTGAGAAAGGTGAGAAGGATCAAGAAGGGTGGCTCGTAACAACCCAAATCCCCGACCACAGCGAGTGGTCGGGGATTTATTTTGTCCAAATTTGATATGATTTAAAGATGAGAATTGTTTCATGGAATGTTAACGGCTTACGAGCTCTACATAAAAAAGGTGCTTGGCAGTGGTTTCTTGAAGATAAACCGGACATTTTTTGTCTCCAAGAAACTAAGGCTCACCCTGACCAACTTCCAGAAGGAGTTAGAAATCCTGAAGGTTATTTTAGCTTTTTTGATCATTCTAAAACCAAAAAGGGCTATAGTGGCGTTGCTATTTACTCAAAAACAAAACCGGATTCTGTTGAGGAAGGCTTAGGAATTCCAGAATTTGATCAAGAAGGCCGCCTAATTACGGCTTATTTTGGAAACATCGCCCTTATAAACATCTACTTCCCTAACGGAGGAGGCGGCCCGGTTAGACTAAAGTATAAACTCGATTTTTATGATCATTTTTTGAATTTTATAGAAAATCTCAAAAAGAATGATTTTTCAATAATTTTTTGTGGAGATATAAACACTGCCCACAATGAGATAGATCTAGCACGTCCAAAAGAAAACCAAAAAAACACAGGTTTCTTACCGGAAGAAAGAGCTTGGATGGATAAATTAGAAAAAAAAGAATATACAGACGTATTTAGATATTTTTACCCAGACAAAAAAGATTCTTATACATATTGGGATATGAAAACTTTTGCTCGAGAAAGAAATGTCGGCTGGAGAATAGATTACTTTTTTGTTAGTTCGGATTTAATTCCTAACCTTATTTCAACAGAAATTCACAACGAAGCTTACGGATCTGACCACTGCCCTATCTCTATAAACATTAGGACTTAAGCTTCAAAGCCCATAAAGGACACTTATCCACAGCTATCTATTTTGTGTCCTTTATAAAAAGATATATAATCATCTCTGGATGTCCTTTACAGATGACCCTCTGTCGTCCATCAAGGACATTAGTTCTTTCAAGAGGATAAAGTCCTCAAGAACGCCTTGGAGCGATGTTTGAGATCAATACATGCCAACAATCTACAACTATTTTTAACTAAACAGGCATTGTGTCCGACATTGCGCCAGTGAAGCGATTCTCACAAAAACCCCGAGACCCTAGTCTCGGGGTTTCTTTTATAATTAGTGTTTCTTTAGATATTTAAAGTTACACGTGAACCAAACCTCAATCCAAAGACGGTCTTTGGAAAGAATGTTTCGTGTGAAACACCTATTTTACCCAGTGTTTTTTCCTTATATCCTCAACTATTTCCTCTTTTTTCTCTTCTTTCTTCTCTTTTCCTGATTCCCCTATCTTTTTTAGATCTTTTTCTGGCAATTCCATTAACTCCAAAGCTTTTTTCAACAAATAATCTTCGGTATTTCTATTTGGATCATCAAGAACCTCCTCTAATAGAGCGTGTAAAATATACCCTATTCTAGGTCCAGGATCTATTTTTGCTGATTTTATAAGATCGTTACCATTAATCTTCAACATAGAAACAGATATAGGATCCATCATGACTTCATCTATCATTGAATGGTATTTTCTTAATCTATAAGGACTTTCCTTTGGTCTTCCTGTACCTATCCTGTCACAAGCTCTAATATCCATAAGTTCCCATATATTCTCTTTACCGACTTTAGAAACAATACGCCTTACAGCCGAGAGACTAATTTGTTCTGTGTCTGAAAAAAACATGTGCCACCTAACCAATTTAGCAACTTTTTCTATTGTTTCACGTGAAAACTTAAGATTTTTGAGTATTTTTTCGGCTTTCCTCGCACCAACAACTTCATGACCGTGAAATGTCCAATCTTTTTTCTCATCTGACCACCTTCTTGTATCGGGCTTAGCTATATCGTGTAAAAGAGCCGAAAGTCTCACGTGAAACGTCATGTTTTTATCGGCAGAGTGCTGGAGGCTTTTGAGTAAGTGAGTCCAAACATCGAAAGAATGAGCTTTATTTTGATCTACGCCAATTGAGGCTTCTAATTCCGGAAGAATAAACTTCAAAATCCCCAATTCATGGCTTAAAATAATACCTTTTTCTGGTTTTGCAGACATTAAAATACGGGAGAATTCGTCTCTTATCCTCTCTTTCGATATGTTTTTTATCAATTGAGCGTCATTTTTTATGGCTTCGATAGTCTTTTTGTCTAGTGTGAAACCTAATTCTGTGCTTATTCTAACGGCCCTAAGCATCCTTAATCCATCTTCCTTGAACCTCTTATCAGGATCCCCAACGGCTCGAAGTATTTTGTCTTTTATGTCCTTTTGCCCTTCAAATGGATCGTGAATTTCTTTTTTAATAGGGTCAATGGCAATAGCATTTATTGTAAAATCACGACGCTGTAAGTCGACATTTAGAGTGGATCCAAATTTAACTTCGTCAGGGCGTCTAAAATCAGAGTAATTCCCTTCTTCTCTAAAGGGAGTAATTTCAACAATCTTTAATGTTTCATCTGAAACTTCTCCGGCTGGCGAATCATTTACCACTCCAACAGTCCCAAAATTATTTTCATAAAAAGTCTTTTCGAATAAATCTATTATCTGCTGAGGTAAAGCGTTTGTTGTAAGATCCCAATCTTTAGGCTTCCTATTCAAAATTAGATCTCTGACACAACCTCCGACTAAGTAGGCTTCGAAACCGGCTTTATTGAGTTTTAGAGCCATCTCTTCGATCTCTCTAGGAAATTCAAGCTTCATATCGATAATTGTATTATATGCTTTGATTTTTAGCCAATTTTTCAATATAATTCTCTTATCGCGCCCGTAGTTTAATGGATAGAATAACCGGCTTCGAACCGGTTGATGTGGGTTCGATTCCTGCCGGGCGCACAGTAAGTAGTGATATTGGATTCTTAATAGAATTTTTGATATTCTAAAGATTCTTGCGGGTATAGTTTAGTGGTATGACAGGTCCTTGCCAAGGATCAGACGGGAGTTCGATTCTCCCTACCCGCACCGAACGTAGTGAGGCGAGGTAGAGCAGGCAAACTGCTTTGCCTACGTGGAGAATCGAAGGTCGGAATATGTCGCTGGAAGCAACTATGAGACGGGGTAGCGAAATTTTGCGGAGCAAAATATTCGTGACCGATTCTCCCTACCCGCACCAAACAAGTTTCTTATTTCAATTGTTTCCCCAACTTAAATTTGAAAATTTAATGGCCTTGATATAAGGTTGTCTTTTAGTACCCCCAATTACACAAATTGAAACAAATTAAGGCAAACTCTTTTAAAAAATAACGTTTACAAATAAGAGAGGATTTATAGACCGTATTGTTCTAAAAAAGTGAATAACTGGGGATAACACTGGGGAAATGTGTATTAAAAAGACAAAAAGTGTCTGTTAATACCTTTTTAGACCTTTATTTTAGTTTCACGTGAAACTTTTTTATTTTGACTAGCGAGGAAGCGCGTGGACGTGTACTCTCGTACACGATGTCCGAGCGAAGACAAAATATGGACACATATCGAAGATGTCGAAAAAAAATAACAAAAAAACGGGGGATTTAGGCGAAGATATAGCTTGTAAATTCCTTAAAAGAAGCGGTTATAAGATAATGGCCCGAAATTATGCGAAAAAATTCGGGGAAATTGATATCGTTGCTCAGAAAAAAAGTGTTATTTATTTCCTTGAGGTTAAAACAAGCACTTTAAACCCTGAATTTCCAATGAAAAGCCGGCCTGAAGAGAGAGTCGACTCTAGAAAATTACACCAAATAGGGAAGGCTGTTGAATTTTATCTTCACGAGAAAAAACTAAGAGAATCTATTTGGCGTTTTGCGGTGATAGCCATTATTTTTGATCCAATGAAAAAAGAAGCTCGAATAAAATTAATAGAAGATATAATCCCTGAATAGCTATTTATAGATATTCTTTAAATACTTATCGGCATATTTTATATCCTGAATTGTGCTGATAGGTAGCCAGAAAGTGGCTTTTTCAATTATTATAGGTTGCTCGAAAGCCATTTTAGCTATCTGTTGAGGTAGACCGTACTCATTATCTCCTATAGGCGCTAATGGGTAATCAAATATTCTCTTGTCCAGAACATACAAACCGCAATTTATATCCGTCCCTTCAGCAATTTTAGGGCTCTCAGATATATCTAGCAATATTCCTCTTTTATCTAGCTTCACAACGCCAAACCTATCTGGAGATTCCATATTTTTTACCAAAACTGACAAATCGTGTTTAAGACACTTTTCTATATCTTTCTTATGGTACAGATTATCTCCCATCAAAACGACAAATTTACCGTCTGTCAGATGATCTTTGCACATATATAAAGCGTGTCCCGTGCCTAACATTTCTGGTTGTTCTAAATATTTAATACGCCTAGAGCCGTAGTTAATACCAATTTTCTTTTTTATTTGATTTTTGTCTGGACCAACAACTAACACAATTTCTTTGACGTTGTCAGGAAGCTGGGAAATATTGTGTTCGAGAAGGGTTTTATTGCCAACTTTAACTAGGCTTTTTGGTATTCTATTACCTCCAGCAATTTTTACGCCTGATCCGGCGGCTAAAATTAAAGCTTGCATTTGTATAATTATTTCGGGGTGCCGAGAATCGTCCCGCTTTTTCTAACTCGCTTCGCTCCTAAGAACGCCGAACGCGACTCACAGTCTCTCGACAAGCTCGAGACATGTTCCGTCGTTCGATTCTGGATGCAAGCAATCCGCCAGTTGGCGGAAGTTTGCTTTCTCACCTCCTTCACTTCGTTCGGGGTGCCGAGAATCGAACTCGGGCCACATGGTCCCAAACCATGCATACTACCTCTATACTACACCCCGTCTTACAATAAATGTAATGCTATGCTAGCATATTTCTCAAACATAATGAATACAAGCAGAAGATTCCAAAAGAAAAAAGAAGATTTCGAATGCGAAAATTGCGGAGAATTAGTGATAGGGAATGGGTACACCAATCATTGTCCGAAGTGTCTTTACAGTAAGCACGTAGATAAAAATCCAGGTGATAGGGAATCCAAATGCTTAGGAATAATGAGAGCTGATTCATCAATTCAAAAAAATGGAGAATACTCTATCATTCATGTTTGCCAAAAATGTAACTTGCAAAAAATCAATAAAGTTTCCAGAGAAGATAATTTTGATGAAATAATTAAACTGTCAAAAATCCACTAAGAAAAGCTTGACCTCAAAAATATTCATGTATAATGAGCTTATGATCTGGTCACAAAGATTTCACCAGATCTAATTTTTTTATCAGCTTGTCCTGTTTTGCAGGAACTAATCAAAAAACACAATGGACCCAGAACCAACAACAGAAGGAGGAGAAGGAACAACTCCTGCTGAAGAAACAGCTACAGAAGAAGAATCTACAATGTAGTCTAAAAGACCCTCGGCTTAAAGCCGAGGGTCTTTTAATTTTCTTTAAAACTGGTAAACTTTCCGAGTATAGGAATTGCGGGATTAGTTAAATGGTATAATAGCGGTTTTCCAAACCGCGGTTGGGAGTTCGATTCTCCCATCCCGCACCAAACGTAGTGAGGAAGGAATGAACAAGCAAACTTCCGCCAACCAGCGAATTGTCTGCGTAAAAAACCGAAGGATAAGAATATTTCTAAACCAACTAAAAATCCCGCCTGAAGGCGGGATTTTTAGTTGAAAAAGATTTTTTTAAAAAACTTACTTCACAGCGTCCTTCAAGGCTTTTGCTGCTCGAAACTTAGGAACTCTCATCTGAGGCACTTGAATGGCTTCACCTGTTCTTGGATTCCTAGCCTGTCTTGCAGCTCGAACCTTAGTAGCAAAAATTCCTAAACCAGCAATTGAAACCTCGTTACCTTGCTTTAAAGCGTTAACAACGGTATTTATTATCGTATCAACAACTTCTTCTGCTTGTACTTTTGTACCGCCTAATTTTGCGTGTACAGCTTCAACTAAAGATGCTTTGTTCATGATTTTAAAAAGTTAATGATAAACATAGCCCACATTCAGATTTAAAGCCGACTGACTTTATTCCAAAAAGGCTTATTTAATAGCCAAAATCATTATATAACAAGGGATTTTGGACGCAAGGAGGTCAAAAATCATTAATTCTTAATCCTTTATCTTTAACAAATCAAAGAAAATTTTTTGTAAATAAATAAATGTTTAAGGATTAAGGATAAGAGATTAAGGATTCTTATCTAGCGTACTCAGTAACCCGTGTCTCTCTTATTAGGTTAACTTTTATTTCTCCAGGATACTTGAGCTCATTTTCTATTTGCATCGCTATATTTCTAGCCATTTCTTTAGCTTCAAGATCCGAAATTTGTTCCGGATAAACAAAAATTCTTATCTCGCGACCGGCTTGTAAAGCGTAGGATTTTTCAACGCCTGGTTGAGAATTAGCAATTGCTTCTAACTCACCCAACCTCTTTAGATAATTTTCAACACTATCTCTTCTAGCTCCTGGTCTACCGCCTGAAATAGAATCGGCAGTCTGTACGATGATTGATTCTATTGTTTCATAAGGATATTCTTCGTGGTGAGCTTGCATAGCTTTTATGATAGCTTCACTAGCGCCAAATTTTTGCAAAATTCTTCTTCCAATTTCAACATGAGAACCCGCTACTTCATGATCAAGAGCTTTGCCAATGTCATGGAGGAGAGCACCTGCCTTAGAAACCGCAACATCAGCTCCTAACTCCTCAGCTAACATACCAGCCATGTGGGCCATTTCTACAGAATGTTGCAATACATTTTGTCCATAGCTGGTTCTAAAATGTAATCTTCCTAATATCGATACTATTCTAGGATCAAGGTTGTAAACACCACATTCATAAACAGCTTGCTCACCCTTCTCTTTGATTATTTTATTTATCTCGGACTTGGCTTTTTCGGTCATTTCCTCGATCTTTGCCGGCTGGATTCTACCGTCCAAAATAAGATTTTCTAGCGCCACCCTAGCAATTTGCCTTCTCACTGGATCAAAAGATGAGATGGTGATTGAGCCCGGAGTATCGTCAACAATAACTTCAACTCCTGTGGATCTTTCAAAAGCCTTTATATTTCGGCCTTCTTTACCAATAATTTTTCCCTTCACTTCATCAGAATGAATCGCCACCACAGTAGTCATCATGTCGGAAGAAACAGAAGCTGCTAGTCTTTGAATGGTTGTTGCTAAGATATCTTTTGCTTTTCGCTCGAGCCTTTCGTTACCCTGAGTTTCTAGTTTTTGCATTCTAACCACAATATCTTCTTCGGAATTCTTTTCAACTAATCCGAGAATTTCTTTTTTGGCTTCTTCTGGAGAAAGACCACTGATTTTTTCTAATTCAGCTTCTCTTTTTTGCAATAATTCTTCAGCCCGCTCTTTTATAATTTTAACTTCAGCAATCTTTTCTTTTATATAAGCTTCCTCTTTATCAATATCCACCTGACGATTATCCAAAAACTCTTCTTTTTTCACCAATCTATCTTCAACTTTCTTTAAGTCAAATTCCTTACTTTTAAATTCTTTCTTGGCTTCTTCTAGAAGAGTAGTTGCTTTCTTTTCAGCTTCTGCAACAATTTTTTTGGCTTCATTGTTAGCATCGAAGATTCTTTGCTTGATTTCTAGCTCAACAGAACCTTTTTTGCCTAAAGAAATTATCCAGCGCAAGAAGTAACCGAAGGCAACTCCTGCAAGTCCTGCCACAATCAGCAGAACAAAAACTAATTTTAATGACATAATAAGCGAATAATTTCGCTTCTTTAAGGGGATTTATGTCTACAGTGGCAACCGAAAACCGGTTTACTCGCTAAGAAAACTTTTTTCTCCTAGAAAAGTAGTCATTGATTTCTTGATATTGTAGGAAGCAAAATCCGTTTATCCGCTTACTCTTAGGGCTATTTTCAATGTTTTCCATTCTCCCGATCTTGATAAGCAGACGTTTAAAGAAACAAAATTAAAAATTAAACATATAATAAGGTACTTTTTTATAATACATAAATCTTTCGAAAAAGTCTACCTCTGTTTTTGATAAAATAAGAAAAAACCGTCCAAAGACGGTCTTTGGACAACAAAAAACCGCCCTTCAGGGCGGTTTTTTGTTGTTTATTTCTTATTAGTGTGGATTTTGTCTATTATTCCGTACTTTTTAGCTTCATCGGCCGACATGAAGTAGTCTCTGTCAACGTCTTTTTTGATCTTTTCCAAGGGCTGACCGGTCTGATCAGACAATATTTGATTCAGTTTATCTCTAGTTTTAAGGATTTGCTTAGCAGTAATCTCAATATCTGTGGCTTGGCCCTGAGCTCCGCCCCAAGGCTGGTGAATCATGATTTCGGAATTAGGCAGGGAAAATCTCTTACCTTTAGCGCCGGCTGCCAAAAGAATAGCAGCGCCGGAAGCAGCAATTCCTATGCAAACAGTCGCCACGTCAGGCTTGATGTGATTCATGGTGTCGAGCATAGCTAAAGTTGCGGTTACTGATCCTCCCGGGGAATTAATGTAGATTGAAACGTCTTTATTAGCATCTTCTGATTCCAAGAAAAGAAGCTGGGCAATAACCAGATTTGCCATGTAATCATCTATCGGGCCGCCCAAAAAGATGATTCTTTCTTTTAATAGGCGAGAGTATATGTCGTAAGCTCTTTCGCCAAATTGTGATTTTTCTATAACTGTTGGTATAAGCATGATGGTATACTTTAACAGAATTATTAGTCCTTGGCAATTTCAAGATGACAAAATTACATAGATTTTTTATAGAAGAAAATTTAAGCGAAAAGAAAATTTTATCAGTTAAAGATAGGGCCGTTTTGAATCAGTGGGCTCGAGTCTTACGGTTTGAAGCCGGCGACAAAATAATTCTTTTTGATGGAAGCGGTTCTGACTTTTTATTTTCAATAGAAAAAATTTCAAACAAGGATGTTGAACTTTCATTTGTCGAAGAGCGTCCTATTTTATTTAAACCAAAAACGAATTTACATTTAATTCAATCTGTAATTAAAAGGGAAAACTTTGAACTGATTCTGGAAAAAGTTACAGAACTTGGGGTCCAAAAAATTCTGCCGGTAATTTCTGATCGAAGTGTGAAATTAAAATTAAATTTGGAAAGAAGCAAAAAAATTATTCAGGAAGCGGCCGAACAATCTGACAAAGCGATTCTGCCTGAAATTTTAGACTTGAAAAAACTCTCGGATGTTTTGAATAGGGTGGAAGAGGGAAGGAGCTACATCGTGCTCGACCCGCGCGGAGAGAATTTTTCACTTCAGAATTTCCATGATGAAAAAGTCGGCGTTTTTATCGGGCCGGAAGGTGGTTGGAGCGAAGAAGAAATAAATCTCTTTAAAGAAAATAATGTGCCGATTTTTTCATTAGGTAAACAAATTCTGCGAGCAGAAACTGCCGCTATAAGTTTTACTTCTTTAATGCAGTTAGGAAGATAACTCTTTCAAAGAAATTATTTTAAAATTTTCTGGATCAAAAACACTTTCAATTTTGGTAAATATTTTATTCACTGAAGCTTCCGTTTGAATAACAAAAAGAGGATCCTGTTTGTGGATACTAACAATCCTACAAAAAAAATCTTCATCAATTTTTATTGACTCACCATTTTCCAAAACTCTAAAATTTGGATTTTGCAAAACTCTAATTACTGCCTGATCCACACAACTCTCCGCTAATTCAGAACTCATAATTTTTGAATGCCTAGACCAAACGTTTAATAAAATTTCAAAGCTCTCGAAACTTGTTGCTGTAACGATCGAAAGTAGGACAAAGCAAATTATTAAAATTGAAATTAAAGCCGCATAACCCTGACTTAAATTATTCCTCATATATATTTTTGAGACTCTTAAAAATTTGGCCGTCAATTTCAAAGGAAAATGTAACCGATAAAAAATTTGAACCAGCAAATTTTTTATTATTCTCAAAATAAAGATTATTAATTTTTACCTCACTAATGCTCAGTGCGTTAGCAAAACCATTTTTTTCCAAAAAGATTTGATTCTCCGCTTCAAAGACAGAAGATAATTCTCCACCTTTCATTACTTTCAATTTGTTAGATACACCATTTTCAGTTGGCTCAACTATTTTATCTGCACTACTCAAGAGCCAATTAATTTTATTAAGAACAAACTCTGATTCTTTTATTTTTAAAATTTCTGAATCCAGCGACAGATTAGATCCAGAAATTTGGTAAAAAGTCGTTAAGCTACTACCAACAATAAAACTAAAGAGGGAAATATAAATTAATACCTCAAGTAGTGTGAAGCCTTGTTTGTTTTTTAAATTATTCATCTTTTAAAATTACTAATTTGTTTGTCACACCTTCAACCAAGATATAGATTGTTTCACTATCGCAATCCAATGTTATCGGCCTGTAGTGAAAATCATCTAATGTATTACTTCCAGCAAATTCTCCATCTTCGGAGACAAGAAAAACTCGGAGCTCTTCTCCATCTTTAAGATTAGCAACCAAGATATTTTCTCTCTTCATTAATACTGCACGAATGCTTCCTTTGATATTTTTTAAATCCAAAAATATAGTTTCACTGGGAGTTGAAATATCGAAAATAAACAACTCTGGATAACTGCTATTGACCAACCCCACTGATCTGCTTAAGGTTAAAAGGTTATCTCGAATGGATAGACTTTGGCCACCATGCTTAGAGTTACCACCTGTTTCATACGAGAAAATCTCCTCCATTTTTTCTAAATCAAAAATTCTTAAAGGTCGTGGATTCGGTACGGCCAGAAAAGCATAATTATCTCTAATGGTAATATCGTTAACCTGTGTACCGACTTCTCCAGAGCTTAATTCTTCCGGTAAATAAATATTGGAGACATCCATTACGTGAAACTCTTTACCTATGTTGTGCCCTTTCATTCCAAGAAAAATTTTTTTATCTTTGTAAAAAATTCTGTGAGGAATTGTTGTGCTGGAATTATCAAGTAATCTATATTGTGTTATCAGCTTTGGATTCTCAATTTCTAAAACATCAACGATCTGAAGTTGATTTGTAACCGAATCGTTTGCCAAAAAAATGTACTGCCCAGCTGCTTGAACGGAGTTAATACCTGGCCCAGTATTTAAACTGGAAATTAATTTTACGTCTTCGGCATCTTTAACATCTAAAACTAAAATATCTGGATCAGATTGTCCGGAGGAATTAAATGACACATAAGCTGTGCCTCTAACTACATCAATGTCAGATGCACCACTGAAACCTAAATCAAATTCAGAGATGATAGAAAAATTTTTAAAATCAAAAATATTATTCGAACAAGTATCACCGCCAATACTTTTTGACCAATCGGAAACAACGGAAACAATTTTGGCGGGATTCAAGTTTTTATATTTCAACCATGAAGTTTCTTGACTTACCATCTTGCTGTAATCGTAGAGAAATGAAACTTCCTGATTTTTTTTAAAACCTTCTTCTTCAATCTCAAAAGAATAAATATCATTCCAATTTTTCAGTTTAGTTTGAGTCGAAACATTTTGTGATTCGAAAATAATTTCTTGAAAAATTTGAGACTTGATAAAAGACTCCTGGCTTTCAAATGACAGGAAAACAACAACAGAAATTATTGAAATAAAAACAAAAAGAGAGATGATAATTTCTAAAATAGAAAATCCGGGCTGTCTTTTTGAATTAAATTTTTTCATTTAAAATAAATACTGCCTTCTTGATTTACGCTAATCTCTCTGTTTCTAACTCCATCTGATAATAAAAAATTTCCAGAGGTATCTAGACCACCTGAAATATTTTTAAAAATAATTTGTGACTCTGAAAAATTTGTTTCAATATCTATGGCTAGATTTCTATCAAAAAATAAATTAGTTTCTGAATCGAGATTAAATTTTTTACCTTCGAACAAGACAAAGGAATTTTCCCACAAGAAAAGTCCGTGTGGATTTTGATTTTCATTCATAAGAGATTTTTGTCGAACATTCTCCAGAAGTCTAACGAGAAGTCTTGTTTCTGAAACAAAGTTTTGGGATCTTAAATGATCGAAACTGAAAAACAAACCGACGGACGAAATAAGGACAAAAATTGCAAGAACAATAATAATTTCAATCAAAGAAAAACCCTTTTTATTTTTTCTAAATTTTTTGTAAACCATTAGTAAAACCGTAAATAGGAGAAATAATTGAAATGGCGATAAAGCCGACACTCAAACCAACTACAATCATTAAAGCTGGTTCGATCATCTGAGACAAAGACTTTGTTGCTTCCGAAAAACGAGATTCATAGTAATCAGCCAGACCCGAAAAAATTTCTTCCAAACTACCAGATTTTTCACCAATCAAAACCATGCTTGCAAAATCTTCCGGGAAAATACTTTCATCCTTAGAAAGAAAAGTGGATAGTTGCCCACCAGATTCAACGACTCCAAGCATTTCATTTATTTTTGATCGGAAAAACAGGTTACTCATCGAATTTCTAGAAACCCGAAGCGATTGATCGAAGGAAAGACCCCCTCTTAAAAGAAAGCTGATGTTGCGACAAAAAATAGAGAAAATGAAATTTTTGTAAAATTTGGAAAAAATAGGAATTTTAAAGATAAATTTTTCAACTGAAAAACGAAATCGCTCTTTCTTTTTGAATAAAAAAAGGAAAGTAAAGCTCGACAAAAAAGAGACGAATAAGGTGGTAAGAAAAAAGCTAACAGCAAAATCACTGAGCCAAATTAAAAATCTAGTGCTTAAAGGTAAATCAACATTCATACTTTTAATGACTGGCAGAATTTTAGGAAAAATGTAAAAAACCAAAAATAAAATCATTCCTAAAGCCGAAAAAGCAATAAAAGTGGGGTAGACAATTGCTTGTACTAGCTTTTTTTTGAAATCACGCTGCTTCTTAAGATGATCTGAGAGATAGTTTAGATTTTCAGAAAGAAAACCGCTCAACTCTCCAGTTTCTATAAAACTTTTTTCAAATTTATTAAAAAAATTACCACAAGCAACAGAAAGACGTTGACCTGAAGAGATTTTTTTGTTTATTTCATGATAAATTTTTTGTTTTTTGGGCTTCGAAACCTGTTTTGCAACAATTTCCAAACAATCCAGAAGAGGAATTCCGGATTTTAAAAGAAAATAAAGACGTTCGGAGAAAAACATTCTCTCTTGAACAGATATTTTAGTTTTAGAGGTCCGATGAAATTTAAGTCTAAAATTTTTAAGGAAATTTTTTAACATTTTATTCTTGGATTGCTCTTAAAACCTCCTCAAGAGAGGTTTCTCCTTTTTCAATCTTATCTAATCCATCTTGAAGCAGAGTCTTCATACCTTCCGACTTAGCCGCCCGTTTTATCTCACTGCTCGGCCTTCTACCTAAGACGAAATGGCAAATTTCTTCTGAGTTTTTTAAAACTTCAGCAATAACTATCCTGCCTTTGAAACCAGTGCCGTGACAATGGTCACAACCGCGTCCATTAAAGTGAGCGTGTGGCGTTCTCCCAATGATTTTATTGATAAATTCTTTTTCAGAATCATTAAATTCGACCTCGATTTTGCAATTTGTGCATATTTTTCTAACCAATCTCTGATTTATTGCTAATCTGAAAGTCGAAGCTAGAAGAAACGGCTCAATTTTCATGTCGAGTAAGCGAGGAAGCGAAGTCGAAGCATCATTTGTGTGCAAAGTTGATAAAAGAAGATGACCTGTTAATGCGCTATTTATCGCCATACTAGCAGTTTCGTTATCTCTAATTTCCCCAACCATGATTATGTTTGGGTCCTGACGCAGGATCGACCTTAAACCATTAGCGAAATCCAATCCACCTCTTTTATCCACCTGGATTTGCCTAACACCCGAAATCGCATATTCAATAGGGTCTTCTATCGTAATTATCGAATCCTCAATCTTATTTAACTCTTTAATGATTGAGTAGAGGGTTGTAGTCTTACCACAACCAGTCGGCCCGGTGACCAAAATCATACCGCTACTTTTACCAAATGCCTCTCTTATTTTCTTTAAATCATCACTATCAAAACCTAAATTCCCAAGATTTAAAGATTCATTTTGATCAGAAAGCAAACGCAGGACTGCATTTTCTCCGTAATAAGTTGGCAATATCGACACTCGAACATCGAAAAAACTGTTTTCTGAAATATTAAAACGAAATCTCCCATCTTGCGCTCGAAAGTGCTCGTCAATACGCAGACCGGCTAAAATTTTTAGTCTTGAAATAAGTTCGCTATGTTTTTCTAGTGGTAGGGAATCAAATTTTTGTAATCTCCCATCAACACGTAAGCGAATTATGGTTTCCCCTTTAGTTGGGTCAACATGAATATCAGAAGCATTTAATTCTGAAGATTTTTTGAGTAGAGATTCTAAAATTTGAATTATTTCGCCGCTTAAAATTTTTATTTCTGTCATTCCTACGACCTTACGCATAATTTCGATCTTGAAAAGGGCAGGGGTGTTGAAAAGATAAGGATGTTTGGAATACGTACATGTCCGCAAGTCGCTACACTCGAGAAGAGCGAGCGACCTTTTTTATACACAAAACACCCCCGCGGCCATAGGCCACGGGGGTGTTTTTAAAACCAAATTACATTTGTTGTCCTCCCATACCCATATCCTTTTTCATTCCTCCAACGTTGCACTTCTTGCAATGACATCCGAAAATAAACATAACACCAGCAACTCCAACAAGTACGTAAACTAGAGACTCGACTGAAGGCCAATCTCCTAAAATAAGACTTACAAGATTCCAGTCACCACCTAAAAATCCGCCTAGCCCAACTAGACCCCAATTAATAGAGCCGATAACTACTAGAAGCCAAGCTAGCCACGATAACCATCCGCCTTTTTTCATAATATTTTTTCTAAACTTATAAAAATAAAGTAATAAACTCGACCTTGAATACACTGTTTATTATATCAATGAAGTCGATAGAAATTAGGAAAATAATCAACAGTTTGCTATATTCATTTTAGAGCTTTTTTACAAAAAAGTGTTCAAAATTTAAAAGAAAGTGAGCTGGTCTTTAGATAAATAGGGCGAAACTTGCTACTTACTTCAATTTAGCGCGAGTTTCTTTCTAAAATCTGGAGATCAACTCTTTTAATTAAAGCCTAAGGAATTTTTGAAACTCCCTGGGCCAAGCTCAAAATGGAAACAAAAGAATATTCGTTAGAAATTGCTGGAAAAACATTAACAGCAGAATTCAATGATCTCGCCAATCAAGCCAATGGTTCGGTTTTGGTTAAATTAGGAGATACAGCTGTCCTAGCTACAGCTGTAATGTCAAAATATGCCAAAGATTCTATGGGATATTTTCCTTTGACAGTGGATTTTGAAGAAAAATTCTATGCCATCGGCAAAATTTTAGGCGGTAGATACATGAAAAGGGAAGGGAGGCCAACTGATGAGGCCATTCTTTCGGGTAGAATCGTTGATAGAACAATCCGACCTCTTTTTGAACAACATATCAGACACGAAGTCCAAGTAGTTATAACTGTTTTATCTCTTGGAGAATATGATCCTGATGTTTTGGCTGTAATTGCTGCGTCACTCGCTCTCGGAACATCCGATATACCTTGGAATGGCCCAGTAAGTGCTATAAGAATAGGAAAACAGAGAGAGAAAATTGAACTTTTAGTCAATCCAACTTACAAAGAAAGAGAGGCGGCCGATTTTGAAGCTGATGTTTTAGTTTGTGGGAAAGATAACAGCATCAACATGATTGAAGTTGGATCTAAAGAATCAAACGAAGAGGAAATTATGAGGGCTTTCGAAAAATCAGTAGAAGAGATAGAGAAAGTACAAGAATTTCAAAAGAAAATAATAGCTGAAATCGGAAAAGAAAAGATAAAAGTTGAAAAAATAGAAGCGCCAAAAGAAATGGCTAGTGTTTTTGAAGAAAATATCGCTCCCAAACTTGAAGAAGCGGTTTTCAGTGGTCCAGGAAAAGACGGCATAAACAAATTAGAAGAAGATTGGTTAGAAGTTTTTGTTGAAAAAATTCCAGAAACAGATATTAGCTTAGCGAAAGAATACTTCGAGGAAAAAATTAATGAAATTCTCCACAAAGAAGCGATCGAAAACGACAGACGTCCAGATGGCAGAAAACTCGACGAAGTCCGACCACTTTTTGCAAAAGCTGGTGGTATTTCAAAAATAATTCATGGTTCAGGAATTTTTTACCGAGGAGGCACCCACGTTTTCTCAGTTTTAACTCTCGGTGGACCCGGAGATTCGCAAATCATTGATGGCATGGAAATTCAGACTCAGAAACGCTTCATGCATCATTACAATTTTCCTCCATTTTCTAGCGGAGAAACTGGACGTATCGGAGGAACAAATAGAAGAATGGTTGGGCACGGCGCTCTAGCAGAAAAAGCATTGGAGCCAATAATCCCTGAAAAAGAAAAATTTCCTTACACAATAAGGCTCGTTTCTGAATGTTTAGCTTCAAATGGTTCAACATCAATGGGTTCTGTCTGCGCCTCAACCCTTGCTCTGATGGACGGCGGAGTTCCTATAAAAAATCCAGTTGCTGGAATTGCAATTGGTCTGATGTCGAAGTCTCGAGAAAATTACAAAATTTTAACTGACATACAAGGACCGGAAGACCATCATGGAGATATGGATTTTAAAGTTGCTGGAACAAGAGATGGAATAACAGCAGTGCAAATGGATGTCAAAGTAGATGGAGTTACATTAGAAATGTTGAAAGAGGCACTAGAGAGAGGAAAAGTGGCAAGATCGCACATTCTGGACAAAATTGAAGCTGAAATCGCAACACCTAGAGAAAAAATTTCTCCAAATGCCCCGGAAATAGTTATCGTACAAATTAAACCTGACCAAATTGGTGGAGTTATAGGAAGCGGAGGAAAAATCATCAATCAAATTAAAGATGATACCGAAACTGAAATCGACATAGAAGATGATGGGTCTGTATTTATCACCGGTAAAAACGGAAACGCAGAAAAAGCAGCAGAAATCATCAGGGGACTAACGCGAGAATACAAAGCTGGAGAAAGGTTTACTGGAGAAGTTACAAAAATTACTGATTTTGGTGCTTTTGTTAAAATCGGAATGAATACAGAAGGTCTAGTCCACATTTCAGAAATTGCACCAACAAGAATTGAAAAAGTTGAACAAGTTTTGTCTGTTGGAGATAAAATCCCTGTTATAATTAAAGGCATAGACGAAAGAGATAGGATAAAATTGTCCCTCAAAGATGCTGATCCTGATTTCTTGAAAAATAAACTTGCCAATAATAATGGAGAAAAACCCCAAACCAACTCCTGAAAACAATTCTGAAGAAAGAACTCCCGAACAGGAAGAATATTTTCGAATTATGAAACCGGTCAGAACTTATGAGCGTGATTTGGCTGAGCATGTAAGAAAAACAAATGCCTCACAAACTGACGTTAATTTAAAAGAACAAGAAAGAAAGCGAGAAAAACCTCGAAAAGAACCTACGCCGAAAAAAGAAAGCGTACAAGGGTCAAAAGTGCGCAACTTAATTGCTGTTGTGTTAGTAATTTTCATAGTCATATCAGTCGGTGGATTGATTTTTTCAGTTTTTGGACCAAATGAAAAGAAAGAAAAAGTAGAGGAGATTCCTACCATAGAAACTCGAAACTTTATAACGGCCGATCAAGAACGAATGTTGGAAGTTTCTGGTTTGGATAGAAATGGTTTGGCACTTCTTTTAGAAGAAACAGCGGGTAAAGAAGAAGTTGCTATAAAAAAAGTTACTTTGTTCAACCTGATAACCTCAGATTCTGAAATAAAACACGAGATCGATCCTAAAAAATTCTTAGAAACAATTGGGGTACAAGCTCCGTCTTCACTTTTGAGATCATTCGGAGAAAAAATGGATTTTGGGATATATTCTTTGATAAGATTCTCTTCTTTCGCAATTTTCGAGATTTCAGATTTTGGCAATTCTTATTCTGGAATGCTTAAATGGGAGGAGAATATAGCTTCTGATCTAAGAGGTTGGATTTCCAATGAAATTCCAGAAAAAATTTTGTTTTCCGACATGGTGTATAGAAACAAAGATTTAAGGGTCTTGAGAAATTCCAAGGGAGAAATCGTTATTTTATATTCATTTTTAGACCAAAAAACATTGCTAATCACTAACGAGCTAGAGACTTTTGAAGAGATCTCAAACAGAATGAAATGACCTGCTTGCCTTGATATTTTGCTCTTCAATAAGTATTATTTAAGAATGGAAAAAAGAACAGATTTAGATTTAGACTATTTCAAAAGCGAGCTCGAAAAAGAGATGGTTTTATTGATTGAGGAATTAAAAAGTGTTGGACGAATAAACCCAGACAACGCAGAAGATTGGGAAACAAAACCAACTGAAATGGATGTTTTAGCCTCTGACTCAAACGAAGTTGCCGATGGTTACGAAGCTTATGGAGAAAATGCTGGTGTATTAGGGAAACTTGAACCTAGATTTAATAATGTAAGAAAAGCCTTGAAAAATATAGAAGAAGGGACATACGGATTCTGTGAGACATGCAACAATCCAATCGAAAAGGATCGACTCGAAGCAAACCCATCTTCTACGACTTGCAAGGCACACATGTAAAGAGCTCTCTCGGTAAAAAATTTTATGGGGAAAACGAAGCTTGCAAGCTTCGTTTTTTCGTATAAGGTGCACAGAATGAATTTTGCAAAAGTTTCAAGCGCTCAAAACACCTTACTAAAAGCTAGAATAATAAACATTGAAATTGATCTTTCAGGAGGTTTAAATGCTTTTTCAATCGTTGGTCTACCGGACAAAGCTGTTGAAGAATCAAAAGATAGGGTTTCAGCTGCAATTAAAAACAGTGGCTTTCAATCGCCTAAATCTAAAAATCAAAAAGTAATCGTTTCTCTTTCGCCAGCCGACCTTAAAAAAGAGGGTCCTCTTTTTGATCTCCCGATTGCTTTAGGTTATTTACTGGCAACCGAAGAAATTAAATTTGAATCGTCCAACAAAATTTTTATTGGAGAACTTTCCCTTGATGGTAAGTTACAACCAATGAAAGGAATTTTGCCACTAGTTCAGGAAGCCAAGAAGCAGGGTTTTGAAGAAGTATATTTGCCAAAAGAAAATGCACCGGAAGCAGCTCTTATAGATGGGGTAACAATCTTTGGAGTAAAAAATTTGAAAGAAATTATTGAACATTTAGATGAAAAGGGTGACAAAGAGGGAAATGAAATAATTAAAATTCAACCAGAGGAAAGATCGGAAATACAATTTGAACAAACAAATTTTGAATTTGATTTTGCAGACATCAAGGGGCAGGAAACTGCTAAAAGAGGGCTCGAGATAGCGGCGGCCGGTGGACACAATGTGGCAATGTACGGACCACCGGGTACTGGAAAAACTATGCTGGCAAAAGCTTTCTCCGAGCTTCTACCGGCGCTTTCCTTCGAAGAGATAATTGAAATTACTGGAATTCACTCGGTTGCTGGAGCTTTGAAAGAAACTCTGATAACGAAACCTCCTTTCCGCGCACCACATCACACCTCCTCTTACGCTTCTTTGGTTGGTGGCGGGGCAACACCAAAACCAGGGGAAATTACCTTGGCCCACCGTGGAGTTTTGTTTTTGGACGAATTTCCAGAATTTGAAAAAAGGGTTCTTGAATCTCTCCGACAACCACTGGAAGAAAAAGTTGTAAGTGTCGCCCGTGCAAAAGTTTCAGCATTTTTTCCGGCAGATTTCATTTTAATCGCTGCCATGAATCCTTGTCCTTGTGGAAATTTTGGAGTAAAGGGAAAAGAATGTATTTGTTCTCCAATAAACATCGAGAGGTACAAAAGGAAAGTTTCCGGACCGATCATGGACAGAATTGATCTGTGGCTTGAGGTTTCAAAAGTTGATTATGAAAAATTGGGTGAAGAAAGGGGCGAAAGCGAGACAAAAAAAGTAAAAGAGAGAATAAATCAGGCTAGAGATTTTCAAGAAAAAAGATTTTTGGACGCTGGATTGAAAATAAAAACAAATAACCATCTTCCAGCGAAACATTTGATGAAAATTTTAAGTTTGGATGAAAAATTAAAAGAAAAATTTAATGAAATCGCCAAAAAACTTGATTTATCAGCGCGATCATACCATCGCATTTTAAAAGTTTCCCGAACAATTGCTGATTTGGAAAGTTGTGAAAAAATAGAAGAAAAACATTTACTGGAAGCGTTGCAGTATCGGCCGAAAAAAGTTGAGAATATTTAAAGCAAACTCCCGCAAACAAGGCGGGAGTCAAAGAGCGTAAGGGGACTGTGTTGAAAAAGTGTTTAGGAAAATCCAGCCTTTTCTTTCTGCAGGATCGTAAAATCCGACAGTTACTTCACCGTTGGGCAAAATAGCGACTAGGTCAATCGGTCCATTACCGACTCGAGCGATAACACTGATTTTACATCTAATCGGGCTGTTGCAATTTTGGAAAACTACAGGCTGGCCAATCGCAAGCTCTTGTGGTCCGTCGGTAATTTCCGTTCTATTGAACATTTTGTCTCCCTTCTTTCTGATTGAATTGTATCAAGTCTAGAAATTTAAAGCTAAGAGAACTAAATATCGGGAGATACGATCTCCCGATATTTAGATACGGGGTTTACTGAGAGATCGAACAAGCTCGCTCCAAAATTGATGAAGTACGAGGAGCACAAGAAAAATGATTTGAGCTGTATGTGTGTATACAGTGAAAAGCGTTTTCTGAAGCGCGACAAAGTAATTCGCAATTTTGAGCGAGCTCTAGAATGGATTTTGGGCGCCTCTAACTTCAAAATGAACGTGCGGGCCAGTCGATCTTCCGGTTGATCCGACTCTCCCAATAACTTGTCCTTGTGACACTCTTTCTCCCGCAACCACTAAGTTAGCGCTATTGTGCGCATAAAGAGTTTGAGTTCCGTTAGGATGAGAGATAACGATATAGCTTCCATAACCTCCGTTCCAACCTGATCCACGACTAACGGTCACAACCCCAGAAGCAGAGGCTAATACGTTTGTACCAATTGGAGCCGCTAAATCAACAGCGTTGTATCCATGAATTTGTTGAGATTTCTTACCTCCAACAATTGGTCTTTGGTAATACCCTTCGTAAACTGGCTGGCTAGATGAGCCAGAAGATTTTGATTTAGAACTAGACCCAGAAGAAGATGATGTTGGAACTATTCCATCTGGAACAATGATTATCTGTCCAGAAAAAAGAACGTCTTTTGTTGAAATTCCGTTAAAAGCCATGATCTCCTCAACGTCACCTCTATAAGTCTTGGCTATGCTATTTAAAGTATCGCCAGTTTTCACCGTATGTCTAACACCTGAAATTGGTAAGATAACCAAATTTTGTCCTGGACTTATCGTATTTCCTTTTATGTCGTTACCCCATTTAATGGTATTAACTGAGACGCTAAACATATTAGCAATTTGAGATAAAGTGTCTCCCTCCCTTACAACATAAGTACTTACTTGACTGTTCCCTCGTTCTTGAAGAAGACTAACTGGCTGACCGACGGGCCCACCTTCTGGCACCAAAGTACTTCCTTCAACTATTGTTATATCTCCACCGCCAACTGATTGAGAGGGGGAAATCGCCGCTTCGAGTAAAGCCATTTTTTGAGAATTCAGATTTGGAGTTTTTGAATTGCTGGATTGGTCACCAAAAATCGAATGGACGAAAGAAGCTAGATCGGCCTGAGCAAATATAGGCAATAAAATCACCAGAAAAGCAAGGGAGATCTTTAGAAAAAAGATCTTCGAAAAACTTAAATATGAGTTGCGACCCCTTTTATTATCCGGGTCGGAAGAGTGTTCTTTAGATAAAATAAGCCTAAAATTAATGATAATTCGGTAATTCCTGTGTTTCTGCCAAAGCCTGAGTCCTTATCTACCGATTTTTGGTATACTTGGCATTATATCAGCGAAAACGAAGCGGTCAACGGTTTGACTTAATCTTTGTGGATAGTAAAAAAATTGACTAATTTAGCAAAATTGTAGTGTAGTTTAAAAAAATTTTTAATGGAAAATCTAAATCAAAAACAAAAAGAAGTAGTCGGACTAACTGAGGGTCCGGTTTTAGTTATTGCGGGCGCCGGAACTGGGAAAACCAAAGCTTTAACTCATCGAATTCTTCAGATTATTAAAAACGGAGTATCACCAGATAACATACTGGCAATAACTTTCACCAATAAAGCTGCTGCTGAAATGAAAGAGAGGATATGGAAACTCATGATGGAAGAAAAATTAGAATCCATAACTTCAGAAAAACCGTTCATCAGCACTTTCCACGCCATGGGAGTTCATATTCTGAAAGAAAATGCCCACATTTTAAAAATCCCTAGACATTTTAATATATTTGATAAATCAGATTCAAAAAAAGCAATCCGAGACGCCCTCGTTAGTCTGGGCCTTGATCCCAAAAGACATGATCCGGGGAAACTCTCTTCGATGATTTCGAAAGAAAAAGGGAAATTTGTAACGATAGAAGAATTTGAAGAACTCTCCCTTGATAACCATTTCCAAGAAACCTTAGCTCAAGTTTGGAGAAAATATGAATCAATACTATGGAGAGAGAAAGCGCTAGATTTTGATGACTTATTATTAAAAACAGCAAATTTACTCAAAACAAACGAGGGAGTCAGAAATCATTACCAAAATCTTTGGAGATATATTCATATAGATGAGTATCAGGACACAAACGAGGTTCAATATGTTATCGCCAAACTTTTAGCTGCAAAACATAAGAATGTTTTTGTGGTAGGAGATGTAGACCAAAATATTTACAGTTGGCGCGGAGCCAACATTAAAAACATTCTCAACTTTGAGAAAGATTACCCAGAAGCGAAGATCGTTGTCCTTGATATAAATTACCGTTCAACAAAAACAATACTTAAAGCGGCAAACGAAATTATCGTTAAAAATCAATTTAGAATAGAAAGAGACCTTTCAACAGATAACCCTGAGGGGCAGAAAATTATTTATTTCAGCGGTTTCAATGAAAACCATGAGGCTGATTTTATCGCCAGAAAATCAAAAGAACTTATAGACAGTGGCGTAGAAGCGAAAGAAATAGCGATTCTTTACCGAGCTAACTTTCAATCTCGGGCGTTAGAGGAAGCTTTCCTGGCACAAAGTCTGCCTTATCAAATATTGGGAACAAAGTTTTTTGAAAGAGCTGAGGTCAAAAACATTCTTTCTTACATAAAAGCTTCACTTAATCCTGACAGCTTAACTGACATGAAGCGCGTTATAAATATTCCCGCAAGAGGGATAGGGAAAGTTACGCTATTAAAAATTTTTGAAGGAAAAGAAGAAGAATTGCCAGTAAAAATGAGAGAGAAGGTCAGAAATTTTAGAAGTCTTCTAGCGAAAATAAGAAATAAAATTGAAGGAAGCATGCCTTCAGAAATCATTAGATTTGTTATAAAAGAAACTGGTATGGAAGATCATCTTAAAAAAAGTAGCGATGAAGATGTCGAAAGAATCGAAAATATGAGAGAGCTAGCTACTTTGGCAACAAAATATGACGATTTGAAAGGGGAGGAGGGGTTGGAAAAACTTTTAACCGAATCAGCACTAGCATCGGATCAAGATTCTTTAATTTTTGGCAGACAAAAAACCGACGAACAAAACGGGGTGAAACTTATGACTATTCACGCGGCAAAAGGTCTCGAATTTGATTATTGTTTTATAACTGGTTTGGAAGACGGACTATTTCCACATCGCAGAATCGGAGAAAGTAATCTTAAAGATGAGGATTCAGAAGAAGAGCGCCGACTCTTTTATGTTGCTTTAACACGGGCAAAAAAAGGAGTTTTTCTTACCAACGCACAGAGTCGAACGATATTTGGACAAATAACAAGGAGCCTGCCGTCTGAATTTATAAGTGATATAAACGAAGATCTTTTAGAAGTCGCAACTGATGATGGAAATGAAGGAACTTGGAGAAAACCCTTGCTGGTGATAGATTTTTAATTCCAATCCAAACACTACTATGCTACGTAGTATAGTAGTGGGGAGGAAAACAATAACTTATGCAAAAATACTTTGCTAAAAAATCACTCGGTCAAAATTTTCTTAAATCCAAATTTATTTTGGATCAAATTATTGAATCAGCTCAGATAAATTCAAACGATTTAATTTTAGAAATTGGTCCTGGCAAGGGAAGCTTAACCGAAAAACTTTTAGAAAAAGCTCAAAAAGTTATTGCTATAGAAAAAGATGATCGACTTATTCCAATTCTTCAAGAAAAATTCGCGCAAGAGATCCAGAGTGGAAAACTTGAGTTGGTCCACGGCGACGTATTGGACTTTGACCCCAAAAAGCTAACAGCTAACAGCTATAAGCTAGTAGCTAATCTGCCTTACTATTTAACAGGCCAAATCTTTAGAAAATTTCTGGAGACTGAAAATCAGCCTTCTTTAATGGTTCTTTTAGTTCAAAAAGAAGTGGCAAAAAGAATTGTATCCCCGAAAGGCAGTATTCTTTCAATAAGCGTCCAAGTTTTTGGTAAACCAAAATATGTTTCAACGGTTAAAAAAACGTACTTCCGACCTCAACCAAAAGTTGATTCGGCAATTTTACTTATTGATCAAATTTCAAATCCATTTCAAAGCAGTGAAGAAAGAGAGAAATTCTTTTTGATTCTAAAGAGTGGCTTTGCTCAAAAGAGAAAAAAGTTAATTAGTAACTTGAAAAAAAATTACATTGCTGGAGATTTAGAAGGGGCTTTCAGTTCGTGTGGGTTAAAAGTGAATGCCCGAGCGGAAGAATTGGATTTGGAGAAATGGAAATGTTTAGCTTCAAACTTATAAAGACGTGCCAACGATCGGTGTAATAGTCCCGATTGGCAAGCCAAACGCTTCGCAGGGTTTGCCCGGCACAAGACACACCGCTCCTGGACTGTAAATTCCCAATGTCCAAACACCCATGCGAGGCAAGCTACCGTAAGGGAATTGAGGGGTACCGGGTTGATAAATAAACTGTCCACCTACTGGGGAACTTATGGTTAACAAAAAATTACCGCTACATTCACAAAATTTTGAAATAGTAACAAATCCTCCAAAAATATTAGGAGTTTGTGCTGTTGATTGAAAGATAATTCCAAAAGACAACAGAACAGAAAAAACTATTATGCCAAGTGAAATAAAAAACTTTTTTTTGTTTTTTTCTATTTTCATAATTATAAATTCAAAGTAAACATTCCCCCTTTTTTATCAACACCATTTTCATTTGTAACATAAACTTGTATCGGCCAAGAAACATTTAATTTTCTGCTATAAATTTTCTCTAAATCTGGAGTTTCTGGATAAGGTTCAACTTTTAATTTCAGAGTTTTTCCATCAGAAGATTTGAGATTCGAAATTATTCCGTAACTTGTTCGAAGTTCATTTCCAGAAGAAGTAAAATTTGTTCCATGAATCGTAACTTCATCTCCATATTCTATTTCAGCCGGTTCGATTGAAGTAATTTCTGGAGGCAATGAATTTTTAGAAGTTACAATGAAAAAACTTTTGTTAGAAACGCCATTTGAATTACTGAAAAAAAGATCGTAGCGACCAGATGGAATATTTGGAACATCAATTTTAAGAAAACCACCAGAAGAATCCACATCAGAAACTTCCAGTTCATCTCCAAAATGAATGACATTTTTTTCTTTTTCAAACCCAGATCCGTAAAGAGTTAGATTGCTTCCCGATGGACCAGAATAATCTGACACAAAAGTTAACAAAATTTCGTCAGAGTCAGAAAATAAATTTTCTCCCAAACCAAAATCTAAAATACTTTGCTGTTTCTGTTCGACTTGATTTTTAGTTTCAGTAGAACTTGTTTCTTGTTCTTCTTTTATCAATGAATTTATTTTTTTTCTGGTTAAAGCTCCGACGTAACCACTACCGGAAAAAACACCTTCCGGATGGAGAACTTCTGTTGCGTATTTATTTTGAAATTTGATGACTGCTAAAAACGTCAACTGCCCGAAATAATTTGTTTCTTGTCCTAGAGAACCCGGACCAAAAGAATTAACTTGTGTCTCAGGGTCAGAATTTAAAAATTTTTGTAAATGTAAAACATCTTCATTTTTATCGCCAAGCTTCAAATCTCTTGAAAAAGAGAAATTTTGCATGCTTAAAAGTTGTTTTTGTAAAACTAAAGCTTCAGCTTTTAGATCAGCAATTTGTTCGGCTAGAGTTTTACTCGCCCAAGTATTTTGAACAAATAAAATACCTAGGCTGAAAATTATTAGCAAAACAAATACGGGCAGGCTTCTTTTAAATCGTTCCATTTGCTTTAATTATAACGGTTACTACGAGAAAATGTAATGTTCATAAAACAAAATCTAAAAAATTGGCTGCAAATAATTTCTTTAGCTTCGATAACAGGGCTTCTGTTGGCTTTCACGTTACCTCCTTGGGAAATCGAACCTTTTATCTGGATTGCCCTTGTTCCGTTTCTATTTCTACTCAATAAAAAATTGGATCGAAGACAATTTCTTATCAGCACGGCCCTCGTAGGTTTTATTTACGCCCTATTTTTGCTCTGGCCACTGACATCTCTAAACTCTTGGTGGATAAGAAATCCAGATCCAAATGGTTTTTGGTGGACACATAAAGAATTATTTCTGAAAATTTTCATAATATTAGCTTCTGTTTACTGCGGATCCTTGTTTTTTATGCTTTTTGGACTCCTACATAGCAAATTTGCAAAGAATGACTGGCAAGATATCTTAATTTTGCCCTTATTCTGGATCATTTTAGAGTTTTTAAGAGAATTTTTTGTCTTCGGATTTGGTTGGGGGGAATTAGGTTATGCCCTTAATAACAACCTGCCCATAATTCAAATTTCTTCCATAATTAAGGTTTATGGTCTGAGTTTCATCATAGTAGCAGTAAATGTCACGATTTTTCTTTGGATTTTAAATTTTAAGAAAGAAGCAAAGGTAAAGAACAAAATACTCAATAAATTCAGCTTTTTAGCCATATTTTTAATAATTTTACCTCTAATATTTGGTTATCACAGGATAAATTCAGAAAAAAACTACCAAAATAGCTTAAAAGTAGCGGTAATCCACTCTTCACTAAAAACTGGAGATAGCGCGAATCAAGAATCTCATGATTTATACCTTAAAACACTCGAAAATGCCCTAGAAAATAAGCCAGACGTGGTCGTAACTCCAGAAAATTCTTTTATTTGGCTTGAAATTGACGAAAAAACAGGCTTACCAGCTAACTATAAGTCCAAAATAGTGAATGATCTCTACCAAAAAATCATTGATTTATCAGAAAAAAACCCAGAAACAGCCATATTTTTAGGCCTTCACACCACAAATAAAGACCTTAAATTCAACTCTATTTTAGCTCTTGAAAATGGGAAAATTGTTGATATTTATCATAAAAGAGAAACTTTGCCGTTTTTCGAAAATAGTTTTGGTTTTTTTCAAAATAATCATTCGGGTTTAATAAACACATCTGAAAATGAGGCTAAAAATGGTTTGAAAACTAGAAAATTTGAAGTTGGAGCTTTAATTTGTTCAGAAATTGCCTTAAATGAACTGGCTGATTCAAAATCTGGAGATTTCCTAATAAATTCGGGTAATGACAGCGTTTTTGATAACCCAAGAGTCGCTAAACAAAATCAAATAATGGCAAAAATCAGGGCCGTAGAAAACAATAAATTTATTATACGATCAATGAAGGGAGGGAATTCAACTATTATTGCTCCAACAGGAAAAATTCTAGAAAAATCAGATCAAAAAACAGGAATCCAATTTATTGAAAAAGAAATAAATTTTGATTAAACACCCTATATCTAACAAATTTATTGAACACCATGTGTTTAATCAAAATTGTATCCCCAAAATTTCATTTTCTGCTAAAAACAAAAGCTATTTCTGATATAATCTAGTTATTATTTTGTCCAAATTTAAAAATAGAGAGTTTACTTAAGAAATGAATCGCACACCTAAAAAAATATTCTTTCTCGCCTTGGCGTTTGCTCTCTCTTTAGGCATGATCGGGGTTTCTTGGGCGATGAGTCAAGAAAACGAGGCTCTGGTTTTTGAATCAGGCGATCTTCCTTTACTTGAGGTCAAGGCGCAGAAAAAAGACTCTGCTGGATTTTCTAATTGGGAAAGAGATTTATTAGAAAGACAGAGCGCCACAATCACCCGAACAAATTACACGGACGAAAGCGCCAAACAACTTCTAACAGAATATATAAAAGCTAAACAAAACAATACGAAAGTAAATGAAGATGCATTAATCGCTTCAATTCTTGAATCAAACTCGTCAGAAAAAATACAGGAAGAAATAAAATTTACTGAATATAAAATTTCAGATTTAAAAATTTCGTCCGACAACAGCGCAAAGTCTCTGAAAAAATATGGAAATGATTTAGGAAAAGTTTCAGTAGACAACATTAAGGACCCATCTTTAGGAAGTGAGTTAGAAATTCTTACAAACGCAGCGAGTCTAGACAAAGAGTCCGAATTAATAAAACTTAATCCTATAGTTTCCTATTACAAAAATCTTATTTCCGAACTCTTAAATGTCCGAGTCCCGTCCGAATTATCTGAAAAACATTTAGAAATAATAAACTTGTTCAGCAAGATATTATCAAGTGTAGATAATTTAAAAAATTTTCTTAATGACCCTGTTAGAGGTATATATACACTCTCTAATTATGCTAATTACACAATCGAGTTGAAAGATGCTCTGAAAAAAATAGATATTTATTTAAAATCAAAGGAAATATATTTCGATGAAACAGAATATGGTTACATAATTGAGAAAGCAGTTAACACAGATTTAGAAAATTTATAAACTACAAAAGTGAGGCGAAATTTCAAAAAAATAATAATTGGCAATCTGATATTAACGAGCATTTTCGTGATCACATTGTTTCCTTTTCAAACCAAAAGAGCGACGGCTCAAACTTCTGTACCAGTACAACTTGATGTTTTCACTCAAACATTCTTACTTGGTATAGCTACTAAATCTGATCTAATTGCTACCCAAACAGCTATAGCGACAGGCGCTCAAACCATAAAAGAGGTCGGTAGTTTTCCTGGACAGCTACCATTAGCTAATGCTGCTGTAAATCCTGGAACAGGTATAGCCCTTTCACTAACAAGCTTAGATTTTGCGGCTAGTACAATGGCAAAAATCCTTATAAGTAGGCTGACAGATTCGATAGTTGGCTGGATTGATTCTGGTTTCCAAGGGCAACCAGCTTTCGTTGGCGATCCTGCTGGTTTCCTTACAGATGTTGCCGACTCTGTTGCGGGAGAATTTATAGAAGGAAGCGCATTGGACTTTATGTGTGAACCATTTGAACTTCAAATCCGATTGGCTTTGGATTATAAATACCGATCGACTTTTGAAGACTCTTCTTGTCGATTGTCAGATGTATTAAATAATATAGAAAACTTCGCCGATTTTACTGAAGGAGGAAACTTTGCTCGAGGTGGTTGGGATGGATGGTTTCAGGTTATACAACCACAAAATAATCCGTACGGATCGTACATAAATGCAGAAGCTGAACTTGGCGTACGAATCGCAGGTCGACAAAACATAGAATTATTGCAACTAGATTGGGGAAGTGGATTTTTATCATTTCAAGAATGTTTAGATCCTGCTGGAGCACCACTTAGTGAGTGCAAAACAAAAGGCCCAATTAAAACACCGGGAACTGTCATCGAAAGTGGTTTAGCAGATGCTTTGGGTTCGGAAATTTCAGAGCTAGAATTAGCTGATAGCTTTGACAGAATTTTAGCTGCTTTATTAAACCAACTTGTTTCAAGAGCTTTAAGTAGTAGTGGTCTAGCCGGAATTTCTAATGACAGTAACAGCACAGGAAACAATAGTGATAGAGACCGGCAATTTCCGCCATCAACACCGCAAAACTTAACTGCGACACCTATAACTTCATCGATAATAAATCTCGACTGGTCTGAATCAACAACAGAAAATACTAGAGGTTATTACGTATACAGAGACGGAGAGAGAATCGGAAAAAACGACGGGAAAAACAATACTTTTTATCCAGATTCTGGTCTACAACCGTCTACCAAATATAATTACAGAGTTTCCGCTTTTATTGAAGAAGATAACGAATCGGCGAGATCTAACCAATCCGCAACAACAACGTTAGAATTTTGACAAGATAAAAAATGAAAATAAAAATTAACAAAATAATAATCTCGCTATTTCTGATAATTTTTATCGGGTCTGCCATTCTTGCGCCATTAAATTATTTACCGAGCGTAAATACCGACATTGGGACAGCTTATGCTGAAGAACATGAAGGAGGCGGTGCGTCTGATACGGATTCTGACCAAACAGAAAGAGGAGAAACGAACGACAGATGCGGTCTAACAAACATGGGGGCGTGCGTACAAGCCGCTTTTGAAAGTGTTGCGATGGCAATTGGATCTTTCTTACTCCTAATAGCTGGTTGGATCTTAGGATTAAGTGGCCTACTTCTAACCGAAAGTCTAAATTTTACGGTCATAGGAATGTCGGATCGAATAAATGACTTACCAGCACTAAATGACGCTTGGGGTGCTTTTCGAGACCTTGCTAATATATTTTTTATATTTTTGATTCTATATATTGCAATCGCAACAATTTTACGATTAGATAATGTAAACACTAAAAAACTTCTTGTTCAACTAGTAATAGTTGCTCTTCTTTTAAACTTCAGTTTATTCTTTACCAAAGTTTTGATCGACGCTTCAAACATTTTAGCTATTCGATTTCATCAAGTCATAGCTGATGCCGGTGGAGGCAACGGGATCGCGGGAGCTTTCATGCAAAAATTAGGTATGCAATCATTTGCTGATCCAGTCGGCGCAGCAAAGGTTATCTCAGAAATCAACGGGCCTATAAATATTTTACTAGTAGGGATTTTAAGTTCTGTACTGTTCTTGGTGGTTGCATTTGTTTTTGGTGCTATGGCAATTATGTTGATAGCGAGGTTTATAATTTTGATTTTCTTAATGATTCTTTCTCCTTTGGCGTTTATATCTATGGCTTTGCCTAATAGAAAATTATTTCAAAAATGGTCTGAAAAATTAATATCCCAACTGCTATTTGCGCCAGCAATGCTAGCTTTTATTTGGGTCACACTAATAGTCTTAGGTGGTCTTTTACAAGGAAACGGAACGGCTGGAGGCTCTCTTGCTATGCTTATACCTCAAGAGGGGGCTGCCCCGGGATTCTGGAATGGAAAAATAATAATAATCCTAAACTTCATGATCATAATGGGTATGGCAATTTTTTCACTTCTCGCTGCCAAAGAACTTGGCGCTTACGGAGCGGAAAGAGCTATAAGTACGGGGAAAAGGTGGGCGAGAAATGGAGGAAAGGCAATTGGGTTTGGCACTGGATATTTAGCGAGAAGAGCACTTAATTCTGAGGGATTGGCAGAGTCAAAAGAATACAGAGTTGGAAAATACAGCTTTAAAAGGCCTGGTTTTAAAATACCTGGCGGTGGCGTAAGAAGGATGTACGAAAAAAGTCAGCAGTCAGAATTTTGGAATCATCCTATTCGGCACCGCATAAAAGAAGCTACGCTTGGTAGAGCCATGAATGCAAAAATAGCTGGTAGATCGGCTGTTGAATCTTATGAAGAAGGGGAGAGACTCAGAAACCTCAGAGAAGATATTGGAAATAAAGATAAAATGGTTAAAGAAGCCCAAAAATTAAGCGAAAACGATTTAACACCCGAAAAAATAGAAAAAATAGCAGACAAAAAAGAAAGGGAGGCGAAACAAAAAGAAAGACTTGCATCTATGGGTAAAATCTCCGAAAATGCAGCTAAAATTTCTGCTTCAAATTTTGAAGGTCTTTTTCCGAAGGAACTAATCGGAGACGAAAATATAGTGAGAAACCTGCCAGACACACATTACGATGCTTTAATGAAAGGATCAGTATTAAATGATAAAGAAAAAGACAGACTAACAGAGGCCCGCATAGGTTGGATACAGAGAGCTTTTGTTAAAGCCAAAAAGGACTCGGATGAATATAAAGCTGGTGTAGAAAATGGAAGTATAGACCCAGATAAAACCGAAGAACCTAAGATGACCGAATCTCTTAAGAACGAAATTAAGAACAAAATTAAATACAATACTTCAGAAAAGGAATTTGAACATATTTATCAACATAAACCCGAAATGTTTGATAGCGTTGATTTTGTCAAAAAAATACCAACCAGTATGATCAAAAAACTTCGAGTCAATCCAGCATTCGGAGTAGGTAAGGGAGAAGAATTACGAGCTATGAAATTCCATGACTTAGCCCAAAAAGTAAAGGAAGAAGAATCGGCAAAAGATGATACCGACTTAGCTAAAGTTGAAGACTTCTACAAAGAATATTACAAAAAGAATAGCGACAAACAACTTAAAGATCTGAGGGATGGTGCTAAAAATTCGCTTTGGGATTACTCTCCAGAGGAAATTGCAGATGCCCCAACTGAATTATGGAAAAAACCAGCTGTTATGAGTGGTTTTGACGAAAAAACAGTCCAAGAATGGTCAAAAAAGGATATTGGAGAAAGAAGGATGTTGGTATTGAATGCTTTAATGGCTGAAAAGATTGGAAGAGAAACTGGAAGAGACTTACTAACGCCAGATACGAAACATTTATTAGACTGGATGAGATTCGATAGAAATAGAGGGCGTGGTTTCTTTAATCTTGAAGGATTACAGAATGAAATGAAATATAAAGCTCCCGAAGAACCTCACACAGAAGCTTATAAAAAAGCCAGGGGTAGTGGAAAACAAACACCTCACACAGAAGCTTATAAAAAAGCCAGGGGTAGTGGTGATAAATATTCTACAGCAAACCCTGAATCTGAAACACAAGGAAGACCTAGAAAAAAAGTTGTAAATGAAGCCGAGCGTCGACAAAACAAACCAAGAGTTCAAATGAATCTTGAACCAAAACCTGAACCAGAACCTGAAGAAGAACCACCACAAAATGAATAAAGTATAAATCATGGACAAAGACATAAGACAACAATTAGAAAATCTAATATCAGAAATCCTAATCGGAAGCGACATGTTTTTCGGTGATTTTATGTATGAAATAGACAAAATAGGCACGAAACGAGACTTAACACTTGAAGAGTCTAATTGGTTTTACAAACAAATACTGAAAATAGTGAGCGGAGAAAAACACAGAGACCAATTAACAGAACTGTTGGATGAGAATTTTGATTGGCCACAAGATATGTTAAAAGAAATAGCAACAGAAATTGACGATCAGGTTCTAAGCCCTCTACAAAAATACATACGAAACTACGAACCTAAAAAAATGGTGCCGGAAGTACCTAAAAATATCCCAATGGGCAAACCGGGTAAACCAGAAATCAAAAATGACTTCCCACAAAAATTCACACAAGACAGAACGTCACAAACTGAAACGGTAGACCAAAAAAGTGAAATAGAAATATTGAAAGAAAAAATTAAACGATTGGAAGAAAAACAATGGCAGAATATTACACCAGAGAGAGTGAAAAGTGATTACCAGATGCCAATCGCAACAATACCAATTAAAAAAACTGAAGCAAAAAGATTTGGCATCGCTCCTGCAAGAGATTTAGGAGCGGAAGATTTTGATTGGAAAGGTAATGTCGGAGGCGTAGAGATAGAAGGAGAAGAAAAAGAGAACGGGGAAGAAGAAATTTTAGACAAAGCCCAAATTTTAGAAGAAGTTGAGAATCCTCCATCGTATTCTCCAACGACATCTTTTGAAAACAGAATGAGAGAGAAAGACGTTCAGACTGATTTCAAAACAGAAAAATCAGAAGCGCCCGCTGAACAAATAAACTTAACACAAGAAGAGACGCCTGATGAAGACGTAGCGCCAGAGAAAGTCGAGCAAGAACGAAAAGAGACTTACAAAAGCGGTGATCCGTACAGAGAACCGATAGAGTAGCTTTTAGGTGTTAGCTTTTAGTTCAATAATGAAAATAGAATCATATAGAGACCTAATAGTCTGGCAAAAATCAAAAATATTGACAGTGAAAATATATGAACTCACCGAAGATTTTCCAAAAGAAGAGTTATATGGCTTAACGTCACAGATTAGAAGATCATCTGTTTCAATAACTTCAAATATCGCCGAAGGCAGAGGAAGGGGGACACGAAAAGATTTTGTACAATTTTTGAGAATCTCCTTAGGCTCGTGCTACGAACTAAATACTCAACTTGAAATAGGACAAGAACTACCGAAAACAAAATCGTTTAATTATGAGGAGATATTCAGTTTATTAGAAGAAGTGACTAAGATGCTTCATGTTATGATCAATAAGCTAGCAACTAAAAGCTAGCAACTAAAAGCTTTTTTATGCGTTTCCAAGTACCACAATTTACAGACGTAGAGGACAAAATAGTAGGTCCTTTTACGATAAAACAATTCGTATACCTCGCCGGTGCAGGTGGTGCTTGTGTTGTTATTTACTCTTTTCTACCTCTTTTTCTAGCTATTCCTTTAATGTTACCGATTGCAGCTTTTGGTCTGGCTTTGGCATTTTATAAAATAAATAACAAACCATTTATTTACATTGTCGAAGCATATTTTAAATACATAATCGGTAGTCGACTCTACATATGGAAAAGACAACCGAAAGAACCTGAGGTAAAACGAGGAAAAAACGAAGACACATCTGAGTCTTTTGTTCCTAAACTAACAAGTTCTAAATTGAAAGATTTATCTTGGAGTTTGGATGTCAAAGAACAACCATTGGAACGACCTCGTGACCAAAACTAGAAAGTAAATACCAATATACTAATGAATACTAATCTACGAATGACTACGAATAAAAATTTAATCTATCCAAAACTTTCTTATGAAATAGTTGGAATTTGTTTTGATGTCCACAACGAATTGGGTCCGTACGCTCGAGAAAAACAATATTCAGATAAATTAGAAGAGAGAATGAAAATAAAAAACGTATCTTATAAAAGAGAATATGCTATCAGTAATAGCGGAAATATTGTAGACTTTATTATTGAGGATAAAATTATTCTCGAGCTGAAAACATCACGAGTATTAACACGTGAATATTTTAGACAAATTCAAAACTATCTACAACGATCCAAATTAGATTTAGGTTTATTGATAAATTTTAGTGATAAATACTTAAAACCGAGAAGAATCGTAAGGATCGATAACAAAAATTCGTAGATATTTGTTGATTCGTATAATTTGTAGATTAGTACATGGCCAATAACACTAAAGCAACACAAGAATTCGTACCAATAAAAGAAATCCGTGATGGTGTAATAATTCTAAAAGATTCAAGCTTAAGGGCTGTGCTTTTGGTTTCTTCAGTTAATTTTGCACTAAAATCAGTTGACGAAAAAAACTCAATTATCTATCAGTTTCAAAATGTTTTAAATTCTTTAGATTTTTCTTTGCAAATAGTCGCTCAATCAAGAAAGTTAGATATTAGGCCATATGTTGCTCTTCTAGAAGACCGAGAGAAAAAACAGATTAATGAACTAATGAAAATCCAAACAAGAGAATACATAGAGTTCATAAAAACTTTCACTGAAAATACGAACATAATGACGAAAAATTTCTTCGCAGTTATACCTTATACTCCAGCATTTTTGCAAGGTAAAAATGGGAAATCAGGTTTGGGGTCAATTTTAAAAAGAAAGAAAAATAAAGGTGAGGAAGAAATCAATAAAGGCATAGAAGAAGTTTTTGAAGAAAACCGAACTCAGCTCGAACAAAGAGTTTCAGTAGTCGAACAAGGATTAACATCTGTTGGAGTAAGAGTGGCAAGACTAGGAACAGAGGAGATAACAGAAATGTTTTATCGAGTATTTAATCCGGGCGAAGACGAGAAACCGCATTATGAAGCATGAGACACGTAACATGGACCATTATTAAAGATTTAATGTTTTATGTTACAAGCTACATGCCACAAACATGATTATGCTAGAAAAATTATTTAAAAAGAAGAAAAAAGAAGAGGAAACGATGGGGCCATCTCTTCCACAAGAGATTTATGAGGCTGGCGCTTTGGAATTGAAAGACATACTAGCCCCCAGCGCTCTGAAAATAAATCCAAAGGAACTTAACCTTGGTAATAAGTTGGTACGAACATATTTTGTAATTTCTTATCCAAGATTTTTAGGAGAAAGTTGGTTTTCCCCGATAATAAATTTAGACAAAATTTTTGATGTTTCAATTTTTATTCACCCTGTTGATACGGCAAGAGCGTTAAAACAATTCCAGAAAAAAGTCGCCGAAATCCAAAGCCAAATCCACACCAGAGAAGAGAAGGGGATGGTTCGAGATCCTATGCTCGACACTGCCTACCAAGATCTTGAAAACTTGAGAGATAACTTACAACAAGCTCAAGAAAAACTATTTGATGTTGGACTTTATATTTCAATCTATGCAGAAAACGAAAGTGAACTAGATAAAATCGAGGCAGAAATAAAATCTATTCTAGAATCCCAACTTGTTTATATAAAACCAGCAATTTTCCAACAGGAACAAGGATTTCGAAGCGTTGTGCCAATGTCGACTGACCTTTTAAACGTTCATTCGAAACTAAATTCTGCCCCTCTCTCGAGCTTATTTCCTTTTATTTCATTCGACCTAACATCTGACAAAGGAATCCTTTTTGGAATTAACCGCCATAACTCAGGTCTAATTCTTTTCGATCGGTTCTCCATGGAAAACTACAACTCCATCACGTTAGCAAAATCTGGATCAGGAAAATCTTACGCCACAAAATTAGAAATTCTTAGAACTTTGATGTTTGATACTGACGTCATGGTAATCGACCCCGAAAAGGAATACGAATTTATGGCAGATGCTATCGGTGGAAGATATTTTAAAATTTCTCTAAACTCAGAACACCATATAAACCCTTTCGACTTACCTTTACCTGGAGAAAATGAATCTGGTGCTGATGTTTTGAGATCAAATATTGTAAATCTCGTTGGTCTCTTTAGACTCATGCTTGGAGGGTTAACACCAGAGGAAGACGCTGTGATTGATCGAGCGATAACCGAAACTTATGCTCTTCGTGATATAACTCCGGAATCAGATTTCCGAAATGTAGAACCACCACTTCTTTCCGATTTTGAAATGGTTCTTAAAAGCATGGAAGGTGGGGAATCATTAGCCCAGAGACTCACAAAGTACACAAAAGGAACTTGGTCTGGTTTTATAAACAAACCAACAAATGTTGATATAAACAAAAAATTTGTAGTATTCTCGCTTCGAGACATGGAAGACGAATTGAAGCCAGTGGCGATGTACATAATTACTCACTATATTTGGAATGCTATAAGAAAGGAATTGAAAAAAAGACTTTTGGTGATTGACGAGGCTTGGTGGATGATGAAATCAGAAGACACCGCATCATTTCTCCTGAGTTTAGCTAAAAGAGGTAGAAAATACTATTTAGGCCTCGCGACAATTACTCAAGACGTCGATGATTTCTTAAAATCACCTTACGGAATGCCGATTATAACCAACTCGTCGATTCAGGTACTTCTCAAACAATCTCCAACGATTATCGACAAACTCCAGAAAGTTTTCAACCTGACGGAAGAAGAAAAATATTTACTATTAGAGTCCGGAGTAGGGGAGGGTATTTTCTTTGCCGGACTTAAACATGTTGCTATAAAAGTTATCGCTTCTTATACCGAGGATCAAATCATAACTTCAGATCCTTCTCAGGTTCTTTCGATAAGAAAAGCCCGACAAGAACTTGAAGATACAGAATCCGGGAAATAATAAATTATGGAAGATAATGAAATAGAAAACCAATCTAGATCTTTTCCTAGACTGGCTAGACCAGAAAGACAGCCGGAAGAGGAAATACGTACAAAAGATCCGGAAACAAAGTTGAGTAAAACAACGATTCAAATGATGGTTGCTGTTGCTTTGTTTTTTGACCTTATAACTTTCTTAATAAACTTCATTCCTGTAGCCGGACAGATAATAAGTATAATTATAGGTGGAATCTCTTACGGAGTCTTCATTATTTGGTTTATCTCCAAAAGAGTACGACTTATGACCTCAAAAAGGTTCGCGACTATGGGAGGTGGTCTTATAGTAGAGCTACTTCCAATAATAAATATGTTACCCGGGATAACGCTGTCAGTTGTCTTAACAATTCTCTCTACAAAAGTAAAAGAAGTTGAAAAGAAAACAAAGACCAAAAAGAATGTGTTAAAATTAGTGAGACAAAGTAAAGAACAAGATGAAAATGAATATAAGCAAGCTGCTTAAAATTTTAATACTGACTATTTTTGTTTTTCCTATTTTTTTTGTAAATGCACAAGTTGATTTGCCTTCTAATTTTCCAAGTACTTCTGATTATCTCCAGATAAAAATGAGTCCTGAAAATCCAGGCCCAAATCAAAAAGTTTTGGTAAGCCTAGAACTTTATATTACCGACCTCAAAAAAGCTCAAATTTCTTGGTTTTTAGACGGACAATTACAGAAAAAAGATTTCGGTTTAACAAGTTTTGAATTCACAACCAAATCAGTAGGACAATCTCAAAAAATCTCTATCTTAATAAACACTTTCGAAGGATCAGAAATAAGAAAAGATATCATTTTAAGACCGGCTGATGTTGATATAGTATGGAACGCCAATACTTACACGCCTCCTTTTTATAAAGGGCGCGCTCTGTTAACTGGACACGGAAACGAGTTGACTGTCTCAGCGATACCTAATTTAGTAGATACGAACGGAGTTAGAATAGACCCACAAGCTTTAAATTATGAATGGCACAAGGATAATACTTTTTTAAATACAAAATCGGGCTTTGGAAAAAATTCAATTACAATAGATCGTGAATCAATACCAAGACCTTTTAATATTAAAGTATTGGTAAGCACGATAGATGGTTCTATTTCAGCTCAAAAAACAATAAAAATAACATACCTCAAACCCCAAGTTTTGGTTTATGAGAAACATCCCCTTTACGGAATTTTGTTTAATAATGCGGTAAAAGAATCAGATTTAGAAAATCAAGAGATCACCCTTTCTGCAATCCCGTATTTCTTTTCTGAATCTTTTAAAAACAGCCCTTTGATAAGTTATGAATGGAAACAAAACGGACAAAAAATCCTACAATCAAGCGGCCAAAACACCATGACGTTTCGAAAAGAAGACAATAATCAAAAAGGTAAGGTAAATATTGAGGTTTCTGTTCAAAACAGAGATGATTTCATTCAAACAGCTAATGAAAGTGTCGGTATAAATTTAAATAAATAAATGCGTAACCTAAAAAGAATATTAATACTGACCTTATTCATGACTTTGGTATTTTCTCCTTTAGTATTATTAGCAGAGTATACGCCTTTAGCTCCGTTGCCAGACCTTGCGCCCGGTACAGATGATGGATCTTTTCTTTATTTTATACAAAACAGTTTTTATTTACTGATAGGGGTTGCAGGGGTTTTGGCGGTAATAATGATAATGCTTGGTGGAATTCAATACATGTCAACAGATGCAATCAGTGGTAAAGAAGATGGAAAAGAAAAAATAACAAAAGCATTACTCGGACTTTTACTAGCAATCGGAGCTTGGCTTATTTTAAACACTATAAATCCGGCTATTTTGGGCTTAGATTTATCTACAAAAGAAATACCTCCACCGCCGGACCCAGAGAAATACAACCTTGTAATGAATACTTACGAACTTGTCTATTCTCGTAATGGTAGTTATTGCACGGGTAACCCCAAAAGACTGGCACTTGGTCCTTATGAAAGTAAGGGTGCTTGTTGTGAGGTTCTCAGGAATGATTACGGCGCTACAGAGACAAGCTGTTTGGTAAATGCAGAACCAACAGCTTGCACATCTAAAGCTTGTGAACCTAATAGAAATTAAATGTCAAAAAGAAATATATTTTTTATAATAGTAATTTTAATTCTAGTTTTAGGATTGGTTTTTTGGATTTTCTTTCTACCTAATAATGCCGAAACGGGGGAGAGTAACTTAAGCATAAAAGATTTTTTCCCTTTTGGTAAAAGTACGGACACAGAAACAAATACCCCTACGGTAAATACAAATGAAGAAAATTTACCGGAAGTTGAACAAGGTTTACCTAAATTAAGAAAAATTTCAGAGAACCCAATCTCTGGATTTATAAATTTTGAAACTAACGGAGAAAATTTTGTTCGTTTTGTTGATAGAGCGACCGGTCACATCTGGGAGGCTTCGACAGAATTTAAAGGAGCCCAAAGATTAACTAATACCACCGTCGCACAAACTCAAGAATCAATTTGGGCCAGTAAAAATGCTGTATTTTTGCGTTATTTAAGAGAAGACGAAGAGACAATAGAAACTGTGCTTTTAAGAATTTTGCCCCCAGGAAGTTCTGATAATTTAGTTTTTAGTTTTGATAATGATCTTAAACTAGGAGACAACAGTGCGGACGTTTTAAATCTGCAAATTGTGTTAAACAAAGACGAAGAAACGCGAGTTTCTGATACGGGAATAGGTTCAACTGGCCAAGAAACGACATATTTTGGCACAAAAACCGAAACAGCAGTAAAAAAATTCCAATCAAAATACGCTGAAGAAATTCTTACACCACAAGAATTAATAGAGAGTACTGGAATCGTTGACGAGCTCACAAGAAATAAATTAAATGAAATAACTGGGGCTAACAGTAAAATCGAAACGGTAGACGAGGACAGTAATTTATACGAAACCATTCTAACTTTCTTGCCGTCTGATATTAAGCAATTAGTATTTTTAGATAAATTACAAAAAATATTCTTTCTACAAGAAGATAGATTGGGAAGTGTGGGAACTTTGGCAGAAATTGACGGAAATATAAAAACTCAGATTTTTGATTCCCCAGCAAGAGAGTGGGGTGTAAATTCTGGATCCGGAGATTTTATTACTTTAGCGACCAAAACAAGCAATTCCTATCTAGGAGTTTTGTACCAATTAAACAAAAACGGTAACTCTGAAAAGATTTTAGGAAATTTAAATGGTTTGTCGGGTTTGACCAATTACGATACTACGAAAATATTGTATTCAAACACTAGTGGTGATTTCGCTTTAAAAATTTTAGACCGTTCAACTAACGAGGTAACTAATGTGTTCCTTCAAACACTGCCCGAAAAATGCGTTTGGAGTCAAAAAGAACCGGCAATCTACTGCGCTGTGCCAAAAATAATATCTCTTAGTAAATATCCTGATGATTGGTATCAAGGAACTTTCTCACCATCAGATTTGATTTGGAAGATAAACACAGACACAGGAGAATCTGATCTGATCACAGATAATTCTCAATTTGATGGCATAGACGCGATCAATCCAACCTTAAACTCAAACGAACAATATCTATTCTTCACAAACAAAAAAGATTACTCACTTTGGAGCTTAAGACTTTTTGAATCCGCGCCCGATGTGGCCGAGGAAGAGGTAGCCACAACTACCACTGAACAAATCTAAGTTAACAGAATGTAATACAGAGCTTGTAGCATAAAGCATTAAATTCTTTATGCTACATGTTTTGCGCTTCATGCTCTATGTTTTGAGTTTTATAACAACGCGTCTTTGATCTTTTTCTCCGATAGACTCAGTAGAAATTTCTGGATCTTGAGAAAATAGAGAATGGATAACCATTCTTTCGTAAGCAGGCATAGGCTCCATTTCGATAGGGGACTTTGTCTCTTTTACTTTCTGCGCAGATGAAATTGCTTGATTGCGAACTCTTTTAACAACTTCTTCCCGATAATTATTTATATCAACCGTAAACTTAGCTAAACCGCTTTTCTTATAAACTATTTTTCTTACTAAATGATTAAGCGCTCTTAGATTGTCTCCATGGTGACCTATTAAAAGACTAGATTCTGCACTTTTGATTATAAATTTTGGCCCAGAGCTAGAGAGGCCTTTAAATACTTCTATTTCATCAAAGAACACCCCCATTTTCCTTAAAGTGTCCTCGATAATACCTTTTACTTCCAAACAGTAACTTATAGTATTAGCTTTCTCTTCATCTATTTTTTCCTGCTCTGTATCTATATCCATATTTTTATCTTAAACCGTATTATCCTCTTTTCTAAACTTGTTCTTTATATAAATTTCTTGTCCTATTGAAAACAAATTACTTGTCAGCCAGTATAAAGCAATCGCACCAGAAAGACCATAGGAAATAAAGATTGCTAAAAGAGGGAAGACGAACCGCATTTGAATGTGCATACTCTTTGCTAAATCAGCTTTAAAATCGCCCTTTTGGGTGTTTTTAAGATCCAGAGCGGGCATAGAGAGTCGCATCTGAATAAAAGTAGCAATTCCAACAAGTAATGCTAATGGCCAGTTTCGGGTGGTAATATCTACCATACCCAGAAAAATCATATTTACTGAAGCGGGCACTGAAACAAAGGAATAAAGGATGCTTTCTTGAATGGTGGGTAATCCCGAACTTAGAAAAATTCTATAAAGCCCTATAATGATTGGTAATTGGATCAATATCAAAAAGAAGCTGGAGAAAGGATTTATACCCTTTTCTTTATAAAGCTCCATTGTTTTTTTAGCTTGCTCTTGGCGATCTTTGTATTGTTCTTTTATTTTTTTAAGTTCTGGCTCGAATTTCTTGATTTTTTTCTGAGTCAGTAAGGCTTTCTTGGATAAAGGGAATAAAACAAGTCTGATTATTAGGGTAAACAAGACAACGACCACACCCGCATCAGCCCAAGGGATAGTGTCCATTAAGAAAATCAACCCGTTATAAAGAGGTTGATAGATAATCGCGTGGAAAAAAGATGAAATCATTCGATCATTCTAAACTATTAGTCTTAAATCACAAAATATATGCCCCTGAAGCTCTGCTTCAGGGGCATATATTTTTGTCGTCGCTCGGGCGCTGGCTACAAAGTACTCGCCCACGCGCTCCTCGCTAGAGTAAAATAGACCTAATCTAAAAGACTTGATTTTTTAAGTAGATTTTTTATTTCTTCGCTAAAGTCTTCGAAAGGTAATTTTTCGGCTCCAGTTTTAAGCACAAAAACGCCTAAAAAACCGGTTTTTATATCATTTTTTGAATTTTTAATCACTGAAAAACCTCGCCTACGTAAAAAATTGCGTTTTACAGCGTTTTTTACGTTCTTTTTAGAGACAGAAAAGGCAAATTTAGAGCCATATTTTGTGATTTCGGGCTTTTTTAATAAAACCAAATTTATATTTTGCCCGGAATAAAAAAAACCTTTTTTAAAGATTTCTTCAAAGAAAGATTTGTGTATTCTTAGTTTTGAGGGGAGCATAAAAACACAAAAACCTATTTAAGGTTAATCAAACAATAAAATAAGACGCAACCACTAAGCGGAAAGATTCTTTCTGCCTTTTCTTCTTCTATTCTTTATTATTTTCTTACCACATGGAGTCCTTTGTCTTACTAGGAAACCATGAGTCTTGCTTCTTTTTCTTTTTTGTAGTCTAGATCCTTTTGCCATGTTTTTTAATCAACAGTTAATCAACACATTATAAACATAATTGAGACTTTTTAACAAGTTCTAAAAAGGCTGACAGGTTATATAATACATAAACCAAATATTATGGAAGACAAAAAATTATGGGAAAGTGCGTTGGTTGATATTGAGTTAAATGTCTCTCCAGCTAATTTCAATACGTGGTTTAAAGATACCTCCGTATATAAAAAAGAAGAGGGGGCTGTGTTTTTAAATGTTCCAAGCACATTTGTTAAAGAATGGCTTTCAAATAAGTATCATAATTTTATTCTAAAAACATTAAGAAGCTTGTCACCAGAAATAAGATCTCTTGATTACGTTATCGCCCAAAACAACGAAAAGAGAAGGGGTGATGGAAAGGTTAGACTGTTTCCTAATTCAAACAAAGAGCTGCCTTTAAACGAGCTCTATGTTAATAAAGAAGACAATTTAAACCCAAGGTATAGCTTCGATTCGTTTATAGTTGGACCTTTTAATGAGTTGGCTTACGCAGCGACTCAAGCCATCATAAAAAAACCAGGCATTGTTTACAATCCACTCTTTATTTATGGGAATACAGGTCATGGAAAAACCCACCTTATTCAAGCTGTTGGGAACCAAATAAAAAACTTGTACCCTGAAAAAAGAATTCTATACACCACCTCTGAAAAATTTGCTATGGATTACATTGGATCTGTACAAGCTAACAAAGTTAATAATTTTAAAGAGAAATATAGAAAATACGATGTTTTAATAATGGACGACGTTCAGTTTTTATCTAATAAAGAAAAAACACAAGAAGAATTATTTCATCTATTCAATAATATTTACGACAACAATAAACAAATTTTATTTTCTTCAGATAAACACCCTAACTTCATACCAAACCTAGAAGATAGGCTTAAGTCTAGATTCGGAGCCGGTATGATTGTTGATATTGGAACCCCTGATCATGAGTCTAGAATCGCAATTCTAAGAGAGAAGTTAAAGAGCCATAATATAAATCTATCTCAAGAAACTTTAGATTTTATAGCCTCAAATATAACTTCAAACATCAGGGAACTAGAAGGAATCTTAAACACAGTAGTTTGCCAGTACCAAATGAAAAACAGGGATCTGAATCTAACAGAAGTTAAGAACCTCTTAAGAAACAGCTCCCAACCTAAAAAAACCATAACAGCGAAAGAGGTTGTTAAAATAGTTTCTGGTTTTTACAACATAGAAGAGGATCTTATTTACCAAAAAACACGGAAAAAAGAGGTTATAAAACCTAGACAGATTATTATGTATATTCTGAGAGAGGATTTTAATATTTCTTACCCATCAATTGGGGAGAAAATAGGGGGGAGAGATCACACAACAGTCATTCATTCTTGTGAAAAAATAAAAAACGAAATCAAAAATAACAGTACTTTGGAACAAGAATTAGACCAATTAAGAACCATGATAAAGTGAAGATAAGTTGTGGAAAACATACGGAAAACTTTTCATTACTTGTTGAAAAAATAACTTAAAAGAATCCTTAAACACATATTGTTCCAGACAATTCACAAAATAAAAATAGTTATTAACATCCAAACCATCTAAAATACCCTTTAAAAACAGCATCAATTTAACTTATCCACTTATTAACCCTCATAATAAAAATGAAAATAGAATTTAATAAAGATAGATTATTAAATACAATAGCGAAAGCTGTTAGACTGACAACAAATAAAAATTCTAGTCTACCGATTTTAAACTGCTTTCTTTTTGAGGCTCAAAACAATCAGCTTAAAATTCAGGCAACTAATTTGGATATCGGCATAACCCTGGATATTCCCGTAAAAACTGAAAGACCTGGAAAAGTAGCTGTTCCTGCTGAAGTTTTTAGTAATCTGATTAACAATCTACCCAATAGTAATCAAATAAAAATAGATGTTGAGGGTGAAAATTTAAAAATCAAAACCGAGAGAAGTGAAACAATCGTAAAAGTCCGAGATTCTGAAGATTTTCCTAAAATACCAACAACTCAATCGGAGTCTTTTAAAATTTCAACAGCAGAATTTGTTAATAGTTTGAAGTCTGTTTGGTACAGTTCAACTCATAATTCTTTAAAACCTGAGCTTTCGAGTGTTTTTATTTATACTGAAGACGGATACATGGTTTTTGCCGCTACAGATTCTTTCAGACTGTCTGAGAAAAGAATAAAAATAAAACAAAGTGAAGACTTTGGTCACGCCCTTATTCCTTTTAGAAATGCTTTAGAAATCGCAAAAGCCTTTGAAAACGAAGATGGAGAACTCCAGATTTATTTAGATACAAATCAAATATCCCTTTCTAGCGGTAATATTTATTTAACTTCTAGGTTGGTTGATGGTAGTTTCCCTGATTACAAGCAAATAATTCCTAAGAAATTTAAAACCGAAATTACCGTTCTTAGACAAGATTTAGTAAACGCCCTAAAGGTCGCAAATGTTTTTTCAGATAAATTCAATCAAGTTAATTTTAAAGTTGACCCTAGTAAAAAAACATTTGAGGTAACAACTAAAAATCCTGAAATTGGGGAAAATGTTTATCAAGTGGATGCTGTCTTTACAGGGGAGCCAATAGACATAAACTTTAATATGAAGTACATCACAGACTCCCTCTCTTCTTTAGGCTCGGACAGCTTAACCCTTTCTTTTAATGAGTTAAGCAAGCCTATGGTGATTGAGGGGGTGGGTGATAAAAGTTTCCTTTACTTGGTAATGCCAATGAATAAATAATTAGATACTTGAGGTATTTATGGACAAAATATCTAGTTTTTTAAAAAAATATCGACGTTTTTTAAAAAGTGACAAGGAAGCCAAGCAATTTGTTTTAGAGTCTCTCAAAACTTTTTCTATGAATATACCCGAGGATTCTTTAAGGGTAAAAGATGGGATTCTCTACTTTAAAGTCAGCCCGGTTTTAAAGAATGAATTATTTATACGGAAAAAAGATATTTTAGAATCTATAAATTCTAAACAAGATCAATATCATTTTTTTGATATTAAGTTCTAACTTCAGGAAGACCTATTCTATTTCAAACCTAACCTTGTCTTCGCTTCGGTTGTAGACAGAGTCGATGACAACTACTCTTATTTCGTTTTCTCCCAATAAGAATCCAACTTCTTCTGGAATGAATGAGAATCTAAAATCTGATCTCGTTGAGTCTCCTATAAAGCTTTCGTTTAAGTAAAATTCAACCTTTTTGATTGGGAATTTACTCGAGGTCTCTATTCGTGTTTCGATTATTTGTGATTTGTCATAACTGTCTTTAAAATCTGGTTCCACTATCTCAATTTTAGGAAAATTCTTTGGTATGTGCACATCATCTGTTTCTTTCGGTAGATCATCTTCGTCAAAAGCTTTAAAACCCTGTTTAGAAGCCCATTCTTTTACGGGGTAGTCCCATAGTCTAAATTGTGGATCTTGTTGCGGATTTTGCGGCTGGGGGCCTCTAGGATTGTCTTTTGACAACCAATAGAGAATTGCTCGTACCTCTCCGGTTAAGATTTCTTCTATCGTTTCTTCCGGTGTGTACTCTGTTGCCAGTTTTCCAGAAATTCTATCCAAAAAATATGATTCTCCTCCTTGCCACTTTCCTCTAAGCACTGGTTTTAAAGCTAAAGAATTGTCTGGATTAGGTTCAGTAAAATTTGTATGAGGAACTGTTTTTAAGGCCTCATCCATAAAAGCTCTCCAAAAAGGCGCGATAATAAAACCAGCGACCTTCTTTTCCATTGGACTATTGTCGTTATTTCCTGCCCAAGCGCCTACAGAGATTTCTGGCGAATAGCCGATTATCCAAGCATCTCGGTAATCATTTGTTGTTCCAGTTTTTACAGCTACGTCAGTTTGAGTGACATTTAAGAATGAATCTGCACCAAAAGCCGGAGCTCTTAAGTTATTGTCGGAAAGAATTTTAGAAATTTGCCATGAAACCTGTTCACTAATGACTTTCCTCGGTTCTAATGTCGGTCTGTATATTACATTTCCATTTTTGTCCTGAATTTCTTTTATTGGTTGATATGGAAGACGTGTACCGTTGTTTGCCCAAACTCCATAGGCGCTGACCATGTCTAACAAAGACACTTCTCCTCCTCCTAGCACTAAGGTTAATCCATATCGAGCGGCGGTTGAAAGATTATCAATCCCCATCGCTCTTGCGAGACCGAGTGTGTCTTCAAGTCCTGCGAGATATAAAGTTTTTACTGCTGGAATATTTACTGATTGCGCCAAAGCTTCTTTCATCGTCATTGGCCCTCGGAATATGTTGTCATAATTTCCCGGCATATAACAATTATTTCCTTGCCCTTGCGGAGTACAACCATCGGTGAAGACTGTAGGAAGGTCAAAAATGACAGTGTCCGGTGTGTAGCCTTTACTAAACGCTGTTGCATAAGCGAAAGGTTTAAAAGCTGATCCAGGTTGTCTGTGGGCCGTTGATACGTTGAAATTACCGTCTATTTCTTCATCAAAATAATCCCGCGAACCAATCATTGTTAAAATTCCACCCGTTTTAGGGTCTATGGCTACAAGAGAAATATTTTCGGCGTTGTATTTTTCTTTATTAGCTTTTGCGTACTCTAGCGCCAACATCTCTCCTTTTTCCTGTAGCTCGTAATTAAGGGTAGTTATTACTTTTAAACCTCCGTTTTCTAGTACTTCTGCGCCATACTCTTTTTCCAAAATATCTCTGACGTACATAACAAAGTGAGGCGCTTTTATTCCTTGATCAGTTTTTGGTTTGAATTCAACCTTTTCTTCTTTTGCCGAGGCGTATTCTTTTTGGTCTATGAAATCTTGTTCAAGCATTTTTTTCAAAACCAAATTCTTTCTTTCATTGAGACGGTCAATATTGTTTCCATAAGGAGAATAAAATGTCGGCGCTTGCGGAAGGGAAGCAAGGTATGCAGCTTCGGCTATACTGACGTCAGAAGATTTTTTGCCAAAAAAGGTTTGACTGGCTTCTTCGATTCCATAAATGTTTCCTCCGTAAGGTATTTCATTTAGGTAGGTATAAAAAATTTCGTCTTTGCTTAGTATTTTCTCCAATTTCAAAGCCAACGCCCACTCCTTTATTTTCCTTGAAATTAATTTTTCGTTGGTTAAAAGGGAATTTTTTACAACTTGCTGGGTTATGGTCGAGCCACCTTGATCAAAGCTTAATGATCCAAAATTAACCAAGACAGCTCTAAAGATAGAAGAAATTTTAATTCCTCTATGTTGATAAAATTCTGCGTCTTCGATCGCCAAGGTCGCATTTTTTATTTGGTCAGAAATTTCTTCAAATGGGACAATTGTTCTCTTAATTCCATCAAAAACATCAAACAAGAGTATTTCTCCGGTCTGATCGTAGATTTTAGTAGATTCTGCCACTTTTCTTTCCTCGAAAGATTGAAGATCGGGGATTTTAAAGGTTGAAACCCACACAGCGATAACACCCAAAAAAATTAAGCCTAGTATTACCAACCAAGGTATTATCGTTTTTATTCTGTTCTTGAGCTTTTTCATTTGAAATGAATTATTACTTTGCACGCAATACCAAAATTATGTCAAATATGCTAGATTGTACCTTACAATGAAGGCTAATAAAAGGGAGATAGAAGAATTTTTCTCTAGAGGAGTTTTGGAGTTTATCGACCCAGAAAACTCTTTCAAAGAAAAACTTCTTCAAAAGATTGAAGGTAATTATAAAGACGATATTTTTGTTAAATTCGGCGTTGATCCTACTCGTCCAGATATTCATATTGGCCACGCCGTTGTTTTTAGAAAGTTAAGGCAATTGCAAGATTGGGGGTGTAAAATTATTTTTTTGATTGGTGATTATACTGCTCAAATCGGTGATCCAACAGGGAAAGACAAGACTCGCCCAGAAATTGAACAAAAAGAAGTAGAAGAAAATCTTAAGACTTATCTCGAACAATGCAAACAAATTCTTAGAACTGAAAAACAATATTTTTCTTGGATAAGAAATTCAGATTGGTTGACTGCCATAACAGATTTAAATTTGCCCGAAGATTACAAGGTAAATTTTGAAGTAAAAAACAAATCAGAAAAAATTTCTGTTGCTATAAAACCAAACTCTTTTATCGGTAAGGCGATTGTATTTGAAAAAACTAGAATGCAAGCGTCTGAGAGCAAAGAGGGAAGAATTTCTGTTACGACACTTCGAAGTTTTCTTTGGGGTCTTAAGCATCTGACTTTATCTAGATTGATCGAGAGAGATATGTTTCAAAAAAGAATAAAAGAAGGGAGAGAGATTTATATGCATGAGTTGATGTACCCAGTTTTACAGGGAATTGATTCACAGGTGCTAGCTCAAGTTTATGGTAGCTGTGATTTGGAAGTCGGGGGCAGTGATCAGCTTTTCAATATGCTTTTAGGTCGCGATATTATGAAGATCAATAAATTACCAGAGCAATCCGTTCTAGCTTTTTCATTACTAGAAGGCGTAGACGGAAGTGAAAAAATGAGCAAGAGTTTGGATAACTATATTGGAATTTCTGAAAGTGCGAGGGATATTTTTGGTAAGACGATGTCTATACCAGATTCTTCGATTGTGAATTATTTTACCTTAGCAACCTACACACCTGTTTCTGAAATTCAAGAGATAGAAAAAAGTTTAAAAGATGAGGATGTAAATCCTATGGATATAAAGTTGAGATTAGCAGAAGAAATTGCAACAATTTATCACGGTAAAGACGAAGCAAAATCGGCAAAAGAATCTTTCTTAAAAACTTTTCAAAAAAAAGAAGTTCCAGAAGACTTGGAAAAAATAAAAATTAAAACTGGCAGTTTACTCGTCGATGTTTTATTGGAAAACGGAATTGTAAAATCAAAAACAGAATTTCGAAGGTTGGTAGAAGAGGGGGCAATAAGCGAATTAAACTCCGGAGAAAAAATAAATGATTTACAGTTTTCTATTCTCTCTGATTCGGTTTTTAGAATTGGTAAAAAGAGGTTTCTCGCTGTTTCATTGTCTTAATAAAAATTAGTAAACAAAAAAGAACCCTTAACGGGGTTCTTTTTTGTTTATCTACATTTCTTCTCCTTCAGTTTCTTCTTCGTCATCATCACTCACTTCGTCTTCAGACTCAACCTCGTCGAGATTGTTCATTTCGTCGTCCATATTTTATTTTATTTAGATTTGTAAACGACCACTACCTTTAATTGCATTTAAAGGTAAGTCATTTTTATCAGATTTAGTTTTTTTTGTAAATGCCCTGGTATCTGTGGATATCTATGCCTATAATTTAGACAAATTTAAGCCTGGATTTCAGCTCTTTACCGAAGCAAAATAAGTAAGACCAATGGCTATGGCATCATATTCGTCATCAAGTATTTTTTCCTCCTTCTCGATTTTAATGAGTTTCTTTACCATTTCGCCAACTTGTTTTTTTTCGCTACGGCCATATCCAGTTATAGCAATTTTAACTTGAAGTGGTGTGAATTGCCCAAGAGATAAACCCGCTTTCGAAGCTTCATAGATAATAACCCCGCGAGTTTCGGCAACTAACAGAGCGGTTTTTTGATTTTTATTAAAAAATAAACTTTCCAGCGCTAAGGCTTCCGGTTTGTATTTTTTAATAATTTCCCCAATTTTTTCCCCAATTAGAAAAATTCTCTTTTCCTCGGCTTTATTTTTTTCTGGAGAAAAACATTCCGAGTGAAGTAATATTTCTTTGCCGGATTTTTTTTCCAAAATAGCAATACCTAATCTGTCGTAACCTGGGTCAATTGCCAAAATTTTCATAGAAAATTTTTACCTCTTATCTTTAATCTTTTATCCTTAATTAATTTTGTTCTCACTATCTTTTTGTTTAATAATTAATGATTATAGATTAAGGATAAGAAGTTTTTACAAAAACTATTCCGCATTAGTAAAAACTTCCTGGACCTCATCGTTTTCTTCCAATTCTTCAATTAATTTGTTCAGCTTCTCTCCATCAGTTTCAGAAATCGGAGTCATTGTTTTCGGTTTCCATTCGCCGTCATTTTTTTCAAAAGCCCACGTAACAGCACCAATACCGGCCAAGCTTGAACCGTTTTTTGAGAGAATATGTTTTATCTCTGCCGAAGCCTTGTTTCGATTATCAGTCAAAGTTTCAATAATTATTCCAGTACCGCCCGGCCCATAGGCTTCATACGTAATGCCCTCCATTTGAGATGCATCCGCGCCTGCGCCTTTTTTTACCGCGCGCTCGATGGCGTCTTTGGGCATGTTTACCTCTTTGGCTTTTTCAATAGCCGCTCGTAGGCTCGGTGATTCTATCCCACCAGTTTTTTTTGATTCTGCTGTTATCAATCTTCCCACTTTGCCAAAAACCTTACTCTTTTGGGCATCAGAAGCTGCTTTTTTATGTTTTATTTTTGACCATTTATTATGTCCTGACATGATTGATTTTGGATTTAAAATTATTCAAACAATCCTTCTTTAAATTTATTAATGTGTTTAAGCCCAGCACTTGTTATTGCGCGACCTCGCGGAGTCCTTTCCAAAAAACCAATTTGGATCAGATACGGTTCATTGAATTCTTCTACCGTTGCTGTTTCTTCTGAAATCGCTGTCGCTAAAGTGCTAAGACCGACCGGCCCGCCTTTGAAATTTTTTGTGATTATATCCAAGATTCTTCTATCAGAAGGGGTTAAACCAATCTCATCAACACCCAACATATCTAAAGCCTCAACGACAATTTCCTCTGTTAGTTGGCTTTTTTTGATTTGAGCAAAATCGCGACATCTTTTCAAAAAATAATTCGCTGTTCTTGGGGTTCTACGACTTCTTTTTGCGATTTCTTTTACCGCATTTTTTTCTATTTCTATTCCCAAAATTTTTGCCGATCTTTTTATAATTTCAGCGATTTCATCTTCGCTGTAATATTCCAATCGAAAAACCCCGCCGGAAAATCGGCTTCTAAGTGGTGAAGAAATCGAGGCCACTTGAGTTGTCGCAGCAATTAAAGTAAAAGGTGGTAGTTCAAGTTGAACTGTTCTAGCCGACGGACCTTTTCCAATAATAATATCGAGAGAGCCCGATTCCATAGCAGGGTAGAGGACTTCTTCGATCATTTTATTTAATCTATGAACCTCGTCGATAAAAAATATGTCGCCCGGTGAGAGGTTCGTTAGTATCGAAGCTAAATCACCGACGCGCTCGATTGCCGGACCGGAAGTAATTTTAATTTGAGCGTTCATTTCTTTGGCAATCAAATGTGCCAAAGTAGTTTTTCCAAGTCCTGGTGGGCCATAAAACAAGATATGCTCTGGCGGATGATTCCTTTCTCTTGCCGCAGTCAGTAAAATATTTAAATTATTCTTTATATTTATCTGCCCAACATACTCATTCCAGCGGTCTGGCCTTAATTTATGATCTAAATATTGGAAATCAGGATTCCTTTCTTCTTTTGTTTTGTCAGTCATGTTTTTTGAGTTTTTCGCTCGATTTAGGTTTGGGGGTTGACAGCGAATACATTTTATGCTATCCTCTATATGTTCATCGAAATCCGAAATATTAACCTCTAAGCAACGAGCCCCCGGGCTTTTTTGGTTATTTACGAGGACATGCTGGTTTTGGCTGGTATTATCCTTAGCAATTTTCCAATCTTTTTACTTATTTAAAAAGTGTTGCTTCGAGGTTAATATCTCGGATCTGTTTTTCTTTTTCAAAGAGCGCTTCGGCGCTCTTTTCCGTTAGTAACGTAGAGCGAACGTCAGCCTAAGGTGGACCGAGCCGAGGAGCTAATAAAGACGTATCCGTCTTTATTATTCATAAAAAGAATTTTAAGACAAGGAACAAATTAAAACTTTTCTAAAACTTTTCGAACAAATTTACTACTCGCCCCAATTCATCCAAAGAAGTCAATCCAGAAAGTGCTTTTATCACCCCATCTTGACCCATATTTAGTATATTCTGTTCTTTAGAAGCTTCCTCGATCTCTCTTTCACTTGGATTTTTTTCAACAACCTCTTCTATTTTTTCCGTACTTCTGACTGCTTCGTATATACCAACTCTTCCTTTAAAACCAGTGTGATTACATTTCTCACAGCCGACCGGTTCCCAAATAGAATCAGTATCCAACCCTTCTAAGTATTCCGGATCTTTTATTGTTTCTAATATTTTTTCAATTATTTTTTTATTTTCGCCTTCTAGAGCAATTTTTTTCTTACAATCTACACACAATCTTCTTACCAATCTTTGAGCCATGACAACATTTAAAGCTGAAGTTATAACTTTTGGATTAACTCCCAAATCAATCAAGCGGGGGAAAGCGCCAGCCGCATTGTTGGTGTGAAGTGTTGAAAAAACCAAATGACCGGTAAGCGATGCGTTTATAGCAATTTCTGCTGTTTCTTTATCTCGAATTTCTCCGACCATAATTATGTCTGGATCTTGCCGCAGTGCAGAACGCAATCCTTCAGAAAAAGTATAACCCTCTCCTTGATCACCACCACCTTGGAAAGCAGATCGTAAGCTTTTTGAAAGACTTTGTTTGGCTCGGTCGTCAGTTTGAGTTTGGACAATTCCAGGGAGATGGTATTCGATTGGATTTTCTATTGTAATAATTTTTATTCCCGGCGAGTGAATTTTTTTAAGAAAAGCGTACAGAGTCGTTGTTTTTCCTGATCCAGTTGGACCGGTCGTCAAAATCATTCCGTTAGGCTTCGATATTTCATAGAGTAAAACTTTTAAAAGTTTCGGGTGTATTCCTAATTCTTCAAGAGGGACCCCAATTGCTTCTGGGTTTAGAATTCTCATCACGACCGCATCGTTGTATGCACCAGGTAAAATAGAAGTTCTTATTTCTATATCTTTTTCTCTTAGTTTGATACTAAATCTACCGTCTTGAGCTTGGCCTGAGATATTTAATTTTAAATTAGACAATAACTTTAATCTGGAAAGTAAAAGATCGTAAGTTACGTTATCAAAATTTAAAACGTCAGTTAAAACACCATCTAGGCGGTATCGAAGTCGTATATAACTTTCTTCTGGCTCCAAGTGAACGTCGGAAGCTTTTAAAGCTAGAGCGCCCGAAAGCATAATTTCTAAAATTTTTGAGATTCTGTAAGATTCTTTTGATTCCAAATTTTCTTTAATCAGTTGCTTTATACTTTCCAGGTTGCTGGTTTTGTTTAAAAAATTTGATATCTCTTCACTAGAAACATCCAAAGCGCCACCGCTCGATGTTACGGATGAAGAAAGATCTTGATATCTCTCCCAAACTCTATCTAAACCAGCTTCCGAAGTCATAAAAAGTTCGGGCTCAAGCCCTTTTTTCTCCAAATTTTCTACAGCCTCTAAGGTCTTTGGGTTTGTAGGAGAGAGAATTCCAACTTGAATTTTTTTCCCAATTAAGTTGAAAGGTGCAATTTTTGCGGATTCAGCTTCATCTTGTTTTACGTAACGCAGGGCCTCAATGTTTATTGGGTTCAAATTTAAATTTACATAAGGAAGGCCATATTTTTGGGAAAGAATTTTTGTTAGGCTCTCTGCCTCTCCCTTTTTCAGCTCTTCCAATTTTTGGTTTTGTTTTTCTTCGTTGAATTTAACCATTTTGTTGTTTAAATACTAACATTTTTTAGGTTTAGGAGTAACAGATTTTCTGGATTTCCTAAGAATTAATCATTGACAAAAGTATATTTTTTTGCTATGATTGAAAAGAAGACTGAAACACAAACACAAGGAGAAAGTCATGAAGTGGCTCAGTTTTGCTCTTTTCAGTATCGTGGTGTCGGTGGTCTTTGGTGGGTGCCAGTATGAGATGAGACCGGGGAGTTTGGGGAGCGCTCGTGTGAATGATCGTCCCTACACAATGCTTCCGGGTCTGACGAAAGTCACGATCATCCCGGACAACGAACTCATTTGCATCAACGGAATCGACCTGCTCGCTGACATCTATATTGGTGGCGATCTCATCATCGAAGAGTTGGGTCCTGGGGAAATCGTTTCCTACCCTCTTTTCGACTACTACGATGGGAGTACCATCGTTGTTACGGCCTTTTGCTACCGAGACGATGTCTTGGTTTGCAAGTACTCGCAGACCTACACTCTGCGTTCTAAGGGAGAGTACAAGCAGCTCAGGTTCGAAATCGAGAGGCCAAAACCTATTCGGATCTACGGGGATTTCGACAACAACGGTCTCATCGTCATTCCTCCTCGTAGGAATGATAAGTGACCACGATTCGGACAATATGGACGCATTCTGCTTGCAGAGTGCGTCCTTTCTTTTTTCACGTTAATATAAAGGGTAAGAACCTGCTTTTGAAAAATTTTGTTAATAAAGGTTAGAAAAAATGAATTTTATTTCAAAAAATCTAGAAGAAACCAAAAAATTTGCCGCTGATTTAATCGGCTATCTTAAAAGTGGTGCTGAATCCAGAGAGGGTGCCACTCTTGTTTGCCTTTCTGGCGATCTGGGTGCCGGCAAAACAACTCTGACTCAATTTGTAGCTGGACATTTAGATATTGAAGAAAACATAACAAGCCCGACTTTTGTGATTGAAAAAATTTACAAACTGAAAAGTCCAATTTTCAAACATTTAATTCATATTGATGCATACCGTCTTAAAAGCGGGGAAGAACTTAAAAATTTAGGCTGGGATGAAATAATTAAAGATCGCCAGAATTTAATTTTTTTAGAATGGCCGGAAAATGTAAAAGAAATTTTGCCAGAGAATGCTTTTAAAGTTAAATTGGAAACAGTCGATGAAAAGACAAGAGAAATATACTATGGCAACTAAAGAAAATAAAAAAAGATTAGTTCTTCTTGATGCGCAAGCAATTTTGCATCGCGCTTACCATGCTTTGCCGGATTTTTCTTCAAGTAAAGGTGAGCCGACCGGCGCTCTCTATGGTCTTTCACTCATGCTTCTAAAAATTATAAATGAATTAAAACCAGATTTTATTGTCGCTTGTTTTGATGTTAAAGATCCAACTTATCGGCACATTGCTTACGAGGCATACAAAGCGGGGAGGAAAAAAACAGAGGATGATTTAATTTTTCAAATTGATAAATCAAAAGAAATTTTTGAAAGTTTCGGAGTACCGGTTTTCGAGAAAAGCGGTTTTGAAGCCGATGATCTTTTAGGAACAATTACCGAAAGATTAAAGAATGATAAAGGGGTTGAGATTGTCATTGCTTCTGGCGACATGGACACAATGCAACTTATAGAAAAAGATAGGGTAAAAGTTTATACTCTCAAAAAAGGAATAAAAGACACGATTATTTATGACGAAAAAACAGTAAAAGAGAGATTTGGTTTTGAACCAGAACTCTTGCCAGATTATAAGGGATTGCGAGGTGATCCTTCTGACAACATTATAGGTATTAAAGGAATTGGAGAAAAAACCGCAACCGATTTAATAATAAATTTTGGGACCATTGAAGAAATCTATAAAAAACTAAAAAAAGATGAGAAATCTTTCGAAGAGAAAGGGATCAAAAAAAGAATAATTGATTTACTCAAAGAAAACGAAGAAGAAGCAATTTTTTCTAAAACGTTGGCCACAATACAAAGAAATGTACCGATTGATTTTGAATTGCCAAAAAACTGGACGCTCGAAGACAACAAAGAGAAAATCATGGAAATTTTTAGCCGATTTGAATTTCGAGCCTTGAGAGAAAGAATAAATTCTTCTTCCAAGGGTGAAATAGCGGCTGAACAAAAAAAACCAGAGACAGGCCAGCTTTTATTGGAAAAGAGCAATGTTTCAGATAAGGATTTGAAAGAAACCTCAATCGCACTTTGGATTTTAGATTCTAATTTAACGAATTCAAGTCAGGAAGATATTTTAAGATTTGCTGAGACTAGAGATTTTCGAGTGGCACAAAAAAAAGTTTTCCAAGAATTAGAGAAAAGGAATCTGAAAGAAATTTTTGAAAAAATTGAAAAACCTCTAATTCCTGTAATTGAAAGAATAGAGAAACGTGGAATAAAGGTTGATGATCAGTTTTTAAAAAATCTTTCGAAGGAATATCATAAAAAACTTTCTGAGTTAGAAAAAAACATCTGGTTGCTTTGTGGTCAAGAATTTAATCTTAATTCTCCAAAACAATTAGGAAAAGTCTTATTCGAAGATCTGGAAATAAAAGCTAAAAATCAAAAAAAGACTTCAACTGGCGCTAAATCGACTCGTGAATCGGAATTAGAAAAAATGAAAGATTTGCATCCGGCAATTTCTTTAATATTAGAGTATCGAGAATTACAGAAACTTCTATCAACTTATATCGATAATATTCCCGGAATGTTAGCCGAAGACGGTCGACTTCACGCAAAGTTTCTACAAGCCGGGACAACGACAGGACGGATGTCTTCACAAAACCCGAATTTACAAAATATTCCAATAAAAAGCGATCTCGGCAAAAAAATTCGAGATGCATTTGTTGCAGAAAAAAGTTTTTCTTTAGCGGCTTTCGATTATTCACAAATTGAACTTAGAGTAGCAGCCTTTCTTTCAAAAGATGAAAAACTTTTAAAGATTTTTAAAAACGGTGAAGACGTTCATTCTGCCGTGGCTTCTGCCGTTTTCAATGTTCCTTTAGAAAAAGTTGATTCAGAGATGCGTCGGAGAGCGAAGGTGATAAATTTCGGAATTATTTATGGTATGGGAGTAAATGCTTTGCGTGCAAATTTAGGTACGACTAAAGAAGAAGCCCAAAATTTTTTGGATGGTTATTTTAAAAATTTCTCAACCCTAGCTAGTTACTTAGAGGGAATTAAAAAGAGTGCGGAAAGAACTGGCTTCACAGAGACCTTTTTCAGCCGTCGCAGATATTTCCCGGCAATCAAATCAAAAATTCCTTACATAAAAGCTTCAGCCGAAAGAATGGCAGTTAACGCTCCACTTCAAGGCACCTCGGCTGATATTATAAAACTAGCAATGATTGGGATTGAAGAATATTTGAAGAAAAATAATTTAGAAAACGATGTTTTTATTGTTCTTCAGATCCACGATGAGTTGGTTTTTGAAATTTCTGACAAAAAACTTAAAGAAGTTTTACCAAAGATTGAGGAAATTATGGAAGGTGTTTTGGATTTAGAGGAAACCCTCGGTGTGCCGCTAGCTGTTAATGGGGAAGTCGGTAAAAATTGGGGCGCTATGGAGTCAATAAATTAGTTAAATATGCTATACCTTTTTTCCGGCGATCAATTTAAAGAAATCAAAAAACATTCTCAGGTTTTGATAGAGGGTTTTGTTTCTCAAAAACCAAGTTCATCTCTTTTGTATATTGATGAAGAAAATTTTGGCGAATATGATATTTCGTGTTTAGCAAAAGAGCAAGGACTTTTCGAAAAACAATTAATCGTTGTTTTGAGTTACGTTTTGTCCGATTCCGTTTGGGAAGAAATTGAGAATAAAATTGAAGATTTGTCAGAATCAAAAAACATCTTTATCTTCGTTGAAGGAATTTTGGGTAAAAAAGTTAAAGACAAAATTAGTAAATTTTCCAAGGATTCAAAATCTTTTTCCAATTCATCAGAAGAAAAAAAATATAATCCTTTCCTTATGACTAATGCTTATGGTGAAAGAAATAGAAAGAAGCTTTGGCTTTTGTTTCAGCAAGCAATTTCAGGCGGTTTGGCTCCAGAAGAAATTCAAGGACTCTTATTTTGGCAGGTTAAAAGTATGTTAATTGCTAAACTTTCAAAAACTCCAGCTGAAAGCGATCTTAAACCTTTTGTTTTCCAAAAATCAAAAAAGTTCGCTGAAAATTTTTCTGAAGAAGAATTAAAAAAACATTCTTCCGAGCTAGTTGAAATTTATCATAATGTCAGGAAGGGAAAGGGTGATTTAGCGACTAGCCTAGAAAAATTTATACTCAGTATTTAGTCGAAAAGACAAAATAAAAACACCTTCCGGTGTTTTTATTTTCGTGTCCGCCCGGTCCGGCTCGAACGGACGACCATCTCCTTAAAAGGGAGTTGCTCTACCAACTGAGCTACGGGCGGTTATAATGGTAAAAATATAGCAGAAAATTCTATATAGGCAAGTCAAAAGCCATAAAACCAGCGCCGGAAAAGAGCAAAGACAAACAAATTGTGAATATTAAAAGGTAAAAAACCAGATTTCTTTTTAGTAAACTTTCTTCTTTGTATTCAATAAATAGTTCTGCGAAAGTTATAAAAGCCAAAACCAAGGCAGCTATTTGGGTGTAAAAACCTAAAATGAGCATTGTTCCACCAATTATTTCTATAAAAGCCAGAGTCTTAACACAAAAAACCGCCGGTCGGATTTTTAAGGTCTCAAAAGAGAATATCCAACGATCTTTTTCAGACTTTAGCTTTAATCGGCCTAAGTTTATGAAGATATATCCCAGAACCAATCTTAATAGTAAGGGAGCAAACAATGCATAAGAAAGAAGCTCAGGGAAAGGGTTTAACATAAAGACAATCTTATCATTTTTGCTAAATTGTGAGAATATGTAGCCACTATGGCTCGAGAGATATATTTAGTTTTGGATAACATACGTAGCGTTCACAACGTAGGCTCTATTTTTAGAACGGCCGATGCTTGTGGTGTTTCTAAAATTTATTTAACTGGTCAAACTCCAACTCCAATTGATCGATTTGGTAGAGACAGAAAAGATTTAGCAAAAGTCGCACTTGGGGCGGAGAAAAATATTGTTTGGGAGCAAGCCGATTCTTCTCTCGAAGTTTTAAAAAATCTTAAAGCAGATGGTTTCCAAGTCATTTCAATCGAGCAATCCGAAAATTCAGTTGATTACAAAAAAGTTGAAGCTAAAGAAAAGATGGTTTTTGTTTTAGGCGCTGAAGTCGAAGGCTTGTCGAAATCGGTTTTAGATTTGAGCGATATTGTTGCCGAAATTCCAATGAAGGGCAAAAAAGAATCTTTGAACGTTTCAGTAGCGGCTGGAGTCGCTTTGTTTAGAATTTTAGGGATCTAATATTTTTCCTGGTGCGTGTTGCAAAAGTGGGCGCTTCGTCCTTTAACTTTTACTCTTTTCATTTCTCCTCCGTCTTTTTTGAGACATTTTTCTCCCGTTTTCCTGTAAGCTTTATGGTGGTATTGGAACTCTCCTTTTTCCCCGTCAGGTTTCCGATAGTCAGACATTGAGTCTCCTTTGAATTTAATTCCTTGCTCCAAAACTTTTTTCATTTCCTTAAAAGCTTCTTTAAGTTTTTCTTCTGGTATTTTTGAAACTATGCTTTCCGGATGAATTCCGGAAAGCCATAAAATCTCGTCGGAATAAATATTCCCAATTCCAGCAATCAGTTCTTGGTCCATCAAAACTGTTTTTATGGGGCCTTTTGGCCTTTTAAAAATTCTTGATTTAAAGTTTTCGAATTTAAAACTTTTTTCCAAGGGTTCGGGTCCGAGATTGTCGATATCGGCTTTCTCGCCTTTTTCAATCAAGTGAACTTTGGCAAACTTTCTCATGTCAGAGAGAACCAAGTGTTTTCCATTTGAAAAACTAAAGACTAATCGAATAAATCGATTGTACGGGTCTTGGAGAGCGCCACCTTTTTTAGGAATCCAATTTTCTTTTTCCCAACCAAGTGGTGCTTGTACTTTCGCACCTGCTTTTTGGTATTCACCAAAAAGCAGGTGCCCTGTCATTTTCATATGCACCAAGATAGTTTTGTCATGTGTGAGGTTAATCAAGACGTTTTTGCCTCTACGTCCGACGCTTATCACTTTTTCTCCGACAACTTTCCTCGTAAATTCAGAGAAGTATTTCTTATTTTTTATATGACTTTTGCCTTCGTGAATAACTCCACCATAACTAGTCCAAACATCCGTAATTTTTAATCCCAGCAAGAGTTCGTTGAGAATTCTCGATGTTGTGTGTACTTCTGGTAGTTCCGGCATCTGGATATTATAGTAAAATATACCAATGAGTCATATAAATATCGCTTCGAGCAAGCATTGTAGCCACTGTGGCGGGGAAGTTGATGGATTTAAATGTCCAGAATGCAAAAATTCTTCGGCTGTTTTTGATCCGGATCACTTTCGCAGTTGCCCAAAAGGAGGAAAGATGAGATTGAAGTGTAAGAAGTGTGGAATGGTTGAGATGAATTGCACTTGTTAAAATTTCTCAAAAATCACGATTAGTTTCGTCTCCTTAAACCTAAGAACTAAAATTTAGTTTGGGGTGAATCCTAATTTTTTCAATTCCTCCCTCACCACCTCTGCATCATCCCAAGGAGTTTTTTTGCCATTTGCTTCCATAATGAAAGGATCGGTGCCTTTGCCCGAAATCAGGACGACGAAGTCGGCCTGGTTTTGGGCCTTTTCTCCCGCACTTTTTAAAGCTTCTTTTATAGCTTCGCGTCTATCCAAAATAACTTTTAGTTTGTTTTTATCAACTGCAACCGCCATCTCATCCAAAATTTTCTTCGGATCTTCATCGTAAGGATCTTCATTCGTCAGAATTACTTCTTCACAATTTTCATTTGCGACTTTTGCCATGCCCGGGCGCTTCCATTTGTCGCGTCCGCCACCGGTATTACCGAGAACGCAGATTTTCTTTTTATTTGAAAAAGCACTGTAAAATTTTTCCAAAGAATCAATTGTGTGGGCATAATCAACAACAACCTCAAAATTTTTATCCGTTTTTATTCTTTCAACTCGGCCTTTTATCTTTTCCATTTTTTCCAAAGCCGATTTTATTTTTTTTTCTGGAATTCTAATGTGTTTGGCGAAAGTGATTGTCGCTAGGAGATTATAAATATTAAACTCGCCGATGAATTTTGTTCTGTAATTTTGTCCGGCAAAATTGAATGAGGATCCATCATCTGTGTAATTAATCTCGCTCACATTTGAGAGGGAATAGGTCGCTTTTTCTACATTTGTTATCGCTAAAAACTTTTCAGCTTCTTTTGAATCTTTATTTACAACCAAAATTTTATTTTTTTTGCTTGAACGTGTGAGCGCTTGAGCAATATTTAATTTGGCTTTCACATAATTTTCATAAGAACCGTGCGATTCTATGTGTTCAGGTGAAAGGTTTGTAAATATTAAAGCATCAAGGTCGATAAATTTATGTCTAAATTGTTTGGCGCCTTCGGAAGTCATTTCTATTACGGCATAATCACACTTGGCTTTTACGGCTTGTCTCAAAGCTTTTTGCAAGAAAAACCGACCCGGCATTGTCATTTTGTATAGATTTCTATCACTCTGGTCGCCGATTTTAAATCTCAAGGTATTTGTCAGCGCCGTTTTAAAACCAGCTTCTTCCAATACGGCATTTATCATTTCAGTTACGCTCGATTTTCCTTTAGTTCCGGTTACGGCAACAACTTTTATTTTTTTGGATGGAAATCGGTAAATTAAAGCACCCAAAACAGCCATTAAGTAGTGGTAAGGGGGGCGGAAAATATTAAGAATTGTTTTTGGCAGGAATCTTTTGTAGTTGCTCATGTTCATAATTTTCAATTTTCAATTATCAATAAATTTTCAATGCTCAAATTTTCAATTATTTTTGGAAATTGGTCATTGATAATTGGAGTTTATTTGCTCAGTATCTTAAGTGCTTCTTTTATTCTTTGAGTAGTTCCTTCTATTTCTTTTGGAATCTTTTGCATAACTTCGCGAGCCTCATTTTGCGAATAGCCAAGAGATTTCAAAGCTTCCAAAACATCCAAATCTTCTTTATGCGTACTTACTGTTTGTAATTCTAATCCGAGTTTATCGCGTAATCCTAAAACTATTTTTTCAGCACTTTTTTTGCCAATTCCGGAAACTTTTGTTAGATGAGTTATGTCGCCGGTTGATACGGCTTCTTTCAAAGCTTCGACGGTAGCGATATTTAAGATATTGAGGCCGGTTTTGGGGCCGATTCCGGAGACAGTGATAAGCATTTCAAAAAAATCCAAAGTGTCTTTATTTTCAAAACCGTAAATGTCCATAGAATTTTCTCTTACAGCCAAATGAGTCCAAATTTCGTTTTCTTCGCCAATTTTAAGGCTATTTCTGAAATTTTGGGTCAAAAAAACTCTGTAGCCAACACCTTGAACATCAATGATTACAGAACGATCATCAAATTTATCTATAAAACCTTTAAGACGAGAAATCATAGAGTTATCATACAACAAATTAACCTTGCTTTGAATCTGTTGCCTTTTTTGAGCTTTTTTGCTAAGCTAGCCAGACAAATTTATGCCGATTACAAAATCAGCCAAAAAAGCCCTAAGAAGCTCTGCTCGCAAGAGAGTTTTTAATGTTGACCGAAAAAATGAGATGAAAGAGGTTCTTAAAAAAGCTAAGAAATTAATCTCTGAAAACAAAAAAAGTGAAGCCGAAAAACTTATACCGGAAGCTTATAAAGCTATAGATAAAGCTGCCAAAAGAGGGGTTATAAAGAAAAATAATGCTTCACGAAAGAAATCCCGATTAACCACAGCAATTGCAAAACTAAAATAGTAATTCAAAAAAGCCCCACGGCCTAAGGCCGCGGGGCTTTTTAAAATCTAAAAATTTTGAAGAGCGTACATCCAAACGATACTAGCAGAAACTATTCCAACTATAAAACCAGTTAACGAAGAGGCAACAGTTCTTCCGATTTTCATTCTGTATTGTCTAGGTTCTCTTGAAACAAAATCTCTTGTAAGTTTATCCATTTTTATTTAGGTTTATTAATAATCCAAAGCTAGTAAACAATATATCTTAAATTAATGATTTCAGCATTTATTTTACCCACAGTAGTTTTTCCGTTTGGTATAATAATAAAGCATGTCTCCAAAAGCTTGTTCAAAAAATGGTTTTACTTTAATTGAATCAGTGATTGCCGTCGCCATTTTCGCTTTAATTGCGATCTCAGTTTTTCAAGGTTTTACTGGAATGATGCAGGCGGTAAAATATGCTCGTCTAAAAACTACCGCGACTGCTTTAGCTAACGAACAATTTGAAATTGCCAGGAATTTGTCTTATGCCGATGTTGGTATTGTTGATGGTATACCTCCAGGTAAAATTCCATCCACCCAAAATATTGTTCGTGACGGAACAGAATTCGAAGTAAAAACTGTTGTTAGAAATATAGATGATTCTTTTGATGGAACCATTGCTGGCGATCCTGGCGATCTTTCTCCGTCTGACTACAAATTGGCGGAACTTGAAATATCATGCGATTCTTGTAGAGATTTTGAGCCTCTTACATTTACTACCTATATTGGACCGCGTGGCCTTGAGAGCGCTTCTACAAATGGCGCTTTATTCGTTAAAGTTTTTGATGCTTCCGGACAACCAATTCAATCAGCAGATGTTCATATTGAAAACAATCAGGAATTTCCGGCAATTGTAATTGACGACACAACTAACAAAGATGGCCTCCTCCAGATTGTTGATGCGCCGCCTGGCGTTGAGGCTTACGAAATAACCGTTTCGAAATTCGGCTACTCGACAGACCAAACCTATGAATCAGGTGCTCTAGAAAATCCTAATCCAATAAAACCCCATTCTACTGTTGCTTTGCAGACCTTAACCAAACTTAGTTTTTCCATAGATAAGGTGAGTGATCTGGATGTTTCAAGTGTTTTATCAAATTGTAGCTCTACACCCTCGGTTGATTTTTCTCTTTCTGGTTCCAAACTTATAGGTACAAATCCAGATGTTTTAAAATACGAAGAATTTCTCTCTACAAACTCTTCAGGTCAGGAGCTGGTTTCAAATCTAGAATGGGATACCTACGATCTAACTTTAACCGATGCATTATTTGATCTTGCCGGCACCATTCCATCACTACCTTTAATACTTAACCCCGATTCAGATCAGGATTTCAAAATAGTTGTGACCCCTAAAAATCCAAACAGTCTTTTAGTTACCGTAAAAGATGCTTCTACCGGATTGCCAATTTCTGATGCCTCTGTTTTTGTTTCAGGTTCAAGCTATAACCAAACATTGGTAACTGGGCGCGGTTTTTTAACCCAAACAGATTGGTCTGGTGGCAGTGGCCAAGATTCTTTTTCTGATCCGACTCGTTACGCTGAATCAGACGGCAACATTGAAATAAATAATCCTTCAGGCGAAATTCGTTTGAAAGAAGTTTTTGATGAATACGAAATCTCAGGACATTTAATCTCTTCGACCTTTGATACTGGTTCTCAAGGCAATTTCCACCAAATTTTATGGCAACCTCAAAATCAACCTCCACAAACGGGAGGAAACAGTGTTAAATTTCAAGTGGCTACAAATAACGATGCCGCGACTTGGAATTTTTTGGGCCCAGACGGAACCCCAAACACTTTCTATACTTTAAATAACCAAAACATTCATTCAGTTCACGATGATGACAGATATTTTCGCTATAAAGTTTTCTTAGAAACAGTTGATGCCTCATGGACCCCAAGCGTTTCGGATGTTTCTTTTACTTTTACTTCAGCTTGTGTGCCACCAGGGCAAGTTTTGTTTGATGGACTCAGCCTCGGTAACTATGATCTGACAATTTCTAAATCAGGTTTCCAGACAGTTGAAGACTCGGTAGATCTGAATTCTTCATGGCAGCAAAAAACAATAACCCTCTCACCATAGCATGATCAAAAAGACACAAAACGGTTTTTCAATTATGGAACTTCTGGTTAGTATTTTTATACTACTTCTTATTGGATTAGCTATTTTTCTTTTTCAGCGCGATGTTTTTTCTCTGCATAAAATTATTTCAGGAAATCTCACAATTCAATTCGAAGCTCGAAGAGCCCTTAAGAGTATGACTTCTGAAATTCGTTCCACTTCGCCCTCCAATCTCGGAGCTTATGCGATAGATGAAGCGGCAACTTCCTCGATTTCTTTTTATAGCGATATAGATGGAGATTCTTTGAAGGAAAAAATCCGATACTTTTTAGATAATGAAGTTATAAAAAAGGGAATTATAAAGCCATCCGGTCAGCCGATGATTTATGATCCTGATCAGGAAATTTTTTCCGAAGTAGTTCATAATGTTCAAAATGCAACTACTTCAGTTTTTAGTTACTACGATTCAAGTTATCAAGGAGCGTCTGAATCTCTAGCGCAACCAATTGATGTTTCTTTGGTTAGACTTATTAAAATTTATCTTGTAATAGACGAGAATTTAGAAGAAGCACCTAAGCCGCTCATTTTAACTACTCAAGTTTCTCTTAGGAATTTAAAAGATAATTTATAGAATTGTGTTAAAGAAGAAAACAAGCCACAAAGGCCAATTATTGATTCAAGTTCTGATTTTCGGAGCGATTTCAGTCTACTTGTTAACTTCGATAGCCACTTGGACGGTTTCAAATATTAAAGGTGCGCAGTATTCTTTTAACAAAGAACAAGCTCTACAAATTGCAGAATCAGGTATTGATTATTATCGCTGGCATTTAGCACATGCGCCATCTGATTTTCAGGATGGATCGGGAGAAGAAGGCCCTTACACACATGATGTTTATGACAAAGAAGGGAATGTTTTAGGTCAATTTACTTTAGATATCACACCGCCAAGCCTTGGTTCAACTCTAGTTTCTGTTAAGTCTTCCGGTGCTACCGAAGTTGCTTCTACGAGTGAGAGAACTATTAGAGTGCAAATGGCAAAACCATCAATTGCAAAATATGCCGTTGTTGCTGATTCTAATATGAGATTTGGAGAGGGGACGGAAGTATTTGGACCAGTTCATTCAAACGGCGGTATTCGTTTCGACGGATTTGCCCATAATATTATTTCAAGCTCCGTTGCTTCTTATGATGATCCAGATTCTGATGACTGTAACTCTACTGGTGAGGATCAATCTTTTGGAGTACACACGTGTCTCTCTCCAGCAGATCCAAAACCACCCCCACCCCCACCGCAGCGCCCAGATGTTTTTGCTGCAGGCAGACAATTTCCAGTTCCTGTGGTTGATTTTAGTGGTATTACAGCTGATCTAGCCCAAATGAAAAATGATGCACAAACCAACGGTTTTTATCGTCCTAGCGCCGGGGCTTTAGGTTATCATATTGTTCTAAGAACAGACGACACTTTTAATTTATATCGAGTTACCAGTTTTGTTAATCCATCAAGATTCTGTCGAGATCCAGGTCAAGATGGTTGGGGAACTTGGAGTATAAGAAATCAACAGCTAATTGGTAATTACCCCTTCCCAGCAAACGGATTGATTTTTCTTGAAGACGATATTTTTGTGAGTGGCCAAGTTGACGGAGCTCGGCTTACAATTATTGCCGCATTTTTGCCAGACAACCCGCCATTTCGAAAGAATATAATTGTGAACGAGGATTTACTTTATACAAATTATGACGGTAGCGATGTAATAGGTTTGATTGCACAAGGGAATGTTAACGTTGGTATGGTAAGCGAAGATGACCTACGTATTGACGCTGCACTTATTGCACAAAATGGAAGAGTGGGCCGATACTACTATTCCTCAAACTGTTCTCCTTACCATCAAAGAGATGAAATTACTCTTTGGGGCATGATTGCCACAAATGAACGGTATGGTTTTGCTTACACCGATGGAACCGGATATGGCATAAGAAATCTGAACTATGACGGCAGTCTTCTTTATGGTCCACCACCAAGTTTTCCTCTAACATCAGATCAGTACGCAACTCTTTCTTGGGAAGAGGAATAAAGTTTGGATTTTGAAAACACGAAATTTCAACTTAAAGCCGTTGAGTTCCCTAATGGTGCCCCCGAGAGGAATCGAACCTCTATTTTGGGATCCGTCCCAGGTAAATTTGTTTTTCGGTGCCCTCACCAGGAATCGAACCTGGATCGCAAGATCCGCAATCTTGCATTCTATCCATTAAACTATGAGGGCAAATTTACGGGATTGCGATTTGCAACCAATCGCTCCGCTCTTGGGCAAATCGGGAACAATCCCATGTCCTACTGTGCCCATTCAATTTTACATAATTAAAATTGTTTGGGTCCGTTGAACGACGGGAGCATACTATGAATTCTACAATCATACAGATAGAAAAAAAATGTGCAAAGCTAGACTACTTTTAATTTAAAATTGATGAGGTACGAGGAAGGCGAAGAAATTAGAACGAGGCGTATTTAATAATACGACGAGAGGTAATTTATGAAGCCTGACGATGTAGATCGCAATTTTTAATTAAAAGCCCAGGTACTCAAAGATTTTTTGGAATATCGGCTCGTCGTGTTCTTCTTCCTCTAAATAATTCAGCAAAAAATTTCTAACTTCTTGGTGGTCGGTATCGTTTAAATTTAAAACTAAATAAGGCATAAAGAATTTATGTGATTGGAGAAGTAACACGGGTTCGTGCAATTCTTCATCTACCCAAAAAGATTTTAGAGAATCATAAGGAAAAAAATAACGTTCAAACTGAATACCACGCTTGTTAATTTCGCAATCAACAATTCTGGGTCTTTTCGAGGCAAACATCATTAAGGTAAAAGCTGCTAAAACAATGAAAATAGCAAAGAAATAATTTTTCAAAAGAACAGCAGAGACAACTACACCTAAAGCAACTATTGAAACGGCAAAATACCAATTATTATCTTTTTCTCGATGGGTATGTTCAGGAGCTTGCCAAGTTATTTTTTCCATACTCTAATAAGATACTAATCTACGAATTATACGAATCAACGAACACCCACGAATTAGAATTAATTTATTTGCAGCCATTCGTAAATTAGCATTCATTCGTTTATTAGTATTTATTTTACCACTCTTGCTCTGTCACTACTAGCTAAAAATTAGATTTTCTACAAAATTGTTTAGAAATTCAACTAGATTTATTTCTGAGAATGACCAGACTGATAGAAATATTATTGTGCAAAGTCCGGCGGATAGTAAACACCAAACGCACCATTGGCGAAGATTTACCGCCTGAATGTAAGTTAAATATAAAGAAAATAGAAAAGCTAGAGTTGTGATTGAAAGAGTGAAGAAGGAAAGAATTTCAGAATTTGGTTTGGGGAAGAGAAAAAGAAAGGTATAACTTAAAGCGACAGTTAGATAATAGACAACCCCGAGATTTTCGATGGGAATTCCTAAAAACTTTGAATATTTGCTGTAAATTACAACTTCGCAATCAGATCCGACAGGACAAACTAATTTATCATTTCTAAATTTTTTACCGTGAATATATCCGGCGACAGAAGCGCCAGTTAAACCAGAAACAATAACTATCAAATAAACTAAACTGAGAGTATCCATGAGAAATATTTTAGCATGGAATTTATTTAAATTTAAAAAAACCCCCACGATATTCCAAAGACCGTCTTTGGACAGTTAGCTTTTGATAGATTCCTCGTGCCGAATGCTTTTACCGATATGAGTATGAGGCAAAAACGGCCTTTTCCACCACTCTTTGAAGGAGCGGTGATGGCGGAAGATAAGATGGTCGAGGGTAAAAACCTCCGGCTGAACCAAAAGGGCCAAAGAAATTCCATAAAGCATTAAATGCGGCCAAACCATTTCTTTGAAGAAAAAAAGTGAAAGTGTGATGTAAAACAAACTGATGAGAACTGTTAGGCGAAGTTCAAAACCTACAATTATAAAAATTCCAATCGTTATCTCAACCAAAGCGGCACCTAAAACAATTAAAAGGGGATCAGAAGGGAAGAGCCAGCCGAATTGAGTCAGGTTCCAATCATTAACAACTTTCAAAGGAATGTCTGGGTGCAAAAGTTTTATAGCAACTGCCGCGTAAATTAGAGATAAACCATAAAAAATTCTGACAATACTCGTTTCGTATTTTTCCCAGTGCTTTCTAAACATTCCAAGCGGTCCAAAAATTTTTCTGTCGATTGAGTGGCTGCGCATGCCGAAAAGAAAAAGCACGATAACTTCTCCGAGATAATTTAGATGCGAAAAAGTATGTAAACCGAAAGTCGAGAAGGCGACGGTAAATAAAACAAGAGCAATTAACCCTGCAATTTCAGTTAAAAATCCAAAAGCGATCATGAAGCTTAAAGCAAAAAGGGTCCAGCGGATTAATTCGGCTAAAGGCATCATGGAAATCGAGAGTTCCGGTCCGAGAAAACTCATAGTCAGAGCCGAAAAGAAAAAAGAAGTGGCGATGGCGGCCCTGACTAAGAACGGTCCGAGGTAGGCCAACTTCTCAATCGATTTATGCGAAAACCGGCCGATTGGAGTTAGACGGAAAATAAGGCCCAGAAGATAGAGAAGAAAAACTCCAGCTAAAACCAAAAGAGTAATTTTTAAATTAGTCGGATCTTTCAGGGCTTCAAAAGAATACAGGCTTATCGGTTTGTCCATGCCTCCCCAAAAATCTTCAGCCGGTATTACATAAGCCTCGTGCGCTAAAAGTTTTTGGATAGGTGCAAGAAAAAACAACAAAAAATTAAAAAAGAAAATTTCTAATTTAAATCTCATTGGAAACTTTTAAAGATTAAGAGTTGAGCTGTAATTATCAATAAAATTTGGAACAATAATTAAAAGTCCTAAAAGTGGCAATATAACAACTGCCAAAGTTATAATCATTGTCCAAAGAAAATATTTTCGGGTTTTTTCAACCGAAACAAATATTTTCTGAAGCCACTCGTCTTGAGCATCTAATCGCTTTTTTATTTCTTCTTCCATTAGATATATATTATCCCAATAGAAGAATCAATGGAAATACAGAAAATGAGTTTAAAATATTTTCTGATTTCGATAATTTGCGGAGGGAGTGGGATTCGAACCCACGGTACCCTTTCGAGCACTCCGGTTTTCAAGACCGGTGCCTTCAACCACTCAGCCATCCCTCCTTTATTATTTAATTTTCGTTTTTGCCTTCTTTTGACTCTACCATATAATCCCGAGCAATGAAGAACAGATAGATTATCTCTAAAATTCCAATGGAATTAATAATTAAGATAATTATGAACCACTTTTTATGCGATAACCTTGCCGCTTTCCAAAGAGCGAAACCTTTCCAAGCTATACTCCATGCTAATATGAATACGAACAAAAGAATATTATCTGAAGCAAAATTCAAAAATTGTTGGTTTAAAATTTCCATTGCTTTAGAATATCTAATATAACAAAAGATGAGACTTATTGGAATTGATTATGGGAAAAGGAATATTGGCGTTTCTCTCTCTAACGAAGAGGGTAGAATGGCTTTTCCTGTGTCTGTCTTAAACAATGATACCTCTTTAGTCTCTAGTTTAGAAGAAATTTGTCGAAATGAAAAAGTTGGAGGAATAGTTTTAGGTGAATCACTCGATTTCGAAGGTAAACCTAATCCAATAATGAAAAAAATTCTGTCATTTAAAAAGCAATTAGAAGAGAAATTAGATTTACCAGTTTATTTTGAACCAGAATTTATGACAACAAAAGAAGCGTCGCATATTCAAGGAAAGGGGAGCCAGATAGATGCATCAGCTGCTACAATTATTTTGCAGAGTTTTTTGGATAAGAATAAAGACAAACTTAATCAGTAAGGATATAATTTAGATATTCATGTTTGAAACTTTTTTCGATCTTTTTCCAGTACCTAAATTTATAGACCCTCCTTTTGCTGGTCTCTCTATTTCTGATAAAAGTATTTTATTCGTGTCTTTTTCCAAACACGGTTCTGATAACTTAATTTTGAAGAGTTTTGATCGCGTAGATTTGCCAGATGGGGTTGTGCAAAATGGTGACATAATAAATCCTGAAAAATTAGTTGAAATATTATCTGAGTTTCGTAAAAAAAATGATTTGAATTTTGTTAAGGCCAGTTTACCTGAAGAAAAAGCGTTCTTATTCAGAGCTTCTATTCCTAGAATGAGCCATCAAGAAGCCAAGGAAGCTTTACAGTTTAAAATTGAAGAAAATGTTCCAATTTCGGCAAATGAGGCAATTTTCGATTTTTACACCATGTCCGATGGTTCTGCAGAGGACAAAGTTGTTGTTTCAGCGTTGCCACAAAAGGTTGCATACGATTATCTAGAAGTTTTAAACAAAAGTGGCTTTCAAACTATTGTTTTTGAAGTTGAATCTCAGGCGATTGCCAAATCAGTCATCAAAGAGGGTGATCAATCTCCATTTCTCATTGTTAATATAGAAAAAGAACATGTAGGACTTTTTGCCGTAGAGAAAGGATTGGTTCAATTTACCTCCACGGTTGATTTAGAGAAGGATTTTTTTAAGTCTAGGAACGAAGGTTTTGAATCAAATTTAGAAGAAAATAAAAATGAACAACAAGGAGCATCTGAGGCAACAGATAATTCAGGAGTGATTACTATTCGGGGCGACCAACGTGGAGACAGGAGACTTCTCAAAGATGAGATTGAAAAATTAATTTCTTACTGGAGTTCTTTTGGTATTTCTAATAATTCATCTTTCAAAATAGAAAAAATTATTGCTTGCGGCGATGTGGTTTTAGAACCAGGATTTAAAAAATATTTTGCAGAGAATTTTGATTTACCCATGGAGCCAGCGGATGTTTGGGTCAACGCTTTTTCTTTAGAAGATTATGTTCCGGATTTGGATTACAAAGAGTCTCTTAAATATGCGGTGTCGGTAGGTTTGGCCTTGCCTTTCTTAAAAAAGAAAAAACAACAGAAAGTGGCTCCAGTTAAGAAAAATAAAAAAGTTGTAAGTCAAGATATAAATAAAAACAAAAATGTTTAATCTTTTACCAGAAGAACAAAAGAAAATAATTTACAAAGAATACCGGCAACGGCTTTTGATTCCGATTTCTTTCTTTTTGGGTATTTGCGGTATGGTCGTATTTTTTGTGTTAAGCCCGTCTCTTTTTGTCGTCAATCTGAAACACGCTTCTTTGGTTGAGAAACAGACAAAATTGGAGTCAGAAAATCCAGAATTATTAAATATAAAGGAATTAGAATCTGAAATTGAAAAACAAAAAGCCAAGATAGACGTCATTAATTCTTCAAAAGGTACTGAGCCTGTAGAAATAATAGAGAAAATATTAGCTAGTATTACGTCGAAAATCTCGATTGACTCGATTTCTTTAGAAGTTAAAGAAAGTAATGTCAGAGTATCATTACAGGGCCATTCTTCAGATCGAGAATCTCTGCTTAATTTTTCTAGGAAAATTGAACAAGAAAAAATATTTTCAGAAGTTAATTTACCTGTTTCTGATTTAGCGAAAGAAAGTGATATAGACTTTTCGATGTCTTTTGTAAAAGAAATAAAACATGAAGAGAAAAACTAAAATAAAAAAACTACTAATAGTTTCGGTTATTTTTACACTTATCACATGGTTCGTTGCGGTTTCATTATTCTTGTTTATTGAAAATGAAAACAATAAAAATTCCGCTTTATTTGATGAGATAACAGAACAGACAAGTCGTAGGGATGAGATAGTTGCTTTATCAAGAAATACAAAGGCTCTAGAAGAGGGGATGAGTAAATTAGACGAGCTTTTTGTAGGTAATAATCAGGAGGCGGTTGTAAGTCTTATAGAAGAAGTGGAGTCAATTGCGAAAACTAGCGGACCAGAATTGGTTATAAGCCAGGTAAATATTTCTCCTATCGGGAACGAAAATCTAGATAAATATTTTGAAAACGTAGATCTAGAAATCGAAGTCGAAGGTAGTTGGAAAGAAGTTTATTATTTCTTAAATTTACTTGAGAATCTGCCACACAATATTAAATTTAAACAGAGCAAAATTTCTTCAACTGATGATAATTCAGGGAATTTAGGCTGGAAAGCTTATTTTAACGTTAGTGTTGCTCGAACAAAATAATTTTATGTTTAAAAAAATAAAAAACACACTGTCCTTTAGGTCGTTTTTCCATAAAAATAAAAATTATGAGTTTTCTCCAAAAAGAGATTGGGCTGTATTAGTTGTTTTATTCTTTTTATCCAACATTATTTTACTGGTACTTTTGGTTGCAAACTATTTCAAAATAGCTAATGAAACAGGATCAAATGAAATTTCTAGTTTTGAAAAAATTGATTCTGTAGATTTAGAATCCGTAGGACTGGTTTTAAAAGAAATTGACGAAAAAAAACTTAAACTTCAAACCTTAATTGAGAAGGGAATTACGACGGCAGATCCATCGATATAGTTTTTAGGTAAATTATTGAACATAAGAGGTTTTTACTGTATTCTAAGCAAGTTTTAAAGCCCTCGTAGTTAAATGGATATAACTGGAGACTTCTAATCTCCCATTCGAGGTTCGATTCCTCGCGAGGGCACCCAATACAAACAAAAAGCAGCACTTCTTGCGCTGCTTTTTGTATTTATTGGTGGGCGGTGGAGGACTTGAACCCCCGACCCACTGAGTGTAAATCAGTTGCTCTACCAACTGAGCTAACCGCCCGAAGTTCCTAATATACCTTATTTTTCTTTCGGCGACAACATAATTGAACCTTTGTGTTATACTCTATATACGCACATGAAATTTAATGAAAAAACTCAAGCTGTGAGCTTAAGAAAATCTGGCTCGTCGATTAAAGAGATCGCCAAAAAGTTGAACGTTTCTAAGGGTAGTGTAAGCTTGTGGGTTAGAGACATAAAATTAACATCTATACAAAGAAATAAACTTAACGCTAGAGGTTTTAGTATAGACGCTATAGAAAAAAGAAGAATTAATAGAATCAACAATACTCTTCAGAGGAAAGAGCAATTAATGTTAGAGGCTGAAAAGGAAATAGTTACGATTTCAGATCATGATTTGAAAATAATAGGAAGCATGCTTTATTGGGCTGAAGGTAGAAAACGTGGCAAACAAGTAGTAAGTTTTTCCAACAGCGATCCTCTAATGATTAAAATTATGATGAGATTTTTTAGAGAAATCTGTAAGGTGCCCAGAAATAAATTTAGGGGGCACATACATGTTCACTCTCACTTAAAAAGTAAAGAAGCAGAAACTTACTGGTCAGAAGTTTCTAGTATCCCTCTAAATCAATTCTATAAAACTTATTCCAAACCGAGTATATCTAGCCAAGGTAAAATGGACAGTCTTCCTTATGGAACTTTTGATATCTATGTTTGTGATACTAAGCTTTTCTTGAGAATAATGGGCTTGATAAGAAAAGTTTCAAAATTAATTATTAATGAATAAAATGGAAATAGAAATTCTTTACGAAGATGAAGATCTCGTTGTAATAAACAAACCAGCCGGGCTAACGGTTCATTCGGACGGCCGAACGAAAGAAGAAACCCTTGCTTGTTGGCTGATCAAAAAATACCCAGAAATAAAAAATGTCGGCGAACCGATTGAGCTTCAATCAGGAGAAAAAATTGAAAAACCAGGAATTGTTCATCGACTCGACAAAGAAACCTCCGGTGCGATGGTTATTGCCAAAAACCAGGAAACTTTTCTTTTTCTCAAAAAACAATTTAAAGACCGAAAAGTTTCAAAAACTTACCGCGCTTTTATATATGGCACACCCAAAGAAGAAGATGGAGTCATAGACAGACCAATCGGAAGAAGTCGCTCTAGCTTTAAACTTTGGTCAGCTCAACGTGGCGCACGCGGCACTCTTCGTGAGGCAATAACGCACTACAAAATTTTGGCCAAAAACAAAGACTTCTCATTCATTGAAGCAAATCCAAAAACCGGACGCACACATCAAATCAGAGTACATTTTAAGGCCATTAACCACCCTGTTGTATCTGACCGTCTCTATGCTCCCAAAAGAGAGAAAGGTTTAGGTTTTGAAAGATTAGCTTTGCATTCTTTTCGAATAAAATTTGAAAAACCGGACAAAAAAATAATTGAGATAGAAGCACCATATCCAGACGATTTTAAAAATGCCATCAATAGCCTATAAAATTTCTATTGCTAAATTAGGCCCCTTATGTTAAATTAGTGCCCTATGGATAGTAAAAATATCATTATTACACCAGTAAAGATTGAAGAGAGAAAGAAACTCGAAATTCGAGCGGGTGACACTGTTAAGGTTTCTCAGAAAATCAAAGAAAAAGGAAAGTTTAGACTTCAGATTTTTGAGGGTTTGGTTTTGGCTGTAAAACATGGGAAAGAGTCTGGCGGTACTTTTACTGTTAGAAAAACCGCTTCCGGAGTTGGGGTAGAGAGAGTTTTCCCAATTTATTCTCCGATGATAGATAAGATTGAAATCGTTAGAAGATCAAAGGTAAGGAGATCGAAGCTTTACCATATTAGAGAAAAAGCTACCAAGGAGGTCAAAAGACAAATGAGAAACATAAGAAATCTTCCAGATGTCAGCGTGGCTGATGAATCAAAAGCAGAGGATGTAATAGAAGAAAACAAAGAAGCCGAATCTATTCCGGTTGAAACAACACCTTCAGAAATAGAATCAAAATAATCTCTTCTTCTACTTCTTGAACTAAAAGTTTTTTTAGACCATACTAATTTAGTATTCTTTTCGAGTATTTTGCGCGGGTGCTGAAACTAGTAGACAGGCACGCTTGAGGGGCGTGTGTCCGTATGGACGTGGAGGTGCAAGTCCTCTCCCGCGCACATGTCTTTATTTACAGGAAAAGGTGACGATGGCACCACAAAAACTTTTGGTGCTAAAAATAGAATCTCAAAAAGCTCTGATGTGGCAGAAGCTTTGGGTTCACTTGATGAAATAAATTCTTTTCTAGGGTTTTGCAGGGCAAAAGTAGATGCGGAATTTGAATTTGATGGAAAAAGTTTAAAAGATATTACCCATCAAATTCAAAAGGATCTTTTTATTGTTCAAGCAGAAGTGGCTGGTGCAGAAAAAACAATTCCCAGGAAAAAAGTTGAGATCATGGAGGAAATGATAAATGGCATAGAGAAAGAATTACCGCCGATAAATTCCTTCTTTATTCCAGGCGCTAATGAAATTTCGGCGATGTATGATATTGCTAGGACCCTAGCAAGGAGAGCTGAGAGACGAGCAATAACTGCAATAGAAGCTGGAGAAATCAGTATTTCTCCTGATACAAAGGCTTTTCTAAATCGTCTTTCTAGTTTATTGTATGCTTTAGCTAGATTGGTAAATCACCTCTCTGGTACGAAAGAAGAAGCGCCGACGTACGAATAGGGCAAAGTTCCAATTTTCAATGACCAATTTTCAATCAAGCTCCAAATTCCAATTATCAAATGAGATAGATTTTTTGAAAATTTGAGCATTGAAAATTCATTGATAATTGGAGTTTGAAAATTAGTTTATGGTGGTAGTAGCTGTTTTAGTAGGTCATTGCCGCGCGAAAACAGCAAAGTGAACGTTATAGTGGCAGTAGTAATATGGTGGTAGTAGCTGTTTTAGTAGGTCATTGCCGCGCGAAAACAGCAAAGTGAACGTTATAGTGGCAGTAGTAATATGGTGGTAGTAGCTCAGCTAGTAGAGCGCCGCTCTGTGGAAGCGGAGGCCACGGGGGCAGAACCCGTCTATCACCCCAATATGAAAAAAATATTTAAAGAATTTAAAACATTTGCCCTAAGAGGTAGTGTGATCGATTTGTCCATAGGTATTATTATTGGAGCCGCTTTCAATAAAATAGTAAATTCACTTGTTTCCGACATAATAATGCCCCCAATCGGCCTTTTGCTCGGTAGAGTTGATTTTTCCGAATTTTATATAAATTTAAGTAATCAGGAATTTGAATCTCTATCAATTGCCAAAGAGGCTGGAGCTCCCGTTATAAGCTACGGATTATTCATCAATTCTCTTATAGGTTTTCTTTTAACTGCTTTTGTTGTTTTTCTTTTGATAAAATTTATAAATAGAGTTAAAGAAAAAGAAGAGGAAGATCCACAGCCAACCCCATCATCGAAACCTTGCCAATTCTGCTTTAACCAGATACCCATAAAAGCCACTAGATGCCCGTTTTGCACTTCTACACTAGAATAGTGTAACTTTTGTGGTTAAAAACCGTCTATAAAAATGGAACCCTTTGAAAAAACTAAAAAAGAACAAGAGTTTATGAAAGCTTATGAAAATTTAGCCGAACCTATTTTTAGGCATTGTTTTTTTAGGGTCTCTGACAGGGAGAAAGCAAAAGATTTAGCTCAAGAGACTTTTGTAAAAACTTGGGAATATATGGTTTCTGGCAAAGAAATTCTAAACTTGAAGACTTTTTTGTATAAAGTGGCTAGTAATCTAATAATAGATCACTATAGGAAACACAAAAATGTTTCTCTCGACGCTCTAACAGAAGACGGGTTTGACAAGGCTTCAGGAGAAGAAGGGGCAGACATTTTTGCAGATGCGGAATATTCTCAGGTTATGCGAGTTCTTAAGGATTTGGATGAACAGCATCAAGAAATTATAATTTGGCGCTATGTTGACGGTCTGATACCAAGTGAAATTGCAAACTTGCTTGGAGTAACTGAAAATTTGGTCTCGGTTAGATTAAATAGAGCGATAAAGAAATTAAAAGAAAAATTAAGAATATGAACGACAAAGAATTAGAAAAAATTAAAGAAATCAGCGCTTCGATCTCTCTTTCTGTGGATGAGAAGAACGATTTGAGAGAAAAAATAATTTCTCAAATGAAAGCTGTTGAACTCAAGCAAGAAAGAACCCAACATTCTAAGCGGATTTGGTTTGCTCAATTTTTGCAACCACGTTTGGTCCCATCTTTTGCTGTAGCTTTAATTTTTGTTTTAAGTTCTGGTGGAATCGCAGCGGCTCAAGTGTCTTTGCCTGGTAATCCACTTTATGGAATAAAAGTTAATGTGAATGAAAAAGTAAAAGGAATTTTCATGGTTTCTTTAGAGGATAAGGCTCAAAGAGAAATAGAGTTAGTTAGTCGTAGACTAGAAGAAACTCGTAGTCTTGCTTTAGCTGAAAAATTAACTCCTGAAGCCAGGGGGGTGATAGAGAATCAGTTGGAAAAACACACTGAAAAGGTAAAGGAATATATAAAAACCAGTGAAAATAAAAATGACATAAGTCAGGCTATAAATTTACAATTACAATTGGAAATCGCTTTTTCTCTTAATGAAAAAGTTTTAACAAAAATTGAAACAGTTTCTTCCGAAGTTTCTCCTGTCGTAGCAAAAGTTAGAAGAGAAATATCTAGCGTTTCCGAAGAGAAAAGTATTTTACAGAATGATTTAAGTGTTGGAGACAGAGAAAATGAAAATATATCCATTATTGCAAAAGACAGATTAGAAGCGGCAAAAACAGTTACAGAAGTGGCGGAAGGATTAGTAAATCAAGGAATTCCTCAATTCGAAGGTTCTGGTTATGAGGATCAGATTAATCTTGTAAAACAAGATATTCAAAAAGGAGAGAGTTTACTAGAAGAAGGATCATACCAAGAAGCTATTCAATATTTCGACAAATCTCTTAAGAATTCATCAGAAATTAAATTTTTAATTGAAAATTTTGATCAAGAAGAAGCTAACAGAGTTTTTATCAAGAACAAAACTTTGCAATTAGGCCTTCCTGATATGGGAACATCTTCAGATACTGGCGAACCTCAAATTATTAATGACTCGGGGGCACCTCAAAATCAGTCGGAAGGAAGTGTTGGAAAAAGTATTAGAAAGATTTCCGTGCCTAATCCAACAACATTGTCATCGCCGCCAGCAGGACTGTAAAGTATAAATTCAATGGTAAGAATCTTAGAGGGTAAAACTCTAAACAAAAAAATAAGAGAAGAATTAGCTGAGGATGTTAAACAACTCAGCTTCGTTCCTTGCTTAGTCATTTTCCAAGTTGGCGATAAAAACGAGTCAAACCTTTACATTGAAAAGAAAAAAGAATTTGGAGAAAAGGTTGGGGTTGAGGTTAAACATCTAAAATTTTCAGAAAATATTTCTCAAGAAGATTTGGAAAATGAAATTAAAAAGGCAAATGACGACGATTCTGTTTGGGGAATCATTGTTCAGCTTCCATTACCTTTAAATTTGGACAAGGAAAAAATAATTGAGTCTATAAATCCAAAAAAAGATGCAGACGGTTTAACACCTACTAATTTAAAGAATCTAACTGAAAGAAAGGAGATTTCTGTAATTCCAGCAACAGCTAGGGCAGTTCTGAATCTCTTTGAATATTACGGAATTGATCCAAACGCTAAAAAAGTTGCTGTTTTTGGGAGATCTTCTCTGGTCGGTAAGCCTATTGCTATGGCACTTTCCAATTTAAACGCAAATGTTACCGTCTGTCATAGCCAAACTGAGAATTCGGAAGAAGTTGCTCGAAACTCCGATATATTGATAGTAGCAATTGGAAAACCAAAATTTATAAACAAAAATTTTATTAACGAAAAACAAATAATCGTTGATATAGGAATAAATACAATTCAGGGAGAAAAAATGGAAGATGAAATAGAAATTAGCCGAAAGGTCGTGGGCGATGTTGATTTTGAAGAAGTAAAAGATATCGTTTCAGCAATTACGCCTGTTCCTGGGGGAGTTGGACCACTTACCGTCGCTTCCTTGTTTCAGAATTTATTAGATTTGTGTCGGAGATAGATTTGTTATAATTAAGCCTTAATAAATAATAAAATAAAAATATGAATTCAGATGAAATGAATCGAAAAATGGGCAAAATAATGCCGTACCTCCTGCTTTTTCTGTTGGTATTGTCGATATTTTTTGCGGTCAAGACTGTGGGCGAGTTAAAAAATTATCGGTTATTAGGCTCTGATATTAGACCAGCTAGTATTATTACCGCTTCAGGTGAGGGCGAAGTTTTTGCTATACCAGATACAGCAACTTTTACTTTTTCAGTGAACGAACAAGCAGAAACAGCAGGAGAGGCTCAAGAAAAAGTTACAACAAAAATGAACTCTATTATCGAAATGTTGAAAACTTCTGGAATTGAAGAAAAAGATATTAAAACTTTAGGCTACAATCTCTATCCTCGATATGAATACAAAAGACAGCAAGAAGTCTATCCCTTTGGAGAACAAATTCTCGTAGGATATGAGGCCTCACATACACTTTCTGTAAAGGTTAGAGAATTAGAAAAGGCCGGAGACTTAGTAAGTAAGGTTGGTCAGTTGGAAGTTTCTAACATCAGTGGCATCGATTTTGTTTCAGAGGATGAAGACTTGCTTTTAGAAGAAGCCAGAAAACTTGCGATAGATGATGCTCAAGAAAAAGCAAAAAAACTTAGTAAAGATTTGGGTGTAAGGTTGGGTAGATTAATTGAATTCTCTGATGCTTCTAGCCCGATTTACTATTTGAGAGAATCTAAGGATGTTTCCTATGGAATGGGAGGAGGAATTGAAGAGGCTGCGCCAATCCCAGATTTGCCAGTAGGAGAAAATAAAATTGTTTCCCAGGTTTACCTTACTTTTGAGATTAGATAAAAAACACAAAAAACGAGATCTGAATAGGGAAAGCCCCTCGAATGCGACGCATTCGAGGGGCTTGACTATTATGCTGTGCAGGTTTACTATTGATGAGCGCCGGGAGGCGTTTTTTGTTAGAATACAAATACTTGTCCCGTTAGAAATTTCGGTAAAATCTATTTATAGCGGGGCTATACAAGAAACAAAGAATAAATAAAAAATATAGCTTATATTTATTAAAAATAAAATTTCTAATGGGATGTCTAAAATAGTAAATTACGTAAAAGATACTAAAGCCGAGCTAAAACATGTTAGTTGGCCTACAAGAAAGCAAACATCGGTTTTTACCGTTGTTATAATTCTGATCTCCCTTTTCATCGCGTTTTTCTTAGGGTTTTTTGATTTTATCTTTACTCAGTTCCTTGAGAGGTTTGTCTTGTAATTTCAAATCATAAATCCCAAATTTAAAATCATAAATTAATTATGTCCAAACAAAAAATTTCAGAGGGAAGGAATTGGTACGTTATTCATACCTATGCTGGTTATGAAAATGCGGTAGCCAGAAATCTCAAGCAAAGAATTGAGTCTTTGGGTATGGAAGATAAAATTTTCGATGTAATTGTTCCTACTGAAAAGAAAATAAAAATAAAGGCTGGTAAGAGATTAGAAGAAGAGGAAAAAATTTATCCAGGTTATATCTTGGTAGATATGGTGGTTACAGATGATTCTTGGTACGTTGTCAGAAATACTCCTCGAGTGACTGGTTTCGTTGGTTCTGGAATTTACCCAGTTCCTGTGGAAAAGAAAGAGATTGACGAGCTGTTCAAGAGAATGAATGCAGACACAACAAAGCACACTATAAATCTTTCGGTTGATGAAGCAGTGATTATTGTCGATGGTCCATTTAAAGATCTAGAAGGTAAGATTTCGGAGATCGATGAAGAAAGAGGAAAAGTTAAAGTTATGGTTTCAATGTTTGGTAGAGAAACACCCGTTGAATTAGACTTCTTACAGGTAAAGAAGATTTAAAATACTTGTCCTGTTAGAAATTTCACTAAAATGAAATTTACAATGAGACTGGACAGGAGAGAATAAATAGGTAAGATATGTGTCTGTATTTATAAAAATAAATTTCTAATAGGATGGCAAAAAAATTAGTTAAAAAGATAAAAGTTCAGGCGATGGGTGGGGCAGCAACCCCCGCACCTCCTTTAGGTCCTACTCTAGGTCAGGCTGGTATTAATATTGGAGAATTTGTTAAGAAATTTAACGATCAAACCGCCGATAAAAAAGGACAGCTTATTCCAGCAGAAATCAACGTTTATGACGATCGTTCTTTTGATTTCATTTTGAAAACTCCTCCTGCTTCCAGATTGATTTTGAAAGCTATTGGTAAAGACAAAGGTTCTGGAAAGAACTTGGTGTCAAAAGCTGGAACAATTTCCAAGGCTCAGATTAAACAGATCGCCGAAGAAAAAATGTCTGATTTGAATGCTAATGATGTTCCAGCAGCGATGAAGATCATTGAAGGAACTGCAAGATCGATGGGCGTTGAAGTGAAATAAGAAAATTTAAAATACCCTCCGCTTTAGGCGGAGGGTATTTTAAATTCAAGAAATTATCACTTTCTATATCTTAAATTTTTCTTTGAGTTCTTTAATATCTCCCTTCTGGATAAACTCTATTTCTTCATCATCTTTTCCTCCTTCTCCATGATTTCGGATGAAGCCCTCGATGATGTCTTTTTTATGATATCGGCTTTCAATAATCTCAACTTCCTCGTCGAGGTGGTCAAAAACGACTTGGCAAAACCTTTCACCCGGATAAAGTCTAACAGTTTGAGCTTTTGTATTATTTCGAACAGGTACGGCGAGCTGACCCTCATATCCTGAATCAATAATTCCAGTTAAGTCTACTGACAGACCTTTACGATTAACAGAAGAGCGGGGGTAGAGGACGGCCATTAAGTCTGACGGAACTTTTATTGATTCAAGAGTTGAAACTAGAATATGTTCACCCGGCAGTAAATCGAAGAATTGCCCTTTTTCGAGTTCAATTGTATCAAAATACTGCGGACGATTTTTGGCGAAATGATCAATGTTTACCGCTTCACGTCCGCTTTCTGTTAATTGCCAAATTTTTGGGATAAGAAAAGTAAAACCTAAACGTAAATCAACCGCATGAGCTTTAACTTGAAATTGATCCAATCCAGGTTTAAAAACAATATTACCTTTTTCGATTCTCTCAAGAATTTGTCTTTTAGTTATGATTGCCATGTTATTTCTTAATTATATCGTATTCTAAAACGACTGTGTTGGGTCCAATCTGCTCAGAAGAAACAAGTTTAAGAGAAAAATTCAGCCTGGATTTGAATAATCTCACGCCGTTTCCAAAAACCACTCCCTCGATTGTCAAAATCAATTTATCGATTAAGCTCGCCTCCATAAACATTGTGTAAATTGAAGCACCACCGCAGATGGCAACCTCATTTATACCTTCATTCTCGAGTCTTTTTAAAAGGTCATAAGGAGACTCTTTAGTTGTTTCAACATTTTCATATTGTTTATTTGCACTGTAAACAATGTTTCTCCTTCCAGGTAGAGGTTTGCTCCCAAAAGTTTCAAAAGTTTTTGAGCCCATAACGATAACACCGGTTCTTTTTGTCCGTTCCATAAAATGTTTCGTGTCTTCTTTGCTCGTCCACTTTGTCGATGGTTCATTTATGTCTTTTGCTATGAAGCCGTCGGCTGACAGCGCGGCTATAATATAAATATTCATATTTTTACAGTGCTATTTTTAAACCCTCGATTTTCTCCATCGGATTGTACTGATTTTTTAATTGTTCAGTGATTTCATTTATTAAATCTGCATCTTTTTTTTCAGCTCGTTCGAACGTGTTTTCTGGAAGCGTTAACTTAATTGCTGGATGATCATTTGTTCTCTTCAACATTTTTTCTGCCGCATGATAGTGGTTTTCATAGATGTGAGCATTTGAAATTGAATGAGAATATGTGCCAACCTCTACGCCAAGCTTTTGAGCTAAAACATATTGGAGAAAACAAAAGCCGGCTACATCGTAAGGAAAACCTAAAACCATGTCGTTTGAGCGGATCATATTATGAAAGTGTAGTTTACCGCCGATAATATTTACTGTGAAAGTATAAGGGCATGGCACGTTAGCTTTTTTAAATGTGCTTAGTCCGTCTTGAGCAGGATCCCAAGCAATAACGACACCGTGGCGAGAGCTTGGTTCAGCTTTTAAAAGCTCAATAAGTTTGGCAATTTGATCGCGGCCAAAATGTTTTCGCCAGCGATAGCCGTAAGCAACTGTCACAACGTCATTTGGATTGGTAAAAACATCCCAGATTTTTGTGAACTCTCGAAGTAATTCTTCCGGTTTTCGTGAGCCAGACAAAAACCAAACTTGCTCGGCTATTGGGCCGGTAATCGGAATTTTTCTTAAGGTTAAAAGAGGAAAACCATCTTCTTCTGGGTTGATCTGGAAATGCATTCCTGGGAGAGCTTTCGTATGTAGCTTTGTTCTTTCAGAATATTCTTCAACACCACGCTCCATAAGCGTCTTAAGCATTCCTTGGTAGATTTGGTCGAATTTTGTCATTGGTATCCGCTATTATACAATATCTCAATGGTTAATTACCCATATCTTCCAAAGGGTCGGGAAATCCTATATGTTCCAGAAACGAATCCTTTTATGAAGGTAGCCATGGAAGTGGCCCGCGATCTTTCAAGTGACGCAATGCAGTCAACAGGTGTTGTTATCGTAAAACACGGTGAAATTGTGGCTAAGGGCGCTAATCAATCCATTATTAAAAACTCAAGACTTCAAGATATTCATAGAAAAGGACTTTGCACTAGAAAATTTTTTAAAATTAAATCTGGTACAAAATACTGGCTTTGTCCTGGTTGTAGCGGATTTGGGAGCCATGCTGAAGCTCGGGCTATTAAGGACGCAGAAAGAAACAATGTAGATATACGAGAAGCCGATCTTTATCTTTGGGGCCACTGGTGGTGCTGTAAGCCATGCTGGGATAAAATGATCGAAGCCGGAATTAAAAATGTTTACCTTCTTGAGGAGAGCGAAAAACTTTTTAATCTTTCAAGCGCGAGTCATGTACTAGGTAAGCAATTCAAATAAAATGAAAAAAGGAAAACTAATTGTTATCGACGGAATTGATGGTTCTGGAAAGGCGACACAAACTCGGTTTTTAGCCGAGCGTCTGGAAAAAGAAGGTTTAAAAGTGAAAACGATTGATTTCCCGCGTTACTACGACAATTTTTTTGGAAGTCTTATCGGCGAATATTTAAACGGTAAGTTTGGTGATTTTATTCAAGTTGATCCACGTGTGGCTTCGGTTCTTTATGCCGCTGATAGATTTGAATCAAGCAAACAAATTAAAAAGTGGCTGGATCAAGGCTATACAATAATTTCCGATCGTTATGTAAGCGCCAATCAAATTCACCAGGGAGGAAAAATTTCTTCTACAGTAGAAAGGAAAAAATTCTTAGAATGGCTAGACAAAATGGAGTATGGAATTTTTCAAATTCCAAAACCAGATCTAGTAGTTTATCTCGATGTTCCTTTTGAGGTTAGTAAAAAATGGCTTGAGAACAAAGTGACACAGAGAAGTAAAAAATATTTGAACGGTAAAAAAGATCTTGCTGAAGATAATCTAATTCACCTCAAAGACTCAAGAAATAGCGCTTTATATCTTCATAAACAAAATAAAAATTGGGAAAAGATTTCCTGCTGCAAAGGTATGACTTGCCTTATGCCGGAACAAGTCCATGAAGAAGTTTTTAAAATTGTTAAGAAAAAATTAGCTCTTAAATAGCTCTCCTGATATACTTTCCGCACAATAATTTACTCAAAAACATGAAAGATAAGGAAATAGAAAAACTCATAAAAACAGAAGAGAAAAGGCAAAAAAATGTCATAAATTTGATCGCTTCGGAAAATTACGTTTCTGGGGATGTCTTAAAGGCGCTTGGCTCGAAACTGACGAATAAGTATGCCGAAGGCTATCCAAAAGGGCGGTACTACGGAGGTAATGAGATTTCCGATAAAGTGGAAGACTTGGCTAAAAAACGTGCTCTTAAACTTTTTAAATTGAAGTCAGAAGAATGGTCTGTGAACGTCCAACCTCTTTCTGGAAGTCCTGCTAACGTTGCCGTTTATCTCGCGCTTGTTCCTCAAGGTGAAAAAATTATGGGGATGTCTCTAGATCACGGTGGTCATTTAACTCACGGACACAAAGTTTCGATAACTGGAAAAATGTGGAAGCAAGTTCCTTACGGCGTTTCTAAAGATTCAGAAGTAATTGACTACGAAGAATTAAAAAAGATCACCCAGAGCGAAAAGCCTAAAATAATTGTCGCTGGTTTTACGGCTTTCCCAAGAGTAATTGATTGGAAAAAGTTTAGAGAAATCGCGGACTCTTGCGGAGCGTACCTTATGGTAGATATGTCTCACATTGCAGGCCTCATTGCCGGTGGAGTTTATCCGTCGCCTTTTCCATATGCTGATGTCGTTACAACAACGGTTCACAAAACTTTGCGGGGCCCTCGAGCAGCGATGATTTTTTCAAAAATTGATGAGAGAGAGATAAATAAAAAAATTGATAAAGCTGTTTTTCCCGGGATGCAAGGTGGACCGCACTTAAATCAAATTGCTGCGGTTGCAGTAGCTTTAGCGGAGGCGGCCAAACCGGAGTTTAAAAAATACGCAAAGCAAATTATTAAAAATACAAAAGCTCTCGGTGATGAGCTTTCAAAACTTGGCTGGAGAATAATTTCTGGCGGAACAGATTCACATTTGCTTTTAGTCGATGTCTGGATGAACGGAAAAGGAATTGGCGGAAAAGAGGCGAGTGACCGGCTCGAAAAAGCAGGAGTCATTGTAAACAAAAATACAATTCCGTTTGATACTAGAAGTCCTGTGGATCCTTCTGGAATTCGTTTGGGAACAGCCGCAGAAACTACTCGCGGTAAAATGGAGAAAGATTTCGTAAAAATCGCACAGAAAATTGATCAGATTTTAAGAAAATAAAAATTCAAAACACCCCGCCCCGGCGTATGCCGGGGCGGGGCTTTTCCACACAACAAAATTAAGCTATTGACAAACATCTTTTATAGGTGTAATACTAAACACAGAAGCCCTACACGAAAGAAGTCCTTTGAAAGGAGAATAAGCATGAAGATGATTTGCAATCTTTTGGCAGCACTCTTGACCATGGTGGTTCCTTTTTTGGAGCCCCCACCGGATCAGCCTGAGTCTGTCACAGTCCCTGTCGCTCTCGTGAGCGATGAGTCGGGACTTGTAGTTCCGGCTCCTGTAGACGATGAGGAGGTGACCGTAAAGAGCTTGGCTCGGAATTTCCAGGCCCAGCTCGATGCCGCAGAACATCTCTCTGTCTACGCTCGCTATAAGTTCATGTCCTACGAGGTGAGGCCTCAAGTCAGCGAGAATCCTGACGCAGGAAATGTTCTGACAAACCCAGTGTCTTTGAATGTCGATATCTATAGTCGCATGGCTCGAGAAGGTGTCGAGTCAGTCGAACCAATCGTTGAGTCAATCTTTAAGCGAGAAGGTGTCGAAAAACCGATTGTCTCACTCAAGATCGGACCGGAGGATGCTAGTGTTGAGTACTACTACTGGGAGGCTCAGAAGAGCAAGGTGAAGACCTTTAAACTATCTGATCTTGATGATGATTTCATCTACTCAACTGATGACGACCCTCTGTTGTCGGGTCTCTGGAGTCAGTGTGATGGCGCTCCGTTCTGGCGAACTTGGCTTCCTTCTACCCACGACTATTGGGAATGGGAGAAACACCTCAGCTGGGGCGACCTCTCTGATGAGCCAGTCACTTACAACAGTAAGCCGGCTTGGAGAATCACTGTTAATCGTGGTGACAACTCTATCGACTATTCGGCGTCTCAGTCCTTCTACATTGATGTGGAATCAGGGCTTTTGGTTGGTTGGCAGAAGTTTATCGTCGTGACGGGAGATAAGGGGTCGTTTTTCCATGCTGGCGATGCCACATTTGAATACGACTTCATGTCCAACTCGTCTGTTTCTTTGTCTGAGTGATCGTGAACCGAGCTCGAAAGGAGCGTAAAGAATGAAGATTTTGAAGTGTTTGGTCGTTTCGCTGGCTGCGACCACTGTTTCTCAAGCCCAGCAGTTGAGTTCGATCGACAGTCGTCCGGTGTCGCCGACATGGAGTGAACTCGACTTCCTGCCGATTGGCACGCTGTTCGAGATCGAAAACAGCAGGATTGTCTTTGAGTGGGACGGCGTCAACCTCACCATCATCCGTGACGGAGAACCTCTCGAACTGGACCCTGATGAGACCATGATCGACAAGGTGACCGGGAATCTGCTCTTTCTCGCTTATCCGTTGGATAGCGGGGCGAGCAATGACCTCGGCTACATCGATGGTGAGCTCAGTGTCGGTGGTCCAGCTCTCAATGTCACCACCCTCGAGTTTGACCTGCAGTACATCGATGGTGCAGTTCGGGCTGAGCGCTGGACCCGACACGACAGTCGTCCGGACGGTGATGACGAGGCAAACAATTGGACCATCATTTTCGCTGATAGATGTGACTGTCCCGACGGGTCGTTTGATTGCAAACGCAAGGACTGCGATACAATTACCAATTGCGGCGGGAGTCAGGGCTATCAGTGCAAGCTCTACCCGGTGGTCCCGATCGTCATCATCAGTCGACCCTGACGGCTGATCTCGTCTCATGCTTTGACCCCCAACCCCCGGCGCCTGCGGACAACCTTGTCCCGGGCGCCTTTTTTTGCCCCTTGCATACGTGCGGGGGGCTTTTGTATGCTAAAATTTTGATACGAATTAACACGAATTAAATCGAATGAAAACAACACAAAAAATTCTCAAAGTTAAGCGGGTTTCAGAAGATGCAAAAATTCCATGCTATGCGCACGAGGGTGATGCGGCTTTGGATTTGTTTAGCCGAGAGAAAATAATTTTTAAGGTGGGCGAGAAACATTCTGTGCCAACAGGAATTGCTATGGAAATACCCGTTGGTCATGCCGGACTCATTTGGGAAAAAAGCGGTTTGGCTATGAATCATGGACTCAAAACTTTGGGCGGAGTTGTTGACGCAACTTATCGAGGAGAAGTTATGGTGGGGATGATAAATCTTTCACAAGAAGAATATATTTTGGAAAAAGGTCATAAAGTTGCGCAGATGATAATTCAAAAAGTTGAAAATGTAGTTGTTGATGAAGTTGAAAATTTAACAGACACTTCGCGCGGGGAACATGGCTTTGGCAGCACGGGGAAATAAATGTTAAACACCTGGTGTTGCACACACAGATGCAAATTCAAAAAAAGATAGAAAATTTAATAAAAGAAGTTTTGGAAGGTTTGGGTGTAACAAATCCAGAGGTTCATTTGGAACATCCGACTGAAATTTCTCATGGAGACTATTCTTCAAATGTTTCACTTTTATATTTAAGAGATTTAAATAATCCGCCGGCTGGCGGACCGCGAGAATTTGCAGAAATTTTGGTTTCAAAAATAAAAAGACCGTCAGAAGTTGAAAAGATCGAAATTGCTGGCCCGGGATTTATAAATTTCTATTTATCAAAAGAATTTTTTGTTGAGGCAACGAAAGAAGTTCTTAAAAGCAAAAAAGATTTTGGTTTGAATCGAAATCTAAAAGGCCAGAAAATTATAATTGAATACACCCAGCCGAACCCTTTTAAAGTTTTTCATATTGGGCATTTGGTAAACAACATTGTTGGCGAAGCAGTTTCTCGCCTTATTGAAGCCGAAAGTCCAAAACTCAAGCGCGTTACTTATCATGGTGACGTTGGGCTCCATGTTGCTAAGGCTATTTGGGCAATGCGAAAAAATGGCTTAAATCCTGGAATTTTAGAGGATTGGGGTAGCTCTTACGCAGAAGGCGACAAAGCCTATGAAGAAAATCCAGAAGCAAAAAAAGAAATTACCGATTTAAACAAAGTTATTTATGAAGCTTCTGATAAAGAAGTAGATCGCTTGTATAAACTTGGTCGCGATCTCTCTCTTAAACATTTCGAAGAAATTTATACTCGGCTTGGTTCAAAGTTTGATCGGAATTTTTTTGAAAGCAAGGCTGGAGTAACTGGAAGGAGAATTGTCGAAGATAATCCAAATATTTTTCAAAGAAGTCAGGGAGCAATAATTTTTCCAGAATCAAAATCAAACTTACACACTCGTGTGTTTATAAATTCCGAAGGTTTGCCGACATACGAAGCAAAAGATCTAGGACTGATCGAGCTCAAACGAAAATTTTTCAAATTTGATCGCTCAATTACTGTAACCGACATTGAGCAAGCTGAATATTATAAAGTCATCGTTAAAGCGGCGGAATTCGTATTTCCTAAGCTTATAGGCAAAATCGAGCATCTCTCGCATGGCCGTTTGCGTTTAGCAGAAGGTAGAATGTCTTCCAGAACCGGAAACATTATTGGTGGAGAGGATTTGCTAAATCAACTTCATGAATTGGCCATCAAAAAAATGGAAGGCCGGGAAATTGGAAACAAAGAAGAAGTGGCTGATCAAATTGCAGTTTCTGCTCTCAAGTATTCAATTCTCAAGCAAGCTCCTGGCAAAAATATTATTTTTGATTTTGAAAAGTCGCTCTCATTTGAAGGTGATTCAGGTCCGTATCTCCAATATTCGGCAGTTCGATCCAAATCAATTTTAGAAAAAGCCAAACGGGAACGTATTCCAAAATTCCAAAGACTACCTTTGGATTCCAAAGGTAGTCTTTGGACAATAAATGAGGTTGAGAAGTTGCTTTATAGATTTCCGGAAGTGGTGGCGACGGCGGCGCGAGAATACGCGCCGCACAAAGTGGCGACTTATCTTCTTGAACTCTCAGGGGCTTTCAACAGCTTTTACGCCAAAGAAAAAATTGTCGACAAAGATGATCAAAATTCTCCTTACAAAGTTGCTCTAACCGAAAGCTTTCTAATCACTCTCCAAAACGGCCTCAATCTCTTAGGCATCAAAGTTCCGGGAAAAATGTAGTTGAAGATAAAAATTATCTAAACTCCATTTATATCGACTCAAAGATTTGCTTTGTCTGTAATATCAAAAAAATGCTAAAATCATCCTCATATGCCAGAGGATTCTAATAAAAACCCGCTTTTGGATAGAGAAGAAGAAATACTGAAATTTTGGGAAGAAAACCAAATTTTCAAAAAAAGCCTCGAGAAAACTTCTCTGAAAGGTCCCGCCAAAGCCTCGGATTCTGCGAGCAAGGAATTTATCTTCTATGATGGTCCGCCTTTTGCGACCGGTTTACCTCATTACGGTCATATTTTGGCTGGAACGATAAAAGATGTAATTCCACGTTTTAAAACGATGCAGGGTTATCACGTGCCTCGTCGCTGGGGTTGGGATTGCCATGGTTTGCCAGTTGAAAACTTGGTTGAGAATGAGCTAAATTTAAAATCAAAAAAAGATATCGTTGATTACGGTTTGGATAAGTTCAACAACATTGCTTCTGAAAGCGTCTTGCGTTATGCGGATGTATGGCGAAAACAAGTGCCGCGTTTCGGTCGTTTCGTCGATATGGACAATGACTATCGAACGATGGACTGGACTTATACGGAATCAGTCTGGTGGGCGTTTAAAAAACTTCACGAAAAAGGATATTTATATGAAGGTTTCAAATCAATGCATCTTTGTCCTCGTTGCGAAACAACACTTTCAAATTTTGAAGTAGCCCAAGGCTATAAAGACGTAACTGATATATCAGTAACGGTCAAATTTTCAATTATCAATTTTCAATTATCAAATAAATCTCAAGTACCAAATCCAAATACCAAAACTTATTTATTGGCGTGGACGACGACGCCGTGGACCTTACCCGGCAACGCTGCGTTAGCAGTTAATTCTGAAGTTTCTTACGTTTTAGTAAAAGTTGAGAATGAACAATTTATTGTTGCAAAAGATAGAGTAAATTCAGTTTTTGAAAATAATTCAGAATTCGAAATTCTAAATTCAGAATTCAGAGGTAGTGATCTGGTTGGTTTGGAATATGAACCGCTGTTTAACTATTACTCAAATGACAAAAGTTTAAAAAATCTAGAAAACGGTTGGAAAGTTTACGCGGATAATTTCGTATCTCTGCAGGAGGGAACAGGAATCGTTCACATCGCCCCAGCTTTTGGATCGGAAGACTACGAATTGTCACGAAGAGAAAATATCCCTTTTATTCAACATGTTGATTCGACAGGTAAATTCAAACCTGAAGTTAAAGATTTTTCTGGAGCACTTGTAAAACCAAAAGAAGATAATCAAAAAACTGATATTGAAATCATTAAACATTTGGCGCATAAAGGTTTATTGTTTTCAAAAAAGAAAATCGTTCACTCATATCCGCATTGTTGGCGATGTGATACACCACTTATAAACTACGCGTCGTCTTCTTGGTTTGTGAAAGTTTCTGATTCTCGGAAAAAACTTGTCTCAGAAAATGACAAAATAAAATGGATTCCGGAAGAAGTTGGTAAATATCGTTTCGGAAATTGGCTTGCGGAAGCGCGAGATTGGTCAATTTCTCGAAGCCGATTTTGGGGTGCACCAATTCCAGTTTGGAAGTGCGATAAATGCGAAGAGAATAAATTTGTCGGCTCAGTAAATGACATTTTGGAGAGCTGTTCGAAGAGCAACAATCGATATATTTGCGTTCGTCATGGTGAAGCAGGGCACAACGCCAACAATATCATTAGTTCTTTACCAGAAAATCCTCATCATTTAACAGAAAAAGGTAAAGAAGAGGTTAGGCAAGTGGCAAAAAAGTTAAAAAAAGAAAGAATCGATTTAGTCTTCGCCTCTGATTACTTGAGAACAAAAGAAACAGCTGAAATTCTTCTTGATGAATTAGGTTTAGATAAAAATCAAATTGTGTATGAGAAAAGGATTCGAGAAACAAATACTGGTGATTTTAATTCAAAATCGATAAACGATTACAGAAATTTTTTCAGCTCTACATTAGAGAAGATGACGAAACGCCCACCGAATGGAGAAAATTTGGTTGATATAAAAAAGAGAGTCGGTGCTTTTCTCGCTGAACTCGACAAAAAATATAAAGACAAAAATATTTTAATCGTTAGTCATGAATATCCAATCTGGATGATGGAAGCCGCAGCACGAGGTTGGGATAATAAAAAATCAGCGGCAATGAAGGAAAAGTGTGACGATTATGTAGAAACAGGATCATCAAAAGAAATCGAATTTTTGCCGTTACCAAGAAATGAAAATTTTGAACTTGAATTACATCGACCATTTATTGATGAAATAAAATTGTCGTGTAAGTGTGGAGGAGAAATGACAAGGGTGCCGGAGGTTTTTGATTGTTGGTTTGAATCCGGCTCTATGCCTTATGGAGAGTCGCATTATCCATTTGAAAATTTGGATAAATTTAATCCGGAGCCGGGCTTGTTTAAAAAATCCAAGGGTTATCCTGCCGATTTTATTGCTGAAGGAGTTGATCAAACCCGAGGTTGGTTTTATTCGATGCTCGTTTTAGGCACACTTCTTTTTGATAAAAGTCCTTACAAAAATGTCATTGTAAACGGTGTGATTTTAGCTGAGGACGGGCAAAAAATGTCGAAGCGTCTGAAAAATTATCCTGATCCTATGGAAGTGGTAAATAAATATGGATCTGACGCACTGCGGATGTATCTCCTAACTTCGCCGGTTGTTCGTGGGCAAGATTTAAATTTTTCTGAAAAAGGGGTTCAAGAAGTAATGCAGAAAATTTTGTTGCGTTTAGGTAATGTTTTGCAATTTTATAAACTTTACGAAAACGCGAACATTGATTTATCCAACTTGGGAAATTCAGAAAATGTTTTGGATAAGTGGATTGTCGCTAGATTAAACCAATTGGTCAATGAGGTAACTTTAAATTTGGAAAATTACGAATTAGATCGAGCATCACGGCCGATAAATGATTTTATCGACGATCTTTCAACTTGGTTTTTGCGTCGTTCTCGCGACCGATTCAAGAACGAAGAAAATCTTGAAGATAAAAATAATGCGCTTAAAACTACTCATTTTGTCTTGAATACTTTGGCCAAGATTATGGCTCCATTTACACCTTTTTTCGCTGAAATAATTTACCAAGAGCTAAACGGTATTGAAGGTGGCAAAAGTGTGCATTTGGAAAGGTGGCCACAGAATGAAGTGCTGGACACAAAACACGGAACAAAAATCCTAGAAGACATGAAGGAAGTGCGTCGCATTGTTTCTCTTGGTTTAGAACAGAGAGCTAAAAATGGTATAAAAGTTAGGCAACCGCTCGGAAAGTTGGCTGTAAAAAGTAAAAAGATTGCAGAGAAAGAAGAGTTTCTTGATTTAATAAAAGACGAAGTGAATGTTAAAGAAATCGTGTTTAGCGAAAATATTTCTGAGGATGTTTTGCTCGACACAAAGCTTACACCAGAGCTGGAGAAGGAGGGGCAACTTCGCGGCTTAATTCGTCAGATTCAAGAAATGAGAAAGAAAAAAGAACTCAAACCAACACAAGAAGTCGAATTTATTTTTGCTGAGAGTGAAAGAAATTTTATCAGAGAATTTGAAGAAGAAATCTACAAACAAACTAAAGTAAAAATAAAATTTGGAGAAGGAGGAATGAATCTTAGCGATCCAAAATAATGCATCATAAATATCACAGCGCGGGTTTTGTTTTAGCTAATTTCAATTCTGGCGAAGCTAATAAGGCTTATAAAATTTTTACTAGAGAACTTGGGCTTGTGATCGCTTCAGCGCAAAGTGTTAGAGCACCAGCTTCTAAACTCAGAGCGTCTCTTGTGGATTATTCTTTAGGTAGATTTACTTTTATCCAAACTAGAAGAGGCTGGAGGATAACCGATGCAACAACAGAAAAAAATTTGTATTTCACTTTCGAAGAAAATTCAAAACTCCTTCTTTGTTCTAGATTTTTTTCTTTGTTACAAAAATTATTACCAGACGAAGAACCTAACCCAGAGCTTTTTGATGGTTTTTTAAATGATATGGAATTTTTAAATTCTAATATTTTTTCTACCGAATCGTTTAAAAATTTTGAATGTGTGATTATTTTAAAAATGCTTAGTTCTTTGGGTTACCTAGATAAAACTGGTCCGTGGCAACCTTTTATAAAAACAGGAAAAACAAACATGGCCATCCTTGAAGGTTTTTCTCCTCTTAGAAAGCAGGCCATAAAAGAGATAAATGTTTCTTTCAAGGAAAGTCAGTTGGTTTAATACTGTGGAGTTTGCTCCACGACTGAACAAGCGGAGCCAGTTCTTTTTTTCCAGCGGCTATATCACAGAGACCTATATTTTGTGATAAAATTATTTTTATGAACGAAGATAAAAATTCTCCCCAAAATCCAGAAAAGAAATCTCATAATTCGATTGATAAATTGCAGGAAAGGCTCTATTCGAGAGAAGAAAACTCATCAGTTTTAAATGAAAAATCTTACGGCTTGGGTAAAAAGGATCTTGAAGTTTCGGGGAATTGGGCAAAAGAGCCTGAATTCAAGCCAAAAATGAGATCTCGTCACAAGACATTGGTAAGAAAAGCATTAATTATTGCTTCCATTTTCTTTGTTTTAGCGGTTTCTGTATCTGCTTTTTTAATTTGGAGAGGTTTTAATTTAGTTTCCTCAGATAACATAGAAATAGAGGTAAAAGGCGGGACTTCGATTGAAGCTGGTAAAGAACTTTCCCTCGATGTTTCTGTCGTGAATAACAACCGGAGCGGGCTTAGAGATATAACTGTGACTCTAGAATATCCGTCGGGTGCTAGAGATCCTAAAGACATCCAAAAAAGTCTTACCAGACAACAAGAGAAAATAGAATCGATAGCGTCAAGAAAAAAAGAAACAAAAACATTTAAATCTATTTTGTTTGGCGAGAGGAATAGTGTTAAAGAAATAATTGTTTCGATAGAGTATAAATCTGAAGATTCGGAGTCTGTTTTTACAAAAGAAAAAGTCTATGAGATCGGTATACGCTCGTCGCCAGTAACTTTAACTGTGTCTGGACCAAAGGAAATAAATTCCGGTCAAGAGTTAGAATTTGAAATTGCAATTAATTCGAATTCTTCTTCGATTATTGAAAATCTTATGTTAATCGCAGATTATCCGTTAGGATTTTCTTTTAAAGATGCGACTCCGAACGCTGACAAGGGGGAGAGGGTCTGGAATTTAGGGACTCTGGAACCAAGAGAGAAAAAAGAAATAATTGTTAGGGGGGTTGTTGACGGTAGAGAAAATGAAGAAAAAACATTTAATTTTGCTTTGGGTATCAAAAACGAAAACAACGATGAATCTTTGGGTATAGAATTTTCTTCTAGTCGTGAATCCGTGATTATAAAAGAAGCTTTTATAAATTTAGGTGTTGAAATAAATCAATCAACAGCCGACGCGTATGTTGCTAAAGATAAAACAGAACTTAAGGTTTCTATAAACTGGGAAAATTCTTTACCGGTTGATTTAAATGATGTCTCCGTTGAAGTTTTCTTAAAAGGGGAGATTTTAGATGAACTTTCTGTTGATCCTAGAGATCGTGGTTTTTATCAATCACAGACTAATAAAATTACTTGGAACAAAAACACAAATTCCGAATTTTCAAGAATTGGTCCGAGGAAGAAGGGGTTGTTGGAGTTTTCATTTAAAACATTGAGTCCGGATTCTCAATCTGTCGGTCAATTTACAAACAATGAGATTGGCTTAGAAATTTTAATGAAAGGCACAAGATTCTCTGATTCTAGAAATTCAGAAATTGTTACTGCGCTAGTAAAAAGATTTGTAAAAATCGAAACCGACCTATCTTTGGCGGCTCGAGCTCTTTATTCTGTTGGTCCATTTTCTAATTCGGGACCTCTTCCGCCTCAAGCTGAAAATCCAACTACTTACACAATCATTTGGGATATAAGCAACAATTACAACGAAGTCCGTGACGGTGTTGTTAGTGCGACTTTACCGGTTTATGTAGATTGGTCGGGTAATTTTAGTCCCAAAAATGAAAAGGTAAGCTTCGATCCAGATACCAGAAAAGTTATTTGGAATGTTGGAAATATTTTACCGGGAACAGGATATACAGGTTCTCCAAAAGAATTAGCCTTCCAGATATCTTTGAATCCAAGTTTAGGACAAGTTGGTACCTCTCCTGATCTATTAAACGATTCAGAAATAATTGGTAGCGACAATTTTACAAACACTAATGTCAGACAGCAAAAACCAAGCTTGAGCACTAGAATCGTGTCCGATCCAGTCTTTGACATTGGCAAAGATAAAGTTGTGAGATAAACTAAAACGCTATGAAAAATTCCGAAAAAATGGATCCCGTTAGTGACCGCGAGGACTCGAAGCGATCCTCTGTCACTAACGGGATGGAGAAAATTGTGAGCCTATGTAAGCGTCGGGGTTTTATTTTTCAAGGCTCTGAAATTTACGGCGGTTTTTCCGGGTTTTGGGATTACGGACCCTTAGGAGTGTCTCTTAAAAACAACATTAAAAATTCATGGTGGAAGACTTTTGTTGAAAATCAAAACAATGTTTATGGATTAGACTCGTCCATTATCATGAATCCGAAAGTCTGGGAGGCGAGTGGTCACGTTGCTGGTTTCGCTGATCCGTTGGAAGGAGGTGAAAAATTTAACACGATGTTTAAAACTTCTGTCGGCGCTGGCGAAGAAGCTCAAGTCTCATATCTTAGGCCAGAAACGGCACAAGGAATTTTCGTTAATTTTAAAAATGTCGTCGATACTTTTCATCCGAAACTTCCTTTCGGGATCGCTCAAATCGGTAAAGCTTTTCGAAATGAAATTGCACCTCGTGATTTTATTTTCCGCTCGCGCGAATTTGAACAAATGGAAGTTGAATATTTTGTTCGAGAGAATGATTGGGAAAAATATTTTGAAAATTGGAGGCAAACAATGCAGAGCTGGATGAAAGAAATTGGACTTCTTGATAAAAATGTTTACGAACTCGAAGTTCCAGAAAATGACAGAGCACACTACTCAAAAAGAACAATTGATTTTGAATTCGATTTTCCGTTTGGTCGTAAAGAGCTTTATGGTCTAGCTTATCGAACTGATTTCGATTTAAAAAATCACAGTGCTTCTAGCGGAGTTGATTTGGATTATATCGATGAAGAAACAGGCGAGAGGTTTACACCGCATGTTATTGAGCCATCACTTGGAGTCGACCGGACGTTTTTAGCAGTTCTAATTAGTGCTTATACCGAAGACGAAATGGGGGGAGAACCACGGGTCTATCTTAAATTTGCTCCAGAAATTGCGCCAATTAAAGTAGCTGTGTTTCCACTTTTGAAAAATAAACCTGAATTAGTAAAAAAGGCTAGGGAAGTTTATGAAATGTTGCGAGAAAATATTTCAGGAGTTGTTTTCGATGATAATGGAAATATTGGCAAGCGTTATCGAAGACAAGACGAAATCGGAACACCTCATTGTGTGACAATTGATTTTGATACACTCGAAGATAATACAGTTACACTTAGAGATAGGGATAGTGGGGAACAGGAGAGAGTGAAGATAGAAGATCTGAGTGGAAAAATATAAATTTAAAATAAAAAAATAACCCCGCCGACTTCCGTCAGCGGGGTTTTGGTTTGTGTCACGACTACATTCACCCCTTACCGCGAGCTATTCTCGGGTAGAATCCTGTCACCGCACCGTAGTGTGAAGAAGAACTTCTAGGTGAGTGATGGCCCAAGATCATCTGGCCATATTGGTCAATACTGAAGCACGGTGTTGTCCCAATTCTTCCTCCATTGATGATTTGGTCTGCTGGACAATCCAAGAACAGATCAGTCATTGTGGAGAGGCGATGGTTGCAAGCCAGAAGGGTTGCTCCGACCTCAAAGATTCCAAGAGGAAATTCGCGCCTCTTGTCAAAATCCTCGAATGCTCCGATCACAGACATTCCGGCGTAGTATTCTCCCAGTTGTGCGTGGAATACAAGAAGTCTAGACCCCTGTTTCTCTGCGATTCTCGCCAGTCTGCGATTCACATTTCTATCACGATGAAGTCTTAAATCGTAATTAGCGAGAAAGTTGTGAGCCCTTCTTTTCTTTGCCAATTTCTTGAGAAGAACCGAGGTTGCATCGCTGTAAGTCCCAATAGTGCGGAAATAGGGGAGGGCAAACAATCCTTCTGATTTCTCAGGTCTTTCCCTGTTCTCAGATAGCCTTCTCGCTGTTTCAAGGGCGCTGCGTTTCTCCTGGTCACTGATTTTCCAAGCTTTCGCATGGGATCTGATCATCTCTTCGACAGGAGGCTTTTCGTATCCGGTAGGGTATCGATACCCAGCCGGTTCTGTTGTGCCTGCCGAAACTACACCAAGCTCTACCATTTCCTCACCCCTTTCTTCTTGATCGGGTTAATGTGTTGTCGTAAAGAACTTTGCTCTTTTTAACAAAAAAATCACCTCGCGTCAATTTTTCTTTTCCTGAAAAATTTATGCTAGACTCTCTTTTATGAATCCCGTTAGTGACTTTCGTATCGTTGGCGGGTAATTTGATAGAAACTATTGTTTCTGACGATTTTAGAAATTTGTAATAAAAACAGACTCGGAAATGCCAGAAGCATTTCCTGTCTCTAACGGGATGAATTTCACCAAAAAAACTTTCAAAAACGGACTTCAATTAATACTCGTACCTCTTAAAGAAAGTACGTCAGTCACTGCTCTTGTTATGGTTAAAACGGGTTCTAAATATGAAGAGAAAAAACAGGCTGGTCTTTCGCATTTTTTGGAACATATGTGTTTTAAAGGCACTGAAAAAAGACCAAACGCTTTAGCAATTACAAAAGAATTAGATTCGATCGGAGCTCAATACAACGCTTTCACTTCTCACGAATATACTGGCTACTATGCAAAAGCTCATCCGAAATATTTGTCAAAAATCATTGACGTCGTTTCTGACATTTACATAAATCCAAATTTCGATTCAAAAGAGATCGAAAAAGAAAAAGGTGTAATCATTGAAGAAATGAATATGTATCAAGATACTCCCGCACGTTATATCGGCGATCTTTTTATGGAACTTCTTTATGGAGATCAACCTGCAGGCTGGGGGATTATAGGAAACAAAGAAACTGTCCGTTCTTTTGGTCCTGAAGATTTTATTAAATACCAAAAGAATCATTACGTGGCTTCAGCTACAACAGTTATTTTGGCTGGTGCATTTGATAAAAAAGATGCAATAAAAGAAGTTGAAAAAGCATTTTCTAAAATCAGTACTTCTAAAAAATTCAACAAAATTTCTGTGAAGGAAATGCAAAAGAAACCAGAAATTCTTTTTAAACATAAAGATACAGATCAAACCCACTTAATGCTCGGCGTCCGCGCTTTTAAAGCAAGTGATAAAAGGATTCCGATTCTTACTGTTATGAATTCAGTTTTAAGCGGCGGTATGTCAAGCCGACTTTTTCAAAAGCTTCGAGAAGAAATGGGAGTTTGTTATTACGTTCGTTCTTTTGTTGATGAATATACAGATCATGGATATTTTGCGGTGGGCGCTGGTGTAGATAATCAGAGAATGGAGGAAGTTATAAAAGCGATCCTCGAAGAACTGAAACGTCTAAAAACTGAAAAAATTTCTGAACAGGAATTAAAAAAGACAAAAGATTACCTTGTTGGTAATTTGTTCCTAAATCTGGAGACAACGGATTCACTAGCCGAACTTTATGGTTTCCAAAATGTTTTGGGTTTAAATTTAAAAAATCCTAAAGAGATTACTCAACAAATTAGAGAAGTTAGCGCCGAACAAATCCAAAAAGTGGCAAAAGAAATATTCGATAAGAAAAATCTCAATTTAGCTGTTATCGGCAAACAACAGAACAAACAAAGCGGACTTCAGGAAATACTAGAAAAAGGTCTTTGATAAGACGCTCTTAAGTTGTATAATTTGTCTAGATGAATCCCGTTAGTGATTATCATTTTCTCGGGCGGGAATTTATTGACTAGCAGCTTTCTAATGGGATTTAATAACAAGGACAGGAACACTCAAAAAGTGTTTCTCACTAACAGGATGAATCAGAAAAATGTAACTATAAATATAACCACAGGTAGCTTTCTCAAGGCCGTGGTTATTATTGGTATTTTTGCCGTTTTGTTTATTTTACGCGATCTAGTTTTGGTTATTCTAACAGCGATTCTTCTTGCATCTGCTATTGAACCAGCAACCAAATGGTTTGTTAAAAATAGAATTCCAAGAATTTTGGCAGTTTTGGCAGTTTACTTGATTGGAGCACTCATTCTTTCTGTCGCTTTTTATTTTCTTATAATTCCTCTTGTAAACGAAACTTCAAATTTTCTTAAAAATTTACCTGAATACATGACGACTTTAGAAGTTTGGAATCCATTACGAGACGGATTTTTCGGGCAATCACTCTCCACTGAAATCACAAAATCTTTCTCTATCAAAGAAGCTATCAGCCAAGTTGGTTACGGTGTTTCTGGAGCGTTTAACTTTTTGGCTGCAGCTGCAACTTTTTTCGGTGGGATATTGAGTTTTATTCTGATTGTAGTTCTTTCTTTCTTTTTTGCGGTTCAAGAAGGTGGGGTAATAAAGTTCTTAAAATTAGTTACTCCAATTAAATATGAAGATCACGTTGTGGACTTGTGGAGAAGAGCTGAAATAAAAATTGGCCTTTGGGCTCAAGGTCAAATTGTTTTGGCGGTAATCATAGGAGTTTTGACCTATCTTGGACTCCTTCTTTTAGGTGTTCCTAATGCCTTACTTTTGGCTTTCTTGGCTGCAATATTGGAGCTTGTTCCAGTTTTCGGTCCTATAATTTCGTCTGTCCCCGCTATTATTTTAGGTTTTTCTTCCGGTGGCGTTCCACTAGCTTTAGCGGTCGCTGGTTTTTACATGATAGTTCAACAATTTGAAAGTCAGTTAATTTATCCTCTTGTTGTAAAAAAGATTGTAGGTCTTTCACCAATTATTGTTATCTTAGCCTTAATTACCGGTTTCAAATTGGCTGGATTTTTAGGAATCTTACTCGCAGTTCCACTTGCCGCTGTTTTTATGGTTTTCATCGAAGATGTAGAAAAAATGAAACAATCCGCACGAAATTAATATCTGCAATCCTTTCAACGTGAACAAAGAGACTTTTTACATAACGACAACACTTCCTTACGTAAACGCTGAACCACATCTCGGTCATGCTTTGGAATTTGTTCGAGCCGACATCATTGCTCGGTATAAAAAACTTCTAGGTTTCGAAGTTTTTTTTAATACGGGAACCGATGAGCACGGAATAAAGATTTATCGCAAAGCCTTGGAGCAGGGGAAAGAGCCTCAAGATTATGTTGATGAATACGCGGAGAAGTTTAAAGAATTTGTGAGGGAACTCGGGATGTTTGAGAATGTGAATTTTGTGCGCACAACTGATTTAAAACACAAAAAAGCCGCGCAAGAATTTTGGAAAATTTGTGATAAAAATGGAGATATTTACAAAAAGAATTACCAAGTTAAATATTGTGTTGGTTGCGAATTGGAAAAAACCGAGTCCGAATTAGTAGATGGAAAATGTCCGGATCATCCAAACCTTGAAATAGAATTAATTGATGAAGAAAATTACTTTTTTAGATTTTCAAAGTACAAAGAAAAACTTTTAGAGCTTTACGAAAAAAATTCGAATTTTGTAATTCCGGAAACTAGATTTAACGAAATAAAACGTTTTGTTGAACGTGGACCGAAAGATTTCAGTATTTCTCGCCTTAAGAGCAAAATGCCGTGGGGTGTAGAAGTGCCGGATGATCCAGACCACGTAATGTATGTTTGGTTTGATGCGTTAGTTAATTATATCGATGCTATTGGCTGGCCAGATGATTTAGAGAATTTCAATAAATGGTGGCCGGTTACTCAATATGCCGGCAAAGACAATCTTCGCCAGCAATCAGCTATGTGGCAGGCGATGCTTATGTCTGCCAGCTTAGAATCTTCTAAACAAATCGTAATAAACGGCTTCATTCTTGGTAATGGTGGAATAAAAATGAGTAAGAGCCTCGGGAATGTTGTTGATCCAATTCAAATTATCAATGAATATGGAACTGATACTTTACGTTTTTATCTTGCAAGACACGTTAATTCTTTCGAAGACTTTGAATTTACAATGGATAGATTTAAAGAAGCCTACAACGCCGATCTAGCGAATGGTTTGGGAAATCTAACTTCGAGAATTATGAAGATGGCCGAAACTAATTTAGAAGATACCAATCTACGAATGGATACGAATGATACTAATGGCTACGAATTTTCGGAGGAATATAAAAATGCGATGGAGGGTTTCAACATTCAAGAAGCTGCAAACATAATTTGGCAGGAGATTGCGCGAATTGATAACCAAATTCAGACAACTGAACCCTTCAAGCTTGTAAAAACCGATCCAGAAAAAGCTAAAGAAATCATAAAAGAATTAGCCGTAAGTCTTTATGGCGTGGCCCGAATGCTTAATCCTATAATGCCGGAGACTTCAGAATCTATAAAATTAGCTGTAAAACAAAACAAAATGCCGGAAAAGCCTTTATTTGCCAGAAAAGATTAGGTATAATCCCGTCACTATGTTGCACAATCAAACAACTAAAACTTGGTCTAGCTTTATCAAAGAAGCCGCTTTTTCTCTGTAAGGCGGCTTATTAAAGTTTTACGTAAGCCGCCCTCTGGCGGCTTTTTTCGTGCTTAATCAATCTAAATCAAATCTATGATCCAATTCACTCAAAATTCATTTCTGAAGTTAATTATTGCTTTAGCACTTTACCTCACAGCTCTTTTTGCAGCCAACACTTTAGGTCTCAAAATTATGCCGTTTTTCGGTTCGCATTTGTCTGTTGGTATTTTTTCGTTTCCAATTGTTTTTCTAATGACCGATGTAATCGGTGAAATTTATGGCAAAAAAATTGCCAAACTCTTTGTTCTTTGCGGATTCTTAAGTACTGCGTTTTTTATCTTTTTCTCATTCCTTTCTTTTTCTATGCCTTGGTCTCAAGACGGAGAATGGGTGAGAGAAGGCTACAATCAAGTTTTTGGAATTTCGATTCGGATTGCTGTTGCCTCTCTTGTGGCGTTCTTAATCGCTGAGTATCAAGATGTTTTCTCATTCTTTTTCTTGCGTAAAAAGCTAGGAGAAAAAATGTTCTGGCTTCGTTCCTTGCTGTCTAATCTGTGGTCTCAATTTCTCGATACCTCGATCTTTATGGTTATTGCTTTCCTAGGGCATTATCCAATTCCGGTCCTCTTAAGCATAATTGCGACATGGTGGTTGTTTAAAGTGACAATGGGAATCTTCTACACGCCGCTCTCCTACTTGGGGATTTATCTATTAAAAGAAAAATCAAATGATCGTCAAACCAATTAAAACCCGAATTTTTAAAGAAGGAGAAAATCTTTTTGATTTTATCGATGATTATTTCAAAGGAATTCCTGAAAAATCCGTAGTTGTTGTAACATCAAAAATTGTCGCCCTTTCAGAGAATCGTACAGCAATAATTAAGAATGCGAAAGAAAAAGAAAAATTTATTCGCCAAGAAAGCGATTTTGCCCTACGCACAAAATATGTTTGGCTAACTATAAAAGACGGAATAGTTATGTCTTCAGCCGGTATCGACGAGTCGAATGCAGATGGAAAGATAATTCTATTGCCGAAAAACAGCTTTAAAGTCGCTCGAGCTCTTCATGAGTATCTGAAAAAGAAACACGGTCTAAAAGAACTTGGGGTTTTGATTGTTGATAGTCGGACGTTTCCACTCAGAAAAGGAGTGCTCGGCGTGGCTTTGGGTTATGCTGGATTTTCAGGTATTAAAAAATATCGTGGAACTGAAGACATTTTTGGTAGGAAGTTTAAATTTTCCAGTGTGAACGTGGCGGATAGCTTAGCAACCGCTGCGGTTCTTGCTATGGGCGAGGGCGCCGAAAAACAGCCTTTGGCTATCATTACTAAAGCCTCGATAAAGTTCTGTGATAAAATTCATCCTAATGAATTAAGAATTGATTTAAAAGACGATATGTATCAACCTCTCTTTCAGAGGTTGTTCCCTAAACCCTAGCCCCTAATCACTAAACCCAAACTTATGCCAGAATACATTGATATCCATTCTCACGTAAATTTTGCCGCTTTTGATGAAGATCGGGAGGCGGTTGTTCAGCGAGCAATAGACTCAGGTGTATGGATGATAAACGTGGGCACACAAAAAGATACTTCAAAATCAGCTGTCGATCTGGCTGAAAAATATGAAAAAGGTGTTTATGCGATTGTCGGCGTACATCCAATTCATACAGACAAATCCTTCCATGATGAAAAAGAATTAGGCGCGGGGAATAAGGAGTTTACCTCAAGAGGTGAAGTTTTAGATGAAGATTATTATCGCGAGCTTTTAAAAAATCCAAAAGTTTTAGGAATAGGCGAGTGCGGTTTGGATTATTATCGATGTACTCCTGAATCTGAAAACAAACAGCGTGAAGCTTTCTCGAAACAAATTGCTTTGGCGAATGGATCCGGTAAGCCTTTAATGCTCCATGTTCGAAATGGATCTAATAAATCGGCTTATCGCGAGGCGCTTGAAATCTTAAAATCAGAAGCAAAAGTACCAGCAGATTTTCACTTTTTTGCAGGAGACTGGTCTGAAGCCAAGGAAATACTGGACGCCGGATTTAATTTGTCTTTCACAGGAGTTATTACTTTTGCTCGTCAGTATGATGAAGTGATAAAAAATACACCGCTCGATCGAATTATGACCGAAACTGATTGTCCTTACGTCTCACCAGAACCATTTCGAGGCCGGCGAAACGAGCCGATGCATGTCCGGGAGGTAGCTAAGAAGATAGCAGAGATAAAAGGAATGGATTCTGAAGAAGTTCGCGCTGCGTTAGTCCAAAATGCTTTAAAGTTTTTTAGAATATTATAAATTTCGACTTATATTATTTTTAATGTTATCTTGTTAAAAGAAATTCGCAAAATCACAAAGGAGATAAATCAATGGAATGGCAAATTGTCGTATCTTTGGTGCTCTGCACGGCGGTTGCTCTTTATGTTGCATCGGTCGACAAGTTTACTATCAACGGTATAGAGATCAAAAACCGATTATTTCGGTTTTTGATAGGTCTAACATTCCTACCTGTTTTTGGGGCATTCTTGTGGTTTATCGGTATTGTAGTGAGGTACTTAGGAATAGCCCTGGAGTTTTCCGGAAATTTCCTCCTCTCTCCAATACTTCATTTCTTCTAGAGAGGTCTCACAATCCAAAGATCTATGAACCGCGGACCTGCACTATACAGTGTGGGTCTTTCTTTTACCCCTAAACCCTAAACCCTGAATTCGGGTTGAAAACCCCAAGCCTTTATGTTAATCTGTCTGCCTATGGAAGAAAATAAAAACCGTGAAGGAGAAGGAAGAAGCGACCTCAATGTATACGAGGTTAGTTTTTTAGTTCTACCTTCGGTAGCCGAAGAAAAGCTACCTGAAATTGTTTCTAATTTAAAAGCTACTATTGAGGAATCTGGCGGACTTTTTGTGTCCGAAGATTTTCCCAAATTAATACCGTTGGCCTACGAGATGGTTGTTTCTAGCGATGCAAAAAAGCAAAAATACAACCAAGGCTATTTCGGTTGGTTGAAGTTCGAGATCGGGAAAGATTCGATAAACAGTATCGGTGAATTTTTACGAGCAAACAAAAATATTCTAAGACATTTGATCGTTGAGACCGTAAAAGAAAATACTCTTTATTCTCATAAACTTCTAACAAAGAAACCAAAAGAAAGAGTTTCTAGAAAAACAGGGGAGATAGAAACAAACACTCCACCCGAAGAAATTGATAAAAGCATAGAAGACTTGGTTATTGAATAAAAACCAGACCTATATGGTGTGGAGATTTCACGCTAGACCTAAAGCTCCTAAGGTGATAAGGTCAAACTATAACAGTTAACTCATTTATCTAAATGTATATCAATAAAGTGTTTTTATACGGCAACTTAACCCGAGACCCGGAGTTGAAATCTTTGCCATCTGGAACTTCAGTCGCCGAGTTTGGTTTAGCTACTAATCGTTCTTGGAAAAATAAAGAAGGAAACAAACAAGAAGATACTGAATTTCATAACATTGTTGTATTTGGTAAACAGGCCGAAGTAGCAGCTCAGTATCTTAAAAAAGGACGCCCAGTTTTTTTAGAAGGACGCATTCGAACCAGAAGCTGGGATGCTCAGGATGGCAGCAAGAGATATAGAACAGAGATTGTAATCGACGCTTTTCAATTTGGTCCTAGCGCCGGACGTGATGGAGGTGGCGGATTTCAAAGTAGTGCAAGTAATCAAGATTCCCAAGCTCCCGCACCAAGTCAGGATAGTGGCGGAGGAGGAGAGATTGAGTATCCATCAGAAGAAGTAAATCCCGACGATATACCATTCTAAAAATTCTTGAAGAATTTTTAGAATCCTTAACTATTAATCTTTTATCTTTAACACCTCTATTCTTGCATAATTATTTTTAATGAGTATTATTATTCGGTTAATGATTAAAGATCAAGGATAAGAGATAATTTTATGACCCAATGTTTTTTCACCCAAAATAATATACAGCACATAGACTACAAGGACACAGAAATCCTTAAGAAATTTATCGATGCTCACGGAAAGATCATGCCAAGACGAAAGACCGGCGTAAGCGCTAAAAACCAGAGAAATTTGGCTATGGCTATCAAACGAGCACGCTTCATGGGACTTCTACCATTCATCGCTAGGTAAGATTGCCTAAAATAGCAAGCTGCTTCAGCTGCTTCAGCTGCTTCGTTGCGAATTCCGGTGCTCTTTCATCAGCCTCAGGCTGACTCGGTTCGCTCCTCATTCGCGCCTCGCATCTTATCGATTTTAGACAACCTTACTCAAATCAAAAAACTCTAGAGTTGACTCTAGAGTTTTTTGAAATAAGCAATTATGGCTTTTCCTAAAACCAATACTAATTGGAATTTGATTGAAAATTGGTCATTGAACATTGAAAATTAACTTACACTCTTTCCGTATACTGTCCGTTTTCAGTGTTGATTCGGAGAACATCACCCTCTTTGATAAAAAGGGGAGCCTGGATTGTCGCGCCAGTTTCTAATACAACTTCCTTTGTCGCTCCTTGAGCAGTGTTGCCTTTAACCGCTGGATGAGATTCGATAACTTCCAACTCAACCTTTATCGGTATTTTGATGCCAATTATTTTTCCTTGCCCCGTAGCGAGCCCTGCTCTGCTTCTAGGGTCATCAAAAATCAAAGCCTCAACGAGAGAATTTTCTTTTACAAACTTTATAGCGTTTCCTAACAGACTCTCTCCAAGAGCGAATCTGTCTTTTGGATCATCTTTAGCGCAAAACCAATACTCTCCTTTATTTGAATAAAGGTATTTTATTTCTTTCTTTTGTAAATCAGCTTCCTCTGCTTTTTCGGAGACATGAAAAGATCGCTCGGTAACTTTCCCGGTTATCAAATTTCTAAGTTTGGTGGCGTTTACGGGTTTTCTTTGCTGTTTTCTAAAAACATGAGAATTCAAAACTTCGTAAGGATCGCCGTCCATTATTATGACTTTTTTTTCTGTGATTTCGTTATAGTCCAACATACTAATCTGCGAATTATACTAATGATACTAATACCTGCGAATAATCAAGAAGGATAGATTAACACATTTTTTATTCGCAGTCATTTGCAGACTCGTATTCATTAGTATGTTGGTATTTTCTTTTCCATAAGCCGTGCATTAAACCTAAAGAACTGCCAATAACAAACCAAAATATCAAAGTGGTTTTTATTAAATTTTTACCGAGAAAAATTATCTGTTTTTCTGAAAGAAAATAATCAAAAATAGAAAGAGGCCACCAAATAATTGGTAAGAATATATCCGCAAAGCACCAATCTGGCACACAGGTAGTTTTTATTGCTAACAAAACAATGACGTAAACCAAAGCTGTTAAACCACCCTTTAACCAGTAGGGGATCATTTTACTTGTTCTTCATTGCCTCTCTAATTTTTTTTAGAATTTCAGTTGCTAGTTTTGAATCAGCCTTTAATAATTGTCTGGTCGCATCATAACCACGCCCGAGCTTCATTTCACCGTAGGCGTAAGAACCACCACCAGATTTTTGGATTATGCCGAATTTTTCTCCCAAAGCTATTATCTCTCCTTCTCTTGAAATTCCTTCGTTATACATCAAATCAAACTCGGTTTGTCTAAAAGGCGCTGCAACTTTGTTTTTAACAACTTTTACTCTTATTCTTCCTCCCATTATTTCTTCTCCTTTTTTTATTTGAGCGATTCTTCTGATATCAATTCTGACCGAAGTATAAAATTTCAAAGCTTTTCCTCCGGGAGTTGTTTCTGGGTTGCCAAACATAACACCAATCTGCATTCTGATCTGATTGATGAAAATAACTATCGTCTTACTTTTTGCAGTAATAGCTGTAAGTTTTCTCAAAGCTTGGCTCATTAACCTGGCTTGTTTACCAACATGGTGAGCTCCCATTTCACCTTCGATTTCATCTTTTGGAGTTAATGCCGCAACTGAGTCGATAACAACAACATCAATTTTTCCTGATCTAACAAGACTTTCTAAAATTTCCAACGATTGCTCTCCTGTGTCTGGTTGGGAGATTAAAAGCTCGTCTGTTTTAACTCCTAATCTTTTTGCGTATTCTGGATCCATTGCGTGTTCAGCGTCGATAAACGCACAAATACCACCCTTTTTTTGGGCTTCGGCAATGACGTGCAAAGACAAAGTGGTTTTTCCACTCGATTCTGGTCCAAATATTTCAATAATTCTTCCTCTCGGTAAACCACCAACACCAAGCGCGTCATCTAATCCAATAGAGCCGGTAGGAACTACATCAACATCTACTCTAGGTTTCTCGCCCAACTTCATTATCGATTCTTCTCCAAACCGAGCTTTTATCTCCTTTAAAGTATCTTCAATATTTTTTCCGGTTTCCCGAGGTTCTTTAATTTTTTTTGTTGCCATCTTTTTTACTTTGAATTACGGAAGTAATACCTTTTTTATTTCAGCGACCAATCAGCGTATTGATCAGCGTATATCGGCGTTTTAACTTTGCAATTCAAGATTATTTAAGTTTCTAATTTGTAAAATAATTCTAAATATATGGTTTTTTGTCGACCAAATCTATCCTTAGCATCCAACTCAAGTATGTTGTATCCCGGGGATAATAAAAATTTTTCTTTAAAATTTCCTTTCTCACTCATCGCAAGAGGGGAGTCGTTAAGATTTATGTAAGAAATGTTTTTTGCTTGTCCTTCAATTTCTATCATACTATCAACGAAACCAGAACCGTTTTCTGGACTTCTGATTACTATATTGGGTCCCATTATTATTCCTCTGGCTTCAAAGATCGAATATCCCGCTATAAATATTAAGATAAAAATGACAGGCAGAATCTTGATCGGTAATTTTATTTTTATAGCCATATTCTTCTAGTTCGAAACCTTATATCATCAATCCGTTTCAGTCTAATTAGATTTCCCCAGGTTCTTCTGTCTTCTCTTGGTCGCCATAACCTAATCCTATAACCTCTCTTGGCTTAGATCCTTCCCCTGGCCCTACAACGCCTCTTTCCTCCATCATATCAATGAGTCTTGCCGCTCTAGCATATCCAACCTTTAGCTTTCTTTGTAGGTAAGAAGTAGAAGCTTTTCCGGCATTTATAACCAATTCCCGAGCTTCTTCAAAAAGTTCGTCTTCATCTTCTTCAGATGCCGCCATATCTATTGCTACTCCAGCTGTTTGAAGCTCTAAGGCTATGTGATCGTCAAATCCAGAATTATTTTCTACTATGTATTTAACAATCGATTTTACCTCCGATTCTCCTATATAAGAGGTCTGGATTCTCTGAGGTTTCGACATTTCACTTGAAAGGAAGAGCATATCTCCAGCGCCCAAAAGTTTTTCGGCACCACTCATGTCCAGAATAGTTCTCGAATCTATCTGGGAAGCAACCTGCAGAGCCGCTCTGGTTGGCACATTGGCTTTGATTAGGCCCGTAATGACATTCACGCTCGGTCTTTGGGTAGAGAGAATGAGATGAATCCCGACAGCTCTAGACATTTGAGCCAGTCTAACTATTGCAGCTTCAAGTTCTCGCGGATAGGAGCTCATAATGTCGGCAAGTTCATCGATAATTACTACGATGTAAGGCATGCCTTCTGGAAGTTCGGTTTCATCTCCGGCTTTTCCTTTCTTTTTTTCCAACGACGGTTCGATAATATTTTTATGATACGAAGAGATGTCTCGGACTTTTTCCGTTTCCAGAATATCGTAACGTCTATCCATTTCTTTAGCCGCCCACTTAAGCGCAAGTATGGCTTTTTTAGGGTCAGTCAGAACAGGCGTCAGAAGATGGGGAATATTGTTGTAGAGTGTCAGCTCAACTCTCTTTGGATCGATCATAATAAACTTCAGGTTTTCTGGGGAATTTCTATAAAGTAGAGAGGCTATTATTGAGTGAATCGCAACAGACTTACCCGATCCTGTGGCACCAGCAACTAATAGGTGGGGCATTTTTGCTAAATCACCGTAGTGAGATTTACCAGAGATAGCTTTTCCTAAAGCAATGAGAAGTGGTTTTGGTGAATTTAAGAAATCTTCTTGAGAGACAATGCTTCCCAAGCCGACGGTTGTTTTTACAGTATTTGGAATTTCTATACCGACTAACGATTTTCCGGGGATAGGCGCTTCTATTCGGATAGGGTGAGCGGCTAGAGCCAAAGCTAGGTCGTTTTGTAAACCAACAATCCTAGAAAGTTTGACACCTTCCGCAGGTTTTAAAGCATAACGTGTAACCGTTGGTCCTATCGTAATTTCATCCATCTCTACGTTTATTCCGAAGTTTTGCAAAGTCCTTTTAATAATATTGGCATTAGCTTTTATATCGCCAACTTCTGGTTTACCGGTGTCTCGAGACAAAATATTCAAGGGCGGCGGATTGTATACTGCGCCACTCACACTTATTTGGTTAAGGTTTATGCCAATACCCAAATCATCAACCTGTTTCTTTTTTTGGAGCAGAGCTTTCTTTTTTAATTCCATTTCTTCGTTTCCATCCTTTCCTTCGGGTGTTTCTTCAGGTCCATCTGCACCTGATATTTTTAAATCTTTTGGGGTACCCAATCCTTCCTCCATAGGCTCTTTTTTGGAGAATAGTTTCTTAAATAGATCAGAAACTAGACGAATGCTTATTGTTGCCTCAAACATTACAAGAATCGATATTATGAGCAATGCAATCAATATGACTCCTGTTAGAAATCCGTCGAAAAGTTTTTCAATCGGTCCGGCTACCAATCTTCCTAAAGTTCCACCTTTCTCTGGAAGTAGAAGGGCTATAAAACCAAGTCCAGCAGCTAGAAATATTGTCGCACCAATTGATTGAAGTGTCGCGATATTTTTCTGTATTGAGAGTAAAAATGCGACACCTAAGGCGATTAAGATTGTCGGTAAAATAAAGTAACCCCAACCAAGAAGTGGAACAAGTATTTTTACAACAAGACCACCAGCTGGCCCAGCTTTTTCAAAAACTGCCAAAAACAAAAACGCTGATATAAGAAACAAAACTATCGCTAAGACATTTTGAAGTGTTTCTTTTTTTATGTAGGAAAATTCATCTAATTCTTTTTCTTTCCTAACTTTCTTTTTTTTCTTTGCCATCGGTATAAAAATTTAAGTTTTAAGTATTATATTTTACAATTTTATCACATAAGCGCTGTAAAGGATTGTGTAAAGAATTGCTATTTTTGATCCTACGATTTTTTATCTGGCACCTAATACAACACCTAATACATTGTGTTCTGGATAAAAAAGACTCGTGCCGCCGATGGTACCCAACTTCAGCAAGGACTTTCCTTGCTGGGGGCAGAGATTCTTTTAAGATTTTATGGTGTTGCTTTTTCCGCCTCGAGTCTTATAATGTCTTTAACAGAATTGTCCTAAAATACACATAAATTTATAGGACGAAAAGGCTCTAAATTAAAAAAGACAAAATATGTACGAAAAAAGACAAATAGTCGATTCGAACAAGAAATATCAAGATTTAAAGCCAGATTACGACTTTATCCTTTCAGACATAGGGATATTCAAAAAAGACAAGAAGCTTTTCTTCATACACAAGAAGACCACCAGGTTAGTCTCAGCTGTCCACCTACTAACAGATTTGTTGTCCGAGAGCGAACCTTTAAAATTAGAGATTAGAAAAACATCTCTCAAAACAATTTCGGTTGTTTTTTCGGAAAAAGTTTTTTCGGATCAGAAAACGTGGTCTAGAGACACAGGACTTGCTTTCGTTAGGTTGGCAAGTTTTATTGAGACTGCTTATCTAGGGGGTATTATCTCTTTTATGAATTTTTCTTTAATAACAAAAGAGATATCTAATCTAATAAAAATCGTTTCTGATTATGAACCAGGATTTTTAGAAAAAGTGATAGGAGAAGATTTTCTCTGGGACCATAAAGGACAAGATAAAGGACAGGAAAATGTAAGAGACAGTGGAAATTTCGGCGAAGGAAACTTTAAAGGACAAGAAAGTAAGGAATTTTTTAAAGGACAAAATAATACAAGAAGGTCGTATGAATTAGGAGAAAAGAATTTTGAATTTTCAAAAGAGATTGTGAAATCTGATGATTCTAAAAAAACAGAAAAAAATAGCCGGCAAATAGAAATCATAGGAATTATAAAAGACAGAAGAGAGGTTTCTATAAAAGACATTTCTGACACAATAAAAGATTGCAGTGAAAAAACTATCCAAAGGGAGTTGCTAGCAATGGTGGCTTCAGGTGTCCTTAAGAAAGTTGGCGAGAGACGTTGGAGTCGGTATTCGCTCAACTTGTAGCATATAGTTTGAAACATAGAACATTTAATGCTCCGACTCTAATTTTTTAAGTAGATTTTCATAAAAATTCTAGAATCTAGTTTCTTTAAATGTTCCATGCTTCATGTCTGAAGCTTCGTGATCGAGTTGTCCACAATACATCCTTTGGATTATATGACCTTTTTAAGTTACTATTGTATGAGTGGATATGTTGCCATTTAAAGGCTTTTAATGGTAAACTAACCACTGCTATTCTTGGTCGTCTGGACCGCGTGGTGTGTAAGTAAAGCCACAAACTGGCGTCTAAGAATTAAGATAAGGATTGAGAACTTTGACAACTTAATAACCTACAATTTTTTCTAGTTTTTTCTAAAAATTAGTGTTTTTAAACACAGCAAATCTGATTAGTCCGGACAAGTCTGTTTGACTGAATTCTGTCTAAATTATGTCAACTAATCCTTTGCTTTTATCGAAGTAAAGGAATAGATGAAAATAGATTTATTATCAGCAAAAGTCTCCCATCGTTTTTGGATTTCAATTTGATTGGAATTTAAAAACGATGGGAGACAAGCAAAGAGGTTAAAACCTCAAAAGGTTTTGCAAAAAACCGATTATAAGTTCGCGTTAGGCTTTTGTCGAAGTCTGACGTAATAAGTAAGAAAGTCCTTTATCAAATTATTTATTAGTAAAAAAGATAAAGGCAAAGAAATTATTAAAATGAGTTTATTCAAAACAAAAACCGCAAAGATGATCGCTGGTTTTGTAGGACTTGCAATGGTTTTCGCTTTCGTTGTCGCACCGACAAATGCAAGCGCACAAACAATTGAAGAATTGCAAGATCAAATTCAAGCTTTGCTTGAAATGATCAATCAGTTGCAAGGGGGAACTTCTGGAAATACTTCCGGAATTCCACCATTTACTAGAGACTTGACTATGGGAAGCACAGGAACAGATGTAATGAACTTACAGAAGTTTCTTAACGGAAAAGGATTTACAGTTGCTGCATCAGGTGCAGGATCAACTGGAATGGAATCAAATTACTTCGGTGGTTTGACAAAAGCAGCTTTGGCTTCTTTCCAAGCTTCAAAAGGAATCGCTCCAGCTGTTGGTTACTTTGGTCCTATCAGCAGAACAGCAATAAATGCTATGTTGGCTGATGACAATGGTAACAATGACAACAACGACGATAATAACGACAACAACGACAACAATGACAACGGCGATCTCGAAGGAGGCGCAGGATCAATCTCTGACGTTGACTATGTTTCTAAACTTTCTAATGAGGAAGTTGGAGAAGGTCAAGATGATGTTGAAGTTGCAGGTCTAGATATCGAAGCTGACGAAAGTTCTGACATAGAAATTACAGCTGTTAATCTTAACTTCAGCCAAGGTACCGCAGGAAGCAAATTCGACAAATATGCTGACGAAGTATCCGTTTGGTTTGAAGGAGAGGAATTAGCTCGTGTTGATGCAGCAGATTTCACAAACAACAACAATTATGACAGAAACATTTCTCTAGACAGAGGAGCAATAATCCGAGCTGATCAGAGAGGATCTCTAATTGTAGCTGTTTCTGGTATTTCAAACTTAGATTCAGCAGACGAACAAGACACATGGACACTTGAATTCGAAAGCGTTAGATTCCGAGATGCCCAGAATGCTATCATTTCAGATACTACTACCGGAGTTATCAACGATGCTGCAGGAAGAACTTTCTCATTTGAAAGCTTCTCTTCTGCCGCAAACATTGAATTGAAGATTGCTGCTGGATCTGCTCAAGACGAGATTAATGAGGCTAGAGCTATTGAAGTTGATGCTTCAAACGATACCGATAACGTTGCACTTTTCGCTGTGACTGCAGAAGCAGAAGGAACTTCAGATATCAACATTGATGATTGGCCTTTCTTATTTACTGCTACTGGAGCTGCATCACCTACAATCTATGAGATTGCTAACACTGTAGAATTGTGGATTGATGGAGAAAGAGTTGACTCTCTCTCTGTTCCTTCAACAGCTACTACAACTTCACTCTTAACTTTTGACGATTTCGATTACACAATCTCTGCAGGAGATAAAGTCGACGTTGAAGTTAGAGCTGATCTAAATGATTTGGAAGGTGATTTTGCAGAAGGAGATACTCTGTCCGTTCAATTCGGTGAGGCTGAAAGCGGAAACTCTGGCTTTACTCCTGAGGATGAACAAGGAAACTCTCTAACTGATTCTGAAAGAACTGGTGGTGTAGTTGGTGACGCACATACTTTCTACGATAACGGTATTCTTGTAAGTCTTGTAAGTACAAATACATCAGAGAATGCAGTTGATGGAGTAAACAATGACTACGTCAACTTAACTATAGTGTTCAGCGTTACAGCTTTTGGACAAACAGCTTACATTCCAAATGTAGCTACTGACATGTCTTCAAGCACAAGTTCAACAGGAGGTGCACCTTCTACTGCACAAGGAATTGGATACCACTTACAGTACAATACTAGTGGAGTTGCTTCTTCATCAGTAACTGAAGTTCTTACTTCAACTGCTCAAGAAAGAACAAATTCATTCCAAGTAAATCAAGGTGAAACAAAGAACTTTACTTTGAAAGTAACAGTAGCTAACTCTGCTGATCCGATAATTGATTCAACTCAATATCGTGCAGTTCTAACTGGTATCAACTTTGCTGCTTCTGATTCAGCAACTGGTGCCAAAGTATTTACTTCAAACCTACAAAACGACTTTAAGACTGGTTACGCTTTGATAGCTGACTAATCTTAGAAGGACTTATTTCTCTAATTGCCGACAAGCTTTAGAGAAAAGGTTTACAAAAACCGCCCCACGGGGCGGTTTTTGTTATGTGTTATTTTTTAATTTTCTCTATCTCCTATTTATCCAAAGACCGTCTTTTAGTTCTCAATAAGAGTTATCAACACAACAAATACAAACTATTCCTGTATAATAATACCGTTATCCGTACACTCTTTGTGTTAACTTTAATTAAGGCTTATGAAAATTATTAAGAAGTTTCTTTTAGGAACAGTAATCGGTGTTTCGATGCTTTTTATAGCACCAAACGTTATTTTGGCGGCTAATCCTGCTGTTTCTACATTTTCTCCTGTAGATGGAGGAGACGGTTTTGGCACAAATGCAAACTTGGTAATTACATTTGATCAGTCAGTAACCGCGACTACGACTGGTAAATATATTACGATTAAGAATTCGAGCGATGATTCAACATTTGAAGCAATGGATGTCGCAAGTTCAACAATTAGCGGAAGTGGTTCTGCTATTATTACTATAAATCCTACCTCTGATTTAAGTCATTCGATATCTTACTATGTCCAAATTGATGCAAATGCCTTTTACAATTCTGGTAATGAGTATTTTGCCGGAATTAACGATACTACTACTTGGAATTTTACTACATCTAGTGGAGGCAGTAGAAATAAAAGGCTTGAAACCCCACCATCTCCGACCCTTAACATTGTTCTTGGAGGAAACACTGCAACTACCTATGTTACCTATTCCGGAAACGATGTTATGACCGACAAAGTTGGTTTTACTTATGAAAATGATGGCGATAAAGAAGATGTTTCTTTTGGAAACGCACCAAGTAACTTCAGGTATTTAGTTCGCAATCTATCATGTGGAGCAGATTATACCTTTGTCGCATATGCTAAAAACAGTGTAGACACCTCATATTCTGATGAAATAGAGGTAAGCACTGAAGCTTGTCCTGAAAGTGCGGATGAATCAACAGATGAAGCAAGCGCTGAAGAAGAAACTGACTCTACAGAAAAAACATCTAACGAGCAACAAATTGCGGATTTATTAGCTCAAGTTCAAATTCTACAAAATCAACTTAGCCAATTAAGCGGTCCAACTTCTTCCTGTACTTTCACCGGAGATATGACGATCGGTTCTACTGGCACTGAAGTTACCTGTCTTCAGAAATATCTTCAAGGTATGGGTTATTTTACTTTCGCTAATGGAGCAACTGGATACTTCGGATTAGTAACTCAACAAGCAGTTGCCAAATGGCAAACCGCTAGCGATGTAAACCCCGCATCCGGATATTTTGGTCCTATTTCACAAGCTAAATATGTTGAATTGGTTTCTTCCAACTAATCCTAAGAGAAAATAACAAATAACAAAAACCGCCCCACGGGGCGGTTTTTGTTATGCTTATTTTAAGACATCATCCAAAGACTATCTCTAAATTTATCTCAAAAGCTAAAATATGACAAAAAAAGAGTAAAAACCTTTCTTAGATAGATTGATTTTTTGGGGCTGAATTTAGCTTATATTAATTTGTGTATTGATAAATTTAAGAAATGGTAGTAAGTTATTATTAATGATTAATAAAAATTGGACCCTTGCCTTATTTATGGTTGCATTCCTTATTCCACAAATCACTTTTGCGGCGTGGTGGAACCCTATTAGTTGGTTGGATAGATGGTTTTTTTCAAGAAATTCTGTAGAAAAAACACAAATAATTGGGTTAGAAGGGCTAGAAAGAGAAAAATTGGTAAAAGAAGAGAAAGAAGAAAATCAAATTGAAGCCTCAGAAGAAGAAAATGTGGACAAAGATATCAAGAATATTCAACAAATTAGTGTTGTAACTGAACAAAAACAAGATATTCAGAAAGTCGATGTTGATGTGTGTTCGAACATAGAAGGTATTCAGCGTATTGTTCCGGATAATCATTCCCTAGATTTTGGTGTTTGTGTCGACAAAAAATACCTTAAAAATGAAGTAGACAAACTTATTTTAGAAGCAGAAGGGGTAATAAAAATTGCTCAAACAAAAATTGATGACTCGGAGGATGATGTAGAGTACCTAAAAACTGCAAAAGACTCAGATATGGATGAAAGAAAAGATTTACTGAGAGAAGCTAGAAAAACATTGGGCCTAGCAAAGATAGCGATTAATGAAGGGAAGTTTGATAATGCAAAAATCTTAGCTCTAAAAGCAAAGAATATCGCAGAAGATTCAGCGGATCCTATTATAAGAGATTTTAGATATACTTCTTTTACTAAAGACAAGATAACCACCATAACTTTTAGTTGGACGACCGACGAAGATACGTACAGCACGATTCTTTACTCCGTAAATTGTGATTTTATTAGAAAAAATAGAGATGCCAAAGAAATTTCAGACGGCAACTACTCTAAAGAGCACAACATCACCCTTGATTTAGAAGACAGAAATTACTTGCTTGTTATCAGGGCGGAAGATGAATTCGGTAATGTTGAGGAATCTAAGATGAGTGCAACAGGAATAAACCGAAACATTAATTATTGTAAATTATACTAGTTCTGCTACTTTCAAAGACCGTCTTTGGACAGGGGAAGTATAAAGGACATAAAGGACAAATTTTGTTTTCGTGGGCTGGGGTTATAAAGGACATTTCCAAAGACCGTCTTTGGATAGTTGTTTTGGGATCGGGTTATGTGTGAGAAACTGTTAGATTCTGTGACACGAGGTCTATTTAGAAGGAAAAAATGTTGTTGTTTTCAAAATATAAAATAATCCGACTGATTCACGCTGATTTACAAGAAGTTACTTTTTATGTCAGGCGAAACGAAGGTAAAATATAAGTTCTAATTAATCTCTAAATAACTTACCCTCATCGTTTTTTCGTTGACTTTTAAAAAGGAATAATGTATACTAAAGAGATAGCTTATTTTCTCCGTTCTTTTGCGGAGAAGGAAAGTGTTACGAATCGAACTTAATCTTAATCATTATTAACCATTATCAACTATCAACTTACTAAATTAATATGAAATTACAAAAAACTTTAAAGACAACTTCAGTTATGATTTTTGTCTTCGCTCTCGCTTTTGTTTTTCAAGCAAGCGCACAAGAAGCTGTGTCTGCTCCTGTTTCAGTAGCAACCGTTTCTTCTTCTGCTCCTGCTTCTAGCATTTCTACTTCTGCTGCCGACAGTGCGTCAGCAGGTTCTTCAGTTGGTTCAGAAAGTTCTTTCGGTTCTAGTAGTTCCGGCGGGTCATCTTCATACAACAAAAACAGTTTTTCTGCACAGATAAAAAATTTGGATAATATAAACAAGATTAATCCAAATCTCATAAAGTTTGTTAAGAAGGCAGACTCAAACACTTCTAAATCAGAAGATGAAGGAAAAGGAAACTATCTGCAATGTCCAGAAGCTGACTTCAATGGAGACGGAGAAATTAACACTTTGGATGTTTTGGCATTCTTGAATGCTTGGGGTGATGAAGATCCCGATACAGACATGAATTTTGATGAAGAATATACACAAGAAGACTTAGATATCTTTCTCGCTATTTGGCAAGACTGTTTCTTAGGTTGGAATGAAATGTGTTATGCCCCTGATAATCTCGGGATTATAAACAGAACTGAATTAGGTTCTGACTCTCTACAAAGAATTTTAAAGAAATACGCAGACGATAATGGGGGAGAAATAATAAGAGTTTACGAAGACCAAATCAATTATCAAGTTTGGAGAATGAATGTCTCAGGCTCTATATCTGAATTTGGCCTAAGTTGTGAAATCGAAGCCGATTATGATGAAAATGGAGTAGTAGATACACGGGATATGATTGCCTTTCTTGATGATTGGGCAGTACAAGACCCTGATGCAGATATGAATCACGACTCAGTTGTTGATACGTTTGATTTCCATGTTTTCTTAAATCTTTGGAAGGTTTGCGACTCTGGAGTAGATATTGAATTAACAAATTCAGAGATGGAAGTAGAATTAATGTCTACAACCGCCGATCAACCTATTGTTTTCGGTTACTATTTAAACGGTGACTTAGAAAGTTTTATCCCGCTCTTCAAGACTGGCAATCATGTAAATTATCCCGATGTACCAATGTATTCAGATGCAATAACTTTTGCACCTCAATACTTTACAAACGGTGAGTTTACTCAGAAAGTAGGTTTTGCTGTGGATGTTCAAGGTGTATTTACTTCACGATCCGGAGGATTTGGAGGAAATATGTTTGCAACAGAAAGATCATCCAACTTTGATTCTTCAATTCAAGCTTTGGTTTATGATCTTACACAAGATCAATTTGTTCTAGCTTTTGAAGACACAACCCTTCTTGATTCAGATTATGATTTTGATGATTTGATTGTAAAGATTACTGCTAAAACTTGTGCAGAAGGGGAATTAGGAACTCCAACTTTGGAATCTCCAGAAAACGAATCTTTTGTGAGAGGGGATTCACTAACAAGTGTTTGGAGCACAGTAAATGGAGCTATAAATTATATTTATCAAAGATTCGCTGATTCAGGCATGAATGACCTTGTTCTCCAAGACAATACAACTGATAATAAAATAACTCATAAAGAAATTGACGAACAGATATTTTGGTGGAGAGTAAAAGCTAGTGGAAGTGCTGGTCAGAGCGATTGGAGCGAGTCTTGGAAAGTAACTGTGGATAACTCTGCGCCTGGAACAACATTTACCTTGTCCTCAGGGCAATCATTTACAGGAAATGTTCCTGTAATAGGAGCAACTGTGGATAACTGGAACGTTGATGTCGTTAATCTATATCAGTCAACATATTCAAGTGGAGAATGTAGTGCCTTTAGTAAAATTAGCACTGTAGATATTGCTGATAATTCGGCTAATGCAGTATGGAATTACGGTTGGAATCCAGGAGCAAACGGAACTTTCTGTTTTAAAGCAGAAGGTGTTGATTTGGCCGGTAATATGGAAGTTGGCTCTATAGTTCCAAATATAGCTTTTACTGTTTCTGACGGAGGAAATGGTGGTGGTGATAACGGTGGAGGAGGCGGAAACGGTGGTGGAGGCAGCGGTGGTGGTGGTTACTGGGACGGTGGAAACGGAAATAGTGACGGAAGAGTTTTGGGAACATTCACTGATAGTGAAAGAGACCGACTCTTGGATCTTCTAAGATTGCAACTTTTAGCACTACAAAATCAACTCAATAACTTAGACCAAATTCCAGTTGTTGATGAAATTGAAGGAGGTGTTTTAGGTGTTGAAATAGCTGAAGCTCAAGAAATTCCTGATGAGGAAGTTATAGAAGAAGAGGTTGAGCAAGGTGTCTTTATTGAGGATTTAGAAGATGATGAAAGCGGAATAAACAAAACTATACTTTGGATTTTGTTCATCATTATCTTGATAATTATCCTAATTCTTATCTTTAAGAGAAAGAAAGAAGACAGCCAACAAATATAGTTCAGAGAGCTTGTGGGAGGCCTATGTCTTATCTTCGTCTCACCTCGCAAGAGCAAAATACACTAAAATAAGGTTTATCAAGGTGTGGATAACTCAAAACCCGACAACCTAGGTTGTCGGGTTTTGACCTGTTTACTCTTGCAATTTTTCTTCGACTGTGATATAATTAGTATGTTAGAGTATAAATACTAAAAATTATGAAAAATATCAAAAAAATCTATATTTTAAGCCTTATTTTAATATTTCTGCCAATTTCTGGACAAGCCAGTTCGAATTTAACAGAAATTAAAAGTGAGCTTTACACAGCGTCAATTGCTTTGACAGGACTTTCTTCTGATCCAACTTTAAGACAGTCACAACTTTCTTTGATCAATCTAGAACTAAAAAGATTATCAATAAACTTGAATTCTCTTCTGCAAGGGAGGGTTTTAGGGGTTTCTACCTCTAACACTTCCCTACCAGCTTCTAACGGTAGTAAAAGACCCTTAGCTGAAGTTGAGGTTAGTCCGGGTAACAGAAGCTCTAATCGGGTAGTTTTTGGTGGAGGTCATAGAGATGTCTTCAGCTTCGTAGTTGAGCCATCTTTTTCTGATATTTGGATGCAACAAGTGGAAATTGTTTTTGACAGAGAGGTTTGGCGATATATAGATGAAATTTCCCTTGTTTCCGGTAATAAAGTTCTCTATAAACTAGAAGATTTAGAAGATGATGATTTCAGTGAAATCGGAGATGAAGACGCTTATGCGATAAGGCTTTCTGGTTTTAACGAAAAAATTAAAGAAGGTCTAAAAAAGAGTTATAAAATCAGGATAACAGCCAAGGATGCAAGGGGTTATGATGGTATTGATGTAAAGGTGTATATGAGAAAAGGAGCTGTAAGATTTATTGATGAAGTTGATTTTGCTCAAAGAGTTCCTTACCAATCAGATGATGAAAGAGGTAGGCTCTCTAGTGAATTTGAAATAGTCGCAAAATAACAAAAAAATAACAAAAACCGGGGATATCCACGGTTTTTGTTTTAGAGCTTTACCGTGAGATAATCTAAGCGATGAAATATTTTAATAAAGGTTCGTTTAAATTTCTGGCTGGGTTCTTGGTTTTTCTAGGAGTAAGTATCGTAGCGATTTTTTTTCTGAGTAATAGCTTCTAAGCTCCTTCAAACAGGCATATCCAAAGACTACCTTTGGAAGTTATGATAGGTTTGACATTTGTCTCTTTTGAGAGTAATCTTTTCTTTGCATAGGCCAAAGACAAGAGGTTCCATTTTTTCCAGAGAACGAAGTGATTTGTTGTAAAAATGAGAACCCGCCAAAATTTTTGCGGAGCAAAAACTTAGGCGGGCGCTCAATTTACCAGCTACTCGCTCCGCTCGCAGGGTAAATTGGCGTAAACCCTCTCGAGGTTCTTACTTCATTTCTGAAGGCCTTTATGTGAGGTCGATTTAATTATGTAACTTGGAACATGAAGCTTGTAACGTTTTGAAATAGATACTGTTCCGTGTTCTATGCTTCATGTTCTATGACGTATTGTGGCAATATCAAAAGAAAAAAAAGAAGAAATTCTAAAAGAATTAAAGAGTATTCTAAAAAGTTCTGGATCTGTGGTTTTTACAAAATTCCATGGTCTGAATGTTTCTGAGACTGGTTCAATGAGAAAAAGTCTAAAAGACTCTAATGTTAACTACTTGGTTGCTAAAAAAACTTTAGTAAAAAAAGCGTTAATAGATGAAGGTCTTGAGGGGGAAATTCCAGAATTAGAAGGAGAACTTAGTCTTGCTTATGGAGAAGACATCTTGGAGCCTTCTAGAAATATTTTCGATTTCCAAAAGAAATTCGATGAAAAAATTTCTATCTTAGGAGGAATATTTGAAGGTAAATTAATTGGGAAAGAAAAGATGATGGAGATTGCTCAAATCCCTTCTCGACAAACTCTCTATGCTCAATTTGTTAACATCATCAATTCTCCGATACAAGGTTTTGCTGTAGCAATTAAAGCTATTGCAGACAAAAAAGCGTAAAGATAAAAAATTTAGAATTTTGAATTTCGAATCAATTTCATAATTATTTAATTTTGAAACATTGAAGCATTCGATAATTTAAAATTCATTTAAAATTTAGAATTAAAAATTTAAAATTATTTTAAAATCATGTCAGAAGAAAATACACAAGAAAATTCGGCTCCCGTAGAGGAGGTAAAAGAATCTAAGGAAACAGAGGTAGAAGTTCCTGCGAAATTTAAAAACATGGTTGATTCTATTGAAAAAATGTCCGTTTTAGAGCTTCATGAGCTCGTTAAGGTTCTAGAGAAGAAATTTGGTGTTTCAGCCGCTGCGGTTGCCGTTGCTGGTCCTGCTGCTGGCCCTGTTGCCGAGGAGAAATCTGAATTTACCGTAGAACTTAGTGATTCTGGTGCTACAAAAATCGCGGTTATAAAGATTGTAAAGGAAGTTTTGGGCCTAGGTCTTAAGGAAGCAAAAGATATGGTAGATGCTGCTCCGGCCGTGCTTAAAGAAGGTGTGAAGAAGGAAGAAGCTGAAAGTATGAAGAAAAGAATCGAAGAAGCCGGAGGAAAAGTAACTTTGAAGTAGTATTCAAAATCTTTTCCGGAGGTGCCGCATGAAAAATGCGGCCAAGGTGGTAAAGTAACTCTAAAATAACCAAAAAACATAGAAAAAGGCGCTCATCACAGCGCTTTTTTCTATGGTAGAATTTGCCTGAATTATCATGTATTCTATTCTCTATGGAAACTCTCGAGAAAATTTTTGGTAGTAAGGCAAAAGTTAGGATAATGCGCCTTTTTCTTTTTAATCCTCAGAAGGCTTTTGATATTGACGATGTTGCTGAGAGATCAAAAACAAAAAAAACGCAAGCTAGAAAAGAAATAAATAATTTAATTAAAATTGGTTTAGTAAAGCAGAGATCTTTTACGAAAGAATTTACTAATTCTCGTCAAATAAAGAAAAAAAGAGTTTCCGGATGGGTGTTAGAAGAAAATTTCCCTTTTCTCTCTCCTTTACAGAATTTCTTAATTCATATTCCAGATTCTCAAAACAAAGAAATTCTCGAAAAGATCAAAAAAGTTGGTTCTATAAAATTGGTGATAATTTCAGGTATTTTTATTCAGGATTGGGACAGTAGGATTGATATTTTGATAGTGGGGGATAAGATTAAAAAAAGTCACATACAATCAACAATGTCTGAAATAGAGTCAGAAATTGGTAAGGAATTAAAATACACTTTTTTCGAAACCCCAGATTTCTTATACAGACTTGGTGTCTGTGACAAACTAATCAGAGATATTCTAGATTATCCTCACAAAAAAATGATAAATAAGCTGGAGATTTTATAGTCCGATGCGCCGGTTTTGCTGGTACGATACAGACGAATGAAGAGCAAAGCATGAATCTCGGGGGAAAAGCATTAATTCTCCATGCTTTATGTCCTGTGTTTTATTCGACACTATGATTTGAAACTATGGCCAAAGTAAGTGTGCGAGTTATCCACAATTTCTTATCTTTTACTGTTTTACAGTGTTAAAATATGGTTAGGTTTATGGCAACCCAATGAGCCTTGTTTTAGTAAGTTTGTATTTTGCTCTTGCAAGGAGCGCGTGGACGAGTACTTCGTAGCCAGCGTTCGAGCGACGACAAAATACGGGATTATTATTAGTTACTTAGGCGAAACAGATCGGCAAGCTGTTTGCGACTAGGAGACCAATATAAGCCAAATATTAGTTTATTATTAATTTTTCTTAAATTAAAAAAATATGGTTGAAAGTACAGGTGTAGTTTGGGGCGATCTAATTCTGGAATCGTTCCAAAATATGTGGGCAGGCGTTATTGGTTTTTTGCCAACGCTTGTTATCGCAATTTTAATAGTTCTTTTAGGTTGGATAGTCGGAGCTGTAGTAGGAAGGATAATCCAGCAAGTAATGAAATCTCTCAAGGTTGACGAAGGACTTCGAAAGGCTGGATTGGAAGAAATGTTACAAAAAGGAGGAGTCAAACTCGACTCAGGAAGTTTTGTTGGAGCCTTGGTAAAGTGGTTTGTGATTGTCGTGTTCTTGGTAGCAGCTTTTGATACTTTGGGACTCACTCAAGTAAACAACTTCTTGCAAGACGTAGTTTTGTATTACTTGCCACAAGTTATAGTTGTAGTTCTCATTCTGTTGGTTGCCGTGGTTATTGCCGATGTAATGCAGAGAGTAGTTTCTGCTTCAGCAAGAACCGCACATATGAGATCAGCTAATCTATTGGGAACCATAACAAAATGGTCAATCTGGATTTTTGCTGTTTTCATTGGTTTGGAACAGTTAGGAATTGCCGCATACTTCGTTCAGATGTTGTTCACGGGAGTTATCGTTGCTCTTTCCTTGGCTTTGGGTCTATCTTTCGGACTTGGAGGTCAGGAAACTGCTTCAAAATTCTTGGGAAAGTTGCGAGAGGAAATTTCAGAAAGGAACTAAAAAATTAGGTTTTTTGATTTTTTGAAAGCCCCGTTGGCCGAAAGGCCAGCGGGGCTTTCCCTATTTTTTGTTAGTTGTCCCCAAAAGGTTGACACAGATTATCTAGCGTATATAATGGTCGCTACTGAATATGGGAAAAATTTTAAAGAAACACTTTAGGCGGAGGTATTAGGACGTATCCTTAAATGATGTCCAAATCCCCGCTCGAAAGCGGGTTTTTTATTTCCTAAAAGGTGTTTAAAAGAATATCTTTTAGGGAATGAAAGATAGAAAAGTCTGCACGAATGTTATTTGAAAATTTCATCCTGTCGCGATTTATTCTTAAGGAATTTAAATTTCTTTAGGGGTCTTTGAAATCGTAGACAGAATTATTTCGTTGCATTGTTTAAAAACAAGGTGACGAAATTGTAGGTAACAAAAAACAATTCTATTAAAGAGAGTAGAATAAAATCGTATCTCACTATTGTTCGTCATGAACAATAGTGAGATACAAAAGAATGCGGTTTTTGAATTTCCTGATAGGAAATTCAAGGGCGTATGGTGGATGCCTAGGCTTTCGAAGGCGATGAAGGACGTAGCTTAACTGCGATAAGCTTCGGGGAGGTGTGTAGCAACCTTTGATCCGGAGATTTCCGAATGGGGAAACCCCGCTAAGTTAAAACTTAGTGACTCCGAACTAGATTTGGAGAGTATACCCAGGGAAGTAAAACATTTCAGTACCTGGAGGAAAATAAAACAATGTCTCGCAAGAGACCCATTTCCTTAGTAGCGGCGAGCGAAAAGGAAGTAGCCCAAACCGTGCCTCACACATAGTTGATTTAGGTCAGCTATGTGTGGAGCGCGGGGTTGTAAGGCAACAGTTCTCCTTATTTATAAGGAGGAAAAGTTACAAAATATTTTGTTAGTAGAATCCTCTGGAAAGAGGAACCCTAGTAGGTGATAGTCCTGTACACGAAAATAAAATATCTTTTCTTCTGTTGTTCTTGAGTAACTCAGGACATGAATAGCCTGAGTGAATCTACCGGAACTAACCGGTAAGGCTAAATACTTCGAAAGACCGATAGTGAACTAGTACCGTGAGGGAAAGGTGAAAAGTAGCCCGGTGAGGGCAGTGAAATAGACCTGAAACCATATGCCTACAAGGAGTCGGAGCCGCCGCACTACATTGCATTTCGTGCGGAATTTTCAATGTTCAATTACCAATTTTCAATCAATTTTCAATTCTTAAATTTTAAAATTAGGACATTGGGATTTCATTGAAAATTGAAAATTCGTAAATTGAAAATTCCGGCGCACGGAGTGTAGCGTAGTGCGGCCGGTCACGGCGTGCCTATTGAAGAATGAGCCAACGAGTTTTCTTATTTGCTTTGTCTAAGTGGAGATCCACGAAGGCGTAGTGAAAGCGAGCGTTAATAGCGCGTTTCCAATTTATTGGGTAGCAAATAAGTAAGACCCGAAGCCAAGTGATCTTGCCATGAGCAGGGTGAACCTCAACGAAAGTTGGGGGGAGGCCCGAACCGTTTGGTCGTTCAACTCCATCGGATGACTTGTGGTAGGCAGTGAAAAGCTAATCGAACTTGGTAATAGCTGGTTCTCTCCGAAATAGCTTTAGGGTTAGCGTCAGATGTTCCCTCGAGGGGTAGAGCACTGGATGGTCTGAACAGGAGGAAACTTCGTCAGACCAATCAAACTCCGAATACTCGAGGCTAAAATTTGGCAGTTAGACTGTGGGGGCTAAGCTCCATTGGTCAAAAGGGAAACAGCCCAGATCTCAAGTTAAGGTCCCTAAATTCATACTAAGTGCACTTAAGGTGGTGATATTTCTCAGACAATGAGGAGGTTGGCTTAGAAGCAGCCATCCTTTAAAGAAAGCGTAACAGCTCACTCATTAAGAGATTTTGCGCCGCAGATAATCGGGGCTAAGTATGGTACCGAAACTGAGGGCTTACTACTTGATTGTAGTAAGCGGTAGGAGAGTATTCCACTCTGCGTTGAAGGCAAAGGGGTAACCCATGCTGGAGCGTGTGGAAGTAAGAATGTTGGCACAAGTAACCGCAAGGAAGGTTAAAACCCTTCCCGCCGAAAGACTAAGGTTTCCTTGGCAATGACAATCATCCAAGGGTTAGTCGGGCCTAAGGGGATGGCGACAGCCGGACCCGATGGACACACGGTTAATATTCCGTGACTCAGATTTATTTCGAAGAAAGGACGGAGTGTTGTACACAAAGCATATTATTGGATTTATGTTCGTGCTGTGAGGATGTTTTCTAGGAAAATCCGGAAGACACAAGTCCAAGCAGAGCGAAAATGTGAACCTTCGGGGGATCAAATTTTGTGGAGCACGCTTCCAAGAAAAGTTTCTAAGGTTAAATAAATTTGAACCGTACCGCAAAACCGAAACAGGTAGTCAGGTCGAGAAGACCAAGGCGAACGAGTAAGAGGTCCCCAAGGAACTCGGCAAAAAAGCGGCCGTAACTTCGGGATAAGGCCTGCCCTAACTTAGCAATAAGTTTGGGGCCGCAGCTAAAGTTTCTCTGGCAACTGTTTATCAAAAACACAGCTCCCTGCGAACTCGAAAGAGGATGTATAGGGGGTGACGCCTGACCAATGCCAGAAGGTCAAGTATCGGCGGTGATATGATCGCAAGATTGTGTTGCTGACTGGTATAAGCCCTGGTGAATGTCGGTCGTAACTATAACGATCCTAAGGTTCTGGTTCTCTTTCATAAGGGAATCAGAAGGACTAGGATTGTTATAGATGATAAACAAAATAAATTACGCGAAAGCTACCTTTCTATGTGGTAACGCATAGATTGTCCAATCACGGCTCATATGAGAGGCCATACGCCGTGCTCTCCTGGCTAAATCATTTGCTTCGCAAATGATCGTCCGAACATTTTGTTTACAAAATGTTTTAGGGAGATGAAGATATGGTCCTTCGTAAAAAAGGAAACGAAGAGCGTAATTCCTTGTCTGGTAGTTGAACTGCCAGTGCAGGCGGTGACGCCTGTAACAAATCCGGCTCATAACGGTGAAGCCTAAGTCTTTTAAAAAGATAAGGTAATACCGTGGGAAGTCTACGCTAAAAGCGTATGACCCCGTATCGACTTTAGTCCCCACTCACGAGTGGTGACTAGGATGGGTTTGCCATATAATTAAAATATATGAATAAAACTCATAACACGCCGGCTCTGATCTCAAGAAACATTGCAGAGTATATTTCAGGTTTTGTAGACGGAGAAGGATGTTTTTCAGTGTCTTTCTCTAAACGTCCAAGATTTATTATTGGATGGGAAACAAAACCAAGTTTTTCAGTGAGTCAAAACTATGATCGAGCAGAACCTTTGTTCATAATGCAAAAGTATTTTGAATGTGGTTTTATGCGAGATGGTAAAAGTGATCGTACAATAAAATTTGAGGTGCGACGTCTCGATGATTTACTGGAAAAAGTAATACCCCATTTTGAAAAATTCCCCCTGCTTTCAGCGAAGCAGAAGGATATGGAACTTTTGAAGGAAGTGTGTTTTCTAATGAAAAAAGGTGAACATACAACTCCTCAAGGCATTGAAAAAATTATAATGCTTGCGTTTCAGATGAATGGAAGTGGAAAAAGAAAATATACACAAGAAAATATTCTTGAATTTGTAAGAGATCAGATGAAGGTATAGTCAGTGCCACTGGAAACAGTGGAAGTCTGCGCAAAATTGCACATTGCGTATAAAAAGACACGAAGTTCAGACGTGCACGAATGGCGTAATGACTGGAGAACTGTCTCGGGGACTTGCTCGGTGAAAATACAATACCGGTGAAGATGCCGGTTACCTGCAGTTAGACGAAAAGACCCCGGGAGCTTTACTGTAACTTGATATTGAGCGTATTTCTTTGCTGCGTAGCATAGATGGGAGGCTTTGAAGATTCGGTTTCGGCTGAATTGGAGCCGTCAGTGAAATACCATTCTTTAAAGGAATACGTTCTAACCTAGTCGGCAAAAACGGCAAGGAACATTATCTGGTGGACAGTTTTAGTGGGGCGCTATCCTCCCAAAAAGTAACGGAGGAGTTCATTAAGGTCAGCTAGGCGCGAATGGAAACCGTGCCGATAGTGTAATGGCACAAGCTGGCTTAACTGTGAGGCGTACGTGCCAAGCAGATGCGAAAGCAGGACATAGTGAACCGACGGTCCGCGTTAGATGCGGCCGGAGATTATCGGATAAAAGCTACCCCGGGGATAACAGGCTGGTTCCGCCTAAGAGTCCATATCGACGGCGGAGTTCGGCACCTCGATGTCGGCTCATCTTATCCTGGGGCTGGAGAAGGTCCCAAGGGTTTGGCTGTTCGCCAATTAAAAAGATACGCGAGCTGGGTTCAGACCGTTCAGTGCATGAAGCACGAAGCATAAAACATGTAACAAAATTTAAATGCTGCATGTTACAAGCTTCATGTTGCGTGAGTTGAACAGTCTGAATTCAGAATAACGACACAAATCGAGTCTTTTCGTTTATGAAATAATGATAGAAAGTCCGCCTCACTTGTAATGAGTTTCGGCGGATGAGCAATCAAATCACGGCGGCCTTCAGTAGTAATATTGAAGTGCTCAAGTTGGCCATATGCTGAGAATCCTAACAAGGACAATTAGCAGGGAAGTTCCGTAAAGCTTTTAGCTATTAGCTTCTAGTTTATAGAATCCCTCAGAGACTGAATGCCAACCACCTTTTAAATGAGGTGATGTTACAGTCCGATCCCGCTGGTAACAGCGGCGTTGAAGCTAAAAGCTAACAGCTAAAACCTAGAAGCTTGTACTTCAGCTACTTTTGCGTGAGACAGGTTGGTCTCCTATCTACTGCAGGCGTTGATTCTTGAGGAGAGTTCTTCGTAGTACGAGAGGACCCGAAGGAACCGACCGCTGGTCTGGGAGCTCTGCCGCCAGGTGGACCGCTCCGTAGCTATGTCGGGAATGGATAACCTCTGAAAGCATCTAAGAGGGAAGCCAACTCCAAGATTAGGAATCGTTTAGACTCGTAAGAGATGATTACGTTGATAGGCGCTAGGTGTAAGTTCAGTAATGGATTGAGCCGAGGCGTACTAATTAGTCGATCTTATCGGGAAATTTGAAAATCGCTCCTCCTAAGTTTTTCCTACCAAAATTCCTTTGGAATTTAGGCAGGTAAATAAAAAATTTTGGAGGGAATGTTCTACTCTCTTTAATAGAATGGTTTTTACTTACAAAAAATAATAAAAAACAGGTATTTTGTTCTGGTGATTTAACGCAGTGGTCACACCTCTTCCTCCGCCGCTTTTAAAGAAAGTTATGGCGGACTGCGTTTTCCTAAGCGGATTACCGCTAAGGAAAACGGGAGCATTCCGACTTGCCCCGTTCGAAAAATTGATTAATATAAGGTGAACGTTCATTGTTTTAATTTGGTGGTTTAACGCAAGGGTCACACCTCTTCCCATTCCGAACAGAGAAGTTAAGCCTTGTAGTGGCGATGATAGTCCCATTGGGGTGAAAGTAGCTAGCCGCCAGATTAAAGTAATGAACCTAAATCAATTTTTCTTTCGGGGACAGAGAAGTTAAGCGCTATAGTGCCGATGATAGTCCCATTGGGGTGAAAGTAGGTAGTCGCCGGAACAAAGGATCTGTTTTTTTGTTTGCCATTTTTTTTAATTCATTTCATCAATGTAGTTTTTCTAGTATCATATTAACAATGGTTGATTTGGATTGGTCCACAAAAAGAAGAATTGTTTATCTAAGTATAATTACTGCTGTTTTAATTTTGTTAATTTCGGTACTTTCTTTCTTTGTTTTTTATAAAAAACCAACCTGTTTTGATGGTTCAAAAAACCAAAATGAGGCTGGAATAGATTGCGGAGGAACTTGTACAAAACTCTGCACCAATCAAGTATCTGATTTGAAGATTCTCTGGGCAAAACCTTTCAAAATTAATGATGATTTTTATAGTGTAGCTGCTTTAGTGGAAAATCCAAATATAAATTCTGTTTCAGATTCTGTTGAATACATTTTTAAATTAAAAAATTCTTTCGGTGAAGTTATTGCAGAGAGAAGGGGAAAAACTTCCATTCCTAATTCTAGAATTCTGGCTATTTTTGAATCTGACTTTAGACTGACCGAAGAAGTAAAATCGGTTGATTTTGAATTTCTCGGTAACTCTGTTTGGTACAGAGAAGACCAAGAACCTGTAGATATCGATATAAAAAAAACAGATCTAACACGCATAGATTATTCCCCACGCCTAGAAGTTAGCTTAGAAAATAAGTCTTTTGGGTCTGTATCAAGGCTCGAGATCACAGCTCTGGTTTTCGATGGAAAAGGGGAGGTAATCGCCGTATCAAGGACTTTCCTCGATGGATTTAGAAGTGGCTCTGTAGAAGATATTGTTTTTACTTGGCCGGAAGCCTTCCCTGTTACCGAGAAGGTGTGCCAAGTTCCAGTCGACATAGCGCTTATTTTAGATCGTTCAGGTTCTATGGCGGCAGACAGCCTAGAACCACCCCAACCTCTTACTCAGGTTAAAAATGCAGCTTCGACCTTTGTTGATGCTATTAGTGAACAAGACTCTGTTTCAATAATTTCTTTTGCAACGACAGCATCTAAACCGATCGATCTTTTTCTGGAAAAAAACAAAAATTTTATAAAAAAAGCGATCGAAGGGATAAAAATCTTAGATGAAGGCGGAACGCAATATACAAATACCAGCGATGCTTTAAATCAAGCATTCTTAGAATTAAAATCTGATAGACAAAGGAAAAATGCAGAGAAAGTCATTATTCTTTTAACTGATGGCGAGAAACCAAATCGTCCAGAAAAAGAAGGACAGCAAGATTATCCCGTGACACTCGCTTTTTCTAAGGCAACAGAAATAAAGTCAGACAATATTGAAATATTTACCATAGGTTTGGGGGCCCAATTTGATGGTGGATTTCTACAATCGATATCAACAAACCCAAGTCATTATTACAATGCGCCAGAAGCCTCGGATTTGGAAAATATATACAAGGAAATTGCGACAAAAATCTGTAAAGAAGGACCAACGACAATCGACATAATAACCCGAGAAATAAAATAACTAATTACATGAACTGGTTTTCTGGACAAAGTTTCTTAGGACTTAAAAATTTTCTTAAGCTAGATTGGATTCTTATTATCTCAGTTATTTTACTCGCTTCGGCCGGTTTGGTAACCATGAATTCTTTTTCACAAGATAGTTCTTTTTTTGGTAAACAACTTATTTGGCTGACTGTTTCTTTAGTAGTTTTTTTTGTTTTTAGTACCATAGATTGGCGTTTCTTGAGAAGAACGAACATAACTGTGACTATTTTTTTTAGCATAGTTATACTTTTGTTTGCTGTTTTTGTTTTAGGAATTACCGTGAAAGGTGCTGAAAGATGGCTTAGTTTCGGCCTTTTTTCCTTTCAACCATCGGATCCGGCAAAAATCGCCCTTATCATCCTTCTTTCAAAATATTTTACTCGTCGTCACGTTGAGATCGCTCATTTTAAGCATATATTAGTTTCAGGTTTCTATGCTTTTATTCTTTTCGTACTAATTTTTTTACAGCCTAATTTTAGCACTGCAATTGTCATTGGATTTATTTGGTTTGGAATGGTTATGATATCTGGAATTTCTAAGAAACATATTTTTGCAATTATCGCCCTAGGAGCAATCTCTTTTGCGTTCCTGTGGTTTTTTGTTCTGCATGATTATCAAAAAGAAAGAATAGTCACTTTTGTCGATCCCTTAGCTGATGCTCGTGGCGCTGGATATAATGCTTTACAATCCATGATTGCTGTTGGATCGGGGCAATTGGTTGGGAAAGGAATCGGTTTTGGTACACAATCTCGTTTGCGTTTTTTACCGGAATATCAAACTGATTTTATTTTCGCTTCTTTCGCAGAAGAATGGGGTTTTGTTGGAGTTATAATTTTAATCTCTCTTTTCGGTATTGTGATTTGGCGGATAATATACAACGCTATTCATGGTGCTTCGAATTTTGAAATTCTTTTTGGAGCAGGAGTTGCAGTTTGGTTTGTTAGTCATTTTGCGATTCATCTCGGAATGAATGTCGGCCTCTTACCAGTTACGGGTATTACTTTGCCATTTGTAAGTTATGGAGGAAGTCATTTATTGACCGAATTTGCCGCACTCGGAATTTTGATGGGAATGCGAAGGTATAGTCGAACTTTTCATAAGAGTCTCAAGGATGAGAGGCAATTGATTTAAATCGCTTGGTGAAAATTACGAATTATGTGCAACACCTGGTGTTGCACATTTTTAGACGAAAAAACCCTTATTTAGAGCCATTTTATGTTCTTGACAAAGCGGTAAAATATGATAAAATAGAAAATAGAACTAAAGACCGCGATTGTCGCGGTTTGAGAAAACAGAACCTTGAGAAAAAGGGGTTTGAGATGAAGCCTTCTATTGATGCATTGGTTGCGACCCTGTGTGTCATCGTTTTTGTGGGACTTCTCATTACACTGAGGATCTTTGATGCGAAGACAATGACCGGTCTTCGGGCAAGTGTCGCACAACTCGAGTACGACAACGATCAGCAGCGGACCGAGATCGGCCGGCTTCAGACGGCTCTGGCTGCGGAGATGGAGCCTTACTGGGATGTCGTCGAAGAAACCGGTACCTTCAGAATGGCACATCCTAGGAACGAATCTCTATTGGTTGTGCAGACCAAGGAAAAGCTGGCGGATGGATTCGGGTTCTTTGATCGGGAAGAAACTAGCATCAACACTTCGGTTAAGAGCTCTGTCGTAGAGCTTGCCGAAGCTCTGATCAAAATCGATGGGATCCTCGAAGTCATTGTGGGAGAGGACTTTCTGACTATCCACAAATCCGAGATTTGTCCTTGGGAGGAGTTGCTCCCACTCGTTCGACCTCTCATCGTGGAGGAGTTCGGCGACGAGTCCGTCAAGGAGGTCGGAGCCGTTCCGGAGATTGGTTCGACCTGACATTTCCATCTCTTCCATCTCTACCCCAAACCACACGAGACCACCAACCCAAGCGGGATGGTGGCTTTTTTTTGCCAAAAATTACGAAAAATTAGGGAAGTCCGACTTCCCGAATTTTCTTGATATTTCAGATCTTACAAAACTCTTAAAAAACGAACTTAAATAGAATATATAGAGTAATTACAAAACCAAGCAACGCCACTCCGCCCATGACCCGATTAGCTGCCTTTTCAGTCTTAGCGATACCAATTTTAAAAAGCCAGGCAATTATTTCGCCGCGAGCTTTTTCAACGACCTTCTCGGGTCGATCTAAGGATTCGTCTTCTGATAAAAATTCTACCTCTGGTTCTTCTTCTTTCATTATTTTATTTTTTTAGAATTATACATTAGAAGAGTCTTATTCGCCATTTTTTCTATTGAAAAATCACTTTTTATAATTTTTTCAAGATTCGAACCTAATTTTCGTCTTTCTTTCGGATTATTCATTAAGAATTCAATTTTTTCTTTCAACAAGACGGGGTTCTCTTTTTCTATAATTATGCCGGAATCTTTTTTGATTATTTCCGGAATCCCACCAACATTGGAGGCAATGATCGGTAGTTTTGCAAGCCCTGCTTCTAGGATTGCAAAAGGAAGGCCTTCGGTTCTAGAGCTTAAAACAAACAAATCAAAAGCTTTTAGGAACTTGCCAGCATTCTCTAAAAAGTCTAAGAAAAATACACGATCACGCACTCCAAGATTGCGTGCTAATTTTTCGAGAGCTTCTTTTTCTCGTCCCTCACCTATAATTACTAAGTAGATTTTCTTTTTTGACGAGTTTTCTAGAGAGGTGAAAGATTTAATCAGTATGTCTAGGCCCTTGTTTTTGTGCAATTCTGCTATTGTGCCTATCCAAAACCCTCCCTTTTTTTCAGGTAAAAGTTTTTCTCGGGCCTCTTTTTTCTTTAAAAATTCTATTTTTTCGACGCCATTGTAAATTGTAGTCACTTTTTTTGTAACCGATGTCCAATCGGCTATGTCTTTTTTTGTACTTTGAGAGACAGTTATCGTTTTGTGGGACAATAAAACTGTAATCCATTGAGCCAATCTAAAAATGATTCTTTGCCAAAAGAAGGAAGCGTCATTAAAAGCCCAACCATGTGCGGTAAAAATAATCTTCTTGATCCCAAGGTTTTTTGCGGCCATTGCTCCGATTAGTCCTGCTTTCGAACTATTTAAATGGACAATATCTGGGGTTTCGGTTTTTATAATCTCTCTAATCTCTGCAAAAACTCCCCATTTTAAATCTGATTTATTTTTTAATTTTCGGGCTCTTATAGTCTTTATCCCTTCCTTTTCAAGGTTTTCTTTTAATTTTTCTCCTTCTCCAAAGACTACAACGATGTCGAATTTATCCTTCAATTGAGTAGCTAGATTGTAAACATATTTTTGTGCCCCACCCCAATTACCCTTGGTGATGATGTACATTATTTTCGTCTTTTTTTTACGATGTTTTTCCATGATTTATTTATGGGTAATTGGGGTGGGGCTGTACATTATTTTCTTTCTCTTTTTGTCTCGTTCTATAGCCATTTTAGTTTCTTTTGATCTAAATCCTACCATAATAGGGCTTTATTTTTTACACATTTTGTGTAGTATAATCAAGCAAATATGACTTTTTCTGGAAAGAAAGAAGCGCTTTATCTATTCGTAGGAGACCTAATGGGTTTTTGCGTGGCTCTTTGGTTGATGCTTTTTGTTCGATATCAGGAGCTTCCAAGGGGGGGAGTTTTTCTAGAACATATACAGCCATTTTCCATACTTTTTGCCGTCTGGATTTTAGTGTTTTTTATTGCTGGTTTGTACGAAAGGCATACTTTACCACTTCAGAGTAAATTGCCAAGTGTGATTTTAAATGCGCAAATAGTGAACACATTAGTCGCTATAACTTTTTTCTATTTAATTCCATATTTCGGTATAACTCCAAAAACTAACCTTTTCATTTATCTCATCATTTCTTTTGTTGTAATTCTGGTTTGGAGAATAGAAGGCCAGCGTTTCCTAATGGTAAAGGAAAAACAAAACGCTATTCTTATTGGCGAAGGTGAAGAAGCAAGAGAGCTCAGACAAGAGGTAAATAACAATCCACGCTACGGTATAAAATTTGTTTCTTCCATTGATTTGAACACAATTCAAGATCTTGATTTTCAAGAAGAGATTTTAAAAACAGTTTATTCAGAAGGGGTTAGCATCATTGCGGCCGATTTGCGTAGCGAAAACGTCGAGCCCATTCTTCCACATTTCTATAATCTAATTTTCTCCAACGTTCATTTCATAGATATGTATAAAATTTATGAAGACATTTTTAATCGGATTCCTTTGTCGCTAGTAAAACATAATTGGTTTTTAGAGAACGTATCAACAACTCACAATCCGACATTCGATTTTCTGAAAAGAGCTATGGATATAATTCTGTCTCTAGTTTTAGGCTTAATTTCTTTGGTTGTATATCCATTTTGTTGGCTGGCAATTAAATTGGACGATGGAGGACCTGTTTTTTTTGTACAAGAGAGGATTGGAAAAAATAACAAAATAATCAAGGTGATTAAGTTTAGAAGTTTAAAAGTTCATAATAACCCTGATGGCGTAGCCACGGACAATGGGACCACAAAAGTAGGAGCTTTTTTGCGCAGAACGCGAATAGATGAATTACCCCAACTTTGGAATGTTTTGAAAGATGATTTATCCCTCATTGGTCCTAGGCCGGAGATTCCTTCTTTGGTTAAGCTCTATGAAAAAGAGGTTCCTTATTACAATATTAGACATTTAATCAAGCCGGGTCTTTCTGGTTGGGCACAACTTTATCACAATAGTCCACCAAAGTTTAACCCGGACAATGGTGAGACAAAGAAAAAATTGTCTTTTGATTTGTATTACATAAAAAATCGATCTTTTGTACTTGATGTTAAAATTGCTTTAAAGACTTTGAAAGCTTTACTTTCTAGAAGCGGTATGTAAGGTATAAAAGATTAAGAGCTAATAAATTTAAATGGAAAAAGAAAAAATAATAGTAACTGGAGGAGCTGGGTTTATAGGGTCTCATATAACCGACGCTTTGGTGGAAAAAGGAGCGGAAGTTCATATCATAGATGATCTTTCAGCTGGTAAAAAAGAAAACATAAATCCGAAAGCAAAATTTCATCAGTTGGACATTAGAGATTTGGAATCTATAAAACCGGTTTTTGTTGGTGCTAAGTATGTTTTCCATTTAGCAGCTAGGCCGAGAGTTCAATATTCAATCGAAAATCCAATCGAAACTCACGATATCAATATAACAGGCACTTTAAATGTTTTGGTAGCGGCGCAAGAAGCGGGGGTTAAACGCGTTGTCTATTCTGCTTCAAGTTCAGCCTATGGAGATCAAACGGAGATGCCTTTAAGAGAAGATATGCCGACAAGCCCAAAAAGTCCTTATGGTCTTCAAAAATATGTTGGAGAAGTTTATTGTAGGACTTGGACAGCGGTTTATGGTTTAGAAACGGTTTCTCTAAGATATTTTAACGTTTACGGTCCACGTATTAGTTTTGAAGGAGATTATTCTTTGGTAATCGGTAAGTTTCTAAAACAAAGGAAAGAAGATAAACCCATGACCATTACTGGTGACGGAACTCAGACTCGAGATTTCACTCACGTTTGCGATGCGGTTAAAGCAAATCTTTTAGCCGCAGAAAGTTCGAATGTTGGAAATGGGGAAGTTTTAAATATCGGAGCTGGTAGAAATTTCACAGTAAATCGACTTGCCGAAATTATAGGAGGTCCGGTGGAACATGTTGCCGCAAGATTAGAACCACACGACACTCTGGCCGATAATTCTTTGGCTAGAAATTTGTTGAATTGGTCTCCTGAAGTAAAACTAGAGGACGCTATGGAAGAGCTTAAAAACATATATCTTTCTTAGGGTATTTGTTTGATGAGTTTGATTGTGGTATAAGTATTGCATTGAAATATGCTTAAATTCAGAATTTTTTCAGTTATTCTAATAGTTTTTGCAGTTCTGGTCTTAATTTTTGTCCAGAAAACTGAGTTGGAAGGATCTCGATTTCCTTTCCGTTTTGGATTGGATCTTAAAGGAGGGAGTCATCTGGTTTTTCAGGCCAATACTTCTGGTGTAGAAAAAGGAAGAATTTCAGAAGCCATGAATTCTCTTCGCGAAGTAATAGAAAGAAGGGTAAATATTTTTGGTGTTTCTGAACCGATAGTTCAGGTTGAAAAAGGCGGAATAATTGGTGGGGAAGAAGAGAGACTTATAGTAGAACTTCCTGGCGTTACTGATTTAAAAACCGCAATTGATTTAATTGGAAAGACTCCACTTTTGGAATTTAAATTACTTTCAGAAGAATCTGAGGTTGATGCTATCGTAAATGAAGATGGTGTGGTAGAAGCAAAAATGAGTTTTGAAGACACAGGATTGACTGGTAGTTTTTTAGAAAAATCTACATTAGCTTTTGATAACGTAACGAGTGAACCTTTAATTCTCCTTTCTTTTAATAAAGAAGGTAGAGAATTATTCGCTGAAATTACTAGAAATAATGTCGGAAGAGTTTTAGCAATATTTTTAGATGGTCAAATTATTTCCGATCCTGTTGTTCGTGAAGAAATTCGAGACGGTAATGCTCAAATCTCTGGGAGCTTTACTCCTGAAGGGGCAAGACAATTAGTAAGAGATCTAAACTTCGGCGCTTTGCCTGTTCCGATTGAATTGATTTCAACACAAAGTATAGGTGCATCTTTAGGTGAAAAAATCCTTCAAGATGGCATCAAGGCCGGAACGTGGGGACTGATTTTGGTAATGTTGTTCATGATTTTGTGGTACAGATTGCCCGGAATAGTGGCTTCTATTGCTTTGTTGTTTTACATTTTAATAATGCTTTCTCTTTTCAAATTAATTCCGGTAACACTAACAGCCGCTGGTATCGCGGGGTTCATTCTTTCAGTTGGAATGGCGGTTGACGCTAATGTTTTGATTTTTGAACGTTTGAAAGAGGAATTAAAGAATGGAAAGTTATTACCAGAAGCTATTAGAGCTGGGACCAGTCGGGCTTGGGTTTCAATTCGAGATAGCAATATTTCCAGTTTTCTAACAGCTATAGTTTTATTCTGGTTCGGTTCCTCTTTGATAAAAGGTTTTGCGCTGGTATTTGGTTTAGGAATTCTGGTCAGTATGTTCACCGCTATAACTATTACTCGAACTTTCTTGCTCGCAGTTTCCACAGAGAAGAAAAACAAAGCAATTAAATTTTTATTCGGTAGCAGTATGAAGTAATTTAAAATTTAGGATTTCAGATTTCAAATTTGAAATTCTAAATCTGAAATTTGAAATTAAAAAAATGTTTGTCATAAAATACAAAAAAATATTCTTCCTGATTTCGGTTGTTACAATTCTAACTTCTATATTTTCCGTAATCTACTTCGGGCTCAATTTCGGTATTGATTTCAAAGGGGGCTCTCTTCTAGAAGTAAGATTTGAAAATGAGGTACCTTCTTTTGATGAATTGCAGTCAGTTTTAAATCAAGAAAAAATCGGTCAATTTAATCTTCGTTCTTCTGGTGAAAACAGTTTTATGTTAAGGACTATTCCTTTGGATGAATCTCAAAAAGCCAATTTGTTGAAAAATATGTCTATGGAAGGCAGGTTTGAGCCGATTGAAGAAAGATTTAATTCTATTGGTCCAAGTGTGGGGGATGAATTAAAAGACAAAGCTGTCATTGCCATTATTATCACCTTAATTGTGATAATTCTCTTTGTCGCTTTTGCTTTTAGAACAGTTTCAAAACCAGTGTCTTCTTGGATGTATGGATTGGTTTCGGTTTTTGCTTTAGCTCACGACATAATAATTCCTGTGGGTATCTTTGCTTTTTTAGGTTATTCAATTGGCGCTGAAATAGATTCACTCTTTGTTATGGCGCTTTTGGCAATTCTCGGTTATTCGGTTAACGATACAATTATTGTTTTCGATCGAATTCGAGAAAATTTAAAATTAAATCAGGAAATACACAACAAGGAACAGTTTGATGTAACTGTTGGTAAAAGTTTGAATCAGACTTTTGCTAGATCAATAAACACATCATTTACAACTTTTGTAGTACTTGTAGCTCTTTTTATTCTTGGTGGAGAAGCCACAAAAAATTTCACTCTAGTTTTGATGACCGGCATTATTGCGGGTACATATTCTTCGATTTTTCTCGCTTCACCCCTTTTGGTCTTTATCCAAGAGAGGAAAGATAGGAAGCTAGAAAAGGCCCAAAATTAAGGTTGACATTCAAAAACACATGACTATAATACTAAGACCTTGAATTTTTCAAGGAGAGATTTTGGTCTTTGAAAATTTGGAAATAGATACGTCTATTTAAATTGATTTTTAGTCTAGTAGTAATTGAGCTAGAAAATTAAATTCTGAAGAATAAAATAAAAGTATTATCCTTTATTTTGTTCCGTTCTAAATTCACCTTTTGGTGAACTTAATTAAGAGTTTGATCCTAGCTCAGGATGAACGCTGGCGGCGTGGATAAGGCATGCAAGTCGAGTGGGTTTAGACCCACGGCAGACGAGGTAGTAACACGTAGGAACGTACCCCAAAGTCGAGCATAACTAGCCGAAAGGTTAGACAATTCTCGATGGTCTCGTAAGAGTAAAGATTTATCGCTTTGGGAGCGGCCTGCGAGCTATCAGCTTGTTGGTAGGGTAATGGCCTACCAAGGCAATGACGGCTAGGGGAGGTGAGAGCCTGACCCCCACCGATGGAACTGAGATACGGTCCATACACCTACGGGTGGCCGCAGTCGAGAATCTTCCGCAATGGGCGAAAGCCTGACGGAGCGACGCCGCGTGATTGATGAAGTCCTTAGGGACGTAAAGATCTTTTATAAGGGAGAAAGTTTATTGATAGTACCTTATGAATAAGGGGTTGCTAAACTCGTGCCAGCAGCAGCGGTAATACGAGTGCCCCAAGCGTTATCCGGAATTACTGGGCGTAAAGGGTGTGTAGGTGGTTTTGTTAGTCTTTTGTAAAAGCCTCCGGCTTAACCGGAGATCTGCAGAGGAAACGGCAAAACTAGAGGATGTGAGGGGTACATGGAACTCATGGTGTAGGGGTGAAATCCGTTGATATCATGGGGAACACCAAAAGCGAAGGCAATGTACTGGCACACTCCTGACACTGAAACACGAAAGCGTGGGTAGCGAACGGGATTAGATACCCCGGTAGTCCACGCCCTAAACGATGTCCGCTGGCTTTTCGGAGTATCGACCCTCTGAGAGGCGAAGCTAACGCGTTAAGCGGACCGCCTGGGTAGTACGGCCGCAAGGCTAAAACTCAAAGGAATAGACGGGGACTTGCACAAGCAGTGGATTATGTGGTTTAATTCGATGATAAACGAAGAACCTTACCCGGGCTTGAAACCTAGTTGAATGCATTAGGAAACTTTTGCAGTCCGCAAGGACAATTAGGCAGGTGTTGCATGGCCGTCGTCAGTTCGTGGTTTGAGCTGTTCCCTTAAGTGGGGTAACGAACGCAACCCTCGTCGTGTGTTATACGTGTCACACGAGACCGCCCCCCACCGAGAACATGAGATATGAATTTTGAATGTAGAGCATGAAAATGTTTTATGTTTCAAGTTTTATGTTTCGTGATTTGGGTGGGGGGAGGAAGGTGAGGATGACGCCAGGTCAGCATGATCCTTTGATGTCCGGGGCTACACACATAATACAATGGTAACTACAACAGGTCGCGACGGGGTAACCCTGAGCCAATCCTATAAAAGTTGCCTCAGTTCGGATTGAGGGCTGCAACTCGCCCTCATGAAGTTGGAATTGCTAGTAATCGCGGGTCAGCTATACCGCGGTGAATACGTTCTCAAGTCTTGTACTCACCGCCCGTCAACTCAAGGGAGTTGGGAATACCCGAAGTCCTACTTTGTAGGCCTACGGTAAGCTCAATGACAGGGAGTAAGTCGTAACAAGGCACGGCTAGCGGAAGCTGGTCGTGGAATATTTCAAATTGAACAATCTGGAGCGTCGAATTCGTTTGGCGCTTCGGTGACAGTGTCGATTTTCAATGCCTCAATTGAGCATTGAAAGGTTTTACTAAAACCTTAAATTAGTATGACATCCGGAAAAGACCGGAAAAAAGACCCTATAACATTTTGCTTTGCAAAATGTTCGGGCGAGAACGGAACAAAATAAAGGATAATAAGAAAAATCCCGCCGAAAGGCGGGATTTTTTGTTTGATACATTTTTACTCCACTGTCCAAAGACCGACTTTGGATATCCAAAGTCGGTCTTTGGAAGGCTTTACTTTTAATTTAAATTGTGCTAGTCTAATAGAGGATTTCAGTTCTTCCCCTCACCATTTCATTAGCAAGGAGGCTCATGATGGAAAGTGTTCAAATTGATCGGAAGACAGGGCAGGGTGTCGGCTCTGCAAGAGTCAAGGAGGTTCGCCGACTCTTCACGAAGGGACAGTATCCGGACAAGACTGACAAGGAGACCGCCTGGGACACGGCTTTCGATCGCATGTGCGAACAAGTAGAGCAAGGGCTCAAGCGAGATCGGGTTGCCTGAACAAGCACCCCAGAGCGCCCACTGTTCATCCGAGCAGTGCGGCGCTTTCTTCATTCCTAATTTGACAAATAATTCTACTTATGATACAATTAAAAAGGATGCTAAGCTAATGACGGCGAAGCAAAAAAAGGAGGTCTTCCATGCAGAAGATCAAAAAAGCTTTGTTTAGAACGGGAGTCATTCTGTTTCTCATCATTCTCTACTTCTTCGTCGCTATCGATCTTCGGGCGACCGTCTACAGATCAAGCGTTACTGGTGAGGTCGTCCGTGTGGAGATCCGAGGACAAACGGTTCCGTTCGACCAGATTGGTAAGCGATATAACCAAATCTGGGTCCCATGAATTCAAGCCTCGCCGGTGGAACCAGCGGGGCTTTCTCTTGTTTAAGAGTCGTTTTTCTGGTAACTTTTAGAAGTAATTTCGCGCGAATTACTTAATATTGTGTTATGCGCGTGTTCCGCCGGCTGGCGGATCAGGTGTAGAGCATTTATGCGCGTGTAGCTCAGGTGGTTAGAGCGCGTCACTGATAATGACGAGGTCCCAGGTTCGAGTCCTGGCATGCGCACTTGATTTTGGGCAAGTGGTGAAATTGGTAAACACGCGGTGTTCAGAACGCCGTGAGCGTAAGCTCTTGGAGGTTCAAATCCTCTCTTGCCCACTTTAGTTTCCACTATCCAAAAATAATTTCTCAAAATTTTTGATATAATAAAATCACCTTATGTCAAAACAAAGGAAATATTTTTTGTATTTTACAGTTTTTGTAACTGGAGCGGTTGTTTTGGTAATTGAAATTTTAGGAACCAGAATTCTAGCGCCTTTTTTTGGTGCTACGATTTTTGTTTGGACATCACTCATTACTATTACGCTCGGTGCTTTAGCTCTCGGCTATTTTGTCGGTGGCAAAGCAATTGATAAAAAACCGGAGCCAAGAATTTTATTCTCAACCATTCTTGCAGCCGCTTTTTTTGTCTTCCTCATAATGAAAATAGACCAATGGGCATTGATTATGTCTGATAGTCTCGGTTTGAAGTGGGGACCGCTTCTTTCTGCAGCCATTCTTTTTGCCGTACCACTTTTTCTATTAGGTATGGCCGGGCCAATGGTTATCCGACTAACTTCAGATGACATCAGCCATTCCGGTTCAAGCGCTGGGAAAGTTTTTGCGGTTTCAACAATCGGTTCAATTATTGGCGGAATTTTAGCCGGCTTCATATTAATTCCGAGGTTTTCTCTCACAGAAATTCTTAACTCGTCAGCAATAATCTTGGCAATTTTGACGCTTGTCGGCTTAATCTTGTTTCAATTTAAAAACAGGCAAATGCAAAGAGATGTCGCCGTGTTAGTTTTAATTATTATCGGATTCGGCCTTTTTTTGCCGAAATACCAATATACAGACAAGTACAGCTTTAATGTTCTTCACCAAGAAGCGACCCACTACTCTGATCTTAAAGTTCTCGAGGTCGGCTTCACTCGCTGTTTGGCAATGGATGGCGCGCTTCAGTCTTGCATTTTGACGACAACAAACAAGCCGAGCTTTTCTTTTATTGGAGAAATTCACCGGCTAGTGGGGGAGAGGAATCCTAAAAATTTTCTTTTAATGGGAGTCGGGGCCGGAAATGTTTTGGAAGATTTTCCGGGAGAGACAAAAATTACGGCTGTTGAGTTGGACCCAAGAACAATTGAAATGGGGAAGCAGTACTTCAACCTCAAAGATGATCAATATGAAAAATTGGTTATAAGCGACGCTCGGTATTTTTTGAGGCAAAACCAAGAAGATTTTGATATGATTTTTTATGATATGGCTGTCGGTAACGTTTTTCCGAGCCATCTTTTCAGTCGCGAGGCTTTTGAAACAGTCAAAGAAGATTTATCAGATGACGGATTATTTTTACTCCACCTCCAGGGTGGATTCGGCAGGGAAGACAAGCAGGTTGGCGCAGTTGTCAAAACATTAAAAGAAGTTTTTCCAACTGTTTTTTTAACAGCCACAGAACTTGAACAATACACCACTATCATTGTGCATGCTTCGAGCGATCTAAACTATACTTTTGAAAATACCGGAAGCAGGCTTCGAGAGGTGCCTATAAACTGGCAAGAAGAAGTGATTTTGACTGACAATCAAAATCCGTTTGAACTGGTTTCTTTAGATAAGCTTTCAATTTTTTTAGATGAAATGAAAAATTTCGGTGGATTTAGAATGTTATTTACTTCATGAATAATAAATTTTTATTTTTCATAATATCTTTTTCTATTCTAGGTCTTTTTTCGGATCAAAATGTCGTATGGGCCATGAACATCCAGCCAGTTTTTGATCAAAAAGCTTTTCGTTGGAGAAATGATGACGGCACTCAAGGAGCAGCAACATGGAAAGCAGCAGAGAATGCAAACATAACCGGCCAAGCAAAAAATGACAATGTCCGTTTACGTACTCAAACTGCGCAAACAGCTGCTCAAGACCAAGGCGTTAGTGTCACTCCACTTTTGGAATACAAGGCGGCTTCAGGCGGTGCTTGCACAGATTCTTCTGGGTGGACAACTATTACAACTAGCACTACAAACGCTTTTGCTCTGATTGATTCTATTCACTTTACAGACTTGGCAGCAGCATTCCCCAACCTTCTTGCTGCGATTGGAGGCTCTACTTATTCCTCTGGGGAAATGCTAGACCAGACAAATCCAGCTTCAGCAAGATTAGCTGGTGCTGGTAAATATTATACCGAGCACGAATGGAATTTTGCTCCGACAAGTAATGCTTCGGCACTGACCGCTTATATTTTTAGGTTATCTAACGGAACTAATAACACCAATTTGAACGTCTACACAGTCTGTCCGCAATTAACTACTGCAGCTGACGCACCAACTATTTCGACAGTTGCTGCAGGAAGTATCGATTACGATTCAGCAACTTTAAACGGTTCGATTGATATAACTGGGGGAGAGAATGCAACTCAACATGGATTTGCGTACGGTACTGATTCAGCGCTTTCAACGGTTATAGCCACTACAACTCTCGGTGCTTATTCTGGGACAGGTACTTTTAATGAGACAATAAACAGTTTTGATCCAAGCACTACATATTATTTTCGAGCTTATGCGACGAACGGAGGAGGGACGGGCTATGGCTCGATTTTGAATTTTACTACCGATGCTCCACCTGCTGCTCCAACAGTTACAACTAACGCTGCGACAGATATCACTATTAACTCCGCTACTTTAAATGGAAATCTTGATTCTGGTACAGCTAGTGAACACGGTTTTGCTTATGGAATCGATTCAACATTAAGTACTGTAATTGCGACAACAACACTTGGATCTAAAGGCACTACCGGAGCCTTTAGTGATGCAATAAGTTCATTAGATTCCGGAACTGTCTACTATTTCCGTGCTTACGCTACAAATGTTGGTGGAACTGGTTTGGGAAGCATTTTAAACTTTACGACCACTAATGCTGCGCCGACTGCACCAAGTCTTGCAGCTCCAGTAGGTGGTGGAGGCGCATGGGCTCTAGCGGGGAGTGGTTTTTCTGTAACAAATGCAACAGAACCAGCTCTGGCAGGTCTTTCTTCAACTAGAGTAGCTTTTATTGATAGTACCAACGATTCTTTACGCGCTTATGATTTCAATGGAAGCACGTGGTCTCTAACAGGAAACGGTCTGTCTGTTGCTACGGGGAACAACTCAGCAATAGATGGAATGAGTTCTTCTCGTATTGTTTTTACAGATGCAGGTAGTAACGAACTTCGTGCTTATGACTTCGATGGTACTGATTGGTCTCTAACAGGAAGTGGTTTTAATCTAACTTCAATTGGTGCACCTGCTGTTGCCGGATTGAGTTCTACTCGCGCTGCGTTTGTTGATGGTGCTAATGATCAACTTAGAACTTATGACTTTAACGGTAGTACGTGGTCGCAGACAGGTAATAGTTTTAGTCTTGTAAATGCAAATCCAGCTTTAGCAGCTCTTTCTTCAACTCGTGTTGCATATGTCGACGGGTCTAATGATGAACTTCGTGCCTACGATTTCAACGGCACCGATTGGTCTTTGGTTGGTAGTGGACTTGCAATATCAACTATTACTATTCCTAGTTTAGCCGCACTGTCGTCAACACAGGTTGCCTTTGTTGATGACGGCAATGATTCACTGCGTACTTATGAATTTGATGGGTCAACTTGGAGTTTAGTTTCTGGAACTAGTCTGGCTTTGACTGCTTTTACAGGAAGAACAGGTTTAACTGATATGACATCTTCGCAAGTAGCATTTGTTGATGGTACAAATGATGAGCTCCGTGCTTATAGTTCGGCATCTACTGCAACTTCAACAACGCCAACTTTTAATATGACTTCTACTGATCCGGAATCTGACGCAATAACTTACGAAGTTAATATTTATACAAGTGCAGATTGTTCCGGTACTGCTCTTCAAACTCACGATCAATCGGTTAGTACGACAGGTTGGAGTGCTTCAAATTACAGCTCTGGAACGCAAGGTCAATTTGTTTTGCCGAGTGGAAGTGCTTTAAGTTCTAATACAACCTATACATGGAGAGCTAGAGCTAAAGATCCTTCAGGTTCTAATTCATTTTCAAGCTATTCTTCTTGCGCAACATTTTTAACTGAAAATTCAACAGTTTCGGTGACATTAGATGTCTCAAATTTCGCCTACGGTTCTATGGCCAACAATACAGCTTCCTCGACATTGACTCTTTTTGGAGGATTAGGAATCACTGCTACTAACGACAGTGGTTCTATTGAAAACTTTGATATTTACGGTGCCAATACCGTTAATTGGACTCTTGCCGGGACTACTGGTTCAAATCAATACATTCATCAGTTTTGCAATGATACAGATAATGACTGCTCGGGTCCTCCTACAAACTACGTCGCTTTAACAACTAGCCCACAAACACTAAAAAATAGTGTAGCGAATACTGGCACAGTTGATTTTCAACTTCGGGTAACTACGCCTAACCCTTCTACTGTTTACACAGAACAGAGCGCCGTCGTTACTGTTCAGGCATCAGCACCTTGATGTGGATAAGTTTTTTATTTTTTATAAAAAATAACGTGTTAAAATATTAAGTATAGAATCTAATTAGGGCATTGTGCCTCAAGTTTATAATATTAAAAGCCATGAAAATGAAAAAAATATTTACTCCGGTTTTAGTTCTCACTGTTATAGGACTTATGTTATCAAGTGGAGTCTCAGCACAAACAGACACCGTGACCGCAACTGTCACAGTATCTAATTCTTCTATTTCTCTTGATCAATCAAGCTTTGCTTACGGTTCTACTCCTGCAAATACTGCCACAACTACCCTAGCTCTATTTAGCGGTGCGGGAATTACTGCAACTAACGGAGGTTCTCTAGCTGATTTTGACATCCAAGGAGCTAATACTGCTAATTGGACATTAAACACTGCCACATCTTCGGCCGATAATTTCATTCATAAATTCTGTAATGATACAGATAATACTTGTACTGGTTCTTCATACGTGTCACCTTATACTGCTTTAACCACAAGCTACCAAACACTCAAAGCGAGTGTCGCTGCCGCAGGGACCGTAGCTTTTCAATTAGCTCTTCACACACCTAATCCTTCTACTGTTTATACAGAACAAAGTGCAGTGGTAACGGTGCAAGCTAGTGCCCTATAGACTTCTTTCTCCTAAAGATTTACAATCTCTAATATGAAAAAAGCCATTATTTTAACACTGGCGATTATCATTGCTTTTCCTGTTGTTTCACTTGCCCAGAGAATTGGCGTAGGAGTTGGAACAGGAACAATTAGAGTTAGTGATATCTTAAAAGCTGGGCAAAGTTATAATATTCCTCCTATTGTTGTTATAAATACAGGAGATGTTGCTCATGAATACGGAGTGGGAGTTCAATGGAGGGAATATCAAACAGAATTTAAGCCGCTGGTAGAATGGTTTAAGTTTAAGCCGGATAAATTTTTTCTCGAACCAGGCGAATCGCAGCTGGTTAAAATTGAATTGAATCTTCCAATTCGCGGTGCAGAGCCAGGTGATTATTTTGCATTTTTACAAGGTTTCCCTGTTGTTGAATATGCTCCGGGTCAAGCTGGTGTTGGTATTGCTGCCGCCTCGAAACTCTATTTTACGGTTGCTCCTGCGAATATCTTTTTAGGAGTCTATTACAAAACGGCTTCTATGTTGCAAAAAACTTCACCTTGGAGCTATATCATTTTGGGACTTATCGCTTTAGGTATTCTTATCGTTATACTACGACGGTTTATGTCTTTTAATGTTTCTTTTAAAAAGAAAAACTAATTCGTTAACTTAAATGAAAAATGTCCAGAGATGCCAAAAAAATTCTGAAAAAATTAACTTTTTTAGTCTTTTTTTCTAGCCTGGTTTTAATATTAGTCGCATCTTTTTTTACTGAAGTAAGAGGGCAATCTTCTGACAATATAGAAGGCACAATTCGGGTTGCTATTTGTGGTAATGATGAAAAAGAGCCGCTTGAGCAGTGTGATGGGCCTGATTTTAATAGTAAAACATGTGCTACTTTAGGCTTTGATAGCGGTGATCTTTCTTGTCGGCCGAGTTGCCAATTTTTGACTACTGATTGCGATTCTGAAGCAGTAACTTATGACGAGGAAGTTTTTAATAAAACGGTTGGTGGGGAACTTTCTTTAATTAATCCAGATACCACGGAGGGTACAATTGAAGTGCCTGTTAGCGCTTTTTCCACAAACTTAAGTCTTTTTGCTTTTTCTTTTACTTCTGACCAAGTTTCAGTAGAAATGCCAGCTCCATCCGGAAAAAGTTTTGTTGGACATGTTTACGATTTCAAATTTTTTGATGAAAGTGGTAATGAGGTTTCTTCTTTTCTAGAATCAGCCACATTAACGATAACTTATTTAGACGCGGATTTTTCCGGCTTGGAAGAATCAGAAATTCAACCTTATCATTATAATGAAGACGACAGTGAGTGGTATTTGATACCGGATTCTACTCTCCAACAGGGCATAAACTCTATAAATTTTGAGACTACTTCTTTTAGTAATTTTGCTCTTTTTTCTTCTGAACCAAGTGATGATAATGGAAATGATAATGATAACGGAAATGGAAACGGAGGCGGAAGTTCCGGAGGTGGAGGTGGAGGTTGGGGTGGTGGGAATAATAACCAATTCAGAAATAATTTTGAAAGGGGGGTAGATGTTCCCGCTTCAGTTGATTTCAACAATGATAGTCAAATTGATGTCACAGATCTCTCAATCCTTCTTTATTATTGGGAAAAAATCGGACCGGAAATTACAGCTTATGATCTCAATGGGGATGGTGTAATAGACATTGTTGATGCGTCTATTCTTTTCTACCACTGGACAAGTTAAAATTAAATTATGAATTTTAGAAACATACTTCCGATTATATTCCTGACAGCCTTGTTTATTTTGAGTCCAAACCCTGTTTATGGAGATGTTTCTCCTGTTATAACTTTACAACCGGATTTTTCTGAAGTTGCTCCTGAATCATACGTGGAGTTAAAAGTTTCTGTGTCGTCAGAAAAGGAACTAAATGCTTTTGATATCGATATTGAATATTCGCCAGAACTTTTTGCGTTTGAAAGAGCATATACAAAAAACTCTTTTGTTTCTCTTTGGAAATCCATGCCTTTAGTACCAGAGAGCGGGAGGATTAGTTTAATTGGAGGTACTACTAAACCATGGAGCGGTAGTGATGGAGAGATTGTAACTCTGATTTTTAAAGCGCGTCGGGCTGGAACTTCTGCTTTTGCAATTAGAGAAGCGCAATTTGCATTGGCAGATGGAAAGGGTACTAAAGTTGATTCTTCTGGGTTGAGTCAAAAAATAGCAGTTTCTTTTGATTCTGAAATAGTTGATTCAAAAATTCCATTGACTCCTCCACGTGTCGCCGCCGCTTCTATTATTAACGATCCAGAAACAGATAACCCTATTGTTGTGTTGAACAGTCCCGACGCAGGGAGTATTAAATGGCTCGGAATGAGATCAAGAAATTGGTTATTCTGGAGTGATTGGCAAAAGATTCAAATGGTTTCCCCAATTCCAAAATCTGCTTGGACTGCTCAAGTCAAAGCTTTGGGTTATAATGGAGAGGAACACACTATCAACTTTTACTTATGGCAGAAAGTGGCTGTGAAAGCGGTTATTGTTGTATTAATTTTACTTTTTTTGTTCATTACAATGCGCGTATTTGGAAAACGAAAAAATAATTTAAATAATTCAAAAGAAGCTTTGATGATTTTATTTTTATCATTAGCTTTCTTTTCTCTGGCTTCTTCGGTTGAAGCTACTAATCTTTCTTTATCTCCATCAACAGGAACTTTTTCAATCGGTTCAACTTTTGATGTGAAAATTTTTCTTGATACTGAAGGCAAAGATGTGAATGCCTTGGATTTGAAGTTGAATTTTCCTTCCGACATACTTCAAGTTGTCTCACCGTCTGCTGGCCAATCAATAGTTGGAGTCTGGACTTCAACACCTCGTTTTGATAACCAATCAGGCGAAGTAATTCTCCAAGGAGGTATGCCCGGCGGCATAAACGTCAGTCGAGGTTTGGTATCTACGATAACTTTCAGAGTTCGCCAAACTGGCCAGGCAATTTTAAAAATTTCGGGTGACTCAAAGGTTCTTCTAAATGATGGAAAGGGGACTGATGATTTGCAGAATATCCAGTCGGCAGTTTTAAAATTTATTCTGCCACCACCGGCCGGTCCGAGTGTTGCCTCCGAAACTCATCCAGATCAGACGGAGTGGTATGCAAATTCCTATTTGGTTTTAAATTGGTCAAATAGTCTTCCAATTTCAGGATACAGTTTTGCACTTAATGACACACCTGTCTTCAATTTAGATAATATTATAAACAGCAAAGAACATTCTGTTTCTTATAAAGATCTTTCAAGTGGGCGATACTACTTTCATATTAAAGGCTTGAGCCGTGATGGTGTGTGGGGAGGTACAACACATTTTGCGGTCAATGTTGACGCGCGACCGCCAGCTGAATTTCCAGTTGAAATAAAGCCTGCTACCAGAACTACTAGTAAAAGTGTTTTTCTATATTTCGATACCACTGACGCTCATTCTGGAATAGAACGTTATGAATTAGCAGCTATTCCTCTAAGTTCAGTTATCTCTACAAAAGAAGCTAGCGCTGAAGAAGAATCTTTCTTTGTTGAAGCAACATCACCTGATGTTCTAGATTTAGATATAGGAAAATATGACGTTGTAGTTCAGGCTTACGACAAAGCCGGGAATTTCACTGAAAGCGTTAGGCATGTGAGAGTGATGACACCATTTACTTTGATTGCAACTAGCAAATGGACAATTGGCTTTCTACTGGTATTAATCGGCGTCTTAGCTTTTGTCTTTTTAAGAATTCGTAAATGGCATGATGATTTAGGTCAAAGACATACAGATAAAAAGTTGCCAGATAACGTTAAAAAACAGATTGAAGAATTAAAAAGTTATAAGAAAAAATATGGCCACCTTGTGCTTCTGATTGGGATTTTGTCTAGCTTCTTTTTATTTTCGCACATTACATCTGCTCAAGAGAAAGATCTTGATTTGTCGCCACCATTGATTTCCACCATCTCAAGAGAGATTTCTAACAATGATATTTTCTATATTGGCGGAAAAACTAACGATTCGGAAGTTCAAATAATAATTTATATGCAGGATTTGGAGACTGGCGAAACACAGAACTTTACGATTAATCCGGACAATAAAGGTAATTGGCTTTACAGGCATTCAACATTTCTACCAAGCGGCGAATATGTTTTATGGACACAATCATCTTCCAATGAGTTATTGAGCCCACCAAGTCCGCAAGAAAGAATCAATGTTTCCAAGACTGCTATTCAGTTTGGATCTAGCAGATTTAGTTTTGAAACTCTCTATTTTATTCTGACAATCCTACTTCTTATCACTCTCGTAGTGTTGATAGGACTTATAATTTTCTTCTGGAGACGTGGTAAAAGTCGGCATAAATCTCTAGTTAGGGAACTCAAGGAAGCAGAAGATTCAGTTAAAAGAGGCTTTGCGATTTTAAGGCGCGATATTGAAGCCGAACTTGCTTCGGTTCGAAAAGCGGCAAGTGGTGGAAATTTATCTGAAGAAGAAAAACAAAGAGAAGAACATCTATTAAAAGATTTAGCTGAAATAGAGCAAAAAGTAGGTAAAGAAGTTTGGGATATTGAAAAATACACCTAAAAACAAGGCTATTTCCCTTTTTAAGTACAAATTGTTAGCATGTGATGTATGGATTATAAATCCTATTTTAAAGATAAAAAAATAACCGTAATAGGGCTCGGGCTTTTGGGTCGGGGTGTTGGCGATGTTAAATTTTTGGCTGAATGCGGAGCCGATCTCACTGTCACTGATTTAAAAACCGAAGAAGAACTCGCACTTTCTCTAGAACAGCTCAAAGATTTCAAAAATATAAAATTTGTTTTAGGTCGACATGATTTGGAGGATTTTAAGAACATTGACATGGTTATAAAGTCTGCGGGAATTCCGCTCGACTCGCCTTATATCGCAGAAGCAAAGAAAAATAATATTCCAGTAAAAATGAGCGCCTCTCTTTTTGCTGAAATGTATCCCGGAACAATGATCGGTGTTACTGGAACACGTGGTAAATCAACAGTTACGGCAATGATTGCAAAGATTTTAAAAGACGCCGGATTAAAAACTTTTCTTGGTGGAAATGTTCGAGGTGTTTCGACTTTGGCACATCTTCCAGATGTAAGTGTTGATGAATTTGCTGTTTTAGAGCTCGACTCATGGCAACTCCAAGGATTTGGTGATTCTAAAATTTCTCCCCATGTCGCAGTTTTTACAACATTTTTTCCAGATCATTTAAATTATTATCACAAAGATTTGGATTTATACATGGAAGACAAGGCTAATATTTTTCTAAATCAAAAAGAAGAAGATTTTCTGATTTTAGGAGATCAAGTTGCGCCAACAATTTTATCCAAATTCGAAAGTGATATCCAGTCGAATATTTTTGTAGCAACAAAGAAAGAATGGAATCTTATGATTCCGGGTGAACATAACCAATACAACGCTTCATGTGCGGCGAAAGCGACAAAAGTACTTGGTATAAAAGATGAGATTATTAAGGAAGCTCTGGAAAATTTTAAAGGGGTAGAAGGCAGGCTCGAATTAGTTAAGGAAGTAAATGATGTAAGGATTTATAACGATACGACTTCAACGACCCCAACTTCAACCGTTGTAGCTTTAAAAGCGTTAGGTAGCGAAAAGAAAAATATAGTTTTAATAATTGGCGGAAATGACAAGAATCTGGAAATTACAGAACTTTTAGAAGTCATTCCTCAATTTTCTAAAGCTGTAATTACTATTCCGGGAACGGGAACTGATAATTTCAGATTTAAGATTTCAGATTTAGGATTTAAGAACATTAAAGATGCAGAAAATCTAAAAGAAGCTTTGGAAAAATCTTTTGAAATTGCCGAGTCAGGCGACATTATTCTCTTCAGCCCGGCATTTACGTCTTTTGGACAGTTTAAAAACGAATACGACAGGGGAGATAAATTTATGGAGCTTGTAAAAAAATTCTCCTAACACATTAATTTGCTCCACGTGGAGCAAATTAATGTGTTTGACACGGATACCTAATTTTAGGTATATTTTGGACGGAATTTGCACAAAAACAAAACAGGAGAACCCACATGTTCGAGCGATTTACCGATCGGGCGCGGAAGGTCATGGCTTTGGCTCAGGAGGCAGCGAAGAGGTTCAATCACGAACATGTCTCGACCGAGCATATCCTGCTCGGTCTTGTGAACGAAGGCTCTGGAATTGGTGCTACGGTGTTGAGCAGACTCGAGATTGATCTTCGGACTATTCGTTCGGAGGTCGGGGTGTTGATAAGGGTCAAGCCCGATATAGTGACAATGGGCAAGTTACCAGAAACACCCCGTGCTAAGAAGGTGATTGAGTTTGCAATCGAAGAAGCTCGCAACATGAACGGCCACTATGTCGGGACAGAGCATCTTCTTCTCGGACTTCTCCGAGAGCATGATGGGGTAGCAGCGCAGGTTCTCATGAATCTCGGCCTCAAGCTTGAGGAGGTGAGGCAAGAGGTCTTGAATCTTCTCGGTGCTGGACAGGCCGATCAACCGAATCCAGAGTCGGAGGAACTGGTGTTGGGAGAGGATATCACCGAAGAAGATGAGGAAGATCCTGATTCTCCTGTCGAGGTCTTAATGGATTTCTTTAGCGGTCTTGAGGTTCTCGCTCGGGAGGCTTTGGACAGACTCAACGAATTGAGATGAGCTCATAAGCTCTTGAGCCTCGCAGCGTGCTGCGGGGCTTTTTTTATCTCGACTTTAATCATATCGGGAGATACGATCTCCCGGAGATTCCAAAGACGGTCTTTGGAATGGGAGGATTTTCTCAAGTTTTGTTTTCGAGTATACTTTCATTATGAAAATCCATTTTATTGGTATTGGTGGTATCGGAATGTCGGCAGTTGCCCAGTTTTTTCTGTCTGAAAATCACGAAATTTCCGGTTCGGATTTGGCGCCCTCAAAAGTTACCGATTTACTCATATCAAAAGGCGCAAAAATTTTCTTTGAACACGATGCAAACAATTTGCCAGATGATGCGGGTTTGGTTGTTTATACCACAGCTGTTGATCCAAAAAACCCAGAACTCAAAAAAGCCACGGGGCTTAATATCCAAACAATTTCCTACGCTGAAGCCCTCGGAGTAATTTCTGAAGGAAAATTTACAATTGCGGTTGCCGGAACTCACGGAAAAACCACTACGACGGCGATGATTGCAAAAATTATGTTTGACGCCGGATTAGATCCAACAGTTATCGCAGGCTCAATCATGACGGATTTTGGCAGTAATTTTGTTCTCGGCAAAAGCCAGTATTTTTTAGTTGAAGCTTGTGAGTATCGACGTACTTTTTTGAACCTCGAACCAAATATTTTAGTTATTACAAATATCGAAGAAGATCATCTCGACTATTACAAAGACCTCAAAGATATTCAAAGCGCGTTTCTTCAACTGGCCAAAAAACTCAAAAAAGAAGATTTTCTGATTTGCAATATTGAACATCCAAATTTAGAGCCAATCATTGGAAATAAAAAAATTGAATGCAATATTATTGATTATCACTCGCTGGTAAGCGCCGAGCCTTCCTTAAAAGTGCCGGGTGAACATAATAAAGAAAACGCTAAAGCGGCCCTGGCTGTTTCAGCCGTTTTTGAGGTTGATGAAAAAAAGGCGGTTAAATCTCTCGAAGAATTCAGAGGAACTTGGCGCCGAATGGAAAGGAGAGGCGAAACTAAAAAAGGGGCGGTCCTTTTCGACGATTACGCCCATCATCCTTCGGAAATCAAAGCATCTTTATCTTCCCTTTTCGGAATGTTTCCGGATAAAAAAATTGTTATTGCGTTTCAGCCGCACCTTTATAGCCGGACAAAATCATTCCTAAAAGAATTTGGAGAAAGTTTTCAGGGAGTCGAGGAAGTGATAACCGCTCCGATTTACGCTGCAAGGGAAGAAGACGATGGAACGATTAGTCATAAGATTCTAGCTGAAGAAATAAAAAAAACGGGAATTCAAGCGGAAGCAAGGAACAGTTTTGAAGAAATTGCCGAGTATATAAGAGAAAATTTTGATTCGGATTACATTGTTGTTACAATGGGTGCTGGCGATATTTATAAAGTGGGAGAAATTGTCCTAAAGAATTAATAATGCGAGTCCCGTACGGAATAAACTGTTGATGAAAAGAGATATTTTAAAAATTAAGATCAAGATGAGTCGAATACTTTACAAATTTAATTTAAAATACGGAAACTAAGAGTTTCCGTATTCGCACAGGATGAAAAAAAATCGTTGGTTGATTGGCTTAGGTCTTCTGATAGCAGTAACTCCTTTTTTAGGTTTTCCTTTGGCTTTTAAAAACCTTCTTTCCGTAATTTTTGGAATTTCAATAGTATATTTGGCTTTCAACTTAAAAGAATCTAAATCTAAACAAAAGTTTGGAGAAGATATTTTTATGGATAGTAAAAAAACAGAGTCGAATGATTCTGAATTTTCTGTTACTTATGATGTGGCGGATGGTAATACTCAAAAACTTTTAGATGATCAAGAAAACCAGCAATTTTAATCCTAAAAATTTCTTGAAGATTATTAGCAAAAAAAATATTCTGCTAGGATTTTTGGCGGTGGTTTTTGTTCCAACTTTTTTTATTGCTGCACCGAGTTTTTTTTCTGTGAGTTACCAAAATGAGGAAATTAATGGAAAAGACGAAATAAAAGCTGATATTGTTGTTTCAGAAAAAAATATCAAAAATAAAGTTTCGCACATATCTACTCCTGATTCTGTAAAAGGAATTTATATGACATCTTGTGTTGCTGGCACACCTTCTTTTAGAGAGAGTCTTGTTAAGTTGGTTGAAGAAACAGAATTAAATTCTATTATCATAGATATCAAAGACTATAGCGGTACTATTTCATTCAGGCCAGAAAATCTAGATCTTATGCATGCTTGGGAAAATGCACGTTGTGGTGCGGGCGACATGAAAGAATTTATAAAAAGCCTTCACGATAAAGAAATTTACGTAATCGGCAGAATTACCGTTTTTCAAGATCCACACATGGCGACATTACGTCCGGATTTGGCAGTACAAAAATCTAGCGATGGAAGTACTTGGAAAGATAATAAAGGTCTGAGTTTTACAAATCCGGCAAAAAAAGAAGTTTGGGATTACCACGTAGCTTTGGCAAAAGAATCGTACAATCTTGGTTTTGATGAGTTAAACTTCGATTACATCAGATTTCCTTCAGACGGCCCGATGAAAGATATCTCTTTCCCCGGAGTTAACGGAAGAAGTAAAGCGGAGGTTATAGAAACTTTTTTTTCTTACCTCCACAGCGCTTTAAAAGATACAGGAATGAAAACTTCCGCGGATCTTTTTGGAATGACTACGACTAACACAGATGATTTAAATATCGGGCAAGTTTGGGAAAGAACACTTCCTTATTTTGATTATGTTATGCCGATGGTTTATCCATCTCATTATCCAAGAAATTTCAATGGTTGGGCAAATCCAAACACAGTGCCTTATGAATTAATAAAATTTGTTATGGATTCAGCTGTAAAGAGAACTATTTCTCAGACAACACCCGTTGAGACTTTAAATGGAAAACAAATCTACAATGAAGTAGAAGAATTTGATTACGAAAAAAATGCGACAACTACAAAGAAAATTTTCTCAGGATTATATGAAAAAAAACCATATGACAAAAATAAAGCCAGACCTTGGATACAAGATTTTGATTACGGTGGAAATTACGGCCCTACTGAAGTAAGAGCACAAATCCAAGCTACTTACGATGTCGGTTTAAACAGTTGGATTATTTGGGATCCATCAAACAAATACACAAGAGACGCATTGAAGTCAGAGTAGTAATTTCTTACTAAACTATTTTCCTTTCGTCTTAAACTGCTATAATAAAGTGGATAATTTTCATGAATAATGAAGAAAAAATAAACTATTTTGCAGAAACCGATGCTCGCGGTCAACGGGTACCTTTTGGTATTAAGTCAGGAGATCGAGCTCGACATGTTTACGTCATTGGAAAAACTGGAATGGGAAAGTCGACACTTCTTGAGAACCTGGCAATTCAAGATATTAGAAATGGCGAAGGTTTGGCTTTCATTGATCCGCACGGTAAAACTGCTGAGCTACTTTTGGATTATGTTCCAGAAGAAAGAATAAAGGATGTAATCTATTTCGCGCCATTTGATTTGGATTATCCAATTTCTTTCAATGTTATGGAGGATGTTGGTTATGACAAAAGGCATTTAGTTGTCTCGGGTTTGATGTCTGCTTTTAAGAAAATTTGGGTTGATGCATGGTCTGGAAGAATGGAATACATTTTGAGCAACACCCTGCTTGCACTACTTGAATATCCGGATTCCACTTTGTTGGGAGTAAATCGAATGCTTATCGATAAAGAATATCGAAAAAAAGTCGTGTCTCATATAACTGATCCTACAGTTAGATCATTTTGGGTTGAAGAGTTTGCAAAATATACCGATCGCTATACTCAAGAGGCGACTCCGGCAATTCAAAATAAAATTGGGCAGTTTACTTCGAACCCACTTATCAGAAATATTATTGGACAACCAAAATCTTCTTTCGATCTTCGAGAAGCGATGGATAATAAGAAAATATTTATCGTGAATCTTTCCAAAGGAAGGATGGGGGAGACGAATGCCGATCTCTTAGGCTCAATGTTGGTTACAAAGATTTATCTTGCTGCGATGTCTCGCGCTGATGTGTCTGAGCAAATCATGGATAATTTACCGCAATTTTATCTTTATGTTGATGAATTTCAATCTTTCGCTAACGAGTCTTTTGCCGATATTCTCTCTGAAGCAAGAAAATACAAATTATCTCTAACAATTGCACACCAATATATTGAACAAATGCCAGAGGAGGTTAGAGCTGCGGTATTTGGTAACGTTGGGACAATGGTGACTTTTAGAGTTGGAGCTTATGATGCTGAATTTTTAGAAAAAGAATTTGCCCCTACTTTTACCATCGAAGACTTGGTCAACTTGGGTTTCGTTCAAATTTATTTGAAATTGATGATTGATGGTATAACATCATCTCCATTTTCGGCTTCAACTTTGCCGCCGATAAAGAGGCCCTTTACTTCTTTTAAAGACAAAATTATAGATTTTTCTAGAAGAGTTTATGCACAAAATAGAGATTTGGTAGAAAACAGTATAAGGTTGTGGCACGAACCTATTGTTCCTGAACAAAAAAGTGAGAGTAATAGATCTGACAAAGGAGAAGATGAACCAAGACGCGATAGGAACATACAAGAAAGAAAACCTTTCAATACAGATTCAAAGAGAGACCAATCTAGAAATAAGTTTGATGAGGCTCCTGCGAAAACAATTTCTCTTAATAACATTAAGTCTAAAGAAGATGCAAAAAAAGGCCCCTCAAGTGAGAATAAAAATCAACTGAAAGCCGTTTTAGCTAATCTTTTAGCAAAGTCTGAAAAAGAAGGAGAGAAAAAAGTTTCGGAGAGTAATATTAGTTTAGGAAAAAGAAATACCGAAAATTTAGATAAAAAAAATGACTCAAATCAAAACCAACCAAGAACAAGGGAGGTAAATGATGGTCCAAAAGAAGTACCAGAAGAGGTTTTAAAGAAAATGTTAGATGTCAAAGAATAATTTTTTTTGGCCGGTGATTTTAGGGTTGGTTGTTCTCCTCGCTTTCTTTTTCGGGTTTAAATTAGGCTTTAAATGGCCGGTTTTTCTTTTAGGCTTGTTTATTATCGCTTCATTGCCTATAATTTTTTCTTCTCCCAAAGATCCATTAGACGATATAAAGATAATTGTTGAAAAAGATTAGACAATGAAAAAACGAATATTAATTTTTTCTATAGCTTACCATCCGTTTATAGGAGGAGCGGAAGTTGCTGTAAAAGAAATTACTCAAAGACTTCAAGATTGTGATTTTACCATTCTGACTTTAATGATGGGGAGAGGCGTTTCTAGATTTGAAAAGAAAGATAATGTTTCGATTTATAGAGTTGGTTTTTCTGGAAGCTCTAGATTGAGTTCTTCTCTAAATCTTCCGCTTATCTTTAGTAAATATTTTTTTCCATTTTCAGCTACTTGGAAAGCTTTGAAATTAAATAAAAAAGAAAAATTTGATTTAACATGGTCAATCATGGCAAATTACGCAGGTTTTGCTGCTTTGTTTTTTAAACTTCTTAAACCCAAAATCCCGTTTCTTCTCACTCTTCAAGAAGGTGATCCTTTGGAATACATAAGAAAAAGAGTTGGTGTTTTTATGCCTCTCTATAAAATGATATTTACAAAAGCCGATAAGATTCAAGCTATTTCTCATTTCTTAGCTGATTACGCTCTAGATATGGGGCATAAAGGTAAAATAGAAATTGTGCCTAATGGCGTTAATATAGAATTGTTCAATCAGGAATATTCTTTAGACGCCCAAAAACAATCTTCAGAGATTGTTGGGAAAAAAAATTCTGAAATTATTTTGATCACAACATCTCGCTTGGTAAACAAAAATGCCGTAGACATTATCATAGGAGCTCTAAAGTTTTTACCAGATAATTTTAAATTGTTTATAGCTGGTCAAGGAGAAGATGAAGATAAATTATTAAATTTAACCAAAGAATTAAAGCTAGAGAGTAGAGTAAAATTTGGTGGTTTCGTGCCTTACGAAGAGTTACCGTCTTTGCTCAAAGCTTCTGATATTTTTGTCAGACCTTCAAGATCCGAAGGTCTGGGTAATTCTTTTTTGGAAGCTATGGCAGCTAGAATTCCCGTCATCGGAACATCTGTCGGCGGTATCCCGGATTTTTTGGAGGATGGGAAGACGGGATTTTTTGTTAAAGTTGATGATTCCAAAGATTTGGCAGAAAAAGTTAGAACTTTATCAGAAGACAAAAATTTAATAGAAACTGTTACTTCAAGTGCTCAAAAGATGGTGCTTGAGAAATATTCTTGGGATTCGGTTTCGGAAAGGATGAAAAAAATATTTAAGGAATTATGAATCCTGTTAGAGACCAAAACGCCAACGAAAGATAGTAGTGAGTAAGATACAAATTCAATGAAAAAACCAGGAAAAAACATACAAACAACAATGGAAACGACTAAATCCACAAACGAGATTTATCGGTCGAATATAATTAAAACTCTAAATCAGGAAATGTCTCCCAAAGCACGAGTCGTTTCCTGTCTCTAACGGGATGAAAATTTTAATTACAACAGGAATTTATCCACCTCAAATTGGCGGACCTGCACAGTACGCTAAAAACTTAAAAGAAGCCTTAGTCAAAGAAGGGCACGAGGTCAAAGTTGTTACATATGGAATTGAAAAGAAATTACCGACTGGTATACGGCACCTTTTTTTCTTCTTCAAAATTTTACCAAAGTTTCTGACTTCTAATTTTTGTATCACACTCGATACTTTTTCTGTGGGTTTTCCATCTGTTGTGGCAGGAGTTTTATTTAATAAAAAAGTAGTTATAAGAACCGGTGGCGATTTTCTCTGGGAAAAATATTTGGAAAGAACCAAGGAAAAAATTTTACTTAGAGAATTTTATGAGAATCCGGCTTTTGAAAAACTCTCAATTAAAGAGAAAAATATTTTTGTTATGACAAAATGGACAGTTAAACACGCCAAAGCTCTAATTTTTAGTACAGACTGGCAAAGGAAAATTTGGACAAAACCTTATAATCTTGATTCTTCAAAGACTTTCGTAATTGAAAATTATTATGGAGCAAAATTAAGTTCAAACGAACCAACAAAAAAAGACTTTATCGGCATTAGCCGTCCAATTCAGTTTAAAAACTTAGACACTCTAAAGAATGTTTTTGAAGATTCTAAACTATCTGATTCTGGAATTATTTTGGATCTAGAAGGCGTCAATCACGAAAAATTTTTGGAGAAATTAAAAAATTGTTATGCAGCAATACTGATTTCCCTCGGCGATATAAGCCCGAATTTCATTATGGACGCGATTCGTTTTAACAAGCCATTTATTTTGACTGCCGAAAATGGAATTACTGAGAGAATAAAAGATATTGCTCTTTTTGTCGATCCTATTAATCAAAATGAGATAAAAGAAAAAATAAATTATCTTTTGAATCCTGAAAATTATAAAAACCAGGTAGAAAAGATTCAAAATTTTTCCTTCGTTCATTCTTGGGAAGAAATTGCGAAAGAATTTGTAAATATATATGAAAAAATATGAGTAAAGTTTTAAGTATTGGGACAGACAGAAATGTTTTCAAAATAGGGGAGACGAGAGACCGTCAAATTGAATATGGCACTCTTTTTGACGAGCTACACATAATCGTTTTTTCTCGACGGAAATTAAATTTAAAACCAGAGAAGATTTCTGACAATACTTGGATTTACCCCACAAATTCTTTAAGCAAATTTACTTATGTTTTAGATGCTAAGAAAATAGGAGAGAAAATCTTATCTGAAGACAAAAAAGGTGACTGGGCGGTTACTTCGCAAGATCCTTTTGAAACCGGTTTGGTTGCATCTCACCTCTCTTCAATTTCTGGGGCGAGACTCAATATTCAAATTCATACAAATTTTCTTGATCCGTACTTTAAAAAATTCTCACCACTTAATAGGCTTCGAATTCCTCAGGCAAAAAGATTTTTGAAAAATGCCGACAGCATTCGTGTTGTTTCTGAGCAAATAAAGAATTCCATACTTGCTCTATACCCTACCCGCCAGCTGGCGGACCAAACCCTAAACCCTAGCATTTCCGTTCTACCAATGTTTGTCGATATAAATAAAATATCTCAAACACAGCCACAGTTTAATATTCACGACAAATATAGAGAATTTGAATTTATTATTCTTTCAGTTGCACGTTTGGAGTTTGAGAAAAATTTCTCTTATGCCTTAAAAATTTTTTCTGAAGTGGTTGAAAAGTTTCCCAAAACTGGTTTTGTAATCGTTGGCGAGGGTAGAGAAAAAGACAAACTTCAGAAAATCGCAAGAAAACTTGGAATTGAAAAAAATGTAAAATTTGAAGGACGCAGAGAAGATGTAATTTCATATTACAAAACCTCCGATCTGTATTTGAACACTTCTTTTTTTGAAGGATACAGTAGAAGTTTGATTGAATCTGCGGCCTCTAGCTGTCCAATTTTAAGTACGCAAGTCGGTCCAATCGGAGAAGTTTTGATTTCAGATAGAGATGTATTAACCTGTAAACTAGAAGATAAAAATTGTTTCAAAGGAAAAATAGAAAAATTAATTCTAGACTCTAAACTTAGAGAATCTTTAATAGAAAAATCTTTAGAAGCAATCCAGAAGGTGGCCAAAAGTAAAGAAGAGTATCTTTTGGCTTATAAAAAGGCTATTCTCGGAGAATAATTTACATCTTTAATAGAAAGTGTCGAAATTTTAGAAAATCTATATTTCTGGGCTTTTTTTGTTAGAATACAGGTTTAATATGAAGAAAAGGATAGGTTTTATCGGTCAGGGTTACATTGGCAAAAATTATGCTGATGATTTTGAAAAAAGAGGTTTTGAAGTTGTTCGCTATGCTCTAGAAAAACCTTTTAATCAAAATAAAGACAAAATTAAAGAATGTGACGTGGTTTTTATTGCTGTCCCAACCCCAACAACTCCTAAAGGTTTTAGTTATGCAATTATTGAGAGCGTACTTCCGATTGTAGGTGTCGGGAAAATCGCTGTTTTAAAATCCACGATTCTTCCCGGTACAACCGAAAAACTTCAGAAAAAATTTCCCAAAATAATTTTATTGAATTCCCCAGAATTTTTAAGTGAAAAAACGGCATCTAAAGATGCTTCTCATCCATTTTCAAACATTATAGGTATTCCAAGTAATTCAAAAAAACACAAAGATGCCGCCAAGCTTGTTCACTCAATTTTACCTAAAGCACCATTTACTCTGACTTGTAAAAGTATAGAATCTGAAATTATAAAATATACTCACAATGGCAGTGGATATGCTCAGATTATTTTTTTCAACGCGATGTATGATCTAACTCGATCACTTGGCGCTGATTGGAAAAATGTTGAAAATGCGATTCTAAACGATCCTTTAGTTTGTAATCGTTACGCAAAACCAGTGCACCACAGCGGACGTGGCGCCGGCGGGCATTGTTTTATAAAAGATTTCGCCGCTCTTTCTAAGTTTTATAAAGAGAAAACAAAAGACAATATCGGAAGTGCTGTTTTTTCTGCGCAAGAAAAAAAGAATAAGGAACTTTTAGTGAAAAGTAAAAAAGATATCGACCTGCTTAAAGGTGTTTACGGAAAAAACATAAAGTAAAATGCGTCCCGTTAGTGATAAAAAATTTATGAATGCAAAAAAAAAATTAGAAAACAAAATAAATAGTCGTTATATTAAAAAACTAAGAAAAGGTAACGGAAATGCCTAAAGGCGTCTCCTATCACTAACAGGATGCGACTTTTAATTTTGACTCAAAAAGTTGATGTAAAAGATTCTGCTCTCGGTTTTTTCCATAATTGGATAAAAGAGTTTTCAAAAAAATTTGAAACTTTAGAAGTGATTTGTCTCCAGAAAGGCATGTCCGATTTACCAGAAAATGTTTTCGTTCATTCCCTTGGTAAAGAAGAAGGGCGTTCAAGAATAAAATATATCTGGCGTTTTTATAGATATATTTGGCAACGTAGGAAGCAATATGACGCCGTTTTCGTTCATATGAATCAAGAATACGTCCTTCTAGGAGGTCTATTTTGGCGTTTGTGGGGCAAAAAAGTGATTTTTTGGTATAACCACACTAGGGGTGGAATTTTGACTAAAATAGCGATGTTTCTCTCGTCTTTGGTCTGCCACACTTCTCCCTTTGCTTTTACGGCTGGAACAAAAAAGTCGGTTAAAATGCCAGCCGGAATTGATACGAAAATTTTCAAACAAAACCTAGAAATCCAAAGAAATTCTCATAAAATTCTCTATGTCGGCCGAATTGCACCAGCTAAGAAAGTTCATGTTTTAATAGATGCAGTTGAAATCTTAAACAAAGAGGGAATAGATTTTACTTTAAATATTTACGGTGAGGCTTTGCCTAAAGATCAAGATTATCTAAAAAAATTGAAAGAAACATCGTTTGATATTCGAGATAAAAAAGTTTTTTTTCATGGCGCGGTGCCGAATATAGAAACACCCAAAATTTTTAATTCTCATTTGATTGCTGTTAATCTAACCGCAAAAGGCAATTACGATAAATCTGTTTTGGAGGCTGCCGTGTGTGGTGCTATCCCGCTTGTTTCAAGTGAAGCGTTTAAGGACATTTTGCCAGAAGAATTATTTTTTAAGGAAGATGATAGCCAAGATTTGGCAGAAAAAATCAAAATGGTTATAAATATGGAAGACGGGGAGAGGGAGAAGTTAAGGCTTATTTTGAGAAAAAATGTTGAGGAAAATGAATCTTTAGGTAAACTAGCACACATTTTTTTTTCATTATATAGTTGACTACCATGATGTATGAATTACTAAAGCAAATAGCTAGAAAAAAGAGCCTTTTGAGGTCCTTGATGAATATTGAAGCGACAAACTATACAATCTCCGGAAAGGTTTTAGATTTGGGAGGTGGGTCCGATTTGGCTAAATTTACCTATTACAGTTTCTTAAAGAAAGAAGAAGGAACAGAGGTTTTAAATCTTGATTTAAAAAGTGGGAAAAGAATTGATTTTGAAAAAGATAATCTTCCTTATGGCGACGAGTCGGTTGATCAAGTTTTAGCTTTCAATCTTTTAGAACATATTTACAATTATCGTCATTTAACTTCTGAGGCAACCAGAGTTTTAAAAACCGGAAAAACTTTTATTGGTTTTGTGCCATTTTTAATAAATTACCATCCCGATCCAAATGATTATTTTCGGTATACCAAAGAAGCCTTACACAATATTTTTACTGAAGCTGGTTTTAAAGAGATAAAAATAAAAGCGGTTGGCATTGGACCGCTGGCGGTGAATTTTAATGTTTTGTCGCCATTTTTACCGGTTTTCATCCGTTGTCTTATTTTTCCATTTTATTACTTTGCCGACAAAATTATACTTAAACTCCGTCCTTACATGACAGATCGATATCCATTGGGATACTTTTTTGAGCTAAGAAAATAAAATGCGTCCCGTTAGTGATATGTCTAGATTTTATTACGTATATATTTTACAAAGCGAGAAAGACGGTAAGTGGTATACTGGCTGCACTTCTGACTTACGGAAACGCTTTAAGGAACATACCGAAGAAAAGTTTAAATCTTGGACAAAAGGTCGGGGTCCTTTTAAACTTATATATTACGAAGCATATTTAAACAAGGAAGACGCTTTCTCTAGAGAAAAACAAATAAAAACTGGACCTGGCAGACGTTATACTCGAGAAAGACTTAAGCGTTTCCTATCACTAACGGGATGAGATTAACATACATTGCAAATGCTAGAATTCCGACCGAGAAAGCCAACGGCTATCAGATAATGAAAATGTGTGAGGGCTTTGCATCTATCGGTGTATCTGTAACACTAATTGTTCCAACAAAAAGAAACCAAATAAAGGAAGATCCTTTTTCTTTTTATGAGTTGAAGAAAAATTTTGAAATAAAAAGGATTAGAAGTTTTGATTTTGTGGGTTTCTTTCCATTTTTTGGCCGAATTTCTTTTTGGCTACAAAATATTTTTTTCAATATTGCCATTTTTTTCTTTCGGGTTCCAAAAGAATCAGTAATTTATACACGATCTGGATCGATTGCTTTTATCTTTCGACTGCGCGGAAGAAAAGTTTTTTTCGAATCACACAGGATTTTAAACAGCGCTTGGGTTTATAAGTTGTTTTTTGGAAAAGAAGTAAAAATAATATCCTTAACTCAAGCCGCAAAAAATGACTATATAAAATTAGGTGTTCCTTCCGAAAATATCATTGTTGCGCCTGACGGAGTAGATTTATCAGTTTTTGATATTGATATTTCGAAAGAAGAAGCCAGACAGAAATTTAATTTACCTCAAGATAAAAAAATAATCAGCTATTTTGGAAGTTTTCGAACAATGGGAAAGGATAAAGGCGTTTTGGATGTGATTAAAGCCCAAAAAAATTTACCGGATGATGTTTTGTTTTTAGCTGTCGGTGGTTTGAATGGGGAAGTTTTTGAATATCAAAAAGAAGCTCAAAAAATTGTAGGTAAAGAAAGATTTATTTTCAAAAATCCGGTTTCGAGATCTGATTTAGCAATTTATCAAAAATCTTCTGATATTTTGCTCATGCCATTCCCTTGGAATAAACATTTTGCATATTACGCTTCGGCTTTGAAGATGTTTGAATATATGGCAGGGAAGAGGCCGATTGTGGCAACTGATTTACCATCAAGTAGAGAAATTTTAGATGAATCGAATTCAATTATTGTTCCACCAGGAAATTCAGAAAAGTTAGCTGAAGCAATTAAAGATTTATTAAATAATCCAGATAAAGCGGAAAAACTTTCCGAAAGAGCATATGAGAAAGTAAAAAATTATACTTGGTCTAAGAGAGCTCAAAAAATCGTTGATTTTTTTAATTTATGATTTAAAATGTAAGGTTTTTGATTTATGAATAAAAACATATTAAAAGAAAGATTAAAAAATTATGCTTTAAGAATCATAAAATTAGTTGAAATGTTACCAAAAACAACCACAGGTAGGGCAATCGGAAATCAATTGATTCGGAGCGGTACCTCAGTTGCTGCAAACTATCGCGCAGCTCTTAGGGGTCGTTCAAAAGCAGAGTTCATATCAAAGTTGGGTATTGTAATAGAAGAGGGCGACGAAAGTGCGTTTTGGCTCGAACTTATAATTGAAAGTAGCCTACTTAATAAAGAATTAGTAGATCCTATTTTAAAAGAAACAAACGAAATTACTGCAATTATGGTTGCTACTCGTAAAACAGCCCAAACCAACAAATCTTAAATCTAATATCGCAAATCTTAAATTATGAAACTACTTTACACAACATCCTTCGAAAAAACTTCTGGTTTAGCCAATCGTTTTCAAGTTATGGCGATGGCAAAAGCTTTTGAAGAAAATTTAAGCGAAAATTTTTATTTTAGTGCGGCAGATTTTTCTGATCCGAACGGAAAAATTAAAGTTAAAAATTTTGGTACGGCAAAAAGTTTTTCTCTAGCTTTCAAAGTTTTGAAATTCTGTAAGAAAGAGAAAATCACTCATATTTTTTGTCGTGAGCCACGACTGTTGTTTTTTGTTTTTGTTTGGAATTGGTTTTTGAGGGTTGAAATTAAAACTATTTATGAAATTCATGAATTAGCAGGAACGCCCCGCCAAAAATTTTTTGAAAAATTTTTGGCGGGGCACGTTGGTCTCAACATTTTACTCACCCAAAAAATGGCTGAAGAGTACGGAAAAGAATATAAAATTTCAAACAAAAAAATATTAGTTTTACCAGATGCCGTTGATTTGGAAATTTTCGATATAAAAGTTGGTAAAATGGAAATGAGGGAAAAGTATAATCTTCCTCAGAACAAAAAAATAATCGGATATTTTGGAAGATTCAAGACTATGGGAATGGATAAGGGGCTGTCTGATATTTTGAAATCTTTGAGAAATTTACCTGAAGATTTTGTTTTTTTGGCGATGGGCGGTAAGCATCGAGATCGTGATGAATACGAAAAAGAAGCAAAAGATTTAGGAGTTTTGGATCGAGTAATATTTGTTGAGCAGTTTGAACAAAAAATTTTAGCAGAGTATCAAAAAGCGGCGGATGTTTTACTGATGCCATTTCCTTGGACAAAACATTTTGCCTACTACATGTCGCCGCTTAAGATGTTTGAATACATGGCAAGTAAGCGACCAATTATTGCGACAGATCTGCCTTCGATTAGAGAAATTTTAGATGAATCTACGGCAGTTATTATAAAACCAAATAATCCCGAAGAACTTTCCGAAGCTGTAAAAGATCTTATATATGATCGTGATAAAACAGAAAAATTGGTAGAGACAGCTTTTGAAAAAGTTAAAAACTATACTTGGCAGAAAAGGGTTGAAAAAATATTATCTAAAATAGAATAATGAATACATTTGAACTAGCTAGAATATTTTTTGCTTTAGCTTTACTTCTAATCTCTGCTCATAGTTTTGGTTACCTCTTCTCTCATTTCAAGCTACCAAAAGTAGTAGGTGAGATTGTCGGTGGATTAGTCCTAGGACCCACAATTCTAGGTTTTTTTCTTCCTTCTATCTACAACGGTATCTTTAACGCTTTTCCTACTGAAGCGCAACTAATTTCTTTTCTGTATTGGATGGGTCTCACAATTTTAATGTTTGTTTCAGGTTTTGAAGTTCAAAAATCAATTAGTCGAAGTGATAGTAAAATTATTTTAGCTATCTTATTAGGTTCGACAATCATTCCATTTGCCGCTGGCTGGCTGGCTCCTAGTTTTTACGACTTCTCCAAATATTTAGGCCCGGCTAATAATATGTTAGCACTGCAGATAATTATTGCGATTGCGGTGGCGGTTACTTCTATCCCTGTTATCTCTAAGATTTTTATGGATTTAAAAGTAATGGACAGTCGTTTTGCAAAAATAGTTTTAGCCACGGCAACAATACATGATGTTTTACTCTGGGTGGCTCTAGCAGTGGCGACTGGATTGATCGCTCATAACGAATTTTCTTTTTCTTCAATTTTTTTAAATATTGCGATAACCTTAGCTTTCTTTATTATTGCGATTTTAGCTGTACCAAAGATCTTAAAATTTATAAATAGTTTTCGTACCAATCTTTTAGTCAGGTCTTCAGTTTCGGGCTACATTCTTTTTATTTGTTTTATATTTGCTGCAGTTGCAAGTTTACTCGACGTAAACATAGTTTTTGGGGCATTACTCGCTGGAATGGCGGTAGGGATGGTTCCAGATGAAAAGTTTATAAAAGCCAGAGAACATATCAAAGAAATTGGCTTGTCTTTTTTTATACCAGTTTATTTTGCAATTGTAGGACTAAAACTGGATTTAATTCAGTATTTTGATCCAATTTTCTTTTTTGGTTTCCTAATCTTTACAACCTTTTTCCAATTACTGGGAACAATTATTGCTTGTCGATTCTTAAGAATAGATTGGCGTTCTAGTTTTAACTTTGGTGTTGCAATGAGTACTCGAGGAGGTCCAGGAATAGTCTTAGCAACTGTGGCCTTCGACTTAGGAATAATAAACGAGAACTTTTTTTCAACTCTCGTTTTGATAGCAATTGTAACCTCGCTTTTAGCAGGTTTGTGGTTTAGATTTACTTTGGAGCGTGGATATTCGCTACTTAGAGAGTAGCAATTCTTTAACTAAAATATCTATAATTTTTTTACCAGCTTTTCCATTACCAAAAGGTTGGGCTTTGCTATCAATTTTCTTTTTCAGCATTTTCTTTGCCGAGGAAAGAATTTTTTTAGGATCATTTCCTGAAACAATATTTCCACCAAACTCTACAGTTTCAGGTCTCTCGGTATTATCTCGAAGCGTCACACAGGGAACTTCCAAAATAAAACATTCTTCTTGGAGACCACCAGAGTCAGTCATTACCAAGGACGCGTTTTTTTCCAATTGGAGAAATTCCAAGAAAGACAGAGGTTCAATTGCCCTTACCCCTTTTGGGATTTTTATTCCAAAAGTATGAAGATTTTTTGCTGTGCGAGGATGAATTGGCCAGATAATCGGTAATTTTATATCTTTACCAACTAATTCAAGTCCTGTAATAATATTTTGCAATCTTTTCGGATCATCAACATTTTCTGCTCGATGAGCTGTTACCACTATATATTTCTTAGGTTCGAGTTTAAGTTTCTTTAGGATGTTAACTTTTCCGTCTACTATTTGCGCATTTTCCAATACTGCGTCTACTATCGTGTTTCCTGTGAGAAAAACTTTATTTGAGTTTCGACTCTCTTCTTTTAAGTTTTGGACAGCTTCTTTTGAAGGCGCGAATAGAAAGTCAGAAATTTGATCAACAATGACGCGATTTATTTCTTCTATCATAGTGATGTCATGGCTTCGGAGCCCTGCTTCATGATGAGCAACTTTAATACCTAATCGGTTACTTGCTAGAGCTCCAGCTAAAACCGAGATCGTATCTCCCTGAACGATAGAGACATCCGGCTTCTCTTTTTTAAGAATTTCCATGATGTCACGGACCATGAGACCAACCTGCATGCGATACGGTTTACCCCCGACACCTAAATTATATTTTGGTTTTGGTAAATCTAAGTCTTCAAAAATTTCTGAATTCAGTTCTTTTGAATAGTGTTGGCCTGTGTGCAAAATAAAATAATCGACACCTTTTTTTTCGCAAGCTCTAACTATTGGTGCCATTTTAATAATTTCCGGTCTGGTTCCTAAAATTATGGCAATCTTTATAGATTTAAGATTTTTTTGCATCTTGAAATATTTTAAGAAGTTCTTTAGTGGTGTTTTTTACGTTAAATTTCTCTAATTCCTCCTCATCAATTTTAAGAGGAATTTCTCCGGAAATTAGCTTCTTTAAGTGGTCTGCTAATTCTCTAATTTGCCCGTAATTGAAGCTAGGGAAGCCTAAATTAGCTAAAACTTGATTTGTCGGACTATTGTCTGGAGTTATGCCAATTATGTGTCTCCTGGCACCCGCGTAGTCTATCACTTTCGAAGGTAAAAATGGACTGTTTGGGAAATCCGCATCAATTGCGACAAGACAATCTGATTTTTTCATCCAGACTAAACTTTCTTTGAAATCTACCGGAGGAATTAATTTAACTTTGCCGGAGAGATTGTTATCATGAACCAGCTTTTCAATTTTTTCTTTTCCAAAGCCAGCGTAAGTATTTTCACCGCCAACAAAAACCACTTCAAATTTATCTTTAAGATCGGGATTTTCCTCCATGACTATTTTAAGAGCTTGAAGTAAAGTTTCGGGATTTCTCTCTTTATAGAATGCGCCGATATACGATATTACAAATTTGTCTGAATTTTTGGAAACTTCTGAATAATCTCCTTCATCAAAACAGTGGGGCATAACAGAAGCTTTTTCTCGATCTTTTTTAGAATATTTTTTCATAACCAAATCTAATGCGACCTGATTAGTGAAGATTATTTTCAAACTTTGTTTTATTACCATCCTCTCTAAAAATCTAGCTTTTAGTAGATTCAAACCAGTGAATTTTGAGTAGGGATTGTCTGTATAAGGATCGCTAAAGTGAGAAACAAAAGGTAACCCAGATTTTTTAGAAGCTAAAGCGCCAATAATGTTGCTTTCTTGCGGGTTGGCAAAAGAAAAAATTATTTCTGCTTCATTTTCTTTCGCAAAGTTAGAGAGTTTTTTAGCTTCTTCATTGTAAAACCTTAATTGATCAAAATTTCTTTTGAGAATATTTCCTGATGATTTCCTTTGAGCGACGTAGTGAATTGGCAATCCAATTTGCCATTTTTCTGGAGTCTCATAAGATGCGATTATAGGTTTAACCCCCTGTCGAATCCATTCCGGAATCATTTTTCCAAAAAGAATTGATTGTGGTCTAACGACCGGTGGGGTGTGGAAACTTACCGCAAGAATTTTTTTTATCGACCTAGTCATATTGTCCGTCGGGATATGAGAATCCTGATTATCAGTAAATTTATTAAGTCTATATTTCTCCTGCTTTTAAATAACTACCTTCTTTCACTACGGTCGCATTTGCATTTGAAGTGTTTTGCGCCCATTGGAAATTAATGTTACCTGATGAGCTCCCCATTTTTATGGTTCCTTTGATATGAATGACTTGTGGAGTATTTGCGGTAAGAGCTATGGCGTTACTGGAGGCCCCAGAAGTTTCAAGTAATTGTGCGCTACTAAAACTACCACTGTCAGCCGCCATAAAGCCTACATCCATAATGGAATCATTAGGAAAAGTGAAAGCTATTTTAATATCGGGAATTACAGAAGTGCTAGATACAAAAATTGCTCCATCTATTGCGTAAGTGGTGTTTGCTGGTAGTTTAAGAAAAAGCTCATCGTCATCTTGGAGAGCGGAGCTGTTTGCCAAAGATTCATCTGCAGACTTTCTGTTTCCAAGATCAATTGTAAATCCATCACCGTGCACAACTACTAATTTCGGGTCCTTACTTGTTCCAGTCTCTTCTGAGTTATTAAAGATAAACTGACAAAAATTAGCACTCGCCCAGGTGGGTTCAATATTCGCTCCATCGTATTTACTCTCTCTCAGACCCAATTTTGTTATTCCCGTTTTATTTATGTAGTTCAAACCGCTGGAATTAAAAGCCCAATCAGAATAGGCCCCCTCTGTTGCTGACATGCTGGCCATAGTTTTAGCAGTTGAAAAAGGTTCACCTGATGTTTCGTCTCCTCCAAGACTATCAAAGTCCCCCGCTACTAAGGAGGTATTTGACGCTGGATTTGAACCATAAACATTTATCTCGCAATTAAAATTATCAGTATTTTTTACTTGGGTGCTTTCTGAGTAAGTCGCGCTAAAGATTATGTCTGAATCAGGAATTGAAGATGTGTCAAATAGTCTAATTACCCTGTCAATAATTCTCCAATTTCCAGTTGTAGTATCAGCCTCAACTAAAACATATCCGTCTTCTGTGTTACTGTCTCCTGCCTCTGTCCCTGCTCCACCACGAATATTTGACCAAGATATACCAGTTCCTGCAGAGCCAGTTCGATGTCGCACGTAACCATCTACCGTACTTGTTTCTGGATTTGGGTCAGAAAAAAAGGTGGAAGTAGTTGTTGCTGCAAAGACATCGTTTAAAAATACGTGTTTAAGAGATAAGAATAAAGAGCCTTGTTCTTTAGACGCAGCCTTCTTGTTTCCAGCATAAGGGTGCTCAACTTGATACCAAGAATCTTGATCGTCTTTATAGTATTGAGGCACACCAGAAATAATCTCAGTAATTTTTATCGCTTCCTTATTTGTTTGATAGGTTCTTGAATTTGGTGTTCTCTGAGATATTATCTCATTAACTACTTTTAAATTGTTTTTCTGTGCCTCCTGTAAAATATTTTTGGAAGGTAATTCATTAATTCTAGTTTCAGATATTGTATACCCATAATTTTTATTTTCTTTTTCTAAACTTCCAGCCCCTTTATTACTTATGTTAGTAGTCACCGTTTTTGATACAGATGAAGTTTCTTGGGCACTAATTAAATTAGTAAGAGGTAAGTCTAAAAATATAATCAGTATCAAAAGACTTCCAAACGTAAGTGCCTTTTTAAATGTTTTTTGCAAGTTCATTTTATCTTTATTATTAATAAAAAATGTTCTTTATTCTTATAATTATAATCTCATATAAAAACAATCTAGTCTATTGTTCGGAGGTGATTATGAATAAGGTATTTAATAGATGTTTCCTGTGGTAAACATTCAAGTTAATAAAATAACTCACTCCGCTGAATTAGATTGTGATTTTGTTGATTTTATATTCTCAATTAATAAATCTGCAAAGTATTTGGCTGCCCAGTTTAAAGCTTGGTAGTGTCCATACGCTCCGTCAATTGGCCAAGAGCCCCAAATCGAACCAAGTGGTGCCAGACTTTTGTCGGAAACATTTTGTCGGGCTTTTAAGTAGTCAATAATTTTTTCTGCAGAAGATAAATAATATTTATTCCCAGTTTTTTTGTAAACTTTCATTGATGTAACTCCTATTTGAGCCATACCTGTAAGACATGACCAGCTTGAAGCTTTCTGCCAGTCTCTATTAAATCTGCCTGCCAACTCACCATTTTCAGCCATCGTCTTTAAAACAGCTTCTAGAGAAATAATTGCAGCATGGCAGTATTTTTCTTCGTTTAAGATTGTTCCAATGTCAAAAAGTCCGTCTATCGTGTAAGCAATTGTATGAAGTAGAGGATTTTCCGGATCTTTGAAATCACAGTCTTTAAACCAACCATTTTGCTCTTGCATAGAAAGAGTGTGTTCTGCCACTCTTTTTGCCAATGCCAAGTATTGTTCGTTGTTTGTTTTTTGTCCTAGTTCAGCAATTGGTGCGGTAGCATATATATTGTATGTTGTCAGAAATTGATTAACCGAAAGAGCATTGTTCTCTGTCCAAACGCCACCTTTATCTTCGCTCTTCATTATCCAGTTTGCCGCCCTCTCTGCCGCTCTTTTGTATTTTTCATCTCCGCTTTCTTTCCATGCGGCAATAAAACCTCGTATTACTTGACCAGAATCAAAGATCGCACCTTTAGGTTTTTCAGATAAATTACCTCCCTGTATTGATCCATCTTTCAACTGAATATTTTTTTCCCAGTCAGCCATTGCTAGGGCCCGATTTCTTAGAATTTTATTTTTTAAGATTTTTGACGCCTCAAATAAAGTTGGAATTATGTAACCTGTGGTTTCCGGGTACGATGGCTGCCAACCTTTTTTATTTGCTTTGTCTTGTGGTATTAGACTAAAACCCCTTGAGACCCCGCTGTCCGCTGTATTTTCTTGAGCGGATATTATCCATTCAATAGTTTTTTCGAGATGGTATAAATTATCACCAGCGAAAGCATAATTTCTATTTTCAAATCGTTTAATTTTCTTGTTAACTCTTTTTTTGTAAGACTTTCTTTTAATACGGTCAATAATTTTTTCAAATGGCGATTTTTTAAATTTAGGTCCAGATTGAACGCTTCCAATAAAGCATATTTTCTCCATTGTATGAGAAAATGGGGGAATTGTATGAACTATTTTTTCTATGGCAAAGAAAAAATTGTAAATTATTCTTTGTACTGATTCTGGCGTGAATCTTCGGAATTGAAAAAATTCAAAAATGTAAAAATAAAATCCCCAACCCGCACCAACAAATCTAATCGGTCTGACAAAATTATTTTTTGACCAATTTTTAATTTCTAGAAAAGAATTATAATCATCGTAAGCTAAACCCCAGTTCCAACGTTTTGCTAGAGGTTTCCACATTCGGAATCTTTTATAGATTTCTTTAAGATTAAATTTGTTGTAATTTTCAACAGAAACATAGCCCGAAGGTTTAGTAACTCGGACCATTTCTTCAAAAGCTTCTTCTGGGGCTCGGAGATGTTGGTAAACTCTTATGCTAATTGAAAAGTCTGCAACCGCATCTTTAAAAGGTAAGTCTTCGAGTTGAGCGCAGACAAACCAAAAATTTGGTTCACGCTCTTTAGCCGCAACCAAAAGATGTAGCGATGCGTCAAGTCCAATTTTTGTTTTCGCTTCACTATATTCTGTAAGTAATCGTCCGTTTCCACAGCCAAGATCCAAAACAGTTTTATCTTTTAAATCAATTCCTTTAGTTAGTTTGCGAATGGCTAAAAGTTCCGATTCGTGAGTATAAAGACCCCAACTAGAGCCTTGTTTTTTAAGGTAATTATTATATTTTTTGGCATAGCTCTTAGCGTTTCCTTCTAAGTCCCAATGCCTCTTATGTGTATCTTCGGAGAGGTGATTATTAGGAAAAAGAATAGGTATGCCTTTATGAATTGGATACTTATCTCCGCATAGTTTACAGACCAGTTCATCTCCTTCTTGATTTAAATCACCAAGACAAAGTCTCTTTGGACAACACAAAACGTTTAAAAAATCTTTTGAAATTTTTTCATTCATATTTAAGTAATCGTTCGAACTCTTTTTTATATACCTGCCATAAAGGTTCCTGAAGTTCTTGTTTTCCTTGTTCCCAAGCAGCTATATAATCAACACTGAATCCGGTATCATAAGCGGCTGCAACATAATTCTCAAGACCTCTTTCGTAATTTTCTGTGTTAAGGTTTTTTGATAAAACTTCTTTTATCGCTATATTAAGGGTTGATATATCGGTATATTTAAAAACATTAGGTAATTTAAGGGTGGTTGCTAAGTTTCCGAATTGAATAGCTGGTTTATTTAAAAAAGCTGCTTCTGCTAAAGTTGTACTGTTCGGGCTTATAACTAAATCAGCTCTTTTTAAAACTTTTTCTGAAGAAATTCTGTAATCTATCAGCTTGATATTCGGAGTTTTGTCGATTTTTTTTAAATATGATGGGTTTCTTAGTCCAAGCATTGCAGGATGGTCTTTTACCACTAGTACATAATCGTCCGGCAAAGACATCGCTGTCAATCGTGCCATTTCTATCTGATTATTGAAAAATGGAGCTGTGACGTCAAGCGAAGCTTCGGGCTGAACTTGAAGAGGGAAGTAAACAAATTTACCTAAATTTTCAAACGGATAATAATTGTAATTGTTAGAAAATCTAGTGTACCATTTACGACAGTAATGATCTCGTAAAATAATGCGTGGCGGCTTATAGTCTAAGGTAGGACCGACACTTTCCCAATAATTAATTTGGTTGACTTGAGGTTTAAGATACCATTTTAAAACCTGATAAAAAGGCGATATTTCCTGCCTAAGTTTTTTAAGAAAAGGAATGTGCTTGCCAAGGCTTTTCATATAGTCAGGTTTTTTAAAGTTTTCTCGGAATTCTTTTATATATTGCTGAGCTTTTTTTCTATTTTCACTTTCAACTCTTTCTGCATTTAATTCATCAACTCGGTCACAGAATTGATTGCCGTCCGCATTGAAATTTTGTGAAAATATATAGACACCTTTTATCTTAATATCAAAAACTCCCAACATTGGTACCCCTCGCTTCGCAAAATAAAGGTTATACATTATGTGGAATAACTCAACAAAGTTTGGAGCGATGATTAAGTCAGGTTTAAATTGGTCTTCAATAACCTTTATTGATTTGTACGTTGCTCGTACATAATCAAGTATCACTTCATCTGACACATTTTGTCTAAAAGAATAATAGAATTTTTCTTTATAAGATCTTACATAGTTGCGTACAGTTGAAGCGATTGGCCATATGGAATTTATTCCTAAGTCATTGCAAATATCGTCAATTGAGTAACTATTATTTGCCAGGTAGTCTTGTGGTTGGGAAACAAGATCGTCGTTACTTATGATTAATTTATATTTGACTCCAGGCTGGTTTACTATTAGATCGTGAGTAGTTCTTTTAAATGTGACCGCTGCTAATTCACAACCTTCCTCTTGCAGTTTTTTTGCTAAAAATCGTCCAATACCTTTACCCCAGCCACGTTGCTGGAATATAAGAACCCTTTTTCCCTCTAAATTCATGAGATAAATAATAGACCGTATCGTGAGGGAGGTCAACCATCTTGACCCCTTTTGACACCCTTTGACACTGTGGTATACTTGTAGTATGAATCAGGAAATACGAGAAAATGCAGTCTATACCACGCTTGAGGCTAGAGATTTGCTCAAGGTGAGCGACAGTACCATGAAAAGACTCCTTAAAAATGGTCTTATAAAGGCTAATAAAGTCGGTGGTCAATATCGTATTTTAGGAAAAGAAATCCTTAGAATTGTCTCTCCAGATGTGGAAAAACAAGCTATTTCAATTTACTTGAAATTAAAAAAGAGAATTGTCGAAAAAATTAATAAATGGTAATAGGTAAAAATTCCAAATTCACCTAATCACCTAATCCGTCTAATAAAAGGTCAAATAAACAAATACTTAAATTTATTTTGAAATTTAGAATTTTAAATTTTATTAGGCGAATTAAATAATTAGAAATTAGGTGAATTTATTTTCTATGCTAAACAAATTCAAATCATTCATTTCTCTTTTTAACCGAGCTTTTGGCGCTTATAGAATACACATGCTTGTTCTAACCATTCTCGGTTTTCTAAGCGGGCTCTTGGGTGGTATTGGAATCAATACTCTGATTCCAATCTTTTCTTTTATTATAGATCCGGAAGCAGTAATGACTGATCCAGTTTCAAAATTTATTCGTTTCATCTTTATATCTCTCGGCGTTGATTTTAGTCTTAAGTTTCTTTTGATTTTTGTCGTCCTTCTTTTTGTGGCGAAGGCTATTACACTGATAATTTTTTCCTACATAACAGTAAATATAATTGCTGGTTACGAAGAAAAAACTCGAAGTGCTTTATTTCGATCGGCTTTTAAAACAAAGTGGGCGCATCTTTTGAAGCAACGACTTGGACATCTCGAAACGATTCTTATAACAAACGTACAAAATAGCCAAAACCTTTTTGCTCAAGTCTCAAGTGCAATTATGGTTTCTACCAGCTTGATCATGTACACCGCCGTGGCGGTTTCAATTTCTTTCAAACTTACTCTTCTTACATTTATGTTGGGTGCCGTTGCTTTTTTCTTTATAAAACCTTTGATCAAATACCTTCGGAACATGGCTTATGAGCAGGAGAAAATAAATAGAGATGTTGCGCACCATATCAATGAAAATGTTTTAGGAATGAAAACTGTTAAAACTTTTTTTGTTGGAGAAGCAGTTTCAGAGACAGCTGAGAAATACTTTCGTCGGATAAAGAGCTTAAAAATTCGGGCAAACGTTTTAAATAACATGACCAGCGTTTTTGTCGAGCCTGTCAGTGTTATTTTTATTGCTTTGATTTTCGGTCTTTCCTATAAAACTTCAATTTTTTCACTTGCGGCATTAGCCACGGTTGTTTATCTAATAAAACAAATTTTTCAATACATTAATCAATTTCAAACTTTAATTATTGGTCTCAATACTACAACTCCATATCTAAGGTCTTTGGTCGAATATAGTGAAGAATCAGAATTTCATAGGGAAGATGATAGTGGGAAAAAAGATTTTTCTCTAAATGATTCATTAAAATTCGAAAAAGTTTCTTTTAATTATGATGAGAATACTCCAGTTTTGAATGATTTAAGTTTCAGAATTCAGAGAGGTCAAATGTTGGGAATTATTGGTCCATCTGGAGCTGGAAAAACAACAATCGTTGATTTGCTTTTAAGACTGTTTTATCCGACAAATGGTCAGATTCTTTTGGACGGTGTACCTATGCAGGAAATTTCTCTAGCTTCCTGGAGAAAAAATATCGGTTATGTTTCGCAGGATATTTTTCTTGCTAACGATTCAATAAAAAATAATATTCGATTTTATGATGATTCTGTAACTGATGAAGATATAGAAAAGGCGGCAAAAATGGCCGATATTTATGACTTTGTTAAAGGGTTACCCCAAGGTTTTGAAACTTCAACGGGTGAGCGCGGAGTTACACTCTCTGGTGGTCAAAGACAGCGCATCGCTATTGCCAGGGCCTTAGCGCGAAAGCCTCAGATTTTGATTTTGGACGAAGCAACAAGCGCGCTCGACAATGAATCAGAAGTTAAAATCCAAGAAGTTATAAAAAATTTGAAGGGGAAGCTCACAGTGATTGTTATTGCACATCGCCTCTCGACGATTGAGAGCGTAGATCATCTTCTAGCAATTCAAGACGGACAAATTCTTGAAGAAGGTAAACCGGAAGATTTATTAAAAAACAAAGAATCTTATTTTCACAAAGTTTATAATATAAGAAAATAAAATGGCTGAGCAAAAAAGAACAAAAAAAGCATTTCTTATTTGGGCTGATGGAAGCAAAACAATGACTCCGATTGTCGACATGCTTCACAGCGAAGGTTTTGACGTCGCTTATTGGGTTGGTTTAAAAGGTGAAGGAATAAATTCTGCACCTGAAGCAATCTTCCATGATCATGACAGCGCTTGGGTTGGAACACCTGCAGAAAAATTAAAAGCCGAAAATTTTCCTCCAGCAAATAAAGACTTGATTGAAAAAATGTATAAAGCTGAATCACTAATCATGACGATGATGCATAAACGTTTTGATGATTGGACGATTGATAAAAGACGACATCTCTATTATAAAATGCTCGGTTATTGGAATGGAGTTTTTGAAAAATTTAAACCAGAACTCATTCTTTTTCCAACTGTTCCTCATACGGTTTATAACTACATAATTTATTGTTTGGCAAAAGAGCGCGGTATTCCGACTATTATGTTTGAAGACACTTGGGTTGGAGACAGAATGCTAATGTACAAAGATTGGATGGACGGAAGCGAGAAATTCAAAAATTCTATAAAAGAAAATTTGACTCGTGAGATCAAAAAATCAGATCTTTCTCCTGGAATGCAAGAATATTTTGAAACTCAGACGGAGACAAAACGATTAGACGCGACTCCGATTTATATGACACATTGGAAAAAGCAAAATTCTCCTTGGAATTTGTTTTTGAAGAAAATGAAAATTGTGCGGGGAGCTTTGTGGAAGAGGGGCTTTTTAAAAAGGGTTTTCAATTACCTTAGACGTCTTAATGCTCCAAATCTTAAGAAAGAATATAGTCGATTTGTAAAAAAGCCCGATTTGAATTCAAATTACATTTACGTTCCTCTTTCTTTCCAACCAGAACGTACCACTTCGCCTCAAGGCGACATGTATGTTGATCAGATTTTGGTCGTAGAAACTTTAAGCGCCGCCTTGCCAAAAGGATGGAAAATCTATATTAAAGAGCATCCAAGCCAGTGGTGGCTTAGAACCGGAGTGAAATATAATGCGGCTCGTTATCCAGGATATTACGAATCGCTTTCAAAAATTCCAGGAGTTGAGCTGGTTCCAATTGAGACAAATAGCTTTCGTCTAACAGAAAAAGCTAAGGCGGTGGCAGTTGTGACTGGGACGGCTGGTTTTGAGGCATTACTTCGAAACGTACCTACACTTATTTTCGGTTATCCTTGGTTTAGAGATTATCCAGAAGCTTTTAGAATATATGGTCCTGAAGATGCAAAAATTGCCATGGAAAAAGTAAAAAATGGATTTAGACCGCAAACAGGAACAATGTTATCATTCTTGAAAAGTCTTGATGAAGCTTGTATTCGTGGCTACATTGAGGGCTTTGTTGATAAAATTTCCAAACTTAGCAAAGAAGAAAGTCAGGCAAACGTTGTTTCGGCTTTAAGAGAAGAATTAAATTTTTTAAATAAATAAAAATTATGTGGAATACAACAGTTAATCTAGATTTTTTGAAAGATAAGGTCGTGTTAATTACGGGCGGTACTGGTTCTTTTGGTAGTAATTTTGTTAAGTTGCTTTCTGAAAAATCTAAGGCTAAAAAAATAATTGTTTTTTCTCGAGATGAATTTAAACAATCTCTAATGCAAGCACAATTTAAGAATGAGCCGAGACTAAGATTCTTTTTAGGTGATGTTAGAGATCTAAGAAGGTTAGAGAGAGCTTTCAATGGAGTTGATGTAGTTGTTCATGCCTCTGCTTTAAAACAAGTGCCAGCACTCGAGTATAATCCATTTGAAGCGGTCCAAACAAATATTTTAGGAACGCAAAATGTTATTGATGCGGCAATTGATACGGGGGTCGAAAAAGTTTTGTTGATTTCAACTGACAAAGCAGCACATCCTGTTAATCTTTACGGCGCAACTAAACTTTGTGCTGAAAGATTGATTATTGCCGCAAACGCTTACGCTGGTGGTAAAACTAAATTTGCTTGTGTGCGTTACGGAAATGTTTTGGGAAGCCGAGGAAGTTTGGTTGAAATTCTTTTGAAGAACAAAGAAAACAAAGAACTCTACATAACTGATGAGAGAATGACTCGTTTTTGGATCGGTTTGGACAGGGCCTTTGATTTAGTTTTATTTGCTCTCAAAAATATGGAAGGAGGTGAAATTTTTATTCCTAAAGCTCCGGCTATGAAAGTTAAAGAATTGTTTGAGACAATCGCACCGAGTGCGAAACTCAAAAAAATTGGTATTCGACCAGGCGAAAAAATTCATGAGATCCTTCTTACGAGGGATGAATCAAGGCACGCTCTTGATTTAGGAAAATATTATGTTGTTTTGCCCGAAAATGAATCTAGTATTCCAAATAAAAATAAACTTAAAAAATATAAAGGTAAAAAGTTGGTTCAAGATTTTTCTCTCGAGAGTCATACAACTAAAGATCAAATTTCCAATAAAGAACTAATGAGCGTGATAGAAAAAATGAAGAAACTTCTGGAATAGTGGAGAATTCACCTAATTCCTAACTACCTAATTCATCTAATAAAATGCCCAATAATCAGAATACTAAAAAATATGACCTTGAAGAAAGAACGGCAATATTCGGCGAGAATATTATTGAATTTGCAAAGAATATACCAAACAATCCTATTACTGTGAGATTAATTCCTCAATTAGTGGCTGCGGGGACCGCAATAGGTTCTAATTATTGTGAAGCTGATTGTGCGGAAAGCAACAAAGATTTTATCCATAAGATGTCCATATCAAACAAGGAAGCAAAAGAATCCAAACATTTTTTAAGAATGATGTCCAAAGCTGTTCCAGAATCAAATTCTAGGGCTCGTGATTTGTGGAAAGAAGCTAATGAGTTAAATATGATATTCGTGACTATAATAAAGAAATCAAAAATCACCGAAGAAAAGAAGAAAAGTAAATTAACTTCTAATTAAGAATTTATTAGGTAATTAGATGAATTAGAAATTATTATATTTTATGAAATTCATTCCTTACGGAAAACAATCAATAAATGAATCTGACATAAAAGAGGTTGTAAAAACTCTTCGATCTTCACATTTGACCCAAGGACCAAAGGTAAAGGAATTTGAAGAAAAATTATCAAAAAAAAGTGGTGCTAAGTATGCTGCTTCCTGTTCTAATGGCACTACCGCACTTCACCTCGCCTATCTAGCAGCGGGTCTTAAGGAGGGAGATGAGATAATTACAACTCCAAATACTTTTGTTGCAACAGCTAATATGGCAATAATAATGGGTGTCAAACCTGTTTTTTGTGATATTCGTCTTGATACATACAATATCGACGAAACAAAAATAGAGAAACTGATTACTCCAAAAACCAAAGCAATTGTACCGGTGCATTTTGCAGGACAGTCTTGTGATATGGATGTAATTTTAAAAATTGCAAAGAAATATAAATTAAAAGTTATTGAAGACGGATGTCATGCGGTTGGATCTTTTTATAAAGGCAAACCTGTTGGAGGAATCGGTGACATGACGGTTATGAGTTTCCACGCCGTAAAATCAATTACAACAGGAGAAGGAGGTGCAATTCTAACTAATGATAAAAAACTTTACGAAAAACTTTTAAACTTGAGGAGCCACGGAATTCATAAAGATAAAATTGGTTTTAATGTTATGACGGAGATGGGATATAACTATAGACTTACCGATATTCAAGCAGCTCTAGGAGTCTCTCAACTTAAGCGCCTAAATTCTTTTGTAGAAAACAGAAGAAATATAGTAAAAGAATATGAAAAATTACTTTCGAAGAATGAAAATATAATTCTTCCCTCTGAGGAGAAAAATCTTAAATCATCTTGGCATGTTTATGTTATCCGAACAGTTGAAGAAAAAGACCGTTTACCTCTTTATAATTTTTTGAAAAATAAGGGGATTGGGGTTAATTTTCACTATCCAGCCGTTTATAAACATCCGTATTACCAGAGAAATGGTTTTGCAAAGATAAAATTACCAAACACTGAGATTTACCACAAAACAGCCATAACCTTACCGATTTTTCCAGAACTTTCGAAAAAGGAGATTAAATTTATTGCCGATTCTATAAAAGAATATTTCTCATAAATATGGAAATAGAAATGGATTCAGAAAATAAAATAATCGGAAAATATATATATCTTAGAGCTCTTACAATGGATGATGTATCAGAAAAGTATTGTGGATGGTTAAATAATCCAGGGGTAAATAAATATTTAGAGACACGTCACTGTACAATGCCAGAGCTTAAAAAATATGTAAGAAAAAAAATTGATAATCCTGATATTATTTTTTTTGGAATTTTTGAAAAAGATACGAATATTCATATCGGCAATGTGAAACTTGAGATTAACCGCGAACAAAAGAAAGCTATTTTCGGCATACTTATCGGAGATAAGAATTATTGGGGTAGAGGTTTAGGTACAGAAGCAACCAAACTTATTTCTGAATATGCATTTATTAATTCGGACATTGACGAAATTGAGTTGGGAGTTATCTCTGATAATATTGTAGCCTGTAAGGCATATGAAAGGGCAGGATTTAAGAAAACTCAATTTAGAAAAGGAGCAATAAATCATGACGGTGTTGTTTTTGATGCTGTGATTATGGTAAGGAAAAAAGAAAGTTTTGGTGGTGCTAAATAATTTAGACCATTACAATTCTATATGAATAAAAATCTTAAAATTTTAATTATAGGCTTTGGTTCGATTGGGGCTAGGCATTTCAAAAATCTTGAATCTTTAGGCTACACGAATGTTTATGTTTATGATTCTTTGCCGGAAAAAATTAAAGATAAGAAATTAAAGATTGAAAATTTAGACAAGAAAAATCTCGAAGGTCTTGATGTAGCTTTCATTTGCAATCCAAATCATAAGCATGTAGAAACTGCGATAAAATGTGCAGAAGCCGGACTTCACCTGTTTATCGAAAAACCCCTTTCTCACAACCTTAAAGGAATTAATAAGCTTCAAAAAATTGTCGAAAAGAAAAAACTCGTAAATATGGTTGCTTGTAATATGAGATTTTTTGAAAGTTTACAAGTAATTAAAAACTTTCTTTCTGAACAAAAATTAGGCCGAGTTTACAGTATTAATCTCCAATTTGGGCAGTATTTGCCATTTTGGCGGCCTGGGACGGATTACAGACAAAATTATGCCGCCAAAAAAGAAATGGGTGGGGGAATAGTTTTGGATGATATTCACGAATTCGATCTTCTTTTTTGGTTGAATGATTTTTCACTGGTAAAAAAATCATGTCTTTTTAAAAATCACGCAAGCGATTTGGAAATTGAAACCGAAGACCAATCTAAAGCAATTTTCGAATTTGAGAATGGCGTTTTAGGCTCCGTTTTTTCAGACTATTTATCAAAAAGTTATAATAGAGAATGTCTGATTATTGGAGAAAAAGGCAATTTGCGCTGGGATTGGAACGACAGAAAGGTGATGTTTGAAAGTGAGAACGGCATAGAAGTCTTTTTTGAAAAAGATCAAATAGATGCCAACCAAATGTATGTTGAAGAGATAAAGTATTTCCTTGAATGTGTAGAAGAAAAAACTGAAACGTTCAGCGGTATTAAAAGGGCTAGGATGGTGTTAAAACATCTCGTTTAATTTTAAATTTCGAATCCATTTTAAATGGCTGAAATTAATTAAAACAATGAAAATTCAGAATTCAATCAAAATTCAAAATTCAGAATTCAAAACTCTTGCTATCGTTCAAGCCAGAATGAGTTCGACAAGATTGCCGGCTAAAGTTCTCCGAGAAATAAACGGCAAACCGATGCTTTGGTATTTGGTTGAATGCCTAAAGAATTCAAAACAAATCGACAAGATTGTTATAGCAACAAGTGATCACGCAGATGATTACGCTATCGAAGAATTTTGTCGTGAAAACGATATCGATTGTTTCCGTGGTGACTTAAACGATGTTTTGAAACGTTTTTCAGATTGTGCAAGAAAATACTCTGAGTACAAAACAATTGTAAGAGTTACTGGGGATTGCCCTCTCATTGATCCAGAAGTTGTAGACAAACTTATTGAAGTCTTTGAAACTGAAGGTGATGTTGATTACGTAAGCAATGTTTTAAAAGAAACTTATCCAGACGGAATTGATGCAGAAGTTTTTTCTCAAGAATCTTTGTTAGAATCCGATAGAGAAGCAGAACTTGGTTCAGAACGCGAACATGTTACTCTTTACATTCGAAACAATCCGAAATACAAAAAAGTAAATGTTGAAAACGAAGAAAATTTATCCCGTTTCCGATTGACCGTTGACAACCCAGAAGATTTTGAAGTTATTGATTTTCTTATCACAAATTACGGGTACAAAGCTGGATTTAAAGACTATTGCGACAGGCTTTCAGAAAATCCGGAAGTGATGGCAAAAAATGCTAAAATTGTGCGAAATGAAGGCCTTCTCAAATCTCTCAAGGAAGATAAGAAGTAAATTTTTAATTGATTTAATTTAAAATTAGAAATTGAAAGTTCATAATTATAAAAATACAATGACAAAAAACAAATACAAAAAGAGCCAAGAATTGTTCAAAAAGGTTGAAAAAGTAATTCCGCTTGCTTCGCAAACTTTCAGTAAAAGTTATTTGCAGTACATCAAAGGTCAAGCGCCACTTTTTGCTGAACGTGCAAAAGGCGCAAAAATCTGGGATGTTGATGGAAATGAGTATATCGACATGATTAATTCGCTTCTGCCAGTTGTACTTGGTTATCAATATCCTGCAGTAGACAATGCAATTAAAGCCCAACTCAAGAAAGGAATAATTCTATCTCTACCTTCACCTCTGGAAAACGAATTGGCGCAAATTCTAATAAAACATATTCCGTGTGCCGAAATGGTTCGATTTGGAAAAAATGGATCTGATGCTACAACTGGTGCAATCCGTGTGGCTCGCGCTTATACGAAAAGAGATTTGGTCGTTGTTTGTGGTTATCATGGTTGGCATGATTGGTACATAGGTTCGACAACTAGAAATTTGGGAGTTCCAAAAGCTACTCAAGAACAAACTCTAAAGTTCAATTACAACGACATCGAATCTTTAAAAAAACTTTTTAAAGACAATCCAGGGCGTATTGCGGCAGTCATAATGGAGCCGATGAATTATGTTGAGCCTGAAAAAGGTTTTTTGGAAAATGTAAAAAAAGTGACTCACCAAAACGGTGCGCTTTTGATTTTCGACGAAGTCATTGCTGGCTTTAGATTTTCTTTAGGCGGCGCGCAGAAACTTTATGGCGTTACGCCGGATTTGGCATCTTTCGGCAAATCAATGGCAAACGGCATGCCGATTTCAGCTTTGGTGGGGAAGAAAGAATACATGAAAGTTGTTGGCGATATTTTTTACTCCTTTACAAGTGGTGGGGAACTCCTTTCAATTGCGGCGGCGATTGCGACAATAAAAGAAATGGAGAAGAAAAAGGTGATTCCGCAAATTTGGAAGATGGGAAAGTTTTTACAAGACGGAACAAATAAGTTACTTAAAAAACACAACCTCGATGGATTTGTTCAGATTAAAGGTAAACCTGTTTGGCAACTTTTTATGATTCAAGAACACGGTGGTTATTCTCCTATTCAAATAAAAAGTTTTATTCAGCAGGAAGTTTTGCACGCTGGTTTTCTTTGGTATGGCTCGCACAATATGAGTTTTTCTCACACTAAACCTCAAATGGAAAAACTTTTGAAAACTTACGATGGAATTTTTGCTGAACTTAAACAACTGATTGAAAATAAAACGCTCGAGAAAAGAATCGAAGGAGGATTGATTACGGATGTATTTAAGGTGAGGTAGAATTAGTGGTTATAATCGGTGTAATAATTATCCATTTAGGATCTTAATAATATGGTTAAAAATAGGATTTTTCTTATTCGCCACGCTAGAACAGAAGAAAATGTAAAAGGAATAATACAGGGTTCTTCAATTGGTGGGAATGTCCCCGAAGAAGATTTAATTTTATTAAATAACTGGGGAGATTCGTTAAAAGATCTGTTAAATAAATCTGGTTTGATTATATCTAGCGATCAGTTAAGATCAATTAAAACAGCTGAAGTATTGCGAAAAAAATTTAAGTTGCCACTATTATCAACTCACAGCTTAAGACAGAGAGGGTGGGGTTTAAATGAAGGTAAAAATATAAAAGATATTAAAAAATCAACTAATCCTTACAGTGGTCATGCCGGCATCGATTTACCAGTTGATGCAGAATCTTTATTATCTGTTACGAACAGGACTAAAAAATTTGTTGAAAATTTGAAAGAAAATTTTTTAGAAAAAAATCCAATAATTGTTGGACACAATGAGATAATTTCTTATATTTTAAATGAACTTCTCGGGCAAAATTTATTTTTTCATGATACATTGCCAACAGAAGGGCATGTTATCGGTTTTGACGATTTAGGTAGAGTTTGTGAAATCGATCTACACATTATTTCCCCTGCTTATAAGTATAAAAATAATTTTATTGTAAATATTCGAGAAGATGCTAAGAGATTTGCTAAAGAATCTTCAGTTGGGATTAGAATTTTGAAAAATAGAGGATATAAAATAAGTGAAACTTCAAATTCCATTCAAGCAGTAGTTATTGGTGACCGTCAATTCACTAATAATGATTTAAAGCTACTCCCTGATTTAAAAGTTGTTGCACGTTCTGGATCAGGAGTTGACGCTGTAGATTTAAAAGCGTTATTGAAAAAAAACGTGACTCTCGTAAACACTCCTGTATATGACAAGTCTGTTTCTGAATTTAGTTTAGCTTTGATACTTTTATATCTAAAAAACATATTCTCGGCCAGTCTAGATATTAAAAAAGGAAATTGGAATTCCCATAAATTCTATTGGTCTAGTAATGTTAGACCTACGGTTGGAATTATTGGATTAGGTAGGATTGGTAAAACAGTTTGTCGAATTCTTAAACAACTAGATATTTTAGTAATTGCTTGGTCAAAAGATAAAATAAAAGGAAGAAAGTTTTGTGAAGACAAGGGAATAGTTTTTTGTGAAGATTTAAATATTTTATTCAAAGAATCAGATGTAATAAGTCTGCACGTTGCCTTAAATAAAGGAACAAAAAAATTTATAGGAATTCGAGAGCTAGAAATAATGGGTGAAGGGAAGAAACCTTTCCTAATAAATACATCAAGAGCAGGAATAATTGATAATCGGGCCTTATTAATAGCTCTCGATTCAGGATGCATCAAAGGAGTGGCGTTGGATGTTTGGAATGACGAAGGTAGAATTATAAAAGATGAAAATGATGAAAAGTTGAGAAGTCATCCTGAAGTTATTTCTACTCCGCATATATCTGGAGGTGGATATTTGGTTGAACTCATGTCAGATTGCCTAACAGCTTATAATATTGATTGGATCTTACGCGGAGTTCCGAATTTAGCCTCGACAGCGGTTTATAAATAATTTTATAAAATAACGTATTTATTATGCACACATTTAAAATTAAAACTCCCAAAGGAATTAGAGCTATTGGAGGTGACAATCCAACCTTTATTGTTGCTGAAATGTCTGGTAATCATAATCAGGATTTTGATAAGGCCGTCGAAATCATTAAAGCGGCTGCTTTTGCAGGTGCGGATGCTATAAAGCTTCAAACTTATACTGCAGATACCATGACTCTAAATTCTAAGAAATCTTGGTTTATGGAGCGTAGTGATGATAATCCAGAAAGCTGGAAAGGGGAATCGTTATACGAATTGTATAAAAAAGCTTACACTCCTTGGGAATGGCATCCCGATCTTCAGAAAATAGCAAACGATTTGGGTTTAGTATTTTTTTCCGCCCCTTTTGACGATACTTCGGTTGATTTTCTCGAAGGGCTCGATGTGCCTTGTTACAAGGTTGCCGCTTACGAAGCGATAGATGTATTATTGTTAAAAAAAATAGCTAAAACCGGGAAACCCGTGTTTGTGTCTGTTGGATTTTCAACACAGGAAGAAGTTTCTTTGACCGTTGAAACCCTTCGTTCTAATGGAACAGAAAATATTGTCCTACTTCACTGTCTTACTACGTACGCTGATAAAGCTGAGGCTGATTCAGCAAATTTACGTACTATGATCGATTTGAGGGAGCACTTCGATGTAGCTTCTGGATTTTCAGATAATAATGGAGGTACAGAAATTCCATTTATCGCATCCATTATGGGGGCATCTGTTTTGGAAAAACATATCACAATAGATAAATTATCAGGAGGAGTAGACGCTCAGTTTTCTCTTAACTCCACAGAATTTAAATCTTTAATAGATTCAATTCGGTCGGCAGAGACTGCTATGGGTGGGGTATTTTATGGTCCACGGAGTGAAAAAGAAGAGGCTAACCTCAAGTATCGCCGATCTCTTTTTGTAAGTAAGACTATAAAGAAAGGCGAAAAATTTACAGCTGAAAATGTTCGTTCAATAAGACCTGGGGCTGGTCTTGCTCCTAAGTATTACGATCAAATTCTTGGTAAAATAGCCTCACAAGACATTGAGGCTGCGACTCCTCTCACTTGGGATTTAGTTGAATCCCGTTAGTGATAAAAACGTTATGAACAAGCAAAAGATCTCAATATGTATTGTAAATGGTCATTTTCTTATAAACTTTAACAATAACAACGGAAATGCCTAAGAGCATTTCCTATCACTAACGGGATGAAATTACTTGAGTATCAAGGCAAAGAGCTTTTTAGGAAATATGGAATAAAGACTCCAGAGAGCGAACTCGTACAATCCGACACGAAGTCTTTGAATCTTAATGCACCATTTGTTTTGAAAGTACAAATTCCTTCCGGTAATCGTAAAAAAATTGGTGGCATTGTTTTTGTTGAAAACCATAAAGATTTTAATGAAATTAAAAATTCTCTTTTTGAAAAAAGTTTTGATGGCCAAAAAGCAGGAATTTTGTTAGCAGAAGAAAAAATCGAGAATGAAAAAGAAATATATTTAAGTTTTAGCTACTCTACTGATTTTCGTGCACCCGTTTTAGCAATTTCAGAAGACGGTGGTACTGGGATTGATAAGGCAGAAATTTTCCCGATAGATTTATCTATTGAAATGCAAAACAGTTTTATAGAAAACGCCCTTCAAAAAATCGGACTTGAATTCAACGAAAATTTAATAAAAATAATATTTTCGCTTTGGAATTTGTTTATTACTGAAAAAGCTTTACTTGCCGAAATTAATCCTTTATTTGAAACAAAGGACGGTGAATTTATAGCAGGGGACGCAAAAGTCATTTTGGATGATAGCGTTGTTGATCCAAAATCAAAACCTTTTCTTGATTTGAATGGAGATATTGCAGTCATTGCTTCTGGTGGCGGAGCTTCACTTTTAAATTTGGATGCTTTGATAAAAAATGGGGGTAAACCAGCAAATTACGTTGAGTATTCCGGAAATCCTTCTGCTGATACGGTAAAAGAGTTAACTAAAAAGGTTCTATCGAGGCCAAACCTAAAGGGCTGTTGGGTTGTTGGTGGCACTGCAAATTTTACAGATATTTATGAGACCATGCTGGGTTTTGTCGAAGGTTTGAAGGAAATTAATCCCAAACCAAATTATCCAATTGTTATTCGCAGGGATGGTCCAAGGCAAAAAGAAGCTTTTGAAATGTTAAAAAAAGAAGGCAAAGAGTACGGTTTTGATTTTCATCTTTTTGGTCCAAAAACTTCGATGGCAGAATCCGCAGAGATAGTTGTAGAGCTGGCGTATAAAAACTTATGATTTACGACTTCAGATTTAAGATTTATGGAAATCATTTATAATTTATATAGCGTAAATCGTATATTTTAAATCTTAAATTCCCAATGTCCATTTTAATAAACAAAGAAACAAAAGTTTTAATTCAAGGAATCACTGGAAAAGAGGGTGGGAAAGCAGCTCGTGAAATGATGAATTACGGAACGAAAGTTTTAGCTGGTGTTAGTCCTGGGAAAGGTGGAGAAAAAACACCCGAAGGAATTCCGGTTTTTAATTCTGTGAAAGAAGCTATCGAAAAATTTCCGGATATAAATGTGAGCTTAATTGTAGTGCCTCCGGCATTTGCAACTAGTGCAGTTCTCGAAGCAATTGAAAATGGAATTCCTTTGATAAATATTTTAACAGAAAAAATCCCCGTTTTTGATGTTGCTAAAATTATTGCTTTTGCTAGAAAAAAGAATATAAAAATTGTCGGCCCAAGTTCTGTTGGGATTTTAGTTCCTGAAGTCGTGAAAATTGGAAGTATCGGCAGTTCTTTAATTGCAACAAAAATTTTTGAGCAGGGTTTTGTTGGAGTTGTTTCTAAAAGCGGCGGTATGACAGCAGAAATTTCAAGGGTTCTCACAGAAGCAGGTTTGGGGCAAAGCACAGTTGTCGGGATTGGTGGTGATCAACTAATTGGTTGCGATTTCTCTGATATTTTGCTTGAATTCGAAAAAGATCCAGATACAGAAGTGACAGTTATTTTTGGAGAAGTCGGCGGGACTTACGAGGAACAATTGGCCGAAAAAATAAAAAAAGGAGAAATAAAAAAACCGGTTATTGCGTTGATCGCTGGGCAGTTTACAGAGACCTTGCCCGAAGATTCGGTTTTGGGCCATGCTGGTGCTATCATAAATAAAGGTAGAGGAAGCGCTCAGTCTAAAATTCGGGCTTTAAAGAGTGCCGGAACTTTTATCGCCGAGACGCCAGAGGAAATTCCAGATATAATCAAAAAAATTTTAAAATAAAAATATGAATCCCGTTAGTGATAAATACGTTATGAATACAGAAAAAACATTACAAAATAAGATAATAGGTCGTTTTTATTAAAAACTCTAAAAAGATAACGGGAATGCCTTTAGGTATTTCATATCACTAACGGGATGAATTTCAAAACAAAAATTAGTAAGACAAAAGATGGAAATCACACTATTTATGGGCATGATTTGCTAGATTTAATAGAGAAAAAATCTTTTTCTGAAGTCATTTTTTTACTTTGGCGCGAAAATTTTCCAACAAACGAGGAAAAGGAGTTGTTGGAAGCGGTTTTAGTCGCTTCAGTTGAAAATGGAATTGAGGCCCCATCGGTTTTTGTACCAAGAGTTTCAGTTTCAGCTGGTAATTCTATGCACACAGCTTTAGCCACTGGAATTTTATCAATAGGGGAAAATCATGGTGGTGCGGCTGAAAAGTGCGCCGAACTTCTTAAAAGTGGTTTAAAAGCTGGTGAAATTGTAGAAAAAAATAAAATTATTGCCGGTTTTGGTCACAAAATTTATAAAGACAAAGATCCAAGAGCAGAAGCGATTTATCAAAAAGCTAAAAAATTAGGATTTCCTTGTGAATTCTTTGATTTAGCGTACGAAATTGAAAGTGAGCTAGAAAAAAAAGCGGGTAAAAAAATTCCTCTTAACATTGATGGTGCAATTGCCGCGGTGATGTTGGAATTAAAAATTGACCCTTCTTTCGGTAAAGCATTATTCGCTTTGGCACGATTAGTCGGTGCGTCTGCTCATGTTAAGGAAGAAATGGAACAGAAAAATAGTTATCATAGATTAGAAGAAAGTGATGTTGAAAATCTTTAATTGTTTTTAGTAGAATGAAAAAAGCTATTGTCGTAATTGGTGGGGGGCTGGTAAAAGTCGGAGAAAATTGGAAAACTATTGATTTTAAAGAAGGAGGCGATGATTTTGCTCCTAGTAATGATCGTTGGCGGGTTGAAGCTGGGGCGGTGCTTTGGCACAAAAATCCAGAATATGTGATCATTGCCTCTGGTGGAAGAGGTCAACTTTCAAAAATTCCTGGCGTACCAACTTTGGCGGAAGTAATAAAAAAAGAGCTTGAAGAGTTGGGCGTATCCGGAGAGATAATAAAAGAAGAGAAATCCGGTAATACTTTAGAACAACTTCAAGAATTAGGAGATCTGATTTCTACTAAGGATTTAAAAGAAGTTATAATTCTTTCGAACGAATGGCAAATTCCTAGAATAAAAGCTATATTTGAATTATATCCGGGCCTTAAGGAAGTTTTTAAAAACGTTTCAGTTAAGTTTGTTTCAGCCGAGGATGTTTTAATTGAAGCGGACAGAGAAACTTGGCAAGTGAAGGTTGAGGAGGCAAGAGGAAATCTAGAAATGAAAAAACGATTTGATTTAGAAAAACACGGAGTTGAGCAAATAAAAAACGGTACTTACAAGTTTAAAACTTACAGAGATGACAAAAAATCTTAACCAAAAAATAAAATTTCGCCCTGTTTCTGTAAGCGATGCAAAAATTCTTTTGGATTGGAGAAATGATCCAGAAACCAGGAAACAGTCGATAAACACTGAAGAGGTGAAATTAGATAGACATATAGAATGGCTAGAAAATTCAATTGTTAATCCAAATCGCAAGCTTTTGATTGCTCTTTTAGGAGAAGAGCCAGTTGGAACGGTAAGACTCGACACAGAAGAACCTTATTCTGAAATTTCTTGGACAGTTGCTCCTTCTGCACGCGGAAAGGGTGTAGGGACGAAGATGATCGAATCGGCATTAGAATTTTTTAACTGCCCAATAAAAGCAAAGATTAAACCAGAAAATATTGCTTCAATAAAACTTGCAGAAAAAGTCGGTTTTAAAAAGATCTCAGCAAATGAGGAAATTACTGAATGGGTTTTTGATCCGAAAGAAAAAAATGAATAAAAAAGAAAAAATGATATTAGTAACTGGTGGAGCAGGTTTTATCGGTTCGCACTTGATCGAAGAGTTGGTAAAGAACCCAGAAAACAAAGTGATTTCTTTGGACAATTATTTTACTGGAAAGGTTGAAAATCATATAGCAGGAGCCGAATATCGAGAGGGCGACACACGAGAAATTGAAAAAAATATCTTAGAAAAACCAGATATCGTTTATCATCTCGGAGAATATTCTCGAGTTGAAAAAAGTTTTGATGATGTGGAAACTGTTTGGAATCTAAATGCACTCGGAACTTTTAAAGTTTTAGAATTTTGCCGAAAAACAGGAGCAAAAATGGTTTATGCTGGTTCAAGCACAAAATTTGGAGATAATGGTTTAGGAATTCACCAAAGCCCGTATGCTTGGACTAAAGCTGTTAATACAGAATTGGTTAAAAACTATGGAAATTGGTTTGGCTTAAAGTATGCCATTACTTATTTTTATAACGTTTACGGTCCAAGAGAAATTTCCGAAGGTTCTTACGCGACTGTTATAGGAATATTTAAAGAACAACTTAGAAAGGGGATTCCACTCACAGTAGTTTCTCCGGGCGATCAAAGGAGAAATTTTACCCATATCAAAGACATTGTTAAAGGACTTATTTTGGTTGGAGAAAAAGGTGAAGGTGATGAATATGGTTTGGGTGATGAGAGAAGTTACTCTATTTTCGAAATTGCCGAAATGTTTGGAGGTGAAATAAAGATGTTGCCAGAAAGAAAGGGAAATCGTTTGGGATCTTCGATTGATACTTCAAAATCTAAAAATTTGGGTTGGCGGGCTGATTTGAAGGTCGAGGACTATATAAAAGACCTGATCTCTAGTGTCTAGTCTTTTGTGTTGTATTTTTTTGTGTTAAATTATGAAAATGGATTTTGAAAAGATTTTAAAATATGTGGTCTTAGGGGGGCTTTTTCTTGTAACTCTTATACCCTTATTTGTAGCCAACAGCCTTTTTTTCCCTTTCATAACTGGTAAAGCTTTTGCTTTTAGAATTTTAATAGAAATAGTTTTTGTTGCCTGGTTAATTTTAGTCCTCTTAAACAAGGATTACCTACCGAGATCTTCTAAAATTTTGTGGTCTTTCTTGGTTTTTGTATTTGTAATTACGTTAGCCGATATTTTCGGTTTCAACCCTTACGTAAGTTTTTGGTCAAATTTCGAAAGAATGGAAGGATTAGTTTCTCTACTGCACCTAGGAGCCTTTTTTGTTGTTATCGGATCTGTTTTCAATAGAAAAAATTGGGACGTCTTTTTTAAAGTTTCGTTGGGAGTTAGTCTAATAATTTGTTTTTACAGCTTACTCCAAATTATGGACGTGATTACTATAAATCAGGGCGGAGTTAGAGTTGATGGTACTTTGGGTAATGCAATTTATCTAGCGGTTTACCTCATGTTCCATGCTTTTCTCAGCACTTTTTACTTTTTCAAATCGGAAGGATTCAAAAAATGGTTTTACCTGGGTCTAACTGTTTTTGAACTTATAATTCTTTATTTCACTGCTTCTAGAGGAGTGGTGCTGGGTCTTGTTGCAGGAGCAATTGTGTCAGCGAGCTTGATAGCTCTCTTTGAAAAAGATAGAAAAACCCTAAGAAGAACCGCCGGATTAGTATTACTGACAATCTTCATATTGATAGCCGGTTTTTTTGTCATTAAAGATACTCAATTTGTTAGGAATAATGAAACTTTGGCAAGATTCTCGGATACTTCTTTTGAGAAATTTAAGACAGAAGGAAGATATTTTATTTGGCCAATGGCAGTTGAAGGTATAAAAGATAGACCGATTTTAGGTTATGGACACGAAGGTTTTCAATTTGTCTTTGATGGAAAATACAATCCCGATCTTTATGGTCATGAGCCATGGTTTGATCGATCTCACAATATTTACTTGGACTGGATGATTGTAGGTGGAATTTTAGGATTAACTTCTTTTTTATCAATTTTTCTCCTTACTTTTTGGAAACTTCGAAAAACTAATAATTTCTCAGTAATTGAAAAAAATATTTTAGCTGGTCTCTTGGTTGCGTATCTTTTTCAGGGGATTTTTATTTTTGATAATTTGACAAGTTATATCCTCCTATTTTCAGTAATTGCTTTTATTTGGAGCCAGAGCGCAGAAGATTCAAAAATTGGATATAACTTAATTTCAAAGTTTAACAATAAAAATTTAAAACTTGCTTACTCAGTAACATCTCTCGTTCTTTTGGTCATTTTTATTTACATACTAAATGTTAAGCCTCTTTTGGCCAATAAAAATTTACTTTTTGCGATTCATCCTAATAATTCGCCTGAAGTTAGGTTGGATTATTTTAAAAAAGTTTTTGAATCCGATACTTTTGGTAGTACCGAAGCTCTGTATCAATTAATGCGCGCAAGTATGACTTTAGGTTCAAATCCTAACGTTCCCAATGAGATTAAGAGTGAGTACTTAGCCCTTTCTGAAGAAAATATTAGGAAATTAACTCAAAAATTTAGTGAAGCCAAACTATTTCTAAACTCAGGATCATTTTATAACAGTATAAACCGACCTGACGAAGCTCTAAAATATTTAGAAAAGGCTAAGGAATTTTCTCCAACTAGACAAGATATTTATTTAGAAATTGGGATTTCATATTTTTCTTTAGGTCAAACACAGAAAGCGATTGATAATTTTAATTATGCAATAGAACTACAGCCAAACAATTCTGAAGGTAATGTGCGTGCTGCTATTACGCTTTTGTACTCCGGTAATCAAGAAGAAGCGGAGCGTTTTTTGGCCAAAATAGACGAGAGTACTTACTATTCTGATAATAGAATTTTAAACGCTTTTGCTGCGGGTAAGCAGTACGATAAGGTCTTAGAAATATGGCAAAAGCGAGTTGAATCTAATCCGTCGAATATTTCAACAAGACAATCTCTTGTCGGAGCTTACATATTAATTGGACATCTTGAGAAAGCCATCGAAGAATTAAACACGATAATCAATTTAGAACCTTCTTTTAAAGAAAGTGGAGAATATGCGATAAAAGAAATTCGAGCTGGTCGAGGTAGACAATTGGTTCAATAAAGATTAAGCTTTAGCTTGCAATTTTTTGGGTAGTATGCTATCATAGAAGATGTGAGTGACCTTGCGTCTCTCCAAATAAATGAATGTCTGCGAAAGTCGCCCTTCGGGGCGTTTTTCGTTTGTGTTTTTTTATTGTTTGAGCTGTCTGATTCTGATATATTTAATCTAGATTTGTGCCAAGTCATGACCGGCTGTTAGCACTCACATAAAAGACATTTATTTTGGAGTTCGCGGCGGCCGGTCGTGTTTTGGCGTAAATTCTGCCTTGATTAGGTATAAAACCTAAAAACTGTTTATGATTAGAGAAAATATCTCACTTAAAGAATTCAACACTTTTAAAGTTGGTGGTAAGTCACGATATTTTTATGAATTAAAATCTAATGATGATTTATTAAAAATTGCAGATTTCCTGGAGTCTGAAAAGGTACCGTTTGTTGTTTTAGGTTGGGGTTCTAATGTTTTGATTTCAGAAGAAGGTTTCCATGGTTTGGTGTTAAAAATCTCAACTGACAAAATTGAATGGAAAGAGAAAGATGGCGGTGTTTTTGAAGTAATCGTTGACTCGGGTGTTTCTTGGGATGATTTAGTTAGTCAGTCAGTAGAAAAAAATTTGTACGGCTTAGAAAATTTATCAGGTATCCCAGGAACTGTTGGTGCGGCTCCTGTTCAAAACATAGGCGCTTATGGAACAGAAATTAAACACACACTCTCTTCTTTGGAAGTTTTCGATTTAAAAGACAAGAACTTTAAAATTTTAAATTTGAAAGATTGTGACTTTGGTTATCGTGACAGCATCTTCAAGAAATCCGAAAATAAAGATTTAGTTATTACAAAAGTTCATTTTATTCTTTCCAGGAAAGGGGAACTTAATTTGTCCTACAAAGATCTAAAAAATTATTTCGCATCGAAGCCAAATCCTTCTTTGTCTGAAGTGAGAAACGCTGTTTTGAAAATTAGATCTGAAAAATTTCCGGATCTTAAAAAAAATGGAACTGCGGGATCTTTTTTTAAAAACCCAATTATCTCTGAAGTTAAGTTAGAGGAATTAAAGTTAGAATTTCCAGAAATTCCTTATTTCTCAACAGAAAACGGACAATTTAAAATATCTGCTGCGTGGATTTTAGATAAGGTTCTAGATGTTAAGGGTAAGTATTTTGATCAAGTTGGTTTTTTTGAGAAACAACCTATCGTGGTTGTTAATTTAGGCGGAGCTTTGTCCCATGAAATAAAAAAAGTTACTGATGAAATAATTTTGAAAACAAAAAAACTAATTGGAATTGATTTAGAAAGAGAAGTTACACTTGTTGGTGAATTTTAAATTTGAAATCATAAATTTAAAATATAAAATTAAATAGTTATCCACATTCGTTTTACAAAAACATTGTTTTTGTAATTTAGTTGTACGATAATTATGTTAGGTCGTGCGTTTGTTGTGCAAACAACAAACTTCTTTAAAAATAATTATTGTTGATTGATAAAAATTAATTTATTCAATCACAATGATATAAATGGCAACAAAAAGAAAGACAACAAAGAGAAAGGTAGCTGCTAAAAAGCCAGCAAGAAGAAAGTCTGCCGCAAAGAGAACAACAAATAGAAAGACTACTGCTCGAAAGACAACAAGAAAGTCCACAACAAGAAGAAGGCGATAAACTTTTTCCGTTTAGGACTTCCTAAAAGCTCTCATGGGTAAACCAGCGAGAGCTTTTGTCTTTTTTGTGGTGGTTTTTTTATTGTCCAGATTCGTCGATTGGCAAATTAGGGAAAATAAAATGAAAACTCACAACAGAGTGTTTTTATGTTAAAATGGCTTGGTTATGAAGCTTTTTAAAGGTTTAGATGATACAGGCGGAAAGATAGTAAAGTCTTTAAAACCCTTGGTATCTGAGGTAAATTTCTTAGAAACAGAGGTTTCTTCTTTAAAAGATGAAGATTTTAAGGTTAAAACTGAAAATCTTAAAGATCGTATTGATAAAGGCGAAAAATTAGACGATATTTTAAGTTATGCTTTCGCTTTAGTTAGAGAAGCAGCAAAAAGAACTCTTGGTCAGAGACATTTTGACGTGCAACTTATAGGCGGAGCTGTTTTGCATAAGGGTGATATTGCCGAGATGAAGACAGGAGAAGGAAAAACTTTGGTTGCTACTCTAGCGGCTTATCTCAATGCTCTAGAAGGAAAAGGTGTCCATGTCATAACAGTTAACGATTATCTTGCACGCAGAGATGCTATATGGATGGGTCAAATTTATACTTTCTTGGGTCTAACGGTGGGTTGTATAAATCATGAAGAAAGTTTTTTGTATGATCCCGAACACAAACAAAATAATATTGATTCACTTGATGAAAAACGTGACAAGCTCGGAGGTTTTAAAGTTGTCCATGAGTTTTTAAGACCTTGTGAAAGAAGAGACGCTTATCATGCAGATATTACTTATGGAACTAACAATGAATTTGGCTTTGACTATCTACGGGATAATTTAGAATACGATAAAGACAAAATAAGACAAAGAGATTTTCACTATGCCATAGTTGACGAGGTTGACTCGATCTTGATCGACGAGGCTCGTACTCCTTTGATAATTTCAGCACCCAGTGCTGATGCTGAAAGTTTGTACCAGGTATTTGCTCGGGTTGCTGAAAGAATGAATGCTGATATTGATTTTGAAGTTGACGAGAAGTTGAAAGCCGTTACTTTAACTGATGCCGGAATTAACAAAGCCGAAGATTTGTTAAAAATTGATAATATCTATACAGAACAAGGAGTAAAATTGGTTCATCACCTAGAAAATGCGGTAAAAGCTAAGGCTTTATTCAAGAAAGACACCGATTATGTCTTAAAAGATGGGGAGGTAATGATTGTGGATGCTTTCACTGGCCGAATGCAACCCGGACGTCGTTGGTCGGGAGGTCTCCACCAAGCAATCGAAGCTAAAGAAAACGTAAAGATTCAACAAGAATCGCGGACATTTGCTTCAATCACATTCCAAAATTATTTTAGAATGTACAAAAAACTGTCCGGAATGACTGGAACGGCACTTACTTCTTCTGAAGAATTTTACCGAGTTTATGGTTTAAACGCTGTCGTTATCCCAACAAACAGACCGATTCAGAGACTCGATAAAAATGATCTTATTTTCCAAACCGAAAAAGGTAAACTCAAGGCTCTATCTAGAAAAGTAAAAGAATTACAAGAAAAAGGCCAACCTGTTTTGATTGGAACAGTTTCGATTGAAAATAATGAAGTAGTTTCAGAATATTTAAAAAGATCTGGTGTTAGACATGAAGTTTTAAATGCAAAAAATCACGAACGAGAAGGAGAAATTGTTGCCCAAGCCGGAAGGATTGGGGCAGTTACAATTGCTACTAATATGGCTGGTCGTGGGGTAGACATTAAACTTGGAGGAAATCCAGGAAGTGTGGAAGAGTATGAAAAAGTTAAGGGGCTAGGAGGACTTTTCGTTTTAGGAACTGAACGACACGAAGCTAGACGTATTGATAATCAACTTCGAGGTAGATCGGGCCGTCAAGGCGATCCAGGAGAGACCCAATTTTTCATTTCTTTAGAAGACTCTTTAATGAGAGTTTTTGCTAAAGATATGGTGAAAAGTATGATGGGTAAACTTGGCATAGCCGAAGATGAACCAATTGAAAATCGGCTTATCACTCGCTCTCTTGAAAGTGCGCAGACAAAAATAGAAGGTTTCAATTTTGATGCACGAAAACACGTTCTTGAGTATGATGATGTTTTAAATTTCCAAAGATCTATAATTTATAGTCGACGCAAAAAAATTCTTTTAGGTGAGAACTCTGGAGTGGATGAATTTTTAAATCAGGTCAAAGAAGAAAATTCAGCAGAAATTTTCGAAAAAAAGAAGGAAGAGTTGGGCTATGAGAGATTTTACAAAACAGTCAGAACTTTAACTTTACAAGCTTCTGATTTTCTTTGGGTGGATCATTTGGAAATGATGGATTATCTTCGTTCCAGCGTTAATCTGCGAGCTTACGGACAGCGTGATCCACTGGTAGAATATAAGAAAGAAAGCTTAAAATTGTTTAAAGAGATGGAAGAAGCGCTTAAACATCAAGTTTTTCAAACAATCTCTAATCTGAGTGTCGAGGCATTAGATAATCAGAAGACTTCTGCACCAAAAAAGATTGTTATTCCAGAATCAAAAAATTCAGAAAAAGTTGGCCGAAATGACCCATGCCCTTGCGGAAGTGGTTTGAAATTCAAAAAATGCGGGCTTATTAATGCGCCGGAGCATAAAAAATAACTTCAAATCAAATAAAAACATCGAATGTTTCTTTAAGAACATGATATACTTTCTTCATAGGTATTAATAATTATTTTAAGGTAAGAATGAACCAAAGGCGGGCATTACTCAATATATTTTTATTTTCAATAATCTTAGGGTTATTTTTTGGTATAAATGCGGAAGTTTCTGCTGATACAGAAGGACCGAATAGTCCTACGTCTGGGACTAATGATACGAGTTTCGGTAGCTATTTGTGGATAAATCCTGAAAGAATAACAGCAGACGATGGGAGTTACGCAAACAGGCAAGTAGGAAACAGCACTTATTATCTCAAAGGCACAGATTTTAATTTTTCTATTCCTTCTGGCGCAACAATTGACGGAATTGTCCTAGAAATAGATAAATATGCAAATCTTGCTGGTTATATAAAAGATGTTCGTGTCCGCATTGTTAAATCTGACGGAACGATCGGAACTACAGACAAGGCAGATACTTCTAACTTTTGGTCAGATTCGGACACTACTACGACGTATGGGAGCTCTAGTGATTTATGGGGCGAAACTTGGACATCCTCGGATATTAATGATGTTGATTTTGGTGCGGTCCTTTCTGCGAATTGTCCTGTTAACTGTGAATTCGGTACCATACCTGCTGGCGTCGATAACTTCCGTATCACTGTTTATTACACTCTAGATGTGACCGCCCCATCTGTCATATACTTCAATCCAGCCGACGGTTCAACCGATGTCGGAGTCAACTCGACATTTGAAATAGCTTTCGATGAGGATATCGCCACCTCAACCGGTAACGTTACGATAAAGAAAACATCGGACAACTCTACAGTTGAAACTATCGATATTGAATCATCATTGGTAACAGCTTCATCTACAACAGCTTTAATCATTAATCCCTCGACAACTCTAGATGGCGAAACCTCCTACTACATCCAGATTGATGCGACAGCAATCGACGATACTTCAGGTAATAGTTATTCAGGAATCAATGACACAACCACATGGAACTTCACCACAGCCGATGTCGATGCGCCTATAGTATCAACTCTCTCTCCAACAGACGATGCCACGAGTGTAGCTACAAACTCAAATCTAGTAATCACCTTTAGCGAGTCAGTAGATGCCGAATCAGGAAACATCTCTATCTACAAATCAGACGATACTTTAGTCGAAGCCATAGATGTTACTTCCGGACAAGTCACCGGTTCTGGCACAGACACCGTAACCATTAACCCTACTTCTGACCTCGAAGAAAATACAAGCTACTATATCCAGATTGATGCTACCTCTTTCGATGATCCATCCGGAAATTCCTTTGCTGGAATCTCAGACGAGACAACTTGGAGTTTTACGACAGCGGACGAAACTAACCCCACTGTCTCTACCTTCTCTCCTCTGGACAATGCATCCGATGTCTCTATCGGTACCAACATGACGATCACCTTCAATGAATCTGTGGTCGCTGCTTCTGGTAATATTACAATCAAAGAATCTTCAGGCGATACAGTGGCGGAAACAATCGCCGTAACCAGTTCTAAAGTTACTGGTTCTGGCACAAACACTATAACCATTAATCCTGAAAACGATCTAGGTTCCGGTATCGAATACCATATTCTAATTGACGCCACTGCTTTTGATGATACGGCAGGAAACTCATTTGATGGGATTTCAAATTCGAGCACATGGAATTTTTCAACCTACAAGGCACCTGAAGTTGGGTACTACTACAGACCACCAACAGAACCACAAACTTTGTCAAAAGAAGCTTTGTACAATCAGATAGAAAAACTTTTAAAAGAGCTTCTCAAGCAATATGAGGAACTTTTTGACAGTCAATTGCTAAATCCTACCCCTTTATCAATCAGCACTTTTTCCCGCGATCTAGAGCTTGGTTCTCGTGGAGAAGATGTCCGCAACCTTCAAAAATACCTAAACTCCAAAGGCTTTCTGGTTTCAGTAGAAGGTCTAGGATCACCCGGGAACGAGACGGACTATTTCGGTCAACTCACGAAAGATGCTCTGATACGTTTTCAAAAATTAAACAACATACAACCCACCGAAGGATATTTTGGGGTGAAGACAAAGAATTTTCTGAGAATACTACAAGACTAGAAGATCCTATAGGGTGAGTATAGAATAATAAATTGATGAATTCTTTTATGCTAAGTAAAAATATTTTTGAAAACTACAAAAGAGACCTATTTTATATTTTGTAATAAATGTCCGAAAAAATTCTTACTCTCTGTATAATTCATCAGCACCCTAAAGTTCTTTTGGGAATGAAAAAGCGTGGTTTTGGCGCTGGTAAGTGGAATGGGTTCGGTGGGAAGGTGATGGATGGCGAGTCAATAGAGGAAGCGGCCAGAAGGGAAGTTAGGGAAGAAATTGACGTATATGTTTCAGATTTAGAAAAAGCTGGCGAACTCAATTTTGAATTTAAAAATAAACATGGAGAGAAATTAAAAGTTCATGTTTTCAGAGTCGAGGATTTTCAGGGCGAGCCTGTTGAGAGTGAAGAAATGAAGCCAGAGTGGTTCTTCATAGATCAGATTCCTTTTAAAGATATGTGGCCGGATGATGTTTATTGGTTGCCACTTTTTTTTGCTCGCAAAAAATTTGTAGGCCATTTCTATTTCGCTGATGAAAATACATTGATTGATCGGAAAATAGAACTAATAAATTAAAAAACACTATATTAGAAGTGGTGTTGGAGAAGATCGACAAAAACGTGTTTTTGTCTTAGAATGGGGCATTAATACTAATTTTTTCTTATGGTAGAAGTTTTTAATCAAATTCTTTCAATTTTAACCCTAGGGCTTAATGTCCTCTTTTTGGTTATCATTTTAGCGATTGTTTTCAAGAGATCAACCCTTGATGAGAAGTTCTTTATTTTTGTAAAAAAATATTCTTATGAATTTATGTTCTTATTATCAGTTGGAGGCATAGTTGGAAGTCTTATTTATTCTGAAATTATAAATTTCGCACCCTGCAATCTATGTTGGTGGCAAAGAGTTTTTCTTTATCCGATTGCTTTCATTACGACTTTAGCTTTATTTAAAAAAGACAGAACAGCTAACGATTACTTACTAACTCTTTCTATTCCTGGAGCCTTAATCGCTCTTTATCACAGTGCTCTTCAAATTTCATCTAATATCAATCCGTTTCTCTGCACAGGATTAGAAGAGGATTGCGCGACCGTTTATTTTGTAAATTTCGGATTTGTAACCCTGCCTTTTATGGCCTTTTCGGTTTTTGCACTAATAGCAATCATAGCTTTCATCAGCCGGAATTTTGAGAATTTGAAATAGAAAATGGATAAAAAAATAAAAAAAATAAATATTGTCACTCACGATCAAAGTTTCCACGCGGATGATGTTTTTACGGTGGCTACTTTAAGTATTTTAAACAAAGGGAAAATAAAAATTCAAAGAACAAGATCTAAAAAATTGATAGAAAAAGCGGATTTTGTTTTAGATGTTGGTGGAATTTACGATGGTAAGACTCGATTTGACCATCACCAAGAGGAAGGTGCGGGAATCAGAGCGAACGGAACGCCTTTCGCTACTTTCGGTTTAATTTGGAAAAAATTTGGAACAAAAGTCTGCGGGAGTCAAAAAATTGCCACTTGCGTTGAAAAGAGGCTGGTGCAATTTATTGATACTCAAGATAATGGCGTGGACAGTTTTAGGCCAACAAAAGACTTTTCACCATATACAATTTCAGATCTAATCGCTTCTTTAAATCCAACTTGGAATGAAAAACTTGATTACGACAAGTCTTTTAATACAGCGGTTAAATTTGCCGAGAAGATTATTTTACGAGAAATTGCAGTAGCAAGCGCGAAGTTGGAAGCAGAGGGGTTCATTAAAAAAGCTTATGAAAAAAGCCAAGACAAAAAAATTTTAGTTCTAAATAAAAACTATGCTTGGAAGGATTCAATTTCGGATTACCCAGAAGTTTTATTTGTTGTTTACCCTAAAGGTAGTCTTTGGAGAGCTAACGCGGTTAGAAAAAACAATTTAAGTTTTGACTCAAAAAAACCTTTTCCTAAAAGTTGGGCAGGGAAGACAGACGAAACTCTCTCAAAAATAAGCGGTGTCCCTGATGCAAAGTTTTGTCATCGAAAATTATTTTTGGCTGTCGCTGATTCAAAGGAGGGGGCTATAAAATTAGCTATGAAGGCTAAGGAACAATAATAATATGTTAGTTGATGAATTAAAAATTTTTATAAAAGCCGGAAAGGGTGGCGACGGTGTTGTCCGTTGGAGGCATGAAAAAGGAAAAGAATTTGCTGGTCCGGCCGGAGGTGATGGAGGTAGAGGTGGCTCTGTTTTTATTAAGGCTACAAGAAATATTTCATTGTTAGCTCGTTACAAACATTTAAAAGAAATTGATGCAGAAAATGGAGGTGCTGGAGCAAATAATAGTTGTCATGGAAGAGATGGGGATGATTTGATTTTAGAACTTCCTGTTGGATCTGTTTTAACTAATTTAGAAACTCAAGAAAAATTTTCTCTCGACTTCGAAGATCAAGAAATAGAAATTCTAAAAGGTGGTCGGGGTGGATTGGGAAACGAACATTTTAAATCCTCAACAAATGTTCGACCGAAAAATTTTACTTTAGGAAAACATGGGGAAGAAGCAAGGTTTTTTATAGAATTAGAACTCATAGCAGACATCGGTTTTGTCGGGCTTCCTAATGCTGGAAAAACCAGTCTTTTGAATGCGCTAACTGGTGGAAAACATAAAGTTGGGGATTACCAATTTACAACACTAGAGCCTAATTTGGGAGCATTTTTCGGTTTCGTTTTGGCAGACATTCCAGGCCTCATTGAAGACTCCTCTTCTGGAAAAGGGTTGGGTCATAAGTTCCTTAAACACATAAAAAGAACAAAAATCCTCCTTCATTGCGTTTCTGTCGAAGATAAAAACATTGATAAAGATTACAAGACTATAAGAAAGGAACTAAAAGGCTACCATGAAAATCTAGCAGAAAAGCCTGAATTGTTAGTATTAACCAAAACTGACACGATATCTCCAGAAAACTTAGAAGAACTCATTGAGGAAGCTAAAAGTATAAATCCAGATACATTTTCTGTTTCTGTTTTGGATAATGAAGCAGTTGAGTTATTGAAAAACCGATTAATTAAATTCTTACAGGACCTAAAATAGCTTTTCAGTAAAACTTTTTATGCTAGAATGTCCTGGCATGAGAGAAACATACACTCCAACCATTGGTCTGGAAGTTCACGCAGAGCTAAAGACTAAGACCAAAATGTTTTGTGATTCTTTAAACGATCCAGATGAAAAGAGTCCAAACAAAAATATTTGTCCAATTTGCACCGGTCATCCAGGAACTCTACCTACAATAAACTTCGAGGCAGTAAAAAATGTTTTGAAATTTGGCTTAGCAATTAACGGTAGCCTTGCTGATTTTTCAGAGTTCGATAGAAAAAATTATTTTTATCCGGACATTCCAAAGAGTTACCAAATTAGTCAGTATAAATATCCGTTAGTTTCTGGAGGTAAACTTTGCGGTGTAGATATAACAAGAGTTCATCTTGAAGAAGACACTGCAAAATCATCTCACGAAACAGGGGATTATAGTTTGGTTGATTTTAACCGGGCTGGAATTCCCTTGATGGAATTGGTGACTGAGCCTGTTATAAAAAGCCCTGAACAGGCCGCATCTTTCGCTAAAGAACTTCAGCTTCTTTTAAGGTATTTAAATATTTCTGATGCAGACATGGAAAAAGGTCATATGCGAATTGAGGCAAACATTTCAGTAAGTAAGAATGAAAAGTTTGGCACAAAAGTTGAAGTAAAAAATCTGAACTCATTTAGATCGGTAGAGAAAGCAATCAAATTTGAAATAGAAAGACACGTTGAAGTTTTAGAAAGGGGAGAGAAAATTGTACAAGAAACAAGAGGGTGGGATGAAATAAAAGAAGAAACTTTTTCTCAAAGACTCAAAGAAGAATCACATGATTATCGTTATTTTCCAGAGCCAGATTTACCCAAATTAAAAATAAGTGAGATAGCTGAGTTCAGCGCGGAAGAATTGAAAAAAGATTTACCAGAGCTGCCATGGAAGAGGAGGGAGAGGTTTAAAAGCTTAGGTTTGAAGGATGAAATAGTTGAGATATTCGTAAGAGATAGGCAGGCTGGAGACTTCATGGATCGGGTGCTTTCTGAGCTAGAAAATGAAAAAGAATCAATTTTATTGGCTTTCAATATCGCATCTTCCGTACCATCAGAATTATTTTCAGAGCTTATTTCCGAAGAAAAAAAAGGGAGAGCTAAATCGTATTCTGTTTTGGTAAAAATGAGAAAAGAAAACAAATTGTCGAATCTAGCTGTTCAAAGTGTTTTGGCAATTTTAATAAAAGATGAAGGTGATCCAGAAGATATAGCAAACAAAAATGGATTGTTGCAAGAAAGCGATGGAAACAAAATAAACGAGATAATAGAAAAGATTATTTTAAGTAACCCTGAAGTCGTACAAGAATACAAAAGTGGAAAAATTTCCTCTTTAGAGTTTCTTATTGGTCAGGCTATGAAAGAATCTAGAGGCAAAGCTAATCCTCGGACTGTGCGCGAGCTCATGGTTAAGAAGCTCGACTAGTCGTCTAAGTGTTTTATTTGGAGTCGAACCGTTTCTGGTCCGGACTTCTTTTTAGGTGTGTAGCTTAGAGCGCTACTTTCTAATGAGTCTGTCAGTTTTGCGAGATCGTCAGTTTTATAGACCCTGTAATTATTCATAGGGTGTCTGACAGCTTTAAACTTACCGCTTTTGTCCCAGTTTCTGAGGGTTAGTGGGGAGACACCTAAGATGTCTGCTGCTTCTTTAATTGTGACGAATTTTTTCTCCATTAGAGTAAAAGATTAATAATCCTATACCAAGAATCATAACAAACTCAGGTTTTTAGTACAAGTTTATTAATGTTTACAATGTGGATTAGGTATTTACGTTGCTTTTTAAAAAACGGTCATATCTCTTGTAAAAATTAACATCGTGATTTTCTCGATTTCGACGATTATAATTTAAGTAAATAACTTGCAAATAACCGAATCGATTGTTAGTAAGCCTGAACTATCATAAAAACAGTGGAATAAAGATTTCCACGGTTAATTCAAAGTTATTTATGAAATACATATTTCTTGTCGTGTTATCCACATTAAGTTTAAACAAGGGGTAAATTTGAAGGACTAAAGATATATAATTTAGACATGGAAAAAGATCTCGATTTGGATGGTAAAAAATATATCTCGGCTAGACGAGCTTCTGAAATAAGTGGCTATAATTCTGACTATCTCGGACAACTTTGTAGAAGTGGAAAATTGGAATGTAAGCTGGTAAGTAGGTCTTGGTTTGTTACAGAAAAATCACTTCGGGACCACCAAAGTTCTAATGGAAGAAAAAAGTATGGATTAAAAAACCACATCGTTTTAGAAGATCCTATTTTTTTTAACCAGAATCAAAAAATACTTATTGATCATGAAAAAGCCGAAAGCTGGAAATCGAGTCAATTTTCCCAAAAGAATATTTTTGATAAAAAACTAGTCTCGGGCCTTTTTCTCGCAATTGTTATTTCCAGCCTATCTTTTTCCTTTGTTTGGAATTTGAATAATCCTGTTTCCAATTCCCAAAATAATGTTGCTTTTCAATATACAGAGAAAGTTGCAAATGTTTTAGGAAATTACACATCAAAAGATTTTCAGATCACTAATTTAAATATAGAAAGAATAAAAGAAAATTTTTCTAATAATTATTTAGCATTAAAAAATAAATTTAAAATTATATCGTTAGCAATTTTCAACAAAAATAATAATTATCTTGCACAAGAAGTTTTCGTAAATGAAAATGAAAAAGTTAACACACCACACTTTGCCCCAGAAGATGATAGAGGTGCAGTAATGATTCCTGTTTCGCAGTCGGATGTTTTGAGTCTTTCTAGAATAAGAAGTTATTTAAGAAATTCTTTTTCTGATGAGATAGAAATTGTTCCGGATGATAGTGGTGTTTCGGGCGTTATCAAACCAGTCTTTTCGGATCCAAATGACGAAGAATATTTCTACGTCATGGTTCCGATCAAATAATTAACATTAACTTACAAAATTATGTCAAATAACAGTGAATAAGAAAAAAGGTCGATCAAATTATCAAGCTAAGTTAAATAATATTAAATTAAAAGAATTATTAAGATCATGACTAAATTAAAAAAAATCTTGAAAGAATCAATCAGTATTACCTTGATTTCTTTCATAACTTTGGTTTCAGGTTTTGCTTACCTAGAGCCAAATATAACAAGTTCGGCAACTGATACGCATACAGTGAAGCAAACTGTAACAGCGGAAATCAGTTTCGTAGCTACACCAGCTGACGTAACAATGAGCCCCACTCTCGCAGGTACAACTGGAGGTACAGCAGATGGAGCAACACAATTTAGAATTGTTTCCGGTAATACTGCTGGCTTTACTCTTACTTTGAACACAGATACAAGTACTGGTATGGATGGTGACGATACGATCGGAGTCATTCCACCACTTACACCAACTGTCGTTAATATTCCAGATTATGCATTTACTTCTGCTCCAGCTAACACTGCTGAATTTGGCTATTCTGTTAACGCGTCAACAACTGGACAAATATCCCAACTTTTTAGAAATAACGGATCAAACACTTGTAACACGGGTTCGACTGAAACCGATGATAATTGTTGGTTAAACGCTTCTTCTTCTGCTGTCACAATTTTGAGCACGAGCTCTGCAACAGAATCTTCCGGTGCTACAACTTCCATAAAATATAGAGTTATTATTTCAGCCAATCCAGTACCAATCATTCCAAACGATATTTACACTGCCACAACAACATTGACCGCAACAAACAACTAATATGAAAAAGCAATTTATCAGAAATTCAGCAAAACTTAACAAAAAAATATTTAGCGTTCTAAGCTTCATATTATTTTTTGGTTTTGTTTTATTAGCGCCTTCAACATCGTTTGCTCAAGTTGATCATCCGTACTCAGTAGAAAAATTGTCTGATATCGGAACAAATAGAGATTTCGTTGTTGGCCCGGGTAAAGCTGAATTAGAAGTTAATCCAGGAGAAAGCCGAGTCTATCCTATTCAGGTTACTAATCGAATGGGTGAAACTAAGACTTTCAAAATTGAAGTCGAAGATTTTACTGGTTCGAACAATTCGGAGCAAACTGTCGTTCTTTTAGGTGACGAGAGAGGGCCTTATTCTCTGAAAGATTATCTCTCTGTCTCTGCGTATGAATTTACTTTAAGAAGTGGAGAAAGGGCAACTATCCCTGTGACTGTTTCTATTCCAATCGATGAAGAACCAGGAGGCCGTTATGGAAGTGTGATTGTAAGCACGGTCTCTACTAAAGCAGATCTTGAAGAAGGAAGTGCTGGTTCAGCAATCATCTCAAGAATTGGCGTTCTTTTCTTCGTGAAAATCCCCGGAGGTGTTGAACAAGCCGGAGTTCTTAAAGAATTTAGAACAAAGGCCGGCAAAAAAATCTTCGGACAAAATGAAATTGATTTTGAAATTTCGTTTGAGAATACAGGTTCTATCCACCTTAATCCTTACGGTGAATTAAGAATTAAAAATTGGCTTGGAAAAGAAGTTGGCAATGAAATAATCGATCCTTGGTTTGCTATGCCAGATTCCTTGCGTTTCCGAGAAATTTCTTGGGGGAGATCTTTTCTAATGGGGATGTATAAAGCAGAAGTCTCTATTAATAGAGGATATGGAGATGCTGGTGGAATTATTGATCAAGATTCATTTACCTTTTTCGTTATTCCTTGGAAACTTATTGTCGGTTTGTTGGGATCAATCATCGCATTAATTCTCATTGTCAGATTCTTCCTTAGTAAGTTTGAGTTAAAGAAAAAAGTCTAATTATTGGTAACATAATCAATTTCTTTTTGAAAAAGAAAAAATCAGAAATTATCTGTAGTGAAAACGCAGACCGGAAGGGGAGATTATTACCCCTGTTTTCGCTTTTCAACAAAAAAAGTCTTATTCTGTTGTTGCTGATTTTAATTCCCATTCTTGTTTTTGCTGACACAGAAGGGCCGAATAGTCCTGCGTCTGGGGCAGTTGATACAAGTTTCGGTAGCATTACATGGACAAATCCTGGGAACATAACAGCTAATGATACGAGTCGCGCAACTTTAAATGCAGCACAGTCAGACTCATATTATTTAAAAGGGACAGATTTTGGATTTTCTATTCCTTCTGGTGCAACAATTGACGGAATTATTCTGGAAATAGATAAATTTGCAACTTATGCTAGTTCGATAAAAGACGTTCGTGTTCGAATTGTAAAATCTGATGGAACAATCGGTACAACAGACAAGGCAGACACTTCTACATTTTGGCCGACCTCGGAAGCCGCCAAAACGTACGGAAGCTCAAGTGATCTGTGGGGCGAAACTTGGACTTATTCGGATATTAATGATGTTGATTTTGGTGCAGTCCTTTCTGCTGATTGCCCTTTCTGTGAATTTGGTCCTGTTCCTGCTTCCGTCGATAATTTTCGCATCACTGTCTACTATACTCTCGGCTCAACTTCTTATTACGTGATGAGCAGTTCTAATTACAAAATGGAGCGTGATAGCTTAAATAACGCAGGTCTCCGATCTACGAGTCCAAATTACATTCAAGAAAGCACGGTTGGTGAAGTTGGAACTGGAAAATCGGATAGCTCAAATTATTCTCTTCGCGCTGGATACCAGCAGATGGGAGAAGTTTATCTCGCAGTGTCTGCAATCAGCGACGTGGTTATGTCTCCTAATCTTGGTGGAATCACAGGAGGAACTTCGGACGGCACAACTCAATTTACTGTGACGACTGACAGCTCATCGGGTTATACGGTCGCTATCCAAACAGATTCAAATAACGGCATGGAGGGCGAAACGACATCCAGTGTCATTCCGTATTTAGATGAATCTTCTCCTTATGTACCAGATTATTCATTTACAACTGCTCCAACAAATTCTGCCGCATTTGCTTACACAATAAATGCATCAACTACAGGCGAAATTGTCCAAGCTTTTAGAAACAATGGTTCAAACGCATGTAATACAGGTTCAACAGAAACTGACGACAACTGCTGGATTGGGGCAACTACCACATCTCGGACAATCATAAACAGGACAAGTGCAGCTACAACTGGCGCTACATCAACCTTAAGTTATCGAGTAATTATTTCGGCCGATCCTCAACCTATTCTTATCGAAGATATCTACACTTCAACAACCACTTTGACGGTATTAGCCTTGTAAATTTTAAATTAATCAATGATTAAATCGTTCAAAATTAAATCATTCAATCAAAATTCAAAATTCCCCGGACACCAAAGTATGGCTTGGTATGGGGCAAGCAAAATTCAAAATTTTGTTGCTCTTTTCATTTTAATTTTTTTCTTGGCTTCCAGTTTTGTCTTTGCAGCTGATGACACACATACAGTTAAACAAATAGTTGGAGAACTTGTTGTTTTGCCTTCTGCGCCACAAAATTTAACAGCCACAGCAACCTCTACTTCTCAAATTGATTTAACCTGGGACGCTTCTGTCCCCGGTGATTTTGCTGTTGCAGGTTACACCATTTTTAGAGACGGAGTGCAGATTGATACGACAGCTGGATTGACCTATTCAGATACAGGACTTACTCCGTCAACGACTTATTCATATCAGGTTTCTGCATATGACACAGAGGGTAATGATGGCGATCTATCTAGTTCTGCTTCAGCTACAACTTTCGATGAAGAAGTGGACGATACAGGGGGAGATGCTGGCGGAGGCGGCGGAGGTTCATATTTTGAAATTAAAGAGCTTTCAGTGCAATCAGATTTTTATAACGCTTTTATAAAAATTGAAACGAACTTTGCTTCAAGGATGCTATTTAGATGGGGAAAAACTTCCAGTTATGAAGCCGAAATAATTTCTACAGGAGACTTAAAAAAGATACATACAATCAATCTTCAAGATTTGGAACCTAGCACAAAATATTATTTTGAATTTGAAGTTGTAGATAATATCGGTAGAAAAATCAAAGTTTCAAATCAAAGTTTCAAAACAGATTATTTACCAACTAATGATTTACTGCTCAACGTATCAAATTTCAAAGCTTTGTCTGATCAAGAAAAAATAAATCTTTCGTGGAAAAATCCGGCAATTGATTTTAAGGATATAAGGATTATTCGGTCGGCAAAATCTTTTCCGCGAGATCCATATGATGGCGAATTAGTCTATCTAGGTAAAGGCGAAAATTACACTGACACAGATCTCAAACCAAGCACTGATTATTATTACACCGCTTTTGTTGAAGATTACGACGGTAGGTTTTCTTCCGGTTCTATTGCTCGAGGAAGACTCTTGCTTCCGGGAGAAGAACAACCAGAATTATTTGCTGGAGTAATAGAACTTCCTCCATCACAAGTTAACGGTATGATCAATAAATTAACTTTACGAGATTTTCAGTTTATTCAGGATGGAGAAATTGTTCCAGTCATAAACGGCAATACAATTTTACTAAAAGGAGACCGAGTTTTTAAAGTTTTAATTAATTATGAAAAGTTGCCAGAGATTTTGAAAACCTTGGCCGTAACCCTTAAAGACCCTAATGATTCAGAAAAAGTTTTTAATTTTCTACTTCGAGTAAATCAAGATAAAACAGCTTATGAAGCCTCGGTCGCACCGCTTGGTCGTGAAGGACTCTTTGGTCTCAGTATTTCAATTTTAGATCATAAAAATAGAGGTCTAAAAAATTTAAGCGGTTTAGTTAAATCAAGTTTACCGTTTGGTGTATCGACTTGGAATTTTGATTTATTGTCGACTCTATTTTTGATTCTCCTTATTTTACTTTTCATTTTAATGGTGAGGTTTTTCAGGTCGATTCCAAATATTACAAAAAGACATGAAGCGGCCACGTAAATGAATTTTGAATTTAAAATTTCGAATTTTGAATCAATTAAAAATTTTAGAATGAACGAATCAAAAAACAAAACCAAATACGATTTAGAAGAAAGGACAGCTCTATTTGGAGAGAATGTTATTTCCTTATGTAAAAGATTAAAAATAACTACTGTAAACAGATCAATAGTTAGCCAACTCGTTCGTTCATCTACTAGTATTGGAGCTAACTATATGGAAGCCAATGGAGCAAGTTCTAAAAAAGACTTCAGGAATAAAATTTATATCTGCAAAAAAGAAACACAGGAGACAAAACATTGGCTAAGAATGCTTTCTCAAGCTGAACCAACATATAAAAAAGAAATACAGGTTTTATGGAAAGAGGCGCAAGAATTAACCCTTATTTTTGGAAAGATTGTATCTTCATTAAAACAATGAAAATTCAGAATTCAATCAAAATTCAAAATTACAGAAAATTAAATTCTAAATTTAGAATTTGGAATTTTGGGTCAATTTTAAATTCTTTAATTTTTAAAACATTTGAAATTAGAAAATCTAATCGAAATTCAAAATTAAAAATTCAAAATTTTAATCGCAAATTAATATCTGTGTTAATCGGTGTAGTAATAGCTTCATCTCTCTTAATCGGTGCCGACAGCGTAGATGCTGCCATAAATGAGAGAATAAATTATCAAGGAAAGTTGACCGACAGTACTGGCGTTGCGGTAACTAACGGAGATTACAGGATGTATTTTAGACTCTATACCACAGAAACTAGCGCTACCACTACTGCTATTTGGCAGGAGGATAGAAGTACAGATACCGGAGATCTTATTACTCTTACAAGCGGTCTATTTAGCGTAATGCTGGGTAGTTCGACAACTTTTACAAATGTCGACTTTAATCAAACTCTTTATTTAGGAGTTGAGATTTGCGGTATTTCGAGTGGCGCAAAGTCTTGCGATGGGGAAATGACACCAAGAAAAATGATCGGCGCAGTACCGGCTGCTTTTGAATCAAAAAAACTTTCTGGATTAGAGTCATGGCAGTTCTTACGATCTGACGCAGAAAATTCAACTTCAACTGCTTCTGCATTTTTACGAATAACTCAAAGCGGTGCTGGAAATATTGCAAATTTTGTTGGGCAGAGCTCAGCTTCTGTTTTGACCTTGCTTTCGAATAATAAAGTAGCTGTCGGAACTTCAACTCCATACGCAAAGTTTTCAGTATGGGGAGGTGGAACTGGAACGGGGACACTCGCGGAATTCGTCAACAGTGCCTCAAGCTCGGTCATGAGAATTCTAGACAATGGAAACATTGTTATCGGAACATCGACAGCTTCTTCTACTAATCCAAATCCGCTTCAAAAGTTGACGGTGCAAGATTTTAATCAAGGCACAGAAAAATCAGGACTATTTTCTGTTGATCAAATGCTTCTTTCACAACTCCATGGCGGTGCATACTTTGGAGGAATTGGTCTTACTGAAAATCAGTGGGGACTTAGTGGCTACGGTGAAAATTGGGAGGAGAAAGGACCAAGTGCAGATTGGTTTGATGTAGATTTATCTTCTAATGGTAAATTCCAAATTGCATCACCTACAACCGGATTTTTATATATTTCTTCAGATTACGGTAATACTTGGACCGCCCAAGATTCATCAAGAGGTTGGCGAGGTGTAGCGATGTCTTCTGACGGTAAGATTCAAACAGCACTTGTAGATGCGGGGAGTATTTATATATCAAACGACTATGGAGATACATGGTCGGCAAAGGGTACTTCCCAAAAATGGTGGGACGTAGACATGTCTTCTGACGGTAAGATTCAGACATCAGTAATTAGAGATTTAAACGGACCGATCTATGTATCAACCGACTATGGAAATACATGGACAGCAAAAGATTCAGGCGTTAGGCAATGGCAAGGGATTGCTATGTCTTCTGACGGAAAAATTCAAGCAGCCACAGAATGGTTGGGAGATATTTTCATTTCAACTGATTACGGAGAAACATGGAGAGGTAAGGGTCACGCAAATATACCATGGCAACGTATCGAGATGTCTTCTGACGGTAAGTTTATAACTGCCGGCGCTGGAACCAGTGGAACTTATGTCTCGAATGATTACGGAGAAACTTGGACCGCAGAAGCTCCTTTTGCAGATGACGTAGCTATATCCTCAGACGGAAAAATTCAAGCGGTAGGAAGTATTTTTAGCGCATCAGTTTATATCTCAACTGATTACGGAGAAACTTGGACCGCAAAAACTTCTTCTTCAGGTGTGATTGGTATGTCTTCTGACGGAAAAGTCATTGTAGGTCTTAAAAATAATAGTTTTAACATATCTCGCGCCACTTCCTACAATCTCTCAAATATTGGTATAGGCACATCATCTCCATACTCTCGCTTTAGCGTCTGGGGTGGCGGAACAGGAACAGGAATGCTCGCTGAATTTGTAAACAACGCTTCGACATCAGTTTTCAATATTTTGGACAATGGTAACGTCGGAATCGGCACCACATCTCCTTACGCTAATCTTTCAGTCTCCGGCAATCTCGCTCTAACCGGCGGACTCTACGATAACAATGCATCTCTTGGAGTAGATGGTTATGTTCTTCAAAGCGATGGAAGCGGACTAAATTGGGTCGCAACTTCAACACTTGGTATCAGCGGTGGATCTTCACTTTGGACTGAAAACGGATTAGATATTTATTATTCAGCCGGTAATGTTGGAATTGGCACTAATGCGCCGGCTTATAGTTTGGATATAGTTAATTCCGCATCAAGCTCTCCGGCTCTTGTTCTTCGCGATCCGACGGGCAACACATCACTCGAGTTGAGAGCGGGAACTTCAACCCTTTATAATATTTTTATGGGCATAGATGCCGGTTTGGATAATACTACCGGTTATCGAAACAATGCTTTTGGTTATCGCTCTCTTTACAACGTGACTACCGGTAACAATAACAATTCTCTTGGTTATCAGTCTTTATTTACAAATACAACTGGTTATCAAAATAATGCTCTCGGACAAGAATCAATGTACAAAAACACTTCCGGTCATTATAACAACGCGCTTGGTTATCAATCACTCTACAATAATACGATCGGTAATTATAACAATGCTCTTGGTTATCAGGCTTTGTATACAAACACAGGAGGTGATTACAACAACGCTTTTGGTTTATATGCTCTTTATGAAAATAACGGCGGTGATCATAACCAGGCATTCGGTAACAGTGCTCTACATTCTAATGACAGCGGTAGCTACAACGTTGGCATTGGTTATCTGTCCTTATATAACAATACAACCGGAAGCGATAACATCGGTTTAGGAAGACAAGCCGGACGTTGGGCGGCTAACGGTTCGACTCCCAACGAAACTTCTAATGGTTCTTTATACTTGGGTGCTAATACCAGATCTCTCGCTAATGGTGATACAAATGAAATAGTTATAGGTGACAGCGCGATCGGTGTTGGAAGCAACAGTGTTGTTTTGGGAAATAGCAGTATAACTAAGACAATCCTTCAAGGAAATGTCGGAGTTGGTACAACATCTCCTTATGCAAAGCTTTCTGTTGCAGGACAAACTGTAGCTGAATACTTTACTGCGACTTCTACAACTGCAACTTCCACCCTTCCGTTCTTGGCTGTTACAGGTGGATTTTCAACCGCTCTTACAGAAAATTCCGTAACGTTTATCGGTGCTGGGGGGATGTTAAATGAAGATAACTCTAACTTTGCTTACACATCTTCAGGAGGGCTTACAGTTGAAGGTGGTTTAAATATTTCGAATTCAACAGATGTTTATTCTCATTTTGGAGATACTGGATCAAAGCTTGGTGCTAGCGATAGCATTGACAGATTGGTAGCTGTAAAAACAGTTACGGATACTTCTGGTACAAGAAGGGCTTTGGGCTCGCTTGTTGAGTTTAACGGTTCGTCTAATCATTCAGGGTCACTTTTGGGTTTCCAAAGTATCGCTCTTCAGAAAAGTTCTTCGGGTGCTTTAACTAGCACGACTGGAGCCGGTGGACTTTCGGGAGGCAGGGTTGGAATTGCTTTGAATAATGGTAGTGGTTTGGCTGATCTTGGAAATATTTCCTTAGCTACAGGTCTTTCAATTTACAATGAAAGAGATCTTGTTGGTTTGGTTGATGCAAGTATCACCGAACTCATAGGTCTTCAAATAGAAGGAGCTGTCATGGACAATACAACTATTACAGATTATTCCGGTTTTAGAATGAAAGAGCCTTCCGGATCACCTCTTACAATAACTAATCTTTATGGATTAAGAATAGATGAGATGGATGTTGCTACAAATAATTGGGCAATATATACGGCGGGTAATACGAAATCATATTTTGGAGGCAACGTCGGCATCGGCACAACAACTCCATATTCGAAACTCACAGTTTGGGGAGCGGGAACTGGCAGCGATAAAATTTTTGAAGTCGTGAATAATGCTTCGACCACAGTTTTCTCTATTGCTGAAAATGGTACGACTGAAATCGGCGCGGCAACCTCTGGAAATATAGTTTTTGATACGACAACTTCTGGAGATATCGTACTTGTTGGAATCGGAACATCCACTCCCGATGCCGATGTTTCGATTGTTTCTGATCAGGTGAATTCAAACACTTATTTATTCACTATCGCGACAACAACCGGCGATGTTATTGGCCGCGTATTTACAGTTGATTCAGATGGAGATGTTGCTTACGACGGAGCTCTTATATCGGGAGCCGATTACGCCGAAGCTTTTACGGTGGTAGGCGACAAAGAGAATTATGAGCCGGGCGACATTGTGGTTACTTCAATAACTCAAGCCGGCAAAGTTGAAAAATCAAATGTTTCTTATCAGGCCAATATTGCTGGTGTTTACTCAACCAAACCTGGTGTTATAGGTACTTTAGCTGAAGAAAAGACGTCTTATCAGATTGAAGATGAAAATGACATCCCGGTTGGAATTATGGGACGAGTACCAACTAAAGTCTCAACAGAAAACGGTCCGATTAAAGCTGGAGATTACATTACAACTTCCTCAAAACAAGGTGTTGGTATGAAAGCGACTTCTCCCGGCAAAGTTGTCGGTGTTGCTTTGGAAAGTTACAGTAGTTCTGGAGTTGGAAAGATCATGGTTTTCCTAAACGATTCCTTCTATTTTGGAGACGAGAGTTTGAATTTAATGACCAGAATTACTAATGTCGAAATGTTCTTACAGACAGGAGATTTTGGAGGTAGTGGAGGATTCCTTCAATTCTTTGAATCTATCGGTCTCAAAATCATTGAAGGTATCGCTCACTTTAAGGATCTTATAATCGAGAACTTAACAATCGGTAGCAGAGAAAAACCAACAGGCATCACCCTCTTCGATGAAGAAACCGGTGAGCCATATTGTCTGACAATAAAAAATGGAGAGACTAACACAACTGAAGGAGAATGTGAAAAGTGGGAAGAACCAGAACCAAAAGATGAACTGGATTCAATTGGAGGATCATCCAGCACAACTACTCCTCCAATAGAAATTAATGAAGGTGGTAATGGTGGTGGAGGAGGTGAAAACAATGACGATCAATCTGATGAAGTTGAGAATGGAGATACAGATGAAGATGAACAAAATAACGATTCAGAAAATGACGACAATTCAGATGAAAATAATGACGGCGGAGAATCTGATGATGGTACGGGAGATGGAGGAAATGGTGGCGATGGGTCAGGTGGGGAAGATGATACTGGTAATTTAGGTTCAGAAGATGATGGCTCAAGTGATGGAGGCGGGGACGGAGGAGACTCCGGAGATGGAAATGACGGAAGCGGCGATGGAGGTAATAACCTAGATGGAGATGGCGACGGAAGTAGTGATGGGGGTTCAGATAATCAAGGCAGTGATGATTCAGGCTCTGGCGATTCAAGTGACGGAGACAGCGGTGACGGAGGAGACGGAAGCGAATAGCTTTTGGACTTCGTAAGTCCGAAGGACTTACGAAGTCCAAAAGAAGGTAGTATTTAAAATTTATGCCCAAAAAAATAAAAAAACATATTTACAAATTAATATTTCAATAATGAATAATTTTAGATTTCAATTTCCTTTATTCTTCCTACTCTCTCTCATTGTTTTTTTGAGTTTCGGTATAAATTCAGCGGATGCGGCAACTAGAACATGGACAGGCACATCAAGTAATTTATGGGATGTGGATGCTAATTGGGGTGGGACAAAACCTGTAGCTGGCGATGATTTGGTTTTTCCGGCATTAGCCTCCAATAAGTCCACCAGTAACAATATGACGTCTGCCACTTCTTTCAACAGTATTACTTTTGAAGGTACTGGCTACACCTTAGCAGGTAATAGTATTACTTTGCCTGCTGGTGGCATTACCTCAAATATTTCTGGCGGCCCTAACACTATAAGTTTAGCTATCGCGCTTTCGGCAGACACCACAATCTCTCTTACATATGATCTCACCATCTCCGGCATAATTTCTGGGGCTTTTGTGTTAAACAAAACAGGAGCGGGTACTCTGACCCTTTCCGGCGACAACAGTTTTAGTGGAGGGCTGACGGTTTTAAAGAGTAAAGTTAATCTTTCCACCAGCGCTAATGCGGCAGGCACTGGCTCTATCACTCTTGGTAACAGCGCAGGTGGGAGCGATGATGTAAATTTGAATAGTGCCGGCACACTGACCTTTACTAATCCAATTATTTTAGCCTCAAATACTACTGGTACTTTGAGTATTAGCAATACAGTATCCGCTAGTAGTTGGAATACAATTTTTACCGGAGGTGTAACTGGTAATAATGATCTTACAGTTAATAATATAGCTAATAATATTGCGTCCATAACATTCTCTACAGGATCCATAAACAATGTGGGCACAGTAACAAACTCTGGAAGTGGTAACGGTAGAACAATTATAAGTGCAGTCATTGGTACGAATGTTACTGGAGTGATTCAAAATAGCGAGACTTCAGTAATGACTCTCTCTGGCAATAATACCTTTACTAGTGGAGTTACAGTTCTTAAGGGTACACTTATGGGAACGACTAGTGCCAACGCTTTTGGTGCTGATGCTATCAATGGTGCCGGTAGGGGAACTATCACTCTTGGAAATAGTAGTGGTGGCAGTGACGCAGTGACTCTAATTGGAGGAAACAGTCTGACTTTTGCCAATCCGATTGTACTAGCTTCTAATACAACAGGTACACTGACAATAAATAACTCTAATAGTGGCAGTTATTCTCCAGTTTTCAGTGGGGGCGTAACTGGTACAAATAATCTCAATATAAACAATGCAGCTACTAATAGTGCGTCCATTACGTTCTCTACAGGATCCATAAACAATGTGGGTACGGTAACAAATATGGGTGCTGGCAGTAACGCTCCCGTTACCATTTCTGCGATCATCGGTTCTAATGTTACGGAGGTAATTCAGGACAGTTCTACCTCTCTACTTACCCTCTCCGGCAACAATACTTTTGACGGACTGACAATTTTAAAGGGTACTGTTATTGGCTTAACTAGCGCCAACGCTCTTGGCACCGGTACTGTAACTTTAGGAAACAGCGCAGGTGGAAGTGATGATGCGACGTTGAAAGTTTCTACTCACAATTTGACTTTTACTAATCCAATTGTTTTAGCCTCTAATACTACTGGCGTTCTAATGATTCGTAATAACGGCAATCAAAATATTACTTTCACTGGAGGTGTAACTGGGGCTAACAATTTAGTAATTTACAATTCTGGTAGTAGTAGTGGGATAAATATAAATTTTACGACTACCCAGGTGAATAACACAGGTACGATTAGCAATTCCGGAACTGGTATCAATACTGCTGGAGCGGTCTTTAGTTCTGTTATTGGCTCTAACGTTACGGAGGTAATTCAGGACAGTTCTACCTCTCTACTTACCCTCTCCGGCAACAATACTTTTGACGGACTGACGATATTAAGTGGGCGGGTTATCGGTTCAACGAGTGCTAATGCTTTCGGGACTGGTTCTGTCACCCTTGGCAATAGTGCAGGTGGAAGCGATGGTGCGACATTGGCAGCGGGTACGGGTAGCTTAACTTTTGCCAATCCAATTGTCCTTGCTTCAAATACCACAGGAACTCTGACTATCTACAACTACAATGGCAACAACTCAACTTTCACTGGTGGCGTGACTGGTAATAATAATCTCAGTATTTCCAACGGTGCTTCTTCTGTCGGTCAAAATTTAACATTTGCTACAGGGTCGATCAATAACTCTGGTACTGTTACTCATGTTAGTCCGTACTCCAATCCTGCAGTATTTATCACCGCGCCGATTGGTTCAAATGTTACTGGAATAATCCAAAATAGTACAGCCCAATCTCTTACTGTAAGCGGCGAGATTACTGTAAATGGTAGTGGTACAACTTTAACAAATTCAGCTACGACCAGAACTCTCACTATATCCGGCGGTGTAGTCGGTACAGGTAATTTGATTATTAACAACGACAGCACGACAGCAAACGGTATTACAATTTCTACTGCAAGTGTAAACAATGTTGGAACTATTACTAATTCCGGCACAGGTAGCGGGTCAGTGGCTTTAAGCTCTGTTATTGGCTCGAATGTCACCGGCCTTACACAAAATAGTGCAACATCACAACTCACCCTCTCCGGCAACGACTCCACCATCTCTGGCGACGTGACAATAACTTCTGGAACTTTAGAGCTTTCTGGAACAACTAATTTAAATGTTTCGGGCGGCTGGTCCAACTCTGGCACATTCACTGCGAATCAAGGCACAGTTACTCTTACAACCGGTTCCCACACAATTTCCGGCGCGAATACTTTTTATAATCTCACCATAAATCCAAGCAACACGGTAACTTTTGCAACCACAACAACACAGACCATTAGCAACAACTTTTCTTGTTCGGGAACTTCCGGTAATACAATAACCATAAACTCTTCAGAAGTTGGTACGCAGGCGACTTTAAGCAAATCTTCCGGAACAGTTGATTGTGATTATCTGCTATTAACTGATTCGGATGCAACAGGCGGTGCAACATGGAATGCCGGAGATAATTCAATAAAGTATGACAATGTGACCGGCTGGCTCGGTGGCTCGGCTGGCGGCGGCGGTGATGGTGGCAGTGGTGGCGCCATTATCAACATAGTGAAGATTTTAATAAAAGGTGGAATGACTTTCAAAGGCGGCATCACTTTCTAAAAATAATATCGGGAGATACGATCTCCCGTAATAATGAGCAAGGAATATCGGGAGATCGTATCTCCCGATATTACTCTAAGATAATTGACCTGATATTTTCTGTATCAAGATCGTGTAAATAAGATTCAATTTCTTTTTTGTAATTTCCGAACACGTCTTGAAATAAGTTTGTTGTGAGTATGGAAGGAAAATTTTTCTTTTCGCAATAATCCAGATAACTGCTCCACCGATAAGATTCTAAATAAGACAAAGCTTTTTCGAAATCAGATATTTCTCTCATTCTCCAATTTTGGGATCCTTCCATGTAATCGAGAGGATTCAGATGAATATAATTCAGAATATGAAGAAAATATGCGTCGTTGTCTATCAGGATCTTTTTCGTTCTTCCTTGGAAAAGAGCCCCGCTTCGTTTATATCGTTCGTTGAAATAATTTGCATAGCCAATATTTATTTTTCTAAGAAATAATGTGATACCGCCTTCTACTCTTTCTGATAATAGAATATGGTAGTGATTTTTCATTAAACACCAGCCGTGTATGTCTATAATCTTTGATCGATTTTTCGGATTTCGTAAATCCGCGGGATTTACGAAATCCGAAGTTTTTTGTGCCGGCTTTGCGTCATTGAATTCATATAAATTATGAATAAAACGAATACGGTCTTTATCATCCATGAAGATGTCTCGTTTTTCTACGCCACGATTTAACACATGAAAAAGTTCCATCTCTTTTGACCTTACATATCTGGACTTCGTAAATCCATATATTTTTCCACATATCGGGAGATACGATCTCGGGGAATTGGGATTGATTTTGGGTACATTTTATGCTATACTAAAAAAGTTCTGTGTCGGGTAGCTCCGACGCCGCAAGGGGTCGGAGTCCCGACAAGCTGATAAAATCAGTTCGTCGGGATTGCGCTTCGATTTAAATTGGAGTGAGGAAAGTCCGAGCACACCCTTCTTTTGAAGGAGCAGAGTAGTGGGTAACACCCATCGTGCGTAAGCATCGAGGTGCGAACAGAAACGACCCGGTTAAGTCCGGCTGAAACGTGCTAAATCCTTACTTGTGTGCAAGGCCGTGACCAGCACCATTTTTGATTTTTAGAAAATTCTAGAATCCAAAAATGGTGCTGGTAGTGCCGCTAGAGGCGTTTGGTAACAAATGTCCCAGATAAATAACTACCGCCAATTTTGTCCGCCAAAGGCGGTTACAAAATTGAGTGCTCCGACCGAAGCGTCGGAGCAAATCCCGACGATCCTTACGGTGTCGGGATGCTCAATCTTACAGCCACCTCCGGTGGGCAAGATTGGCACAGAACTCGGCTTATAGACACAGAACAAAAATATGAAAGCCCCGCCACAATTTGTGGCGGGGCTTTCTCTTTTTTTCTCTTTTGGCTAACCTCCTAATTTTGGTATAATTACATTCTTAATATAACAGGCTAAAAACAAAAATTATGTTACAAGAAAAAAACAGACTACTTAAAATTTCATTCTGGACTTTTCTGATTTCCGTTGTAATTCTTCCTTTATTCTTCATACCAGGTGGCTCGATTCCGGTTTTTTTTGGTAAAACATTTTTGTTATCTTTGGGCGTTTCCGTCTCTTTAGTTTTATTTTTCATTAGATTTATAAAATTAAAACAGGTCTCAATACCATCACCTAGAAATTTAATCTTTTTAAGCCCATTTTTAATACTTTCTGTCTCTCTAATTTCTTCTCTATTAAGTAGTCCGAAAACTATTTCTTTTATCGGTTATGGTTTTGAGGTCGGGACGCTCGCTTTCTTACTCCTCTTTTTTCTTGTTTTTTTCTTGGCAATTTTACTTTTTCCTTTATACAAAAATAGTTATTCTAAATTAATTTTGCTAATCGTTTTTTCTTTTATTCTTTTAGCAGCTTTTCAAATTTTACGTTTATTTTTAGGCGCAGGCTTTTTGTCTTTCGGAATATTCCAAACTAATACTGACACTCCGATTGGCGGCTGGAATGAATTAGCTTTGTTTTCAGGTGCCATGGTTTTGCTTTCCGTCTTCTTTCTCGATCGGTCAAATAAGTTTGGTAGATCAAGAGGCAGTCTCCTTTTCCTGCTGACGGGTATTCTTTCGTTAATCTTATTAGTAGTTGTTAATTTTTGGATAGCTTGGTTTTTAACTTTCTTTCTACTTTTCATTTTTATTTTCTTCCAATTTTTTAGACAAAGAGATACAGCAAGAATTGTAAGGGGTGAAAACTTAAATGAAGAAAATAAGGTTGACGATATTTTACCAACACCAAAATTTGAGAAGAAATTTTTAATATACTCTTTATCTACTCTATTCATAACTTTGATTTTCATTCTACCTTCCGGTGGTTTCTTAAGTAGTTATTTAAATAACTCTCTGGCAATCTCTTATATCGACGTTAAACCTTCTTGGTCGTCCACTTCTGAAGTATTTTCCCAAACCGTGAAAGAGAGCAACAAGAATCTTTTCTTTGGATCAGGTCCGAACACTTTTTTGTCTCAATGGAGGAAGTTCAAACCAATTGAAGTTAATCAATCAGATTTCTGGAATACAGAATTTCATTATGGTGCTGGTTTAATACCAACATTCTTTGTGACCACTGGAATTTTAGGATCTCTGTTTTGGATTCTCTTCATACTTTCCTTTTTTTGGTTTGGTATAAGATATGTCCTAAAAAATTCAAGAGAAACTTTTAGTTCATTGTTTTTGTTCCTATCAGCTTATTTTTGGATTGCCGCTTTCGTCTATCCAGTATCTCATTCTTTATTTGTCTGGACAGCTCTTTTTTCGGGTTTATTCATTGCGTCTGCCGTAAAAAGCAACTTACCAACTTTAAAATTCTCACCAACTTCAAAACCCGGTGTTAACATGATTCTGACTTTGGTTTTGGTTCTATTTTTAACCGCCAGTCTTTTTTCGGGTTTTACCTTTTTCAGAAAGACGCTTTCCGCTCGAAGTTTCAATAAAGGAATCGATGTTTTTTTGCAAGGCGATATTAAAACTGCTGAGAACAAATTAATAACAGCACAAAAAATTTCTTCTAACGACATCATATCGAGGTATCTCTCCGAACTTTATCTTCTAGAATCTAGCAATTTAGCCGAAACCATCAGTAATCCTACTCAAGAAGACATAAACAATTTTCAAAATATTTTACAGATTTCAAAAACTCACGCTGAGACTTCGGTTCTTTTAAATCCAAAAAGCTTTGAGAACTGGTTTCAGTTGGCCAGATTTTATGAGTTCATAGGAGATATCGCTCCTGATCAGTCAGGGAGTGATGATAGTGCTCGAATGACATATGAACGTGCTAGAATCTTTGATCCAAAAAACCCTCTCATAGATTTAATGTTGGCCAGACTCGAATTTTCAATCGGTGATTTGAACAAAGCCGAAGAACTTGTGAAAAGCTCTCTTTCGAAAAAAGGTAATTATAGTGAAGCAATTTTTCTTCTCTCCAGAATAAAAGCCTTACAGGGAAATTTAGAAGAAGCTATAATCTCGGCCAAAGATCTTGTTGGTCTAAATCCAAGAGAGCCGTCAGTTTATTTTCAGCTAGGTTTACTTTTCTATCAAAATAACGATTTCACAAATGCGTCTGAAGCTTTAAATCAAGCAATTCTTTTAGAACCACAATATGCAAATGCAAGATATTTTCTAGGTTTAAGTTTGGCCAAAGTTGGGGATTCTTTGAAAGCAACAGAACAGTTTGAAATTTTGTCTCAAAATTACCCGGAAAATACTGATATATCAGAAATTTTATCAAATCTCAAAAACGAGGGAACTATTGATAGTAATTCTGTAGAAGAGAGTTTGGAATCGAGTCTTCCGATTGAAGAATAGGAGAATAACAGAAAATGGTAAAGAGATTTTTGAATTTTTTTGGAAGGGAATCAGGTGGCCTTCACGAAGCAGCTTATCTTTTAGCTACTTTTGCTTTTTTATCTCAAATTTTAGGCCTAGTAAGAGATAGACTGTTGGCACACAATTTTGGTGCTGGACTTGATCTAGATCTTTACTATGCAGCTTTTCGTATTCCGGATTTTCTTTTCGTTTCGGTTGCTTCTTTGGTTTCGGTTTCTGTTTTGATTCCTCTTTTGGTTGAAAAAATGGACGAAAGGGAAGAAAGTAAAATTTTTATAAACAATGTTTTTTCTTTTTTCTTTCTGGTAATTATAATTTCATGTTCAATTGTTTTTATTTTTGCACCAACAATTTTAAAGTTAATTTTTCCAGGTTTTTCTGGAGAAGCTTTCGAAAAGCTGATTTTACTTACTCGTATTTTATTGCTTTCTCCAATTTTCTTGGGATTCTCTAATCTTTTAGGAAGTATAGTCCAAGCCAGAAAACGCTTTATGCTCTATTCTCTGAGCCCCTTGATCTACAATCTTTCAATAATTTTAGGCATAATTTTATTCGTACCAAGAATGGGGATTGTCGGTGTTTCTTTAGGTGTTGTTATAGGAGCTTTTGGACACTTTGCAATTCTAGTTCCTTTTGTCATGAAAATTAAAATGTTGCCGACTTTTTCTTTGAGATTTTTCTGGAATGATATAAAAACCATACTATTGCTTTCTGTGCCTAGAACTTTGGCTTTAAGCATGAATCACATATCTCTTCTTGTTTTACTTTCGCTGGCTTCTCTTTTAGCCACCGGTTCGATTGCAATATTTAATTTAGCTTTTAATCTTCAATCTGTGCCACTTAGTATTGTCGGTGTTAGTTATTCTCTAGCTGCTTTTCCTACTCTAGCAAAATTTTTTGCTAATGGAGAAAAATCAAAGTTTGTTGAACAAATTATGATAGCCGCAAGGCACATAATTTTCTGGTCTTTACCTGTTGCCGTTTTGTTTATTGTTCTTCGGGCACAAATTGTCAGAGTGATTTTTGGCAGTGGGGAATTTAGCTGGTCTGATACAAGGCTTGTAGCGGCATCTTTGGCAATTTTTGCCATTTCCGTTGTTTCTCAGAGTTTGAACTTACTTTTTACTAGAGGTTATTATGCCGCAGGGAATACTAAAAAGCCTTTGATAATAAATGCAATTTCAGCTGTTTTGATTATTTTGTTCGGATTTAGTTTGTTGAAGTTTTTTGAGATGAGCGAATTTTTCCGATACTTCATTGAATCGCTATTTAGAGTTGAAAATTTGGAAAGAAGTGCCGTTTTAATGCTTCCTTTAGCATTTTCTTTGGGAATGATTTTAAACAATATAATGCTTTGGTTGCTTTTTCAAAAAGACTTTAGTGAACCAAGTAAGAAAATTTTCGGAGCGCTTTTTCATAGTTTTTCAACAGCGATAATTATGGGTTTTGTTTCTTATTTAGGTCTTCAAATTTTTGCACGCAGTTTCGATCAAAATACTCTAACTGGAATATTTTTCCAAGGTTTTTTTGCGGGTATTTTAGGAATTATTGCTGGAATTTTTATTTTTACACTTTTGGGTAATAAGGAAATAAAAGAAATTTGGAATAATTTTCATAAAAGATTTTGGAAGGCGCGCACTATTGGTTCTGACTCAGAAATTGCATAAGAAAACCCACGGCTGGAAACCGTGGGTTTGGATTTCGAAGTGATCAGGTCATGACAGGAGTGCTGTGAGCTCCTCCACCCTCTCTTCGTGTTCTTTTTCTTCGGAGATCAGCTTATTGGCGGCGTTGGGGCCAACGATCTCTCGAATATCTCCGTCGGTGATATTGTCGGCTTTAGACGCCTCCATCGCTTGTTTCGAAAGGCGCTCGAGTTCTTGCTGGGTGATTTCTCCTCTTTCTCTCTTCTGATTAAGGAAGTAGAGAACTGATTTCAACGGAACGCTCATTTTTTCTCCTTTGTGTGCAGGTTCTGGCGAATATTTATACATTAAATTCATTGTTTTTTCAAGTTTTTTTCGACAAAAACTAGAATTTTAAGGCTTTTCTGTTAGTATATTGCAATGGCTAGTTCAGACCTTATAAGAAATTTCACTATCATTGCTCATATCGACCACGGTAAATCAACCTTGGCCGATCGTCTTTTGGATGCAACAGGCACGGTAGAAAAAAGAAAAATGAAAGATCAGATGCTTGATTCTATGGAATTGGAGCGCGAGCGCGGTATTACTATAAAAATGCAGCCAGTTCGTATGTATTACAAACTAGGAGAGAAAAATTACCAGCTAAACTTAATTGACACTCCGGGACATATCGATTTTTCGTATGAAGTTTCTCGAGCTCTCAAAGCGGTAGAAGGTTCTCTTCTCTTGGTTGATGCAACTCAGGGCGTTCAAGCTCAGACCATCACAACTTTGGAAATGGCGAAAAATTTGGGATTAAAGATTATTCCAGCTGTCAGCAAAATTGATTCTCCGTTGGCGCGAGTTCCGGAAGTTAAAAAAGAAATAGCCGAACTTTTAAAATGCGATGAGTCAGAGGTTTTGGAAGTGTCTGGAAAAACCGGCGAAGGTGTGCCAAAACTTCTCGAAGAAATAATAGAAAAAATTCCAGCTCCTAAAATTGATGATTATGAAAAATTTCGCTCTCTAGTTTTTGATTTTCAGTATTCAAATCACAAAGGTGTTGTTGTCTATATTCGGGCTATAAATGGAAGAGTCAAGAAAGGCGACAATTTAATGTTTAAAATTTCAGGCAAAAAATTCTCTGCTTTAGAAGTTGGTATTTTTACGCCAGAAGAAAAAGCAAAAGATTTCCTCGAAAAAGGGGAAATTGGATACATTGTGACTGGAATAAAAGAGCCCGGAGTAGCGTCTGTTGGAGACACCGTTTCTGATGTAAATGACACTTTGCCTCCCATGGCGGGCTACCTTAACCCTCAGCCAGTTGTTTGGTCTTCGATTTACCCAGAAAGCCAGGACGATTTTGAGACTCTAAGGCAATCTCTTTCAAAGTTAAAACTTTCGGATTCTTCTTTGGAGTATGAGGAGGAATCTTCCGGAATTTTAGGACGCGGTTTCAGATGCGGTTTTTTGGGGATGTTGCATTTGGAAATTATAACCGAAAGATTAAAAAGGGAATTTAGGTTAGATATTATTGCTAGTTCTCCTACAATTAAATATGAAATCGTGCTCAAAAAAGGTGATCGACAAGAAATCTATTCCCCATCTCTTTTTCCGGAAGAACACATGATAGAGAAAGTTTTTGAAACTTGGGCAAATTTGACAGTTATAGTTCCGGACAAATATTTAAGCCAGCTCATGCCACTTCTTTATGAACACGAAGCTGAAGTTAAACACTCAGAAAATTTTGGTGAAGATAGAATTAAATTGGATATAGAAATGCCACTTCGTGAATTAATGCGAAATTTTTTTGAAAAAGTTAAAAGCCAAACGTCTGGCTTCGCTTCGATTGCTTACAAGCTTGGAGAAATGAAAGAAGCTGACGTCGCAAAACTCGATGTTTTGGTTGCAGGGGATTCGGTGCCGGCATTTTCTAGAATCGTTTCTAAAAAGAGTCTTAACCAAGAATCCGAAGCGGCGGTGGAGAAACTTTACAAGATTTTACCGCGACAAATGTTCGTTGTGAAAATACAAGGCCAAGCTTTGGGCAGAATAATTTCTTCTCGAACAGTTTCTGCGCTTAAAAAAGACGTTACGCAACATATGTATGGTGGAGATATAACCAGAAAAATGAAGTTAAGAGAGAAGCAGAAAAAAGGTAAGAAGAAAATGAGGGTTATGGGAAAAGTAAACATTCCATCGGAGGTTTTTCTTAAAATGCTTCGAAGCGACGAGTAAGAATGGATAGCCTTGGTTTTCCGGAACACGAAAATTTCTTGCTAGAAATTTTCTCTGCTCGCCTCCGCCCCAGCTTCGCAAGTTTCCGGAAAACCAAGGTTAGAAAATATTTCTTTAGCGGATCAAATTAATTCTAAAAGAAACCGATGAAGTACGCGGAGCACAAGAAAATGAGACGAGACGTATAGATGATACGACGAGACTTATTTTCCGTAGTGCGACAAAGTAGATCGCGGTTTCTTTTAGAATTATCGGAAGAAGCCTGGCATGTAGAGGAGTATCATACTAACTATTACAAGTACTCCTATTACTACCGAAAATACTCTTAAGAAACCTTTTGTTTTTTTATGAAAAAGCATATCTTTATCCTATATAATATAAAGACTTATGGTGGAATTGCAAGTCCGAAAAAGAAAAAATAATAAAAAACTGTACAAATTGCTATTTTTCTTTTTTCTGTTATTTGCGATTTTTTTCCTCATAAAACCAACTTGGAATATTTGGCGTAAAAAAGTTAATTCTGACCTTGATTTAAAAGAAGCTAATAATCGTTTTGAGAGTTTGAAAGAAAGAGAAACTGCCTTAAACGCCGAACTTAAGAGGATTGAAAGTCAGATTGGCCAAGAAGAAGAGATAGTCAGAAAATTTGACGTTGTTCGCGAAGGTGAAGAACTGGCGGTAATTTTGGAGGCTGAAGAGCCAGAAATAACTGAAGAGCCAGAGAAAGGTTTTTTTGCGGGGATTTTTGATAAAATGTTTGGCTGGTTGAAAGATTAATATTGCGGGTATGGTCTACCCCCACACCTACTTTGACATCATTTATGCGAACATAGTTTAGTGGTAAAACGATTGCTTCCCAAGCAATAAACCGGAGTTCGATTCTCCGTGTTCGCACCGTTTTTTGCTTCGTTATGTAAAAGTAGGAGTGTGGGCAAGCGACAGACACGAGTTTGATTCTCGTATTCCGCACCCTTTGCTCCGCTATACCAAAATAGGTCTAGTGGCATGACGTGACCTTCCCAAGGTTAAGACTGGAGTTCGATTTTCTCTGTTTACACCGTTTTTTCTTCCTTATTTTTGATTTTGTGCACTTTTTTCAATTAAGAAATAAAAACTATTTCAGTATTAATGCTATAAATGGGTGGATGAAAGTTTAGTGCTAATGTTCTGCTTAAACAGTGCGACAGAAAGGATTCAAGAGGAGAGATACCACATTGTTCTCCATATCCTTGTATTAGGGAATAAGTTATTGTATGGTAGCAAATAGAAAAAGACTATTATTGTGGTCTTTTTTGAATCAATAGCTCTTTCACACAACCCAAAACAGGAGGATAGCTCAATGATCAAAATTAGAAAAACCGAAACTGACATCCTAAGTGTAGAAGGAGGGCGTCCACTTGAAGGTGAAGTGTTCGTTCGTGGTGCAAAAAACACCCTACCAAAAAACATGGTCGCGGCACTTTTAACATCAGATACTTGTACGATTAGCAATGTCGCTCGTATTGTTGATGTCGACATCGTGCGTGACATGATCGTTGCGTTTGGCGGAAGCGTGAAGTTTACCAGTGATCATACTGTTCAGATTAACGCCCGGACATTAACTCAGGCACCTCTGGAACAAATGGAGGCTTTCTCAGGTAGAAGTCGTATTCCGATTCTTACCTGTGGCCCTATGCTCGCACGCACCGGTCATGTGATCGTTCCGGCTTTGGGCGGTTGCCAGATCGGTAATCGTCCTATTGACTTTCACATCGAAGCCCTGAAGACTCTCGGTGCGCGAGTCGAGATACACGATACCCACATCGAAATGTTCGCAGATCGTTTGCATGGAACGAAGATTCATTTATTGTATCCAAGTGTTGGCGCAACCGAACAAGTTTTACTCGCCTCAGTTTTAGCAGATGGTGTCACCGAATTGAGTAATGCGGCAATAGAGCCGGAGATAATGGATCTCATCGCTGTATTACAAAAGATGGGTGCGATCATATCCGTGAACACTCATCGAGTCATCACGGTTCACGGCGTTGAAAAACTTTCTGGATTCAAACACAAGGCTTTACCAGATAGACTTGAGACGGCTTCCTGGGCATGCCTTGCGGCCGCCACTAACGGTAGAATTTTTGTTCGGGGTGCCGAACAGATGAGTCTGATGACATTTCTCAATGCCTTCAGACAGGCGGGTGGAGCGTTTAATGTACGAGAGCGTGGTATTGAGTTCTGGAGGGCTGGCAAAAATCTCGAAGCTGTGGTGCTTGAAACTGATGTCCATCCTGGGTTCATGACCGACTGGCAACAGCCCTTCGCCGTCATGCTGACACAAGCAGAGGGTCTGTCTGTCATACACGAAACCGTCTACGAAGGTCGCTTTGGTTACATCGAAGCACTCAAATCAATGGGCGCAAGGATTCAGCTCTACCATAGATGTCTCGGCCAGATCAACTGTCGCTTCGCAAATCGTAACTCACTCCATAGCGCTGTAATTGCTGGACCGACCGTCCTACGAGGAGCGGAGATTTATATACCTGATCTTCGCGCAGGCTTCTCCTACATCATCGCGGCGTTGGTTGCAGAGGGCACTTCGAAACTCCATAACGTCAGTATTATCCGTAGAGGGTATGAAGATATCATTGGGAAACTTCGGGCACTCAAAGCGAAGGTACATGAGGAAAAATAAAGTGGCAATCACGAAAGTGATATGTCTCCACCCTCTCACACTCAAGGCGTAGTACGGAAACGTGCTACGCCTTATTTATTTCTCAAAATATCACTTCAGATGATACTTTAAACGGATTTTTGTTATAAGAAGCGTAGCGAATTTTATCTTGATTTTCCAAAAGCCACAGAATGCGATATTTTATAGAGTCAATTTGCACCGCCAAAAGTATTTCTTCTTTTGAAAACCATTTTGCATCCACAATCTCTATGGTTGTTTTTTGAATATCTCCGTATTTATATTCTGCGATAAAGTCAAAAATAACTTTGGACGGCTCGCTTACGCTTGAATAAACAGCTGACAATCTTTTTATTTCAATATTAATACCAGACTCCTCTACAACTTCTCTTTCCAAAGCAGAGATAACATCCTCGCCTTCTTCAACTTGTCCCCCAGGCATCTCCCAACCTCGCCATTCAGTCTTAACTAATAAAAATTGGCCTTGTTTGTTTTGAACGAGAGCACCGACGGCAACGATATGCGTTGGAGGATTCATACGGTTAAACTAACATAAATACATAAATAAAAGAAGCTGCACAAACAAATATTCGTTTGTGCAGCTTTGGTTATGAAGGTACCTCCATTAGGGTACGTCCGACTGAACGCTTCAGCCCGTCTTGAATACCGTCGGCGAAAAGAAATCCTCGCAGATCGCCCAGTGCCTTCGTGACAAAGTGATCGCTCCTAAAACCGGTAGCTCCCATGAGCAAGGCCAATTCGGAGACTGCGTAGTATGCCTGTTCTACTGACCAAGCCTTTGTCATCCTGGACCAGAGACTTGAGTTTGGGGAGTTTTCTATGTTCTGTACGATCGCACAAAGTGCGGAAAGTATTCCAGCGTTGATGGCGGCATAATAGTGTCCAACGGTTTCCAAGCAAGTATCGCGTGGTTCCGAGATATCTTTCCTGGCTCGGCGCTGATTAATATGATTCATCGTTTGATCCAATACTGCGGCTGCAACACCAAGCGTTGTCATTGCTACCATTGGTCGGTAATAGACAAAGTGTTCTTTGAAGATCGCCGTTCCCTGACCATGCGCACCGAGCACTTCAAGTTCTGTAAACGGCGCGTCATCAAAAGTAACCTTGCCCCAGCTCCATCCGCGCAGACCCATCGGCTCCCACATTTCGGTTGAGACTCCTTTTCGAGAGAGATCAATCAGCGCAGCTGATAGCGTTTCGTCTCCTTCGAACTTGAAAAAGACAACGAACACTGCAGCTTCTGTAATACGACTAATGTAAACTTTCTCTCCGATGAGGAGGTGCTTGTCGCCGAACTTTTTCGCAGTTGTCCTTATGGCTTGGATTTTACTCCCGCCATGAGCTTCTGTCGCGGCAATGCCTACCAGTGAACCCGAAGCCAACCTCGGCAACCAGAGTCTTTGTTGCTTTTGTGTGCCATGTTGGATAATCATTCTGCCGTGACCCACATGAGCAACATCTCTGTAGTCCAAATCGTGATAGCCGCAGATAAACTGGACGAACGCTTGCACAAGTGGTGAACGACCCATACCTCCAAGATTTCTATCGACATCCAACATCCCATGCTCGGATGCCAACAAGGATTTTGCTTGAAGTGGATGACGTCTCGATTTGTCTTGAGCGATTTCATGGAAAGACCGTTCAAAGTTCGATAGTAGTTGCCAGTCTTTCGGTTGAACCCATGTAGTCAGAATTGGCCGCATTGGCTCGAGCCAAGTTTCAACAATCATGTTTTACTCCTCCCTCATATTGTAAAATTTAGCCGGAACACCCATGACGATGGAATTGGGGGCGACATCTTTTGTTACTACAGAACCTGTGCCTACCATGGCCATACGACCAATTCTCACTCCAGCTGCTATCTTGGCACCTGTACCGACCGTGCAACCATACTCGAAGTATGGCGGAATCAGTTCGGGTTTTACTCCTTCCTGTTTCCAGATCATCGACTTGTCATTGACCGTACCCACTAGTGAACCGAGGAAGACCCGATCTTCCAGCACGGTACTACTAGTGATGTGTGTAAGACCGGTACATCGAACCCAATTACCAATGTGACAACACCTCTCGATGATCATGTTATGACCAAGTTGAGTGTTGCCGCCTATCCGAGTGTCAGTCCTAACTAGCGTCCTATGTCCAATGGTTGTGTTTGGCCCGATACTGACGCCGGAGTAGATAATGGAACCCGCCCGAAGAACGACACTTTCGGCGATGTTCGTCTCCTTAGATTTACCGGGATGAACTTCGCCGATGGCATAACCGTACTCTGGTTGTCCCAGAATGACTTGGGCCTCAATCACTACGCTATCGCCAATCGTCACTCCACCGCAGATGATCGCGAACGGCATGATCCGCACATTGTTGCCAATTTGAATAACCCGGGACTCACCAGTCTGATCGTGTGGGAGAAAAGTGACACTCTCGTCGAGTAACACATTTTCCCCGAGAATAAGTAGTCCTTGATTTTGCAATTCAACACTGTTCATGTTCGCCTCCTGTTTTGGGTTGTGTGAAAGAGCTATTGATTCAAAAAAGACCACAATAATAGTCTTTTTCTATTTGCTACCATACAATAACTTATTCCCTAATACAAGGATATGGAGAACAATGTGGTATCTCTCCTCTTGAATCCTTTCTGTCGCACTGTTTAAGCAGAACATTAGCACTAAACTTTCATCCACCCATTTATAGCATTAATACTGAAATAGTTTTTATTTCTTAATTGAAAAAAGTGCACAAAATCAAAAATAAGGAAGAAAATTTTTTTGAAGCATAGCCGTGTTCTAGGCGGGACTCGGGTTTTTTTAGGTTAGTGATTTTTAAAATAGATTCGAATTCGGTAAAATAAATACACCAATGTCAAACTCTACTTTGACATCAAACCCTAGTATTCCGCACAAAATTTTGTAAAAGTTTTTCAAGATGTTACAATATCATTCCTTTAAAAGTTAATTTAATAAATTTTATGAAAAATGTAACTATTTACTCAACACCTACTTGTCACTTTTGTCACGCAGCAAAAGATTTTTTCACAGAAAAAGATGTTCAGTTTACCGATCACGATGTATCAATGGATTTAGCTAAAAGACAAGAGATGATTGAAAAGAGCGGTCAAATGGGCGTACCAGTAATCTTTATCGGTGACGAGATGATCGTTGGTTTTGATGAGGGAAGAATTTCCGAACTTCTAGGACTTTAAATTGAAAAGCCCCGCCGGCCCGTACGGGCTGGCGGGGCTTTTCAATTATGCTAGGATATTTAGACGCTCCCGTAGTTCAATGGATAGAACAAGGCACTCCTAACGCCTAGATCCAGGTTCGATTCCTGGCGGGGGCACAATTTATTGATTCTAGCCAATCGTTAAGGGCATAGATTTTCCAATTCTGTCAAAAAGGTGTTGTTGATATTTTTGTTAGTTTTAAAATTCAATATTTGATATAATATCACTAGCGTCTTAGGGCGTTTGTTAATAGGTAATTATTAATTTGTCATGAGCAAAACAAACAAGACTATCGTAGCCTTAGTTGTTATAGTTCTTCTTCTAATCGTCGGATACATGTTCTTGGGCAACAGTGCTACAACCGAACCTACAACAGAGGTTGAGGGTGAAGTTCAGGGTGTAGAGACTCAAGCAACAGATGAAGTGACGGAAGAAGGCGCAGATATAACAGAAGTTGTTGTAGAAGGCGATGTAGTAGTAGAAGGACCAATAGCAGAGTAATTATTTACCTGTTTAGGCGCCTCTATTTTTAGAAAATCCAGTCCAGCCAATTTTGGCGGACTGGATTTTCTTTTGCACTAAACTTTGTTTTTTCTCCATTTTTTTTGTAGAATCTCTGGGAGTTTATTGCCGGATCGTCTAATGGTAGGACACCTCCCTTTGGAGGAGGGTATTGGGGTTCGAGTCCCTGTCCGGCAGCAATCTTGGATTTTGAGAGTAGATTTCTCCCATATCCTTTGTAGTTATTGGCTTTTTAGTAGGTTCTAACCTTTCTTTTATTTCACGAACCTCCAAAGCCATTGATTTGATTGGGAATAGCA